>Ga0326727_10000238_pt1 | contig 236799 bp, 185 predicted proteins | sample MB2enrmetagenome_FD_207643 | JGI IMG/M metagenome (GOLD analysis project Ga0326727, IMG submission 207643) | Lab enriched peat soil microbial communities from McLean, Ithaca, NY, United States - MB29MY | ecosystem: Environmental > Terrestrial > Soil > Wetlands > Peat | place: USA: New York...
ACCTTGAACCTTGAACCTTGAACCTCTCCAATGGCCACCAATCCAGGAGCAACATCACAAACGGCCACGTCACCAGCATCGCCTTGCTCATCAATCCCAACGCAAAGAAAAACAATGACAGGAAGTAGTACGGTGACACGTGACACGTGACACGTGACAAGAAAGCGGTCAAAATGTTTTTTTCTGATCCTGTCACCTGACACTTGTCACCGGTCACAGCCTTTGCGTAGCAAAGCAGTGACAGCAACCCGAAGCACGCGCTCAACACATCTTTGCGCTCCGCCACCCAAGCCACCGATTCCACCCGCAACGGATGCCATCCAAACAACGCCGCCACAAAAAAGCTTCGCCACGTTGCGCCGGTCAACTGTCGTAACAGGAAAAACACCAGCACCGTGTTGAGAGCATGCAGCAGCACATTAATCAGATGATGGCCCCACGGATTCAGTCCAAACAACTGGCAATCCAGCATGTGCGACCACACTGTTAACGGATGCCAATTGCCCGCCACGGGATTCAATAATGCCCATTTCAGGTTCGCCACGGTCAGTCCGTCCTGGACGTGAAAATTTTTGGTCACATAGAGTTCATCATCGAAGACGAAGTCACCATGCAGCGCCGGCCAGTAGAGCGCCAATGTTACCAGCGCCAGCAAGGCAACCAAGAGCCATACCGGAATCCGTGACTGAACCGAAACCGGGCCGGATACATTCACCGGCGCAAGCTGGGATTTCAGTTTCGGCTTGTGCATGAGACGCCTTCCAAACTAACAGGCCGATGGGAACATTGGCACGTCCATTTTGTGCGGCAACAGCAGTGCTTCGGCGGGGCCATCGATGACTTGAGCCTCATCGGTTTGTCGAAGCGTTTTTCAGCTCCAAGGCGTGAGTGAGGTTGTGGCGAGCTTCGGCATAGTCGGGTTTGAGCCGGAGGGCCTCCTGGAACTGGTGGATGGCGTCGTCCGTTTGGCCTTTCATGCCCAAAATGACACCCAAACCACAATGGGCTTCGGCGTAATCGGGATAGAGACGGACAACCTCCTGATATTGACCGATCGCTTCGTCCAGTCGTCCTTTCATAGCCAGGGCGGTACCAAGGTTGTTATGAGCTTCGGCGTAGTCGGGTTTCAATCGAATGGCTTCCTGAAATTGGAAAATTGCATCATCATTCTGGCCCTTCGCGCTCAAGGCAGTACCCAGGCCAAAGTGAGCCTCTGCGTCATCGGACTTCAGTCGGAGAGCCGTTTGGAATTGATTAATGGCCTCGTTCGTTTGGGCTTTCATGCCCAACGCAGTTCCAAAGCTGCGGTGGGCCTCGGCCCAATCGGGTTTCAGCCGGACAGCTTCCCGGAACTGGCTGATGGCTTCATCGATCCGGCCCTTCGTAACCAGGGCGGTCCCGAGGTTGTAACAGACTTCGGCGTAGTCCGGTTTCAGGCGAACGGCTTCCTGATATTGGCTGATGGCTTCGTCCAGCCGGCCTTTTTTAAGGAGGATATTGCCCAGGTTATTGTGGGCCTCGGCCCAATCGGGTTTCAGCCGGATAGCTTCTTGAAACTGGCTGATCGCCGCATCGGTCCGGTCTTTGGTGTTTAACGCGTTGCCAAGACTATAGTGGGCTTCGGCCCAATCGGGTTTCAGCCGGATAGCTTCTTGAAATTGACTGATCGCCGCATCGGTCTGGCCTTTGGTGTTTAATGTGTTGCCGAGACTATAATGGCCGTTGGCGTAATTGGGTTCCAATCGGATGGTTTCCAGATACTGGGCAATGGCCTCGTCTGTATGTCCTCTTTTATTGAGAATGAAGCCAAGGCCGTAATGTGCAACGTAACTATTCTTCGTAGCGGCCAACGCGTGCCGGAAGATCGTTTCGTCGTCTTTCCAATAATTGATTTGTTGCCATGTCAATACGAGACAAAAGCTGACCGTTGCACAACCCGCCAAAGACAACACCATCGTCTGATATCGCCATTGCCGGATCAACTCGCACACGCCCCAGATAATCAGGATCGTCACCCCGAGTGACGGTATATAACTGAACCGGTCGGCCATCATCTGATTGCCGGATTGCACCAGTTGAATCACCGGCACCAATGTCCCGACAAACCACAACCAGCCCATCAGCATAAACGGATATTGCCGCCGTACCACCACACACCACACCGTAATACCCAACAGCAACCCACCCGCCAGCAGCACCTGCTCCATCGGCCAATACACAGGATGCGGATAAAATATCGCCAGATTTACAGGCCAGAACAGTTTTCCCAGATAACGGCAGTAAGAAATCAGCGCATTCTCCAGACGCACTCCGAAAGGCAGGGTGGCCATCGACATCACCGCACCACCGTTTTTCTGCACCAGATAAGTCACCACGCTCGCCGCCGCCGCCAATCCAAAGAACGGGATCTTCTCCCGGAGCAAAGGCCAAATCGTGAATCGTGAATCGTGAATGGTGAATCGTTTGAGCGGCCACCAATCCAGCAACAACATCACGAACGGCCACGTCACCAGCATCGCCTTGCTCATCAATCCCAAGGCATAAAACAATAGAGTCAGTACGTAGTTGAGAGTTGAAGGTTGAGAGTTGAGTGTTTTCTTGTTTTGCGCATAACGAACGTAGAACAGGAGTGACAACAATCCGAAAAACGCGCTCAACACGTCCTTGCGTTCCGTCACCCACGCCACCGATTCCACCCGCAAGGGATGCCAACCGAACAACGCCGCCACAAGAAAGCTTCGCCACGTTGCTCCGGTCAACTGTCGTAACAGGAAAAACACCAGCACTACGTTGGCCGCATGCAGCAGCACGTTGATGAGGTGATGGCCCCAGGGATTCAAGCCGAAGAATTGGCAGGCCAGTTCGTGTGAGAGCCACATCATCGGTGCCCAGTAAGCCGCTTGCTGCGTGTTGTAAAATGCCCATTTCACGCCGGCCCAGGTCAGGCCATTCTCGACGTGAGGATTCTCGGTGACATAGACGTTGTCGTCGTAATCGACGAAGCCACATTGCAGCGCCGGCCAGTACAGCGCCACCGTCACCAGCACCAGCACAGTCGCCATCAGCCACACCGGAAGTGGTAATCTCGTCGAAACCTGAGTAGACGCACAGGCCGATACAGTGTTGAATTTTTCGTTTGGACTGCGCATGGGACGCTGACCTAAATTATCAAGCGGAGGGGAATCTTGGCACGCCCAATTTGCAACGTTGTTCCTTACCTCGTTTGAATTCCAGTATAGGGAAAGAATCGCTCGTAAATCAGTGCGCCGCCGGAGCGTTTTTAATTTCCAGCGCATGTTCAAGATTGCGGCGGGCCCCGGCATAATCGGGTTTCAACCGGAGCGCTTCCTGAAACTGGCGGATCGCCTCGTCCGTTTCGCCTTTCATGCCCAAGACGGTGCCCAGACCACAATGGGCTTCGGCGTAATCGGGATTAAGGTGGAGAGCCTCCCGATATTGGTTGATCGCTCCGTCAACTTGACCTGCCCCACCGAAAGCGGTGCCGAGGTTGCAATGCGCTTCGGCATAATCGGGTTTCAAGCGAATCGCTTCCTGATATTGGCTGATGGCTTCACTGATCCGGCCTTTCCTGAGCATGGCATTGCCCAGGTTGTTGTGGGCGTCCGCGTCATTCGGTTCCAGTTGGACGGCTTTTTGAATTTGAGCGATCGCTTCGTCAATCCGGCCTTCCCAGCCCAGAGCAGCGCCGAGTCCGCAATAGGCTTCGGCGTCTTTCGGCCGCTGGCGGATGGCCTCCTGAAACTGACTCATCGCTTCATCAACCCGACCTTTCTGGAACAGTTCTTTGCCCAGGTTATTGTAGGCCATCCAACAGTTGGGGTTTCTGGCGATGGTGGTCCGCCAGAGCGTTTCGAGATCGGTATATGCCCTGCATTCCCGCCAAGTCAAAATACTCAGAACCAACAGCACCACGACCGCCAACCCTCTGAACTCGATCCCTCGGCCGATGCCCCGCACCACCAGGGCGGTCACCACCACAATCAACCCCAGACTGGATAGATAGACCCAATGATCCCACACAAACGCATACCGCATCCCATACGCGTTCACAAACCCCAGCACCGGGAAGAGCGTCCCGACAAAAAAGAAAACCCCCGTCGCCGGCCCCCGCCCAATCCGACCCCGCGCCAGCCAAAACGCAAAAAGCGCGGCCAGGGCGGTCGCCGGATAAATCCATTGCCACCAGGATGCCACCTCCAGCCCCCAGCGCGGATAGACAAAACATAGATTCACCGGCCAGAGCAGTTTCCCGATGTAAAACCAGGGCACCCGCCCCGCAATCAAACAGCGTTCCGGGAAAGTCATGGCAAAATCCGCCCCCTTGGCGCCAACATGATTCTGCTCCAGCCAATACGTCGTCATACTCAGCCCCAGGGCCAGCGCGAAGAAAGGCAGGGTCGGCAGCACGTCCCGCCGCCACCGAATGCTCCCGCGCTTCCACCACTCCAGCAGCAGAATGACCGCCGGTAGCGAAACCGTCGTCGTCTTGGAAAATAACGCCCCTAGAAACAGCACCAAGGCCAAGACATAAATGCTCCGGCGGCGCGGAGCCTCGACTTCATCCTTTCCCTCCCAAAACGCCACATATCTCCCGTAAGCCAGCAGCGACCCGAGAAAAAATACCAGCGAGAGCACATTCTTACGTTCGGTGATCCACGCCACCGATTCGACCATCACCGGGTGCAGGGCAAAGACACCCGCCGCCAGCCACGCGCCCGGGACACCCAGCCGACGCAACAATTGCCAGAACAACAACGCGGCGGCCGTGTGCAGCAAAACATTTTCAACGTGGTAAGGCAGGGTCCAGAATTCCCACAGATGGTAATCAATCCAAAACGTTGTACCCGCCAGCGGATAATACTGTTGCAACGCCGTGGGGTGACTCCAGAGGGTGCATAAACCCGAAAAATCCCGCAACAACCCCACGATATTTGTGGTCCACGAATCATCGTCCCAGATGAACCCACCCCTCATTGCCGGCCAGTAGGCCCCAAACGTTGCGCCAACCAACAGGAGACAGAACCACCCATCCCGTTTCCGGCAGGCTAATGCGAATTTTGTGGTTCGGTTCACACCCGGATTAAATCACAGGCAATGGCAAACGTCTCGTGTTTCTTGACTCTGGCCCGGGCTCACCATGCCTACGCATCATTGGTTTGCTGGCGCGTTTTTCTGCCCCAGTACACGCGCCAGATTACTGCGCGCCGCGGCAAAATCGGGTTTCCAGCGGATGGCTTCCTGAAATTGGCGGGTCGCCTCGTCCAGTTGGCCTTTCTGGTAGAGGGCGATACCAAGATTGTTGTGCGCCTCGGCGTAATCGGGTTTCAATCGGGTAGCTGCCTGAAACTGGTCAATCGCTTCGTCAACCCGATTTTTCCCAAGGAGGGTGGTGCCAAGGTTGTAGTGGGCATCGGGGTAATCGGGTTTGAAACGGATGGCTTCTTGAAATTGGCTGATGGCCTCGTCGATTTGGTTTTTTTCCGCGAGGGCACTGCCGAGATTGAAGTAGGCCTCAGCGAAATCAGGTTTCAGGCGGATAGCTTCCCGAAATTGACGGATCGTCTCATCGATTTGGCCTTTCCGGTGGAGGGCGATCCCGAGGTTGATGTTGGCGATGGCGTCATCGGGGTTCAGGCGGATGGCTTCCTGAAATTGGCTGATCGCCTCGTCGACCTGGCCTTTCTCCAAGAGGGTGAAGCCGAGGTTATTGTGCGCGAGGTAATTGTTCTTCGTGACTTCAAGCGCATGCCTAAAAAGGGTTTCACTGTCCTTCCAATACCCGAGCTGTTGCCGCGTCAATCCGAGGCACAAGACGATCGCGGCTGAAGCCGGAACTGATAACACTAACAACTGGTGTCTCCAGCGGCAGGTCAATTCGTACATCCCCCAGATTAGCAGAATCAGCACCCCGAGTGACGGAATATAAGTATACCGATCTGCCATTGATTGCTCACCCACTTGCACCAGCCCGATTACAGGCACCAGCGTCCCGATATACCAGAGCCAACCCACTAACAGAAACGGACGATGCCGCCGTATCACCACGCACAATGCCGTGATGCCCAAAAGCAATCCGCCCGCCAGTAACACTTCCGCCATCGGCCAAGCCCCGGCGTAGGGATAAAACACCGCCAGGTCCGTCGGCCAAAACAGCTTTCCCAGATAACGGCAATACGATATCAGCGCATTTTCGCCGCGCGCGCCCAGGGGCAGGTTTTCAACCGACACCACAGCGACTGTCCGCTTCTGCACCACGAAGGTCACAACGCTCATTAACACCGACAACCCCAAAAACGGAACCTTTTCCAGAATCAAACGCTGAACCTTGAACCTTGAACCTTGAACCTTGAACCTCTCCAACGGCCAATAATCCAGGAGCAACATCACGAACGGCCACGTCACCAGCATCGCCTTGCTCATCAATCCCAACGCGAAGAAAAATAATGACCAGAAGTAAGGAACAAGGATTAAGGAGATCGATGTTCCTTGCTGCTGGCTCCTTGCTCCTTTCTGCTCCGCGAATCGAACATAAAAGATGAGTGACAGCAACCCGAAGCATGTGCTCAACACATCTTTGCGCTCGGCCACCCAGGCCACCGATTCCACATGCACCGGATGCCACCCAAACAACGCCGCCACCATCAGGCTACGCCACGTCGCCCCAGTCAACTGTCGTAACAGGAAAAACACCAGCCCCGTGTTGAGAGCGTGCAATAGCACGTTAATGAGATGATGACCCCACGGATTCAGTCCAAACAACTGGCAATCCAGCATGTGCGATAACACCGTCAACGGATGCCAATTGTTGTCCACAGGATTGAAGAAAGCCCACTTTAAGTTTTCTCCGGTCAGTCCGTATTGGATGTGAACATTCGCGGTAACGTAAAAATTATCATCGTAATTGACGAAGCCATGGCGCACTGCCGGCCAGTACAAAATCACCGTCACCAGTATCAGCAACGCCATCGTCAGCCACACCGGACAATGCAACCGGGCCATGAGCGGAGTGGAACTGGATTCAATCTCTGGCTTGTGCATGGAACTCTGGCCCGAATTATCAGGAGAATTGGAACTTTAGCACGCCCTTTCTGTAGCAGGACAGACGGCACTTCGGCAGGTCCAACTTCGGCCAGCAATGGCTCAAGTCTTATTGGTTTGTCGAAGCGTTTTTCAGTTCCAGGGCGTGGTCAAGATTGTGGCGGGCCTCGGTGTAGTCGGGTTTCAGGCGAATGGCTTCCCGGAACTGGTTGATCGCCTCGTCAAGCTGGCCTTTCCGGCCGAGCGCCGTACCGAGATTGTAGTGGGCCTCGGCAAAATCCGGTTTGAATCGGATGGCTTCCTGAAATTGGCCGATCGCTTCCTCGGTTTGCCCTCTCATGCCCAGGGCGGTGCCGAGGTTGTTGTGGGCCTCGGCAAAACCGGGTTTCAGCCGGATGGCTTCCTGAAACTGGCTGATGGCCGCGTCAATCTGGTCATGCTTGAGAAAGGTGGTCCCGAGATTGTTGACAATTGAATCCCGCGTTTTGGTATCCACATAGGGCTCCAGACCCACGACGGTGCGATAGCAGTTGATGGCTTCCGCCTGGTGTCCGCTGTTTCCCAACGCGCCGGCCAATTTCATCTCGGCCACCACACAGGCCCGGGCATACCAGGAGCCGATGCATTTCAGTCGGTCCGTTTGCTTCCGGTCGAGTGTCCCGGCGTCTGCGTCAGTCAACCTGGACTGGACATCGTCAAATCCATTCTTGTACCAGCCACAGGCCGTCTCCAGAAATGGGATGTCCCCCCCGCCTCCGCTCCTGAGCACCGTCTGATAACACCAGCCCACCAGGACGGTGGACAAGCTGATCAACACTACCGCCACAACCACCAGCGCTGGCAGCCCGTTGCGCATCGCCCAGCCGGAAACCGTTTCCGCCGGATATTTCTCCAGTTCAACACCGCTACGCTCTCGCCACCGCTCACTCAACAGAATCAGGCTTAACGGCAGAATTTGCATGAAAATCCGGAACTCATTGAAAGCGCCGTACATGAACTGCCCGACCAAAAAGAACAGAATCACCGTCAGATACGGCAGGAACCGCCGCCGCCAGCCCAGCACCAGCACCAACGCCAGACTCCCCGCATTCACAAACAGGATGTACCCGGCCATTGGCGAAAACAGCAGCCGCAGGTTCGCCAGAAAGATTCTCGGATCCAGCAAATCGGCCAGACTCCGGGCATCGTTCATGGATAGGGCCGCTGCTTTGACATGCAATTCGGCCAGCAAGAGCTTTTTGCCCAGCACGTACACCGCCACTACCACCGCAAATACCAGCAAGCGTTTCCACCATGGCCATTGGCCGATAAACAGCACCAGCAAAGCACACACCAGGACGGTCTCTTTGAAAAAGCAGCCGGCGCATATGGCCGCCACCATCAGCCACGCTCGGCGGTACTCAAACAACAGAACCGCCAGGGTGAAAAACAATGTGGCCGGAATGTCCCATGGATAAAAATACAGGCCCGCGACGGGGAAAAAATTATACATCAATCCGGCAAAGATGCCGAGATTGATGAACAACGATTGGCGCAGGGTCAGGATGACAACCAGGAACGTCAGGAAAAGCCACACGCTGTGATACAAGCCAAAAACGAACTGGAATTGATCCATCTTGCCTGAACTATGCCCAACCAACAAATCAAACAGACCTCCCGAAAGCAACATGCCGGACAACCGTCCCTTCCAGACATCAAATATTTGTTCCGGTTGAAAATTTGAAAGGGAACAGGAAATAAAAACAAAGCCGTTGGTGGTGTCACCGGGTATCCCCACAGCGTAGTTTTTTACAAAATGGAAATACGCCGCGCTCAATGCGAAGGCCACCAGCAATTCAAAAATGAACCATCCCCCCGGTAAGCCAATCTTTCGGGCGCCCCCGATGCCGTCCGTTCCAAACCACCGGTTGAAATGCGTCATGTTGACAGAGTTGCGTTTGGTGTTCCTCGAGCAGACTGCGCCGCCGAATGTTCGCGCGCCGGCAGCATGTGGAAACTTCCGGTCTTTGGGAAGACCAAAGTCACAAGGTTTTACCACTCTTTTCAAGCCGCTCCCCGGGTCGCTTTACGCGTGACAAGCGCGCTTGCGCGGATGGCGGCCAGACACTAATGTCCCCTTGGTTGCGCCCGTAGCTCAGTTGGATAGAGCATCTGCCTTCTAAATCCAAAACGGTGTTTTCAGAAATCCTCAAGCCTCTTCCACCATTGATTTCATTGGATTATTTCATCACGCATCATCTACCAAAATCCAATTTTTGCATAAAGAACGGCAAGTAGTATACAAAAGCAGTATCCAAAGACAGAACATCTGCCTCACATGCAGATAAATGCTAATGCATTTCAAAAGCCGATTTGAAAATAACCGAATTTTCTTGCGTCAAATCAGTTCCACTCCAAATTTCATTCCATGAATAAAATGTTTTTTCCATTATTGTTCATGGGATTTCTTGTCGGTTGTCAAAAAAACGATGACCCGCGCATTGCTGAACTTCAACATCAGGTATCAAATACTGATTCGCGTATCGTAGAGCTTCAAAATCAGATAATTAAACTCGACACACTCACAAGCAACGAAAGTGATTCCATCGGCTATATTTGGAACCAGTATTTGATTGCATGTACCAATTTTAACCAACTTCGTTCACAGGTTTTCCTGTTGCAATATGCGAATGTTTCAGTTCCCATCACACCTCAAGACAAAGGATATGGTTTATTAAAAACACCGTATGGAACTCTTTTAGTAAGTACTGAAAACGTCGAGCCATATTTGGATGGCTACAAGATCCATTTGCAAATTGGGAATCCAATGAGCGCCCATTTTAATGGGTTTTCGTTGATTTGTTCGAGTTTTCAAACCTCAAATTATTTTGCCACTGTGCAGACGTTTACAAACGCGGTTACAGACCAGTTAACTCCAGGTTATTGGACTCCAGTTGATTTTATATTGGCACCATCCGACATGGACCGAGTCAGAAACGCTTCTGTTTCCGTTGAATTGAATCAAATAAATCTTTTGAAAAAACCTGCTCCGTCTCCGTAACTTTATCAGCAGTAGTAAGCTCAATTCTCCCCCCGTTCGCGTTCACGCATTTGTCATCTGTCTTGCTGAATTGAAGGCCAAGCCAGATGCCAATCACGCGAACGCTCACCCCATCAATGACTGGTCGTGTCAAATTTGCAACCAGCACCGCGCCACGTCTCCCGCTCGCGGATCTGGTTTCAAATCTGACACCACCAGGACAAATCTCGCACGACCAAGCGTCACTAATTTGTGGTCAACTGGGCCGCGAGCCAAGCAGCGGTCAAACGTGTGGATTAGTTTCTTATTATAAATCTGGATACCAAAATGGACAAACCGTCTGCGAACGGTCATTACGGTTTCGTGATTATTATGGCGGCGGCACAACCGCGAGCAAATCTCTTTGAAATCTTGCGGGTTCTACCAAATTTGCAGCCAAGCGCGGCCAGGCATTCTTGAGTTGCTCCGACTGTTTTTGGTAATCTTCCTGTCGTTTCCGAATTCGTTGTGCTATCGGTTGTTGAGAAAGTCGGACTTCGGCATTATTAAAGCATTCAATTCCGCCTCGCACGGCTGCGTCATCTGGAAATAAAGCTGCGACAACCCACGCTTCGATGCTTTTTGAAGGTGAACAAAGCACTGTCTTCGGTGGTGTCTCGCCTTCTCCAACCCATCGCAAAAGGACATTACGAAGACGATTTGTTGTTGCAGTGGGCGGCGGGCACGCTTCAACACATGGCAGGTCTTGGACAGCTTCTTGAATGCTTCCGTCGGCGTAACTCTTTTCAGCCACATCTGCATCTAATTGCAAAATTAGAATATCGTAGGCAAAAAAAAGGATATCCGTTCGAAGAGAGCCATTCGACCGGGCAACGGCTTGCCGACACCAGCGGTAAACTCCTACCCAACCTGTTCCAATGGCACGAAATGGAATTGATTCTTCAGGCTGAAGCTGTTTGAGAACAAAACTATGTTCGGCAAGAATACTCGATAATGCTGCCTCTAAGACTATTTTATCTGTTGGACCTTCTGCAACCAAAGCTATTCGTATCGGCCTAGACATTTGGGACTCCTCCAATGAGCCCATTGACCCACATACGCGAAAGTGGCCATTCTTTTTCTTGCGCTAATTTCCGGTGTTCGTCCGTAACAATAAATCGTTTGACGCAAGTCGTCCCTTTGCTATCACGATCAACGGTAAAAAGTCGGACGCGTTCATCTTGAAGAGGCAAGCCATCAAGCACCAATGGATTATGTGTTGTCATTAGCACCTGTCGCGCTTCCTTTCCTTCGAGCAGCCAGTGACATATTTTATCAATTAAGCGACGCGCCAAAAGCGGATTCATCCCATGATCAGCATTGTCTAATGCAAAAAGCTTGGGGGCTGCTGGATGTAAGCACAATGCTGATACGAAAAGAAAATAAAGCGCACCTTCGTTGATTTCGTTAACGAGAAGAAGATATCTTGCACCTTTTTTATCTGCGCGAAAGTAACGATCGAGAAAGGTTAGCCTTGGCGGTGTGAGTTTCGGATCATCTTTTTTAGGGGGGGGTTCCAGTGGAAAAAAGTTTTCGAACCACTCAAAAGACAATCGAAATTCATCCGTCAATTTTGTGTATAGTTGAGGAGTTTTTATCAATTCACTGACAGCCTCTGCCAAGCGCCCGCCAGATAGTCCAACCGGCTCGCGCAATTGAGCATCTTGCATCAAACCACGCAGCACAGGAGTGTCGGGGCTGTAGATATTATAGGCGGATAATGTTTTTAAAAAAATCGCCGCAGGATCATTTGCGTCAATTTCAGCCAACTTCAACGCTGCCAGTCCAACTTGAGGATCGCCTGTGCTTGTGCCGTCGAGATTCGGACGTTCCACAATCGTCCGTTGACCAGATTTAACAATTTCACTTTCGAAAGCCCAACCGCGGACGCGTGGACTGTCATGTTTGTTGTTCAAACGGATGGAATAACTTTCGTTTCCTCCAAACGCTTCAATCGATGTATTTGCATGAATCGGGGTATGCTGAAACATTGGTTCAAAAATACCACCGGGCCGACAGCCACGACGGACGAGCGATTCTTCATCAACACGACCAAATGCTGCAGCTGCGATTACACCGAGCGCCTCAAGTAAATTGCTTTTGCCACAACCATTCGCTCCGATGAAAACATTTACGTGACCGAGTTCAAGTTCGACGGACTCAATTGATTTGAAACATTGAACTTTGAGTTTATTTATCATTTCGTTTTGGGAGTTTAGCCATCAGCCCGTTGTTTTGAAAGCATTATTGCCATGAGAAACGAAGTCAAATCAAGAGCTAAGACGCGAAGGAACCTGAACATGCCTTCAAATTCTTTCAGGACAGTTATTAGAGTATTAAACAAGGTTAAGGGGCGGTGCGCCGGCAGAGCCGGCGCTCCCGCCCCCCTTAACCGTGTTCTCATGCCACCAGTTCTGCATCCTTGATGACCAGCCGCTTGTCCCGTTCTTCCCAGCGCAGCACTTTGAGCGTGACTTGCTGGAATTCCGGCAGTTTGTGAAACTCAACGACTTTGTCGCCGTCCAATTTCACCTTGCCGTCCTTCAGCTCGGGGTATTCCTCAAATACCGCCAGCCCAGGTTGCAAGGCCAGTTCATGCCGTACGCAGACCACCTTGCCGGTGCCGTCTTTCCGGTTGAACGCCTTCGCCGTGCTCGACATGACGACGCCGCGGACAAACAGACCGTTCAGCTTTTCGTCTTTTGCAGTTGGTTTTGTGTTTTCAGCCATAATGTTAACCCTTCGTGTTTTGGTACTATGATTTCCCCGCTGCCTTTATAGCGCCCATCCAGTGCAGCGGACAAAACCAGATGGTCGAACAATTCCCGATATGGGATTTGAAATTTTACCGTGCGTGCCTGGCCGTTCTGTCGGATCACGCCCATGCACGCCCAACGCCAAAACCGCTCATCCATCGTGAAGGAAGCGCGCTTTCGCGGTTCTTTGAGCGAAATGATTTTGGGTTTAGGCGGCAGCGGTTTCAAAAAGCCCTTGGTGGTCTGGAATACGCGCAGCCGCTTCCGTTTCTTAACCCATTCCGGCAAATCATCCGGCTTGGTCACATATTTCAGCAGGTAATGAAAATCCGTGGTGGCAATCCGCTGGACTGTCACCCAGCCCCGGTCCCACAGTCCGGCCAGCAGTTCCTTGGGCAAAAACCGGCGTGTCAGGAAAATGGCGTGGAAATGCACCCAGCCGCTTTCGTGGAATTCCACCTTGATGCAATAGGGCGCATCTATGGTGTATTTCTTGCCCTCATGCCCCACACCCTGCCGAAGCTGGTAAAACACCTTGCGCAACCACTCGCGGCTGTCTTCAAAGGCGGTTTCTTCGTTGGCGTAATTTTTCGGGTCGAGTGTGAACGTCAGGAACAGCTTGCCGCTCACATCCGGCAGCCGATCCCAGAACCGCGCCAGCACCTTGTAGATGCCCACCGGATGAAACCACGACGCGGGAATGAACTCCTTGATGGTCTGTTCAATGGCGGCTGGCACCGACAGGATACGAACCCCACCCCCACCTCCTTGGCTTACGGTTTCTTTTCGGGTTTCCCCAAGCTGGTTCATGACGCCACCTCCTGACGTTTCGCGGCTTTCCTTTTCGGAATGAACAGGGAAGGCTGTTTCAGCCAGTAATCGATGACCACCGCCGGCTGTTGATTGACCGGTCTAGGCTTTAGTCGTTGTTCCAGCCACGCCTGGCGCCCTGCCTCAATGTTTGCCTCAAATTCTTCTGGCGTGAGCCACCAACGTTTGTCGCCCAGTTTTTGTTGGATTGCCTCCTCGATGCTCATACGCTCCACTCCGAAGGCTTGGAATTTTCCTTGAGAAATCGTTCCAGTTCACCGACCCAATAAATAGGGCGATAGGTGACACGGCACGGCCGCAACAGTCCCCGCGCGGTCAGGCGGTCGAGGGTTGCAGGACTTACACCAATCGCCCTCGCCGCTTCAATGCGGGTCAAAGCCAGTTTTGGAACTGGCCCATGAGAAACATGATTTTCGATCATGCCCCATCTTTTTCATTTCCGTTAGGGGCATCAACCGATTGACCAAAAAACGAAATCCGCAATTAGGCAGGAGGAGCAGTGAAGGGATGACCAGCCGGGGCCATATCTAAATCAATTTCGTCACAAAGTTCGTAGAATTGCTTCGGGTCTGTCACTAGTTGTCGTTCTTCTTGTTTTTCGAGCCATTCCAACAAATCTTTCCGTGTCTTTGGCGGTTGAGATTTTTGCATCTCGACGATTTCAGGCCAATACCTGAACAGTGCCAGGTAAACTTCTATCCGCCGCTTTTCTCCGGTGAATTCACTGCGAGAATTTAGGAAGGCTTTGAACCCTTCGGGGATGCCACGCAGAAACTGATATTGCTCCTCGACTGGACGGTCCAATAGATGACGAAGCACCAAAAACAACTGAGATAGATTGTCCTCTGCCTGCTTTTCTACTATCTGCTCACCAGCCTCAATTAATTCATCCTTGTTCGAAATCGGCTTTTGAAGGGTCTCACTGGCTGCTAAAACAAGGAGAGGCATACCACTAAACCTCTCTAGTTTTGTTTCCTGCTCTTCCGTCAAATCCAAAAGCCCGTCTTTCTTGAGCAGTGCCGGTACTTCTTTGAAATAGAAAACCACTCCCCTGAGTAACATGCCGACAAGCTGACCATAATGGCGGGCAATAAACTGATTCTCCCTGGGAGCCGTCTCCACCAAGTTTTTAAAAATGGTCTTTGTAAGTTTGTCGCAAATTTTATGTGCCCAGGCCGGCAATACCGTTGAATATTTAGGCTCCTTGACCGGCTGCCCACCCGCCATCGATACGGATTGAAACATCGCCTCCAGGAGAGGAATAATCCGCCCTGCAAGGGTGTGCTGATCAGTCGTCTCTGTCCCGTAAAAGTTCATTTCATTACCGTTGCGGGCATCGTGACAATGTTACCTGCCTTTTCATTGTAAAATGTCACCCGCTGCGCCATCGCGACCGAGTGCTGGTCGCGCAAATGGCCATAAACTTTCATTGCCAACGCGCCACCATCTTTGTGCCCGAGCCAGCGGCTTACCGTAGGAATATCAACACCGGATTCTATGCAAAGTGTCGCAAAAAGATGCCGCAGGTCGTGATGTGTAATGCGCACCATCCCGACGGCTTTGGCAGCGCGATTCATTGCTTTCTGACATTCACGCACGCGCATGACCGGATGCGAGGACCGGGCGTCAGGACTTTCCGCTTTCAACCGTTCCAAAAGTTTTCGCATGTCGGGAATCATCGGGACGCGGCGGGTCGTCCAGTTCTTCGTGCCGGTTACAGGGTCCCCGCGCACAATGATTTCCCCCTTTTCAAAATCACAATCCGCCCAGGTGATGCTGGCCGCTTCGGTTTTGCGAAATCCACCGAAGGCCAGAAAGCGGACCAGGTCAGCACAATGCTTGCTGACACCACCACCACCGTTTTCAACCGAGGCAACAAAATCCACGAATTTTCCCGATTCCGGCAGGGTCAGTCGTTTGGAACGTTCTCTCAGTCGCTTGATGAACCGCGCCGGATTGTCATACCGTGCCCCCATTTCGATCCCGATTTCAACCAAGTTGCGCAAAATCGAAATCGTGTGATTGAAGGCGGTGGCGCTTCGACCCGCACCAAATTTTGCCGCCCAATTCAAACAGTCGGTTTTCGTGATGGACCGGATTTCTTTTTTTTCCAGTTCCGGCCAGCTCTTGAGGAGGGCGGTGATCCGCTGGGCGTGATAATCCTTAGTGCGTGGTTTTAGCGAACCATTGCCGGCCAGCCGTTGCTTATGAATTTCTATGGCGTCGGCCACCTTCAGCTTGCCAGCCGATACCGAATTGCTGGACTCGGCTACTCGCCGCTCGTGCTTCTCAAAATCGGAGAGCCGCAGCTTGGCGACTGACAGCACATCGGTCTTGAGACTGCGACGGATGAGCTTGCCCTTAACGCGCAAACGTGCATAGTAAGTTCCAGATGGAACGTAGCGAATCAAGTTTGAATACTGTGTTTTCTGCCAGTCTTTGTCCGATTCGGCAGTCGCTGGCCGCGCTTTTGTCCTGTTCATGCGGCCAGTATACAAAAACAGTATCCAAATGTCAATATTCTTTTGACATAAGCTATAAAATGCTTGTTTTTACTAGTGTGCGCCCGTAGCTCAGTTGGATAGAGCATCTGCCTTCTAAGCAGAGGGTCCCGCGTTCGACTCGCGGCGGGCGCGCCACTTTCCATTTACGATTTCCGATTTCGGATATACGATTTGTTCCATCATGCTGAAGCTGGAACAACTGGCCGAATTGCTGGAGAACAATCGCGCGGCCGCCTCCACGCGCGTGAAGGAGTTTTCCATCGGCGACAAACCATTCGCCTTCAACTCGCAACCGGCCATCATGGGGGTCGTCAATCTTTCGCCCGATTCGTGGTATCGCGAAAGTGTTTGCCTGACGGCTGAGGCGGCGGTCCAACGCGGCCGGGTTCTGCGCGAACAGGGCGCGGACATCGTGGACGTCGGCGCAGAATCCACGCTGGCGCACGCCGCGCGCGTGGATGACACGGCGCAAAACAGCAAACTGATACCCGTCGTCAGGGAATTGCGGCAGGCGGGCGTCCTGGTTTCAGTCGAAACCTATTCACCCGCCGTCACGCGGGCGTGCCTGGAGGCCGGTGCGAACGTTTTGAACCTCACCGGCACGGAAGCGACCGGCGACCTGTACCGCCAGGTGGCGGCGCACGACGCGGCGGTCATCATTTGTTACGTGCAGGGCAAAAACGTCCGCGAAGTCGGCGATTTCGACTTCAGCGCCGATCCCATCGTAATGATGCGCGAGTATTTCAGCCGGCAGATTGAAATCGCGCAACGCCACGGCGTGGAAAAAATCATCCTCGACCCCGGCCTGGGCTTCTACTATCGCAACCTGCAGGACAGCGCCGTCCGCGTGCGGCACCAGATGACCGTTTTCCTGAACACCTTCCGGCTGCGGGCGCTGGGCTTTCCGGTTTGCCACGCCCTGCCCCATGCCTTTGAGTATTTTCGGGACGAAGTACGTTGCGCCGAACCGTTTTTTGCTGTGTTGGCGGCGTTGGGCAAAACTGATTTGTTCCGGACACACGAAGTCCCGCGCGTCAAGGCCGTGCTCGACGCGCTGAAGATTTTTTAACTGCCGCCGGCCGTGCCGATGGGTGTAACCGTCAGTTTTCCGTCGTCCCGATTCCAGTTGCGGCCTGTTTACGCTCCCAATCGGCGTGCGCTTTTTCCAGACACTGGGGACAAATCCCGTGAGTGAAATCGGCACCCGTCTGCTTGTGGAAGTACGCCTCCACCTGGTTCCAATAGCCCTCGTCATCGCGGATGCGTTTGCACCAGGCGCAGATGGGCAGCAATCCCTGCAACGTCTTGACGTGATCCAGCGCCTCCGCCAGATGATTGGAAACCCGCCGGAATTCCAGCAGGGCGATGACCTGCCGCGACAGGGCCTGTAACGCCTTCCACTGTTCAGCCGAAAGCCGGCGCGGTTGACGGTCAATCACACACAGCGTTCCCAGGGCCAGCCCCTCCGGATTGGTCAGGGGAATGCCGGCGTAAAACCGGATATGCGGCTTGCCCGTCACCAGGGCATTGTCGGCAAACCGCTGGTCCTTGGTCGCGTCCCGGACAATGAGCGGTTCGTTCCGGAGGATGGCATGCGCGCAAAAGGCAACGTCACGGGACGTTTGTTGCTGCTCCAAGCCGACTTTCGATTTGAACCACTGCCGGGCCTCGTCCACCAGCGAAATCATGGCAATGGGCATCCGGCAAATATGCGCGGCCAGCGTGGTGATATCGTCGTAGCTCTGCTCGGCCCCCGTGTCGAGGATGTGATACTCCTTCAAGGCGGCGAGCCGTTCGGTTTCATTGGTAGGCAGTGGGGCTTTCATGTTAGGGTGAGTAAACTGCGACCGGCGCCGTCAGGGTCAACACGGCATCCTTCCTGGGGATCTGGGTCGGCCGGTCGCGATCAATCATAAATCAAATGACGTAATCATTATTGTCAATCAAACTTATCACAAATTATCCGAAATCAAATTAATAATTTTGCCCCTCCGTTCCCGGCCCCGCCGGCAGGGTATATCGCCATTGACCCTGACGACAAAAAGCGGTTTCCTGTGCCCGATCAGATTTATGGAGCCGCCGAAGCCCGGATTGGACGATCTGCGTATCAGGCGCAGTGACAAGCCTGAATCGAATTTCCAAATTCGATTTATCGCAATTGGCATTTTTGTTCTGATTTTCGTGGCCGCGATAATCTGGTGGCTCACCCGCCCCAGAGGCGTCGAGGTGCACATGGCGGTGGCGCGGGCAATCAGCGCCGCCGGCGGGGAACATACGGTTTTGAACGCCTCCGGCTACGTCACCGCCCGGCGGGCGGCGACGGTTTCTTCCAAGGTCACGGGCAAAGTCGTTGAAGTGCTCATTGAGGAAGGTATGCAGGTCAAGGAAGGCCAGATCGTGGCGCGACTGGACGACACCAATGTCAAGGCCAGCCTCGCGGTGGCCCAGGCCCAGTTGGATTCAGCCAAAGCGGCTTTGGATGAAACCCGCGCTCAACTCAAGCAGGCCAACCAGGAATTTCAACGTATCACCGAGCTCGCCAAAAAGGACATCGCCTCCCAATCCGATCTGGACGTGGCGGAAGCAAACGCCAAATCGTTGCAGGCGCACCTCGCCCAACAGGAAGTGGACGTGACCGTGGCGCAGCGGAATGTGGCGATGTGGGAGCAGAACCTGGATGACATGATCATTCGCGCGCCGTTCGATGGCATCGTCACCACCAAAGACGCCCAACCCGGCGAAATGATTTCACCGGTGTCAGCCGGCGGCGGCTTCACCCGCACCGGCATCGGCACCATTGTGGACATGGACTCGCTGGAAATTGAAATTGACGTTAACGAAAGTTACATCAAGCGCGTTCAAGCCGGTCAGCCGGTCGAGGCCACGCTCGATGCGTATCCCGACTGGAAAATCCCGTGTCACGTCATCGCCATCATTCCCACCGCCGACCGCCAGAAATCCACCGTCAAAGTGCGCGTCGGTTTCAACAAACTCGACCCGCGCATTCTGCCTGACATGTCGGTGAAAGTGGCGTTTCGTGAAATCGGCGGCGGCCCGGCCGCGGCAAATCGCACCGTGCTGGTCCCCAAAAGCGCCGTGCTGAACCAGGACGGACACGACATTGTATTCATTGTCCAATCCGGCCGCGCCGAACGTCGTGCGGTCACCGTGATTGACACGCAAGGCGACGATTCCGTGTTGAGCGCCGGGGTGTCCACCGGCGAAAAGGTGGTCGTGGACCCGCCCGCCGGCTTCGCCGATGGCATGGCCGTCAAAGCAAAAAAGTTATGAGCGATCATCAATCAACCAACGGCGTGTTGGTGCAGGTTAAAGGCGTGGAAAAAGTCTTCCACCGCGGCTCGGAGGACATTCACGTGCTGGCGGACCTGCATTTGGAGGTGCCCGCCGGAGAATTCCTCGCGTTGATGGGCCCGTCGGGTTCAGGCAAGACCACCCTGTTGAATCTGATTGGCGGCCTGGACCGCCCGACCAAAGGACTCGTCACCGTCGCCGGCGAGCGGCTCGACCAATTATCCGACCACCGGCTGGCCGCATGGCGCGCCCGGCACATTGGTTTCGTTTTCCAGTTGTACAATCTGATGCCCGTCCTCACGGCGGAACGGAACGTGGAGTTGCCGCTGTTGCTGACGCATCTGTCCAAGGCGGAACGGAAGAAACACGTGGACGCCGCGCTGGCGGTGGTGGGATTGCCGCATCGGGCCAACCATTATCCGCGCACGCTGTCCGGCGGCGAACAACAGCGCGTCGGCATCGCCCGTGGCATCGTCACCGACCCGACGTTGCTGCTCTGTGACGAACCGACCGGCGACCTCGACCGCAAGGCCGGCAACGAAATCCTCGATTTGCTCCAGGCGTTGAACCGGGAGCACGGCAAAACCATCATCATGGTTACGCACGACCCGCACGCCTCGGCGCGAGCAACGCGGACGGTGTATCTGGACAAGGGCCAGTTGAGCAAAGAACCGGTGAAATGAGAACCCTGATTGTAGGCGCCAAGGTAACGAGGCGGACCAATATCAAAGCCCGCAAATCCGCCTCCTTACGTCGTCGGCCACCATTCCCCGCATGAAATTTTTCCACCTCATCTGGTGCAATCTGAAGCGGAAGAAGCTGCGCACTTCGCTGACGCTGCTGTCCATCCTGGTGGCGTTCATCCTGTTCGGGTTGCTGTCGGCCATCCGGCAGGCATTGACGGGCGGTGTGGCCATGGCGAATGCCAACCGGCTGATAGTGCGCCACAAGGTGTCCATCATCCAGTTGCTGCCGGAGAGCTACAAGGCGCGAATCGACCGCATCCCCGGCGTGGACTTTGCCACGTACCAGACATGGTTCGGCGGCATTTACCAGGACCCGAAGAATTTCTTCATGCAAAATCCCGTGGAGCCCGAGGAATTCATGAAGATGTTTCCCGAATTCATCCTGCCGCCGGACCAGATGCAGGCCTGGCTGAAAACCCGGACGGGCGCCATCGTCGGGCGAAGCACGGCGGAACGGTTTCACTGGAAAATCGGCGACCGGGTGCCGATTCAATCCACCATCTGGTCGCAGGCCAACGGCAGCCGAACCTGGGAATTCGACATCGTGGGGATTTATGACGGCGCCAGGAAAGGGACCGACACCACGGCGTTGTTCTTTCGGTACGATTATTTCGACGAAAATCGCCAGGAAAACCGGGGCAAAGGATTGGTCGGCTGGTACAGCATCCGCGTAAAAGACCCGGCGCAGGCGGCGGACGTGGCCAAGCGAGTCGATGCGGAATTTGAAAATTCGTCGGCGGAAACCAAGACGGAACCGGAAGGCGCGTTCATCCAGGCCTGGGCAAGTCAGATCGGCAACATCGTGCTGATTGTCGCCTCCATCCTGGGCGCGGTGTTTTTTACCATCCTGCTCGTGGCCGGCAACACCATGGCGCAGGCCGTGCGCGAACGGACCGGCGAACTCGGCGTGCTCAAAGCCATCGGCTTCACCAACGGCCAAATCGTCGGGCTGGTGCTCGCCGAATCCTGCCTGTTGTCGGTGCTGGGCGGAGTGCTTGGACTCGGCCTGGCGTGGCTGATTATTTCCCGCGGCGACCCGACGAAAGGATTGTTGCCGATGTTTTATTTGCCGACGCGCGATTTGTTCATCGGCGCCGGCCTCAGCATCGTGCTCGGACTGGTCACCGGCATCATGCCCGCGCTGCAAGCCATGCGCCTGCGCGTCGCCGACGCCTTGAGGAGAATGTGATGCAAGCTTTAAGAATCCAGAATTCAGAATTCAGAATTCAGAATGGGGCGATGCGAACACAGCTGAGACTTCTGGCTTCTGGCTTCTGGCTTCCGAATTCCCCTTTCACGCTTTCAATTTTCAACCCTCAACCCTCAACCAACTAATGGCCGGCCCCATCAACTGGATTTCGCAAATCGGCTCCATCACGAAGTTCGGGCTGTTGAGCCTCCCGCAACGGCGCGGCGCCGTGGCCGCCACGGTCATCGGCATCGCCGGCGTGGTGGCGGTGCTCGTGGGCGTGCTCTCCATCGCGGCGGGTTTCCGGCAGGCGATGGCCGTTTCCGCGTCGCCCGACGGTGCCGTCGTGCTGCGCAGCGGAGCCGACACCGAAATGGTCAGCGGCCTGAGCCGGGAGAACACCCGCGTCATCGCCGACGCGCCGGGCGTGGCGCGCAATGCTGATGGCCCGCTCGCGTCCGCGGAATTGTTCGTCATCATCAACCTGCCCAAGCGCGCGACCGGGCTGGACGCCAACGTGCCATTGCGCGGCATCGAACCCGCCGCGTTGCAGGTGCGCGACAATATGAAAATCACCTCCGGCCGGATGTTTGAATGGGGCAAGGACGAGGTCATCGTCGGCAGCGGCGCGGCCCGCGAGTTCGCCGGGCTGGACGTCGGCTCGACCATCAAAGTGGGCCGGTACGAATGGCCGGTCGTGGGCATTTTTTCCGCCGATGGCGGCGCGGCGGAATCGGAAATTTGGTCGGACGCGAAGGTGTTGCAGGCCGCGTACAATCGCGGCGACTCGTTCCAATCCGTTTACGCCCGCCTGACCTCGCCGGGGGCATTTCAGGAATTCAAGGATTCGCTGACGTCGAACCCGCAGCTCAACGTGAAAGTTGTCCGGCAATCCGATTATTACCTCGACCAATCGGAAACCATCACGCGGCTGATTACGACGCTGGGCGTGTTGATTGCGTCTTTGATGGCCGTGGGCGCGGTGTTCGGCGCGTTGAACACGATGTACAGCGCGGTGGCGGCGCGGACGCGGGAAATCGCCACACTGCGCGCGCTCGGTTTCGGCAGCAGCGCCGTGGTGGTGTCGTTGATGCTGGAATCGCTGCTGCTGGCGCTGGCCGGCGGCATCATTGGCGGCGGACTGGCGTACTTCGCCTTCAACAATTTTCACACCTCGACGATGAACTGGCAGAGCTTCAGCCAGATTGCGTTTGCGTTCAAAGTCACGCCGGAGCTGCTGGTGCGGGGTATCGTGTGGTCGGCGCTGATCGGTCTGGTGGGCGGCCTGTTCCCGGCCATCCGCGCCGCGCGCCTGCCCATCGCCGCCGCCTTGCGTGAACTGTGATTAGCCACAGACAGGCACGGATTTAAACCGCCAAGACGCCAGGAACGCAAAGGTGGGGCGAGGCTCCTGACGAGCCATTTAACACTCAACTCTCAACTTTCAACTCTCAACCAATCATTATCCACAGATTAAACACAGATTGAACCCGGATTTTTGACGCGAATTTCACGAATTCAACACGAATTGAAATCCCATTCGCGAAAATTCGCGCAATTCGCGTCAAAATATTTTCGTGTGGTTCGTGTGTTTCGTGGTTAATAAATTCCGCTTTAAATCCCAATCAACGCGGCGCCGATGACGCCGGCGGAATCGCCGAGTTGATGCTTGACGATAAGCGTTTCCAGCGAATCGCTGAAGACCTGCTTCGCCACCTCCGCCACGCCTTCGGTGTAGAGCGCGTCGAAGTTGGACACCCCGCCGCCCAGCACCACCACGTCCGGGTCCAGCACGTTAATGAGGTTGACCATGGCGCGGCCGAAGTTGCGAAAGAAAATTTTCATAAACGCCACCGCTTGTGCGTCGCCGGCCTGATAATCCCGCACGATTTTCTTGAACGGTTTTTTCTTTCCGAACTGTTCGGCGTAGCGCGCTTCCAGTCCGCCGCCGCTGATGAACGTCTCCACGCAACCGCGTTGGCCGCAGTAGCACAGCGGGCCGTTGGGGGCGATGGACATGTGGCCCCATTCGCCGGCAATGGCTTGCGGGCCGGTGATGACTTCGCCGTTATGAACAATGCCCCCGCCGCAGCCCGTTCCCATGATGACGCCAAAAACCAGTTTCCGTCCCCTGCCCGCTCCGTGCAATGCCTCGGCCAGGGCGAAACAATTGGCGTCGTTCTGAATCTCAATTTTCCGGCCAAGCAGCCGTTCGAGATCTTTCTTCACCGGCCGGCCGTTCAGGCAAACCGTGTTGGAATTTTTCATCAGACCGGTGCGCGGCGAGATGGCGCCGGGCGTGCCGATGCCGAACGTGTGCGGCTGATTTTTAATCTGCGCCGCCAGGTCCTCATGCAGTCCCTTGACGCGGCCGAGGATGTGGTCGTAACCCTTTTCCTGCTGCGTATCCACTCGCCGACGGAAAAGTTCCGTCGCCGCGCCGGAGCCTTGGCGAAGGCGGGTTGCCGGTCCGTCGAGCACAATGCCTTCGATTTTGGTGCCGCCGAGGTCAATGCCGATGCGAAACATGGTGGCAAATCTTCTGAAATGATGACGCGCGGTTCAAGCTGCAACAGTCTTTGGGTCTCCGCGCCGGCGCAATTTGGCATTGCTGCCAAGGAAGAGGGCGTTGCCGGGGGGGTCTTAAAACTATCGGAGGGCGAGCTCTGCGAGCCCCCAACTTGTGAGTTCTGTGGGAAATTTGGGGCTCGTGTAACTCGCCCCTCCGACAATGACAGGCTTTTGAGACGATCTCTTCCGCAGCGCCATCGTAGAGTTTTTTTGCCCCGGGCCGGCTTTTCGTTTATTGGTTTGGCCCATGATTCCGCGCCAACCAGACAAACCAATACATCGTACGGTGTGGATTTGTCTGGGATTGGTCCTCGTCACATTTCTGGTTTACGCGCGGGTGCTCAACTGCGGGTTCATAGATTACGACGATCCTGATTACGTCACGGCCAATCCTCATGTGCAAAACGGGCTGACCGTTCAAGGAATCGTCTGGGCCTTCAGCCATGTCCACTCCAGCAACTGGCATCCAATGACCTGGATTTCGCACATGCTGGATTGCCAGCTTTGGGGGCTGAATCCCCGTGGACCGCATCTGGTCAACGTTGGTTTTCACGCCTTGAACGCGGTGCTGCTTTTCTTGCTGCTGCAACGACTGACATCGGCGACATGGCGCAGCGCATTGGTGGCGGGCTTGTTTGCCTGGCATCCGCTGCACGTGGAATCAGTGGCGTGGGTGGCGGAGCGGAAAGATGTGTTGAGCACATTTTTCGGGCTGCTGTCGTTGTTGTTCTATGTCCGCTACGCGCAAAACAAATCGCCCCTCAACCTTCAACACTCAACCCTCAACTACATTTTGGCTTTAGTCTTATTTGCGTTGGGGCTGATGAGCAAGCCGATGCTGGTGACATTGCCCCTGGTGCTGCTGCTGCTGGATTGGTGGCCGCTGCAAAGAGTTTCCAGTTTCAAGTTTTCAGTTTCAAGTTCCGGCGGGACACCGCTGGCAGGCGGCGACCGTCAAGTTTTATCGTTCAGGCAATTGGTGCTGGAGAAGCTGCCATTTTTCGGATTGGCGGCGGCGTCAGCGGTTGTCACTTTTTTTGTCCAGAAAAGTTCCGGCGCGGTTTCGTCGCTGGCCCAGGCGCCGCTGCCGGTGCGACTGGAAAATGCGGCGGCCAGTTACGTCGCTTATCTGGCGAAGATGTTCTGGCCGGCAAATCTGGCGCTGATTTATCCCTATCGCCCGGATGTCGGCACAGGGAAAGTGGTTCTCGCCGTTTTATTGCTGGCCGGCGTAACGGTATTGGTTCTGGTGCTGGCCCGGCAATTCCGGTTTCTGGCCATGGGCTGGGGATGGTATCTGGTGACATTGCTGCCGGTGATTGGACTGGTGCAGGTCGGCTCGCAGGCGATGGCCGACCGTTACACTTATGTGCCGTTGATCGGTGTATTCATCGCCTTGGTCTGGGGCGTCGCGCTGCTGGTGGAACGCCGGCGTCAAATGCAAATACCGGCCACGATTGTCGCCATCGGCATTCTGGCCGCCTGCGCCGCGGTCACGGACCGGCAACTCCGGTATTGGACCGACACCCGGACTTTGTGCGAGCACACGTTGCGCGTCACGTCGGATAATGCCGTTGCCCATTTCATTCTTGCCAACGTCTTGATGGAACAAGGCGACGTTGCGACCGCCGTCGAGCATTATCGCGAAGCTATCCGACTGAAATCGGATTATCCAGACGCGCGCCTCAATCTGACCGTAGCCCTGCAACGCCTGGGTAAGCCGGATGAAGCGATGAACGGGCTGCAAAACTTGCTTCAAGCCGATCCGTCTTTGGCGAAAGCGCATGACAAATTGGCCATCCTCCTTTGGCAGCAGGGACAAATCGCTTCCGCCATCGCCCAGTTTCAAGAAGCGCTACGGTTGGACCCGGATTCCACCGAAGCCGCCAACAATCTCGCCTGGTTGCGCGCCACCTGTCCCGACCCGGCGTATCGAAACGGCCCGGAAGCCGTTCGCCTGGCCGAACGCGCCGTGCAATTATCCGGAAAGATGGCCGATGCCGGCCTGCTGGACACGCTGGCCGCGGCTTTGGCCGAGGCGGGAAGATTTGATGAAGCTGTGCAGATGGCGGGTCAGGCGCGGGAACTGGCTTTGGCTGAACAGAAATCCCAACTGGCAGAGCGAGTCGCCAAACGGCAGGAACTTTATCGCCAACATCAGGCCTATCGTTCCGGTCCTGATTGAAAATGGGCGTGTCAAGGTTGCCGACAGGCTGATAATCTGAGGTTGCCCCATGCGCATGCGAGAAACAAAACTCAACTCCGCACCCGCGGATGCATCCGCGTCAAGCCTGGCGCATTTGCATGTCCCGGCTTGGTTGTTGGCGATGCTGCTGGCGCTGGTGACGATCGCGCTTTACTGGCCGGCGTTGCACTGTGACTTCATCAACCTGGATGATGATGACAATGTCACTAACAATTTCCACGTTCAGGGCGGATTAAACTGGGAAGGAATAAAATGGGCCTTTACCAACACGCAACAAGCGGCGTATTGGGCACCGATGTTGTGGTTGTCGCACATGCTGACCTGCCAGTTCTTCGGCCTGAATCCCTGGGGCCATCATCTCATTAACGTGCTACTGCACGCTCTTAACACGGCGCTGGTATTTCTGTTGTTCCGGCGGCTGACGGGAGCGACGTGGCGAAGCTTTTTTGTGGCGGCGCTGTTCGGGTGGCATCCATTGCGGGTGGAATCGGTGGCGTGGTTGACGGAACGGAAAGATGTGCTGAGCGCGTTCTTCGGATTGTTGTCCCTCATCTGTTATGTTCGATTCGTGGAGCAGAAAGGAGCAAGGAGCCAGCAGCAAGGAATATCTGACTCCTTAATCCTTGTTCCTTACTGCTGGTCACTATTTTTCTTCGCGTTGGGATTGATGAGCAAGCCGATGCTGGTGACGTGGCCATTCGTGATGTTGTTGTTGGATTGGTGGCCGCTCAAACGATTCGCGATTGGCGATTTACGATTGGCGATTTCCCGGCTGGTGGTTGAGAAGTTGCCGTTCTTTGTCCTGGCAGTAGCGGCAAGTGCCGTGACTTTCCTGGTGCAAAAACGAGGTGGGGCGGTGATGTCGATGGCCACCCTGCCTTTCGGGGTGCGTCTGGAGAATGCGCTAATTTCCTACTGCCGTTATCTGGGGAAATTGTTCTGGCCGGTGGACCTGGCAGTGTTTTATCCGCATCCCGGCCATTGGCCGATGGGGCTGGTGTTGCTCGCGGGAATTTTACTGGCAAGCATCACTGCGCTTTGCCTTTTGAAACGTACGTGCCAGCCGTTTTTGTTGATGGGCTGGTTGTGGTTTGCGGGAACGCTGGTGCCGGTAATCGGGTTGGTACAGGCAGGGTCGGTGGCGATGGCCGACCGGTTCACCTACATTCCGGCACTCGGGATGCTGATTCTGGTCATCTGGGGTGTGCATGAACTGACCTGCTGCTGGCGGAACCAGGCGTTGGTGTCATCGGTGGCGGGCGGCGTGGCGATTGTCTTGTGTCTCGGGTTGACGCACCGGCAGCTGGGATATTGGCAGGACACCGAAATCCTGTTCCGGCATGCGCTCGCCGTTGCGGAAGATAATTATTTTGCCCGCGTGGAGCTCGGTGCTGCTCTCGACCAGAAAGGCCGGATCGACGAAGCCATCAGCCAATTCCGTCAGGCTGTCCGTCTGAACCCCAACGATGACATTGCCAACAACAACCTGGGCAACGACCTCCTCCGGCAAGGCCAGATCGACGAGGCCATCGGTAGATTTGAGCAAGCCGTGCGTTTGGACCCCAGGCTTGCCGGTTTTCATTACAACCTTGGGCGCGCCTTCAGCCTGAAAGGTCAAACCGACGAGGCGATCAACCAATACCAGGAAACGATCCGGTTGAAACCCGATTACGCTGAGGCCCATTACCGTCTCGGCATTGCCTTGAACAAGGAAGGGCGGCTGGATGAGGCGATGAATGAGTTTCAGGAGGCCATTCGCTTGAAACCCGATTTTCCCGAGGCTTACTACAACCTCGGCACCGTCCTGGGCGTAAAAGGCCGGATTGACGAGGCCATCAACCAGTTCCGGGAAGCCATTCGCCTGAAACCTGATTATGCCGAGGCCTACAACAACCTGGGCAGTGCCTTGAAACTAAAAGGCCAAAGTGCTGAAGCCATTCATCAATTTCAGGAAGCCATCCGCTGGGATCCCGATGACGCGTCGGCCTATTATAACCTGGGCAGCGCCCTGGCGGAACAAGGACAAATCGACGAAGCCATCCGCCAGTATCAGCAAGCCATTCGTCGGCAACCCGATGATCCCAAGGTTCATTACAACCTCGGCAACGCCTGCAACCGGGTCGGCCGGACGGACGAAGCAATCCTTCAATATCAGGAAGCTCTCCGGCTGAATCCGGAGATGGTAGAAGCGCGGTACAATTTGGGCGTGACCCTGTGTCAAAAAGGGCGGCTGGAGGAGGCGATTGGGCAATTTCAGGAAGTGATCCGGTTGCGCCCCGATTTTGCCGAGGCACGCCAGAATCTTGAGCACGCCCTGGAACTGAAGAACGCTTCGACGAACCGCTAGGCCCGGGCCGGCGCTGGTCGAATGGGCATGAATGGTCAAACCGACGAGGCGATTCTCCAGTTTCAGGAAGCTCTCCACTTGAACCCCGACCTCGCCGCGGCCCGCAGCAATCTCACCAACGCCATGCAAATCAAAAATGCCGCGACCAATCAATGATTCACCCGGCCTTTGACCCGGCAGGCTCCGACCGGTTTAAATCAATCCCCGCCGCCGCGCGATGTCGGCGGCTTCCGTGCGGTTCTGCGCCTGCAATTTGCCGAGAATGTTTGACACGTGATTTTTGATCGTGCCCTCGGCCAGATGCAGTTTGTCGGCGATTTCCTTGTTGGGAATTCCCTGGGCCAGCATCACCAGCACTTCGCGCTCGCGTTCGGACAGCGGCTCAACCAAATCGCCCGGCGAATGCAACGCGGCGCGCAGTGTGCGCGAAGCAATCTCCGGCTGGATAAACACCTCGCCGTCGTGGACGCGCCGGATGGTCTCGACGAGTTTCGGCGCCGGCAAATCCTTGAGCAAATAACCCACCGCCCCGGCGCGCACTCCCTGAAAAACGTAGTCGTCCCGGTCGAATGTCGTGAGAATGATGACCCTGGCTTCGGGCCAGGCGCGGCAAATGGCGGCGGTGGCTTCCACGCCGTTCATCAGCGGCATCTGGACGTCCATGAGGATGATGTCCGGACGCAATTGCAGGGCAAGTTTCACGGCGGCCTTGCCGTCCTCGGCTTCGCCGGCCACTTCAAAACCGCTCTCCAGTTCGAGAATGGTTTTCAATCCCTGACGCATCAGCGTCTGGTCTTCAGCCAGCAAAATCCGGATGGGTTTCATATTGGAACCGACAAAGGATTACCACGAAACATACGAACTACACGAAAAGACGGCCAATCCAACACACAATTTGAATTGTGCCTGGGGGAAAGAATTTTTTCTTCCATCGGTGGCTCAGCTTCGTGTATTTCGTGTATTTCGTGGTTTAATCTGCCGTTTCCCGGTTTCATCAGGTAATCACAGGAATTCGCGCTTCGACGACGGTGCCGCCGGGCATTGCCGCGGCGACGGCGAACGTGCCGCCGAGTCCTTCCACGCGTTCGCGCAAGCCGCGCAAACCGTAGTGGCCGGGCTTTTCCTCCGCGTCGGGCGGTGGACCGGCGCCGTCATCGCTCACACGCAGGGCGACTTCTTTTGGTTGCACGGTCAGGTTCACTTGAACGCGATGAGCATGGGCGTGTTTTTCGATGTTCGTCAATCCTTCCTGCGCCACGCGCCATAAAGCTTCCGCCACGGCCGGTGGCAAAGCGTCGGCGCCCTCCGTAACCTGGCAATCCATGGCTGCGCCAAAACGTTTGCCGGCTTCCGCGCACAAGATTCGCAACGATTCGGTAAGCGGGCGGTCGCCGAGGCCCGCCGTGCGCAAGTTGGCCAGCGAGCGGCGCAGGTCTTCCATGCTGGAGCGGGTGAGCTTCTGCAATTCCGCCAACAGCGCCGCCGCCCGCGACGGGTCGGTGGCCTGCAACCGCTGCGCCGCTTCCAGTTGCACGGTCAAGGTGACCAGCGCATGGCCGAGCGTGTCGTGCAGGTCGCGCGCCAGGCGCTCGCGTTCGCGGAGCGCAGCCAGTTCTATTTCCCGTTCGCGGGCCAGTTCAAGTTCACGCTTGGCCGCCTGCAATTCAAGAATCAGCCGCCCGCGCTGGACGCTGGTGACGATGGTTCGGGCGATAAGGAACGCCAGAAAGAACCAGGACACCGCTGTGAAAGACACGGAAAGCCAGTCTTCCATATCCCACTTGGCGGGTTTGTCCCAGCCGATCATGTTCAGGAGAAAGGCGGCTATGACGACGAGAATTGTGGGTATTGAGATTCGAAACGGCCTGACAAAGATATGGCAGACGTAGGGAAACAGAAACCACTGGAACGAGCGGTCAATGCGGGATTCCGCCAGTACAATGGCAATGCTCGCCACGATGTAACCCCACCACATGGTGTGAACGGCGCCTTCACGAGCGCCGCGGAACCAGGGCCAGGCTGGCCATTGGATGAGCGTGGGGAAAGCGAAAAAGAACAGGTAAAGCAGAACTTGAACGACTATTAAGCCGATGAGAAGGACGTCGGCCTGTCCATGCATCGCTTTTTCATGATCCCAGTGTTCGTACAATATCAGTCCCAATGCTCCCAGGATCATCACATGAGCAAACAAATAAAATCCGCGCGGGAGGGCGGCTTTGAAATCGGCGGATGCAGATGAAGGTTTTGAGTTCATGTCATTTTGGGTGACGACGGCGTCAGTATGATTAAACCGGGCCTGGGCACCAATGGTTTTTCATTCACCAGCCAGCCGTTTTCGCAGCGTTTTATCGGTTGGAAACAGTTGGGCGCCGGCCTGCCAGGTTGCCAGGGCATAATCATTTTGACCGAGCTTCTGGTATTGGTCGCCCAGCAACACGTAGGACATCGCGAATTGGGCCTGTGGCGGCTGCGATTCCTGCTGATTGATCAACTGCGTGAACTGGTCAATGACTTCCTGTCCTTTGTTCAATTCCGCCGGGTAGTGTGACATGATGGCGGTCCGGGTGAAACGCGCCTCCCAGTTCGCGGGATCATCGCTCAATGCCGCGTCGAAGCTTTTCATGGCCTGCATGATCAACATGCTCCCGCCAGCGACATCATCCTGCATCATGGCTTTGCCCTTTTCGAGGTTCGCCAGGCCCAGCGCGGTCTGATATTCGGCGTTTCCCGGATTGCTGGCCACCCCCTGCTGGAGTTCGCTGATGGCCTGGTCCAGTTTGCCGGACTCATTCAGCTTTTTCAAAATGTCCCGCCGTTGTTCGTGGGTCAATTGCTTGGAAAGCAGACTGTCAATGGCTTGGCTTACGGCCGGGTCAATCGTTCTGACACTGGCTTGAGTCGCAGACGCCACCACCGCCGGCTGAGAATTGTCGGTGTCCGCCGGAACCGGCTGAGCCGCCGCGGGTGTGACAGGTACGGCTGCCACCGGTTGCGCGGGTGGATTGTTTTCCAGTGCAGGCTGGGCCGCCGATGCCGCTTGGACCTGGACCGGAGGAACAGCCGGCTTTGTCGGCCGGCTGGCATACATGGCGATAACGCTGCCGATGATGGCAACGCCTAGGATGGTGCAGATTAACTTTTTCATAACCGTTCTTTCGTTCATTGCCGCCGAAGCGGCGTGTTTGATTTTCTGTTCGCGTTCGGATTGCAACCACACGGCTGCCCCAAAACACGCGGTTATTCTGCGCCTTTAAGCCGCTTTGCGAACAGACCCCGAAGTCACGATTTGAATAGGTCAAAGGTCATGGTCTTGCCGGACAAGTTGGACAGGTCAGACGGGTCGGACTTGTCTGGGGAAAGCCCGCTGGAGTAACCTCACCCCATGAGCACCCCCGAAAAGCCCGGCGTGTTGCTGCCGCACGGCGGCTACCACAAGCTGCGCAGTTACAAGGTGGCGCAGGCGGTGTATGACGCCACGGTGGTGTTCTGCCGGCGGTTCTTCGCGCGCGACCGCCGCATGGCTGACCAGATGGTGCAGGCGGCGCGCAGCGGGGTGCGGAATATCAGCAAGGGCAGCGGCGCGGCGGCCACGTCGCGCAAAAGCGAGATGAAACTCACAAACGTGGCGCGTGCGAGTTTGTCGGATGAGTTGCTGCGGGATTACGAGAGTTTCCTGACGCAGAACGGACTGCGGGTGTGGCCCAAGGATTCGCGGGAAGCGCTGACGATGCGGGCGCGGCTGGCGCAGGATCATGCGCCGAACCTGCCGCCCGCGCCACCGGGCGGGGTACGGTTGAGGGGGTTGGCCGGGCTGTCAGAGTTTGTGGAGCAGGCCGCTCCGGAACTGGCGGGCAACGCGATGCTCTGCGCGGTGAACCAAGCGGCCTACCTGCTGAAGCGCCAGCTCGAAAGCCAGGGCCAGACTTTTGTGAAGAGCGGTGGGTTCACGGAGAAACTTTACGGGGCGCGGAAGCGAGAGAGGAAGTCGGACCGGTCAGACGCGTCGGACAACAGCCCGACGTGCCCGCTCTGCGGCCAGCCCATGCTGCTCCGCACGGCGCGGAAAGGTCCGAAGACCGGGCAGCCGTTCTGGGGCTGCTCTGGTTTCCCTGATTGCAAGGGCACAATGCCAGCGGATGAGCCCGGACGCGCGAACAGACCGCCGAAACAGCCTCAGTAAACTCTCTGACTCAGACCGGATTGCTCAATACCGGTAATGTTCCGGTTTGTAGGGGCCTTCGACCGGCACGCCGAGATATTCGGCCTGTTTCTTCGTTAGCTTGGTCAGCTTCACGCCGATTTTTTCCAGGTGCAGGCGGGCGACTTCTTCGTCCAGTTTCTTGGGCAGACGATAGACGCCGACCTTGTTCGTGTCGCGGTTCTTCCACAAATCCAGTTGCGCGAGGCATTGGTTGGTGAAGCTGTTGCTCATCACGAAACTCGGATGGCCGGTGGCGCAGCCGAGATTCACGAGCCGGCCTTCGGCCAGCAAATAAATGCTGTTGCCGGCAGCGAAAGTGTATTTGTCCACCTGCGGCTTGATGTTCAGTTTGGTGACGCCCTTGGCGGTGTTCAGGCGGTCCACTTGGATTTCGTTGTCGAAGTGGCCGATGTTGCAGACGATGGCCTGGTCTTTCATCTTCGCCATGTGTTCGAGCGTGATGATGTCGCAGTTGCCGGTGGTGGTGACGTAAATGTCCGCCTCGCCGAGCGTGTCCTCGACGGTCTTGACTTCAAACCCTTCCATCGCAGCCTGCAACGCGTTGATGGGATCGATCTCGGTGACGATGACGCGCGCGCCGAACCCGCGCAACGAGTGGGAGCAGCCTTTGCCGACGTCGCCGTAACCGCAAACGCAGGCGACCTTGCCGGCCACCATCACGTCGGTCGCGCGCTTGATGCCGTCGGCGAGCGATTCGCGGCAGCCGTAAAGATTGTCGAACTTGGACTTGGTGACGGAGTCGTTGACGTTGATGGCGGGCACGAGCAGCTTGCCCTGTTCCAGCATCTGGTACAGGCGATGAACGCCGGTGGTGGTTTCCTCGGAAACGCCCTTCCAATCCTTCACAACCGTGTGCCAGAAACCGGGGCGTTCCTTCACCACGCGCTTGAGTAACGCCTTGATGACGGCCACTTCGTGGTTGTCGCTGGGCGTGTTGACCCAGTTGTCACCATTTTCGAGTTCGTAACCCTTGTGGATGAGCAAGGTGGCGTCGCCGCCGTCGTCCACGATGAGTTGCGGGCCCTTGTTGCCCGGATGCGTGAGCGCCGCGAGCGTAAATTCCCAGTATTCCTCAAGCGTTTCACCCTTGTGCGCAAAGACCGGGACGCCAGCCCTGGCAACGGCGGCGGCGGCATGGTCCTGGGTGCTGAAGATGTTGCAACTGGCCCAGCGCACGGACGCGCCGAGTTCGACGAGCGTCTCGATGAGAATCGCCGTCTCGATGGTCATGTGCAGCGAGCCGGTGATGCGCACGCCCTTGAGCGGCTTTGACGGGCCGTACTTTTTGCGAATGGCCATCAGGCCGGGCATTTCGTGCTCGGAAACCTGGATGGTTTTGCGTCCCCACTCGGCGAGCGATAAATCTTTTACCGAGTAGTCGGGTTGTGAGCCGTTATTGGATTTAAGAACGGTTCGACGTGAAGGCGATAATTTGATTTTTGGCATAAATCGAATCAGGTTTCAGGTTCAAGGGTTAAGGTTTCAGGTGGCGCGGCTGCGAGCGCGAATCAAGCCTTGCAGCATCGCGGAGATTTCTTTGCATTCCTGAATGAATGTTTGGCACTGCGCAGCTGGAATCAACTCCAGTTTCATTGCCAGATAACATTGCGTTCGCAATTCTCCAGCCGAGCCTTTGGCGATTCGCAGAAAACGAATCACGTCAAGTCGACTGTCACGCTCGTAGCCTTCGGCGATATTGGATGGAACGGAAATGGCGCTTCGAGTCATTTGGTCTTTGAAGACATAATCGTTTGATTTGGAAAACGCGCGCACAATTTCCACCGCGAGCCGACAGGCACGTTTCCAAACATCCAAATCTTCAAAAGATTGATAGGCCATGAAGGTTTAAGGGTTTAGGTTGAAGGTTTCAGGAAAGGCGGTGGAAGGATTCCTGAAACCTGAACCCTTCCACCTTGAAACTCATCGGAGCGCGCGTTTGAGCGCGTCAACTTTGTCAGTCTTTTCCCACGTCAACGCGGGGTCGCTCTTGCCGAAGTGGCCGTAGTTGGTGGTCTTGGAATAAATCGGCCGGCGCAGGTTGAGCTGGTCAATGATGTCCGAGGGCAGGAAGCTGAACACGCGGTTGACCGCGCGGGTGATCTTGCTCTCCGGAACTGTCGCGGTACCAAAGGTGTCCACGCTCACGCTCACCGGGTCGGGATAACCGATGGCGTAGGCGAACTGGATTTCGCACTTCGCGGCCAGTTTGGCGGCCACGATGTTCTTGGCCACCCAGCGGCCCATGTAAGCGGCGCTGCGGTCCACCTTCGTCGGGTCCTTGCCGGAGAACGCGCCGCCGCCGTGCCGGCCCATGCCGCCGTAGCTGTCCACGATGATCTTGCGCCCGGTCAGGCCGGTATCGCCCTGCGGCCCGCCGACGACGAAACGTCCGGTCGGATTGATGAGAAATTCGGTCTTCCGCGTGAGCAGGCGCGCCGGCAAAACTTTTTTGATGACGTGTTCGATGCAGAATTTTTCAATCTCACGGTGCCCGACATACGCCGCGTGTTGGGTGGAGATGACGACGTTGGTGATGGCGACGGGTTTGTCGTCGCGATATTCCACCGAGACCTGCGATTTGGCATCGGGCCGGAGCCATGCCGGGCCCCTGCCGCTCTTCCGAATTTTCGTCAATTCGCGGCCGAGGCGATGCGCGAACATGATGGGCGCAGGCATCAACTCGGGCGTCTCGTTGCAGGCGTAACCGAACATGAGTCCCTGGTCGCCGGCGCCCTGCTTGGCGGTTTTCTTACCCTTGGCCTTGCGCGCATCCACACCCTGGGCGATGTCGGGCGATTGCTGGGTAATGATGGTGTTCACGAACACCCGGTCGGCGTGGAACACGTCGTCGTCGTTCACGTACCCGATTTCGCGGATGGTATCGCGGGCGATTTTGGTGAAGTCAAGTTTGGCGCGGGTGGTGATTTCGCCGCCAACGATGACGATATTGGATTTGGCGTAGCACTCGCAGGCGACGCGGCTGAATTTGTCCTGCGCGAGGCAGGCGTCCAGCACGGCATCGGAAATGGTATCGCAAACCTTGTCCGGATGGCCTTCGCCGACGGACTCCGAGGAAAAGATGTAGTTTTTACTCATGCAATAATGGGTTAAAATGTCATATTGACGTATCAGGATAAGATGATATATCTAATTGAAACCGCGTCAAATGAATTTTCGGAAAAAGATAGGCGGATGTTTGAAACGCGAGGCCGCAGTTTGTTTCATTAACACCGGGCTTCAGCCCGGTGTGGGTCGCGGGCAAGAGATTCAAGCCGTTTTAACGGCTTTGCGCACGGGTAAAAACCGTTGAAACGGTTTTTAAGTTCAGCGTCACGCGTTCACCGGGCTGAAGCCCGGTGTTAATAAGAATGGTCCGGGAGCAAGTAGTTTGATTACACATAAATGTCCTCAACCTTGAAATCATTGCGGGCGTTGTCCGACCCGACCCGGCTGCGCATCGTGGCGCTGCTGGAGCGGGATGAGCTGTCGGTGAACGAGCTGCAGGAAATCACGCGGCTGGGCCAGTCGCGCATTTCGACGCATCTGGGCCTGCTCGCGGACTGCGCGCTGGTGCAATCGCGGCGCGAAGGCAAGCGGACGTTTTACAAACTGAACGCCGCGAACGGCGCGGCGAATGAATTCATCCAACTCGCCATGCGCGGCGCGAAGGAATTGCCGGAACACGGCGGCGACCAGATCAATCTCAAGCGCATCCTCGCCCGCCGGCACGAACAGGCACAGGTCTATTTCAATCAGGTCGCCGGGCGGTTCGACCGGGTTTACGGCCCGGGCCGTTCGTGGCAGGCGTTCGGGCATTTGCTGCTGCGCATCCTGCCCCCGCTGGTAGTGGCCGATCTCGGGTCGGGCGAAGGGTTACTGAGCGAGCTACTGGCGCGCCGCTGCAAAAGAGTAATTGCGGTGGACAATTCGGAAAGGATTGTCGCGTTTGGCGTGGCCAAGGCCAAAAAGAACGGGTTGAAGAACCTGGAATTCCGCCAGGGCGATCTGCAAAATCCGCCGATCGAAGCGAACAGCGTTGACGTGGTGATTTTAAGCCAGGCGTTGCATCACGCCGAAAATCCGGCGGAGGCGATTGCCGCGGCGCATAAAATTCTACGTCCGCACGGCCAGATTCTGATTCTCGATTTGCTCAAGCACAACTTCGACAAGTCGCGGGAGTTATACGGTGACCGCTGGCCGGGATTTGTCGAGAGCGATTTGCATCGCTGGCTGGACGCCGCGGGTTTCAAGAAGGTCGAAATCAGCGTAGTCGCCCGCGAGGAAGCGCCGCCGCATTTCCAGACCATTCTCGCGGGCGGGGAAAAAGCGTAGGACAGGCTTTGCGCCTACGCGGCGCGCCAAAGCGCCGCTACGGCGCGACGGTGCCAGCCTGTTTTAAACTTAAAGGAATTAAAAAATGGAGACAGGCAAGATGCCTGTCCTACATTCAATCCGTCACCAGATTCACCAGCTTTTTCGTTAAAACAATGATTTTCAGCGGTTTATTCGTAACGGATGGCTGCATTTTTTCTGAAAGAAATGTGTTTTGCCTGCGAGCTATGGGTGAGATGAAAATATTGGCAAACAGAAGTTCATTCCAAGCCGGCCGGTGGTTTATAATTGATCAGCCCGTTTGCATCAGATATAATTTAGTTACATCACTTGGAAGATTTTCGGGAGTGCCCCGTTCTGTCGGGAGAATTTTTGTGCAAAAGACTGCAAGACAAAAATAAAGAGTGGAAAGGCTGCCTTTATGAAAACACCCATTGCTCCGCTTCCAACAAAAGCAACGAGGCTTTCCTTTGCAACAATCGCCGGAGTTCTCCTGGTTTCGGCTTTCTCCCTGTTTGCCAGCCCGATACAATTGTTATCTGCACGGAATGCATCCGTCGCCCTGCCCGCCGGCGGGAACGGCGATTCAGTTGCGCCCTGGCTCAGTGACGATGGCCGATATTTGGTTTTCTCCAGCCTGGCCAACGATTTGATCCCCGGCGGCAACAGCCAGCAGGTTTTGAACGTTTATCTGCATGATTGCAGCTTCAACACCACCGAGTTGATCAGCGCCAATACCAACGGCACTGGCGGCAACGGCCATTCCATCGCCGGCCAGGCATCCATCTATGGCCGTTACGTCGTGTTCCAAAGCGATGCCAGCGACCTGGTGCCCGGCGACACCAACGGCGCCACTGACATTTTCCTGCGCGACACGTACACCGGTACAACCTTGCTCATCAGCGTGGCGATGAACGGCGGGTCCGCCAACGGCGCTTCCACCGCTCCGGTCATGACGCCGGATGGCACGAGTGTGGTATTCATCAGCACCGCCACGAACCTGGTGGCCGGATGCACCAATGGCATCCCGAATGTCTTCGTGCGGGATTTGATCGCGCAAACGACCTCGCTGGTGAGCGTGAACGCGGCCGGGAGCGGCGCGATTATGGACACTCCGGCCATCACGCCGGATGGACGTTACATAGCGTTTTTCAGTTCGGCGACGAACCTGGCCGCGGGCGTTTCGCCCAACACTTCGGGTGAAATTTATGTTCGCGACCTTTTGACCGGCACGACCATCTGGGCCAGCACAAACGCGGCGTTGATTTGCACCAACACCCTTCATTTAGGCAATGCGCCCTCCACCCATCCGGTCATCAGCGACGATGGCCGGTACGTGGCATTCAAAACCGGCTGGACAAATGGAACTGTTGATCCCGGCCTTACCGGTGATGGTTGGCTGATGTCGCCGTCGGTAATTTTTTTCCAGTACGACACGGTAGCCGGGACGACAACGATTATCAGCACCAACGGTTATCCGCCCTGGCTATACAACGACGACGTTTATGGCCCGGAAATGACGCCAGACGGAAGGTTCATTGCCTTTGTGGATTACAGCGTCGTAGGCAGGACCAATTGCAGTGTCAAGCTGTGGGACCGGCAGACCGGCACTAATGTGTTGGTGAATCTGGACGTAAATGGTTTATGGGCGTCAAACAGTGTAACACACACTCCGGCAGTAAGTCAGAATGGACGCTACGTGACTTTTCTCAGCGGTGACACGAATCTGGTGAGCAACGTCGCGTCCAACGGCTTACATATTTATCGTCGGGACCTGCAAACCGCCACGACCATCTTGCTGGACGCGGAGACGAACGGCATGGCCTTGCAGGATGAACTGGGCGTTATCCCGGTCATGAGCGCTGACGGCAGTACAGTGGCGTTTTCCGCGCGGGACGGCGGGTTGGTTGGTTCGGACAACAACAATGCGCCGGACATCTTTGTGTGGAACGCGGTCACCGCAACGAACACACTCATTTCGACCCACAATCCGCTGGTGATTTTCCAATCCGGGAATCTGGCCAGTACACTGGGGCCGCTCTCCGTCAGCGCCAACGGCCAGTTGGTGGCCTTTGCCAGTTTTGCGAGCGACCTGGTGCCCAATGACACCAACGGCGTTGCCGACGTCTTCGTGCGCGACCTGACCGCCAACAGCAACATCCTCATCAGTGTCGGTTTGGACGGCAATTCCGGCCAGGGCGGTTCTTCTTACGCTCCCACCATCAGTGCTGACGGCCGGTATGTCGTCTTTCTCAGTGGAGCGACCAATCTGGTGGCGGGTGTCAATAATGGTGCGGTCAATGTTTACCGCCGGGATTTGCAGACCGGCACCACCGTTTGGGTGAGTACCAACTCCGCCGGAGTCAATGGCACATATGATGCCGCGCCCCCCGTCTGTAGTCAGGACGGCCGCTACGTCGCGTTCCTCTGCCGCACCAATGTTCTCAGCGTGCTGAACAATCTGTTCTGGCGGGACATGAATTCCAGTTTGACCATTGTGGTACCTGTTAACGCTCATTACAGCCGGCCAATCTCGATGAGCGCGGATGGACAACGCGTGGCCTATTTTGACATTTACTCGTCCTCGCTTTATGTGTGGGATGCGAATTTGCAGGCCAACATTTATACCAACGCGATTGGCAACCCGACTTCAGCGGCCATCTCGCCGACGGGGAACCGCCTGCTCTTTCAAACGACAAATCTATTGACCGTTTACGACCTGACTGGCGCCTCGAATCTGTTCGTTTGTCCGAGCACCGTTCGAATCAAAGGCTCTTCCCAATGGAGCGGCGACGGACGCTATGTCGCCTTTGTCACCGCCACCAATCTCGTGGCTGGTGACAACAACGGGACCAACGACGTCTATCTTCTGGATTTGCAGACCAGCACCCTCACCCTGGTCAGCTTAAACCAGAGTGGCACCGGCAGCGCCGCCGGGGCTTCGGATTGGCCGGTGGTCAGCGCCGACGGACGGTACGTGGTGTACCGCAGCTTCGCCACTAACGTGGCGCCCGGAGTCGTAAATCCCCCGTCCCTGGTTGTGTTCGATCGGCTTTCGGGAACGAACCGTTTGCTCGCCACCGGCACGACGGAAACCGGCTGGACCACCTGGGTAACCCAACCGGCCCTCAGTGAGGATGAATCGCAACTCGCCTTTCAAAGCTGGGATGCCGGTTTGGTGAGCGGCGATCTAAACGGAAACGGCGACGCTTTCGCGCAAGCCTTGAATGGCGGGCCGGCGTTGGATAGCGATGGCGACGGCATCCCGGACTGGTGGATGATAGAATACTTTGGGCATCCCACCGGCCAGGCAAGCGACCTGTCCCTGGCGCAGGATGATGCCGACGGCAACGGCATGAGCAATCTGCAGAAATATCTGGCCGGGTTGAATCCCATTGACCCGAATTCCATTCTGGCGCTGAACGTTGCGCTGGACGCTTCCGGCACCAATACGGTACTGAGCTGGAGCGCGGTCGCCGGCAAAAACTATCAGCTCCTGTCCACCACCAATTTGAGCAACCCGGTGTGGCCGGCGGTTCCCGGAACGGCGCAGGCGGTTCCCGGCAGTGTCTGGGTAAGCGGCAGCCAGCAATATCTCAGCGTGCCGGCCACAAATTCGCAAAGCTACTTCCGCATCCAATGTAATTAAAGGAGTCAGCCATGAAAAAATCATTATTAAACCCCTCGGCAACAACGCACCGGAAAACCGGCAACAACGGAGCGTTTACCTTGACGGAACTGTTCGTCGTCATCGGCGTCGTAATTCTGCTGGGATCGGCTTTGCTGTCGGCCTCGTTCAGTTCTCAGGAGGCCGTTTTTCGTGCTGAATGTGCCAGCAACCTGCGCCAGATCGGAACCGCCGTGAACCTCTATTCCGGTGAAGCGAACGGCTGGCTGCCGCAATTCTATTTGCCGAATGGCAGCGGCATCAATATGTGGCAAACTGAATTGCTGGCTCGTAACACTCCGGGAACCAGCACGATCATAGTAGGGCCGGTGGGTCTGGGAATTCTTTGGACCACCAAAATCGTTACTGATCCAAAAGTGTATTATTGCCCCAGCCTCGGCCACCGTGGGCCGGATGCAAATAATGCGTTCGCTTACAATTATTACACTTGGAATGGTGGCCCCTGGCCTACCGACCCGCCGGGCGACGATAAAGTTCGTTCGGCGTACAATTATTATCCCCAACAGAAGATACTGGAAAACGTCCAAGGCTATCAGTTGCCGGTATTATCTTGGAATTGTGCGGGTTACCAGAACAATCGAAACAGTGTGGTATTTGTCAGTCCCAATCCCGGCGATCCCCCCCAATCAGGTGTTCAGTTACCTTGTCCGTTCAAATTGACCGACACTGACCCGACCAAAGCGATGGCGGTTGATATATTGATGTTACTCTCTCAGACGGCTCATCTGAACAATGGTCAGCCGGCCGGAGTAAACGCCCTCTTTCCGGATGGCCATGTGAAATTTCAAACGGTGAGGGACAATCAAGGGGTAAACCAGGCGTTTAATCCGACGATATGGAGTGGCCATGTAGGTCCAATATCAACTGGCGACACCCCGCTGGGTAATCTCGGGCCTCCCGCTCTAGCCTGGCGGCGTGTCATGTACTATTTTCAACCGTGATTTGAGACGGGCCTTGCCGTCGGGGAGAAAACGCAGGACCGGCTTTCCGCCTACGCGGCGCGCCAAAGCGGCGCGACGGCGCCAGCCCGTTTCAAACTTAAAGGAATTACGAAAAAATGGAGACAGGCAAGATGCCTGTCCTACATTCAACCCGCCACCAGATTCACCAGCTTCTTTGGCACGACGATGACTTTCCGGATCGTTTTGCCGGCGATGAAGGGTTGCACTTTCTCCGACGCTCTGGCGGCGACTTCAACTGTCGCGTTATCGGCATTCGCTGCCACGCGGATGACGTCGCGCAGTTTGCCGTTCACCTGCACCGGGATTTCCAGCGTGTCTTCGACCAGCAGAACGGGGTCATGCTTCGGCCACGGCGCGTATGATAAACTGGTTCGATGTTCGGCGTTCGATGTTCGATGTTCGATGTTCAATTTTTCCCACAGTTCCTCCGCCAGGTGCGGCGCAAAGGGGGCGAGCAAAACCAGAAAATCACGCAGCACCGACGCCGGCTTCGTTTCCCACGTCATCACCTCGTTCACAAACACCATCATCGCCGAAATCGCCGTGTTGAACCGCATGCCGTCGAGGTCTTCGGTCACCTTCTTGATGCAGGTGTGCAGCGTCTTCAATTGCGCCGGCGTCGGGGCTGCGTCTTTGATGGCGGAATCCAGCCGGATCAAATTCAACAATTCTTGATTGCTTGGCGTCTTGGCGGTTGTCTCGGCTTGCTCAAATTCCGTCTCGGATTTTTCATTTACAAACAATCGCCAGACCCGGCCCAGAAACTTGTAAACGCCGGCCACGCCCTGCGTGCTCCATGGTTTCACCATTTCGAGCGGGCCCATGAACATCTCGTAAAGCCGGAAGGCATCGGCGCCGAATTCTTTCAAAATATCGTCCGGGTTCACCACGTTGCCGCGCGACTTGGACATTTTAAAGCATCTCGTTTCGACTCTAACATCGTAAGGAAGGTCCTTGAGACAGAACCAAGGCCCACGCTTTTCCACTTTGTTGTTCTCTATTTTATGAGCAACAATTTCCACACCAGTAATGTCTTTGCCAACGAGAGTTGAGCCAACATCGGTAATATCTTTTATTCCCTCGACACCTATTGGCTCCCCATTTTTATCACGGAATAAATAAAACTCCAATTCACCCAGGATCAGTCCCTGATTGACGAGCTTGAAGAACGGCTCGGGCGTGGAGACGCAGCCGAGGTCGAACAGCACCTTGTGCCAGAACCGGGCGTAGAGCAGATGCAACACGGCGTGTTCGGTGCCGCCAACGTACAAATCCACGCCCTGTGGCTTGTAGCCGCCGACGTGAGGAGGCGGATTGGTATGGCCGGAAGTGTTCGCCTCGTTACCTCGGCAGCTACCCATCCAATAACTTTCCGCGTTCTTGCCGACGAACGCATCGTCGTTCCGCGCGTCGAGATAACGCAGGTAATACCAGCAACTGCCGGCCCATTGCGGCATGGTGTTCAACTCGCGCGTCGCGCCGTCGGGCAGATTCACCCAATCCTTTGCCCGCGCCAGCGGCGGTTCGCCGGTCGCGGTGGGCTTGTAATCCGTCAGCGACGGCGGCAACACCGGTAACGCGCTTTCCGGCAACGCTTCGTGGTAAAGATTTCCAGCGGCGTCGCGCTTCCAGACAATCGGGAATGGCTCGCCCCAGTATCGCTGCCGGCTGAACAGCCAGTCGCGCAATTTGTAATTGACCGTGCCTTTGCCCAGCCCCTTCGCTTCCAGCCACGCTGTGATTTTCTTTTTGGCTTCAGGCGTTGGCAAACCGGTGATGGAAATCTCCGGCCCGGTGGAATTCACCGACGTACCGTCGTCCACAAACCCGCGCCAGTCGGTTTTCGGATCCGGCGGCTGGACGACCTGGATGATGGGCAGATTGAATTTGGTGGCGAACTCGAAGTCACGTGTGTCATGCGCCGGCACCGCCATGATGGCGCCCGTGCCGTAGCTGGCGAGGACGTAATCGGCAATCCAGATGGGGATTTTTTCGCCGTTGACCGGATTGATGGCGTACGCGCCGATAAAAACACCTGTCTTCTCCTTCGCAAGTTCCGTGCGTTCAAGATCGCTTTTCTTCGCGACCTCTGCGCGGTAAGCGGGAACATTGTCGCTCGTGGCGATTTGATCAACGATTTTGTGTTCAGGCGCCAGCACCATGTAAGTCGCGCCAAAGAGCGTGTCGGGACGTGTAGTGAAAACCCGGATCTTTACATCGTGACCGACTACTTGGAAGTCCACTTCCGCTCCCTCGCTACGGCCAATCCAGTTCCGCTGCATTTCCTTGAGCGAATCGCTCCAGTCAATCGTGTCGAGGTCGGCCAGCAATTTTTCGGCGTAGGCGGTGATGCGCAGCATCCATTGCCGCATCGGCTTGCGGATGACCGGGAAGCCGCCCACCTCGGATTTGCCGTCCACGACTTCCTCGTTGGCCAGCACCGTGCCGAGTTCCTCGCACCACCACACCGGCGCTTCGGTCACGTAGGCCAGGCGTTTGGCATCGCGGTATTCGCGGCAGCGGGATTCAAGTTCCGCTTCGTTGGTAGGGCTGACCTGCTGGTCAGCCTGGCCGCGCAGCAGCACGGCCCTACCCAATTCAGCGGGATATTTCAGCGTTTCAATCGGCTCGGCCCGGTTTGTTTCCGGATTGAACCACGAATTGTACAGCTTGAGAAAAATCCACTGGGTCCATTTAAAGTAATCCGGATCGGTGGTGGCCATTTCGCGCGACCAGTCGTAGCTGAAGCCGAGCGATTTTATCTGCCGCTTGAACGTGGCGACGTTCGCCTCGGTGGTTTTGCGCGGATGCTGCCCGGTCTTGATGGCGTATTGCTCGGCGGGCAGGCCGAACGCGTCCCAACCCATCGGATGCAATACGTGCAATCCCTGCGCCCGTTTGTACCGGGCGAGAATGTCCGTGGCGGTGTAACCTTCCGGATGCCCGACGTGCAGACCGGCACCGGACGGATACGGAAACATGTCGAGGATATAGAACTTCGGTGGCAACTGCGTGGCGGCCACCTTGCCGGAAAGCTGATGGCGCCGGGCAAACGGGTGCCCGTCCGGAAGGACTTCGCCGGGATTGAAAGCGCGAAAGGTTTGCTGTTCGTCCCAGAATTGCTGCCATTTGGGCTCAATCAGATGAAACGGATATTGTCTGCGGCTGCTCGACATAAAAAGGCAGTCTAAAGTCCAACATCCAAAGTCTAAAGTCTAAACTCGCACCAAACCGGCAGCCAGACTTTGGGCAGTGTCCTGATTTGTAGGCGACGAGGTGACGAGTCGTTTGGGCCAGCACTCCTGACGTCGTGCCCTACAACCAAATCAGGACAATACCAAACTTTGGTCTTTGAAAATCAGGCTTTGGACTTCCAAACCAACCGCAAGCCTTCCAGCGTCAGATTGGGTTCCACCGCCGAAATTTCCGGCAGCCTGGACGCCATCAACTTTGCGTATCCGCCCGTGGCGACCACCGGCAGGCGTTTCACCTTCAATTCGCGCTTTAATTCCATGATCAACTCCCGCACCAGCCCGCGATAACCATGAATCGCCCCCACCCGCATCGCATCCTCGGTGCTCCGGCCGATGCTCGTTTTGATTTCGCGGATTTTGATGCGCGGCAGCAACGCCGTTTTCTCGTGCAGATAATCCGTCATGGCCGCCAGCCCGGGCGCGATGATGCCGCCAACGTAGCTGCCGGCGTGGTTAATCACGTCGAACGTCACCGCCGTACCGAAATCCAGCACCACCACCGGCGCGCCAAAGTGATGCCGCGCCGCCACTGCGTTGGCCAGCCGGTCTTCCCCGATCGTCTCCGGCCGGGGATAATCGATGCCCAAACCGGCGAGCGTTTTGGGCTTCAGCTCAAGCGTGGGAACGCCGAGCCGGGCGATGAACTTGCGGACCCATGGCGTAGCCCGTGGCACGACGCTGCAAAAAGCCGCGCCATCGGGCCGAAGGCGGCCGACGAATTTTCGCACCTGATTGGCTGTCACGCCGTCAAACCAGCCTGCCGTCGGGAAATTGGCCTGCTTGACCACCCGCCGGTCGTCCGCCAGGCCGACGTGCGTGTTCGTGTTGCCGATGTCGAAAAGCAGAATCATAGCCCCGCAGATTGCGCCGATGAACGCAGATTTATAATACGATTGTCAGGGTGATTCAAAACCAGTCGCTGATACTCCAAACTTGGCGAACCAAAATTAAAAAGCAAAGCCCAGGTAAATTTCACAGCATTCAGATAATTGATGACCTGGGATTTGTCCGCGTCACCAAGCTTTTCGATTGCTTTTAACTCCACCAAAATTTCTCCGAAACAAATGAAATCTGCCTTGTAAGTGCAAACAAGCAGTTGCCCTTTGTATTTTATCTGCAGGGGGACTTCGCGCTGAAACGGAATTTCGCGCGCCTTCAATTCAACGGCCAAGGCTTCCTGATAAACCGCCTCCAAAAATCCATGACCGAGTTCACGATGAACCTCCATCGCAGCCCCAATAATTGCATAAGTTTGCGCATCCGTGTTCATATCACACCGGCAGATTACCCGTATGAACCCAAGAAAAGCCAGAATTCATCTGCGAAAATCGGCGTCATCTGCGGGAAATCACTTTTCCAGCGTCACATCGCCGCCCGTGATGCGTTCCAAATGTCCGTGTTCGGTGCGCAGTCGCAACGCGCCGTCATCGTCCAGCGATTCCGCCCGGCCGCGAATTTTGCGCTCGCCGATCTGGATGGTCACGGCGCGGCCAATCGTCTGGCAATGCGCCTGCCACTCGTCCGCCACCGCGGCAAAGTTGCCGCCGCAGATCCGGTCGTAATCGGCATCCAGCTCGCGCAAGATGGCCGTGGCCAGTTCCGCCCGTGAAATGGTCCGGCCTGACTCGATTTTGAGCGAGGTTGCCGTCTTGCGCAGTTCCGCCGGGAATTCGCCTGCGCCCAGGTTCACGTCCACGCCGATGCCCAGGATAACATGACGGACCCGGTCCAGCTCCGCATTCAGCTCGGTCAAAATGCCCGCGACTTTTTTCCCGCCAATCAAAATATCGTTCGGCCATTTGATTTCGGGACGCAGCCCGGTCTCGGCTTGAATCGCTCGCCGCAGGGCCGTGGCGGATGCCACCGTCAATTGCGTCGCTTCCTGTGGGCGCAACTCCGGCCGCAGCAGAACGGAAAACCAAAGCCCCTTCCGCCCGGGCGAAATCCATTTGCGGCCGAGCCGGCCCCGGCCTCTCGTTTGCGACTCGGCGAATACGACCACGCCTTCCTTCACGCCGTCGCGGGCGAGTTTTTCAATCACGTCGTTCGTCGAAGTCGTTTGCTCGAACACGCGGATGTCGCGGCCGATGACCTTTGTTTTACCCAGCCGCGCCAGCAAATCGTCGGCGTGCAATACATCCGGCGAACTCACCAGCCGGTAGCCGGAATGCGGGCCGGCCTCGATGTCGTAGCCGACCCGGCGCAACTCTTCGATGCGTCCCCAGACCGCCGCGCGCGTCACCCCCAGTTGTCCGGCCAGGTCCGCACCCGACACACCGGCGGGATTTTCGCGCAGTGCCGATAAAATTTTTGCGTCCGTGGTCATTTAAAAAAACGCAGAAGGTAAAATGAAGAATGCAGAAAAGAATCAAGCGACGGGCAATCCAACCGCCGTTTCTTCATTCTGCCTTCTTCCTTCTTCATTCGTTTATAAAATCCAATCCCACATCCACCGCCGGCGACGAATGCGTCAGTGCGCCGACGGAAATGTAATCCACGCCGGTTTTGGCAATCGTCCGAACGTTGGCCCGGTTCACACCGCCGCTGGCTTCGACCTTCGCCCGGCCATGGATGATTTTCACCGCCCGCCGCAATTGGGCGGGATTCATATTGTCGAGCAGGATGATGTCCGCGCCCGCCGCAGCCGCTTGTTCCGCCTGCGCTGCCGTGTCGGCCTCAACCTCGATTAACAGACGTGGATATTTTTTGCGCGCGCGCCGGACAGCAGCAACGATGGCGTTTGGTTTTTCATTTTGCAATGCCGCGAGATGATTGTCTTTGATGAGCACCAGGTCAAACAGGCCAAAACGGTGATTCTTCCCTCCGCCGCAGGCGACGGCGTATTTTTCAAACCGCCGCCAACCGGGCGTGGTCTTGCGGGTGTCGAGAATTCGGGCGCGTGTGCCTTTGACCGCCGCCACAAACTGCGCGGTCAGGGTGGCCACGCCGGAAAGCCGCTGGACAAAATTCAGCGCCACGCGTTCGGCGCTCAAAATCGCGCGCGCCGGCCCGGAAATTTTAAGCAATGCCGCGCCGGCCTTAACACGTTGACCATCGCGGACCAGCCGCTGAATTTTAATTTTTCCGGGGGGCGGAGTTACACAACGCCCTGAAATTGGGGGCTCGCAGAGCTCGCCCCTCCGATGAATGAACGGCGGAACTTCAAGGAACGCAGCCTCGGCGAAATCGAGTCCGGCGAAGACGAGCGGTTCGCGCGCCCGCATGACTGCGTGCGCGGTCGCAGCGCGCGGCACGACGGCCAGCGTCGTCACGTCGCCGCTGCCGATGTCCTCGGCGAGCGCGGCCCGGACGGCCCGGCGGATTTCCGCGGCGGACAATTTCATGCCATCAGAATGGAGACAAAACCGGAGAATGGAAAAGGAAAAACAGCCGATCAACCAGCCGGAACTCCGGCGTGCGGGTACTGCAGCGTTGTCACCGGTCGGTGACCGATTGGGCCGCGGATTCGTCGCGCACCCGGGCGGCTTCCATGAGCAGAAATTCCCACTGGCCTTGGATGGTGCGTTGCGGCGGCGGCTCGTAAGGCCGGAGTTCAAATGCGCCGCCGGCCAGCGCCAGCAATTGCTGCAACGCCCGTTCGCCCGTGCGGTCGCCGACGACGGCATGGATGATGCCGCCGTTTTCGATATAAATCCGCCCGCGCATCCGGGCGTTGTGGACTTCGAGGATGGATGAGTTGCGGCCGAGGCATTCCATCTGGATGACATCCTGCAAACCGACGCGGCGCAACACTCCCTGGAATCCTTCCTGCGGCGTCCAGGTGATCAATTCGTCCAGCATGACAAAAATGGATTTCAAACCGTCCGCCGACCGCGGTTTCTCGATAATCAATTCGGCGCCGTTGGCGAGGCAGGTGGACCGGTTCTCGTCGGTGGCGTTGCCGGTGAGCACGGCTTTTTTCAATTGGGGATAACGCCGCTGGAGAATGCGCAAAAACTGCGTGCCGTCCAGCACCGGCATGACAATGTCCAGAATGACCAGTTCGATTTGGGTTGTCTTCAGGATTTTCAGGGCCTGATCGGCCGAGGCGGCACAGTGAATCCGCCAGGTATTCTGGCTCAACATCGCAAATAAACTCCGGATGGTCTCCAGGAAAACATCCTCGTCATCCACAAACAAAATCTGGCGCTGACGCGAACCCTGCCCGGTTCCTTCATTTACCACCGGGGCAGCTGCCGGCGGTTCGACCTTCCGGCCGGTGTCAGCGCAGGCAGCAGAGGCGGAAGACAAAATCTCGGCGCACGGCGGCGCCGGGGCGACAGACGGCGGACGGGAAAACGTGTTTTGGGCAGCTATCTTGATCTGTTCCAGCAATTTGGCGGCGCTGTTGCGCACCCAGTAATCCCGATGCTCCAGAGCCGCCTGGATTTCCGGCAACGCCAGTCTGACTCCCTCGGTCTGCTCCCAATGCCGGTCAATCTTCAACAGGGCGCTGGCGGCGGCGGTGCGCACGCTGCTTTCGGGGTCCAGCAGGGCCAAAACCAGCGGGTAAACCGCACGCGGATCGCCGATCTGACCCAACGCCACGCTGGCGCTTTCCCGCACGTCGCGATCCGAATCGTGTATTAGCCCGCAAAGTTCTTCCACCACCGACGCGCTCCTCAAAAACCCCAGTGCCTTGGCGGCATCCCGGCGGACTTCCCACGATGAATCCTTCAACAGGCGCAACAGGGACGGAACCGTTTGCGCGCCGCCGCAGCGGGCGGCGGCTTCCACCGCGGCACCACGCACATTGGCGTTGGGGTCCCGGAGCAACCGTTCCACTTCGGGATAAACGGACGGATCAGCGTTCCGCTGCAATGCTTCCAGCGCCGCGATGCGCACCGCCGGGCTGCTCTTCCTCAACGCTTGCAATAATGCGGGAACGACTCGCGGTTCGTAAATTTCTCCCAGGGCCTTGACCGCCTCCAATTGCTTGTTCGGGGGACCGGTTTGCAGCATTTCCAGCAACGGCTCGATCGCGTCCGCCCCGAGGGCAACAATCTGACGCTGGTTGCCCGCCGCCAGAATTTGCAGCACCCGCTGGGAATCCGTGCCCGGCCGCCAGCCGAGTTTTTCCAGACTGCGGGAGGCGGTGGCGCGCACCAGCGAATCGTTGTCCCGCAACACATTCACCAGCCAATCCACCGCCTGCCGGTCGCCCAGTTTTCCCAAAGTGTCCGCCGCGACGGCACGCACCGTCGGCGCCGCGTCGCGCAGCATTTGAATCAAGGCTTCGACCGCCCGCCGGTCATGAAAGCGTCCCAGCGCGCGCGCGACCGCGCTGCGCACGCCGGCATCCTCATCTTTGACGGCAAAGAGCAGCGGGCCGATGGAATCGGCGCTGTCAGAGAGGGCGAGCTTTTCGACCACCGCCAGGCGCGTCCGGGCATTGCCCGCGCGCAGTTGTTGATACGTCCACCACTGCATTGATACCGAAAACAAAGCGATTTTCAGACCAATCAGCAGTTTACCCGGTGAATTATCGTTAAAACAAGCCGCCCGTTGAACCAGCCCCGTTTCTCAACCGGCAATCTTTTCACCGAGGCAGGCAGTGTCTCATTGCGTGGCATACCGCCAAACCGGAACGATTCAATTGGAAGAGACCAAACCGACGCCCGTCCGACCGATGGTGTGCTCGCTGAAACCATTCCCGGGAACGGTTGATACACGGCAAGGTAAAACTCAATTTCCTGGGGGGCGCAGCGCTAAATTGCTCGACGCGGACGGTATTTTTTGTGAAATTGGGTTCATGGACGGAGACGAACGCGATATTTTTCAGTTTCTCAAAACCCGCGGAACCGAGTTTGTAAACGGCATGGAGATTGCCCGGCGTGCGGGCAACAAAAAGCGATTTTACGATGAACCCGACTGGGCCAAAGTGGTCCTGATGCGGATGGAAGAGCGCGGAATTCTTGAAAGCGACCCTTCGGGGCGTTACCGCATCAAACCAGTTTCCCGCAAGGACAAAAACAAGCGCTGGGTGGCGCCCGACATTGCCAAAATCCTCAATGAAAGCGGTGTGGAAGTCGATGCCGGCGGCGATATCGCCTCCGACGAGTATTACGAGGAACTGTAATCGCTGATCCGCCCGGTACCGGCCCGGATTTGCCGCGCCAGAAAATTTTCGTTTGCATCGGACATGTTTGCCGCGCTGCTCACCACCCTGCTGTTTTCCATCTCCGCTATTTGCGGGCATCGCACCGCCACGCGGCTCGGCGGGGTGGAGGCCAATTTCTGGCGCATCGTCGGTGCAATGTTTTTCCTGGCAATTTGGGCGAACTTTTTTGGCACCGGCACCGCCGGCAAGGCCTTCTTGCTTTTCATCTTGAGCGGGTTGGCGGGCATCGGGCTGGGTGATACCGCGTATTTCCAGGCGCTACCGCGGCTCGGCAGCCGGCGCACCGTCCTGCTCACGCAATGCCTCATCGCGCCATCCGCCGCGCTGATCGAATGGCTCTGGCTCGGCACCCGGCTGAACTTCGTGGAGATTTTTTGCGTGGTCGTGATTCTGGCCGGGGTGGCGGTTGCGTTGGCGCCGGGCGATCATTTGCATATTGCGCCGCGCCGGTTCTGGGCAGGCCTTCTGGCCAGCGCCATCGCCGCGCTCGGCGGCGCGGTGGCGGCGGTCTTGACCCGCAAAGCGTATTTTGTCGCCCACGCGGTCGGCGAACATCCCGACCCCGGCACCACCGGCTACCAGCGGGTCATCGGCGGAACCGTCGCGCTGGGTTTGATTTTTCTGGTGGTGAAATGGCGGCACGCCCGCCGGCGCGGCGATGACGAGCAGATGAAGGATTCCTTTTCCACCCGGGAAAAATGGCAGGTCTGGCCGTGGATTCTGGCCAACAGCCTGGCGGGCCAGACCATCGGCGTGAGCTGCATGCAATGGGCGCTCGAAAACACGCCCACTGGCATCGTCACCGCCATCATCGCCACCACCCCCATCGTCATGCTGCCGCTGGCGCGCGTTTTTGAGCATGAAAAAATCACCGCCCGCTCGCTCCTCGGCGGCCTCATTGCCGTCGTCGGCGTGTTGGGCCTGACATTCTGGCGGTGAGCAACTATAATCTTAATCGTAATCATCATCGTAATCGAAGAAGCACATTCGAGGACAAAGAACGAGGACGAGGATGATTTTTATGAAAGCTCCCGACGAATTGCAGACTGCGGTGACGGCGCTGGGCATTGAAAAAATCCGGCGTCATATTTTTCTTTGCGCCGACCCAACGAAACCGCAGTGCTGTACGAAGGAGCAAGGATTGGCGGCGTGGGAATTTTTGAAACGGCGGCTCAAGGAATTGAACCTGGCCGGGCCCGAACCGCTGGTTTACCGCACCAAGGCCAACTGTCTGCGCGTTTGCACACGGGGCCCGATCGCGGTGGTTTATCCCGAAGGCGTCTGGTACCACTCCTGCACACCGGAGACGCTGGAACGCATCATCCGGGAACATTTGATCGGCGGAAAAGTCGTCGAGGAATTTGCCTTTGCGCGACATCCGTTGCCCGGAAATGACATGTTAAGCTGAGGCAATGCCATTTTTTGTCGCCATAATTCAAGCTTCTTCACACTATTTTCCGCTCGACATTTGTTAATTTAGCGTGCAGAATGGTTCAAGATTTGGAGGCAATATGGCCAGATTGCTGATCAAGACGGAGGGTTTCGAGAACCGGACGTATGAACTGCGTTTTGGCGCCAATCGCGTCGGGCGCGATTCCAGCTCTGACTTCCCTATCAATCATCCCACGGTGTCCACCCACCATTGCGAAGTGGTATTGTCGAGCGAAGGGGTGTTGATCCGTGATTGCGGCTCGACCAACGGCACGTTTGTCAACGGCGATCCGGTTCAGGAAGCGTGGCTGTTGCCCGGCCAGACAGTGAATCTGGGCGACGTGGAATTGTTCATCGAATCCACCGAAGTCAACGTCTCCATCCCCAAATACGAGCGCGAGCGGCCCAAACCGCCGGTGGTGCTGGAAGGCGGCGTGATGCTCTGTCCGCGCCATCCGCAGGTGCCGGTCACCTTCAGATGCACCCACTGCAACGAGGTGATGTGCAATCGTTGTGTGCATGTGGTCCAGCGCAAAGGCGGCCTGCCGCTGTTCCTCTGCGCCCATTGTAGTCATAAGTGCGAACTCATCAGCGTCACGAAAGCGGCGAAGAAAAAATCATTCCTCGGCATGTTGCGGGATACCGTCAAGGTCCGGTTCCGGGGTTCGGCCAGGCGCGAAAGATTCTGAAACCGGTGAGGCGGTTTCAGGCCAGCGGCTGGTTTTCCTGAAAACGGTGGACCATCTTTTCCAGTGCCGCAATCCAGAGCGGATGTTCGTTGAGACACGGAATCTGCGTGAAATCCTCTCCGCCTGCCGCCAGAAACGTTTCGCGTCCGCGAATGCCGATTTCTTCCAGTGTTTCCAGGCAGTCAGACACGAATGCCGGACAGATGACCAGCAGCCGTTTGACTCCGCGTTTCGGCAATTCGGCCAGTACTTGGTCCGTGTACGGCTTCAGCCACGGGTCGCGCCCCAGCCGGGATTGGAACGACACGGAGAATTTTCCCACCGGCACGCCCGCCGCCTGCACAAAGGCGGCGACGGTCTTGAAAGACTGTGCGCGATAACACGTCGCGTGGGCCGGATTGGCGGTTTCGCAGCAGCTTGGTGTGGCCAAGCAATGTTTGCCGGTGGGGTCGGATTTGCGCAGGTGCCTTTCCGGCACGCCGTGAAAGCTGAACAACAGATGGTCGTAGCCCACCTCCAGATGGTTCGCCGCGCTGGCCGACAGCGCCGCGATGTAATCCGGCGCGTCGCCGTACGGCGGTTGCACGACGATTTCCATGTGCGGCGCAATCCGGTGCACAACCTTTTGCACACGTACCACGGCGGTTTCGTAGCTCGACATCGCGTAATGCGGAAACAGCGGAATCAAAAACGTCCGGTTGACTTTCTGCACCGCGAGCCGGTGGAGGGCGTCCTCGATGGACGGATTTTGGTAGCGCATAGCCAGCTCCACCGGCATGGGGGTAATCCGCTCCTGCAGCTTCTCGCACACGTGGCGGCTGGTGACGACGAGCGGTGAGCCTTCCGGCGTCCAGATTTTTTCGTAAGCATGTGCTGATTCCTTTGGGCGGTTGATGAGAATCATCCCTACGATGAACCGGCGCAGCAGCCAGGGTACGTCAATCACCCGCCGGTCCATGAGAAATTCGTTCAGATACCGCCGCACGTCGCCGACGGCGGTCGAGTCCGGCGAACCCAGATTGACCAGCAAGACGCCTTTGTTCATTTGGCCGTCAGAAACCTTTCCACACGTTCAACCACGTTGCAACCCGATACCATTGTGTCGCCCACCGAAATTCCATCGCGATAGTGGCCGGCAAAAAACAAACCGGCGGCGCGGCTTTCGATCTCGTTCATCAATTCGCGGTAACGGCCGTAGCCGAGGTTGTATTGCGGAATCGCCTTCGGATAAAACACGCAATGCTGGAAAACCGGTTTGCCGGTCACGCCCAGCAATATCCGCAAATCCTCACATGTCAGCGCCACCAGTTTGTCCTCCGGTAGCCGGGCCAGCTCCGGGTATCGTTCGCCGCCGATGTAGCTGGTCAGCGTCAAATGGTCGGCCGGGGCGCGATTGGGAAACAACGATGACGAGAAAATCGTGCCGAGAATTTTGAAACCTTCGATTTTTGGAATCAGCATGCCGAAACCTTGGCATGGGTGTGTTACGTCTTCGCGCCGGAAACCCAGAACCACGCTGGCCACCGGCGGATAACGAATTTCGGAAAAAGCTGAAAAAGTAGGACAGGCATCTTGCCTGTCTCCATTTTCCCCGGAAGAATTTGAGACAGGCGGGACGCCTGTCCTACGAATCTCCAACTCCGCCAACTGATACGCCGTGCCGCAATAAATAATCGCTTCATGCTCGGTTTCCTGGTTTCGGAGAGGCGAGCTCTGCGAGTCCCTGACTTCGTTCCCGGAATTTGGGGCTCGGGGAACTCGCCCCTCCGAGAGAGTAACCTGCCAGCCGTCTGCCGTTTGCGCCAGCCTGGTCACCGCCGTGTTCAACTTCACCGCGTCACCGAGCTGCGCCGCGAGCGTTTCCGGCAGCACTTGCAAACCTTCGTCGAAGGAAAATTTCGGCGCCCGGTCTTTGGCCACCTCGCCGGATTTCTTCCGGTCGCGTGCGCCGAAAATCTGGCCTTTGATGAGCGAACCGTACTGTTCCTCCAATCGCGCCAGTTTGGGAAACGCCTGCGGAACGGAAAGTTTGTACGGGTCACCCGCGTAAATGCCGGCCACCAGCGCGTCAATCGCGTGGTCAAGAAATTCCTGGTTCAGCCGGCGCACGACAAATTGTGCGATGCTTTCCTCGACGCCGTCACGGCGCGGCGCGACAAACGGCTCGCGCAACACGGCCAGCTTGGCCTTCGCGGTGAACAGCTTCGTCGTGAAAAAGCCCAGCGGCGACCCCGGCATTTCAATCGGACGCTGGTAACGGACGACATAGCGCGCCTCGGCCTTCGGGTCGGGGTCGAGCCGGCGCGATTGCAATCCGGCGTCGCGGACGAGCTGGGCGATTTTCGGCGAGGTTTCGAGGATGGTGTTCGGCCCGAACTCGGCGAGCCAGCCGTCGAGGCGGAGCGATTGGATGACGCCACCGACGCGCCCGCTGGCTTCATAAACCGTGACGGGAATCCCCTTGCGTTTGAGGTAAAACGCCGCGGTCAATCCGGCGATGCCGGCCCCGATGATGGCGACGGATTTCATTGAAATTTATTCTCGGTTTATCAATCCGGCATCCTCCCCAACCGTCCTAAGAAACAAAATAGAATGGCTATGGTGACAAAAATAATTAACCAAAAACTGAAGTAGGCAAAGATAGCCCAGAATTTGACCGGATGGTTTTTACGTTCAACGTAAAAAAACTTTGAACCCAATAAACCAAGCCCAAAAAGTACCCGCCCTGTCTTTAATGCTTTGTGAAGTTGGTAAATAATAAAAGAACACACGCAAATGCAGAAAAAGAAGATGAAGACCTGTCTTAACTCAAATTGCCCATCCGGGTCTCTTAAAAAGGCTGCCAACATGGGAGAAATAATAGGAAACATATTCTTAGAATTGGTAACAATTTCTATCTGTGTCAATCTGTGTTTATCTGTGGCCTAAAATCATATCGTCCTCGAATGTTTCCGCTCGCCAACAGGCGCGAGCGTGTTGTCGAAACACATCGCGATGTTGCGGCCGCACAAAGCGGCCGTAACCGTTCCTTTCGGAGGGGCGAGTTCCACGAGCCCCTGATTAAAAAGAACATTTGGGGCTTGCAGGGCTCGCCCCTCCGATATTTCATCAAATTGCATCATGCCACGGTAATATATTGAGTTCACCTTGATACGGCCAGTCCCCCGGCTGTTTTACCAGGCCATCCTTGATTGGATTTTCCCAGAGATAAAGCCACTTTTGATGATAGCTTTCGCCGTTCCGCAACTGCCGGTCGAAAAAATCGCGCTGCCAAACCGGCTTTTCAGTCCGATACGGCCAGCGACGGGTTGCCTCCGCACGCCAAAAACGAACCCATTGTTTCAGTGGCGTGACCGGCGATTTCACCGGCGCGCAAAAAAGGTGTAGATGATCCGGCATGATGACATAGCGTCCCACCAACCAATGGTCGGCCTTGCGCCAACAATCGAGTAACAGCGCGACAGTTTCAGACCTGGCCAGCAAAGGACGGCGTTTGTCTGCGCACAAGGTGACAAATTGAAGAATGGTTTGATTTGGGAATTCCAGTGGAGCCAGATAAGGCAGTGGAAGGCGACCGGGCTCTCGGGTTGGCTCCTGCATGAACCAGATTGAACCGTAATCGGACTACACAACAAGTTGAAAATGGGGGCTCGTGGAACTCGCCCCTCCGAAATTATTAAATTGTCCTCGAATGCTTCCGCTCACCCACGGGCGCGAGCGTGTTGTCGAAACACATCGCGATGTTGCGGATGAACAAGCGACCGATGTCCGTGACTTCCAGCCCGCCGCTCGAACGTTTCACCAGGCCGTCGGCCTCCAGCGGTGCGAGCGACGCAAGTTCACTCGTGAAATGTTCCGTGAAATTGAGGCCGAGTTTTTGCGACATGGCGGCGTAATCGAGCGAGAGATCGCACATCACGCGCATGATGGTTTCGCGCCGGATTTTGTCTTCGTCGGTCACAAAATAGCCGCGCTGCAACGGCGCTTTGCCGGCATCCACGGCGCCTCGCCATTTGGTCAGTTCCTTTTCGTTCTGCCAGTAGGCGTCGGGAATCTGCGAAATGCTCGACATGCCGAACGCGTAAATGTCCGACCCGGCGCGGGTGCTGTAACCCTGGAAATTCCGCTGGAGCTGCTTCTTTTTCTGCGCCACGGCCAGTTCGTCGGTGGGTTTCGCAAAATGGTCCATGCCGATGTACACGTACCGGTTGTCGGCCGTGAGTTTCTCGATGACAAGCTTGAGCAATTGCAACTTGGTCTCGGCCGTCGGCAGATGCTTTTGTTGCTCCAGGATTTTCTGGGCGGGCTTGACCCACGGCACGTGCGCGTAGCTGAACACGGCCAGCCGGTCCGGTTTCATTTCCAGCACGGTGTCGAGCGTTTCGTTGAACGATTCCGGCGTCTGGTGCGGCAGACCGTAAATCAAATCGAGATTGACGGAGCCGTAGCCCAGCTCGCGCATCCAATCCAACGCCTGCTGCGTCATCTCGCGCGGCTGAATGCGATGGACGGCTTCCTGCACCTTTAGATTGAAATCCTGCACGCCCATCGAGGCGCGGTTGAAGCCGATTTCGCGCAGCGCGGCCATGTGCTCGCGCGTGAGCCGGCGCGGGTCCACTTCCACCCCGGCTTCAATCTCCGGCGCGAACGTGAAATGCTGGTGGATGATTTCGCCGAGCCGGCGGATTTCGTCGGGTTGCAAAAACGTGGGCGACCCGCCGCCAAAGTGGAGTTGTACAACCTTGCGGCGCGGATTCAGCAGTGGCGCCATTTTCGCCACCTCGCGGCCCAGCGCCTCGACATACGCCATGCCCTGGGAGTGGTTGAGCGTGATGACGGTAGTGCAGCCGCAGAACCAGCAGAGCGTTTCGCAGAACGGGATGTGGAAATAAATGGAAAGGTCACGGTCGGTCCGGTTGTTCGCCGCAATTTTTTCGGCCAGTTGCGGCCAGGTAATGGCGTCGGTGAATTTTGTGGCCGGCGGATAGCTGGTGTAACGCGGCCCGGCCACGTTGTATTTTTCCACCAACCCGAGATCAACTTTGAGCGTGCTCATTTAAAATCACGGACAGTTTCGCTCAAAGCGGCGATATTTTCCAATTTTGCGTTGGGCGGCACGCCGTGGCCGAGGTTGAAAATATGCCCTTTGCGGCCGCGCATGGCTTCGAGCACGGCGCGCGTTTCCTGCGCGACAATTTCCGGCGTGGCGTCGCTGAGCAGCCTGGGCGCCAGGTTGCCTTGCAGCGCGATGTCCGCCGGCAACAACCGGCGCGCGTGGGCCAGCGGGAATTGCCAGTCAATGCCCAGCACGCTCGCCCCGGTCGCCAGCAGGTCGTCCCAGTTCCCGTGCGTGCCGGGCGAAAAGACGATGACGGGCGGAGCGCCGGCCTCCGGCGTTCCCAGGCCGGAAATGATTTGCTTCATCCAGCGGCCGGAAGCTTCCGGAAAATCCGTCGGCGCGAGCTGGCCGCCGTGGCTGTCGAAAATCTGAAGCGCATCCACACCGGCGTTGATTTGCATTTGCAGATAAGCGGTGACAGCGGCGGTGAGCTTTTCGGCCAGCAGATAAAACGTTTGCCGGTCATCGTGGAAAAGTTTCAGCGCGCGGGCGTATTTTTCGGCGCTGCCGCCTTCCATCATGAACGTAGCCAGCGTCCACGGCGACCCGGCGAAGCCGATGAGCGCCGTCCGGTCGCCGAGTTCCTGCCGGAGCCGGCGCAACGCCCCGTCCACATAAGCGAGGCGTTCAATCACGCGTTCAGCGGAAAGACGTTCGATGTCGGCCCGGGTGCGCACGGCAAAGTCCATGGCCAAACCGCCGGTTTCACGAAAATGGTACGGCTGACCCAGCGCTTCCGGAATGACGAGGATATCGCTGAACAGGATGGCCGCGTCGAAGCCGAATCGCCGGATCGGCTGGAGGGTGACCTCGGCGGCCAGCTCCGGGGTTTGCACCAGTTCGAGGAAGGAATGTTTCTCCTTCAGCTTACGATATTCCGGCAGGGCGCGGCCGGCCTGGCGCATCAGCCAGACCGGCGGACGGTCCACCACCAGGCAGCGGCAAGCGTCAAGAAACCGCTGGCGGCCCGTCAATTTGCCCGGGGCGGCAGATGCGCTGCTGGCGTTGGTGGCAATGGCGTCCATGAATTTCAACCTATTATGGTCGCACTGTTATTAGCATGGCCAACCGGATTTGAACAGCCGGTTGCGCCTTAATTTTTTGTGCAACTTTGGCTGAACCCCGGTTTTTAATCAAAAGCGAGACCATGAAAGACAGCGAACTCCAATCCAAACTCCGCGAAGCCGGCTGGCGGCGGAAACTTACTGAGGCCGAACAAGCCGAATTACGGGCCTGGCTCGCCGCCCATCCCGAAGCGCACGCCGACTGGGAATTGGAATCCGCCTTGATCGCCGCGTTCAACCGATTGCCGGACGCGCCCGTACCGTCGAATTTCACCGCGCGGGTGCTGCAGGCGGTTGAACACGAAGAGTCCCGGTCCCGCGTTGGGAGTTGGCGTTGGAACTGGCATTCGCTGGTACCGCGTGTCGCTTTTGCGGCGGTGGTGATTGCGTTCACCGGCCTGGCCCTGCAACACCATGAAATTTACCGTCAACGCGCCGCGCTGGCCAGGAACATTGCGCTGGTGACCCGGGGGCAACCGATGCCCAGTCCCGAAGCGCTGGAAAACTTTGACGCCATCCGCCGCATGAGCCAGCCGCAGCACGCGGATGACGAATTGCTGGCCTTGATGCAATGAGCCGTTTGGGGCAGGCGCGTTGCTGGCTGGCCATGGCTCTCATCGTTGGCCCGTTCGCCGCTTTCCCGCTCGTCGCCGCAACCGCCACCAATGTTTCCGCGCCGGTTCCGCGCAAATTATTTTCCGCGGCGACAAATCTTCCGCCCCCCCCCATGCCGGTGGTGAAGTCACCCGTGGATGCCTTCCGGGAATTGCTGGCGATGACTCCCGCCGAACGGCTGAATTATCTGTCGAACCGGCCGCCGGTAATCCGCGATCGCATTCTCGCCAAGGTGCGCGAGTACAAGGTGCTCGCCCCGGACGAGCGCGAATTGCGCCTGCGCGCCACCGAATTGCGCTGGTATTTGTTGCCCCTGATGCGGGAACCGCTGACGAATCGTGCCGCACTGCTGGCGGTTGTTCCGGACGACTTGCAGGCGCTGGTCAACGCCCGCCTCGCGCAATGGGACGCTTTGGCACCGCCGGTGCAGAAGGAATTTTTCGCGAATGAACGCGCTTTGCGGTATTTCGCCCAGGTGGATTCGTCCAACAACGCGGCGCTGCTGTCCCTGCGGCCCGGCCATGCCCTGCCGACCGAGGCGTCGGATACCGATCTGGCGCATTGGAACGCGCTTTCGGATGCCCAGCGCCAGAAAATCGCCGCCCAATGCAACCAGTTTTTCGAACTGACCCCGGCGGAAAAACAGAAAACGCTCAACACGCTGTCGGACACCGAACGGCAGCAAATGGAACAGACGCTGGAGACATTCGGGAAATTGCCGTTGGCGCAGCGCCAGCAGTGCCTTCACGCCTTCACGGAATTTGCCGGCATGAGCGTGCAGGAAAAACAGGACTTTTTGAAGAACGCCCGGCGCTGGTCGCAAATGTCACCGCAGGAACGCCAGACCTGGCGCGACCTCGTCCGGCAGGTCCCCGAATGGCCGCCGTTGCCCCCGCCGGCGCCGCCCATGCCGCCGGCGCCGCGGACGTTGACACCGCGCCTGCATTCGGTGGCCGTCACCAATCCCACCTGATTGCGGCGATTTCAATTTCCATTTCCGCCCCCAGCCCTTAATTTCCCGCCGTGCATCCGATTGCGTTTCAACTCGGCTCGTTCGCGATTCATTGGTACGGCGTGATGATTGCGCTGGCGTTCCTCGCCGGCCTGTGGACCGCCACCCGCCGCGCTCCGCGCGAAAATATCCCCGGTGAAAAAATCGCGGATGTCACCTTCTGGCTGATGCTTGGCACCATCGTCGGGGCGCGCACCGTTTACGTTACGACCTATTGGAAAACCGAGTTTGTCCATCAGCCGATTTCGGAAATTTTCATGATCCAGCACGGCGGCCTGGTTTATTACGGCGGACTCATCGGCGCCATCATCACCGGTAGCCTTTATGTCTGGTGGCAGAAACTGCCCTTGTGGAAGGTGGCGGACGTCCTCGCGCCGAGCATCGCGCTGGGAAATGTCTTCGGCCGCATCGGCTGTCTGCTGAACGGCTGTTGCTATGGCCGGGCGTGCAGCCTGCCCTGGGCCATCCGCTTTCCCGCCGACCACCCGACCGGCGGCGCGCCGGTCCATCCCACGGAAATTTACGACGCGTTGTTGAACCTCGTGCTTTATTTCGGACTCGCCTGGCTGTTCCGGCACAAAAAATTCGACGGCCAGGTCTTTGCCACCTATCTCATCGGCTATGCCGTGTTCCGTTTCGCTGTGGAATTTTTCCGCGGCGATTATCCGCCCGACCATATTCACGCCGGCCTTACGTCCGGACAGGTCGTCAGCATTCCGATCTTCGTTGCCGGCCTGGCGCTGGCGGCGCTGCTCGCGCAACGTGCGCCGAAACGATGATGGTGGAGGGAGAATGGACGATGGCAACCAAACCCAACTTCCACCCCTTGCCGCGTCGTAGCGAAGCGAAGACGGGTCGTCTTGTGCTAATCGCCGGCCCCACCGCCGTGGGCAAGTCCGAAATCGCCCTGCGCCTCGCCGAACAAATCGGCGGCGAAATTGTCTCCGCCGATTCCATGCAGGTCTATCGCGGACTCGACATCGGCACCGCCAAACCGTCGCCCGCCGACCGCGCCCGCGTGCCGCATCACCTGATTGATATCTGCGATTTGACCGAATCCTTCGACGCCGCGCAATTCGCCCGCCGAGCGCATCGCGCCGTGGCGGAAATCCAGTCGCGCGGCCACGTGCCAATTCTCTGCGGCGGCACCGGACTTTATTTTAAGGCGTTTCTGGAAGGACTGGGCGAGGCGCCGTCGGCCGACGCGAAATTGCGCACCGAACTCGAAGCCATGCCGCTGGAAGAATTGCTGGCCGAATTGCGCGATCGCGATCCGGCGACCTACGAAAAAATTGACCGGAAAAATCCGCGCCGCGTCATCCGCGCCGTGGAAGTCATCCGATTGACCGGAAAACCGTTTTCGGAACAACGCGCCGAATGGAAGCCAGAAGCCAGAAGCCAGAAGCCAGAAGCCCGGTTTCTCTGCCTCACCCGTTCGCCGGACGATTTGCGCGCCCGCATCAACGCCCGCGTGGATGAGATGTTCCGGCGCGGCCTGGTGGACGAAACCCGTGAATTGCTAAAACACGGTCTGGAACAAAACAAAACCGCGATGCAAGCCATTGGTTACCGGCAGGTGGTGGAACATTTGCGCGGCGAGCGGTCATTGGCCGAAACCATCGAACTGGTGAAAATCCGCACCCGGCAATTCGCCAAGCGCCAACTCACCTGGTTCCGTGCCCAGAAAAATGTGGAGTGGATTGAATTGAAACCGGATGAATCGCTGGAAAAATGCGCGCAGATAATTTGTGAAACAATTTAACCGCAGAGACGCGGAGGCACGGAGTCCCGCTCATTTATTTGTTTTTCATAATTTCTACTTTCACGCGAAATTTGATTTCGCCTGAATCCAAACCACGCTTCAATTCTTTCAAAGTATTGAGATCGTATTTTGTTGTGTCGCGCATTTCTGCGTCATCCAGTTGTCCACCAAGATCAAGAAATTCCTTTCGACTCAATTCCATCCACCCCATGCCAGAGTTAAGTGCAAAAGGTGGAAAGGGAAATCCAAAATCGCTAATTTTCAGCCATATTGAATCTTGGGTTGGTGCTGCCAGTCTGCCACCGTAATAAATTTTGCCGCCATAACTTTGCCACCTTTCTGTCCAGTTAACCAACTCTGCTACGTCACGAATTTTAATTAGTTCCTGCGCAGGATATTGTTCAGACCATTCTTTTTGCGCCCCAACCCAGCGCGCAAAACCGGCAGTTAAACCTTGAACCGCATCGATGCATGATTGGATTTTTTCATGGTCAATTTTGTATCCATTATTGCGAAGCACATCTTTAATCATGCATCTTGCTGTCGCGGTATTGGGACTGTTTTCTTTCAGGAGTATTTGAAAAATTTGCTGCCCCGCCACGTCTTGGGGGTTCAACAACAATAAATTACCAATCATCCTGTAGATAATTTGCTCTTTTGAAATTGGCTCGTTCATTTCAATTTTTCCTCCGCGTCTCTGCGTCTCTGCGTTTAATCAGCTTCCCCTCGGTCGGCGGACGACGACGTCAACTCCCGCCTTGTTCTTGGCAATCATGTTCGCCGGCAGGAAACCGCGCCAGAAAACGTTCGGGTATACCACCGCGCCGCGGCCGAGGATGCTGCCGGGATTCAGCACGGCGTTGCAACCGACCTCCGCGCTGTCGCCGAGCAGCGCGCCGAACTTGCGCAGGCCGGTGTCGAACGGCACACCGTCCACCTCCACCTCAATGTTGCCCGGGAACAGTTTGTAGTTGGAAATTTTCACGCCCGCACCGAGGTGCGCCTGGTGGCCGAGAATGGAATCGCCGACGTAATTGTAATGCGGCACCTGCGCGTTGTTGAACAGCAGCGAGTTTTTCAGTTCACTCGAATTGCCGACCACGCAGCCGTCGCCGATGATGACGTTTTCGCGGATGTAGGCATTGTGCCGGATCTGGCAATTTTTGCCGATGATGGCCGGACCTTTAATCATCACGCCATCCTCGACCAGGGTGCCTTCGCCGATGAAAACCTCTTCGCCGATGAAAGCGCGGCCGTCGCAGCGGTTGTGAAGGGCCGGTTTCAAATTGGCGGCGAGGTAGCCCTCGATTTTTTTGAGCGCGTCCCAGGCATATGGGCAGCCTTCAAAAATGGCGGCGTGGCCGGTCTGGTTGAGGTCAAACAAGTCGGCTGGCGTGAACATGGCGGCAGGTTAGGCGAAACGGCAGAAGCGGCAAGGCGAAATGGGTGTGGATCAGCTTGATGAAGAATGGTGGAGTGGATGGAGAAAGAAATGACTAAATTCCAAATCCGAATGACTAAAGAATGCTCGAATGACCAAATACCCAACGCGCGGAGCATTGCTCCGCATCCTGCACCACGCCCGCCCGTTCGGGCTTCGTCATTCTTTCGTCATTATGGTTTAGTCATTAGTCATTCCGCGGAGCGGCATGGGCTTGCCATTCACGGCGGCAGGAGTATTTTCCCCGGCAAAGGCGCTCCCGTAGCTCAAATGGATAGAGCAGCGGTTTCCTAAACCGCGGATCCCAGTTCAATTCCGGGCGGGGGCACCATCACCCGTTGCACCAGAGAAATACCGGGGACGGGAACATTTTACGCAACTAATGCCTCGTAACTTTGTTATATTCTCTGGCGTCTTGAATTGACAACAACCCGATTATGAAAACCGAATACTTCAGCAGGCGCGCTTCCGGGACGGCGATTTTGATTCTGGGTTTGCTGGTCCTCCATTCACCCTTGAATGCGCCGGCGCAAACCGCGCCATCTGCCTCAGACAATGCGACGACCGCAAGTGCATTGCCGCCGAATATCTATCCGACCAGCCCGCTGGCCCAGGTCATCCGACTTACCCAGGCCGGCGTCGATGAAAGCGTCATCATGACTTACGTCACGAATTCCCCGAGCACCTTCAATCTCGACTCGGACAAAATCATTTATCTGCGGGACCTCGGCCTGCCCAATGACGTCGTCACCGCAATGATGCAGCGCGACCAGGCGCTACAACAGCAGATGGCCTCGACCACATATCAACCGCCGGCCCAACCGGCGACCGAACCGGCGCCCACCACCACCGAGCCGCCGTCACAACCGGAAGAGCCATCGGCCCCGGTCACGGTGACCTATTTTTACAACTCGCTGGCGCCGTATGGCAGTTGGGTGGACATAGACGGCTATGGCCGGTGCTGGCGACCGAGCGTATGTGTTTATAACCCCGGCTGGCAGCCGTATTGCGATCATGGTCACTGGGTTTACACCGACTGTGGCTGGTATTGGTATTCGGATTATTCGTGGGGTTGGGCGCCGTTCCACTACGGACGCTGGTTCCAGCATCCGCATTGGGGCTGGTGCTGGACGCCGGACACCGTCTGGGGTCCGTCGTGGGTAACCTGGCGGTATTCGAGCGGTTACTGCGGCTGGGCGCCGTTGCCGCCGTTTGCCACCTACGAAGCCGGCGTCGGTTTCTTCTATCGCGGAGCCGCCGTCAGCATCGGCTTCGACTGGGATTTGAGCGATGTTTGTTTTGTTTTCGTTCCCACCCGGTTCTTTTGCGACCCGCATCCGCGCAGCCATTGCGTGCCCCCGACCCAGGTGAAACAGATTTTCAACCAGACCACCATCATCAACAATTTCAACGGCCACGGTCGCAACCTGGTCAATCGTGGAATTGATCCGGAACGTATCACTGCCATCACCCACACGCCCATCCATCAGGTGGCTCTCCGGGATGCCGATACGCGGTCGGGACACGGTCCGCGCAACGATCAATTCAGTCGTGACGGCAAAACCCTGACGATTGGCCGTCCGCCGCAATCCGCGTCTCCGGCACAGAATCGTCCGTCACAACCGAACATCAATCGGCCGACGCCCCAACCCAGGCCAGTCAGAGAGCCGCAGGAACACAACAATCTCCCGGCTCCGGGTCAGAACCCAACACAACGTCCGTCAACCCCGGTCAATTACTATTCCTCGCCGGCGCCGGTCACCCCGAGGCCGAATTACAATTATAACAACCGGACTTCTTCTCCCCGGATGCAGGAGCAACAGACAGCCGGAAGACCGTACAACAATACGCGCAACATCGACGCGCCGGTGAATGTGCCTGCTTCCAGCCCGGAACAATACAATGCGCCCGAGGCCGGTTACCGCAACCAGCCGGCGGCCGCGCCCGTTGAACGTCCGCAACACCAGCAATCTTCCGCGTCGCAATCCCAGTCCTCGCCCTCGAGATCATCGGGACAGAACCAGGATCAAGGTGGTTCCGGCAACGGTCCCGGTAATGGCCCGAGACATTGAAGGTCGTTGGCCGATTCCAAACACCGGAGCGGCAGATGGCGCCCGGCGTTTTTGCTTTTGCAACCCCGGCGGCGCTGGCAACATCCGCTCGTGAGCATAACCCCGCGGCAATTCGAGCAAATGCAGGAACGCCTCGGCGGCGCTACCCGCCGGACCGCCGTGCCGGTTTTCGCTTCGGAACTGCGCGCCGCACCCGGAACGCATCGGGTCATTCTTGGCGTGGATCCGTCCCTGCGCGGCACGGGTTACGGCGTGATTCGCCTTGCCAAACCGCATCCGGTCGCCCTGGCCCATGGCACAATTTCCTGCCCGCCGGGTTGGGAACATTCCCGCTGTCTCGTCAAAATTTCACAAACGCTCCGCGACGTGGTTCGCGAGCACGAACCGACGGTCTGCGTCGTCGAGGGGCTTTTTTACGCGCAAAATCTGCAAACCGCGCTCATCATGGGCGAGGCGCGCGGCGCGGCGCTGGCGGCCATTGCCGAAGCCGGACTGGAAATTTTTGAAATCGCCCCGCGCAAGGTGAAGCAGGCTGTCGTCGGCTACGGCGCGGCGCAAAAATCCGCCGTCGCCAAAATGGTCCAGCGCCTGTTGAATCTGCCCAAACCGCCCGCGCCCGACGCCGCCGACGCGCTGGCGCTGGCGCTCGCGCACGCGCAGGAAAATTCACGCTACAATCTGACGCCACTGAGGAAAATTTAGATTTATGGAATTTCGTTGTCCCTATTGCAACGCGCCGATTTACAGCCGCAAAAATAAAATTTGCGGTGTATGCGAGAAGCCTTTGCCCAAGGAGTTGCTATTGTCTGACGAGCAGGTTGCTGAATTGAAAAAGCAGATGGATACGGAAGAAAAACGGGAAAAAGAATTCAAGCAGCAGATGAATGACATCGGCCCTCATGATGGCCATGGCGGTGCATTTAAAATATGATCACCTTCCTCCAAGGCAAGCTCGTCGAGGCGCTGCCCACGCAGGTCGTCGTGGATGTCAACGGCGTCGGCTACGAAGCGCTCATTCCGCTGTCATCGTTCAATAAATTGCCGCAACCGGGCCAGCCGGTGAAGCTGCTCACGCAACTGGTCGTTCGCGAGGACGCCCACACGCTCTATGGTTTCATGACGGTGGCGGAGCGCGATCTGTTCCGGCTGCTCGTCGGCACCGTTTCCGGCATCGGGCCGAAAATTGCGCTGAACATCCTGAGCGGCATCAGCGTGACCGCGTTCCGCGGCGCGGTGGCCGGCGGCGACGTGAAGGCGCTCTCGCAAATTTCCGGGGTTGGTAAAAAAACCGCCGAGCGCATCATCGTCGAATTGCGCGACAAAATCGGCGCCGCGGGTATCTGGGAAGCCGCGAGCGCGCAACGGGCGCTTTCGCCGGACGACCAAAAGGTCAACGACGCCGTGCTGGCGCTGATGGCGCTCGGTTTCAAACAGGTTGAGGCGCATGACGCCGTCCGTGCCGCCCAGTCGATGCTCGGCGCTAGAGCCACGGTGGAAGATTTGGTGCGCGCCTGCCTGAAAAAAGGAGCGTGATGGCTGAAGTCAATTCATCGCCGGAAAAAACGGGCCCGCCGGCAAAGAAACGGAAATCCGGCGTGGTGGTGCCGCACAAGGCCAAATGGCATCAGCGACTCGGCGCGTTCGCCGTATTTGTTTCGTTGCGCGCGCTCATGATTACGGTGCGCTGCCGGCTGCGCACCCCTTCGGAATTTTTGGCGCCCAATGCTCCCGGCCCGGCGATTTTTTGTTTCTGGCACAACCGGCTCGCGTCCTGCATCAAAGTTTATGAAAGCCATCGCAAGTCGCATGCGCCCGGCCGGGGCATGGCGGCGCTGGTGAGTGCCAGCCGGGACGGCGCGTTCCTCACGGGCATTCTCGAACAGTTCGGGGTGCAGCCGGTGCGCGGGTCAACCAGTCGGCGCGGCCCGCAGGCATTGCTTGAACTCACCACCTGGGCCGAGCGCGGTTATGACCTGACCATCACGCCGGACGGCCCGCGCGGCCCGTGCTACCAGATTCAGGATGGCGTGATGTCGCTGGCGCAGGTAACGGGCCTGCCCATCGTGCCGGTGGCATTCAATGTGGGTTGGAAACTGCGTGTGAAAAGCTGGGACCGGTTTCAAATTCCGCTGCCCTTCGCCCGCTGTGAAGTTGTCGTTGGCCAGGTTATGCGCGTGCCGGCCGAGGCGACGGACGCCGAGCGCGAAGAATTGCGGAAGCAACTGGAAGCCGAGTTGCGCGCCATCACGCGGGATTGAAACTCGGAGGGGCGAGCTCTGCGAGCCCCAAACTTCACTTTTGAAAAAATCAGGGGCTCGTATAACTCGCCCCTCCGGAAATGGTTTGGCGTCACGGTTCTTGACACTCAACTTTCAACCCTCAACCCTCAACTCCGCATGATTGCCCGAGTCAGCCTCGAAATCGCGCTCCGCAAGGAGTTCGATTATTTGATTCCGCCCGGATTGGCGGGGCAGATTGACGTGGGCAGCCGGGTGCAGGTGCCGTTCGGTCCGCGAAAAATCATGGGTTGTGTCACGGCGCTGGCTGAGGAATCCGCGCACGCCAATCTCAAACCCATTCTGAAAGTCATCGGCGCCCAGACGCTCGTCACGCCGAAGGTCCTGAAGCTCGCGCGCTGGATTGCCGGGTATTACTGCTGCGCGCCGGAGATTGCGCTCAAATCCGTCCTGCCCGAAGCCGTGCGCAAGGAGGAATCCGGCTGGCGCGAGCGGCTGTTCGTTCGCGCGCTGACGGTGAGCGGTGAATTTCCCAAATTACCCAAGCGCCAGCAGGAAGTCTGGAACATCATCGAGGAACGGCGCGAGTTGCCGATGCAGGAACTGGTGGAGCTGGCGGAAACCACCGCCGCCACTGTCCGCAAGCTGGAAGACCGCGGCCTGGTGGAAATTGCCCCGCAAATTTCCGAGCGTGATCCGTACGCGCGAGAACATATTTTGCCGTCACAGCCGCTGCCGCTGAATCCGGCGCAGGAAAAGGCATTGAACGAAATTGTAGCGGCGATGGATAGCTGTGGTGCGTGTTCCGTGTTGCGTCAAGCATCACCGAATGAGGAGAAACGTCCGACCGCAGACACGCAACACGCAGCACGCAACACGTTTCTCCTGCACGGTGTCACCGGTTCCGGCAAGACCGAGGTTTATCTTCAGGCCCTTGCCCACGCGCTCGAACAAGGTAAAGGCGCCATCGTGCTGGTGCCGGAAATTTCGCTCACGCCGCAGACCGTCGAGCGCTTTAAAGCCCGGTTCAGTTCCGGCAAACTCCAGACGCTCGTGGCGGTTTTGCACAGCCACCTGTCCGCCGGCGAACGCCACGATGAATGGCATAAAATCCGGCAGGGCCGCGCGCGCATCGTCATCGGAGCGCGCTCGGCGATTTTTGCGCCGGTCGAACCGCTCGGCCTCATCATCGTGGACGAGGAACACGAGCATTCCTACAAGCAAGAGGAAGCGCCGCGCTACCACGCCCGCGACGTGGCCATCATGCGCGGCCACATGGAAAATGCCGTGGTCGTGCTCGGCTCGGCCACGCCGTCGCTGGAAAGTTTTTACAACTGCAAGCACGGCAAATACACGCTGCTGGAATTGCCGGAACGCGTGGACAACCAGAAAATGCCGCACGTGCGCGTCGTGGACATGCGCCAGGCCGCCTACAAGGAGAAAGGTCCGCCGATTTTCTCGCCGCAACTCAAAGAAGCCATCAACCAGCGGCTCGAACGGGGCGAACAGACGATTTTATTCCTGAACCGGCGCGGTTATTCCACGTCGCTGCAATGTCCGAAATGCGGTTACGTCGCCGAGTGTCCGAATTGCAGTCTCGCACTTACCTACCACCGGCCGGAACAAAAACTGCGCTGCCACATCTGCGGCCACGACGCGCCGGTGCCGAGCGTGTGTCCGAACGAGAAATGCAAAAACCCGGCCATCCGCTACGCCGGCCTCGGCACGCAAAAGGTCGAGGACACGCTGGCCAAATTATTCCCGAACGCGCGCGTGCGGCGCATGGACGCCGACACGATGAAGCGCAAGGACGATTACCGGAAAACGCTCGGCGATTTCCGTGCCGGCAAGACGGACATCCTCGTGGGCACGCAGATGATCGCGAAAGGCCTGCATTTTCCGAACGTGACATTGGTGGGCATCATTTACGCCGATCTTGCGCTACATCAGCCGGATTTCCGCGCGGGCGAACGGACGTTCCAACTGCTGACGCAGGTGGCTGGCCGCGCCGGGCGCGGCGACGTGGAAGGCGAGGTGTTCGTGCAATCGTTTACGCCATTTCATCCGGCCATCCAGTACGCGCGCCGGCACGACTTCAACGGCTTTTACGAGCAGGAAATCGAGTTTCGCGAGCAATTGAAATATCCGCCCGTCAGCCGGGTGGCGCTGCTCACGCTCAAGGGCCGCAACGAGGACAAGGTGAAATTCAGCGCCGAACATTTGAAACGGAAGTTGGAGAAAACAATTGGCAATGTAGCCGCGGACGTGAGTCCGCGCAGATCAATTTCCAACCAGTCAGCGCCGACTGACGTCGGCGGCTACGACGCAAACACACCAACCACAAAGCCACCCGCTTTCAAGGATTTGATCATCGCCGGGCCGGCGCCGGCGCCGCTGCTGCGCGCGGAAACGTTTTATCGCTACCAGCTCATGTTGCGGACGCGCGCGATGAGCAAACTGAGCCAGACGCTGGCGAAAATCATCGAAACACTTGCCCTGCCGGAAGACGTGACGCTGGCGGTGGATATTGACCCGGTGGATTTGGGGTAAGCTTCATGCCAAGCGCCATCGGCGCGGCATATTTGTAGAATATTTACCGCGAATTTTTTTTAAGCTCCGTCAGGAGCGACATCAGATTATGCCGCTCCTACGGAGCTTGTTCGTGATTGGAACGGAAACTACAAAGATACCGCGTCTACGGCGCTAAACGAGGTGTGACACTGGCGATGGACATTAACCTGGTGAATTTAGTTCAAGGCGCAGCCGGGTTTGGTTTTATTGGCTGTTCGAGAAGTTTTATTTTTGTTAATCGCTTAACGGCATTTGTGCAGGTGGTTTGTATTTCACTAAACGACGATTCTTTTATCACTGTTTGGAAAAATGGAATCAAATCTGGAGCGTAAAGCTCAGCGGCGGGACGAATAAGCATGGCCTCAGCTTCAAAATTATCTTTTACAAGATGAAATTGATGCGCAAAAACGCCGACATATCCATATTGCGAGTAAAATTTTGCTGACCGCTCCAAGAAAGTGCGACCATCCAATCCATCCGACAATTTGTAAGCGTCGGGTAAGCAACCCAAAGTCAGTCTCCCGACTGAATCTGCCAACACTTTAATTACTTGGTCATCATTTTCAATTTTGGCCCGCAAGAAAAGGGCATCGAGCGCTTGAGGCGATGGAAAATCTCCCAAAGCCCATGCTGCAAAAAGACGATTTGTGTTATTGCTGCTCGATAACATCTTTGCGTAGTGCCGAACATACTCCAACCGATTTGTGCTTTGAGCTTCGCTATTCACTTTTCGAACAATCTGCCCAGTCACTCCAATGGGATTTACACGAAACCCGGCGGGTATGGCATCTTCACATACGCCTTGAAAGACATTCACTAAAAACAAGGCTGAAATTGTCAATTGGAGTAGGGGTAGTTTCATATTTCAATTTTCTTAACTCCTCTCTGCCACAAATCGAAGTGATACAGCGCGACGACGACGAGGGAGTGGCCGATTTTTTCGTCGGCGACGAGTTTGGGAATTTCCGTCACCGGCACGAGCCGGGTCGCCAAATCCTCGCCGTGGTCCCAATCCACATCATGTTTCAATTTGCAGTTTTCAATCATCACGGTGAAGGTCCGGTTGCTCAGAATGGCGGGGTTGGACCAGATTTTTCCCAGCACGCGCGCATTTTCGCCTTCATAGCCGGTTTCCTCGCGCAGTTCGCGCACAGCGGTTACCACGGGGTCGGTCTCGCCCGCGTCCATCATGCCGCCGGGGATTTCGAGTTCCACGGTGTCCGAGCCGTGGCGGTATTGCTCCACCATCACCAGTTGCTGGTCGGGCGTGACGGCGATGATGTTGACCCAGTTGACGCTGTCGAGAACGAAGAAATCGTGTTCCTTGCCGGTGCGCGGCGAGATTTCCACGTCCGAGCGCAGTTTGAAGATGCGGAAATCGCCGATGGGCGTTGAGCGGACTTTTTTCCAAGGCTTGGGCATGAAACCAGAATCCAGAATCCAGAATCCGGAATCCAGAAAAATATAGTTCGACGTTCTTTGCCGACCTCTGAATTCTGGATTCCGGCTAATGATTCTGTCCGCCCGCCGCCCAGCCTTGTGTCATCAGGTTGAGCAGATGCGCGAGCGCCTCCTCGTAGGAGCGGCCTTTTTGCGCAGCGAGCTGGCGGGCGCGTTTGTCGAGTTGCGCGGCCATGACGGTGGATTTTTCAGGCGGACAACCGAACGTTACCAATTGTTTGGCCAATTCGGAAATTTCCATGATCCTTGGAAGGCGTTTTGCGCCGGTTACGGCGTCTCGATTGCCTCGCGCACTTTTTTGGTCAGATCCAACGGGTTAAAGGGTTTTTGCAGGAAGAACGTGCCGGCTTTCGACATGGCGTCGCGGACGGCGTTGTTATTGATGTAACCGGAAATAAAAAGCACCCGGGTGGCGGGATTCACCTGGCTCAGCCATTCGGCAAGCGTTTTGCCGCTCAGGCCGGGCATGATGACGTCGGTGATCAAAAGCTGGATTTTGGAGCCGTTGGCCTGTGCCAAAGTGAGGGCTTGATGGCCATCGGCCGCTTCCAACACGGTATAGCCTTGAGTGCGCAACACCCGGGCCATGAGTTGGCGGAGCGACGCTTCGTCTTCGGCGAGCAGGATGGTTTCGGTGCCTTGCGGCAGGCTGACCGGCGCTTCGCGGGTTGAAGCCGACTCCTCTGTCCCATGAACGCGGGGCAGATAAAATCTGAATTCGGTTCCCTTGCCCAATTCGCTCTCAGACCGGATATGGCCGTTGCTCTGCTGGATGATGCCAAAACAGGTGGCCAAGCCGAGGCCGGTACCTTTGCCCTGCTCCTTGGTCGTAAAGAAAGGTTCAAAAATGTGCTGTTTGACCTCGTCGGTCATACCCACGCCGGTATCAGCGACACTGACCATGACATAGTCGCCGGGCGTGACGAGATGCCGGCGCGCGTAGTCTTCGTCAATGGTTACGTTTTCGGTGCGGATGGTCAGCGTACCGCCATCGGGCATGGCATCGCGCGCGTTGACTACCAGGTTCAGCACCACCTGTTCGATCTGGCCGGGGTCGGCCCGGACCTGGCCGAGGTCGGTGGCCGTGTGCGTCACCAGTTTGATGTCTTCGCCAATCAAGCGGCGCAGCATCTTGTTCAAGTTGACAATCAGTTCGTTGAGGTTGATCCGGCGGGGTTCAATGACCTGACGGCGGGCGAAAGCCAGCAACTGCCGGGTGAGGTTCGCCGCGCGCTCGGCGCTTTCCTGGATGCATTCAAGATTGGAACGCAACGGGGCGTCAGGCGACAATTGCGCCAGGGCGAGGTCCGTGTGACCGCAAATGACGGCGAGGATGTTGTTGAAGTCGTGGGCCACGCCGCCGGCCAGCCGGCCGATGCTGTCAATCTTCTGGGTCTGGCGGTATTGACCTTCCAGCTCCAGTTCATGAGTGATGTCACGCTTGATGGCAATGTAGTTTGTGACGGCGCCTTTCTCGTCACGAACGGGGGCGATGACGGCGTCCTCGGTGAACAGCGTGCCATCCTTTTTCCGGTTGACGAAACGCCCGCGCCAGACTTCGCCGGTGCTGATTTTACCCCACAGCTCCCGGTAAAAGGCGCTTTCCTGACGGTTGCTCTTAAGCAATCGTGGGTTCTGGCCGATGACTTCGGCCCGGGTATAACCACTGACCTTTTCAAAAACCGGATTGACGTAAAGAATGCGTCCTTTGGAGTCGGTGATAACAACGCTTTCGGGGGTTTGTTCAATGGCGGTCATCAGGCGGTTGAGTTCGGCTTCCGCCTGTTTGCGGGTATCTTCGTTGCCGATGGCCGAGGCGATAATTCCGAGAATCCGGCGATCGTCGTCGGTGGGCCGGTAATCCCGGTTGTAAGCCACGCAGAGCGAACCCACGGCCTGGCCTTCACATTTGACCGCGCAGCCCATGTAAGTTTGCAGACCATATGCCCGGACATTGGGATCGGACGTGGCATAAGGCGATTGGGGCAGGTTGGTAATGACCACCGCTTCGTCCCGGTTGTTGCGGATGACATCAAAACAAAGGTGGCCGGCGGGGGCGTCCTCGGACTTGAACCCCGGCGGTGTTTGCCACTGGCCGATGGAGCAAAGGAGATCGCCTTGCAACCGATTATACATGGCGCAGGTGGCGCCGAGCAATTCGCCGCAAAGCGCGGTCAACCGGTTGATGTTCGCGTCAAAATTGGGGCCCAGCTCCAGAAGACAGCGATTGATTTTCTCCAACCGCTCCTCGCCCTGGCGCAGGGCTTTTTCCGCCCGTTTGCGTTCGGTGATATCGAACATGATCCCCTGCGTGCCCACAATTGTCCCGTCGGAACCGAATATCGGCGATTTCACGACGTATAAATGCTGCTCCTTGCCATCGTTACCGACGCTGTGTTCCTCCACTTCGATTTGCCGACCGGTTTGCATGATCTGTTGATGATGGTCCGTACCTTGGGCCGCCAGCAGTTTAATTTGGGAGGGGTTAAGGCCCCCTTCAGCCAATTCGACTGCGGCCACTTCCTGCGGTTTTTTGCCCAGGAACAGTTCTGCTTTCACTCCTTTGAGCCGGCAAAACCAGGGATTGACGAAAACAAAGCGGCCTTCTTTGTCCTTGCGGAAGACGCCGGCGGGCAGTTGCTCAACCAAGGAATGATAGAGTGCCTGCGATTCCCGCAGGGCTTCCTCTGTTCTTTTGCGTTCGGTAACGTCGCGGACAATTCCGAGTTTGCCGGCCACTTTGTCGCCCCGGATATACGGCGTGGAGGTGAATTCGCCAACGAGGTATTTGCCCGATCGCGAACGAATCCGCAATTCGTAGGGTGGCGGCTTTTCCCCGCGCAAAACCCGTTGAAACATTTCAACGGCGAGCGGCATGTCATCCGGATGCACAAGCGGCGCAAAAGGTTTGCCCAACCATTCGACACAAGTCCAGCCCGTGACCGTTTCAAATGCCGGGTTTAGGGAAATAAACGCTCCTTCGCTGGAAATGATGTAAACCACATCCGGCGCGGTCTCCACCAGGGCACGATAGCGCTCTTCACTCTGGCGCACCGCCTCCTCCGCCTGTTTGCGCTCGGTAATGTCGCGGACGGTGGCCAGGACGGTGGGAACACCTTCGAGGTCGAACAAATGGTTGCTGATTTCCACGGGAATCCGGCGTCCATCCTTGGCAACATGGATCCCCTCCCAGACGGCATGTTTATTGGCTTGCAGATGCCGCACCATCTCGGGGACGAGCGCCCAGCCTTCGGGAGCATCAATGTCGGCGGGACCCATCTGCAACAATTCCTCGCGGGTGTAACCGAGCCGGCGGCAGGCGACATCGTTCACATCGGAAAAACGGCCCGGCAATCCGTTCGCATCCAGGCCGTGGACAAACACGGCATCGTTGATGCTGTGAAAAAGCAGCCCGTAACGTTCCTCGGTCTTTCGCCGGGCCTCCTCTTCCCGCTTGCGTTCGGTGATGTCCTGGACGGCAGCCCGTATCCCGATAATGGCGCCGTCTTTGCTCCGGAGGATCTGGTCGTTGATCAGCACGGGAAAGGTGGAACCGTCTTTTCGCCGGAACATTCGCTCGAATTTATCCAGCGGCGGCTCGCCGCTCAACTTCGCCAGGGCGCTGCGGCGGGAGAGTTTCTCGTCGGCGGAAATTTTCCAGACAAATTGCCCCAGTAACTCTGCGGCAGAGTACCCCAACATTTCCAGCTCGGTATGGTTGATGCGGACGAGGCGGCCTTTGATGTCAATTTCGTGAATCCCCACGGGAGCATTGTCCAGCAGGCTTTTGAATTCCTCATGACTTTGCTGCAACGCCTCCTCCGCCTGTTTGCGCTGGGTGACGTCATGCGAAATGCCGAGCAGCGCCTTTTGGCCGCGCCACTCGCCCTGCATGATTTTCGTCTCCACCAGAATGCGGGTCCCGTCTTTGGCCTGCAACGGCACAGGGCAGACGACGATGTAATCAGCAGTCAAACCAGCCAAAAGGCTTGCTGCTTCCACCCGCAGCTCCGCCGGATGAAGGTCCAGCGCACTCATCCCGGCCAGTTCCGCTGCGGTATAACCCAATTGTTTCTGCGCTGCGGGATTGGTGAAGAGAATGCGGCCAGTGGGTTCAAAAACGAACACCATGTCGTCCAGCGCATCGAAAAAGGCCTGTAGGCTTGTTTCGCTATTCGGCGAGGCGACAGGGGCGGCGGAAGACTGCGACCGGGCACGCCGGACGGTTTTCTTTTCACGATCCGGTCTTGCGCGACCAGTTTTTTTGGCCTTCATAAGCGCCCTGATAAACAATGTCTGACATCAGCCATCTTAGCAAGGGTAACATTTGTAAGCAGAAAGCCTGCCGATTTGGACCTTTGAAAGGCCGTTTTTAAGCGTTTCCGCAGCAAAAGCCCGGAGTGCTCCAGCCTGTTTTTCTTCTTCAGCATCACGACTTTGAATTCAAAATTTGCCACCGCCGGATAAAACTTTTACCCTCTTCCAACCTTTATGGCGCGACCCCAAATTACAGACGCCGCCACGCCTGCCAGCCTGGGCTACGCCATGCCGGCGGAATGGGAACGGCACGCCGCCACCTGGCTCGCCTGGCCGCACCACGAAGCCGATTGGCCGGGTAAAATGGAAACCGTCCGCTGGGTCTATGGCGAGATGGTGCGTAAAATTTCGCCGGGTGAAATTGTGCGGGTGCTCGTTCGTCACCAGGCTGAGCAAAAATCCGCCGCTGATTGTCTCAAACGCGCGGGTTGCGATTTGAAGCGGGTGGAATTTATCGTACATCCCACCAACCGCGGCTGGATTCGCGACAGCGGGCCGATTTTCGTCCGGCGCAAAAATCCGAAGCCCGAAACCGCCATCGTCCATTTCCATTTCAACGCCTGGGCGAGGCATGACGACTGGCAGAAGGACCGCAAAATTCCGGACCTGGCGGCGCGCCGGCTGGACAAAAAACTTTTTCGTGCCGAGTTTAACGGCAAGCCGTTCATCATCGAAGGCGGCGGTATCGAGGTCAACGGTCGCGGAACGTTGCTCACCACCGAGGAATGTTATCTGCATCCCCGAATCCAGGTCCGCAACCCCGGCATGACCCGGGCGCAATACAACGAGACGTTCGCCAAATATCTTGGCGCCCCGAACGTGTTCTGGCTGCGCAAGGGGCCGGACGGCGACGACACGCATGGGCACATTGACGACATCTGCCGGTTTGTGAACCGGAAAACGCTGGTGCTCATCAAGGAAACGAACCGGCACGACATCAATCATCGTCCGTTGGCGGAAAATTGGGAACGCATCAAGGATTTGCGGCTGGAAGACGGTTCAAAGCCTGAAATCGTGCCGTTGCCCATGCCCGCGCCGTTATATTTCAACGGCCGCCGCCTGCCCGCCAGCTACGCGAATTTTTACATCAGCAACGCCGGGGTCATTGTACCGACGTTCAATGATCCCAACGACCGGGTCGCCCTGGGCATTTTGGGTGAATTATTCAAAGGCCGGCCGGTCACGGGCATTCACGCAGTTGATCTGGTGCTGGGTTCCGGGTCGCTCCATTGCCTGACCCAGCAGCAGCCAGCTTGAAGTCACTTCCGTACTGCGCCGGCCTGTGTCACCCGTTATTGCCGGGCCCGATAGAACCGGCGTGAAAATCCCGTAGCCGAAGAATCCAGAAACGGCACCGGGCCCGTTGCCAGCGGGTTGGTAAAAATCGGCGTCCAATCGGTCAGATTTGTCGAGGCGCAAATCACCACCGGCGTAACACCGGACGCTCCGTCCAACCGCAATTGAAAACCGGCGGCGGTCATTTGCAGATTGGTCGAAGCCAGGTCGAAAACGAGTAATGGAGCGGAAATTCCCAGATTGTGATAACCGCCGGCAGCCGTGGCAATCACCTGCGTCAGCCCCATCGGCACGTTCGTCTGGCCGAAATAATTGTTTCCCCAGGCGACCACAGTGCTGTTGCTCTCCAACAACAAGCTGTGCGTGCTGCCACCGGCGATGATTTTCGCATTTGTCAGACCCGTTGGTGAATTGGTCTGGCCGTAGGTGTTGTCACCCCACACCACCACGGTGCCATTGCTCTTGACCGCCAGACTGTGGAACCAGCCACAGGCGATGGCCGCCACGCCCGTCAAACCCGCCGGCACATTCGTCTGGCCATAAGTATTGTCGCCCCACGCCACCACCGTGCCGTCGTTTCGAAGCGCCAGGCTGTGCAACTCGCCGGCGGCAATCCCCACGACATTGGCCAAGCCGGACGGCATGTTGGTCTGCCCCCAGCCGTTGTCACCCCACGCCACAACGACGCCGTTGCTACTGAGCGCAAGACTGTGCAACCAGCCGGCGGCGATGGCGCTGACGTTGGTTAATGATGACGGCACATTGGTCTGGCCGAAGGAATTGTCGCCCCACGCAACCACCACACCGCTGCTTCTTAGCGCCAGGTCGTGATACCAGCCGGCGGCAATGGCCGTCGCGTTTGTCAGATTGGCCGGCACATTCGTCTGGCCGTAAGTGTTGTCGCCCCACGCCACCACCGTGCCGTTGCCGGGGAGCGCGAGACTGTGATAAGCGCCGGCCGCAACCGCTACCGCATTCGTCAGACCGGTTGGCGTTTCAATTTGTCCGGCACAATCGTAACCCCACGTCACCACCGTACTGCCCAACCCACGCGGTTCTGAAATCAGGTTGAACGATAAAAACACGATGACCGGCAAAACGAAGCGATTCCAGGAGTTGTTTTCGGGATGATTCATTTTCTGATGTTTGACTGCTGATTGGCTACGACTTTTGACTCTTCTGCATGTCGTGATAGTATAATAGATAAATGCGTTTTTTCAATATGTTCCAGAGAATTTATCGTTTCAGAATCGGATTTCACCGTTAAACTGAACCCCTCATGAATTTTAACCGCTACGCCAACCAACTCATCGTCATCCTGCTCATCGGTTTCGGTTTACTGTTGCCGGCGCAGCTGGCTGCCCAGACCAGCCCGGCTGACTGGTCGCGGGTGACCAACATTCTCGCGCGCATCATTCCGCCGACCTTTCCGGCACAGGATTTTGTCATCACCAACTACGGCGCCGTGGGCAACGGCTCCACCGATTGCACGTCGGCGTTTGTCAATGCGATTGCGGCCTGCAACGCGGCCGGCGGCGGCCGCGTGGTGGTCCCGGCAGGAACGTTCCTGACCGGCGCGATTCATCTGCTCAGCAACGTCAATTTATACGTCGCCACGGGCGGTGACATTTTGTTCAACACCAACACCAATGCGTATCTCCCGCTGGTCTTCACGCGTTATCAGGGCATCGAGCTGATGAATTTTTCACCGTTCATCTACGCTTACGGCCAGACGAACATCGCCATCACCGGACCGGGAACAATCGACGGCCAGGGCCAGCTCGGCCCGTGGTACAGTTGGACATCCAAGCTTACCACCGACGAGCAGACGTTGTGGAACATGGGCAGTACCAACATGCCCGTGGCGCAACGCATCTTTGGACCGGGACATTACCTGCGGCCAACGTTCGTCCAGCCCGTTCATTGCCAGAATGTCCTGATTGACGGCGTCACCTTTCTCAACTCGCCGATGTGGACGATTACGCCGCTGTATTGCACCAACGTCACCATTCACGGCGTGACGGTCAACAACAGCAGTTCCAGCCCGAACACGGATTCCTGCGACCCGGATTCCTGCACCGACGTGCTCATCAAGAATTGTTCGTTCAGCGACGGTGACGATTGCATCGCCATCAAATCCGGACGCGACCAGGACGGTTTGCGGGTGAACATCCCCTGCCGGAATCTGGTGATTCAGAATTGCACGTTTGCCGACGGTCACGGCGGTGTCACCCTGGGCAGCGAGGAATCCGGCGGCGAGACCAACGTTTTCACAGAAAATTGCTATTTCAACTACAGCACCAATTTGCAGTACGCCTTCCGTTTCAAGAATAACACGGCGCGGGGTGGTTACATCGAAAATATCTACTTTCGCAACTGCATGGCCAGGATCGTCAGCAAAACCGGGATTTACATGAACATGCAATACACGTCTTCGTCGCCGGCCAACACGGGCACGAACATTCCGGCCATCCACAACATCGACGTGCGTGATTGCGCCTTTGCCAGCGCACCGCAGGCGATTTACATGCTGGGCCAGGCTTCTACGAATCCGATAACGGACGTGACCATCTCCAACTGCCGGTTCCTGAACACTTCCTCCGGCAATTCCTTTACCTACACCAACCGCATCAGCTTCATCAACAACAAGGGCGGCGGGTTTTAGGTGATACATTTCGGTAGGACAGGCATTTTGCCTGTCTCTGACTTTTCAGATTCCTTTTAAAATGGAGAAAGGCGGGACGCCTGTCCTACGCGTTGAGAAATAGCCAGCCGAATTGTTCCAATTTAAGCCGGCTGGCTGTGGCGATGGAATTATTACCCGGCCTTGAATTGTTTTGCCGCTTCGACGCAACGTCCGCAAAGCGCCGTAGGCGCGGCATATTTGTAGTTTTTCGTTTTATGGAAATCACCAGCTCCGTAGGAGCGACATCGCAGGTTGGAGTTCAAGCTTTAGCTTGTTCGGGTGGCGTTCACGCTGAAGCGTGAACTCTAACAAAGACAGAATATGCCGCTCCTGACGGAGCTTGGAAATATTTCGGATACTATTCTACAAATATATCGCCCCCGAACGGGGCTTCACGTCGCGTCAACCATGAAATTCCTTCACTGCCTCCACACAACGGCCGCAGATGGTCGGATGCTCGGGATTCGATCCGACATCCGTTTCCCAATGCCAGCAGCGCTCACATTTTTGGCCGTCGGCGTGCTCAACAAGAACACGAATCTCGTCGGAAAAAACATCGTTTGGAGCGCGATCTGAATTTTCTCTCTCCAAGTTCAACTTTGAAACGTTAAACAACTCTTGTAATTCTTTTGCATCCGCTTTTACTCGGTTGAATAAATCTTTCGGGACTTGCAGGATGGGTTTTGCTTCAAGCGCTTTCCCGACCCGTTTGATTTGCCGAGCTTGCTCAAGCTCATAAAGCGTCCTATCGCGCCATTTGAAATACCATTGCCACTTGGATTCTTCTGCTTCCGTTCTCTGGAATTTGTGAGGTTGCCAGTTGCCTAGATGAACCGAATCGTTTTTTTTGCCTGGCACAAACTCCCAAGCCTCATCCGCTGTGAAGGCCAAAATCGGCGCGAGCATCTGGCACAGGCCGGTCACCAGCCGGTGCAGCGTGGTTTGGGTCGAACGGCGGCGATGTGAATTGGCCGGGTCGGTGTAGAGCCGGTCCTTGATGACATCGTGGTAAATCGAGGACAACTCCACGGCAATGAACTGGCTGATTTTTTGATAGACCACGTGGAATTCATAGTCGTCGTAGGCCTTGATGACCTCCTGCTCCAGTTTTGAGAATTCGCCGAGAATCCAGCGGTCCAGACCGGTGAGCTTGTCGTCCGGCAGGGTGTGTTTGGCCGGCTCGAAGTCGTACAGGTTCGAAAGCTGGTAGCGCAGCGCGTTGCGGATGCCGCGATACGTCTCGGCCACCTTGGCGATGCGTTCCTCGCTCACGATGATGTCGTTGCGGTAATCCTGCGACGCCACCCACAGCCGAACGATGTCCGCGCCGTGTTTTTTCACGTAAGCCTCGACCGTCTGCGGTTTTTCGTAACCGCCCTGCGCCTGTTTGCTTTTGGAAATCTTTTCACGGTCGGCGTCCACCATGAAACCATGCGTCAGAACGGTCTTGAACGGTGCGGCGCCGTTGCCCGCCAGCGACAGCAACAGCGATGATTGGAACCAGCCACGGTGCTGGTCGCTGCCTTCGAGATAAACGTCGGCCTGCCACTGTAGGACAGGCATCTTGCCTGTCTCTGACTTTTCGGAAGATGGAGACAGGCTGGAAGCCTGTCCTACGGAATGATGTAGTTCTTCCCGCCGCATCAGCACGGAACGCGATGAACTACCCGAGTCGATCCAGACGTCCAGCGTGTCGTTGGATTTGGCGACGGCTTCCGCACCTTTCCAGTTTTTTGGTTTCACCAGCGACCAGAGTTCGGCGGCGGATTTCTCGAACCAGACGTTGGAGCCTTGTTTTTCAACCAGATTGGCAGCGTTGCGGACGATTTGAGCGTCGAGGATTGGTTCATCTTTGGCGTCGTAAAACGCGGGAATCGGCACGCCCCACGTGCGCTGGCGCGAAATGCACCAGTCGGGACGCGTCTGCACCGCGCTTTTAATACGGTTGACGCCCCAGTCCGGCACCCATTTAACCTGGTCAATCTCGGCGAGAGCGGCGGAACGAAAGGTTTGTAGGACAGGCGTCTCGCCTGTCTCTGACTTTTCGGAAGATGGAGACAGGCTGGAAGCCTGTCCTACGACGTGGTCAATCTTGATAAACCACTGGTCCATCGCCCGGAAAATAATGGGCGTCTTGCTGCGCCAGCAATGCGGATAGCTGTGATGATAATTCTCCTGATGCAGCAGCGCATGGCGGGCCCGGAGTTCATGCAACACCACTTCGTTGGCCTCGCTCTTGCCATGCTTTTCGAGGATGGATTTGCCGACCATTTCCTTCGGCATCTGCTGCTCAACGGGCAAATCGTTCGTGTAGGTAAACTTGCCATCGTCGTCCACCGGCGAATAAATCGGCAAGCCGACCTTCACGCCCAGTCCGTAGTCTTCGAGCCCGTGGCCGGGCGCAATGTGGACGAAACCGGTGCCGGTGTCGCTGGTGACAAAGTCGGCCGGATAAAGCTTGCCGGTGCGGTTGCAAAACGGATGCTGGAATTGAAGGGCGGCCAGTTTCTCCACGGGAAACAGATGCTCTTTAAAGCCGCTCCATCCGCATTTCTCTGCGACGGCGGGCAGCAAGCCGCGGAACAAAATGTATTTTTCGCCCGCCACTGCAACCTGGACGTATTGGAATTTGTCGTTGTAGGCAACGGCGAGGTTGGCCGGCAGTGTCCAGGGTGTCGTCGTCCAAATCAGCACAAACGTGCCCGCCTGGCCGACGACGGGAAATTTCACAAAAATACTCTGGCTGACATGGTCCTGGTACTCGACCTCGGCTTCGGCCAGCGCGGTGCGACAGGGAATGCTCCAATACACGGGTTTCTTGCCGCGATAGACGAATCCTTTTTCGACGATGTCCGCAAACAGGCGCAGTTCGTCAGCTTCATATTCCTTGTTAAGCGTGAGATACGGATTGTCCCAATCGCCGAGCACGCCGAGCCGTTTGAACTGCGTGCGCTGGATGTCGATGTATTTGCGGGCAGAAGCTTCACAGGCTTTACGAATGGTGGCGGCATCGGCGCTGGTGTTGCCGGCCTTGCGCATGTCCTGGGAAACCTTGAATTCGATAGGCAGGCCGTGGCAATCCCAACCCGGCACATAGGGCGCGCTGAACCCACGCAGGGTTTTGTATTTGATGATGATGTCCTTGAGAATTTTGTTCAGCGCGGTGCCGATGTGGACGTCGCCGTTGGCAAAGGGCGGGCCGTCGTGCAGGACAAATTTCTCCGCGCTGGCGCGGGCCGCCTGGATTTTCTGGTAAAGCCCGGCGGCCTGCCATTTTTTGAGCCGTTCCGGTTCCCGAGCCACCAGGTCGGCTTTCATGGGAAAGCCGGTACGCGGCAAATTGAGCGTATTCTTGTAATCCGTCGCCATTTTTCGGAGGGCGAACGGTAGCAGCGGCCCCATGCGGTGTCAACGAACGCTACGGCCGGGTATTGCCCTAATTTGGTTGTAGGGCACGATGTAAGGAGCGCTGTCCTAAACGACTCGTCACCTCGTCGCCTACAGATCAGGACAGCCAAATCAGGACACTGCCCGCGAGTTCGGGAAATTTGCCGGCCCCCGTCAGTTGGGAAAAGAAAACCGGGTCGATCGGCCAGAGGATGACCGAAAGACCCGGGGAATTTCGAATGAGTACAACGTAGGATTACGGAGAACTCCAATCCGGCCTGTACTTAAAACCAGATCGAAAACCACTAAAATCAAAGAGCTCCCTGTCACCACCTCATACCGGGACTAATTAATCACGAACGCTTATTACTGTCAATTATACTTTGAAAAGTATTAGCTTATATTACCACCTCCCTTTCTCCGATTAGCGTTGAGGGCGGCAGCTGTTCGGTACCGACCGATCTGCGTTTTAGTGGCGATGGCGGCGGCAAAAAATTCCTGTTTACAGTGCAGAACCGGCTGCTAACATCCGTTCGGAATAAACGCACGGATAAGGCATGAAAAAAATCGAAGCCGTCATCAAGCCGTTCAAACTGGAGGAGGTAAAATCTGCGCTGGCCGCACTGGGCGTGCAGGGAATGACCGTCATGGAGGTCAAAGGGTTCGGCCGCCAAAAAGGGCATACGGAGATTTATCGGGGCAGTGAATATACAGTGGATTTTCTGCCCAAGGTGAAAATTGAGGTGGTGCTGGCGGATGCGCAGACCGCTGCCGCCGTGGACGCCATTGTCAAGGCGGCCAAGACGGGCAAGATCGGGGACGGAAAAATTTTTGTGAGTGCGGTCGAGAGCATTGTCCGCATTCGCACCGGGGAAACCGGCGAACAAGCAGTTTGAATCAAATATTGTTTGTCCGAAGGCAACAAAAGCGTGTCAATTCCCGATCCAGATGGCTGTGAATAACTCGTGAACAAAAGTTAATATGTTATCCTAGATACTTTCGTTCCGATGGCATAAAACGCTCACGTTAATCGAAGTTGTTTGGGGCGTCTTATCATTTTTACCAGACATGTGACGGTGACGAGGAATTTGTTTTTCGTAAGATATTGAAAGTAAGCAGGTTGTTTCGATTGTTAAATGAAGCTTTTGGCGCTAGAGTTGAAGGTATGTCTGCTTTCTTGGGGTCATGGCTCTTTGCCAAAGCAAGCATCAGTAGAAACCGGTGGCCAACCGTCGGTTGGCGGGCCAGGTGAATAAACCGCTTGAAAAACGGCCTTTTTGACAAAGTGCAAACACAATTTTCGGCTGAAAAAATTTGGAATTCTGCGCGGGAACACCTCCGTTCCAGGCTGAATAACGAAACCTATAACATGTGGTTCGCGCCGTTGCGAGCCTCCGCGATTGACAACAACAGCGTGACCCTCGAGGCAGCCAATGAATTCAGCGGCGTCTGGCTCAAGGACAACTATCTAAGCCTTTTACAGGATGCTTTTGCCGCCGCAGCCGGCCGGCAGCTCCAGGTTAAATTCAAGATCGCCGCAGGAAACGCGCCGGCCCCGTCAGCACCAACGCCAACAGCGGTCAAAACCAAAACTTTCGATTCCGCTCATGATCGCCCGGCCAGCACCGAACTGCATTTCAATCCCAAGAACACCTTTGAATCATTCGTTGTCGGCAACAACAACAATTTTGCCTACGCCGCCGCGCTCGCCGTCGCCCAGGCACCCGGCAAATCGTACAACCCGCTCTTCCTTTACGGCGGGGTCGGGTTGGGCAAGACCCATTTGTTGCACGCCATCGGCCAGCACGTTTCGGCAAACAAAAAAGGTGCGCGGGTCGCCTATCTTTCATCCGAGAAGTTCACGAACGAATACATCGATGGGATCCAAAACAACCTGCTGGCCAGGTTTCGCAAGAAATACCGCCAGACCGATGTGCTGCTGATCGACGACATCCAGTTCCTTGCCGGCAAGGAGCGCATCCAGGAGGAATTTTTCCATACCTTCAATGCCCTGCACGAAGCCCATAAGCAAATTGTGCTCACCTGCGACCGGCCGGCCAGTGAAATTCAAGGGTTGGAACACCGCCTTGTCTCGCGGTTCGAATGGGGTCTGGTCACCGACCTGCAACCGCCCGATGTGGAAATGCGTCTGGCCATTCTCCAGAAGAAGGCGCAGCTCATGAACGTGACGCTGCCGGAGGAGATTCTGAATTTCCTGGCCAACCGCATCCGCACCAACGTGCGCCGGCTGGAAGGCGCACTCATCCGCGTGGCGTCCTACGCCTCGCTCACCGGCAAAAAGCTCACCATCGAAACTGTCGAAAGCCTGCTGCGTGAAATCCTCCACGAAGAAGGCCGTTTTTCCATCAATATCGAGGTCATCCAGAAGAAAGTCGCCGAACATTTCGACATCCGCCTGGCCGACATGACCAGCAAACGGCGCCCGGAAAACATCGCCTTCCCGCGGCAGATTGCCATGTATCTTTCGCGCCAGTTGACCGAGAGTTCACTTAATACCATCGGCGAGGCCTATGGTGGGCGCGATCACGGCACCGTGCTGCACGCCTGCCGTCTGGTCAAGGACCGCATGGAAGTGGACTCCAACGTCCGCCAGGTGGTCCATTACCTCGAAAAGCAGTTGATGCGGTAACTTCAAGTCCGCGGTTCCCGGTTTTCAGTTGAACAAAGACTTGAAACTGAAAACTTGAAACTCGAAACTTCTTCAATGCCGGTCATCGAAGTCAACGGTCTGACCAAGACCTTTCGCACCTACAAAAAGCAGCCGGGATTTGGCGGCGCCGTCAAAGGACTGTTTCACCGCCAATACGAACAAACCAACGCCGTCAACGACGTCAGCTTCAGGATTGAACCCGGCGAACTGGTCGGCTTTCTCGGCCCGAACGGCGCGGGCAAGACCACCACGCTCAAGATGCTCGCCGGCTTGCTTTATCCCACCGGCGGGCATGCCAAAGTCCTCGGCTACACGCCGTGGGAACGCGCCGACGGTTATCGCCGCCAGTTCGCGCTCGTGCTCGGCCAGAAAAACCAGCTTTGGTGGGACCTGCCCGCTCGTGAATCGCTGGAGCTGAATTCAAAAATCTACGGCATCCCCGCCGACCGGTTCGAACGTACCGTCGCCGAAATGAGCGAGATGCTCGGCGTGCGCGACAAACTCAATGTCAGCGTGCGCGAACTGTCGCTCGGTGAACGCATGAAGATGGAGTTGATTGCTTCGCTGCTGCACCAGCCCAAGGTGCTGTTCCTCGACGAACCGACCATCGGGCTGGACGTGGTTTCGCAAAAGATTGTCCGCGAATTCATCCACCGCCACAACGCGGAGCAGAAGACGACCATCCTGCTCACGAGCCACTACATGGCCGACATCCAGGCGCTTTGCGAGCGCGTCATCATTATTGACCGCGGCAAAATCTTCTTCGATGGCAAATTAAACGAGATCGTGGACCGATTCGCCGATTTCAAGCTCGTTACCATTCAATGCGAAAAAGCGAATGAATTGCCGTCGGAACAGTTGAACCGTTACGGCGAAATCACGGAGAAAACGGCCGGCACCATCACTTTCAAGGTCAAGCGCGACCGCGTGATTGCCGTCTGCAAGTCGTTGCTCGACGATTTGCCGGTGAGCGACATTGACATTCAGGAAGTGCCCATCGAGGACGTCATCCGCCAGATTTTCGCCAGATAATTTATCCGGAGGGGCGAGCTCTGCGAGTCCAAAAATTCAGGGGCTCGTATAACTCGCCCCTCCGACGGCTTGTCATCCGACCGGCCGCGTGATTCACTCCTTGCATGGATGTTTTCCTGCAAGCCGCGATCGACGAAGCCAGAAAAGGCTTGGCCGAAGGCGGCATTCCCATCGGTTCGGTGCTCGTGCTGGACGGCAAAATCATCGGCCGCGGCCATAACCAGCGGGTGCAACACGGCAGTGTGATTCACCACGCGGAAATGAATTGCCTGGAAAACGCCGGCCGGCTTAACGCCTCGGTTTATCAGCGTTGCGTGCTATACTCAACGCTCTCGCCGTGCCCCATGTGCAGCGGAGCGGTTTTGCTCTACAAAATTCCGCACGTGGTCGTCGGCGAAAACCAGACGTTTCAAGGGCCGGAAGAATACGTCCGTTCACAAGGCGTAAAGATGGAAATTCTGAACGACCCGACATGCATCCAGCTCATGCGCGATTTTATCAAGGCCAGGCCGGAGCTTTGGAATGAAGATATTGGTGTGTAAAATCTTTATGGGAGACGACGTGAGAAGTCTCAATTCCATCCTCGTCTGAAGTCAGAGCCTCGTTACCTCGGCTCCTACGAGCAACGGTTAAGCTTTCTCCGCGCCGGCGATTTCCTTGCGGGATTGCACCACCTGGTCCACCAGACCGTATTCTTTCGCTTCTTCGGCGGACATGAAACGGTCGCGGTCGGTGTCTTTGCCGATGCTTTCGACGGATTTGCCGGTGTGTTTGGCGAGAATTTCGTTGAGCCGGTCCTTGAGCCGCAAAATTTCCTTGGCCTGAATACTGATATCGGAGGCCTGACCCTGCACGCCGCCCCACGGCTGATGAATCATGATGCGCGCATTCGGCAGTGCGTAACGTTTGCCTTTCGTGCCCGCTGCCAGCAGCACCGCGCACATGCTGGCCGCCTGCCCGACGCAATACGTGTTCACGTCGCAGGTGAGATATTGCATCGTGTCGTAGATCGCCAGGCCGGCCGTGACGCTGCCGCCGGGTGAATTGATGTAAACGTGGATGTCCTTTTTCGGATCGGACATTTGCAGGAACAACAACTGCGCGATGATGACGTTCGAGACCGTGTCATCCACCGGCGTGCCGAGAAACAGGATGCGGTCCACGAGCAGGCGCGAGTAAATGTCCCAGCTCCGCTCGCCGCGGCCGGTCTGTTCAACCACAATGGGAACCAGAAAATCTTGCATGCCGGAATAACTACCTCATTTTCGGCGCATGTAAAGGCGGGAAACGGAATCGTGAATAGATTGTTTTAGTTAAGGCCGGCCAGGCTCAGGAGGTATTCTCATGAAAAGCGCATCTCCGTGAAATGACTAATCACTAAACCATAATGACGAAAGAATCACGAAACCCGAATAACTAAATAATTCTCGATACACATGCATTTCGGATTGGTCATTGGGAATTATTTCGACATTCGGATTTAGGAATTAGGGTTTTGACCCTCGCCGGCTTTCGCTAATCCGACTCGTTGCCGATGGTTAACGGTTCAACTTTTGCCAGATAAACTTGAACGCGCTGGCGAATTCCTCCGGCTTTCCCGTCATCCAGCGCGTGATTTGTTCCGGTGCAAACCAGCCGCCGCACTCTATTTCTTCCGGATGCAATTGGAACGGCCCCTCGGCCCGGCAGCGATAGACCCAGACAAATTCCGCGTCCGTTTCCGGGCACGCGGCAATTTTAAACAACCGCTCCGGTGCATTTTCGACGGACAACCCGATTTCCTCGCGCAACTCGCGCACGGCACAGGCGTCGTAATCCTCGCCGGAATCCACGTGGCCGGATGATGAAGAATCCCACTTGCCCGGCTCGCGGTCTTTGGTCAGCGAACGTTTTTGGAGAAACGTCTCGCCGCGGGCATTGAACACCAGCACATGCACCGCGCGATGCTTCAAACTGAGCCGATGCACCTCGCTGCGGGGCTTCCGGTCGATCACCTCGTCCCGCTCATTGACGACATCAAAAATTTCCTCGCTCATAAAAGCTCCATCAAGAGCGGCATCTTTGTAAAAACCAAATCAGCCAAGGATAGCCAGTTGCTCTGGAGCAAGAAGGAGAACACCCACTGCTTCCAGCAGCAAATGCTTTCCAGTGATGAATTGTTTCGTCTTCCATCAGAAAACACAGTGCAAATAATGATTTTTTGCCTTTTGCTTTCTTGTATATCGCCAACAGTTCCAAGTCGTTTTTGTCTTCCCAATATTTTGGATCCGAAAACACGAGCCGTTTTCTTCTTAACATGTCCAACAGCACTGGTAAGGTCGTGAATCTGTTTAGCTTGTTGTTTTTAGGGTCCATTTAAATCAGCGTTTTAGTTGTAGTTAGAAGATTTTTTCCGTCAGTTCGACGAATTGTTCCAGGTTCAATTTCTCCGCACGTTCCTGCGGTGAAATTTTCAGTTCTGAAAACGCGCGTTTCAATTGTTCTCCCGGCCAGTCCCGTTTCAGCAATTTGAACATCATCTTCCGACGTTCAGAAAATGCCCGCTTCACGATTTTTACAAAAGGTGCGTGCTGGTTTTCCGGCAGCAGTGGCGAGCTGCGTCGCACTAAAACCACGCAGGCCGAATCCACGTCCGGTTCCGGGAAAAAACAGCTTGCCGGAATCTTGAACCATTCGCGCGGTTCGTAATTCAACTGCACCAGCAGCGTCAGCACGCCGTAATCGTCGTCACCGGCTTTGGCCATGAGCCGGCGGGCGACCTCCAATTGCAGCGTGGCTACCAGCCGTTCCGGTCGTTGAGGCGATTGCGCCAGTTCCACCAGAATCGGCGAGGCGACGGAGTAAGGCAGATTGGCCACGAGTTTCCAGTCGGTCCAGTCGTGTGGTTCGCGCCGCAGAAATTCCAGCGCGTCGGCATGCAACAAACGTAGGACAGGCATCTTGCCTGTCTCTGACTTTCCGCTTTTAAATGGAGACAGGCTGGAAGCCTGTCCTACGTTAAACCGCTCCCGCAGAAATTCCACCAGACGAGCGTCTTTTTCGATGGCCAGGACTTCGCCGGCATTTTGCAGGAGCAATCCCGTGAGCGGGCCCAGGCCCGGTCCGATTTCGAGGATTTTGTCCGTTTTTTTCAGTTGTGCCGCTTCGACGATGCGGCGGAGTTGGTTGGCGTCGTGCAGAAAATTCTGGCCGAGGGATTTCGTCAGTTGAATCCCGCGCGCGGCCAGCAGTTCCCGCATTTCCGAAAGTTTCACGCGCAGAATTTAACCACGGATGGACACGGATGAACACGGATAAAATGGATTTGATGTTCCGCGCCGCCTCACCCCGGCCCTCTTCCCCGGCGGAAAGGGAGAAGACACAATTAAGCCTGGTTGAGGACTTCGGCGAGGGCGCTGACGGCTTTGGCCAGTTGCGCTTTGGAGATGGTCAGCGGCGGGGTGAAACTGATGACGTTGCCATGCTCGCCTTCGGGCAACAGGATGAAACCGCGCTGCAACATGGCTTTGATGGCTTGCATGACCGCATCCGTAGCCGGCCGGCCATCGGACAGATGCAATTCCACGCCGACCATCAGGCCCAGTCCGCGAACAGCGATTTGAAATTTCGGATTGGCAATTTTCGATTGCAATTCGCTGAGGAGAAATTCGCCCAGTTGTGCGCTGCTTGCCGGCAAATTCTGGTTTTCAATCTCCTGGATTTGGGCCAGCGCCATGGCACAGCCGACGGGATGACCGAGAAAGGTGCTGGTGTGAATCGCTTCGCCGCGCGAAGCCGGCCAGGCGGTATCCATGAGATCGGCGCGGCCGACGCAGGCCGAGAGCGGGAAACCGCCGGTGAGCGCCTTGCCGAGGCAGATGAGGTCGGGCACGACGTCGGCGTGTTCGCAAGCAAACCATTTTCCAGTGCGCCCGAAGCCAGTGTAAATTTCGTCGAGAATCAGCAGCGCGCCGTGGTCGTCGCAAAGTTTCCGCAGCAGCGGCAGAAATCCCGGAGGCGGAATGCGAATACCGCCGCGGCCCTGCACCGGTTCGACCAGAATCGCCCCGATCCATTCCCGGCGGAAAATATGGCGGATGGCCCATTCGATGGCGGAGAGCGTGGTGGACTTGCCGGGAAAGGGGACAAACCTGGTGAATTCGCGAAGCTGAAAGTGAAACGGGTTGCGGAAAAAATTACGATGAGTGGCGGTGAGCGCGCCGTAGCCAAGACCATGGTACGCACCTTCGAAAGCAATCACCCCGCGCTTGCCGGTGCCCAACATCGCGGTCTTGAACGCGGCTTCGACGGCTTCAAAACCGGAATTACCGAAGATGACCTTGCCGGTTTTTTTGCCGTGGCTCCAGCGTTCAAAGGTGATGCGGCTCAAGTCGCGGGCCAGTTCGGCTTTGCGCGCATGCGGATGCACGTCGCCCATGGCGTGCAGGAGCCGGGCCATTTGGTGTTGGCCAGCCTTGACGACGCGGGGGTTGGCATGGCCGGCAGCGGCGACCCCGAATGCGGCGGTCAAATCGAGGTATTTTTTCCCGTCCGCGTCCCACACAAAAACGTCCTTCGCGCGGTCCCAAACGATGGGCCACGAGCCGTCCGGCTCCACAAACACGACGTTGCGCGATTCGTAGTCGCGCAGCAGGTCGAGAATTTGTTTGTTCTTGTTCACTAGACTCCCCGTTTTTCCGGCGGCCAGATGACTTTATGCAACTGGACTTGTAACCGCACCGGCAACGCATCGGCGATGATTCGTTCCGCCAATTCGCGCCGGGAAATCGGCGTCTGGCCGGCGGGAACCTTTTTCAACGACTCATTTTGCTGCTCCGGCGCCAGCGGATGCACCCACGAAAAAAGCAGGGGACATACCAGATTCAGGCGGTTTTCGGCGATTTTTTGCCGGGCCCATTCGTAATCTTCAACGGTTCCGATGACGAATTTGACCTCGTCGGTTGCTTTGAGGTATTTGAGGTTGGACCAGCGATTGCGCTCGGACTCACCGCTGCCGGGGCACTTCAAATCCATGATGCGCCGGACGCGCGGATCCACCGGCGAAATGTCATGCGCTCCACTGGTTTCGAGCAGCACGGTAAAGCCAGCGTCACAAAGCTGCTGCATCAAGGGCAGTGAATTTTTCTGGAGCAGCGGCTCGCCGCCGGTTAATTCGACCAGAGGCAAACGCGGGTTGCGGACTGCGGATTGCGGATTTAAAAACGGTTTGGCGAGCCGTTGGACTTTCTTGCAGATTTCGTCCAGTGATTGTTTTTTGCCTTCGGTGAACGCATAAGCGGTGTCGCAGTACGAGCAGCGCAAATCGCAGGCGGTCAGCCGGATAAAAATACAAGGCAAGCCAGCGAAGGTGCTTTCGCCCTGCAAGCTCAGATAAATTTCGTTAACGACGAGCGTGTCGGACACACCATCAGTTTAGCGTTTCGACGGGAAAAAGAAATGGCGTTGATTACGACGGGGTAGCGACGGGAAATTCTGCCGTTCAGGCAAAATGGCCGAGCGCAAAATGTCTTCCGATGCCGTAGCTGCGCGCAATGGCGGTGGTCACGTATTGTTTGCCGATTTCGACCGCGTGCGGCAGGTCATGGCCCAAGACCAGCGCCGCCGTGATGGCCGCGGAGTAAGTGCAGCCGGTGCCGTGGGTAGAGACGCCTTTGACGAACGGTGCGCTCAATAACAGTTCCGTTCGGCCGTCAAAGAAAATGTCCACGGCTTCGCGCATGCCGCGCCCGCCTTCGCGGTTGTGCCGCTCCGTCGCGGCAGGCAAATGGCCGCCTTTGACCAGCACAGCGCAGCCAAACTGCTTGTGAATTTGTCGCGCCGCTTCGCGCATGGTTTCTACAGACGTGATTTTGCGTCCGGTCAAAATTGCGGCTTCGTCGAGGTTGGGCGTGACGAGCGCGGCAAGCGGCAGCAATTGTTCCCGCAAAATTTTAATCGCCGCCGGTTTGAGCAATGGCGCGCCGCTGGTGGAAATCATGACGGGGTCCACAACCAACTGCGGATGGCGGATTGCGGTTCGCGGATTGCGGAAAAAGTTCGCGACCGTGCGGATAATTTCGGCGGAAAACAGCATCCCGGTTTTCGCTGCTACTGGCTGCAATTCCTCAAACACAGCCTTCATTTGCTGTCGCACGATCTTCGGCGAACACGGTTCAACGGCGAGGACACGCCGGGGATTTTGCGCGGTAAGATAGGTGATGACGCTTGTGCCGTGAACGCCGAGGGCGGCAAAGGTTTTCAAATCGGCCTGGATGCCGGCGCCTCCGCCGCTGTCGGAGCCGGCGATGGTGAGCGCCACCGGCCATTTCACGATTCGTGACATGGGTTTGACCTTACCGGCATTCGCGCAAAACGGCACGAAAAAAGACCGGCCGGCTCAGGACTTGGGTTGGCTGGCAGTCTCAGGCGGGCGTTTGTCCGTCGCCGTCACGCGGAGCAGCAGGTCGTTGAGCTCTTTCATACGCGGCGGTTTGCCGATGACGGCGTCCACTTCCAAAGCGGTTTCGCCTTCTTCGCGCATGATGGTGCCCCAGCCGGTCATCATGATGATGGGTGTGCCGGGAGATTCTGCTTTGATGGTCCGGGCCACCTGGTGTCCGTCCATCTTGGGCATGCCGAGGTCCGTAATGACCACCTCGTAGGGCTGGTTTTTCAGCATGGCGGTACGGAACAATTCCATTCCGTGTTCTCCGCCGGAGGCAACGGTCACGCGATGATTATAATGGGTGAGACAATCGTCCAGGAGCTGCCGGACCTGCGCATCGTCATCGATGCAGAGGATGTGCAGGGAACGCGCCGGTTTGACTTGCGGCAAAGTCATCCGGGTGGTTTGGGAGGTTTTTTCCCGAACGGGGAAAGTGAGCCGGAAACAAGTGCCGCGACCGGGAGAACTTTCAATGTCAATGGTGCCGTCGTGGCGCTGCATCATGCCGTAAACCATTGCCAGACCGAGACCGGTGCCGCCGCGCTGGGCCTTGGTGGAAAAGAACGGTTCCAGGCAGCGTTGCCGGGTTTTCTCATCCATGCCGATACCGTTGTCCTTCACTTCAACCTGAATCTGGCGTTCGGTAGCCCCGCTCTCCTCCGAAACGGGGCCGTTGAGGGAACGCGTGACAAAGGTAATGGTACCGCCTTGCGGCATGGCATCCACGGCGTTGAAAACGAGGTTGATCAAGGCTTCCCGGAGTTCGCTGGGGTCGCTCAACAGCGGCGGCAACTGGGGTTCCAGTTCACGTTGGATCTGGATGGAAATGCCCTGGCGTTGCGAAAGGTCGCGCCAACGCGGCCGGGTGAGTTCAATCACCTCCTCGATAATCTGATTGATGTTAACCGAGAGCAAGGGTTCGGCATCGGAGCGGCGCCGATAGAATTCCCGCATACGGGTGACGATTTGTGCGATATCGGCGCCCGCCTGGTTGATGGTTTGCAGGTAATGTTTGGAGGTTTCCGGCAAATCCGGCATGGTGCTCAAGAGCAGTTCCGAATAGGCGACGATGGGAGACAGGGCGTTGTTGACATCGTGGGCAACCCCGCTGGCCATTTGTCCCAGGGCGCGAAGGCGTTCCTGCTGCACCACCACCTGCTGGGTCCGGCGCAATTCTTCATAAGCCCGTTGCAGTCCTTCGGTAACGCGTACTTGATCATAAAGGCTGCGGCATTGTTCCTCGGTGGTAATGACTTTCACCTGCAGGGCTTCCTTCTCCGAACGGACCGCCGCAATTTCGGCAAGCGTCTGCTCGTTCCGATACCGGACCTCTTCCAAAACGAGCACAATCATGCTGACGGCGATAAAGAGCTGCAACACGGCAGCCACAAAAAAACCGGCGCTGAACAGGTTCTCGTATTGCAGCGAGAACGGATAACTTCCCAGATAGAATCCCCAGAGGAAAAATCCCAGCGCCAGCATGCCCGCGCCCACGAACGGCATTTTTTTTCGCAACCGGAAGAAACAAGCTCCGGCAAAAATACTGCCGGAACCGATCAGAACAAAGACCGGCAACTGAATTTCCAGCGCGCTGGAAAGGATTTGGGGACTGACGAAGGTCCAAACCAGCAGGAACAACATGAACAAGCCAAACAACGTTTGCCGGATGGGAAGGCTGAGGAAACGTAAACTGCCCCACAAAAGAAAAACCGCCGAAATCGCGACGCAATATTGCTTGATCATGAAAATGCCGCTGTCCGGCGGCGCATTTTGCCATTGAAGACTTAACGTCAGCCACAGCGCGTAAAACAGCCAGGCCGCCGTCCACACGGTAAAATATTCCCGTCTCGTGTAACGGTTCAGGTAGTAAAAAAGACCGACGAGAACCCACACGCTCAGCAGCGACACCATCAATGCCGCCCGCATATATTCCCGGGGAAATATCAGGTCCATACCTTTAAGTTCTATAATCTCATTTACGGCTGCGCTTTCATCACTGCGGCATTCCTGAAAATCGAGCCTTCAGATTGTTGCACAAGCCTTTCCGAGCAAATCAGTTTCATCTAATCACATAATCAGATGCTGTCAATCTTTCTGACAAACAGTTTGGAATAGAAAGCATTTTCCGGGCCGGGAACAGCTCCGTATTCTCACTTTCTTTTTTTTGGGAACACGGCCTTTATTGGTTTATAATCAAGCGCATGGACAAAGAGCAAGTTGCGGCAATCCTGTCTGAAATCGGCACATTGCTGGAATTAAAAGGTGAAAATCCGTTCAAGACGCGCGCTTATGCAAATGCCGCGCGAACGATTGAAAGCCTGAACGAGCCGCTGGAAAAAATTGTCAGCGAGAACCGGCTCGGCGAGATCAAAGGCATTGGCGAAGCGCTCACAAAAAAAATCACCGAATACGTCACCACCGGTAAATTGAAGTATTACGATGAATTGAAAGCTTCAATCCCTCCCGGTTTAATCGAGATGCTGGAAATTTCCGGGTTGGGCCCGAAAAAAATCCAGGCGCTCAACCAGAAACTCGGCGTGGACTCGGTTGAAAAACTCGAGGCCGCCTGTCGTGCCGGCAAGGTGGCCGAACTCGACGGCTTTGGCGAAAAGACGCAGACCAATCTGCTCGAAGGCATCGAGCGCCGCCGGACTTACGGTTCGAAACATTTGCTGAGTGAAGCGTTGTGCGCCGCCGAACCGTTGCTCGAGGGTTTGCGGGAACATCCGGATGTCATCCGTTGCAGCGCGGCCGGCAGTTTACGGCGGTTCAAGGAAGTCATCGGTGACATTGATTTGCTGGCCTCAGCGAAAACGCCGGCGATGGTAATAGAAGATTTTGTCGGGCAACCCGGCATCATCAAAGTCACGGCCAAAGGTGAAACCAAGGCCAGTGTCATTCTGGCGGGCGGCATCCAATGCGACTTGCGCGTGGTCAGCGACAAGGAATTTCCGTTTGCGCTGGCCTATTTCACCGGCAGCAAGGAGCACAATATTGTCATGCGCCAGCGGGCGATTCAGCGCGGCCTGCGGCTCAATGAATACGGGCTGTTCAAATCGAAAGAGGAAACGCGCGATCCCAAGCGACTGATTCCGTGCCGGGACGAAGCGGAAATTTTTGCGAAACTGGATTTGCCGTATTTGCCGCCCGAACTGCGCGAAGATCACGGAGAATTTGCCGCGGCGGAAAAGAACGATTTGCCGCGGCTTGTCGAATGGACGGACTTGAAGGGCGCGCTACACAATCATTCGACGTGGAGCGACGGCCACAACCGGCTGGAGGAAATTGCCGAATACATGGAGGGATTGGGGCTGGCATACTGGGCGATTACTGATCACTCGAAATCGTCGTTTCAGGCGAACGGTCTTGAGGCAAAGCGGGTCCGAGAGCAAATCAAGGAGATCAAAAAGATCAACCAGCGGTTCGCCGAACGGGGCAGCGATTTTTGTCTGCTCACCGGCACGGAAGTGGACATTTTGCGCGACCGGCTGGATTTCAATGATGAATTACTTGCGGAACTGGACGTCGTGGTGGCCAGTTTGCATGTGCCGGCCCGCAGTGAAGCGGAGAACACCAAACGTCTGATCCGGGCGGCAGAAAACAAATTCGTCCACATCATCGGTCACCTGACCGGCCGGCTGCTGTTGGAGCGTGAACCCTATCCCGTCAACACGCAGGCGGTGATTGACGCGTGTGCGGGGACGGGAACGTGGATTGAGCTGAACTGCAATCCGCACCGGTTTGATTTGGACTGGCGATTGTGGCCTTACGCAAAGAGCCGGGGCGTGAAATGCGTCATCAACCCGGATGCGCATCGGAATGAACACGCCGGTTTTCTGAAACTGGGCGCGGGGATCGCCCGCAAGGGCTGGCTGGAACAAACGGATGTCATCAATACTCTCACTTTGAAATCACTGCAAAAGGAATTAAAAGGCAAGCGCCAGAATGCCTGAAAACACGCAGAATTTTAAGGGGATTTGCCATTGAGATAAGTAAAAAAAATGCTTTGACGGCGATGTGACTTTGTTGGTAGCGTTATGGCCGTTGTTGGCTGTTTGCCCTTTGTTTGAATGTTAAAGGGACGGAGCAGTCTAAAGAATGAGCCGGTGTGTGAGCGATATGAAGAAGTTTTTTGTCTCTATGGGCCTGATTGCTGCCGGGACGGCCGGCCTGCGCGGGGCTTATGCTCCGGCGTGGAATTCCATGGAGGCTTCCATGTGGAGTGTGTCCGGCACACTGCGTGGATTCTATGATGACAATTACACCACCGCATCGTCGGGACCCAACCGCGGCAGTTTCGGCTTTGAACTTTCTCCCCAGATCAATCTAAACGTTCCTCTGCAACAGACCGAGTTTGGCGCGCGTTACGCTTACGGACTGTATTATTATCAGGAGCGGGAAGATCTTGCCGGCCAAAATCCGATTGACCAGAGTCATCAGCTCGATTTATGGGTGGATCACGCGTTCACCGAACGTTGGCAGGCAAAAGTAGAAGATTCATTTGTGGTGGGACAGGAGCCGGAGTTGCTTGACCCCAAAACTTCTCTGGTCACCCGTACCGAGGGTAACAACATCAGCAACACCGGTTCCGTGGGCGTAAACACCATCTGGACGCGGTTGTTCACCACCGCGTTCAACTATCAGAACACCCTGTTCGATTACCAGAACAGTGGCGCCACTCTTTCCAATATCGCAACCAACGGGGCGAGCCTTGCCGGGGAAATGAATCGCATTGACCAATCGGTTTCGCTGGATTTGCAATGGGAAGTTGCGCCGGAAACTGTTGCGTTTGTTGGCGGCGCATTCGAGTGGGTGCTTTATACGGGCGGTGAACTAATTGCCATCAACCCCACGCCATTCGGACTCCCATATTATTACAGCGACAGCCGTAACAGTCGCTCGTATTTTGGGTATGTGGGTTTGTCGCGCAGCATGCTCGCGAACCTGAGCTTTACCGGCAAAGCGGGCATTCAGTACAGCGACAACTATAACGATCCCCTTGGTTCGACCTCATTAAATCCATATGCGGATCTTTCGCTGATTTACACGTACTTGCCAGGCTGTTATGCCCAAGTGGGTTTCACACAAGGGGAAAACGCCACCGACCAGATTTCGATCGACCCGAACAACGGTTCCATTGCCACGTACACGGAAAGCTCCACGACTTACGCTTCTCTCAACCATAAATTAACCCCCAAGTTGTTGGGCACGATCATTGGGCGTTGGCAGCATTCAATATATAATGGAGGATTTTACAACAACGAGGCGGACGATTACTATAGCTTGGGTTTGAACCTGTCTTACAGTTTCACCCCGCACATTTCAGCTGATGCCGGCTATAATCTTGATAAATATGTCTCTTCAATTCCCAATAACAGTTACACGCGAAACCGCGTTTATTTGGGGGTTACAGCCGCCTATTAGTTAGCCGTGTTAAACCAACTAGTTTTGAACGTTTAAACGGAAGCCGGGTCAATGGTCTGGCTTCCATTATTTTTTCCGACGACATATGGATTCATTACAAAATCAGCCGCAACAGGAAAGCCGATTGCACTTTCTGGACTATTGGCGCATCATCCGCATCCGTAAGGCCATCATTATCACGGTGTTCCTGATTACCGCCATCGTCGCCACGGTGGTAACATTCCTTTTACCCGCATCCTACGCCAGCACGGTCCGAATCCGGATTGAACCCGACTATGTTGCAGATATTACTGGCATGGGGAGCCACACTACTGTCTCTGCCTACGACCCCTATTTTATTCAGACCGAATTCGAAATTATTCAGGATCGCGTTGTGTTGGGAAAAGTCATCGACGCTCTGAATTTGAATGTGGAATGGGGCAAAAAATACTTTGGCGGCGAAACGCTCAAGACCCCCGAAACGATGGAGTTTCTCAAGCGACGGATGAGCCTGATGCCCGTGCGCAATACCAAACTTATCGGTATTACGGTCTATAGCGAAGACAGATACGACGCCGCACGCCTTGCCAACGCCATTGCTGAAGCCTACCGCGAATACCGCCTCAACCAGCGCAAGCAACTGACCCTGAACGGCATCAAGGTTCTGGAAGACCAGTTCCAGTCGGAAGCAGAGCAGATTCAAATGGTTCAAACCAATGTGGACAACCTGCGCAGGGAACTGGCCATCAATGACAGTGATCCTGCCTCCATGAGCCCCACGCCCACCCTCTCGCAGGAGCAACTGCGCAGCTACAATGCCATGCGTCTCGATGGCGAGACCCGCTACATGAAACTGGAGAAACAATTGACCCAGTTGCAGGCCCTGAGCACGGATAAATTGCGAGATGTCCTCCCCACGGTGGTTACGGATGGCGAACTGAACGGACTGTTGGACAAATTGCACGAGTCCGAACAGACATTTGTTACCCTGACGAACGATTATTCCCCGGCCGATCAACACATCGCCCGCGTCCAATCCATGATTGACGAGTTAAACCATCAGATAGACGCCCGAGTCGCCGGCATTATGGCCGGGCTGGAAAATCAGGCTCAGTCAGAGAAAGCCGCCCTCGACGCGCTCACCGCCAGCGTTGAGGACGCCAAGGAAAGAGACCAAACGGACTTCATCAAGGGCCAGCCCTACTGGCAGGAAAAGCGCAAGCTGGAAAACATGATTGAATTCCACAGACTGCTGGCTGCCAAGATCGAATCCGAAAAGCTCGATCTTGAAATCCCCAAGACCTCAATTGTGGAAATCACCGGCCCGGCCGAGCCGGCGGACTCTCCCGTAAAACCGAACAAGACATTGAATATCGTCCTGGGGGTGGTCATTGGCTTGATCATGGGAGTCGGTTTGGCTTTCTTCATTGAATATCTGGATACCAGCGTCAAGACGATCGACGAGGTGGAACGCGCCTTCCAGTCGCCGGTGCTGGGTGTTATCCCGCAAAACGTCGGATATCTCGTGGACGAAGGCCTCGAAAGCCCGCACGCGGAAGCCTATCGCGTGCTGCGTACAAACATCCTGTTCTCGCGCAAGGACGAAAAACTCAATACCATTGTCGTCGTCAGCGCCGGCGCCGGCGAAGGAAAATCCATCACCGTGGTGAATCTGGCCACGGTATTTGCCCAGGCCGGCCAGCGCGTACTGGTCGTGGATTCCGATTTACGCCGGCCGACGCTGCACAAGCAGTTGCATGTGACCAACAACATCGGTTTGACCAATTACCTCCTAAAGCAGAACAAACTCGAAGAAGTCATCCAGACCACCAGCGTACCCTTGCTTGACTTCATGGCCAGCGGCAAACTGCCGAGCACTTCCATGAGTATTCTCGGTTCGGCCCAGATGAAGGAAATGGTGGCCGAGTTGAAGCAGCGTTACGATTTCATCTTCTTTGATTCGCCGCCCATTCTGGGGGTAAGCGACGCGTCGGTACTGGCCAGCGAAGTGGACATGGTCATTCAGGTCATTCAATACCGCCGGTATCCCCAGCCCATGAGCATTCGCGCCAAGCAATTGATCGAAAAAGTCGGCGGCAACCTCATTGGCATCCTCCTGAACAACATCAACATGTCACAGGACGAAAGCTATTATTACTACACCGGCTATTACCACGGTAATTATTACTACTCGCGGACCGAAGACTCCCAGGAGACTCCGGCCAAGGAGAAAGAGTCCGATGACACCGATATTGTCGGCATTAAACAAAAGTATTGATTGTACGACCAGATTCGCGAGGATTAGAGAAAATGAAATTATCTTGGAAAGTGATACGTTTGGGATTTCTTGCCGTAGGCTTGTTGTCTGTCGGCGTGATCGGCACGGGATGCTACTCGTCTCCGATGGATCCCATTTTTTCCGACAACCCCACCCCACCGTTAATGACTGGTTCGCCATCCACCGGCTATACCGTAACCGAAGTTGCCCGTTTCCACGTCGGGGACACTGTTACCGTGACATTGACCGGATTGCCGGAACCCATCGAACCGCATGTGGAGCCCATCACGGAAGACGGTACCATTACCATGCCAAACATCGGCCATGTCCAGGCGGCCGGCAAAACAGCGGGAGAACTTCAAAACGAAATATACAATCTCTATGTGCCGAAGTATTACCGTCACCTCACGGTCACCGTAAACACCGGCGACCGCGTCTATTACGTCACTGGCGAAGTGAAAAGTCCCGGCCGCCAGCTCTACGCCGGCCAAATGACTGTTACCAAGGCCATTACCACCGCGGGCGATTTCACCGACTTCGCCAATCATAAAAAAGTCTGGCTCATCCGCGCCAACGGACAACGCATCAAAGTCAATTGTGACAAAGCATTGCAGGATGCCTCGCAGGATCCGCCGGTTTATCCCAACGACCAAATCCAGGTGCCGCGCAAAATTTGGTAATGGTTCAATTTGACATTCTTTCAGGGAAAAAGGCGGGCGCCCAACCGGCAGCCCGCCATTTTCCTTTCCATATCGGACGCGCGGCGGGAAACGAACTGCAACTTGAAGACGACGGGGTTTGGGACCGGCACCTCACCATGGAATTCGATCGGCAAAAAGGTTTCACTCTCGCAACCGCCCCCAACGCCCTGACCACCGTCAACGGCGAACCGGTTCAGACGGTGATTCTTCGGAACGGCGACATCATCACCGTCGGCTCCGTTAAGCTTCAGTTCTGGCTGGCCGCCGCCCGCCAACCCGGCATGCGGTTGCGTGAAGCGCTTGTCTGGACATTATTGATGGCCGTCACGGCCCTCCAGTTCGCCCTGATTTACTGGCTCATTCGCTAATGCCGGAAATGCCGCGTGCCGGTGAAAGCCATGGCCAGATTCCGCTGATCCGCCGCGGCGATCACTTCCGCGTCGCGTACCGAACCACCTGGTTGAATCGCCGCTGTTGCGCCCGCTTCCGCCGCCGCGACCAAACCGTCCGGAAACGGGAAAAACGCGTCGCTGCAAACCACACTTCCCGCAAGCGAAAGCCTGGCTTCGCCTGCCTTCCAGACGGCAATCCGGCTGGCGTCCACGCGGCTCATTTGTCCCGCGCCAATGCCCAGCGTCCGGTCGGCCGCCGCATAAACAATCGCGTTTGATTTCACGTGCTTGACCACGCGCCAGCCAAAAAGCATGGCTTGCAATTCTTTATCCGTCGGCTGCCGGCGGGTGACGATTTTCAATTCCGCGCGCGTGGCTGCCTTCAAATCGCGCTCCTGCAACAGGAATGAATTGACCCCGACGCTGCGCACATCCGGCGCTGGTGAAGCAAGCGGCGATTTCAGAACCTTGAGCAATCGCAGATTTTTCTTCTTCTGCAAAATGGCCAGCGCTTCCGGGGCGAAATCCGGCGCCACGATGACCTCGCTGAAAATTTCCGCGATGGCCTCCGCGCACGCACCGTCGAGCGGACGGTTCACAGCGATGATGCCGCCGAACGGCGCCTGCTGATCCGTAGCAAACGCCTTGTCCCACGCCTCGCGTAAATTGGCGCCCTGACCGACGCCGCACGGATTGGTGTGCTTTAAAATTGCCAGCGTCGGCGGGTCGCCCGAAAATTCCGCAATCAGGTTGGCCGCCGCCGTCAAATCCAGAATGTTGTTGTAGGAAAGTTCCTTGCCGTGCAGTTGCTTGAAAAACTCGTTGAAGCCGCCGTAAAGCGCCGCCGCCTGGTGCGGATTTTCGCCGTAACGCAGCAATTGCGCCAAAGGCGCGAAAACATTGAGGGAAGCGGGCAGACGGGAAACTTCCGTCACGGTGAATTGTTTTTGCAGATGCGCGGCAATGGCGCCGTCGTAGGCCGCAGTGCGTGCGAAAACTTTTGCCGCCAGTTTGCGGCGAAGTTCCAGCGTCGTGTTACCGTTGGTTGAAATCTGTTTGGCGACTTCATCATAGTCCAACGGATCAACCACCACCGTGACACTGTCGTGGTTCTTGGCCGCGCTGCGCAGCATCGATGGCCCGCCGATGTCAATGTTCTCAATCGCGTCGTGCAACGTGACGTCCGGTTTGGCCACCGTTTGCTCGAAGGGATAAAGGTTCACCACCACTAGATCAATCGGGGTGATGCCGTGGGTCTTGACCGCTGCTTCGTGGGCCTGGTTGCCCCGGATGAAGAGCAATCCGCCGTGAACTTTCGGGTGCAGCGTTTTGACCCGGCCATCGAGCATTTCCGGAAAACCGGTGTGCTCGCTGATGTCTTTGACCGCCAGCCCGGCTTCGCGCAGCGTTTTGGCGGTGCCGCCGGTTGAAATCATTTCGATTCCGGCCTGGGCCAGGATTTGTGCAAACGGGACCAGGCCCGTTTTGTCGGAGACTGAAATCAGTGCCCGTTGAATTTTTGGCATGCCCGACAAAATCCCAAAGCTGGGGATTTCGTCAATCGAAAATCACGACTGCGGCGCCGCCGGATTTTGAATCATTTCGGCGCCGATGGCGCGTTCGAGCCGGGCGCGGGCGGCATCGTAGTCGTGCAACGCCTGCACCTGGGTTGTACGCGCCTGGGTCAGCGATGTCTCCGCGTCCAACACGTCGAGCTGGGTGCTGGTGCCGGCCTCCGCCCGGGCACGGGCTTCGCGCAGAGCTTCATCAGCCTCTTCCTGCACCTTTTCCTGGGAATCCAGGACTTCGCGCGCCTCGATGAAATCCGAATAGGCGGTGCGAACCTCGAGTTCAATCTGCCGCGCCTTGTCGGCCAAATCGGTCCGGGCCTTTTCGTAGAGCGACCGGGCCTGGACGACTTTGCCGTGCGTCAACAATCCGTCAAAGATGCTCCAACTCAATTGTCCACCGACGTTCCAGCCGTTGATATCGTGAGTGAGCTCGACCGGCTCCGTAAACTGGGCGTTGTACCAGTTGTATCCGGCAAAGACTTGAACCGTCGGTTTGTAACCGGCCTGGGCGTTGACGACGTTCAAGCGTTGCAATTCCGCGGTCTGGCGCAAGGCAATAAGTTCGGTTCGTCGGCCCAGCGCCTGCTGGATCGCAGCGGGCAAATCCACCTGATAAGGCGTGGCGTCCAGCGCGTCGGTCAGATTCAACGGAATATCCTCCCAGATTTCGCGCGGTAAATTGTAACCGAGCAGGTTGCTCAGGTTGTTTTTGGCGATGCGATAGCTGTTTCGCGCCTGAATCAAGGCCGGGCGCTGGTTGGCCACGGCCACTTCGGCACGCAGCACGTTGAACTTGGGCACCGTCCCGGCGTCATAACGGCGCTGCTGGTCTTCCAGTTCCTTCTGGAGCAAAACGACCGATGCCTCGTTCACGGTGATTTCCTGTGCCGCCAGCAAGACGTCGTAATAGGCCAGCCGCACGGAGAGCAATGTGTCGGCAACGGCCGTCTGATATTGCGCCAACGCCTGTTTTTTGGTGGCACTCGCCGCCTGAAAGGCCGTGATTAACCGACCACCTTCGTATATAGACTGAACGATTTGTATCCCCGCATTCCAATTCTGATTCGGCAGTGCTGGAAAGCCCGGGCTGGGAAAATTTTCAATCGCGCTGCGGTCGGTGTCCTTGTATTGGCCTGTCGCCTGCAGTTGCGGCAGGGCAACGGCGCGGGTCTGCACCACGACACCTTGGGACGCCTCCAAATCGCTCCGGGCCTTGAGAATGGCGGCGTTCTGCTGAAACGCAAGGTTGAGACAATCGGTCAGCGACAGCGGACGCGTGATCCAGCCGGGCAGGTTCGTATTGGTGTTTTGCGCAGCTAAATCTCCGACAAAACAAACGAACACCCCGAGACTGAATAGCAACTTTCTCATATGGCCATGAATCTATCATTTGAACCACCGAGCGCAAACTTGCAATTTGTTGCCACATGGGCTTTCCTTTGCCTGATGTGGCGGCGAATAATTCTTGTTTTTGCCCTTGGTCTGGTGCCGGTCGCGATTTTTGTCGGCGGTTGTTCCCTGAATTCTTCGAACGTCTTTCAAGGCTACCTCGAGGGCGAATACGTTTACGTGGCGGCGCCGCTCGGCGGTGCGTTGACGAACCTGGCCGTGTCTCGCGGCGACGAGGTCAAGACCGGCCAGTTGTTGTTTGAACTGGAACGCGGGTCGGAAACCGCCGCCCTCCAACAGGCGGAAAAAAATCTCGCGCAGGCGAACGCCAATCTCGTGCTTTCCGAGGCCGAATTCGCCCGCCGCCTGCAACTGCGGAAGGACCAGGGAGTCATCTCGGCCGAAGAACTGGATCAGGCCCGTGCCCAACGCGACGCCGACCAGGCTCAGGTGGAAGCGCAAACCGCCGCGTTGGACAAGGCACGCTGGTCGTTCGACCAAAAGCAACAATTTGCCCCGACCAATGCGTTGGTGCATGACACGTTGTATCGCCCCGGCGAATGGGTGGCGGCGGGCAATCCGGTCGTCGAACTGCTGCCGCCAGCCAACATCAAAGTGCGATTCTTCGTACCACAGACGGCGCTGGCCCACATCAAGCCCGGGCAAACGGTGAGTGTGACCTTTGACGGCGGGCAGCGAGCCTATTCCGCCACCGTCAATTATATTTCAACGCAAAACGAATTTACGCCGCCGGTTTTGTACAACCGGGAGAACCGCGCCAAACTGGTTTACATGATCGAGGCGAAATTTTCTCCGGCGGATGCCGCCGACCTGCATCCCGGCCAGCCGGTGGATGTGAAGCTTTCATCATGAAAATGGGCGCCAAAATACTTTACGGATGCATTTGGTTTGGCTTTGTTCTTTGGTTTTCCACTTACTGTAACGGTTTTTCCCCTAAGCTCGTGAATTTGATTGAAAAGAAAATCATTCGAATTGAAATTCCGGCCCAGATCGATTTTGCATTAACCCTAATTCCTTGGAATTGTTTAATTTCTCTCCTCATTTGCCTTCCATTTTGGTTGATGAAGAAAAGGCGGGCAGATGCTACGGATGAAATGCGCGCAGCAATCGAATTCTTTTCTTGGCTGTTGGGCTGCAATCTCGCGGGCATTGTGTTTTGGTTAATCTATTTTCCAGAGAGCATCGGCGATTATTCCGGCGCTCCCAGCTTGTCTGTGATCGAACCATATGCGGTCAACGACGGTTGGAGTCCTTTCCAATTATGGTGCATGTGGTGGGGATTTGTCGTCGTGTCCAACGCATTCAGCGCGCTGATGGCGTTTTTACTTCGGCAACCCGGAAAGACGAACGATCCAAGAACAATGATGTAGTCATGACCGCTTCTGATTTAGTCATAGACGTTCAGGGTATCACGAAGCGGTTCGGCCACCGGACGGTCGTGAACAATATTCCCATGCAGGTGCGGCGCGGCGAGATTTACGGCTTCCTCGGTCCGAACGGCAGCGGTAAAACGACGTTCCTGCGCATGCTTTGTGGTTTGCTCCGGCCCGACGGCGGCAGCGGACGCTGTCTCGGTTTCGACATCCTTACCGAATCCGGCGAGATTAAAAAGCACATCGGCTATATGACCCAGCGGTTCAGCTTTTACGAGGACCTGACCATCGCGGAAAATCTGGATTTCATCGCCCGCATTTACGGCGTGCCGGAACGCGGGGCCGCAGTGGGGAAGAGCCTGGAACGACTCGGTTTGACCGAACGGCGACGGCAGTTGGCCGGTGAACTGTCCGGTGGCTGGAAACAGCGGCTGGCATTGGCTGCCTGCCTCATCCATGAACCGCAATTGCTTTTGCTGGACGAGCCGACGGCGGGCGTCGATCCCAAGGCGCGTCGCGATTTCTGGGAGGAAATTCACCAGCTCGCCGCCGACGGCCTGACCGCGCTGGTCACAACCCACTACATGGACGAGGCCGAACGCTGTCACCGGCTGGCCTACATCGCTTACGGCAATTTGCTCGCCAGCGGGACGGCCAGCGAAGTCGTGAAGACCGCCGGACTCACGACGTGGGAAGTGACCGGAGAGAATCTTCCGGCGCTCGCGGCCAAAATCCGCAAACTGCCCGGCGTTGAACAAGTCGTCGCCTTCGGTTCGACAATGCACGTGAGCGGGCGTGATGCGGAGAAACTGCGCGCCAGCATCAGGCCGTGGATGACCGGCGCGTATCGCTGGGAACAGATCGAGTCCAGCCTGGAAGATGTGTTTATCGAACTGATGGAAAAGGCCAAGGACAATTTTTCGTGAAATTGCACGAATTCAACTGGCAGCGGTTCTGGGCGATTGTGGCCAAGGAATACATCCAAATGCGCCGCGATCGCGTCACGTTCGCCATGATGGTTGGCATTCCCCTGCTCCAACTGATCATCTTTGGCTACGCCATCAATTCGGATCCCAAACACCTGCCCACGGCGATTTATTCCGCGGACAACAGCGTGTTTTCCCGGACCATCGTGTGGGGATTGCACAACAGCGGCTATTTCAACATTGTCCGCGAGGCGAAGAGCGAGGCGGACATCCAAAGGCTGCTGGCCCAGGGCACCGTGCAATTTGCGGTGGACATCCCGGTGGATTTTTCCCGCAAGCTGTTGCGCGGCGAGCATCCGGATTTGCTGCTGGAAGCCGACGCGACGGATCCGGCAGCAGTGGGTTACGCCATCGCCGCCGTCAACCTGTTATCCACTACCGTCCTCAACCGCGACCTTACCGGGCCGTTGGCGAAATTGAGCGGGGCGCCGCCGCCGTTTAATCTGGTAGTGCATCAACATTATAATCCGGAGAACATCACCCAATACAACATCGTGCCCGGCTTGATGGGCGTAATGCTGACCATGACCATGATTATCATCACGGCGCTGGCCATCACGCGCGAACGCGAGCGGGGAACCATGGAAAATCTGCTTTCCACGCCGGTGCGCCCTGGCGAAGTGATGATCGGCAAAATTGTGCCCTACATCACGGTAGGTTACGTCCAGGTTTTCCTGATTCTGCTGGCATCGAAGTTTCTGTTCGACGTGCCGATTGTCGGCAGCGTGCCGTTGCTGCTGGTGTTGACGTTTTTCTTCATCGTGGCCAATCTCGCCGTGGGTATTACCTTTTCGACCATTGGCCGGAACCAGCTTCAGGCCGTACAAATGGCTTTCTTCTTTTTCCTGCCATCGCTGTTGTTGTCCGGCTACATGTTTCCCTTTCGCGGTATGCCTGACTGGGCACAGGATGTCGGCGAAGTTTTACCGCTGACGCATTTTCTGCGGATTGTGCGAGGCATCCTGCTGAAAGGCAACGGGATGACTGAAATTGCGCCCGACCTGTGGCCGATTGCGCTGTTTTTGGTCGTAATGCTGGCCGTCGGCATCAAACGTTATCGGCAGACGTTGGATTAAACAGTTATTTTAAAAAATAAATTGTTGAAAACAAACAACTTACCGGCTGAACTTGCAAATTGGGCTCACTTCGGTTTTCCTATTCTAAATGCGGCGATTTAGTTGCTTGGTTTTAACCATCGGGTTGGCTCTGACCGTTAACGCTTTATTTGGCGCGGAATCAGCCCAGGTCAATTTGGATTACGTGGCGCAGCGCGCTCTGGAACGGGCGCGCCTGCCTTTTCACTCGCCTCGCGCCGACGTGCCCAAGGTGTTGCGCCAGGAAAATCTCAACTACGACAAGTATCGGGAAATAGAATTCCGGCACGACAAGGCGTTGTGGGCGATTGATGGCCTGCCGTTTCGTGTGGAGTTTTTCCATCCGGGCTATCTCTATCAGGAACCGGTTCACATCAACGAATTCACGGCCACCCACGTGCAGCCCATCCGGTTCGTGCAGGACTTTTTCAACTACCGCGCGTTGCACATCCAGGACGAAATTCCCGCCGACACGGGTTACGCCGGACTGCGCCTGCTGAACCAATTGAACGACTCAAACAAGTGGGATGAAATCGGCGCGTTCCTCGGCGCCAGTTACTTCCGGTTGCTCGGCAAGGGGCAACGCTACGGGCAGTCCGCCCGCGGGCTGGCCCTGGATTGCGGAGAACTGGACCGGCCGGAGGAATTTCCCCTCTTCACCGACTGGTGGCTGGGAAAACCGCAAAAAGATGACCGGACACTGACGCTGTACGTCATTCTGGACAGCATCAGTTGCGTGGGGGCGTATCAGCTGGTTATCCATCCCGGCGAAACCACCGTGGTGGACGTGGAAGCCGTGTTGTATTTCCGCGAGACAAACCTGGTTCACGCCGTGGATGCGAACCGGCGGCCCCTCAAAACCATCGGTCTGGCGCCCCTGACAAGCATGTTCTGGTTCGGGAAAAATTCCGAACGCAAATTCGACGATTACCGCCCCGAAGTTCATGACACCGACGGCCTGCTCGCCCACATGGATGGCGGCGAAATCCTCTGGCGTCCGCTGGATAATCCCGCCGTGATGCGGCACCAGGTCTTTTCCGCGCCAAACATCCGTGGCTTTGGATTGATGCAACGTGAACGCAATTTTGCGGCCTATCAGGACAGCTTCAATTTTTACTACCTGGTGCCTTCGGTATGGGTCGAACCACACGGCAATTGGGGTGACGGCGACCTGCATCTCGTGCAACTGAGCGCGAGCTTCGAGGGTTTCGACAATATCGTCGCGTTTTGGGATCCGAAAGAAAAGCCCGCGCCCCTGAAGCCATTCCGCTTTGGCTACACGCTCTACTGGACGCGTGAAACGGACATGAAGGTGTCCGGCGAGAACAAGGTTATTTCCACGCGCATCGGCATCGGCCCGAACTGCACCACGTGCCGGCAGATCGTGATTGATTTTGCCGGGCCCGGGCTGGATAACATTCCCGACAGCGATCCGCCGCAGGCCATTGCCAATTGTAGCGCCAATGCGGTGATTCTGGACAACCAAGTCTTTCACGTTCCGGAATTGAACGCCTGGCGCGTCGTCTTGAAAATGCAGCCCAACGCCGGCAACAACGACCCGGTGGACCTGCGCTGCACGCTGCAAAAAGGCACCAATGTTTTGAGTGAAACCTGGACTTATCAATGGAGTCCGCCATGAACGGCATTGGCGCACTGACCGATTCCCACGGCCATCTGGCCGGACGCCGGCTCGAAGAGTGGAACGCGGCGTATGAAAAGGTGGAGAACTATTTCCATGCCCTGCGCGTCCGCAACAAGGCCCTGCTCGGCCAGTTGGTACTCCGGGTGCTCGAACGCGCCGCGCAGCGCGCCCCCGCCGAACCGGACCGCTCTGCCACCCAGCTTGCCGCCGAGGAAATGGATCGCATCGTGATCGAGTGGTTCGCCGAGGTGTTGCAGGAACCGCCGACCAACGCCGACCAGATGCTTTCCACGCGCGGGCGGCTCGCGCTGCTGCTCGCCGACATGCCGGGCCGCTGGCAGGAACAATTTTTGCGTCCCGGCCCGTGGCCGAAGGAATTCATCAGCGCCATGCGCGAAACCTATCTACGCGCCGGGCCGGATTTCCAGCTTTCCAAGATGGCGCCACGGCCTTTCGATCTCGGTCCGACGATTACCACCCTGACCACCCTGACAAATCTGGGCAAGCTGCCTTACCTGAAAATGGTTCTGGCCTGGACACTGTTCGCCCTGCTGCTGGTGGTTATTTTCATTCTCACACATTAAGCCATGCCCGGCACCGCCCCATCCGACCCGGTCGCCAACCCGCCTCCGTCATTGCGGGTAACGGCCGCACCGCACCTTGAGCGCCACGGCTGGCGGCTGTTCCTGTTTTATTCCTGCGCATTTTTGCTGACGGGCCTGGTTTCCATGCTCTTTGCCGATTTGCTGTGGCGAAAGGGCTGGTCCACGTCGCGCACCGTGCTGCTGGTCCTGTTTGTGATTCTGTTTTTATTCATCGCTATCGGTTGCGTACATGGTGTGTATGGATTTGTGCTGCGGATGTTCGGCGACAATCGCCGCCTCACGCGACTGAAGGAATATCGCGGCCAAAGCATCGCCGGTATCAGCACGGCAATTGTCTTTCCGGTTTACAACGAGGACGTCGTGCGCGTCTGCGAAGGCCTGCGCGCGATGTATGAATCGCTGGAAAAAACCGGCCAGTTGGAACGGTTCGACTTTTTCATCCTGAGCGATTCCACCAATCCCGATAAATGGATCGAAGAAGAACGGCAATGGTATCACCTGGTTCGCGAGTTGGATGCCCTGGGCCGCATTTACTACCGCCGCCGGCTGAACAACGAAAACCGCAAGAGCGGAAACATCCGCGACTTTCTCAGCACCTGGGGCCGCCGCTATCGCTATTTCATGGTGTGCGACGCGGACAGTGTCATGCGGGGAGAAACGCTCGTGGACCTGGTGAAACTGATGGAAGTGCATCCGACCGTCGGGCTGATTCAAACCGTGCCGGCGCTGGTGAATGCCGAATCGTTGTTCGGGCGCATCCAGCAGTTTGCCAACCGCCTTTACGCGCCGCTGTTTATTGCCGGACTGAATTACTGGGCGCTCGACCAGGGAAACTACTGGGGCCACAACGCCATCATCCGCACCGAGCCGTTCATGCAATTTTGCGATTTGCCGCAATTGCCCGGGCGCAAACCCTTCGGTGGCCAGATCCTCAGCCACGATTTTGTCGAGGCGGCGCTGATGCTGCGCGCAAACTGGGAAGTCTGGTTTGCTTACGACCTTGAAGGCAGCTACGAGGAAACGCCGCAGGCCATGATTGAAAACGCCCAGCGTGAACGCCGTTGGTGCCAGGGTAATCTACAACACGGTCTCGTGCTCTTTGCCAAAGGGCTGCGCGGCGTGAGCCGGTTGCATTTGATTCTGGGTATTTGCGGCTATCTGGCCGGGCCTTTATGGCTGGCGTTTTTGCTTACTTTCAACTGGATCTGCTGGTTCCATAAGCACACCGGTCTTTCGGATATCACCGTGCGGGCGTTCACGCCATACCTGGGCGATTTCAGCGGCACGGCGCACGCTCTGCTCATTTTTATCATCTGCATGGTCGCCCTCATGCTGCCCAAGGTGCTCGTCCTCATTGATCTTTCATACGACCCGGAACGCCGGCGGGCGTTCGGCGGCCTGACGCGCGCGACTGCCAGTGTCGTTTGGGAAACCGTTTTTTCCACGTTGCACGCGCCATTGCTAATGCTGTGGCATACCCGTTTCGTCGTCACCAATCTGCTGGGCGTCAGTGTCGGCTGGGGACCGCAAAAACGCGCCGCTGATGGCACCGCGTGGACTGACGCCATCCAACGGCACTGGGGACACACGCTGATCGGCCTGGTTTGGGGCGGATTCATGTGGTGGTTGGGTCCGTCACTGTTCTGGTGGTTCACGCCCGTGCTGGCGGGAATGGTTTTGTCCATTCCCTTGAGTGTCTTTACCAGCCGGCGCAGCCTGGGCGCGCGGGCGCGCAAGCTGGGATTGTTCCTCACGCCGGAAGAAATCGCGCCGCCGCCGGAATTGGTTGCCCTTCGGTCGAACATGAAAGTTTATGAAATGACCGAGGATACTTCTCCGCGACGGCCCCACGCCGGGCTGGCTCAGGCGGTGCTCGATCCCTACGTCAATGCCGTCCACGTTTCGCTACTGCGGGAGAAGCAACTGAATCCGGTTTATGCCGAGCAACTGACCGCGTTGGGCGTCGGCAGTCCGAAGGTTCGTACGCTCGCCGAAAAATTGCTGGCGGCGGGGCCGGATAAATTGACTCCCGCTGAAAGGCTTTTAATCATGGCTGACGCGCACACCATGGTCTGGCTGTACCACGAAGCCTGGCTGCGCACGGGCGACTCACTGGCGCCCTGGTGGCGGGCTTCCATCCGCGAATACAGCCGGCTCGATGAGTCCTAGCCGCCCCTCCGGCAGCGGTTATAGCAATTCCAGCGCGTGCTGCAATTCGGCGTCCGTGTTGTAGAAATGCGGCGAAAAGCGGATGTAATTCTGCCCCTGACGGTCTGCGCGCAGCGACGATACGACGCCGGCGTCCGCCAATTTTTTATGCAACGCCGCGAGGTCCTTCCCGGGCTGATGAAAGGAAACAATACCGCTGGCGTTTTCCGGTTTTACGTCGGCGTTTAAAACCGTAAAACCTTTTGCCTGCAAGGCCGGCACGAGCCAAGCGCGTTTACGTAACAGTTCGGCGGCAATGTTTTCGACGCCGACTTCCAAAATCAGTTCCAAAGCGGCAATCAAACCGACCAGGCCAAGCAAATTTTGCGTACCGGCTTCGTATTTCGCCGCGCCGCTGCGGAAGACAATCTGTTCCTGCGCCACAAAATTCGGACAACGCACGTTATGCCAGCCATAGACCGGCGGATTCAGTTTCTCCTGCAATTCACGCCGGACATAAAACAACCCCGCGCCACAGGGACCGAGCAGCCATTTGTGCGCGTCGGCGGCCAGAAAATCCACGTGCTCCACCGTCGTCGGAAACGCGCTGAGCGTTTGGATGGCGTCGAGACAAAACAGGATCCCGTGTTCGCGCAAAAATTTGCCGATGGCCTGAAGGTCAACGCGATAGCCGCTGATGAAATGGCAGGAGGCGAGCGCAACCAGCCGGGTGTTTTCATCCACCTGCCCCATCACGTCCTGCGGGCGAATGACGCCGAGGCCGCGTGTGTTCAACAGGCGCACTTCGACGCCACGGTCGGCCAGCGCCATCCACGGATAAACATTGGACGGATAATCGTCGTGATAAATCAGGAGGTTTTCGCCCCGGCGGAAATCCAGACCCGCGGCGACGAAGCTCAACGCAAGTGATGTCGGCCCGACGAGCGCGACTTCCTCCGGCTGGCAATTCAACAATCGCGCCCCGAGCCGGCGCGCCTCGTCCAGACGGTGCAGGACGAAAGCTTCCTGGTCTCCCCGCGTACCGCCCCCGGCGCATTCGGCGATGGCTTCGGCCACCCGATGCGGCAGCGGACAAACGCCGGCGTGCGCGAGGAAAATTTTGTCGCGGGCAACGGGAAATTCCTTCCGGCGCGACTCCTCATTGGCGTGCAATTCAGCCACGGTCATGCCACAAAGTTAATTGGCTGAACGCCGGCGCGCAAAGTGGAATTAAAATCCTTTCAGAACGTTGGAGAGTTCGCTATTGGGACCGTACATGCCAACCCAGAACTGGATGACTTCGTAAGCGATTATCAACACGACCAGCAGATAAATGAACCGGGGCAACCAGGTGGCGAAGGCGTTCAGCTTGTGCGTGCCGTCCTCATGGTAAAGCTGGCTCAAATGGCGGAGCGACTCATCGAGTTTGCCGCTGACTTCGCCGCTGGCATAAAGATTGGCGAAGGTTTCCGGGAACAGCGGGCATCGGCGCACGGCTTCGGACGGCATTTGTCCGGCGTTCAACTGCGGTTTCCAGGCGGTAACGGCACGGCGCAAAGCCGGTGAGCCGCTGGCGATGGCAGCCAAATCCCAAGCCTCGAAGATGTTGATTCCGGCACTGAGAAGCGCCTCGAGGGCCGCGGCAAGCCGGGACAGGGCGAGAAAATGCCGGGCCTTGCCCAGAATGGGGACCAAGCGCAGGTAAGCCTCGATTTTTGCGCGCCAGCTTTCGCCGTGTTTGCTCTGCGTGGCGTAAATCAGCAAGGCAACGGCGCCATAAAGCGGTGAGAGGATGAGCGCGGCCTTGACGAACAGGAGAATCAGGCTGGCGTTGAACTCCGACCGGGCAAACGGAAGCACGATCAAAAAAACGAAGGCGGCAATGTGAATCAGTCCAACGGGATAAATGAGCTGGGAGATCACCTGTTTGGCAACCCGGGCGCGGTCGTTGTAATAATCGGCGAGCATGCGGAAACAACCGTCGAGCCGCCCGCTCTTTTCGCCGGCCCCGATCAACGCCACATCAAACGCGGGCAACCAGTCGAGACGTTGTATGGATTCGGCCAGCGCGGCGCCCTTGGCAAGTTCATTGAGAAGATGCCGCAACGGTTCGCGGTAGGCGGCGGCGGGCGGATGAGATTCGATTTGTTCCAGGGCGCGGACGATGGGAACTCCGGCTGCGATGAACTGGCCGAGTTGATGGTAGAATTCGGCGCGCTGGGTGAATTGGCCGGGTGAAATGATGAGCGACATGACGCCCACCCTGGATTCAGGCCGCGACGCGGTCGAGGCTGGCTTTGAAATCGCGCCGACTCTTGGCGCCGACCATTTGTTCGGCAATCTCACCCTTGTTAAAAAGCAGGAGGGTGGGGATGGCGCGAATACCGTATTCGGCGGCGAGGGCTTGCTGTTCATCAACATTCACCTTGCCGATTTTCACCTTACCCTCGTATTCGTCGGCCAGTTCGTCGAGCAGCGGCGCGATCATTTTGCAGGGGCCGCACCACTCGGCCCAGAAATCAACGAGCACGGGCACCGGCGATTGCAAAACCTGCTGCGCAAAATTTTCCTGTGTGAGGTTGATGATCAACGGGGAAGCCATACGTCAAGGGGGTTAAATTTTGGGCACGGGCAATAAAATACGGCTAAAACCCGCCATCAGCCGATGGCATTCTTGAGCATCAGAAACATCCAAACCACCGTGCCGGCGGCAAACAACACGGCCACCGCCGCAGCAATGATCAGGATATTGTCGAGCGCCCCTATCGTGGGAGCCGCTGTCGGAGCTCCTCTTTGAATCGTGGGAGCGGAACGGGTTTGGGCGACGGGTGCAGCGGCCATAGCAACCGCGGCTCGCGGCGCGGCGGCGCCGGCAACCGGTGCTGCCGTTGCCGGTTTCGCCGGGCTGGTCGGCAATGGTGTTGCACTGGGAGCGCCGGTGGGGCCGCCCGGTGGCAGCGTCGGCAGTTTGATGGTCGGCGCCGTGGAGGGTTTGGGCGGTAAATTGATGCGGACGGTCTCTTTTTTGGGCTGGACCTTGCCGGTTTCTTTTTTGACCGGGGGCACAGCGCCGGTCGGCGCGCCGGGTATGTTTGAAGGAATTTCAGCCATAGTCTTTAGTGGTTCAAGATAAACGGCGGCGGGCGGCTGTCAAATGTATTTCTGGAACACCGGAGGGCACAAGCTTGCGCCACCCAACCCGTTATCAGGTTTTTTCCTCAATAAATTCACGCCGGGCGCCGCCGAGCAATTGTTCCACAAACCCGGTCGAATAAACGCCCCGCCGGAAATTCGGGTCCTGCATGATGGCCTGTTGAAAAGATACGGTGGTCTTGATGCCGGTAATCATATATTCGGCCAGCGCGCGGTTCATGCGGTCCATCGCCTCCCGCCGGTCTTTGCCTGTGGTAATCAACTTGCCGAGCATCGAATCGTACGTCGGCGGGATGGTGTAACCCGCGTAAGCATGGGTGTCCACCCGCACCCCCCGTCCGCCGGGTTGAAAATACATTTCAATGCGTCCCGGGCTGGGGCGGAACTCGTCAAACGGGTCTTCGGCGTTAATGCGGCACTCGATGGCGTGGCCCTTGATTTGAATGTCGCTTTGCGAATGCTGCAACGGCTCGCCCATGGCCAGCAGGATTTGATAACGCACCAGATCAATTCCCGTGACTTCCTCGGTGACCGGATGCTCCACCTGAATCCGCTTGTTGACCTCGAGAAAGTAAAAATTGCCGTGGTTGTCCACGATGAATTCGACGGTGCCGGCGTTGCTATAGTGCGCGGCCTCGGCGATTTTCACGGCGGCCTTGCCGATTTTATCGCGTAATTTACGGAATTTAAACTCGAGCAGGGGCGAAGGTGCTTCTTCGACCAGTTTCTGATTCCGGCGTTGAACGGAGCAATCCCGTTCGCCCAAATGGATGATGCGTCCTTTCTGGTCGCCGAGGATTTGAATTTCGATGTGATGCGGATTTTCAATGTATTTTTCGATATAGACGCCGGAATTGCCAAACGCCTTTTCCGCCTCGTTTCGCGCCGTGTGATAACCTTTTACGAGCGAAATATCATTATGCGCCACCCGCATTCCGCGTCCGCCGCCGCCGGCAATGGCCTTGATCATCACCGGATAACCGATGTGTTTGGCAATAGCGAGGGCGTCCGGTTCTTTTTCAACGACACCATCCGACCCCGGCGGGGTGGGCACCCCGGCTTTCTTGGCCAGGGCGCGGCTGACGGCTTTATCGGCCAGTGCCTGCATCGCGCGCGGGTGCGGACCGATAAAACGGACGTTGCAACTTTCACAGACCTCGGCGAAATGCGCGTTCTCCGAAAGAAAGCCATAACCGGGATGGATTGCGTCCACATCTGTGACTTCTGCCGCGCTGATGATGCGGTCAATACGCAAATAACTTTCCGACGCCGGCGCTTTGCCGATGCAAATGGCTTCGTCGGCCAGTTGCACGTGCATGGAATTGGCGTCTGCTTCCGAATAAACGGCCACGGTACGGATGTTCAATTCCTTGCAAGCGCGGATAATCCGAACGGCTATCTCGCCGCGATTGGCCACCAGAATTTTTTCAAACATGGGCTTTCAGTGAAAGCAAACTGGATTAACTGCTGTTTCCTCGACGAAATCAGGCCGGACGCACCTTGAACAACGGCTGGCCAAATTCCACCGGTTTGGCGTTTTCCACCAAAACCTGTGTAATGACGCCCTTCACCTCGGCTTTGATTTCGTTCATTACTTTCATCGCTTCAATGATGCAGACCACGGTTTCCGGGCTTATTTCGGTTCCTACTTCAACGTAGCTCGCGGCTTCCGGGGATGGCGCGCGGTAAAACGTGCCGATCATGGGTGATTTGATCTCAACTTCGCCAGTGGCTTGAACCGGCGGCGCGGTTGGTAGAACTGGCGGCGTAACCGCAACCGGCGGCAAAACTGGAACCGCACCGGCAGTAACTATCGGTTCGTCATATTGAACAACTGGTGCACCACCATTTGAGCCGCGCTTCAACCTGATTTTCGAATCCTGACGCTCCAATTCAAACTCCGTTATGGAGTTTTTCTTCATCAGGTCAATGATGGCCTTTATATCCTTTATATCCACAATACGTTTTCGTTAAAGTTAGTTAAAAAAGCGGATTATTTGTCCAAAATTACCAAAAATACGCGACCAAACTCGGACTAGCCTTGAATTTTTTCTAAGTTGAATTTCATGTTATTCATTTCAAAGACCATCGTCAAGCTGCAAAATTGAAAATTTGATAATAAATAAAAACGATAAAAACAAGATAAAAAAGCAGTTCTATGGCCTTTTTTGACCAGCTTTAACGTAAACGCATGCTTCAAGTGCCAAAATGTAAGATTTAGGCCCAAAACCTGTGATTTGCCCGCAGCATACTGGTGCAATGAGTGATTTATGCCTGAACTTTTCTCTCGCATGGACATTGGAGAGATGGATTTCAATCGTCGGTACCCTTACTGCCGCAATCGCATCTCTCAGCGCAATACTGGTATGGGTGTACGCTGCGGCGTTAATGACAATCACATCAAACTTTCCTTTTGCCTGCTGAATCCAACCGACCAGTTCACCTTCAAGATTGGATTGTCGGAACTCGACCCGGGCCTTCAATTTGGCGGCCCGCTTGCACACTTCTGCCTCAATGTCAGCCAAAGTCACACGGCCATAAACCGTCGGCTCGCGTTGGCCCAACAGATTCAGATTCGGTCCGTTCAGGAAGAGAATTTTCATTTGCGACAGGCAGAATAGCCGGCCAGCGGAGGCTTGTCGATTTCATTTGCGGTTGTGGCCAGCAGAACACCCAACAGGGTGAAGGCGGTCCAAGCCAGGGCTGGAATATAAAGGCCAAATTCACCCAACCCCTGGATAAACCAGGCAAATATTCCCAAAAAAATGGCGAAGTTCGCCGGGTCAGCGGAACGCCAAGTGCGCCACCCAACCACCAATACGGAAAGAACAATCCAAGCTCCGTAAAGCATTCCGCCAGCAACGCCTGAATCCGAAAATTGCTCCAGATAATCGTTGTGCACCAACCGGGTCATTTCGGCAGCGGGTGATTTGAGCTGCGCGTAGGGCCGTTGAAAAGTACCCGGTCCGGTTCCCAGCAATGAATGTTGTAAAGTGGTTGCCACCGCTACACGCCAGTAATCGAACCGCGCAGTAACGCTGGTGGCCCCGGCGGCAAAATAGCTGTGAAAGCGCACGGCAAAAAAGCCGAAACCAATCAAGATGACGACGATCAAGGCCGTCCCTTTCAACCGGGCGGTCCAGGGCAAACGAAACAGAACTGCACCTGCCATGGCCAACGCAATCAGCCAGCCCAATTTTGAACCGGTCCAGAAAAACGCCGCACCTCCCAGAAGAATGGCCAGGGCGATTACCGTTACGCGAATGAGCGGCCGCAGTCGGTTGGTGTTTTTGAATGCCAAAACCAGCGAGACCGGCAATAACAGCAGAATCAAGCCCGCCAGCGCGTTGGGATAAACCAGCGTGCCCATGACGCGACCTTTGGCCAGTTTGGCGAGGACGACCGGATTGGGCACATCCACGCCATTGGTGTTGATGATGACCTGGCTGTGTTTCAACTCCGCCAATAAATCCGGCGGAACATTGGTCCAGCCGGCACGTGCGCCTTCCAGCAACATCTGCCGGTTCTGATGGAATTCGAACAGTCGTTGGTCAACGCCCCGCACCAGGCAGAAGGCAAACGCCGGCAGCAACCCGATGAACAACCAATACCGTGTGCGCTCGCGCCCGATAACCAACGCCCCAATGAAATAGCACGCCAGGCAACCGGCAAATTGACCAAGCGAGGCGGCGGTAAGTTGGGCATCCACCGTTTGGGTGGCGGCGAGAAGCTGCCAGCCGAACCACAGCCATGGCAACAGCCACAGCCACCGCGTTGCCGGCCAGCGCGGCCGGCTGGCTAACGCAAGCACCCCACCCGCCAGCGCCAAAGGCAGGAGAATCCAGTTGCCCCAATGGGTGGGCCAGGCATCCACCCAAAATTCAGCGGGGGACCCCGGCGGCGTGATTTTCTGGTCGAGAATGACCGGATTGCCGAATTTCAGAATTGCCAGGCCGAGAAACAATCCGAACCCGAGCGCGCCAAGCCCGGCTGCCGTGATTTTTGTATCAGCCTTCATTGCGAGATTTCGTTCGCAACCGGTCAAAAACGGAGTTTAAGCAGGTTCACTTCCAGCGCCAGGGCCTCCTGCACGTTGGTGTGCAACAACCGCTGGGTCTGCTCGAGGATTTGCAAATTTTCCAATGCCTGCCACGGGGTTATGCGCCGGGCGACAGTTTCCGCCCCGGAAATTTTGGGGAATTTCAGCAGACTTCCGCCGGCGGCGAGTGTGCGCCCGTCCTCCGTAGCAGTGCTACTGCGGAGGGTGGACAGCCAGACGTCGCGCAGCCACCATTGGACAATCAGAAGCGTCTCGGCCCGTTGGCGGCGGTATTCCGCTTCGATGGCCGCGGTCAGCTCGTCCTCCCATTTTTCACGCAGGTCCTTTTCGATTTCATCGTGCTGCTGCAACGGCGAGCGCGCGGTCAACGCCTCCTCCACGCGCGTACGGATTTCGCCGAGTCTTTGCAGCAGGGCATCGAGCAGCCGGTAGCGTCCCAGCAGATTTTTTTGTTCATTGGCGGCGAGCGCGTCAAAACGCGCGAGCCATTCCATTTGCGCGGCGTCGAGCGGGCGGGTATCCGCGCCGTAAAAATTCAGGCGCAAGCAGCGGGACAAGATGGTTTCCAGCATCCGCTGCGGTTCGGTCGAAAGCAGGATCAAAACCGATTTGCCCGGCGGTTCCTCCAATGTTTTCAGGAAGGCATTGGCGGCCTGGGCATTAAAACGGTCCGCCCCGGCGATGATGGCCACCTTGAATTCGGCTTCGGTGGGTTTGAGCTGGATTTCGCGCATCAACTCGCGCGTTTGCTCGACAGTAATAAGGCGTGATTTGGATTCCGGCCGCGCCCAATGCACATCGGCATGGGTATCGTGGTCGATTTTGCGGCAGTTCAAACAGGTGTCACAGCAATCGGTTGCCACACCGTTGGTTTTGACCGGATTCCGGCAGTTCAGCGTTTTGGCCAATGTGCGGGCGAGCAACTCCAACTCGGCCAGGTTGTCGCCGGCGAACAGGTAGGCGTGGCCGAGCCGTTCACGAGCCAGCGAACGCTGGAGTAAAGCGACGCCTTGCGTCTGTTGCGCTAAATGTTTGAAGGCCATGCGTGTTTGAGCCGGCAGTCAGTGTGGTTTTCCCGCCTCAGGTTTCAAGATTTTTTATGTCCTCCCCGCCGGCCGACGGGTGAACAAAATTTTATGGAGCGTGGAGTTTTTTCCAATCGACATACTGTTCGAGCGCTTTCAGGGGTGTTTCGTTATACCACGAATAGCCATTTCGCCGTTCCTTGGAGATTTCGTTCACGTTGTCATGAATGGTCTTGTCCCGGTCCCCGAAAACCGGCCGGTCGGTTCCAATTTCATAAAAGCGAGCCCAAATCGGTCCATTGCCCGGCGCCGAAACGAGGCGACGCCCCCGCCAAACGACCTTTCGATAAGCCACGTTGTAGATTTGGGTTTTCTCGAACCACGCGGCGGCGGCATCCACGGCTGCAACCAGGTCCGGGCCGGGATCAGGTTGTTCCATCAAAAAGCTCATGAGTGTCGAGCTTTCGTTACTGACCAACGCCGGCATTTCATAGTTGCGACCCGAAGCCGGCTGCAGGGTCAGCATGTCGTACTGCTGGCACCAGACCGTGCGACGCCCGGCCGCAATCACCTGGGCCTTCAGTACACAATCAATTCCGCGCTGAAGGCTGGCGGCGGCCGGTTGCCGGTATTTTCCCGGTACGAAGGCGAATTCATTATTTGGCCCGGAGACATCGCGTAGCAAGGTCAGCACATTGCACAGGGCATCATCATTGACAGTAATGGCATCGTGGTAACCGCCCTGGAGCGGCCACACCTGGGGCCAGCCGCCGTTGGGGTATTGCGCGTTAAAAATGTAATCCAGGCCACGCAGGAACGCCTCGCTATACGCCGCCGATGAATTGGTTCCGGTCGCGGCAATGACCTTGGCCAGAAAACGCAGCTCGGTGGTCGTCGCGTCATTGTCGAAAGTGCCGACGTAATCCCAATGCGCATCGCGGTGCAGGTCAAAGTCCGCCCGGCCCAGGTAACGCGAATCGTTGTCAGGGGCGAAATATTCACCGGGAGCGCGTAGATGATTGGTCAGGTTCAGGTTTTTGCTCCATCCGCCGGCAGGGGTCTGGAATGAGACAATGATGTCGGCAATACGTCTCGCCTCGTTTTTGCCATACCAGGCGTCTGGTTTTCTCAACGGAATACTTCGCACGGAATGACCGGTCGGTGGGGTCAGTGGTTGCCGAAGCTTGTGTTCGCGCAGCTCTGCCTGAAGAAAATCCTGGTCGGCCTGCCATTGACGGGTCGAACGCTCCAGATATTCATTCCAGACGGTTTGTTGGTCAGGCGGTAGCGCAGCAATTCGTTCGGCGGTAAGCGATTGGGCGGGAAGATTGGTGCCAATGATGGCGGCGGGCAGCCTGGGGACAAAAACCAGGAGCAGTCCAAAACCGGACGTAAAAACCCGTCGCAACCACAATTGAAAAAGAAAATCAGGTGAACGGTGCATATTTTTTAATTGTGGCGGATGGAGCGGGTTACGCCAACAAAATCGGAAAATAGAAACTCCCGGGTCGGACCTCACAATTGGAAGCAACAAGAAACGAAACCGGAGAGAAAGGCGGTTTTCCAGGTAAAAGCACCTTCGGAGGTTACGGCCCGGTAACATTATGGTGACGAAACGGCTTTGGGGTTGCGCATCCATATGAGGGGCATCGAAGATGCAGAGGTCACAAACCAGATATGATCGCCAACTACGAAACCTCTGCGCCGTCCGAAATGCGTTTTCGTTCGGTTTGGATTTCCGACATTCACCTCGGCACGAAGCACGCGCAGGTGGACGCCCTGCTGGACTTTCTGCGCGCTTGCGACTGCCGTTATCTGTATGTCGTGGGCGATTTCATTGACGGTTGGCAACTGCGGTCCAAATGGCATTGGCAGGACAACTACAATGTGCTCGTCCAAAAATTGCTGCGCAAAAGCCGCAAGGAAACGCAGGTCATCTACCTCACCGGAAATCATGATGAATTCCTCGACCAGTTCATCGGCGTGAATTTTGGCAGCGTGGTGCTCGCGCGGCAGGTCATCCACGTCGCCGCCGACGGCAAACGTTATCTGGTGTTGCACGGCCATCAGTTCGACGGGGTCATGCAATTCAACCGCCTGCTCGACCGGGTCGGCACGCGGCTGTACGATTGGATTCTGGATTTCAACCTTTACTTCAACCGCCTTCGGCGCACGCTGGGCTTCGGCTATTGGTCGATCGCCGCGTACCTGAAATACAAGGCCAAAGCGGCGGTGAAATATGTCACCGACTTCGAGGACGCCATCGTGCAAATGGCGCGCAAACAGAACGTGCAGGGCGTCATCTGCGGCCATATTCATCGCGCGGAAATCAAAGAAACCGGCGGCATCACCTATCTGAACTGCGGTGACTGGGTGGAAAGCTGCACAGCGCTGGTCGAGGAATTTGACGGAACGATAAAACTGCTGCATTTCCATGAAAATAATGCTCTGCGTACTCGGCGAGGGCCGGGGTCACCTGACTCAGGCGATTGCGGTGAAAGAGATGGTCGAAAGGGCCGGGCATCAAGTGACGAGCGTGGTGCTTGGCGCGGGACCACGCCGGCAAGTGCCCCCATTCTTTGCTTCGGCCATGAAGATGCCGATCGAGCGGATACCCACGCTGGAATTTATCTATAAACATGACCGCCAGGTCAATCTTCCCGCCACCCTGGCGGCCGTTACGCGGAATTTTCCGGCTTATTGGCGCGGCCTCCGGAAACTGAAAGCCATCGTCCGGAAGGTGCAGCCGGACGTGATTCTGAATTTTTTTGAACCGCTGACGGGAATTTATGCGCTTACCTGCCGGAGCCGGCCGCCGGTGCTTGCCGTCGCCCACCAGTTCATGAATGGACATCCCGCATACGTTCGGGCGCCGGGTAAACGCCTGCAACAACTTGGCATGAAATGGTATGTGCGCCTTGTGGGCGCCGCTTCCACCCGGCTGGCACTTTCGCTGTACGAAGCGCGGGATTTGCCCAGGAAAAATCTGGTCGTAAGCCCGCCCCTGCTCCGCCGCCAGCTTTTTGAATTGTCGCCCGACCCAGACGGCAAATTCGTTTTGGCCTATCTGCTCAACCACGGTTATGCGGAACAAATCATCGCCTGGCACCGCCGGAACCCGCAGACCGTGTTGCATTGTTTCTACGACAAGCCGGATGCGCCGCCGGAATATCGTCATGATGAGACGCTCACGTTTCACCGGCTCGACGGTGAAAAGTTTTTGCGGATGATGGCGCAGTGCCGGCACGTCGCCTGCACCGCCGGCTTTGAATCGCTTTGTGAAGCGGCGTACCTCGGCAAACCGCTTTTTTTGATGCCCGTCGAAAATCATATCGAACAGGAAATCAACGCCATCGACGCCACCCGGATTGGACTGGGCATCGCGGACACCCATTTCAACCTCGACCGCCTTTCCGAACTGCCGGACAGAATTCCCAACGGCCGGTTCCAAGCGTGGTTTCGGCGGGCGGACGCCATTCTGCTCCGGACTCTCGAACGCGTGACGGGTCGAACGGTGGAGAAAGAACCCGATTCACATCTGGAAATTGACAACGCTAGAGCGGTTTCACAAAAACTGTAGCCGAGGTAGGGCGAAGCTGCTGCTTCGCCAAGGCGGCGCGGCAACGCCGCCCTACCAGTAATAAGGCTACAGTTCAATTTAAAATGCTCTAGAATGGTCTGATGTGCGCGTGCCGCGCCGTCCTTACGGTGGAAAAAGGGCGTATGAATTCCCTTACGGGCACGACTCAGGGTTGACACAAAATTTACCGGCTTGCCACGGGGTTGACACACGGAATTGGTAAAAATCAACCCATGAATATCCCCATCGAATCCGTGCGGCTGTTGGTAAATCCACAGACTCGGTACGCAACCCGGCTTGTACAAAACCAGGGCGAGCTCCGCGCCGTGCAAACATTGCGGTTTGAGGTTTTTAACCTCGAACTCAACGAAGGACTCGAACAATCCTACGTCACCGGTTTGGACGAAGATCCGTTCGACCCGGTCTGCGATCATCTCCTCGTGGAACACTTGCCGTCGGGACAGATTGTCGGCACGTACCGTTTGCAAACGGGCCATAACGCCGCGGCGCGCCAAGGTTACTACTGCGCGCAGGAGTTTGAGTTACAAGTCCTCGAACCTTTGCGCGCGGAGACGATTGAACTGGGTCGCGCCTGCGTCCACCGGCAGCATCGGAATTTAATTGTTCTAGGCCTCCTTTGGAGAGGCATCGCCGAGTACGCGGGTCAACGCGGGGCGCGTTATCTGCTGGGATGCAGTTCTCTCAGTTCTCAGGACCCGGCGGTCGGCGCCTCCGCTTATGCCGATTTGTGCCGCAATTACCTTGTCGAACCGCAATGGCGCACCCGGCCACTGCCGCAATTCGAGTGTTCACTCTCCGAACTCGCGGCCGAACCGGTGAATATTCCGAAACTGTTGCGGGCCTACCTTTCGCTCGGCGCAAAAATTTGCGGACCGCCGGCGCTTGACCGACAATTCAAAACCATCGATTTTCTGACGCTGTTGGACTTGGACACTTTGCCATCAGCCGCACGTCAGCGATATTTCAGTTGCAATCTCTCACTTTGATATCGGACCGGGTCCAGCCACGAAAGCGCGAGTTCGATAAAGTTTTCCAAATTGGAACACAGGCTACACGGCGGCGTAACATGACTAGCTTAGATTCTCTGCGATTAACTTATGTCAATGCAGCCTGATAACGCTGAGAGCATCGCGACGAGCGGAAAATTGCATTTGTTTTCATTGTACACCGACGCCGAAGCCTCCGCGTACGCGGGCTGGGTTACCCGCGCCATAACCAAAATGGCAGGCCCAAGTTGGCAGTCTTCCTCGGAAATGTGGAAACTGGAGTTGCTGACCGCCAACGAACCAATAAGACAGATGATTACCAATCATGCGGTGGGTGCGGACGTGATTATTATTGCCATCAGTTCATTGGAACAGGGTGATTCTGACTTGAAGCCATGGCTCGATTTTTTGACAACCGCGCCGGCAAACCATTCTACTCAAGGAATACTGATTGGTTTGCTCGGTCACGAAGAAGACAAGTCGCAGGAAATGAGCTGGTTGATCAAACAACTGATATGCTGCGCTCGGAAGATCAATCGGAAATTCCTCTGGCAATGGAACGGACAAAGTGCCGTGGATGATTCCGGCTGGCTGACCGAAGAGGTGAAAATGTTATTGAATTATAAGGATTCCCACCGGCAACGAATTATTTTGCGAGAAATAGCTGTTGCCTTGAGCTGACTTGACGCCCGGAAACATTTGTTGACGATCAAAAATTTTCATCAAAGAGCTGTAGTCAAGCCAGTTGGAACGAACGATTCTATGGCCATTCTGCTTAAAGTAAAATGGATTGATAAATCCGATCACCCTGAGTTACATCAGCGCGTCGGTCACATCGGCGGCAGTTCAAGAGAATTCCAATGGCAACATACGCAGGCACAGGCCATTGAATCTATCGAGCGCGGCGAGTTTGCTTATTACGTGATCAAGGATGTCCGCGCCTTGAAACTGGATGTTGCGCTGACCGCTGATGGCAAAAAATATCTGACCATCCAAGCCGGCAACGGACATCCCCAACTCCCTTTGGATTCTTGCGGGTAGTATCCGGTACACGTGCTTGGGTTCCAGTGTTCAACCTTGCTCATCGAGCAAAACCGGACTTGCCGTAAACGTCCGTGAAAACATCCTGCTTTCAGTTCCTCCAGCCCGTGTCAAGCGTTGGAAATCGTTCGATGGAATCGGAACCTTGTTTTGAATTCGGCATGGCGTTGGTCGTTGACGTATTGCGCCGGGGACCCGCTTGCCGGATTTCCGCGTCGTCGAAAAAATGGCTCTCCGAGGCCAACAACATTTTTTTAACCCCTGGCGGGAGGGCCTGAAAATTGGGATAGGTTATTATGATTGATCTCATGCTTCCTTTCGTTTTCTGAAGCTGAGACAGCATTTTCGCTGATAAAATTCAACGGGTTGCGTGACTTTTTTGTCACATTGCCCGCCCGTCACAAGGTTAAAACTGGAATCGCAATTTGCCCCGGCGGTTGCTCATTTGGTCAATCGATTGCCGATTACATCCCTTGGGACAGATCATGAACCTGTGGCTTCCGTCGCCAGGCCGACCTTGGTGATATCGAGCTGCTGAAGTACGTCCAGCACGTTGATCATGTTCTGATAATCCACTTCGTCCGCGCCTTTCACCACCACGCTCAGGTCCGGATCCTCGGCTTTCATTTGTTGCAAATCAGCTTTCAGGACCGGGATGGTGACCGGCGTGTCGTTCAAATACGTCTGTCCCTTCGCATCCACAACGATGTGATTGATCTTCGGTTTCTTGTCGGTTTTGGGCGGCGGTTTGCCGGACGGCAGCGTCATCTCCAGGTTGTTCATCATTTGCGGCGTGGTGATGATGAAAATCACCAGCAGCACGAACACCAAATCCAACAGCGGTGTGATGTTCAATTCGCTGAGCGAACTGTGATGGGAATGGGACGTTTTTTTCATGGGTTGACCGGTTGGGTCTCCTCCTGCACGTCGAACCGCACCAGGACGCGGGACGGAAAATTGGTCGGTGGCGGCCGGTTCATTTCCTTGACCGCCGCGACCGCCTGCCGCACCGAATCATCCCAGCGCTGATTGCCCGAGCCTTTCACCCAGACGGGATCGCTGAGGTCGCCCGTGCGGCTGACGGCCACATCCACTTCGGCCACGTAATCGTCATCGGTGAGGTTGTCCGGCCGGTTCCATTTCGATCGCAACGCATACTCCACCGCTCCCTTGTAAAGTTGCACCGGGTCCGAACTGGTTTCGACCGTCCTTCCCCCCTCGAAACTGAACGACGGCAGCTCCGCCGCCGGCGGGGCCACGGTTGGGGGAGCCGCCATGGCCGGCGGCGGGGCTTTGGCTTCCTCCATCTCCCTGGGTTTCTCGACCATCTTGGGTGGTTCGACCCGGGGTGGCTCCACCTTTGGCTTTTCCGGTTCCTTGGGTTTTTCCGGCGCTTTTTCCTTCACCATCTCGACGGCGATTTTTTTCATCTGCCGGCCCAGCAATCCCTGCCGCGCCGCGAAATAAAACATCACCAGGATGATCAACGTGTGAAAGATAAACGAGATCAACAGGTTCACTTTGGACGAGTTGCGCCGTTTGCGCGGTTGGCTGTGGGGCAACATAGGTCACTTTTGATTGGCCGCCTCGGTGGCCAGGTCCACCTTGGGAATATTCGCCTGCTGGCACACGTCCAACACGGCGCGGATTTGCCTGTACTTGGTCTGGCTGTCGCCGCGCACAATCACGTTCAAGTCCGGATCGTCCATGCGCAGACCGATAAGCGTGGGCAGCATGTCCGCCGCGGTCACCTGCTTTTTGTTCAGGTACATGGTGCCGTCCGCCTGCACGGTGATATAATTGGCTTTGCGCGGCGGGTCTTTCAGCCGCTTGGCCGCCGTCGGCAATTTCAAATCCAGATCATTCACCGGCGGTATCGTCGTGATGATGAAAATCACCAGCAGCACGAACGCGAGGTCCAGCAGCGGAGTGATGTTCAACTCCGTCAACGAATGATGCGCCGATTTGGAGCACTTTTTCATCGTTCAGCCAGCGCCGGGTTTTCGTTGCCTTTCAAGGCCCCGACAATCCTGCCGGCCAGCACTTCGTTGGCGCTCTGGATTTCCTCGGCCAGCGGCCGGTGGTCCACATAAACGTGTTCGATCTGGTTGGCGTACCGGCTGGCATACCCGTCCAGTTCCTGGGTGATGTGGCGGATGGTGGTAACCATGAAGTTGTAGGCGAACATGGCCGGGATGGCCACCAGCAGGCCCGTGACCGTGGCCACCAGGGCGGCGGCCACACCGGGCGCCATGGCCGTGAGCGTGGCCGCCCGGCTTTCGGCGATGCCCGCAAAGGTGGACATGACGCCCCAGACCGTGCCCAGCAGACCGATGAACGGCCCGCCGGCCACCGCTGTGGACAGCACAATCATTCCCTTCTCCAACGCCATCGCCTCCGCGCCCGCCGCCTCCTCCAGAATCACCTTCACCGCCTCAAACGAGGCCATGCTGATTTTGACGTCGGTGGACTTGGCCAAATAATCGGTGTTGGAATGTTCACCGCTGTTCGGGTTGAGGTTGGTGACGGCCTGAACCGGCACCGGGTTGTTTTTCAGTTGATACGCCAGTTCGTCGGCACCGCGAATGTAGAGCTGATAGGCGGGGGCGCCTTCGAATTCCTCGCCTTTGCGCTGAATATCCAGCGGGTCGCGCGTGGAACTGTAGGCAGCGAAGAATTTCCTGCTTGCCTTCCGCGCAATCAGCAACTGGCGGAATTTGGTGATGATGATGGTCCAACTGAACAGCGACAGGATGAGCAAGGCAATGACGGTGATCTTGCCTTCGGTCGTGGCGTTCTGGATGGCGTACACCGCCGCGTTGGCGGCGAACAGGGGATGGATGATGGGGGTCATGGATGATTGGGATACTAGGTTCCGTTTAGGTTATTTCTGGCTCCGGGGACATTCCTCGGCGGCAAAATGACGGTCACGCGACCAGTCTTCTGGGCCAGGGCAATTTCCTTGCCCTTCTTTTTCTTTTCGTCGTTATCAGAAGTTGTGGTGTCGCCGTTGCCGGCGGGGGCGGCGGAATTTTCGGCGGTCATTCCCTGGCTGGCCGCATTGGCGGCAATACCTTCACCCAACCCGCTTTGGCCGCTGGTGGCGCCGGAGACGTTGGCGGAAATGAGTGCCGCCTCAATGCTGCTGCCGCTGGCGCTGACGCCGCCCACACCGATGATGGTGCCGGAAATTGTGCCGCTGGAAGAACTGACATTGACGTTTCCTTGTCCCAATGCAGTAACGTTGATGTTTTGTTGGGCGTTGATGTCAATGTTGTTACGGGCAAAAATAAGACCGTTGATATTGCCGCTGGCATCCAGCTTGGCGTTGCTGGCGACGAGACCGGAGCCGTTGATATCAATGTTTCGGCCCATGACAAATATCGGATTGCCCTGGGCGTCAGTGGCGCCATCTGGATTGACGACGACATTGACAGTATCGCCGCCCCCGTCGAGATACTTGTTGAGGGTGGTTGTACCGCCGGTGACACTGACCGTAACCAATTGACCTCCCTTGGCCCCAAAATTTTCCACATATACCTGGTTGCCGTTGGCGTCAAGGACCGGCACGCCCCCCGCGTCAAGCAGTTGCGTCACCGAAACCGGCCCGCTGGCAATCGTTAGTTGAGAAGTCGAACCGAAGGTCACGATATTCTGGTTATCGAGGGCAAAGACTGGTTGGCCGCTGTTATTCAACTGATAACCGGCCAGGACCGTGGCGATCGCGTCCGGATACTTCAATCCATTCAAGGGAATTTGCAGGATGCCGGCAGTGTTGGCGTTGACGATGCCATGAGGCGCTTCAACCAATATGTTGCCAATGACCGCAGCGGGTGCCGGATAGTCGTCAGGTCGCGCCGGAAACGTCATGGCCACGATACCGCTGAAGGGGAGCTGGGGACTATCGGAATAAACCGCGTGCGTGGAAGGATCCTCATAGTAACCCGTAAGCTGCACCAGCGAGGAAGCGCCACTGCCGGCATTGACGTCGCCGTCCAACGATTCCACCGTCAGGTCTCCGCCGTCGTAGGTCACAATGCGCGAACCATTCACGTTGACGTTGCCTTCGGCGATGGCGGACACATCACCGCCGCCGGTGGTATAAATACCGCGGACACCGGAGGTGTTGACGGTAAAAACCGACGAGCCGACATTGATATCGCCGCCGGCGTTGATGGAGATGCTGCCGCCATTCAAAGTGGCAATGGAACTGGAGTATAGATCCAAATCGCCAACGAGATCACCGCTGGCCGTTTCCCCGGCCGAGTGGTTGCCGGTAGTGCTGACGACGATATCGGCTCCGTGTTGGAAGACGCCTCCGCTGCCAAACAAGCTCGCCAGTGGATAACTGCCGCTAACGGTGTACAGGCTCACGCCTTTCGATAGAATTCCGGCGCTGGTTCCCAGGTCGATGGTCCTTGCCGTAATGTCGAATTGACCGCCGCCCCCAAGAGAAAAACCATAGCTGCTGGCATTGGGGGCAGGGCCAAGGAAATTGTATTGCGCCAGCAACGCCTGTGCGTCGGCGGCATTCAACACGGAAACGTTCTTGGTGTAAGGAATGCCCGTGTCGGTGGTGGTTACGTTTCCACTTTGATCCAACCAGAGAAGATTGCCGTGCTGATCGACTTGCTGAACCGGCAAATTCTGCAGGAGTTGCAGAACGCTCTTCAGAGTCACCCCCGTTTCCGTTATGTTCTGATAGGTCAGCACATGAGTATCCTTATCGTAATAAAAACTCGTGGCCAATTCTGTCGCCGAAGGCTGACCTGACCCCGCCGGAGGTTGTGCCAGGGACAGAACCGACAGGTCGGGGGCCACCCAGCCGGGAACCGTGCTCAGATCGATGGAGGTAAACGCGCTCCGATTAATGATGTCACCCGTCACATTGATGCTGGTAACACCCGGGTCAACCGTCACCGTGCGGGTGCTGCCATCCGCCTCCTGAATTTGAACGGGGAAGCTGGGAGTCATGGACAGGTTCATTCCCTGAAAACCACAGTTGTTCATGTTGCCGCCCACGTTGATGGTCGCGGCTTCGGGCGCATAGAGAAAAATCAGATTCATATCGCCGGAAATGTCCAATTGAATCGGCGTCAAACTGTTGGCGTGAATCGGTGACGCCGCGTGCGCGTCGCCATTGCCAAAACCGGTTGATGGCGATGACATCCATTGGCTTGTGCCGCTGTCAGAAACGATAATATCGCTCAACGTTGTCGGAGCGGTCGGCTGCTGCATGCCGCTGTTCGGGTCGTAATTTTGCAAGGCCTGCAAATAGTTCTCATAGGCCAGGGTTTCCAAAGGTCCGTCGCTGGTTGTAACCATCGTCAAACTGCCGAACGGCGACGGCGCGAGGGTGAACAGCGTGTTGTCCAAAATGACGCCGCCCGCTCCGGCTTCGAGATTCAAAATCGGCGCGAAAATGAGCGGCACGGCATTGTTTTTCACGCGCGGAAAATAGGCCGTCGCCGCACCCAATTGCACGGAATCGCCCGCCCACAAATTGACATACGCGCTGGAGGAATAATTGAACAGGTGCGTGCTGGTGAAATCGCCTTGCGGATTTCGCACCTCCTCCAAGAAAATGTTTTGCGCCGCCGTCACGTTCCAGCCGCCAACGGTCAAATTCAGCGCCAATCCATGCGTTTGCGCATCGGTTCCTGCGCTGCCGGTCGATCCCAAAACGTAATTGCCGGAAGCATCGGTGACCGGATTCCCATTGGCATCCATTTGCACCCCCGCAAAAATTTTGCCGGTGCCATTGGCGACCGTGTAAGCGCCAGTGACATTTCCGCCCGCGATGATGGTAACACTTCCAGAACCGTAGGCACCGGAACCGGCGGTCAAATAATCGTTGCCGTTGCCTGCGGATATTGGGTTGCCGTCGTAATAATACGTCGTGCCAGCGGCCGGCAAGACGCTCATCACATCGCCGCCGGCAATCATCGTTACGGTCCCGCTGCCGGCCGTGCTGATGCCGCCCAGTGCCAAAACGCCGTTATTTTGCTGGAACGTCGGGTTGCCACCGGAAAAAATAAGATAGCCTTGCGTGTTGGCGTGATAGCCTTGGGCGTCCGAGCCGGTGTCAATGCTTCCGGCCAACGCCTGCGCCAATATATTTCCGCTGCCGGTCGTAATGACATATCCGGAACCAACAGAAATGTTGTTTCCCGCCGTCAAGTTAATTGACCCTTGCGACAACTGAATCGACCCGCTTCCGTTCTGGCCGCTGCCGCCATTCAAATAAATGTTCCCGACACCGGCCTGTACCGCGTTGTTGGCCCAACTGTAACCGGCTTGCAATATCACCGACCAACTGTTCGCATCCGTGATTTTGGAGCCATCTCCAAAGACGATGTCGCCACCCGCGTCAAGCGTCAGTTTGCCACTGGTCCGATTCCCGGTGCTGGCGGTCAAATCCCAGACCGTGTTTGCGTCAAGGGAGATGTTGCCGGAAGCCTCCAGCAGGATTTGACCGGACGTGATATTCTGAAACGCGCTGTTTACGTTCACATACGATGTGCCAGGAGAACTGGTTTCGTTGATGGTGCCGCTGCTGTCCGGACCGGCGCCATCGGTGCTGCCAAGGATGAGATTGGCCAGGTAGAATAAAAATACCTGACCGCTTTGCCAACCCGGCTGTGCGCCGGTGTTGATGGTCGAATAGACCTTCGTGGTCGCTGCGTTGATGGTCGGCGCGTTGATTTCGACGTTGCCGCCGTTGCCACCCTGCGTACCGCCCGCAGTAATAATTGTGCTGCCGCTGCTGTCGCTGAATTTATTGTCCGCCTGCAATGTTATATTGCCGCCAGCACTGCCGGATGGTGTGTTGTCGCCTTGGGCAAGGATTTGCGAATTCACGCCAAGCGTGAGTACGTCGGAGGCAACGAGCTCGATGACGCCGTGTTGATTGCCCACGGAATTGGCCTGGATGAGGCCGTTTTGATTCACCTCGGTCGCGCTGCCAAAAACCGTCCCGCTGTCGGCGACAACTTGCGAATTCGCGGTGAGGTTTAAATTGTTGACCGCTTGCAAAAGCACGCCGCCGCCGCTGGCTACGGTCTTGGAATTTGCGTTCAGGTTGAGTGTGTCGGAGGCGGTCAGTTTGATGATGCCGCCTTGATTTTGAACAGCATCGGCCTGAATCAAGCCGCTCTGATTGACGGTCGTCCCGCTGGCGGATATTTTCCCGCCATTGGCGACGGTTTGCGAATTGGCGCCAAAATCAAGCGTGCCCGAGGCGGCGAGTTGGATAACGCCACCGTGGTTGGCCGTGGAATTGGCTTGCATGAGACCATCTTGTTCCACCATTTGCGCGGACAGGTTGATGGTCCCGCCGTCATCAATGAGCTGACAACCGGAACCGACCACAATGCTGTTTCCTGCTGTCAAGTTCATTGACGCTTGTGACAGTTGAATGGACCCGATTCCCGACTGGCCGCTGCCGCCATTCAAATAAATGTTCCCGACACCGGATTGGACAACATTGTTGACGAAATCGTATCCGGCCTGGAGTGCCACCGACCAGTTGTTTGCATCCGTTATTTTGGAACCGTTTCCAAAGATGATGTCGCGCCCGGCCTCCAGCGTCAATTGGCCGCTGGTGACACCGCCAAAATTTGCGCCGATGGTCTGGCTCAAATTCCACGATGTGCCTCCGGCAATGGTGATGTCATACAGCGCCTGAAGAATGATTTGGGAAACCGCCAGGTTGGCGAACGCGGTGTTCACGTTCAAATCCAGCGTGCTGCCGGGATTGCTCCCCGCCAGCACCGTGCCGCTCCCGGCGCTGCCGGAGCCGGAGGTGTCCAGAATGATGTAATCGGGGTCCAGCAACAATTTTCCCGCCGTCCAACCCGCCTGCGCGCGGGCATCGATGCTGGAATTCAGCGACTGGACGTTGGGTGCGCTGATTTCCACGTTCCCGCCGTTGCCGCCCTGTGAACCACCGGTCACATCAATCCGGCTGCCAATGTCGTCATTGAAAGAATTGCCGGACTTGAGGGTCACGTTGCCTCCGGCGCTCCCGCCCGCCGAGTCGTCACCGTTGGCGCTGATTTGGGAACTGGCGCCGAGGGTTAACTGGTCGGAAGCGACCAGCTCGATGGTGCCGTTGACATTCTTCACTGAATTGGCCTGGATGAAACCGTTTTGGTTCACCACTTTGGCGTTCAGGGCAATCGTACCGCCGTCGGCAACGAGGCGGCCTTCATTGTCCACCGAGCCGCTGGGCAACGTGACCTGCATGCTCATCCCGCGGCCGTCGGGACGATCGCTCAGAAGCACGGTCTGACCCGCCGCCAGTCCGATGGTGCCGCCGGGCGCGGTGAGGCTGCCGTGATTTTCAATTTTATCGGCAATGAGATACAACGAACTGTTCTGACCGACCTGAATCTGGCCGTAGTTGACAATGCTGGCCAGCGGCGGCGGACCGTTGAATTCCCAGGACCCGCCGGCATTTTGCGGCGGGAGACAATTCGCGGTGGACACGATCAAACCGCCGGTTTTGACAAAAGAATCCGGTCCGAAATAAAACCCGTTCTGGTTCATCAACACCACCAAACCGTTGGCCTGAAGGCTGCCATAAATCTGCGAGGCGTTGGCGTCGTGGATGTTGTTTACCACCACCGAGTAAATGGAGGGCTGGTTGAAAATGGTCGATTCCCTGGAACCGATGTTGAAGCTTTGCCAGTTGAGCACCGCCAGCGGCGACGTGGTGACCGTCAGTTGCGACCCGCTGGTGGTGGACGTGGCGGAACCGCTCTGCACGGTCATGCCCGTCGGATTGGCCGTCGCGTCCAGCGCGACGCCCAGCGCCAGCCCCACGGCCATCAACCGGCGGCAGAGGGAATGACAGCACCATGTGCGCATAATAATCCTTTTGTTAAATTTTAGGCCAACCACGGACGGCCGAACGTTACAAATTGGTGACATGTGGTTCGTCATGGCTTTTAAAATTGGGCTCCCATGCCGAAATAAATGCGCATGCCGTCGGATTCGCCGGCATGACCGATCAAAGGCCAGGCCATGGTTATCCGGGCGTCCAAATGGCTCCCGATATTGGCCGTCACGGCCCAACCCACGCCGCAAAACGATTCCCGGCTGTCGCCGCCGGCCGGTGGCGGACCCAGCAAATAAATCCGGCCATAATCCAGAAACGTCGATGCCCGGACCCAGCAAGGCGCCGCGTGTCCCTCATTGCCGATCATGCCGACATTCACGAGGGGTGTTTGGGGTTCCAGGGAAAAACGCCAGCCGGCGTCGCCATAGGCCTGGCCGTCCTGGTAGCCGCGCACCCCCGCCGTGCCGCCCATGGCGTATTGCTCGTTGCTGATTAACGGTCCGTCGGCCCACTGGCCATCGGCGTGCAGCTTGACCGTCCAGTCCTTGTAAATGGTCTGCACCCGGTCAGCCCCCATTTGCAACGTCACGTAATGGGGCCGGGCATTGGTCGTATAAGCGATGCTGGAAAAAGAATGATCATGATTGATTCGGGTGGTGGTAACGGTGTTCGTTGAAGTGCTGGTGATATTTGTGGTGGTCACTTGGACGCTCTCTTCCGAAAGGACCGGGAAAACATTTACGTTGGCGTTCAGGTTGAAATACGTAGTGCCCAACTGGTCGGGAATCGAACCGCTCAATCCCGCGTTTAGCGGAAAATAGTCCACCGCCTCGTAACGCGAGGGTTCCGGTTGCGGGACGGGGGTATCCAGGGTGACCAAGTTGTTGTTGTCGTAATACTGGACTTCAAAAAGATTCTCATTGGTGTTGTAACTGTTTTGCTGGAAGCGCTTGTAATCGAAGCCGATTGAAAAATTGGCGAGGGCGTTCCCGACGGGTGGCAGTGGCAATACCAACTTCATGCCGAGGTCCTCATTCAAAGTAATGTTTTCTCCCGCGCTGTTGGTCGTTATCGAAAGTGGATGGAAGATCTCTCCCGACGCATTGGTGGCCGTGGATTCCGACAAATAGGCCTTGGGTCCGAATTGCGCGCCCGTGTCCGAAAGGGAACGGGTGGCGTAAAACGTCAACTCCGGCCGGCCGGTGGGCGGCGGCAGATTGAATTTATGGGTCGCCTCATTGTAACCGAAGGCGCCGGGACTGGCGTTGATCTGGTCCTGTACCGAATTATAGCCTCCCAGCGGCAGGCGATAATAGGCGCTGTAATTGGCAACCAACGGATCATCAAAAGGCGTGGTTACATAGTCGTCGCTTTGTTTCAGTTGCTCGGGTGAAAAGCTGTATTGCAGTCCGACCTGATGTTCGAGGTCCCAAAGATTGTCGTACTGGGCGTTGTAATTCGCGCGCAGGTCGGGCGTGCCCGGCGTTCCGGAATTATTAAGCTCCAGCCGCGAGTGCAATGGCAACTGGTCTTTGACCTTGAGCGTGAGTTCGCTGGTGTCCGGTTCCGGTCCGGGGCCGATGACGGGATAAATCTGGCGGTCGCGGCTGGCGTTGGCATTGTCGAGTTCGTGCTGCAGGACGTGCGAGTTGAGCAACTCGTTCGTGTGCAGGCTCGGCAGGGCGCGCATCACGTTGTTGGAACTGTAGTAGCGGTTCCCGGTGACGTTGATGGCGGCGAGCCGGCCTTCGGTGACCTGCACCTTCACGGTGGCGTTGGTCAGTTTCTGTTGCGGGAGGCCGACGGACACGGTGACGAAGCCGCGTTCGCGATACGCCTTTTGCAATTCAACCATGGCCGTGCGGATTCCTTCAAAGCTGGTGTGGGGACCGAAAGCGCCGTCCACGTTGGTGATGGCTCCGCCGATGGCCTCCGGCGACAAAATGGTGTTGCCCATGATCAGGTATCTTTCCACGTCAAATCTCGGTCCGGCGTTGGTGGCCACCACGTGGACGCGGGTATCGTTGTCCCGGGTTTTCAACTCGGTGAGTTTATCGAGCAGGGCGGCGCGCGCCCGGGCCATCGCGTCGGGACCGACGGGCACTAACGGCGGGCTGGTTGCCAGGGGAACAACATGGGTAACGGCGGTGGACGCCGCCGGCGACGGTTGTGGAAGGGCCGGTTCGGCCGCCGCCGGGTTCGCACCGACCGGCGGACTTTCGGCCGCAGCGGCGTAACGTTCGCCGCCCACCAGAATCTGCGGAGAAGCCGACTGAAACACATTTATCACCACCACGCCGTTGGTAATTTCCTGCGGTGCGATGGAGAAACTCATCGGTGGATGACCCCGGTTGTGGTATTCCAATTGCAGTTCCGACACCACCTGCACCATCTCCGCCAAACTGACATCCGGCCCGGTGTGTCGGGATAAAATGCCGGCGACGGTGTTGGTGGGCAGCAACGCGTTGCCCTTGATTTCATATGCCCGGACGTTGAAGCGAGGGGCGGCGTTGCCGGCGATCGCGCCGGGAGCCGCCGCAGACCGGGAAGACACCGGGACGTTTCCGGAAGCAACCGGCTCGGCCGCCGACACGCCTGAAATGGCAACCAGCCCGCAACAGCAAAGAAACAAAAACAGACCGAGCGCCGGGCTGCGCAGAAACGTCATGGGCGGCGGCAAAAACCGGCTGTTGGACTTCGAACTGGTCTGCGCCACGGCGGGCGAAACCAGGTTCAAGGCGAACAGGATGAGCAAGACCGCGGCGCGGGGGGTGAATTTCGCAAGACCGTTCCGAGTGGACGGCGGACCGGGCTTGGGCTGGTTCTGCTGGCGCCATTCGCTGGGGGTCACGCCAAACCGTTTCTTGAACATGGCGTTGAACAGGCCGAGGTGCCGATAACCGCTGTCGTAGGCGACGTTGATAATTTTGTCGTTCGAGTTGGTGAGCAATTGCCGCGCGTGCAGCAGCCGTAATTCAATCTGGCGCGCGCGGAACGGCACGCCGAACTCCTCGCGGAACAGGCGGCTGAAATGCCGTTCGCTGCAATTGAGCTGCGCGGCCAGGTCGCGCAACGAACATTGGGACAACTCGGCTTCCGGCATCTGGCCGACCAACTGGCGGAAACGCTCATGCAGTTTGCCGCCCGTGGCGGATTCCTTCGTCGGCGGCGGCAACAGGGCGACGATGGCGGCCGCCCAGAGTTGCAGCAGGCCGCAACGCACGGGCAACCCCTCCCGCTGCGTCTGCTCCGCCAGCCGCGTGAACCGTTGCGCCAACGGTTCGCCGGCGGTGAAGATGGAAAATTGCGACGTCAGATTGTCGGGGGCCACTTCGAGCTGGTGCCATTCCGCGACTGTGAGCAGGCCGTTCAGGTATTGCGGTTGGACCCCGAAAAACTGCAATTTGAGCGGACCGAGCTGGCTGGCCCGCAACACCCCGTTGCTCCGGCTGCTCACCAGCAGGGCGTCCCCCACGGAAAGCTGGCGGGCAGCGACTCCCGGCTGCAGCCAATAACCGATGCCTTCAGCCACGCGGACCATGAACCATTCCTGATGACGGGGAGTCCATTCACCCGAAGGACGCAAGGTCAATTCCTGCAGCAGGAGATGTCGTTCAATGTTCACCTGCGCAACAGAGTGAAGCCGGCTTGTGACTGTCCCGCGTCAGTCCGGTAACAATTCTGAAACAAGAAAGTTCACTTGCCGGACAATTATGCCCCAAAACGACACTTTGCAGACAAACACGCTTTCCCGATTCATTCCTGATTGCAGAATTCAGGCAAAATCAGCCCGGAATCTCCTCATCTCCATTGCAAAAATCAGCCGCCTTGGTTAGACTTAGCTCATGGGGAAAGCAGTCGTAATTTTATGCCTTTGTCTGCTGGGAGCGGGTTGCGAATCCACGGTGACAACCTCCGCCAATGTTTCGTCGGACGAAGTTTTTTTCCCGTCATCTCCGCCGCCGGGCGGCACGCATGTCGGCTGGACCTCGTTCAATGATCATCTGACCTGGCATTATGCCGACGACGCCACGGCGCACATGCGGCAGGATGCAGCCGCCAAAGGTGCGAACGTGGTCGTCTTGCTGGGAGTTGACCCGCCCGACACCATGGATCCGTTCGGACCCTTTGAGGTTTATGGTTACCTCGCCACGGTTTATGTCTGGGCGGATTTGTATTATTGCCCGGGGCTGACCAATTGCCCGTCACCGGAAATGGCGAACGACAAAGTCCCGCGGCTTCAACTCGCCAACATCCGGCTCGTTCCATCTTCCTCCCTGCTGTTCGCCGTCACGGGCATTCGACCGCCACTGATTTCGCCGGCCGGGCAGTTGAAATAGAAAGGGCGCTGGTGTCTGAACACGCATCAGCGCCTGCGGAGACAACATCTAACCAGCAGTGCGTGCCGCCGCATGCAAACCGGTCTGCAGCCGGTAGGTGCCGACCACCTGATGCGAAGGCAGATGCTCAACGATCAAATGATCGCAACATATGTCGAACGGATCCTCGTCAAGGCCGCTCAGATACGATTGTTCGAGCCCTCCCTTGAGTTCCAGGTTGAACACTTGAAAACACAAAGCCTGGGCCGCTTTCACCTCCTTGGCGTCGCGAGTCAATCGCATCACGTAGTCGTTGACTGGATTGACCAGCAGCCGCACAGGCTTGATTCTGATGTCACACCGGAATATTTCCAAAACTGTGTGTCAGAGAGATGGCGGTCTGGTTAAAATGCCATTACAACCCTCAACCTTCAGCTTTGCGCTGAAACCAATGCCGGTTGCCACTTCGTTTCCCGACAAGTCGGGATTGACATTCTTGTTCTGGCGTGGCTCAGTTCTCTTGACACGGAGAACTATCGAAAGGCCAGTCATGAACGCGACATTGCTTCTAAACAAGGCAGGCAAAAACGTGGAACACTCCAAAAGGCAGGTTGCGGTTGACGCAAAAGCGGCCCAACTCGCGCACGAATTGGCCCGGGCGGCGAAAGTCAATTTGAAACAGGCGCGGAAGCTGTCCAAGATGGCCAGGAAATCGGCCCGGAAGGCCGAAGCCCGGGCCGAGGAGTCCGCGGCTACTCTCGAAAACGCCCGGGCAAAGCTGGAACTGCTGCGGGAGCGAATCAGGAATGCCCAACGCAAGAACAACCCCACACCGAAACCAAAGCCGGCCCGGAGCGATGGCGATTTGGCGCGCAATCGGCCGAAGTCAACGCCAGCCGGCAGCCGAGCAACTGGCCCCCGTCGATCGGCACAGAAAACTGTCAACGGCGCACCTGCCAAACCCGTACCGGCAGTTGCGCCCGAAGCCAAACCGGTTCCAGCCACCCAACCGGAGTTGGACGGCCCGAGTCCGTTACCGGCGCCTGTCGGTGCCGCAACTTCCTTTTCCGGCCAGGAACCGGCGGATAATTGAACCCCTCGCTTGCCGATTCCCTCCAATCAACAGCGGTCGAAATCCAGTGAACCAATTTGGCTGATTGCAATAGTGATTTTTTATACTAAAATACCGAGCGACACATTGGTATATGGTCAAAGATAAAATCATCAACAAGCCGGACAAGTTGTTTGAATTTTCAGATGACGAACGGGCGGTGTATTTGCTCCTTGAGTTGGGCCTGATTGACGGGTTATCCGCAAGCCATCCGCCCGGCAAGACAACGGCGCAAGTGATGACGGGAGACCTCCCCACCCACTTTGTAATCGCCGCGCGCTCCGCCGGGAACCTCGAAGCTGAAGGAAACGGCTATTGGGTTCTTTGCGCGCCTAAGAGCCAATACTCGCAAGCGGAAATCGACAACCACGTGCAGGCCATCGTGGCCCGGTTTCAGTCCCAAGGATTGACGGTTGAAACCATGCTCCCGGTGATCGCGCAACCATCGAGCATGACCAATCGGGCGGTTGCGCACGGTTGAGGGTGACCGACGGCAAGGTTCCTGAGGTTAAAGGGTCCACCGATGAGATTGATAGCCGGGTCTGTAGCACCACTTCAAATGCTTGCCATGCAACCCGGCCCATCCGCCCAACCAGTGGTCAAAATCCATCCTCGCGCGTGTTTTGGCCGCCCGGAACACGCGGTCTATGCCGTTGCGGAGGCCTTTACCTGCCGGACCATGTTTTCTCCACCGTACGGATTCGGCACGCGGAGTGTGCATTCGGGATCATCGTACCACTGTCCATCCACGAAGAAACGGTAGTGATGCGTGCCGGGCAACAATTCCACCGTTGCCTGCCAGACACCCTGGGCGCCTTTTTCCATGGGGATGGGATTTTTCTGCCAGTGCGTGAAGTCGCCCATCAATTGCACGCTCATCGCGCCGGGCGCGATGATGGTGAAGACTTGTTTCTGGCCGACGCTGCTTTTTTTAGAACTGATTTTCTTTGCCATATTTTTTGCCATAATTTTCCTTTTTCAGAACCGCTGAAACACCCCCCCTTCGCCCGCAAAACGGAAGGCGCTGGTGTCTGGACTCACACCAGCGCCTGTGGCGAGCCAGCGGAACGCTTATCTCTCTGTTGCGCAGCCATCAAACCACACTTCCCTGATTGCGCCAAAGACGGGACGGAAACAAGCCGGTGACGTTTCGGAAAACGACGAAGGCGGTAAAGTATCTTGTAAATTGGAGTTATACTTGAACTTTGGTCTTCCAATCCGGCGCCAAACATGGCAAAATGCTGTTGTTATGGGAAAGTTTCATAAAGACATGCGTATTCGCAGTCGTAAGAAGTTGAAAGTTGACGGTGTGATCACTTTTTGTGCTCCGTGTTGCCGGCATTTCGAAGGAGTGTTGCCCGCAGGAGAGGTCTTGAAACTCAATTACGAGCCGCATGATCGGGTTCGCGGCCTGTGGCTGGAACCGGAGAGATATTCCGATTTGGAGCAGGTGTTCGTCCCGAAAGAGAGCCGGACCGCACCGGCGTACGGTGGATATGCCGTGGGCTGCGATTGCGATCAGATCGGTCTGGATTTTGAAATTTTGGACCAGAATCAAGCAGCCTGACGACCGTTTGCAACTGTTCAATTGCGGGTACCGTGCGTTTGCAATCTTCTGCGGCAATTGCCCCCGACTGCCGCTTGTTTCCTTTTGGCAATAAAAAGGGCGCTGGTGCTGAACGTTCACCAGCGCCCGGGCGGTCCATCCCCCCGCCCCCATTAGGAGACAACTGCACGCTTACTTCATCACAAACCATTTCTTTCGTCAAAGACGGGACGGAAACAAACCGGTGACAATTTCGCGCCGGTTCGTTCGCCCATCGGGCCTGGAAAATTTATGACTCCCGTGGCAAACCGGAGCGTCAATTTGTAACCGGTTCTTCATCTTCGCGTTTGAACGCAATCCGGACAGGCGGGTCAAATTTTTTGATTTTTATGACGCTCAATTTTGGAAAGTTGCTGTTCCCGCGTTTGTCACCCGATCAACGGCGGCGGGAAATACGTTTTCTCCTCACCGCCTTGTTCGCCGGCGTGACCATTGCCGGCGTCATCGCCTGGGCAATGCTCATGCTGGCCAGGTCCCATTTGCGCTGACGCCCGGCCAACGGCGGGCTGATTGAATTTCCGCCGCGCCCAAAAAATTTCAGACGATTTCAATAGCGGCTTCCGGAAGAAAAATGGCGTCGCGCCGGCGTTGGTGACGGGGCATCAGCAGAGGTTCCACACTGTCCATCACCCAATCATCGTCGGCCATGGCATCCCGCCCCATCCATTGCCAGAGAAAACGCCGGTCCATCTGCCGGGCGCAACGCAGAAATTCCTTCACCGTCCAGTCCAGTTCCGCCGCCAGGCCTCGGCGGTCACCGAGCAACCCGATGAACAATCGGGACTCCGCGCGGTCCGCCCGGCCGGAAGTCAGGGAATCCAGCCATTGAACCAGTTCCGGCTCGCGCCAGTCCAGGGAGCTCATCGCGACGACGAGCACATCGGCCTCCGACGCGTCCTGGGTAATCATCTTCCGGATGGGTTCGCTGGCCATGAGGGAATCCAGGTTCCACATTTCCGTGGAAATCGTCCAAAGTTCCCCCGCCAGCCGGGACATCCGGCCGGTCAACCAGCGGGCGCGCCCGGCCGCCGCAAAATCCACGTACAACGAAAACACGTGCAACTTCCCGCCCATCGTCAACTCCGGTTCAACCAAAATTTCAGTGTTCATAGGCTTGAATCCAATTGCCGCCAGTTTGAACCTGAATCGTTACGTCCGTATGGAGGTCAGGTGCCAATTCAGTAACTTCCGGAACTTCCCGAGTCTCCCGCTTTGGCGTCGGCCCAGCCTGACTGGCAACTACCGGGGTTCTCCGGACTGAAAAGAAATTTGCGCGAGCGTTGTTCATCACGAGACAAGCGCCCAAAGTGCAAGCTGTAAAAGCGGAAAGGCCGGCGCGGATTTGTCCGCGCCGGCCGGTAATCAAACCATCAGATCATTGGAACGGCGGGTAGATCGTTCCACCAACCGACGGACGGGAGTTGCCCATGTCGGACAGGCGGATGGCCGTGGCGCCGGGAGAACCGGTCTTGCTCAATTCGATTTCGTTCTCGATGCTGCCCAAGGTCAGCGCGCCGCCGTTGTTAAAGCTCTGGGCATTGAACACGCCCATGAAGGTGCCGGGGGTCAAGTTGTCGCCCAACTGCGTCTGGGTGATGTCCTGGTCGGCGATCAGGCCGGGGTTGATGGGCAGGACCAGAACTTCAATGCCCCAAATTGGATAGTAGCCAAGGGTGATGGGCGAATAATCGTTGGTGCCGGTGTTGCCGTGGATGCCCGCGCCGGCGGCCGTCGGCCAGAACCCATTGAAAGAAACCACTGTGGCCCAGTTGACGCTGCCATTCACCGTCCGGGAGTCAGCCATGGACAGAACACCGATAGCCTGGTTGGCTGCATTGGGATTGCCGAGCGAGGTCGCGATGTCGCCGCCGCCCACATAGCCGTAACCCCAGTTCAGGTTCGCGTTGTTGAGGCCCGCCGCACCGACCACGCCGTTGGGTGAGGCGCCCGTCAGAGTGGCAGCCAGGGTGGTGGGCGTGTAAAAGAAGTTGTTGGTGTAGTCGTAGATGTAGATGCCGACCGGGTCATTGAACTGGAAATATTCCCCGGCGGTTTCCGTGCGGCGCGTGCCGGAATCCTTGGTACGCTGCATCAGATAGACAAACGTGTTGGTGTCCGCACTATGGCCCGTCCAGGACGACAGCGGAATGCGCCCGTTCGGAATGCCGAAGGACAACTGCTCCCAACTGACGTTGTTGATATTGGTCACCGCGCCGACGCTGGCCAGGGACTTGGCAATAACGAACGGCTGCACAGCCACCTGTTCTTCAGCATAGTTGCCCGTTGCCGGGTAGGGAGTGGAGTAGCTGGAGGCATCGGAAAAACCGATGGTGGGAGTGTTGGTCACATAGGCGTTGCAATTTCCGCCAGGGGTGCCTGAGGGAGCCGGGAAGGTGAGTTTAACTCCCTGTTCGACCGTCTGGCAGCCTTGCACCGAGCCGGTGAAGAGGCCGTGAATGTTCAACGTGTTGTTTTGCAGATTGGTCAAGCTGGTAATCGGCGTTCCGGTCATGACCCAGGAAGCGGTTTTGGAATTGAAACCGGAACCGGCGCCGCCATGGTTCGCGTCACCATAATAAATGGTCGGGCTGGCGCCCACGAAAAGTTTCTGGCAGGCGGTATAGACATTGGCGCGGAAGGCCGTGGAGCCGGTAATGTACACGTCAACCGTGCCGGCGGTGAGGGACGAGGCGCCGGCAAGACCGAGCGCCAGGGTTAGGACGAGCGTTTTTTTCATATTAGTGTTGTGGTTCATTTGGTTGATATCGTTTTCTCAAATTCGTCTTGGTTTTGGTCGGTTGGTTATTGAACAGTAATGGTATAGAACCGGACATTGTCCGAGGTGGTATCAGTTATGGTGTGGGTCGCCGTATCACCGCTCGACAGGGTGGTAAGGGCCGGCCAGTTGGTCAAAGCCACCCCCGTAGTCAGGCTGTTGGTCCCCCGGAGTGTGTAGGTGCCGTAGAGACCGGCTTTGTAATTGATTGTGGTCGAGGTTCCCGACCGGTTGATGGAATTGAGGACCGGAGTCGTAGTCGGATACGCCACATAGGTCATCGTACCATTGGTTGACAACTCAAAATAGCCCATCCATGTGCCCGAAACAGAGCTAGGGCCACCGGTGGGCGTCAACTTATAAAAATCGGAACGATTCGGCAGTCCGGTAGTGGTGAAGTTGTTCGACGTGGTGTTTTCCGGATTGCCCTGAAAAGTGCCGTTGAAGTTGCCGCCATACCCGCCCGCCAGCGCCTGGTGATAGCTGACGCCGTCGGTGTAATTGGGGTTGCCATCGCTTGTGTCTTCCTCGACCACCGCCGAGGGTGTGCTGACGGGATATACCAGGAGATTCAATTCATCCAGCGCTCCCGGCGGAATAGTGGCCATGCGGGCGGCGGTACCGCCCTGGGCCGGTGAACTTCCGTCCTGCCACGCCGCCGACTGGGCGCTCACCGAGGTCCGGGCCCGGGTGATGTACAGCGTATTATCACTCAACCACGTGAATGCCGACCAACTGACGCCGTTGGTGCCCACCTGGGCCAGCTGGGTGCCAGTGTACTGGGAGATGGGAATCCTCTGATTGACGGTCGCATTCGTAAAAGTCGAGAGCGGACCGGCGTCAACAACCATGTCGTTGCCTCCTTTTCGGAAACAAACCAGCACATCTCCCACTGCATAATTGGTGATGGTTCCCGCCCACACTTCTCCGGCGGCAACACTCGCGATCAAAGCGATCAATCCTATTTGTTTGTTAATCATATATTTTTCGGTTTTAAATTTTCTCCGTTACTCTCCGTTTCGAGGGTGTCATCTTAAATGAAGCCCGCCACTGTCAACCTCCATTAACCGGCCAGTCGCACTCAGTTTCGTGCCGCGCTGGTACCCCGGCCTGAAAACCGGCTGACCCCTTGTCTCATAGGATGTTTTTGCATTTTTCCGGCCGGATGTCGGCCGGCAATCAGGCGCGTAACCTAAATGTGACGTTGCCAAACTTCCCGGTGCGCCGGTTTACATCGAGTCGTCAGGGAAATTTCCGGATGCGGAGGCATTCGATGCGATGCTGACGACTCAAATGATTTTGACTTGAACTTGAAATCGCTGAGTTTGAGACTACGCCGCTACGAAATCGAAAATTACTCTGGTTATTACCGACATGGCCATGCCTGATTAGGTTCAGGCAGCAATGTTGAGGGTTGTAATCATATCTTAACTTTCCCGTCATTTGCCCGCCACACGGTAAATAAACTATTCCCGTGTGAACCCCCACGATTCAAAGGGTGCGATTGCCGTTCAATCAAGTCAACGACCAGACGGGATGGACCACGTTCCGACCACTGGATCCAACGGACGTGAGCCCAGGAAACTGAAAGTGCTGCTGGTGGACGATGAACCCGAATTCCGGGAATTGTTGGAATACAATCTCTCGCGCCAGGATTTTGAGGTGTTCACGGCTGGCAACGGTCAGGAGGCGCTTGATCTGGCCCGGCAAGTGCGGCCTGATGTCATCCTGTTGGACCTCATGCTGCCCGACTTCGACGGGTTTTCCGTCTGTCAACGCCTGCGGAAACAACCGCTCACGTCCAATGTTCCGGTGATCATAATCAGCGCGTTAGGCGGCCAGACGATAATCGGCCGGGGCATCGCGCTTGGCGTAAGAAGTTGTTTGCGCAAACCCGTGAATCTCCAGTCGCTCGGCAGCCATATCCGCGCCGTTTTCCAGCAACACCAGGAGGAGCCCTTGTAGCATTGGTAACTTCCATTATTATGATGGGTGAATTTATTGTTACAATTCGGTCAACCCATTGCACAGCCTGCCAATTTCTGGTAGAGTGCCTTTTCACAAGCAGTATTTAGCTATGGCTAAGATTCATAAAGACACGCTTCTGCGAGCCCGTAAAGACCTCCGCGTTGAAGGGGTAGTCATCTATGTCGGACCGAGGAGCAGATATTTTGAAGGCGTGTTGCGGGCCGGAGAAATCCTCCGGCTGGAATACGAGCCGGCCGATTCCGTGCAGGGTGTTTGGCTGGTGCCCGAAAGATACGTCGAACTGGAGAAGCTATTCGTTCCCAAAGAGGTCCGGGCTGAAAAAGGCTACAACGGTTACGCTTTGGGTTGCTCGCTGGACAAGGTCACCGACTGCTACGACCTGTTAAAAGCCACCAGTTAAAAGAAGGGCGCTGGTGTGGAAGACCTTTCACCAACGCCATTTTCTATGTGCATTGTGAACCTTCCAATATGATTGGGATTTGAAGTTGCCCATTCCCATGACCAATCAAGGCCGCCACCCATTACCGCCCCAACTTAAACTGCACAGTCGCTGGCTGTCCTTGGCGGTTTGCCTGACACTGGCCCTGGCGGTATGGATTGTTTTTGGCCGGACCTTGCACTACGGATTCGTCAATTACGACGACGATTTTTATATTTACAAGAATCCGATTGTCACGCGGGGGTTGAATCTGCATGAGATTGTTTGGGTATTGACGCACGATAACAGCCTCGGCGAATGGTTTCCTTTGACTGACATTTCTCACATGTCGGATTGGCAACTCTACGGACTCAACGCGGGCGGACATCATCTGACCAATATCCTGCTGCATACCGCGACTGCCATTCTTCTGTTCGTCACACTTCGAAAGCTTACGGGCGCATTCGGGCGCGCCGCCTTCGTGGCCGCTGTATTCGCCATTCATCCGTTACGGGTGGAATCCGTAGCCTGGGTAACGGGACGCAAGGATGTGTTGAGCGGATTGTTCTTCATGTTGGCCCTGTGGACATGGACACGATATGCGCAAAAGCAATCGCGAGAGATAAATTTGAAACCCGATACAGAAAGCGCCAGTTGGGTAATCGATCCGCGACGATGGACGCCGGATTATTTCCTCGCCCTGATATTTTTCGGACTGGGTCTGCTATCCAAAGCCATGCTGGTAACGCTGCCGTTCCTCTTACTGCTTTTGGACTACTGGCCGCTGAATCGCCTATCGCCCTCTGCATCCGGTACTCGCCGAAGTCGATCCCAGATTTGGGCTGGTTTGATTCTGGAAAAGGTGCCCTTTCTGTTGTTAAGTGCCGCCGTTTGTATTATTACCGTCCTGACCCAAAAGCACACATTTCTTGCGGTTCAAGGATTAACCCTGCCTTGGCGGGTAAGTAATGCTCTGCTGGCCTACACCGATTACTTGAGGCACATGATTTATCCGGTGGGTCTGGCTTTGGTCTATGCCCGTCCGGGAATGAACCTGCCCCTCTGGAATGTCAGTTTGTCTGCGCTCATTTTAATTGGCATTTCCATAGGAGTCATAGTCGGGCGACGAAAGCATCCTTATTTGCTGGTGGGCTGGCTGTGGTATTTGGGGATGCTTCTGCCGGTCATTGACATCATGCAGGCGGGAGATCAGGCGCGGGCGGACCGCTATACATACCTGCCGCAAATTGGCTTATATGTCCTGCTGACCTGGGGAGTGGTGGAGTTGTGCCATTCCTGGCGCTATCGACGGATTGCGCTGGGATTTGCCGCAGCGGTAATTCTCGCCGGCCTGCTTGTGGACGCTTACGTCCAAACGGGCTATTGGAAAGACAACGTCTCCCTTTGGAATCGCACTCTCGCCTGCACGCCGGAATGTTTTTTGGCCCATAATAATCTGGGGGTCGCGCTGGCTGAACAAGGGAAGTTGGACGAAGCAGTTCAACAATACAACCAGGCACTCGAACTCAACCCGGATAGTGCCTATGCCCATAACAATATGGGCAACGCACTGGTCAAGCAGGGGAAATTGCCGGAAGCCATCGAACAATTTGAGTGGGCGCTTCGACTCAACCCGAATTACGCTGAAGCCTGCTATGACTTGGGCATCGCCCTGGCTGATGCAGGAAAACCGGACGAAGCGATCCGATATTACGAGAAGGCGTTGCTAATCAAACCGGATGACGCCGATGCTCACCATAACCTGGGTATTCTGTTGGCTGACCAGGGAAAACCGGAAGACGCCATTCAACATTTCGAACAGGTGTTGCTAATCAAACCGGATGACGCCGAAGCCCGCTACAATTTGGGAGGTGCCCTGGCCAGGCAAGGCAAGCTGAAGGAAGCCATCCAGAATTTCGAGCGGGCGCTCCAACTCAGGCCGGATTACGCCGAAGTTCATTTTAATTTAGGCATCGCGCTGGCCAGCGAAGGGAAAGTGAACGAAGCTGCCCAACATATTCAGCAAGCTCTGAATCTGGCCACGGAACAAGGCAATACCGCACTTGCGGATTTTATCCGCAACTGGCTTAAGTCGGCCCCGTCTTCCTTACCCCCGCCGCCAAAATCATGACGGTGCAAACCATTCTCTGATCTCAGATTACACATCCGGCGCGCAGGCAGGGATGGTGCCGACGGAGGGGGTCGAACCCACACATCCTCACGGATACCAGATTTTGAGTCTGGTGCGTCTGCCAGTTCCGCCACGTCGGCAACAGTGCGCCAATATATTTCGTCGGACAGCGAAGTAAACAAGTTTTCACACCGAATCTTTGCCCCGAAAACGTCGAGCCGTCCCCGTTACTTCGGCAGATTTACCGCCGCCGACGGCTTGCCGCTGATGATGGCCCGCGCGGCCTTCACGTCATCGGCGGAAACCGCGCCGTCGTTGTTGCCCCACGAGGTGCGGATGTAAGTCAACACCGCGGCCAGGTCGGCATCCGACAACGTTGCCCCCATCGGCGCCATGGACAGGTTCCAGGTCTTGCCGGAAACTTGAATGGGGCCGTTGAGCCCGGTCAGCGGAATGTGCGCGAGCGAGGGGATGTCCTTGGCGACCCATTCGGAGCCGGCCAGCGGCGGCGCCTGGCCGGGTTTGCCGAGTCCGTTGTTGCCGTGGCACAGGCCGCAATAAGTTCCATAGACCGTCCGCCCATGTGCGAGCAGCGCCGCAGCGCCGGACTTGGGCTGGTACGAGGCCAATTGGTCGGCCGAAGTGTAAGGCGGATAAACCTGTTTATTGAACCAGCCGCCGTGGTGGTCGAAATACACCGCGCCCAAAAACAACAGCAGCAACGTCAGGACGATGATCCAAATCGGCATCGGCGAGCGTACGGTCGTCGGTTCGGTATCGGGTATTTGCGTGCTGTTGGATTTCAGTTCGTCATTCATGGTTCGACCACCTGCGGAATTATGGTCAGGAACCCGCCCGCGACGCGAGCCGATTTTCAACGTAACGTCTGAACGTAGGAGCCGACGTGAGGAGGCTCTGCCTACTCTGCATAAAATAATTCCGGGGAAAATTTGAACCTCATAACCTCGGCTCCTCCAATAGATTTGACCTGAAAGCGAGAAGTCCACCACCGAGATTAACAATTTGTTCCGACAAATGCGTCGCCATCATAAACTCCGATAAATCGCGAGCACGCGACCGGAGTCGGTGTCGCCAATCGCAAATCTCAAATTACAAAAGGTGCCCCATCTTCGTCCGCTTCGTCTGCAAATACCGCTCGTTGTGCGGATTGGGTCTTACGCGGATGGGCACCTGCTCGACAATTTTCAGTCCGTACCCTTCCAGCCCGACGATTTTTTTGGGATTGTTCGTCAGCAGCCGGATGGTTTTCAATCCCAAATCCACTAGAATTTGCGCGCCGAGGCCGTATTCGCGCAGGTCCATTTCGTAGCCGAGTTTTTGGTTCGCCTCAACAGTGTCGTAACCCTGCTCCTGCAATTTGTAAGCCTTGATTTTCGGCGCCAGTCCGATGCCGCGGCCTTCCTGGCGCATATAGACAATCACCCCGCGTCCGGCGGCAGTCACCTGCCGCATGGCCTGGTGCAGTTGCGACCCGCAATCGCACCGGCGCGAGCCAAACACGTCGCCGGTCAGACATTCGCTGTGGACGCGCACGAGGACTTTTTCCCGTCCGGCCACGTCGCCGTGCACCAGTGCCAGGTGATACTGGTCGTCAATCCTGGAACGGTACAAATACAAATCAAAATCGCCGTAGTCGGTCGGCATTTTGACAGTCTCGACGCGCTCGACCAGTTTCTCCCGCGTGCGCCGGCACTCGATCAGGTCGGCGATAGTGCAGATTTTCAGGCGATGTTTCTTGGCGAACTTCAATAATTGCGGCAACCGCGCCATCGTGCCGTCGTCGTTCATGATTTCGCAAAGGACGCCGACGGGCCGGCAGGCCGCAAGCGTGGCCAGGTCCACCGCCGCCTCGGTATGGCCGGCGCGCTGGAGCACGCCACCCGGACGCGCGCGCAATGGAAAGACGTGACCCGGCTGCACGAGGTCGTCCGGCACCGCCGCCGGTTCGGCCAGAATTTTGATGGTGCGCGCCCGGTCCGCCGCGCTGATGCCGGTGGTGATGCCACGCGCGGCGTCCACGCTCACCTGGAAATCAGTGCGAAAACTCTCGCGATTCTGCTGCACCATACGGTCAATGCCGAGTTGATGCAGCCGGCCGGCCGCCGCCGGCACGCAAATCAATCCGCGCCCGAATTTGGCCATGAAATTGACCGCCGCGGGCGTGGCGAACTGCGCCGCCATGATTAAATCGCCCTCATTCTCGCGATCGGCATCGTCCACGACAATGACCAACCGGCCTTTGCGGACGTCGGCGACGACGGATTCGATGCTGTCGAAAGTCTTTTTCATCGGCGGAAGACAGTTTAACCGACTGCCGCTCAAATGCCAGACGCAAAAGGAACGGGTACGGTTCGATGGGAACGCCGGATTCATCCGGCAGGACGTCTAATCACACGTGCCCGCTGCCGCATGAATGCGGCGTTCCGCGATGCGGCGAGGTTGTGCCCAATCCGGGCACGCTGATTTTTGCTGACAAGCCATCAAAAATCGGCTTACGATGCGGCTGGGGTTCATTGGAAATGTTTTCCAATCGGTGGCAACGGCAGAATTAACGACCGAACAGCCGGTAAATTTCAATGTCCTCGACTAAACTGGGCGGCAAGGGGCAAGCCGGACTCTCAGGAGGAAATCCCCTGAGTCTGCTGGAGGAATGTTTCGCCTGTGGCGTCATCGTGGTAGGCGCGGGCAAACATATCATCGCCTGCACCGCCGAAGCCGCCGAACATCTGCACCGGGACGCGGCGAAATTGCTGAACGCGCCGTTGAGCGCGCTGCCCGCGCCGCTGGCCAAACTGATTCAGGAGACCGCCCGGAGCGGCAAACCGGTAATGAACCGGGAAATTCCCCTGGGTCACACCACCATCTTGCGCGCGAGCATTTTGTCCGTGCCGACACGCGAGCAGGTGGAGATTGTCGTGGTTTTGAACAGCCTGACCTCAGCGCCAGTTTTTGAGCAGAACCTTCGCCGGCTCGACCGGCTGGCTGCGCTCGGCACGCTTTCGGCGAGCATGGCCCACGAAATCAAAAACGGCATGGTGGCCATCAAGACGTTTGTGGACCTGCTGGCGCAGAAAGGCCAGGACACCGAACTGACCGAGGTGGTCGGCCGCGAGCTCCAGCGCATCAACGTGATGGTCACGCAGATGCTGCGGTTCGCCGCGCCGACGCGCGCGGCGTTTACCACCGTGCGTGTCCACGACGTGCTCGACCATTCGTTGCGCCTGATGGAGCATCAGGTGAGCGGCAAATTGATTTCATTGCAGCGCCATTACCAGGCCGAGTTGGACACCGTGCGCGGCGACGACACGCAATTGCAGCAGGTGTTCATGAATCTGCTGCTCAACGCGCTGGAAGCGATGGGCACCAACGGCGTGTTGACCGTCAAGACCGAAACGGTGAAGGACGAGCACAGCACGCGGCATTTACAGGTGAACATTCAGGACACCGGCGTGGGCATCGCGCCGGAAAACATGGGGCGCCTGTTCGAGCCGTTTTTCACGACCAAAAAGAATGGCACCGGTTTGGGCCTGGCCATCAGCCAGCGGATTGCGCAGGAACATCACGGATTGATTCACGTGCAGAGCGACCCCGGCAAAGGCTCGCAATTCAGCCTCCTGCTGCCGGCGCATGCCGCGACGTGAACCTTGAGATTCCGACTTAATTTATTCCCCGAGCAGATGGTAAGGCTCGACGGTGTCTTCGCCCAGGTGGGTCTTGGGCGCGGCCTTGAGTGAGAAGGTGAAAGCCACCGTGTAATCCGTCGGGCCGACGGTGCCTTCCAGCACCCGGAACGTCAGCGCGCAGGTCCAGCTCCGCAGGTCGCGATAAATGCTGTAATCCTGTTCCTGCAACTTACCGTCCACGACGTTGAAATCGTGCTGGGTGCGGAGGCCCCAGTTGTCATTCAACCGGTAGAAGAACGTGCTGGTGATGAAATCGTTGTCCTGGGTGAAGCTGTCGAAGCCGCTGCGCAAATACCAGTAGCCAAAACCCCAGCTCCAGCGTTCGTTCGGCTTGAAGGTCAACTGGTCAAACGTCAGGTTCAATTTGCCGTCTTCAATGGCATAGCGCAGTTGCGAATCCAGCGTAATCCACCGGCGCGGCTTGAACGCGAGGTCGGAGTAAAGGTCGCTGAATCGTTCCGGGCTGCTGAACGGCTCGTCAAGATTCGGCCAGTCCCGGACCGGCGTGAGCCGCCAGTCCACCAGCACGTTCCAGTCGAGCAGATTGTCGAGCTGCCCGTCGCGTTTGGTCTGGAGCGTGTTGCGCAGGCCGAGGCGGATGACGTTCTCGCTGTCGATGGAATCAATGTTGTTGTTATCGGGAAATTGCACCGGCAACAGCAGCAGGCTGGGCAGCGCGGAATCGAACTGGGGCAGTTGCGGCGGGGTCCGGTTCGGATTGGGCACGTAAGCGTAGGTCACCGACGGCTCGATGATGTGCCGCAGGCCGTCGATGTCCAGGAGCGAATTCGTTGCGCCCGTCCAAAGCTGCGAGGCTTTAAATGAGGTTTCCACGCTGGTATTGAACACGTCGCGCCAGGTGGCCGAATTGGTGCCGCCCGGCCCGGTTTCCACGCTGTAATAAGTAAACCGCCCGCCGGCTTGCGGCGTGACGTTCAGCCAGCCGAAAAACGTCCAGGGCAGAAGCAGTTGCTGCAAGGTGTCGGCGCGGGCGGCGGAATAAGTCAGCGAGTTGGGATTGTTGTTCGTGTACAAGACATTGTTCGTTTCCGCAAAATACATCCGGTAATAGCCCGCCGAACTTTCGCTCTCGTAATAGAACGGCGTGTTGAAAACCTGCTGGCGGTGGCCGGTGAGCTTCACGTCGGGCAGGCGTTCGACCTGGTTGAAGAAATTGTTGACCTGCGGCGTGGTCTCGGCGTCAAGACTCCAGTTGTCCCAGTATTTGTTGACCTCGGTAAAGGTGTTGGGCTGCGGGTTGGCGGTGTAATCGCCTTCAAAAAAGTCATGCAGCACGAGCGGGTCGCTCTGCCAGTTCACGAGCGCCTTCAAGTCCAGGTTCGTGGCCGGCGTCGCCTGGTAACCGAAGTAAAACCGCTGGCGGTTCTTGGGTATCGCCCCCAAATTCTGGAAACTGTTCGTGCCGACGCTGTTGGTTGAATCCAGGTCATGCAGGTAATAATACTTGAACGACGCCTCGCCCCATTGACCGAGATGCAAATTCAGGTCCGGGCCCGCGCCCAGGCCCCGTTTCTCGCGATAGTCCAGATGAATCTTTCCGTCCGCTGCATCGCCGGCATACCACGTGTAAGTGTTGAGCAAGAACGGCCCATAGGCGGTGCGGTAACCGGGAATGAAATTCCAATTGTTCGCGCGCGGTCCCAGCACGCACCGGTAATACGGAAAGTAAAACGACGGCACGCCGTCCAGGTACAGCACCGCGTTCCACATCTCGACGTATTCTCCGGGAACAATTTTTATGCGGCTGGCGCGGACATACGCCGCCGGGTCGCTCACGTCGTCCGTCGTCACAAAGGCGTGGCGCGCGGTGTAGGTTTTATTGGTCACGTCGCCCTGCAATTGTCCGGCTTGGGCGAACACCGGCGATTTGCCAGTGCGAAATTGTTCGCTTTGCATCTGGTGCGTCTTGAAATTGTAGCGGATGTGTTCGCCGGTCCAGAGCATGTTGCTCTGCTCGATGCGCACGTGGCCGTCAGCCTCGACTTCGCCCGACCGGTAATCGACCTTCGCGCTGTCGGCGATGAGCGTGGCGTTGGTGTTGTACTGCACAAAAACGTTCGTGCCGTAAGCCGTGTCACCCACCACGTCCACGCTCCCCGCCGGCGCGCCGGGAATGACCTGACTGAGCGCCTCCACCACCCAGGAAGATGGCTGCGGCTGTTCCTGGGCCAAAACGACGAACGGGGAAAGGACGAGCAAAAAAGCGAGCGCGAAAATGGCGGGCCTTCGCCCCACCGGCACGCCAATCGCCGCGGATTCATGCGAGTCGCGGTTTCTGGTTGGCACAGGCGCAACACCGGCTACAGCCACGCAGGCGGGCAATCTTCTCATTAGGCGCGGCCAATTAAACAAAATGCCGACGGATTGTCGAGTGCCTGTAACATCAGGTATGGTCCTGATTTGGTTGGAGGGCACGACGTAAGGAGTGCTGGCCCACACGACTCGTCACCTCGTCGCCTACAAACCAGGACACTACCCAACACCATTCCCCCTCGTCCGCGTCCCCGTTTCCGTCCCCGAAATTTTTGAGACTCGATTCAATCTTTCGGCAGGAAGGCGAACGCCACGGCGGCGAGAATGCACACAAACGCGGCAATGTAATTCCACCGGATTTTCTCGCCGAGATAGAGAATGGCAAAGACGCAGAAGACCGACAGCGTGATGACTTCCTGGATGATCTTCAATTGCGCGGCGGAATAGACCGAGTTGCCCCAGCGATTGGCTGGCACCTGGAGCAGGTACTCAAAGAAGGCAATGCCCCAACTGACCAGAATGACCAGCAGCAGCGGCTTGCTTTTGAATTTCAAGTGGCCGTACCAGGCGAACGTCATGAAAACGTTCGAGCAGGTCAGCAGCACAATCGGCAGCCAGCGGGATTGAGTCAGGTCGTTCACGGTCGCAGAAAATGAACTGCCCCGCCCAAGCTGTCAACGGGAAGAAACTTCTCCGCTCAAAAATCAAACGCGTAAACCACATCGAGGTGATTCTGGTCAGGTCCGGCGTTTGAACGATCGTCGCCGCCGTCATCTTTCAGGTTTTTGCCGACGGAATAAACAATCTTCCTTTCGGCCGAATAATGTAAAGGTTGGCCATTAAAAGCATCCACCGGCACCTTATCCAGAAACTCCGGCACCAGGGCGTCCAAATTCTCCGGCAGCTTTCCATGGGTTAATTGATAAGCGCGTAGAGCCAGAATTGTTCGCGTGGCCTGCAAGGAGACATTGCTACGTACTTTCTTCGCGAAAGCTTGATCAAGAGCAGGTTCCAGCAGCTCACACATGATTTCTCCGACGGCATTGCCGCCAACGAGTAACAAAAAATAATGCGGATGCTCCGGGAAGGCGGGGAGCTTCACTTCATTATAATGATGTGGTGCCGCGTCCACCAGGAGTTGAAAATCTTTGGCCAATTTTGCCTTCGTCTTGCTGACATTGAATTCAGGAACAAATCGCGCTGATCGGAAAATTTTCCCGGCGGCAGGGTCAGAAATTTTTGCTCGCCGCAAATCATCTATCATCGTCAACGAAAGCTGATATTCCATTATCATCGAGTTGGCGTAAGCGATGGTTTCCTCGTCCGCAGTGGGCTCAATTTGGCTAAGGAAGTTTTTCAACTGTTCCGGCGTCAGGCGGGTCGTTGCCGCCCAATATCGCATTTGGGAGTAGCCTATCTCTTTTACCGCTGCTCCAACCAGGTAATGAAGCAAGACTCCATGCGCATTTTGCATTTTCCGACCCATACGGATTTGTTGCAGCATTTCAGTAAATGCCTCCAGGTCTTCTCCCCGGTGCATGAGGCTGTTTTCACGGATGCTGGCGAGCTGAGCCAGTCGTTTCCAGCCGGATAAATATTCCAACCCATCTTCGAATTTACATTCCGGCACTTGAAAATCCGGCATCGACACGGCCTGGTCCCAACCCTTGAGCGCTTCGGTATTGTTGGAAAGGACCAGACTGGCGAAAGAAAAATCCCAATTGGAATTCGTGGCTTTTGTTAACCCGGCAATCTCGCTTTCCAGTTTTTGAGGCCACCAGATATGGTTGGTGGCTTCAAGAAGAACCGTGAACGCATTGGACTCTTCGGGAATGCTGACGCGGGCCAGACGAAGATGTGTATCCGGCACGTCAACCGTGACGACCGACTGGACAAAAACAAACCCGAATAACAGCACACCGAACAAGAATAAGCCCAGGCTGATACGCGCCAACCATTTCTTCATGTCCGTTAACTTGTGCCCGTGGTTAATCCAAGGCAAGCCTTTTGGTTGACATCAAATCCGCACTGTAATGTTTTTCCCCGCCAGAAATTTCTTCACGTCGCCGACGGTGTAGGTGCCGAAATGAAAAATGCTCGCGGCGAGGACGGCGTCGGCCCGGCCTTCGAGCAGCACTTCGGCCATGTGCTCCAGACTGCCCGCGCCGCCGCTGGCCACCACCGGCACACCCACGCTTTCACTGATGCGCCGCGTGATGACGAGGTCAAAACCGGCTTTCGTGCCGTCGGCGTCAATCGAGTTCAATACAATCTCGCCCGCGCCGAGCGAGACGGCGCGCTTCGCCCATTCAATCGCGTCCAGCCCGGTCGGTTTGCGGGCGCCGTGCGAGAAGACCTCCCATTGGTCCGGCGCCACCTTCCGGCAGTCAATCGAAACGACGATGCACTGGCTGCCGAATTTTTCCGCGCCTTCGCGGATGAGTTCGGGCCGGGCGAGCGCGCTGGAGTTGATACTGATTTTGTCCGCCCCGGCGCGCAGCATCGTGAACATATCGTCCACGGATTTAAGTCCGCCGCCGACGGTGAGCGGCATGAAGCATTGATCGGCGGCGCGTTCAATCACGTCCACCATCGTCGCCCGGCCATGCGCGGTGGCGGTAATGTCGAAAAAGACCATCTCGTCCGCGCCCTGCTCGTTGTAGCGGAGCGCGAGGTCGACGGGATCGCCGACGTTGCGCAGTTCGCCCGCCTCGGCCTTGCCGAACTGGACGCCGCGCGTGACTTTGCCGTCATGCACGTCGAGGCACGGAATGACTCGTTTGGCCATCATGAACAGCCATTGGTTAACACTTTTCCGGGTCGCAAACCACTTCAAAAATCAGTCTTGACGCACACTTTTGCGGCACTAAAGTTGCTAACAAAAGCATCGTTGTTTTAATACCAAAAAGGTTATGAAATCTCGTTTTCTCATTCTCACCGGCATTGTTTCGTTGTCAGGTGGCTTGTTGCTCACCGGTTGCGCGCACACCGACTACGGCGGCACCAGTCCCTATCATCCCGGGCCGGTCGCCGGTAAAACCGTCGGCAACGCCGTCGGAGTCACCGCCGGCAACGTCGCCGGCTTTGGTGTCGGCGCCGTAGAAGGGACCGCCGCCGGCATGGCCGCCCCGTTTAATCCGGATTATCATATGGTCCGTTACTGGCGCACCGAAACGACGGCCGACGGCCGGACCATCCAGGTGCCTTACGACGTGATGGTCGATCAATATGGCCGTCCGGTGAAAATGCCGGCGCCGACGGGCAATCCCAAACCGCCGCCCGCGGTTACGGCTCCGCCGCCGGCGACCACCACAACTCCCGCGCCCGCCAAAGGCACCTCACAATAAACCAACTTTTTAACCGCAAAAAATTATGCGCTTATACACTCAATTCATAGTCGCCGCCAGCCTGTTGGCCGCCGGATTCTTGTTTGCCGCCGACGCCACGACCGCCGCGCCCCAACGCAAGGTCGCCATCATCGTCGAAAACCGCGCCGGCGCGCAGCTCAACGACAAGGTGTCCGTGTTCGAGGATTTGTTGAGCAGCCGCATCGCCGGCAAGGGCTACGCCCTCATCAGCCGCGACGTGACCGTCAATGCCCTGAAAACCTATCCGTCGGTCGGCGTCGCCGTGTCTTCACAAAGCGCCGCGAAAGCCAACACCACTGCCGCAACGCATGCCCAATCCACGGCAGCCAGCACAGCGCATGATAAACTGGAGCAGAGGACGACCCAGCACTCCGGGGAGAATGACAGTGATTTTGGCAACTGGACGAACACCTATGAAGCGTCGCAAGCGGACACGTCAAAACATGCCGGCGGCCAGACCAATGTCAGCCATGACTTCGGCCACGGCTCGGCGTCCATGGAAGTGGCCCAGTCGGATTCGGCCAAGATTGACATGACTCCCGACACGACGAAGCTGGACCAGGCGTTGAGCGACAGCACCACCGCGCTCCGGCTGGCGCAGAACCTCGGCGCCGATTTCATATTGATTCCGTCCCTCGCGACTTACGGGACGGAACGGAAAGCCTACACCGGCAATGGCATCAGCACCGTCAACGTCACGTACACGCTGCGCGTGAGCTGCAAAATTGTCGAAGCCGGCGCGGGCGGCGCGCTCAAAGGCGACATGGTGACGGCCACCAAAACCATCCGCCAGAGCAGTGATTTGCAGGTGGACAGCAGCGACGTAATCAATGAATTGCTGGACGATGCCGCCGGACAATTGGCCGGCTTGCTCGTTAGCGCTGCGGGTTCGCTGCCCACCGAGGTGGCCAAGGACAAGCAGGTCAGTTTCTCCATCGCCTGTTCCATGACCGACATCAAGGACCAGCCGATCACAGTGCCCAACGTGCAGGTGACGGCGGACAAGCGCGTGGTGAAGACCAACGCCCCCATCGAGGTGGAACCGCTGGATGTGACGGTGGAACTGGACGGCATTGCCATCGGTTCAGCGCCTGGCACATTCCAGGCATATCCCGGCCTGCACAAGTTGCGGTTGAGCCGTGAAGGCTTCAAGGATTGGGAACGGACGGTCAACATTTATGCCGGCCAGAAGTTGCGCGTGGCATTGCAGATGAGCGACGAAGGATTCGCGCGCTGGCAGGAAAACATGGCCTTCCTGCAATTGCTGCAAGACGACCGCAAGCTGACCGACGCCGAAGCCAAGAAAATCGAGGGCATCGCCAAGTTCTGGAGCGAAAGCCATTACCGGGTGGATACGAAGGAAAATGTCAAAATTTACAAGAGTCTCTATTGATTGAATTTCGACTGAATTAAAAAATTGCTATGAAAAAATCCATTTACAATATCGGTTTCGGTCTTTTGGGCGCGCTGTTGCTGACAGTACCGGCTTCTGCGCAGGAGGGTAAGGCCACGTTGGCCGTTTCTTCCATCAAACCCACACCGTCCCTGACGGCCGCAGTCAAGCCGGATAAAAAAACCGAGATGGGCCGCATTATTGAATCGCTCGACGGCCAGTTGACTGCCGCCATTCAGGCGACACGCAAGTTCGACGTGGTCGGGCGCAGCGACCTGGCCGACATTACCAAGGAACAGGACCTTGGCGCTTCCGGCAACGTGGACGCCAAGACCGCTGCCCAAGCGGGCAAACTCGCCGGCGCGAAGTATTTGCTGGTGACGACGGTGGATGATTTCCAGGATTACGTGGAAAAGGCCACGTTCGAAGGCACCGGCCGCAGCGCCACCAAACGCGTCTTCCGGCTGTCGGTGGTGGGGAAAGTTTATGACTCGAGCACCGGCAAATTGCTGGAATCGGTCAGTCTTCAGACCGGCAACGATGAATTCAAAAAAATCCAGGAAGAACGCAGTTACGTGGTCAAGGACGGCGAATTGACCGACGATATGATGACGGCCGTTTCGCACGACCTGGCACAAAAAATCGCCAACCGCATTGCCGATGTCATTTTCCCGGCCAAGGTACTCGCCAAACGCGACAAGGAAGTCACCATCAATCGCGGTGAAGGCGGCGGCGTGGCCGTGGGCGACGTTTTCAACGTGTACGCGCTGGGCGAGGAACTGGTTGATCCCGATACGAAGGAATCACTGGGCCGTGAAGAGGTGAAAGTGGGCAAGGTGAAAATCACCCAGGTCAATCCCAAGACCTCCACGGCGGACATTTTGGACGACACCGGCATCGACAAGGGTGCGGTCCTGCGCAAAGCGCAGTGAGCCGCACAAAACCGCATCAAACCAACATCAGGAATCATTAAAGTGGAAACGCACACCGCAACTGAATTCAAGAAGTGTATCCAACCTCTGCTGGTTGCCGCCGTGGCCGGCCTGCTGGCCACCGGCTGCCGCACGTACCAGGAACAAAATCGCGTCATTCAATACTGGCACCAAAATAATCTGACAAATGCCGTTGTCGAAGCCGCCAAGATGGCTGACCAGAATGCCAAGAACAAGGACGCCATCATCTGGCGCCTGGAAGAAGGCGCCGTCTTGCGCGGTGCGGCCAGATACGAGGACAGCAACAAGGCCTTTGACCAGGCACAGGCAAAAATGGACGACTATGCGCAAAAAGCCAAAGTCAGGGTCGGGCAGGAAGCCGGTGCGCTGTTGTCCAACCAGGCCAACCTGGATTACGAAGGCCGGGCTTACGACGGCATCATGTTGAACACCTACAAGGCGCTCAATTATCTTCAACTGGGCGAAATCGACAAGGCCCGTCCGGAACTCATCCGGGCCTATCAACGCCAGAAAGACGCGGTTGATGACAATAAAAAGCGGATAGAAAAAGCCCAGAACGAAGCCGCCAAGAGCAAGGACAAGGCGACCATGGACAAGGCGCAATCGGATCCGAAATTCAAGAACCAGATGCAGGGCGCCTACGCCAACCTCGACACGCTCAAGGTTTATGCCGATTACGTCAACCCCTTCACGGTTTATCTGGATGGCCTCTATTTCATGGCCAATGCGGCGGACGCTTCAGATCTGGAGCGAGCCCACAAATCGCTGGAGCGCGTTGCGGAATTTGACCCGGACAATAATTACGTCAAACAGGACCTGGCGCTGGCGGACAGTTTGATCCAGGGCAAACCGCTGTCCCCGACAACCTATGTGATTTTTGAGACCGGTTGCGCGCCCGTCCGCGACCAAATCCGCATCGACATTCCCATCATCCTCTCCAAGGTTTCCTACGTCGGCGCGGCTTTCCCCACGCTCAAGCCTCAGGGTAATTATCTTCCCAGCCTGACCGTAACGGCCAACAGTATTATTGTAACGACCAACAACACCGTTACGACCGCCAACAGCACGACGACAACGACAAACGACGCCGCCACGGCCCCGGCCACCACCGGTACCAGCGCGACAACCAATGACACGGTCACCACCGCCGGTGGCACGAGCACGGCAACCAATGACACCGTCACAACCACCAGCAGCACAACCACAACGACCAATGACACAACCATGACGAGCGGCAGCACGACCACAACGACCAACGGGACGACTGTGACCGCCAGCAGCACAACCACGACCGCTGACATCACGACCGCAACGGCCAGCAGTACAACCGCCACCACCAGCCCGATTGCCAACATGGACAGCGTCATCGGCCTCGATTTCAAAAATGAATTGCCGTTGGTCATTACCAAGACCATTGCTTCTACCATTACCAAGGCCGTGGCCGCCTACGCCGCCAACCAGGCCGCTTCGCAACAAAGCGATATCGCCGGTTTGTTCATGCAGCTCACCACGGCGGTTTACCAGATGGCCGTGAATATCGCCGACGAACGCACCTGGACGACCCTGCCGAAGGAATTTCAAGTCTGCCGTTTCCCCACACCGCCCGACCGCAAGATTGTGCTGTCAACGCCCGATGGCCTGCAAAAAATCCCGGTGACAATCGAAGACGGCACGATTAATATCGTCTATGTCAAGTCGATTACCGCCACCAGCCCGCTGCTGGTGACCCAAATGAAATTAAAATGAAAACACGAATTCTGCTTCCTGTAGCCGGGGTGGTCCTGCTCGCCGTGGCGGGCTGCCGCACCTCGATGAACTCCATTGAAAACACGCAGAAGACGGGCCAGCGTCAGATGATCTCCGACTCGCGCGTCATCACCGACGGCAGCCTGGCCCGGAAAGTATCCTTTGTGGGCGTCAATGAATCCACCACCCCCGGCGGGTTCCTGAAAATTCAGATCGAAGTGTTCAACCGCAAGCACTCGCTCCAGCGCTTCAGCTATCAGTTCGAGTGGTTCGATGCCAACGGCATGCAGATCAACAACATTGTCTCGCCGACGGTGGGCGACCAGATTGAAGGCGGGGAAAGCAAATTCATTTCCGCCGTGGCTCCCACGACGGCGTGCAAGGATTTCCGAGTCAAGTTCATTGAAGACTGATCAACCTCAACCGAAATTACCCATGAAAAAAACCATTCTTTTATCCATTCTGGCCGCCGCCCTCCCCTTTGTCGTCGGCGGTTGCGCCAGCGCACATTACATTCAAACCGGCGGACGCGAAAGTGTTGTGACCGTCGGCAGCATCAACATTCAGGATTACATCCAGGCGGCGAACTCCGCCACCAGCGACCTGCTGGCGTCCGGTGTACTCGACAAGGTGTCCAATCCGCCCGCTGTGATCGCCATCAGCCGCATCGTGAACAACACCGGCGAGCAGATTGACACCGACCTGCTCACCAAAAAAATCCGCGTCGCCCTGTTGAACAGCGGCAAGGCGCAAACCACCACCACTATGGGCCTGGGCGGAACCTCCGAGGACCCGATGGCCAAGGGGCTCCAGCAGGAGGCCGAGTTCAAGGCGGACCAGCAAACCACTCGCACGCCGGATTTCACCCTTTCAGGCAAGATCATTCAACTCACCGCAAAGGCGGGCAGCACCAGTCAGTCCACCTTCAGTTTTCAACTCTCGTTGACCGACGCCAAGAGTGGTTTGGCGGTCTGGGAAGGCGAAAAGGAAATCACCAAACAGGGTACCCAATCGGCGGTGGGTTTCTGATTCCCGTTTAAGTTTGTTTCAACGCCGGCGGGAGCATCCCCGCCGGCGTTTTGTTCTGGACGGATTGAAACCTTTTCCCTTCAAATTCCGTCATAATTAACATGAGCCGAGCCGCCAACGACCGGTTGACTTTGAATGGGGCTGGCTCTCCGATGGTCTGAATAAATGAATTTTAGAATATGAAATTGCAAATTCTGAGTCTGGCTCTGGCGGCTTCGGCAATGTTGTTTGCCGGCTGTGAATATCCCAATGGCGAACCCAATTATACCGGCAGCGGTGTTTTGGTCGGCGGAGGCGCCGGCGCCATCACCGGCGCAGCCATCGGCGGATCGCGGTATGGCGGCGAGGGCGCCTTGCTCGGCGCCGCCGTCGGCGCGGTGGCCGGCGGGTTGATCGGAAATTCCATGGACCGGCAGGAGCAGGAACGGCTGCGGGAACAGGCGCCGCAAACTTATGCGCGGCTGGACCAGGGTCAGCTGTTGAGCGTGGCGGACATCAAGGCGCTGGCCCGGGCAGGAATTAATGACGACGTCATCATCAGCCAGATTCGCAATACCCATACGGTTTATCATCTCAGCGCGGCGGACATTATTGATCTGCGCGACGCCGGGGTGAGCAACCGGGTCATTGATTTCATGATCAACACTCCGGCAACTGTCGGCGTGGCGGCCCCGACCAGCACAGTGGTCGTCGCCGGCCCGCCGCCCCCGCCACCGGCGGAAACCGTCGTTGTCGCTCCCGGCCCCGGCTACGTCTGGATTGGTGGCGAATGGGTGTGGAATGGCGGTTGGGTCTGGGTGGCTGGACACTGGGGTTATCCGCCGTATCCTCACGCCGTTTGGGTTCGTGGCTACTGGTATCACGGACCGCATGGCTGGTATCGTGCCGGAGGACACTGGCACTGATCCCCGCCGGTCAAAACCAATCATCCTGTCCGCGCCGGGTGACGGTTGCCTCCGGTGCTTGTTTAAATTTTTCAGAAATATGAGGACCGGATTCAAGGGTAGGCATTGGACTTGCTGAAAAATTGGCAGGATTCGGGCGGTGGCCAACTCACGACGGCTCCCCCTCAAAAAAACGGGCCGTTTCTCCGATGCCACCGCCGGAATCCGATGTTTGCTTTGCTTAAACGGTTTTTAAAAACTGGAAGCGTTTCCTTTTGCCCTGATAAAAGACCGCCGAAAAAACGCAGAAACTATTTGGAAAAACTGATCAGCGCGGACCAAGTGGCTTCGGATTCCGGCCCCACCGTTTCATAATAGGGTAAATGCATGCGAAACAAATTCAGCATCTTCTCACTTTTGCGCAAAAGAACCTCATCGCCTGATTTCAAGGCCAGGGAACATGCCAATTGAGCATTGGTGATGGCTTCTTCAAAATGTCCTGCTTCCGCATCCGCTGCCGCCAAAGTGTTGACAGCCGCGGTTGTTTGATAATGTGTCAATTGACACGCGCGCTCGGCCAATTGCACCGCCTCAACTCCATTTCTCGACTTGGCATCCGGATTTGTAGCCAGAAGCCATGCGAAATTATTGAGAAAATCAGCCCGATCGGGATTTCGTCTGACAGCCTCACGAAGTTCGCTCGCCGCTTTTTCATTTTGCTGCTCGAATTCCAGAACCCCGGCGAGCGCATTACGGAATTTGGCATTGCCAGGTTCATAATCCACCGCCTTTTTAAAATGACGGATGGCCTTGCCCAATTCGCCCTTATTTAAAAAAACGGTGCCGCAGTTAAACCAGGCCAGACTCCAGTCGGGCTTGAGTTCCAATGCCTTTTGTAAATGGACCATAGCCTCGTCGAAACGTCCCAAATTGCTCAGAGTGGCACCAAGGGAATTCTGAGATTGGGCATAGTTGGGGTTGATGCGAACAGATTCCTGAAATTCCTTACAGGCGTCGTCCAGGGAAACTTTCCAGAGGACCGTTCCCAGGGAATAATGCGGGCACCAGTTATATTCATTCTCCGTGACGACCACCGCATGCCGCCACAAAGTGATGTCGTTGTTAAAGAAGCTGATTTCGTGCCGCGTTTTCAAAACACACGCGGCCATGATTACCCCGCTAGGTACCAGCAGCTTCACCAGCTGGCAGCGCCACCGTCGGGTCAGGTCTGCGACAACCCAGACCAAAAGCAGCGTGAAACCAATCACCGGAATATAGGTGTAGCGATCGGCCATGGACTGGGACAATAGTTGCACCAAACCGATCACGGGAATCAGGGTCCCCAGATACCAAAACCAGCCTACCAGCAGGTACGGCATTCGCCGTCTCAACAATATCACGATCATTGACATCCCAAACACGAAAAGACCCGCGCCCATCACCTGAAGCATTGGCCAATGCCCCGGGTGGGGATAATAAATACTGAGCGGTTCAGGCCAGAAAAACTTGCCCAGGTATCGGACATAAGAAACCAATGCATTCCCCACCCTGTCGCTCATCGGCAGGCTTCTCATTTCGTCAGTAATACCCCCCTCCTGTTGCGCCTTAAAGGTAATCCAACAATTTGCAATCGTGAGCGCCAAAAACGGAAGTTTTTCCATCACCAGCCGCTTCCAGCTCTTTATCCGGTAAAATTCCAGCGGCCAGTAATCCAGCAACAGCAAAACAAACGGGAGAGTCACCAGCATGGCTTTGCTCATCAAACCCAGGCTGAAAAACAATAATGCCAGACCGTAGAACCTGATGACCTTCCCGTTTTCTTTTTGACCCGCTCGAGCATATTGCGTGTAGGCCAGCACCGTCAGCAGCCAGAAAAACAAACTCAAAACATCCTTGCGCTCACAAATCCAGGTGACCGATTGCACCCGCAAGGGATGCAAACCAAATAAAAGTGCCAGGGCGAAACTTCGCCACATTGCCCCGGTCATCTTTCTGAAAACGACGAACACCAAAACACTGTTCAAGGCGTGAATCAAGACGCTGGTTAAATGATGTCCCCACGGCTTCAAACCATAAACCTCGCAGTCCAGCATGTGTGACAGCCAGTTCAAGGGATACCAATTGCAATGTTCCAGAGTGAAGAATGCCCAGGTAATATTCCCCAGCGAAAACCCATTTTTCACATGGGGTTCGTCAGTGACATCGGCGCAATCATCCCAAAATAAAAAATGGCAGCGCAAGGAAGGCCAGAATACCCAAACAACCAGTCCAAAGAGCAGCAGAGAAAGCAGAACCCCCTTCCTTCGGCGCCACCCGGAGTCAAGAAATTGAAGAAAAGAAAATGCCGCTGAACCCGAAGAAACAACGGAAGACTTGTTTCCCGGCGCAGACGACCCGGCCAAAACAGTTCTTTTCATTTGAAAGAACATGATGGCGACGGCGAACGGGTGTCGCAAATATAATTACGGCTACAACGGGAACCCTTGATCGTTATCCTTGATGGAATTCAGGACCAACTGTCCCTGATTCCTGTTCAGTGCCGCCAGGGATATCGGCGCCGCAACATCGGGTAGAGAAAATCCGGAATGCCGTCCGGTTCCGCGCCGCTCCAGGTCCGGTCAGGAACAGTATCGGAAGATGTGAATGGATTTTCGTTTATGGTTTTCATCCGGCTTGCCCGGGTTGCCCGGGTTGCCAGATGGTAGATGCCGTATCCCGTCAAACCTGCAACAGCGAGAATTTCAACGCACAGCGTCAGGAAATCAGGTTCGGCGAGTGCCCGACGGGCAGCGGGGAACCAAAGACTGACGAGGATAGCCAGGGCTGTCAGTTGGGCGATTAAACCCACTGCATCGGTTGTCTGTCTTCGTGGAGTCATTCGACAGTAAATCCGCATATCTTATGCCAAAAAGAGCCCCCCCCCGATGATGCAGCCGTCCTGCCCTCGGCCGGGAGGTTGATTCACAGATCCATCTGTACGGTGTTCGGAAATGGAGCAGACATTGTGTATTTTTCCCGGCAGCCACCCGGTTTGACGGAAGCTTTGCCCGCTAAAACAAGCTCGACCGGCCGGCGACGGCATTATTCGAGGGTTGGAGCAGGTTGAGAATCGTGCTTAAAAATTCTTTGTGTCCATCCGGCCCTGTTCATGGTTAAATCCTTACGATGTTGCGCAAACTGCAGTCCAGAAAAGACCAGCCGCCCGGCGGTTCGTTCGCCATTATCGCGTCGCGCTACAACGCGCGGTACGTGGATTCGATGTTGCGGGCGGCCAAGGAGGAATTGTGGCGCGCTGACGTCTCCAGTATCCAAATCGTCCGCGTGCCAGGCGCGTATGAAATCCCTGTCGTCGCTAAACGGCTGGCCCGGACCTCGCCCGGTTTGTCCGCCATCATCTGCCTGGGGGTGATCTTGCGCGGCCAGACCGTCCACGCCGCGCAGATCGGCGAAGCCGTGAACCATGCGCTGATGCAAATCCAGCTCGAGCACGAAATCCCCGTTATTCACGAAGTGCTGCTGTTGGAAAACGAAGAACAGGCCAACGCCCGCTGCCTCGACCCGAAACACAACCGCGGCACGGAAGCGGCGCAAACCGCCATGGCCATGGCCCACGTGATGGAAAAATTGCAGAACTGAGAAGCACCGGACGGGAGAGCGTGGAAGCCGGACAAAAAGTTGTTCCGCCACAATGGAACCCAAAAATCGCAGAGGAATTTTCTCCCGCTTTGTTGCGTCTTTTTCAAGGCCCTGAGTTCGCCCGGAAACTTTATACCCATTGCGCTGAACCGTTTTGTATCATTCGTGTGTGTCGGGGTTGAGCCTCCCGGCCTTCTGGCGATTTAAAAATCCGCGTTGTCACCGAGCGAAAAAATTGCACATCCCGCTTGCGGTTTGATTCGCCAATGTTATATTTTGTCTTAGAATATTTACTTATGAAGTCTGGCTCAACAGTCGTAAAGACAGTTTTATTAATGGTCGCCGTTCTGATCGCGGCCGGGCGAATCGCCTTCGCCGCGGACATCACCGGTGTCATCAACCTTAAAGGTACGCCGCCGCAGGAGATTCCCATTACCCCGCTCATGGACAATCCGGATTGCGCCAGGATGCACGCCACCACGCCCACGACGCATTTTTATGTGGTCGGCGCCAACGGCGAACTGGCCGACGTGGTCGTTTATTTGAAAGGTATCAGCGGCAAATCCACCGGCGCCAGCCAGCCGCCCGTGGTGCTGGACCAGAAGGGCTGCCTGTATGTGCCTCAGATTCTTGCCATCCAGACCGGCCAAAAACTCATCGTCAAAAATTCCGATCCCTGCATTCACAATGTTCATGCCACGCCGACCGTGCCGGGTAATCCCGAATCCAACCAGGTGCAGATGCCCGGCGGCGCGGACCTGGACTTCACGTATTCGCAACCGGAGATGTTTCTGCGTTTCAAATGCGATGTGCATCCGTGGATGTTCGCCTGGGTGAGCGTGTTTGATCATCCGTATTTCGCCATGAGCGGCACCAACGGCAAATTCGTGATCAAAAACGTGCCGCCCGGCAAATACACCATCGAGGCGGCGCACCGCAAACTGGGCACTCAGACTCAGGACGTGGAAGTCAAGGATGCCAATGTGAACGTTAATTTCACTTTTACCGTCAAATAATTTTGCAATTGGGACAGCTTCGGCACAACGTGTGGAAGAAGGAGATCAAATATCTATGAAGGCAAACGCTGTATCCAAATCGAATCCGTGGTTGTACTGGTTTGCCGTGCTGACGGCACTCGCCACGCTGGCGTTGCTGGGCATCGGTGGCCTGGTGACCAGTCACGAAGCCGGCATGTCGGTGCCTGACTGGCCGACAACTTACGGCTACAATATGTTTCTGTTCCCCATCAACAAATGGCTGGGTGGGATTTTTTACGAACATTCCCACCGGCTGCTCGCTTCGCTCGTCGGCCTGATGACGACGATTCTCGCCATCTGGCTGTGGCTCAAAGATACTCGTCCGTGGATGCCCTGGCTCGGCGTGACGGCGTTTTTGCTGGTCGTGGCGCAGGGCGTGCTCGGTGGGTTGCGCGTGCGGTGGAGCATGGATTCGCTGGGCATTTTTCACGGGGTTATCGCGCAAACGTTTTTCGTGCTGACCTGCGCGATTGCGCTGTTCACCAGCCGCTGGTGGATGGAATTGGAACGCCGCGTTCCGGCACGGCGTGAAGAAAATCCAACGGACAAACCTGCCGGGCCGGAGGCCGGCGCTTCCCTGCGCTGGCTGGTATTGGCGACGACCATTTTGATTTTCATCCAGTTGATCATCGCCGCGGCCATGCGGCACCAGCACGCCGGACTGGCCATTTCCGACTTCCCCCTCGCCTACGGCAAACTCTGGCCGGATACCAGCGCCGCCGCCATCGCGCACTACAACGCGCAGCGTGTCTCCGTCAACGGAGAAAACCCCATCACCGCCTTCCAGATTTACCTGCAAATGGTGCATCGCCTCGTCGCCTTGGCAATTTTCATTCTGGCGGCGGTCTGTGTGCAACAGGCGCGCCGGCAGCTTGGCGGAAAGGAGCCGCTGACAAAACTGACATGGATCTGGTTCGGTTTGATCATCGCGCAAGTCGGGCTGGGGGCGGCGACGATCTGGACGAACAAGGCCGCCGACGTGGCGACAGCGCACGTACTGGTGGGGGCGTTAATCCTGGCGGTGGGCGCCTTGTGGTGCGTGATTGCCTTTCGGGAATCGGTCGCGGCGGCCTACAACCGTCGCGTTAAAGAGCGATGCTCACCCGGCACCGCTGCAATGATTGACGCGCAACCGGCCATGACGGGAAACAAATAAGATGAGGACTTCAACGGAAATTTTAGGCGTCACTTCAGCCCGTTCAGCCGCGGCGGTCTTTGCCGAGCTGGTCAAGGCGCGGCTGACCACGCTGGTGTTGCTGACCACCTTTGTCGGGTTTTACATGGGCGAACAGGGAGCGATGCATTTTGCGCTGATGTTCCACGTCCTGGCGGGCACGGCGCTGGTCGCGGCCGGCGGGGCGGCATTGAACCAGTTGTTCGAACGCGAATACGACGCCAAAATGCGCCGCACGCAAAACCGGCCGTTGCCGGCGGGACAACTGGAACCGGTGACGGTGATGATTTTCGGCGGTGTGTGCGCGACCGCAGGACTGTTTTATCTCGCGCTGGCGGTAAATCTGCTCACGAGCGTCATGGGCGCTGTCACCCTGTTGGGTTATCTGTTCATCTACACGCCCCTGAAGCGCGTTACCTGGTTGAACACACTGGTGGGGGCCGTGCCGGGCGCATTGCCGCCGGTAATGGGCTGGACGGCGGCACGCGGCGAACTGAGCGGCGAGGGCTGGGCGCTGTTTGCCATCGTGGCGTTCTGGCAAATCCCCCATTTCATGTCCATCGCGTGGATTTACCGCGACGAATACGCGAAGGCCGGCTTCAAAATGTTGCCGGTGGTTGATCCGGACGGCCACCGCGCCGGGCAACAGGCGGTCAATCACGCACTGGCGTTGCTGTTCGTGAGCCTGTGTCCGTTTGTTTTCCAAATGGCCGGGACCATTTATCTGGCCGGGGCTCTCATTTTGAGCGGAGGTTATCTGTGGTTCGCCCTGCAATTTTTGCGGCAACTCTCCCTGGCACAGGCGGAATTGACGCTGGTGCGCGCCCGGCAATTGTTTCTGGCCTCCATCATTTATCTGCCGCTGCTGCTGGCGGTGATGGTTCTGGACAAGATGAAATAACATGGAAACAGCCGTCCCTACTGCTCCCCTGGAACACCCGCACGAAGCCAGCCACGGCGATCACGAGCATCACGACCCCGGTTTCTGGCGCCAATATATTTTTTCCACCGATCACAAGGTCATAGGCATCCAATACGGTCTGACGGCGATGGGCTTCATGTTGTTCGGATTTTTCCTGATGCTTCTGATGCGCTGGCAGATTGCGCATCCGGACAAACCGGTTCCGGCCATCGGCGGCCTGCTCGCCAAGGTCCTCGGCCAGGTCGCCGCCGGCGGCGCCATTTCGTCCGAACTCTACAATTCTTTCGGCGCCATGCACGGGACCATCATGGTGTTCCTGGCGGTCGTGCCGCTGGCGTTTGCGGCCTTCGGCAATTATGTCGTCCCGCTGATGATCGGCGCGCCGGACATGGCGTTTCCACGGCTGAACATGGCGAGCTATCAGGCTTATGTGCTTGGCGGCATCGTGATGCTGGTGAGCTTTTTCATCCCCGGCGGCGCGGCCCAGGCGGGCTGGACCTCCTACTCGCCGCTGGCGACCTCGATTCCGACGCAAGGCCAGATGTTCTGGCTCATCGGAATGGTGCTGCTTATCACATCGTCGCTGCTGGGCGCGGTAAATTTCATCGCCACCATCATCCAGTTGCGCGCGCCGGGCATGACGTGGATGCGGCTGCCGTTTTTTGTCTGGGCGCAATTTGTGACGGCGTTTCTGTTGCTGCTGGCGTTTCCGCCGCTGGAAGCCGCGGGCATCATGCAATTGATGGACAACGTGGCCCACACGAGTTTCTTCCTGCCGACGGGCCTGGCCATCGGCGGGCACCTGGCGCACATCAGCGGCGGCGGCAGTCCGTTGCTCTGGCAGCATTTGTTCTGGTTCCTCGGCCATCCGGAGGTGTACGTGCTGATCCTGCCGGCGATGGGCATCGTGGCTGAAATCATCGCCAACAACACGCGCAAGCCGCTTTGGGGTTACAAATCGAAGGTGTACTCGGCGCTGGCCATCGGCTTCCTGTCGTTCATCGTCTGGGCGCATCACATGTATCTGACCGGCATGGGAACCAAAATCGCCACCTTCTTTCAGGCCACGACGATGATCATCTCGATCCCGTCGGTGATCATCCTGACGTGCCTGTTGATTTCGTTGTGGGGCGGTTCCATCCGGTTCAACACACCCATGCTGTTCGCCCTGGGTTTCCTGCCGATGTTCGGCCTCGGAGGGCTTACCGGCCTGCCGTTGGGGCTGGCGCCCAGCGACATTTATCTGCACGACACCTATTACGTCATCGCCCACTTCCACTATGTCGTCGCGCCGGGCACGATCTTCGCGCTGTTCGCGGGGATTTATTTCTGGTTTCCGAAAATGACGGGGCGAAGAATGAATGAATTCTGGGGCCGGGTACATTTCTGGGGATCGTTTGTGTTCATGAACGTCGTGTTTCTGCCGATGTTTGCGCAGGGCATGAAAGGGATGCTGCGGCGCATGGCCGACGGCGGCGTGAATTATTCCGCCGCGCGCGTGCCGGGCGTGCTGGATACGCTGCCGAACTCGATTATGGAATTGCACACGTGGATTTTGTGGGGCGCAATGGCGCTGGGAGTGGCGCAAATTCCGTTCATTATCAATTTGTTCTGGAGCATCAAACACGGCGAGGCAGTGAACAGCGACAATCCCTGGCATTCGACGACGCTCGAATGGCAGACGCCCACGCCGCCGCCGCACGGAAATTTCATCCGGCTGCCGCGGGTTTATCGCGGCCCGTATGAATACAGCGTGCCCGGCCGGGACAAGGATTTCCTGCCGCAAAACGAACCGGAGGCGCCCGAGGCCGCTCCGGGGCTTTCACCCCTGCCGGCGCATTGACCTTTCATCATGGAAATCCCCTACGTTGTTCAACCGCGGCCCGACACCGGCGTCTATAACGCCAAGGTTGGCATCTGGCTGTTTCTGGCGTCGGAAGTGATGCTCTTCGGCGCGTTGTTTTCCGCCTACGTGCTGCTGCGCGTGGGGGCCGAACCCGGCACCTGGCCGCACGGCTGGCAGAATCTGACGCTGGGCACCATCAACACGGTGATCCTCGCCACGTCGGCCATCACCACGCTGCTCGCCTGGGTCGCCTGCAAAACCCGGCAGATCGGCCGATTCAAATTTTTCCACGGCGCCACCCTGCTCCTGGCGCTGACGTTCCTGGGTGTCAAATCGGAGGAATACCGCGAACACCTCAACCATTACGAGATTCAGCTTGCCGACGGGCGGATTGCCGAAGGTGACATGCGGGAAAACGATCCCAAACAGGATGATGTGCTGATTGACGGCCGTTACGTGATGGATGAAAAAGAACTGTACGACCTGCGCGCACAAAGGGAAACCCGGCCGCAGGCAATCAAAATCCCGCGGGCGCAAATCAAGGAGATGGAAAATTACGGCCCGTGGCACAACACGTATCTGGCGCTCTATTTTACGCTCACGGGATTGCACGCGCTGCACGTGCTCGGCGGCGGCCTCGTCATCGGCTTTCTCTGGGGACCGGGCCGGCGGCTGTGGGAGACCAATCCCGAACAATTCACCAACCGCGTCGAGATCTCGGGGCTGTTCTGGCATTTTGTGGATCTGGTCTGGATTTTTCTGTTTCCTGTCTTATACTTAATGTAACTTGAATTTATGAATGAATTGCATTCCGTGGATTTCAGGAGTTACGGGTGGCGTTGCCTCTATGTGTTGGTGGCCGTGTTAGGCACGACGGCGCTGATGATTTGGATTTCCTTTTTGCCGCATTACAGTTGGGCGGCGAAAGCGGCGCTGATTCTGTGTGTGGCGTGTGTGAACGCCGGTCTCGTCGCCGGCTTCCTGATGCACCTGTTTTCGGAAAAGAAGATGATTTACACCCTGCTCGCCTTTGTCGCCGTTTGTTGCGCCGGGTTGATGGGTTTGACGATTTACGCGATGCACGACATGCCGCCAGGCACGGTGTTTCACTAAGGTTTGAATTAAAATGTCGCTCAAATTCGTCCATCTGATTTTTGTAAGCCTGCTGACGGCACTGGCGTTCGGGTGCGCGGCGTGGGCCTTCGGCACCGGCCGGCCCGCGTTCGGCACGGGCGGTATTGCCGCGGGCGCCCTGGTAATCGTTTATGGGATTTATTTTCTGAAGAAGTTGAAAAATGTGAGTTACCTGTGAAATCATTCCGCAAACTTTTTATCAGCACCGCGGCCCTGGCCGGGGCCGCGCTGATGCCGTCGCCCGTGTTCGCCTGCGCGGCATGCTATGGCAAAACCGATTCCGCGCTGGCCAGCGGCATGAACTGGGGCATTTTCACCCTGCTGGGAGTGGTGCTGACGGTGCTGACGTGCATCGCGCTGTTCTTCGTTCACATCGTCCGCAAGGAGGAAGCGCTGTCCAAGTCGTCACCGCCGGCCAACGATCCCGCTGATTTATGACACAATGGTTCGCCGAAAAAGTGCTGTGTCTGCCCACGCTGGCTTCGAAAGGCGGCGCGGGGGTGGACGCATTGATGGTGTATGTCCATTGGCTGATGCTGGCACTCTTCATCGGCTGGCTCATTTATTTCCTGTATGTCCTCCGCCGGTTTCGCCAGTCGCGAAACCCGAAGGCCGATTACGTGGGCGTCAGAAATCGCGCGTCGAGCTACCTCGAACTCACCGTGGCCGGCATTGAAGCGGTGCTGCTGATCGTCGTGGCCGTGCCGATTTGGGCCAGAAACGTGGAGCAATTCCCGCCTGCTGATAAATCCACCGTCATTCAAATCGTCGCCCAGCAATATGCCTGGAACGTCCGTTATCCCGGTCCCGACGGCATTTTCGGCCGGCAGGACATGAAATTTGTCACCGCGGACAACGTATTTGGCGTGGATCCGAGTGACCCGAACGGCAAGGACGACATCCAAACGCTCAATGAGATTCATGTCGTCGTCAACAAGCCGGTCATCATTTACGTCAGCTCGAAGGACGTGATTCACTCGCTGAAAATTTTCGCCATGCGGGTGGAACAGGATGCCATTCCGGGGTTGCGGATTCCGTGCTGGTTTATTCCCACCCGGATCGGTCGTTACCAGGTCAGTTGCGCGCAGCTTTGCGGCCCCGCCCATGCCGCCATGTCCGGCGGCTTCCTGATTGTGGAAAGCCAGGAAGACTTCGACAAATGGATCAAGTCCAAGAGCGGCAGCGCGGCCACCCAAAGCTTTGAGTAAACCAGTCCGGTTCGCCCCGCCCTGAAAATCCGCTTACTTTTTGCAGCATAGTGTGGTTTATTTCACCTGGTTATGGCGGATGCACCTCAACAACTGCCGCGCACGCTCTGGATTGGCATCGTCCTGCTGCTCGTCGTCCTGTGCCTGGCCTACGCGCTCTCGCTGGTGGAATTGAATCGCGCCCAACAGCGCATGCTGCCCGTCATCGGACCGGTCGCCGATTTCACCCTCCTGAATCAGGACGGCCGGGCCACCACGCTCGCCGACCTGACCAACCACGTCTGGGTCGCGGACATCATCTTCACCCGCTGCGCCGGGCCGTGCCCGGTGATGACGGCACAAATGAAATCGCTTCAGGACGCCCTGCCGCCGACGAACCCGGTGAAACTGGTGACGCTGACGACCGACCCGGATTTTGACACGCCGCCGGTGATGAAAAATTACGGCGAACGGTTCGGCGCGGATTTCAACCGCTGGACGTTCCTGACCGGTTCCAAAACCGGAATTGCCGGTCTGGCGGGTGACAGTTTGAAATTGAGCGCCCAGCCGGTAAAACCAGAGGATCGCAAAAACGATGCCGACCTGTTCATCCACAGCACGATTTTTGTGGTGGTGGACAAACACGCGCGGCTGCGCGGAATTTTTGAAACCACAGGTGAAGGCGTGACGTGGACGAACGTCCAGCCGCGCCTCATTGCCGCCGTAAATAAACTCGAACGCGAGCGATGACCGTTCACGACCTGCCCGCCGTCAACGCCTCGCTCAACGGCTTGAGCGCGGTTTTCCTGACCGCCGGTTACGTTTGCATCCGGCGCAAAAATCAAATCGCCCACCGCAATTGCATGGTGGCGGCATTCGCGACCTCGATTGTTTTTCTGGCCTGCTATCTGACCTACCATCTCAACGTCCAGACCGTGACCCACTTCCGGAATCCGGCGTGGTTCCGTCCGATTTACCTGGTGATTTTGCTCACGCACACGGTGTTGGCCGCCGTCATCGTGCCCTTGATTCTGGTGACGCTGTATCAGGCCTGGCGGCAGAATTTTGAAGCGCACAAAAGAATTGCGCGCTGGACCTGGCCGTTGTGGATGTACGTTTCGGTGACCGGCGTGGTGGTTTACCTGCTGCTCTACCGGATATTTCCGCAAACCTGAAACCACATGTCATCCGCCGTCCAGGTTTTGATTCACGCCAGCCAGTTTCCGGAAAACGTCCGGCGCGACCTGCTCGCCTCGCTCCGCACACGACGTGTGAACCACAAATTTCTCTACGACAGCGTCAGGCAGACACAAAAGTGGCTGGCGCTGCACCGGGCGTATTCGCCCACGCGCAATGACGCGGATTGCCAGGCGATTTACGAAAAAAGCTTCAAAGCGGCGGCAGCACAAACCAGGGGGAAGAAAATCCACGTCGTCGGTCTCGGTTGCGGCGGCGGGCAGAAGGACACGCGCTTGCTGAGATTGCTGAAATCGCAGGGCAAAGAAATATTTTACACGCCCTGCGACGTGAGCGCCGCGATGGTCTTGACGGCCCGCCGGACCGCGCGGGCGGTCGTACCGGAAAAAAATTGTTTTCCGCTCGTCTGCGATCTGGCCACGGCGGATGATTTGCCTGCCGTTCTCGATTCATGCCTCACGCCTCACGCCTCACGCCTCATCACCTTCTTCGGCATGATTCCAAATTTCGAGCCGCAAACCATCCTGCCGAAACTGGCCTCCATCATCCGGCCCAAGGATTTTCTCCTGTTCAGCGCCAACCTCGCGCCAGGCAAAGATTACGCCGCCGGCGTGAGAAAAATCCTGCCACAATACGACAATCCCCTCACCCGCGACTGGTTGCTGACGTTCCTGCTCAATCTGGGCGTGGAACGCGGCGACGGGCGGTTGCGCTTCAAAATTGAAGATAATCCGGTGAACGGATTGAAACGCGTCGTGGCCGAATTTTATTTTTCGCAGCCACGACGGATTGAAGTGGAAGGTAAACGGTTCGCCTTTCGCGCCGGCGAACGCATCCGGCTTTTTTTTTCCTACCGTTACACGCCGGAGCGCGTCCGTCAGATGCTGGCCGGGCAGGGGCTGGAAATTGGCGGTCAATGGATGACAAAATCGCAGGAGGAAGGGGTGTTTCTCTGCGGCCATTCCAAGAACAAACCGGGCCGGTCCCGGAGCAGGATTTTCAAACGACGTTGATGGGTTGCGTGTAAACGTCCGCCTGCTATTGTTTCCGCGTGACGACCATTGTGATTGCCACCCGCAACGCCCACAAAGCAGGCGAAATCCGGGCCATTCTCGGCAAGCAGGTTCAGGTCCTGACGCTGAACGATTTTCCCGACCCGCCCAGGGTTGCGGAGGACGCCGACACCTTCGCCGGCAATGCGACGAAGAAAGCCGACAAGCTGGCGCGCTGGCTGGCCGCCAACTTCCCTCCCACCCGCCGCTCGTCACCGCTGTTTGTGCTGGCCGATGATTCCGGGCTGGAGGTGGACGCGCTCAACGGCGCGCCGGGCGTGCATTCGGCGCGCTTTGCGGCCGAGAATTCCGCCAAATCCGGCAACACGCCCGACGCCGACAACAACGCCCGGTTGCTGCAATTGCTCAAGGACGTTCCGTTTGAAAAGCGCCGGGCGCGCTTTCAGTGCGTCATCGCGCTGGTGGAAATCGCGTCCAAGTCCACCGTTCGGCAGCCCCAATTGTTCGAGGGCGCCTGTGAAGGCCGCATCGGGTTTGAACCGCGCGGAAAGAACGGCTTCGGTTATGATCCGCTGTTTTTGCCGGTGGGATTTGAGCGGACCTTTGCCGAACTGGATGAGGACGTGAAAAACCGTTTGAGCCATCGTGCCCGGGCTTTGGATAAACTGAAGCACTACCTGGAAGGAAGCGTCACGTCCGTTCCCTGACTTTTTCCCGGCGGCGAGGAATCCTGCACTGCCGCCTTTTTCTTTTCGAGCGAATCTTTCAATTCAGGAAACAATCCTTCCAAGTGATTGAAAAACAGCCCCGGTTCGTTCACCCCGACCGCTTCCACCAGCGGCAACGCCTGCAACCCGGCCTTTTTAACCCAGAAAAGGTCCCGCGCCTCGCCGTCACGCAGATTGGTCCCGTAGAACACGTCCAGATAATTCTCCAGGGCCTGCTGGAGCAGCCGGTTCCGATCGTCGCCGGTGGCGAGGTCCGCTTTCTTTTCCAGGGCGATGCCGAGATTGATTTGGGCCTGGCTGCGCGCGGAGACACCCCCCCACGGCGAAGCGATGACCTGCGCACAGGCGTTGGTGGCCGCATCGTAATTGGTCAACTGCAGGTCGCACTTGCTGATTTCGATTAACGCCAGCGCGCTCAGTTCGTTGGTGGGATACAACTGGCCGATCGAATTGAACACGCCCAGGGCCTGTTGGAAATTGGCCAGCGGCTTGTTGGTGTCCGGCGAATCTTCCAGCATCAACGCGCTGCCATAGGCGAAGAGGGCTTGCGCATTCAGGTCCGGCGGACAATTCGTGTCGCTCGTCAGGGAAGTAAAATGGTCAATAGCATCCTTGTAGCTGGGCAGGCCCATGGCCGCACGTCCGGCCATCAGGCGCGCCTGATAGGCCAGGTTGGTGCTGACGAAGGGCAAGGCCTGCCAGTTGGTGTTCTGATAAAGCAATTTGTAATTGCGTTCCGCTTCCATGTAATTTGTCCCGCCCAGGCGGAAATAATAATCGGCCACCCACAATTGGGCCAGCGGGGCAAGGTTATGGGTGGGAAATTGCGCCACAAAATTCGTGAACTGGTCGAAGGCGTTCGTCTCGTTCCCCGCCTGAAAATACGCCGAGGCCAGTGCATAATCCACTCGCGGCCGCAAAGCGTTGGTGGGATAATCCTTCAGCCAGCTTTCGTACCGGGCGATGGCCGCGGGCCAGTCCGGCTCCTGGTCCTGCTCGTAGGTGTGGGCAATGGCCAGTTCCGCTTCGGCCCGCAGTGGTGATTCCGGAAACATGTCCTCGAATTTCTGGTAGAGGGCACGCGCGGCGGCGGGTTGACGGGCGTCCGCCAGGCCTTCTCCCACCAGCAGGATACTGCTGTCGGCCAGGTCGCTGGCTGGATACAGTTTGAGCAGGCGATCCATGGCGCTGTTGGCCCCGTCCATGTTCGTCAATTCCAGGTTCGCGCGAACCATCTGGTAGAGCGCACGGTCGCCGAGCGTTTGCATGACCGCGGGGAAATTGGTGAAATCCTCCACCACCCGGCGGTAGTTGCTCAACGCGTTGGTGAAATCCTTTTGCGCGAACAGGGCGTCGCCCATTTTGAACCTCGCCATGGCCTGGTCCGGGGACGGCGGCAAAAGCTGGGCTGCGGACTGGAAATCGGCAAAACTTTTAAGGACCCGGCCTTCAAGCCACAAACACCAGCCGCGATCCAGATACGCCTTGCCGGTGAGCGGGCTATTGGTAAAGGCGCGGAGAAATTGATCGAAATGCGCCTGCGCCGCCGGCAACAGGTTCGTCGCCACCGACAGATGTCCGGCGTCTATCAGTTGGGCGGTATAATCCCTTAATTGCAATTCACCAAGCGTCAGCAGCGCCATGTCGGTCGCCGCTGAACCCGGAAATTGCACCAGAAATTTTGCCAGGGATTGTTCCGCGGCGGGAAACTGGTCTTGCGCAATGGCCAGCTCCGCCATTTTCAAAATGGACTGCCGCGCCCAATCGACCGGCGCGTTCAACCGGAGGAGTTCCTGATAGGTGGCGATGGCCGTGGACTTTTGGCCCAGTTGCTCCAGCACCCGCGCCCGCAACATCAGACCCTCGGCCTGCAACACCTCGTCTTTTTCCGCCAGCGCGATTTGGATCAGGTTGGTCGTGGCGGCCAGCGCCGCGTTGGTGTCACCGGCCGCCAGTTTGACCTCATAGAGCAAATAGGCGCGCTGCCAGTCCAGTTGCGGCCCGGGCGATGGCGGGGTCAGTGACTCCAGAACCCCCGCCGCCCCGGTGAAATCATTTTGCGCGAATCTGGCCTGTGCCAGCAGTAAATTCCCGCGCACAACCAGTTCGTTGGTCGAATCCGTCTGCACCGCTTGCTGGAACACGCCGTTCGTTTCCTCCAACAGGGCGCTCAATGGCCCCCAGTCGTTCAACTGTCCGCGGGCGGCCGCCGCCTCCACCACGGCCCGGAGCCGCAGTGATGATTCCGGGAAATCGCGCGCCAGAGCCACGAAGGTTTCCGCCGCCGCGCGAAAATCTCCGCTTTGCAGTTGTGCTTCGCCAATCCAGTAAGCGTATTGGTCGCCGAGGTGTCCGGCGTCGGTTTTATGGGCGGCGAGCAAGGCAATGACCTGCGGGAGTTTGCCCTGTTTGTATTCCGCCTCGGCCTGTAGCAACACCGCCTCGGCTAGGTGCTCGGACTTCGGGTATTTCTGGATGAATTTGGCGAATTCCGTTTCCGCACGGCCCCAGATGCCGTCCTGATACGCGCTGACGGCGGCGGTATAGGCGCGCTCTTCCCGTGCGGTGGCGGCCCAACCCTGTCCGCCGCCGGAGAACAGCACGGACAAAATCAACAGCCATTGCCAGCGAAACGCCATGCGCCTGAATTTAAACGACCCGGCGCGGCGACAAAAGCGGGAAATGAGAATCCGCGAAACGGAATTCAATTTGTGGTGGAGGCCGGCGGGTTTTCCGTTCTGGCCTTTTTCAATTCCGCAGCGGTTTCCTCCGACATTTTTTGGATTTTCTGCAGCAGGGGTGCCATGCGCTGTTGCATGATGGCCATCGTGCGCTTGATCAACTCCGGCTGCTTGTTCACAAACGATTGACCGACCGGCGTCTGGTAGAAGGCAATCAGTCCGTCAACCTCCTCCTGGGAAAATGTTTCGCGATACACCTGGACGTACAAGTCCTTCATTTTATCCCAGCTCAATTCCTCCTTCAGGATGCTGATCATCCGCGCCTGTTGCCTGTCGATGATGGCCTGTTCTTCGGCGCTCAACGTCTTTCCCCTGGTCGTTTGCTGCAGGGCGGATTTCATCGCGCCATCCATCTGGTTAAGGAAGGAATCCGCGAGCTTGTCAACTTTTGTCAATTGCAGCAGTTGGTTGATGGATTGATCCGATGGCGGGGCAGCGGAGCCGGGAAAAGGGAAAATTAAAACCGCCAAGAGTAACAGCGTTGATGGAATTTTCATGAACGCGATTTTGAATTCGCACCCCGACCCGTCAAGATATTTTGGCTGGTGGATCAGAGCACCGATGGTGTCTTTTGCCCTTCTTTCTTCTGATCTTCGTCCGGCTGATTTTTGGGATGGGCCGCCGGGATCGTCAGGATAAAGGTGGAACCTTCCCCCGGCTTGCTCTTCGCGATGACGTCTCCGCCGTGATACAACGCAATCTTCTTCACGATGGCCAGCCCCATGCCCGTCCCTTCGTATTCATTCCGGGTGTGCAACCGCTGGAATACCTGGAAGATGCGTTCCGCATATTTCTCCTCAAATCCGATGCAATTGTCACTCACCGTCAGCCGGCAAAGTTTCTTCCCGGGTACGCTGGGGTCGGAAATGATTTCCGCGTTGACCTTCACCACCGGCGGCTCCTCGGGCCGGCGGAATTTGAGCGCGTTGCCAATGAGATTTTGCAGCAACTGGCGCATCTGCACCGGCTCCGCGTCGATGACCGGCAGCGGCCCTACTTCGACGCGTCCCTTGACCTGTTCAATCCGTCCTTCCAGGTCGTCCACCACCGACGCCGCCACTTCCGCCAGATTGACCGGCGCGAACGGCTGGGCCTTGGTGGTGACGCGCGAAAACGTCAGCAGGCTGTTGATCAGCGTCTGCATCCGGCCCGTCGCACTCTGCATCCGGGCCAGATAATCGAGCGATTCGGGATCGAATTTGCCGTCGTTCTTTTCCTTGAGCCGTTCGCCAAAGACGGCAACTTTGCGCAGGGGTTCCTGCAAATCATGCGAGGCCACATAGGCAAAATCCTGCAACTCCCGGTTGCTGCGCTCGAGCTGCTGGGCAAATTGTTGCAATTTTCCCTCGCTCTGGTGCAACGCCTCTTCCGCCTGTTTCTGTTTTGTGATGTCCCGGTTGATACCCACCAGGCCGATGATATTCCCCTGGGCGTCCCGCATCGGGGCCTTGGTGGTGGACGTCCAGGTGATGTCGCCGTTGGGCATGACCTGCTTCTCGGTCTTGTTGATCAACGCCTCGCCGGTCTGCATGATCCGCTGTTCATCCGCATAAAATTCCTTCGCCCGCTCCGGCAGTTGAAAATCAAAGTCGGTTTTGCCGATGACCTGTTCCGGGCTGGCCACGCCGAGTCGCTTGACGAGCGCCTTGTTGAGATTCAGGAACCGGGACTGGATGTCCTTGAAGTAAATCCGGTCCGGGATGTTGTCCAGCAACGCCTGCAACTGCCTTTGGGCGTAGGCCAGTTCCTTGCCCTGCCGGAGCAGTTCGGTGTTTTGGGCCGAAAGCCCGGCAACCTGTTGCTCAAGTTCGGCAACACGTTGTTCCCGTCCGTCATGAGATTGGCGTCCTTCCGCTGCGGCTGATTTCCCATTCGACCCATTCGTGCCATTATTCATTAGACCGCCGGTTTTCTGGTCATTGTGATTGGTCATTTTTATGTAAATTATCAACCTGATTAAAAGCATTTTAAGTGCCATAGACGGCACCCGGAGGGGGGGGTTCCCTGCGGGAAAACCCTCTGAATCAAATGGGTACGCAAGTTCACCGCCAGCCGGCAGTTCAGAGCACCGATGGTGTCTTTTGCCCTTCTTTCTTCTGATCTTCGTCCGGCTGATTTTTGGGATGGGCCGCCGGGATCGTCAGGATAAAGGTGGAACCTTCCCCCGGCTTGCTCTTCGCGATGACGTCTCCGCCGTGATACAACGCAATCTTCTTCACGATGGCCAGCCCCATGCCCGTCCCTTCGTATTCATTCCGGGTGTGCAACCGCTGGAATACCTGGAAGATGCGTTCCGCATATTTCTCCTCAAATCCGATGCAATTGTCACTCACCGTCAGCCGGCAAAGTTTCTTCCCGGGTACGCTGGGGTCGGAAATGATTTCCGCGTTGACCTTCACCACCGGCGGCTCCTCGGGCCGGCGGAATTTGAGCGCGTTGCCAATGAGATTTTGCAGCAACTGGCGCATCTGCACCGGCTCCGCGTCGATGACCGGCAGCGGCCCTACTTCGACGCGTCCCTTGACCTGTTCAATCCGTCCTTCCAGGTCGTCCACCACCGACGCCGCCACTTCCGCCAGATTGACCGGCGCGAACGGCTGGGCCTTGGTGGTGACGCGCGAAAACGTCAGCAGGCTGTTGATCAGCGTCTGCATCCGGCCCGTCGCACTCTGCATCCGGGCCAGATAATCGAGCGATTCGGGATCGAATTTGCCGTCGTTCTTTTCCTTGAGCCGTTCGCCAAAGACGGCAACTTTGCGCAGGGGTTCCTGCAAATCATGCGAGGCCACATAGGCAAAATCCTGCAACTCCCGGTTGCTGCGTTCAAGCTGGGAGGCGAACAGCCGCAATTTTTCCTCGCTCTGGCGCAACGCTGCCTCCGCCTGCTTGATATCGGTGATATCGGACAGGATTCCTTGGGTGCCAATAATCTTTCCGCTGAGGTCACATATCGGCAGTTTCAGGGCATGGACAAACTTCTTCGTGCCGTCGGCATGGATGTATTCTTCAATTACGTCAATGGATTTGCCGGTCTGCATGATCTGTTCATGATGGCCCCCGCCGGCACCTGCATAATCAACCGTCGGCGCCGTTGGGTCGCGTTTCGCAGCGTCACTGGCGGTAACTTCCCCGGGTGTTTTGCCCAGAAACTCTTCCGCCTTCATGCCTTTGAGCCGGCAGAACCAGGGGTTGACCAGAATATAGCGGCCAGCGGGGTCTTTGCGAAAAATTCCGACGGGCAATTGTTCCACGAGCGAAGAATAAAGCGCCTGCGATTCCCGCAGCGCCTCCTCCGCCCGCTTGAGATCGGTGATGTCCCGGTTGATGCCCGCCAGCCCGATGACTTTTCCATCCTGGTCCCGTAGCGGCACTTTGTTGGTGGACGTCCAACCGACTTCACCGTTGGGTGCGATCTGCTTTTCAATCTTATTGATCAAAGGCTCGCCGGTCTGCATGATCCGCTGCTCATCCGCATAAAACTCCTTGGCACGTTCCGGCAGTTGAAAGTCAAAATCCATTTTGCCGACGGCGTCTTCCGGATCATCCAGGTTGAAACGCCTGGCCAACGAACGGCTGAGCATGAGAAACCGGGAGTTGGTGTCCTTGAAATAAATCCGGTCGGGAGCAATGTCCAGCAGGGCCTGCAACAGGCGATGGATTCTGAACAGTGCCTCGTTGGACCGGCGCAGTTCATCTTCCGCCTTTTTGCGGTCGGTGACGTCAAATTGGACGCCCTGCGTACCGATGATTTTTCCGTCCGGCCCAAATACCGGCGACTTGACCACTCGCAAATAGCGTTTCTGACCGTCCTTGCCCGTGTATTCTTCTTCGACTTCAATCCGCTCGCCAGTGCGCATGATCTGATCATGATGTTTTGTCCCTTCGGACAGCAATTGGGTAACTTCGGGGTGTTTGTCGCCATGCATTGCTGATTCCACAGCAATAAGTTCTTCGGACGTTTTGCCCGGAATTTCCTCCGCTTTCATGCCCCGGAGCTCACAGAACCAGGAATTGACCAGGACATAGCGGCCTTCGCGATCTTTGCGGAAAATACCGGCGGGCATGTGTTCGACCAGCGAATGATAGAGCGCCTGCGATTCGCACAACGCCTCCTCCGTCCGCTTGTGCTTGGCGATTTCCACCTGCAACAGCCTGTCGGCGTTGGCCAATTGTTTGTTGCTCCGAACCAATTCGGCGTTTTCCGCCAAAAGCCCGGTGACCTGTTGTTCCAGTTCGGCCACTCGTTGTTCGAGTCCGTCGTGTAGATGGCGCCGCCCTGTTCCGGCATGTTTCCCATTCGAGCCACTCGGGCCAACACCCTTCAGATCAACAACTTTCCGACCGTGATGATTGGCCTTATTCATAAGGATGCCTCCAAAAATCAATTATAAAGCAGCTTAATAAGTGCCATATCCGACTCGCCGGGTATGGTGTGCCGGGAACGATGGCCGCATAGCGCAACAGCCTCACCGGCCGGAACATGCGTGGACCATCCGGAAAAGGCGTTGGGAAGGAATTTTACTTGTTGAAGCGGAAGTTGGTCAGGTCGTAATCCTGCATCACGTATTGCTTCGTCTCCAGCCGCATTTTGTTGGCGCGCTTGGCCTGGGTTTCGCCGCCCGCGGCGATGAAATCCGCAAAGCTGATGATTTCGGCGCGGATGAATCCTTTCTGGATGTCCGTGTGAATCGTGCCGCCGGCTTCCCAGGCGGTGATGCCTTTGCGGATGGGCCACGCGCGGTTTTCCTTGCCGCCGACGGTGAGGAAGCAAATGTAGCCTGCTTCGGCAAACGCGCGCAGCAGCAGGGCGTCGGGATTTTCCAGGTCTGCCGCTTCGGCCACCGTCACCGGTTTGGCCGTGTAAAAATTGTGCGCGGCGACGGCCTGGAGTTCTTCCGGCGTCAAACCCGGACCACGAACATATTTCTCCTGTTCGAGCAGCGCCTTGATTTTTTCCAGCGCCGCGCGCTCGGCCGGTTGCGGGTCGCGGCCCAAACGCGTTTCCACAAATTCCAGGTCCTTCAATATCAGGTCCGCCCGCCCTTCCACCGACGCGAGGATGGCGTCGGCATCGAGCAACTGGTCTTCGCCCACCACGTCCACCTGGGCGTGGGTTTTCTTGTCGGCTTCGACGAGGTTGTGCGCCTCGTCGAGGCGCGGGTCTTTGAGGTTGTGTTTGCCGGTTTTGATGCCGGTGACACCCAACAACGCAATTTTCATAAGAGTTATTTGACTGCTGACGGCAGCGCGTGCCGCAAATACTGTCCGGTAAAACTTTCGGCGCAACGGGCCACCGCTTCCGGCGGGCCTTCGGCGACAATGCGTCCGCCAGCATCTCCGCCCTCCGGTCCGAGGTCAATAATCCAATCCGCGGTTTTGATGACGTCGAGGTTGTGTTCGATGACCACAAGGGTATTGCCGGCGTTGCGCAGCTTGAACAGCACTTCGAGTAATTTGGCCACGTCGTGGAAATGCAGGCCGGTGGTCGGCTCGTCCAGGATGTAAAACGTGCGGCCGGTGGCCTTGCGGCTCAGTTCCGCCGCCAGTTTCACGCGCTGGGCTTCGCCGCCGCTCAACGTCGTGGCCGCCTGTCCCAACCCGAGGTATCCCAGGCCGACTTCGGCCAGCGTCAACAACGGCTCGTAAATCTGCGGCACCACGCGGAAAAACGTCACCGCTTCGTCCACCGTCATCGCCAGCACGTCGGCGATGTTCTTGCCCTTGTAGGTGATTTCCAGCGTCTCGCGGTTGTACCGTTTGCCGTTGCAGTCCTCGCACGTCACGTAAACCGGCGGAAGAAAATTCATTTCAATCTTCAGCACGCCGTCGCCTTCGCATTTCTCGCAACGGCCGCCTTTGACATTGAAGCTGAACCGGCCCGGCGCGTAGCCCCGGATTTTTGCCGCCGGCAGTTTGGCGAACAAATCGCGGATGTGATTGAACATGCCGGTGTAGGTGGCCGGGTTCGAGCGCGGCGTGCGGCCGATCGGTGTCTGGTCAATGACGATGACCTTGTCAATCATCTCAAAACCCTTGAGCGCACGGTGGGCGCCGGGAGTTTCCTTGGAGCCGTAAAATTTGCGGAACAGGGCGCGGCGCAGGATGTCGTCCACCAAAGTACTCTTGCCCGAACCGCTCACGCCGGTGATACAGGTGAACGTGCCGAGGGGAATCCGCGCGTCGATGTTGCGCAGATTGTTCTCCTTCGCGCCGAGCACTTCGAGCCAGCCGCGTTCCTCCGTCGGTTTCAGGCGTTTTTTGGGGATGGGAATCGCCAGTTCACCACGCAGATATTGCGCCGTGAGGGAATTTTTGCTCGCCAAAAGTTCCGTCAACGTGCCCGCCGCCACCAGTTCGCCGCCGCGAACACCCGCGCCGGGGCCGAGATCGACGATGTAATCCGCATTGCGAATCGTGTCCGCGTCGTGCTCGACCACCAGCACCGTATTGCCGAGGTCGCGCAGGCCCTTGAGCGTGGCCAGGAGCCGGTCGTTATCGCGCTGGTGCAGGCCGATGCTCGGTTCGTCCAGAATGTAGAGCACGCCGACCAGGCCGGCGCCGATCTGCGTCGCGAGCCGGATGCGCTGGGCCTCGCCGCCGCTCAAGGTGCTGCTCTCGCGGTCCAGCGTGAGGTAGCCGAGGCCGACATTTTTCAGGAAGCCGAGCCGGGCGCGGATCTCCTTGATGACCTCGTGGGCGATTTTCTCCTCAAATTCCGTGAGCTGAAGGCCGGCAAAAAATTCATCCGCCTTTTCCACCGACAACGCGCAGACGTCCATGATGGACAAGCCGGGAATCGTAGGACAGGCGTCCCGCCTGTCTCTAATTTTTTTCAAAGAAGATGGAGACAGGCTGGAAGCCTGTCCTACGCTGATATCGTTTCCCAGGGTCACCGCGAGAATTTCGGGTTTCAGGCGCTTGCCCTTGCAGACGTCGCAGAATTGCGGGCTCATGTAAGGCTTGATGCGGTTGCGGACGAACTCGCTTTCGCTTTCGGTGTACAGCCGTTCCAGGTTCGGCAGGACGCCCTCAAACGGCCGGCTGATGGTGTGCTGGCTGCCCGCGCGCCAGAAATGAAAATCCACGTCCTGCTCGCCCGAGCCGTGCAGGAGCACCTGCTTGAAATCGTCGGGCAGATTTTTCCAAGGCGTTTCCAGGCTGACGTTGAAGTGCGCCGCGACTGAGCGCAGCATGGCCTTGTAATAAATGTTCATCCGCTTGCCGGCCCGGCGCCACGGTTGAACCGCGCTCTCCAACGCCTGTTCCGGATCGGGCACCACGAGGCTTTCGTCGAAAACCATTTTCTGGCCAAGGCCGTGGCAAGTCGGGCAGGCGCCGGCCGGGGCGTTGAAGGAAAAATGTTTCGGCGTGGGCGGGTCGTAGCTCTTGCCCGTGGCCGGCGAACACATTTTGTTGGAATGGAGAGTCTCGGTCCAGCTGTCGTTTTGCGTATTGCGTGTTGCGTCAACTTTCACCACCGACTCTCCTTGCTGCTTGACGGAAGACGCACCACGCACCACGTCCGGCATTTGGTGCAGCGTGAACATGACGCCCTCGCCCCAGCGCAAGGCCGTTTCCACCGAATCGCTCAGGCGCACCCGGATTTTTTCGTCAATCACCAGCCGGTCCACGACGGCTTCGATGGTGTGAAATTTCTTTTTGTCGAGCTTGACGCGCGTGTCGGCGGCGAGCTCCACCAATTCGCCGTCCACCCGGGCGCGGACGAAGCCCTCGCGCGCGAGGCGTTCGATCACGTCACGGAACTCGCCTTTCTGCCGGCGAACGACCGGCGCGAGCAGCATCACGCGGGTTTTGGGCGGCAGCGCGAGGATTTTATCCACGATATCGCTGGTGGTCTGGGAGACAATGGGCACGCCGGTGTCCGGGCAATGCGGCTTGCCGATGTGGGCGTACAGGAGACGGAGGTAATCGTAAATCTCGGTGGTGGTGGCGATGATGGAACGCGGGCTGGAGCCGGAGCTGCGCTGCTCGATGGCGATGGCCGGCGACAGGCCTTCGATAAAATCCACCTCCGGTTTTTGCATCTGATCGAGGAACTGGCGGGCGTAGGCGGAAAGGCTTTCGACGTATTTGCGCTGGCCCTCGGCGTAAATGGTGTCGAACGCGAGCGACGATTTGCCGCTCCCGCTCAAGCCGGTGATGACCACCAGCCGGTCGCGCGGGATGTTCAGCGTGAGGTTCTTCAGATTATGCTCACGCGCCCCGCCGATGCGGATGAATTCCTTGCTCATAACCGCGAATTTCGCGTTTGAATCAATCGGGAAATATATTCCAGACCCCGGCGAAAGCAAAGCCGGAATGACGGATGCGAATGGTACAATTTAAGTTTTCGGTGGGGCGGCGCACCCGAGCCGGCTCGTCAGCAGCCTTGCCCCACCAAACTGGAAAGGCAGGGCTCGTTGTCCCCAACGAGCCGTCGGGCCGGTTTTCAAGTTCAGCGGCGCGCCTGGGTAGGGCGGCGCTGCGGCGCCGCCAAGTATCATGGCCGCGCAGCAGGACGGCCCTACCGTCTGGAATAGATGCCGCTGCCGATCGGTGGTGCCTGGTTGCGCTGGGGAATCGTCTCTTGCGCCATTACTAGTAATCGAAGAGCCGGAAGAATTTGGCCGCCGTGGGTGGGCCGGTCTGGCCGTTGTCGATGAAGGTGTAAACGCCGTTGGACTGCGTGAGCACCGGGCTGGCCAGGACGGACCAACTGCTGAAGGGCAGCGCCAGATTGGTCGTCCACCGAATCCCATAATTATAATTCGTCGGCGCGCTCCACTTGAGCGTCAGGTCGTTGGTCCCGCCAATGTTGGTGACGGTGACGCTGGAGAAGGACAGGGTTTGCGGTATCGGCGTCATAAACGGCCAGACGATGAGCCGGTAAAACTTCTCGGGTCCGAACCCGCCGGTCAACGAGCCGTTGTCGAAGAAGGTGAAGATTCCGGTGGTGGAAGTCAGCACGATGTTCGAGACGGTATGCCAGGTCACCGGCGGCTGGAGGCTGGCGGTCCATTGCACCTGATACTGGTAATTCGTCAGGCCGTTCCATTTGAGCCAGAGGCCGCCGTTGGTCGTGGTGATGCTGAAGCTGGACACCGGCGGGCTGGGTGGCGGGAAGCCAAACGTCACTTGGAAGACGAACGTGACATTGCTGGTGCCCGGGTTCTGGAAGCCGAGGTAATAGCTCGCGCCCGGCACGAGCGGCGGCACGGAATTGGTGGTGAGCACGAAATTGCCGCCGGTGCTGGTGGACAACATCAGGAAATCGCCCGCGTTGGTGTTGCCGGTGGGCGGCTGGTTCTGGTCAAACCACACGTTCAACGGGCCGGTGGCGGAAATCAGCAGGTTGTTCGCCGAGATGGCGCCGCTCGGCACGGTGATCACCGCCTGCGACATCGTCCCGGCCAGGACGGTGTTGGTGGCCGGCTCCGGTCCGAAGATCGTTCCCAGATTCAGGCTGCTCACGAGCCGGTAGAATTTCATGGGCCCCAGCCCGCCGGTCAGGGAGCCGTCGTCAAACCAACTGAAATGTCCGTTGGTCGCGGTCACGGTGACATTGATGACCGGGTCCAGAACCACGTTCCAGGCAACCGGAGTGAGACTGGCCGTCCACTGGATTTCGTACTGTAAATTCGTCGGACCCTGCCACTGGAGCAGGAAACCGTTTGTCCCGCTGATGTTGGTGCGCGTAATGGTCAGGCCGGAAATGGGCGAGACCGGTAACGTCGGGGCCGGGTAATGGAAATTCACTTCGATCACGAACGTTGCCGGAGCGCCGCCGGTGTTTTGCACGCCAAGATAATATGACCCGCCCGGAATGATGTTGGTGGGCATGCTCGTGGTGCTTAAAACGGAACTGCCGTTGGTCGAGTTGGCCAGCAGAGTGTAGTCGCCCGTGTTGGTGCCCGTGGGGAAACCGACCCGGCTGAACAGCAGGTTCACCGGCGCGGTTGAAGAAACCAGGATATTCGTAGCCATGTCCGCGTTGGTAGGCACGGTGACCAGATAATAGGCGATTTTGCCCGCCGCCACCGTATTCGTCTGCGGCGAGGTATCGGCCAGCAGCACCGAACTGGTGACAATGTTCGTCACGCTGACCATGACGCTGACTGTCACCGGGCCAAAACCGTTGGCCGTATCCAGATTGGTCACGTAGAAATCGAAGGAGGCGAAGCCGAAATAATTGTTCGATGGCGTGAAGGTGGCGATGGAATTGGTCAAAGTTACGGTTCCATTGATACCATTGGCCACGCTGAAACTCAGGTTGCCCGTCCGGCCGGCGATGGCATAAAGATCCACGGCCACCGGCGTGTTCGAAACCGTCAGCGCATGTGGCGCGGCCAGCCAGTTGATGTAATGTTCCAGGTCGGTGTAACCGTCCGGGTTGCTGTGGTTGTTGTTCGGCACGGCGGGGTTCATGCTGGCCACGCCGGTCGCGGCCAGGGTGATTTCCCAGTAATCCGGGATGCCGTCGCCATCGCTGTCCAACGGCTGCGGAGCGGGGTTGAGGATCGGCCAGGGATTCATGCCGACGAAGGTGTTATATCCCTGGGAATTCCAATACGAAGCGGCACCCGAATAACCGCCGGAGGCAACGCCATAATTGGTGATGAGATAAACGCCCGGGAAATTGTTCGCGCTGATGAAGTCAATGATCTGGCCGCTCTTGTTGCGGACGCCGGCAACAATGTCCACGTCCACCGGATCGCGCAGCAGGGACGTGGCGGTGGCCAGGGAACCGGTCACCGTGGTGCCCGCCACCGACGCGCCGGCAAAGTCCAGCACCTGTTCGTACGCCAGGGCGGGCTCGTCGTTGGTGACCTGGATTTCGGGCATGGGCGTCGGGCCGGGCAACGGCGTGTAGGTGCCGCTGAACATGCTCCAGCCGGTGTCCACGCCGTCGAGCGTAAGGCTGTAGGGATTGCTGTCGATGAAGTTGGTGGCCTGGTAAATCTGCGTATCGGCGGCGCTGGGCACGTTGGACTGGAAAGCAACGCCGGGATCAGCCTCGAGGTCGCCGCCGGCGATGAAATAATTGCCGATGGAATTCATGAAGTTGGAATACCCGTCCGGATTGTACGCCGAATCGTCCTCGTTGTAGCCGCAGAAAATACCCCAGTTGAACACCACGTTGTTGATGAAATCCAACTGGATGTCGTCGCCCAGGCGCGGGTTGCGGCTCCAGTTGTCCGCGTAGAGGTTGTGATGATAGCTGACCGCGCCGGAGCCGTAACGGATGAGCGAACCGTAACCGTGCTCCTGGTAGCCGGGGGCGCCGCTGTCCTGCAAATGGGCGGAATGGTTGAGCGGTTCGGCGATCATGCACCATTGTATCGTGACGTTCGTGGAAAGCGTGGTGGACAGGACTTCGTCGATGCTCCACGACGCGGAAACATGGTCAACAATCGAATTCGTCGCGTAATAAAAATGGAACGAATCGTCCTGGAAATACGGGGCATAAAGGTCGCCCGGCCGGCAGCGGAGGAAGCGCACCTGCACGTCGTGGGTGTGCTCCACCGAGGTCAGCAAACCCTGGAGGCAGATGCCGTCGCCGGGCGCCGTCTGGCCGGCGACGGTGATATAGGGCTGATTGATCTTGAGATCGGAGAACAGCGTGATGGTGCCGGAAACGTCGAAGACAATCGTCCGGTTGCCGGAACTCGTCTCGATACCGTAACGCAGGCTGCCCGGGCCGTCATCGTTCAGATTGATGACGTGATAAACATCGCCGCCGCGGCCGCCGATGGCAAAGCCGCCCGATCCTTCCGCGCCGGGGAAGGCCGGCAGACCATTGGTGAGAACCACCAGGACGTTGAAAATGTCGGACGCCGTTTGCCCAGTGCTGTCGGTCACAACGTTGGTAAAAGTATAGACGCCGGGCGCGTTGCTGATTGCGGGCGTCCAAGTGATGATGCCGGTGTGGAGACCGATGCCACCGCTGGTAATGCTGGTAAGATTGTAGGTGTATGGCGGCGTGCCGCCCGTGGCGGCATTGGCCACGGTAAACAACTGGTTCGCGTAGGCGACCTGTTCCGGCAATTGCGGCAGGACCAGCGGCGGCGGCATCAGATGGAAAATCACCTCGATGGCGTTGGTGAAACAACCAGCGGTCGTGTTCTGCACGCCGAGAAAATAGGTCGCGCCGGGCACCAGCGGCGGCAAAGTGTTGGTGGTCAAAGTCGCAGAGCCGCTCGTAACCGAGTTGAGCAACAGGAAATCACCCGCACCACCGCCGGTGGGCGGCTGGGTCTGATTAAACCACAGGTCCACCGGGCTGGTGGAAAACAGCAGGATATTGGTGGCGGCATCCGCGTTGGCGGGCACATAGACCGTGTAATACGTGATGTTGCTGGCGGTATTATTAGGACAAACGTTGTTGGTGAGCGGCAGGCTGTTGGTGAGCGAAGTGTAAGTGGTGGCCGGCTCGGTGAAGATGAAGTGCAATTGCCAGCTTACCAGCGAGTTCGTCAGCCCGGCCCCGGCGCGGTCGTCCTGGATTTCCAACTGCCAGTCGCCCAGCGCGTCCTCGCCTTTCACGGTGTCCAGCGATTGTTCGGGCAGGTAATACAGGTCGTAATTGTTCGTTGCGATCTGGGCCATGACGAAATTGTCCAGCAGCATGCCCGGCTCGATGCCGGTGACGGTCAGCGGCGTATTGGTGGAGGTGGCGGTGAAGGTGAGGTAAGCGATCTGCCAGTTGGTGTTGTTGCCATAGTAGATGGTGGGGTTATTGCTGCCCACACTGACCTGCGCTTCCGCCAGGCCCAGCGCGATGGAGGGCGCGTTGGTATTGTACTTGCCCGCGCTGCCTTTCTGGTAGATGGCTTGAATTTCCGAATCCGAGAGGGCGCGGTTGTAAAGGGTCGGCTCATCCATCAGGCCGTTGAAGAAACTCCCGTAAGTCCAATTCCCAGGCACATCATTTGGTCGCCGGCAGATGTAGAAGGGATAACTGGTTTGGGCGACAAAACTGCCGACCAGGTTCGAGACGACGATCGAACCATTCAGGTAAATCTTCGCGTAGCCGGAAGCACGATCATAGGTCATGGCATAGTGCTGAAATTGGCTCGCAACCACCGTGGGCACGGTCGAATAAAGTTGATGGCTGTTACCGCCCGCATCAATGACGTTCGCAAAAAGGATTCCTGAGTCGCCGGGAACACGACCGATCCATAGATTCACGCCGACGCCTCCTCCAATGGTACCTTGATTCCATTCGAAGAGAGGGTGAAACGCGATTACATTGTTCGGATCTATCCAGGCATCAAGGGTCAGACCACTGCCGGTCCCAACGTTCAATGTCGAGCTGGCAGGCGCGGTTATGTAGGCATTCGTGCTGTTCAGCAGGAAACCACGCCCCACCTCAGCTGAACCATAAGCCAGGGCAGATCCCGGAACACCGGGATTGTTACCGATGCTGTCAACCGTATTACTCTCCCCCCGCCACAGGCTGACGGCGCCCGGCCCGCGATACGCAAACGACAGGGTGTATTTGCCGCCGGGAACTGTGGGCAAAATCCGGGAAATCTGGCCGTCGGCCAGCGCCAGCAGGTTGGTGCCCTGACAGGCCAGTGTTGCATTGCTGATGACCGTCACCTGATTGGTGGTCACGGTCCAACTGCCAAAACCCGGATTGCTATTACCGGTCGCAGTATAATCGCCGGCATACGTGTTTTCAAAACCGTCATTCAAATCGGACGTCGTCAGGTCAACGCAGTCCAAGAGTATTCCGTATGAATCTCCGTCGGGATCTATGGATTGGAACGCCAGGTGTATGTTCGTAGCCGTTGCGGTGAAGACGACGGAAGTTGTTGCCCAACCCAGGCTAGCCCATGAGTTGACGGCATTGGTGCTCCAGAGCGTAAGCAATAAATTGGTGTTTTCGAGGACATTCATCCCTGCCGCGGGATAACCATTGTTGCGGCCGTCAGGATTCTGGCTGTAGGCAAAAGTCAGCGTGTAGATCCTGCCCGGCACCGTGGGAACGTTGGTTGAAATGGTTGCCGGTCGGAGGAAGCCGTCCATATCCACGTAGTTGGTTCCTTCGTCGGCTATATTGCTGGAGACATATGCGGGAGCCGCATAAAGATCAATTTCCCCACTGTCCACGTGCCAACCGACAAAATAACCCGTCACGCTGCCTTGGTTCGGCATTCCCTCAAACGAACTGTGCCACGCGAGCGCATTGGTCGTAGGCGGGATGACCGGCACGAACGGCGTGGGCGCGAATTTGATGGGCGTGGTGGTCTTGTTCGTGTCCTCGGTCAGCACCAGATAGGAGTTATAACCGGATTGCAAGGAATTCACCGTGTAATCCCAGCCGGTGCCCAAATTTGGATTGCCGCCCGGGTTCATGATGATGGTGAGCGTGGTGGAATTGGCGTAGGGAATGTTGAACACGCCGCTGCCGCTGATCATGCCGGAGTCGAAAATCAGGTTCCCGCCCTGGTCATAGACCACCATTTCGTCCGGAACGGTGTAGAAATTGTAGGTGATGGTCAGCGTGCCGTTGGCCGAAGCCGTGGTGATGACGTTGGTGTTCGGCGCCGCGCCGCCGGAAACGGTAATCGGAGCGACATTGGTGATGGTCACGGTTGAGCCCATGCCCTGGGTGGAGGTGCCGCCGCGGTTTTCCACCAGCAACACCCGCGTGCCATCCGGGCTGATTAAATGGAACACCAGGTCCGATACGCGCGGATGGTCCACCCGCAACGCGACCTCCACCGAATTGACGATGGCATCCACCGGCACATTCAGGTCGGCCGTCGTCACCGCGTCGTCGAGAATCGGGACCGGCCCGCTGGACGTGTAGGTCGCCTGTGGCACCGTTCCCAAGCCCAGCGTAGCGATGAGATAAAAATTCTGCGACTGGACACTGCCATTGTACAATCCGACCCAGTAGCGGCTTGGTGCCGGTGAGTTGATGGTAATGGAGTTGCCCGGCCCCGTCGGCCCGCTGTTGGTCAATCCCACCGGCCCATATTCATTGGTGTCCGTCAGCGTCGGGATGCCGTTGGATTTGATATAAAGTTCCAACGGCGGGTTGAGGGATGGTTGCGGAGTAATGTTTGTGGCCGATATCGTCAGGCTGTCTATCCCGGGAGGTAAGTCGATGTAACCATACCACCAACCCAGCGGCCCGACGGTGCCGTAAACCCCCTTGCCCAAATCCTGATGCGGCTCAATCAACAGGTTGAACCCGGTCACGGCACCGGTCTGCGTCAGCGAATCATCCACTTCGGTCAATATCCACGGACCAATGGCTTGCTGACCGACATAACTGTTCAAACTGCCCGGCCCATCCGACGGCTGCGAGTTGAAGATGTCGTTTTGGCCGCTGTCGTCATAAATAAACGTGCGTGGTGGAGGCCCGTAGGTGTTGCCCAGCGAATCGTGATTGTTCAACACAACGCTTCCCGACAACCCATTATTGCCACCGTGGGAGAGCGTGCCGATGAGATCGCCAAAATTCTGATGTGCGATACTGTTGGTCACCACCACGCGCTGTACGTCCATTGGATATATGGCGAGAGCGAAAACATATCCCACGCCCGGATGCGCCGCGCTGCCGTCGGGAATATACATCGGTAACGTCAGGCCGTTGACGACCTGAGTGCCGTTCGAATTCATCTGGCTGAACGGGATGTCGGTAAAGATGGGAATAAACCCGTATTCCGCCGCCTGCTGGTCCTCCGAATACACCCCAACGTAATAAACCTTCCCCGGTGCTGAATCGGTGTAATACACGAATTCCGTTCCCCCGCGGCCGACCGATTTGTCCGCATTGGAAATGGCGATCGGGTTAAGATTTATCAATGTCGGATCCGTGCTGACGTAAAGGTCAATGTCCGCTTCGGGCCGCGTGGCATTGGCCGTGGAATCCGCAAACACGCCCATGCGCGGAATGGAAAGCGTGTCGGGAATGAAGGTGATGAATGCCGCATTGGTGAAATCCGCCGGGCCGGGGTTGGTCATCACATAGAAATGCCACTGGTTCGTCATACCCAAAGTGATGATGTTCGTTACGAACGGAAGATTTGTTGGATTCAGTTGAATGCCGTTCAGTTCCGTTCCATTGGTCGTCAGTTGGATGATGTTGGTGCCGAGCAACGGCGTGCTCGCGCCGGCCAGTTGATTAATATACGGCGCGTCGGGGCTGACGACATAAGTGATTTGCTGGTCGGTTGTGGGATTGGAGACGATCCCGAGCCCGGGTCCGTTGTCCGTTACCTTGAATGCATTCGTCACTTCCCCTTCGCCACAGGAAATGACCAGCGCGTAATCCTGTACGACGTTGGGCGCATAAGTTCCCGGTGGGCCATTGATCGCGTAAGTGTTCGTCTGCGCGGTGACGGCGTTGACGTTGACGCTGCGACCGACGACGGTGATCAAGTATTGAGTGCCGAGCGGATAGGGGATGAACACGTTTTGGACGTTGTTGATGGTATCGTAATTCGACGTATTCGTGGTTTCCGGCGTGTTGTAGGTGTTGCCTCCCGCGATGTCGTTGCCGTAAAACACGTCGCCGGTGTCCGCGTTGCTGACAACGAGTTCGAGGCTGTTGACGAGCTTGATCGCGGCAGCCGGATCGCCCGGCGGGTCCGTCCACGCTAGTGTGATGCGCAGGGGCAGCAATTGCCCGTCGGAATCAGGAGGAATGCTAATCAAATAAGTATGACTGTCCCCGGTGGCCAGCGCATTGGTCGGACTTTGATCAACAAAAAAACTGGCACAGGCACTGCTCAATAGATTCGTCACCCCCGGCGGCAGCGAGTCGGGTAGATTGATCAGCCCCCAGCCTTCATAATTGAGGGGGTTTTGAATTTCATAAGTGTAACCCACACCGAGCCGCGCGCCGTTGATGAGCAGTGCCTTCAACAACGCCGGACTGGGCGTGGGGCCGTTGTTATAGTCGGGACTCGTAAAAAATTCCTGCATCAACGCCAGCACCCCGGACACGTCCGCCGCTGCCATGCTCGTGCCGGATTCGTAGCGGTAGTAATGTGGAGGAATATTCCCATCAAGCGAATCGTTCAAATTGCTCAACACTTGAAAATAGTTTCCGTTGTCGTTCGTCGTGACAATATCAACAAACAAATCATAACTGACCCCCGCACTGGTATTGTTACTGACGGCATACGACCAGCCGGCACCAATCGGCGTGAGGGTTGAATCGGGTGGAATGGAAATGGAACCCGTCCCGGTCAAGTCCGGCGGACTAACCCGCGGATCGGTCCCCTTCCAAAGGTAGATCGGCAGATTGGGAAAAGGCGACGGCGAAGCAATGTTGGGATAAAGTTCAATCACGATCTGCACCACATTCGACGGCACCAGGAGCGAATAGAAATTCTCGGAACCGGAATTAACATAGTCAGATACCTCAGTTATATTGTAATTCGTCGGGTTGTAATATGCCATTTCGTCCCATTCACTGGAACGCGTGGATATTACAAATGATCCCGGCGCGACGAGGTCCGGTTTGAAACGTCCGTTGTCGCCTTCGGTACCCACGCCCACATTACCCAGGCTTGAATAATCGGCCACCTGAGAGCTTGAGGCCGTCTTCGGGTACCAGTACTCGGTTTGGTTGCTGTTAAGGTCGGTGACAATATTGGTAATGTAGCGCGCCTGCTCCAGCGCACCGACGGTAATGACGTTCTTGGCCGTGGCCGGGGACATAATCGTGTCCGCATTGCCGCCGCTGCCATCATCGCCCGCCGAAAACACAAACAACACCGGCTGTGAACCGGTCACTCCCGGCAATGCATCGCGCACGGCCGCATCGTAACTGGCCGCCGCCAGATCGTAGGCGGTGTCTCCGCTGTAGTTCCAACTATTGTTCGAAATCAGCGCGTTCGTTTGCGCCGGCGCTTCCTGTAAATATTGGTCGCTGACATTCAAGGCGTTGAAGGTGTCGTTGATCGCCGCCACTGAATACAACGTCGCATTTGTAGCCATGCCGCGAAATTGGGTGTTGGTGCCGGGCATGATGGAACCCTGTGCATTGGTGACCGTGTATGACTTCCAACCATTGCCCGCAATGGTTCCGGCCACATGTGTGCCGTGACCGTTGGTGTCCACCAGACTTGGTAGCGTGAGGTCGCCTGACACCCGGGGTTTCAAATCCGGATGGTTCGCGTCGATGCCTGAATCGTTCACTTCCACAATTACGTTCTTGCCGCTCAATCCAAGATAATTTGTTACCGTCTGAGGGTCTGTCGCCACGCCCACTGTCACCCGGCTCAGGTCATTCGCGTGAACGCGCTGGTGGAGCGGCTCAACAATCTGCACTCCCGGCAATGAGGCCAGCGCAACCCAATCCGCCGGCGGCTGCACGCGCACCACCGGACCGAACGGCGATTTGTCATGCGCTAGAATTTTGCCGCCGAGTTTTTCAATTTGCGCGACGGTGTTTGTTGCTCCCGTGCTGAACAAACCGAGCGTCAAATAAGTTCCCGCCGGCAGCGGCTTTTGGCCCAGTGCCAAATCAAGCAACGAAGGTCCTGCCGCCCGATTGGTTTTCGTTGTCGCGGCGGATGATGTCCTCTGGCCGGCCGTCACGGACATTGAGGACGAAATTTTGTAATATGGCTCGTAAGGAACCACCGCCTGCACCAGTGAATTGCCGGTCAACCCTGTGGCCACACCGGATGGCGCGCGCACCAGATAAGCGTTGTTGGGAATGTAGGAAACGATTTCCGCACCTGCGGCCGCCAGCATCGCGCGGAAAGCGTTGCCAATCGGGCCGCGCGCCTGGACGATGTAAGCGCCCGGATCGCCCGGCGATTGCAAATGTTTCGGGATGGACAGATTCAGCGGACTACCGGTGTCAATAAATGCGTTCTCCAGCAAAATCGCATGCCGGTCGCCCGTCAATTGGCTGATGGTTTTGGTCGTGTTGCTGAGGCGGAAGGCAAATTTGTTGGTTTTGGCCGAAGCGGCGTTTTTGGTGGAAACCGAGGTCAATATATTCGATGTCGCGGGAACGGACTGAGGGTAGGGTCGCACCGCTGGGGCGACCGCTGCGTGCGGACGGCTCGGCGAGCCGTCCCTACCTTTTTCCCGGGGCCAGAAGAACCACGCGCCCGCCAGGCACAGCAGGCACGCCACAATCCAGATGAATGGATGCTTACGCATAACGTTTTAGTTTTAACCGCCAAGGCGCCAAGAACGCCAAGGGTTTAACCGCCAAGGCGCCAAGCGCGCCAAGATTTTTTATTCTTATGAAAACAATCTCGACCCTGGCCTTGGCGACCTTTGCGTCTTGGCAGTTTATTTTACCTGTATTCATTCTCTGCGTCTTGGCGGTTTATTGGTTTGTACAAACTATCCTTTGAATCCCATCTTTCAAAACGGGAACATTGAAATTTATCAGCAGGCCCAGCGTCAAACGAGTAGCCTTGAGATATGAAATCACCTGGGCCTTGTGGATATCTGCCAGCGCCTCGACGGCCTTCAATTCAACGATCAACGATTGCCCAACCAACAGGTCAACCCTCTGCGCTCCGACGTGGCGGTTCTTGTAAAGAACGCTGATTTCTTTCTCTCGTTCAAATGGAATGTGCCGCTCTTCCAACTCGATACACAAAGCCTCCTCATAAACACTTTCCAGAAAACCAGGGCCGAGCTGACGATGCACCTCAATTGCCGCGCCAATGACGGCGCGAGCCAACTCATCTGCTTTTTGGCTTGGTTCAATCAAAGTTCTCATAGGACGTCAACCGCCAAGGCGCCAAGCGCGCCAAGGATTTTGAACAGAAGGCAACAAAGGAAACAAAGGTTCTTGTCTTCGTTGACTCCGTTTTCTCTTGTGTAAAAATTTTCATTCTTGGCTATCTTGGCGTCTTGGCGGTTTATTTATTTGGCGGTTAATCGGGAGGCAAAATGTTAAAGCTCTCAATCACGGCGTTGTTGTTCGTCACCACGGGAACGCTGGTCCAACCGGTCAGAAGATTGGTACCACCGACATTGAACGTATTGGTCGTGATGACATTGGTTAACGTGCCGTTAAACCGCACGACGGCGCGGGTGGCGATTTCCGAAACGACTTGATAATTGGTGATCAGGCCAAAGAACGACCCGCCGGTATAAACGCCATTGGGCGCGGGCTTGAGCGCCTGGCCGTAACAGTAAATCACATAACGCGGCGAACTGGAGCAGCGCAACAGCGACATCGTCTGCTGCGGCAGCCATTCATACATCTCGTCGCTGATGCCATTCGTCTGTTGGAGGAGGTCGTTCCAATTCAGGAACGGCGATTGTACCGTGAGTTGCGGCACACTGAGAATGTCGCCCACGTGTGTGAAGGTTTGCATGGGAAACAGGTTGGTGTTGGCCCGCGTCTGATTGATGTCATTCACCAACTGACCCAACGGTGAGTTCGTCCAGGCCACCCCGGCGGGTTGAATGATCATCCACGAATTGCTGGGCGGCGGGTTCAGATATTGCGGCACCACCTGAAGCCGTAGCGAATCTGGCGCATTGTTGGTAAGCACCACCACCCCGCTGAACAAGGCCGACCACGCCGCGAGATGATCCTGGTTGACCGAAAGCGTCCCGCGCGTGGCATTGTCATTGAAGGCGGTGGTGAACAGATCAAACAGCAACCGGTCCTGTACCGGCGCAGTATTGATGGCGTCGAAGTATTGGCCAAAAGTCAATTGCGTGTCGCCAGTCCATTGCACCCAGGTGTTGGTGCCGATGTTGATACCACTTGGACTTAGATATTCACTTAAAATGTCCGTTGCCTTGAGATAAACCGTCTGCCAAGGCGTGCCGCGATGCACCCGGCCCAGCCAGCCAACCCCGGGGAATTTGTTGGTCGGGAAATCCCAATTGTCCGACATGCGCACCAGCGGGTCTTTATAAGCGAGATTGCATGGATTTGTGTCCGCGTTTGTGGCCGAGAGCATATTGCCCCAAGGCTGGTAGCGGTCATTCAATTGACCGAGGTTGTTGGCTGGCAAATTGGTCGTTGCATAATTCAACTGGTGGGTGCCGGTCTGGAGACCACTCGCTTCGGTGCCATTGTAATTCAAATCGCTGGCCACATAATGAACGAGCGGATCATTCGCCTGCCAGGAAATGTATTGGTAAGCCGTGCGTGCGGCAGGGAAAGTTACTTGTACACTCAAATTCAGATTGGTAGCGGAAACGGCGGGGGCGCTGGGATTGTTCGGATCAACACCAGAACCTGTATGATTGGGGTTTAAAAAGGCGTTCAAAGACGCTACCTCAGCGGCGACCGTGCCCATGCCGGGAGGATTTCTCCAGGTGGTGTCGTCGTTAGGAGCGAGGTGGGATTTATCTAGCGGATTCAAGGCATAATAGATTTGGTTGACCACCCCGTTTGGCGTGGTGCTGGTTTCAAAAAAATTTGTGTTCCACAAACCATTATCGGGATTGCTGGGATCATAATCGGCAATCTCCGCATTCAAATTCCGGCTGCTGTCCGGTCCGGCAAACTGGACATAATCAATGACGTGATTGCCATCGAGCATGAACACCTGCAAACGGTTCGTCGTCAACAAACCAAATTGTGGCATCGGCACAATACCTTTATCCACATAATTGGTGGTGTTGAGGTTTTCCGCCGGGATGAAATTGTGATTTTGATAGACATAAATCGAAATGCCGTTGGAGCTCACAACACCGCTGGCATTCAATGGAAGAATGATATTGGCGCTCCACGGAATATCAAACGAACCAGGGTTCGGGCTTGGCGGCTTGTTTTGCTGGGGAGTCCACGGCGCCGAACCCGGCCACGTATAAAAGGCCCCCTGCAAAGGGAGGCTGACAGTGTTGCCCAAGAGATTGTTTTGAATCACAGGTGACATAATAGCCCCACCGGGTTCCTGGTTGGTCAACGTCACCGAAAGGTTGTCACGAGCCACAATTTGGATCGGTGACAATGACGTGTAGTTGGAATTGTATGAATTCCAGCATTCAACGCCGAGCACATTGCTGATGGCCAGAAAATACATCTGGTTCGTTTGATAATTACTTAGTGGCGCGTTCAGGCTCGGGCGGGTGATCTCCAACTTGCGTTCAATCCACACGATGCTTTCCATCGAAAATTCGTTGAAATTGGGAAAACCCTTCTTCGCACCAATGATCCACGGCACGCCATAAACGTTAACCGCCAGGTTGTTCACAGGACCGTTCGTCGTGGACAAAACCGAAATATCGATCGGCAGTGCCAGTTGATAATCGTTCGCCCCATCAAAAAACGGGGCGAGACTGGTATAACCACTGATAAAGACGTTCGTCCCCAAACCTGCCCTCCCAAACGCGTCGGCGTCCCGGGAAAAGAGCGGGCGGAAGACGGACGGATAATTTTTGCCCTGCGCAAATGTATTGTTCGTCGTGGCGTCATACATGTTGGCCGCGAGCTGGAGCAGGCGGTTGACGGCGGACGAATAGACGAACCGGTTGCTCACCAAAACCGGAATGCCGGGAATGACGCCGGGAGCCCCGCTCAGACCAAACGCCGGATAATTGGTCCATTGGGACGCGTTGGTGATGGAATTAATGTTGGCTACCGAATAAAACTCGGCGGCAAAATTGGTGGGATTGCTGTTGCGCCATTGCGTGGTGTAGGCGCGCAGCAGCCGGTCGGCGGCGTTGGTGAAAAACGTCAGCGCGTTTGTCCAGGGAATGAAATTGGTTTCCATGCCCGGAACCACGTTGCCATTGGTGCCCACGTTTATGTAATTCAGGTTCATCTTGCCGGAGTCCGGGGCTGTGTCCGTACCCAACTGGGAGAGCAGCCGGTAAAACGTGTAGCGGTCGTAGGTGGAATTGGTCTGGCCCGCGGCCAGCAGATGATTGACGAAAGCCGCCGAGATTTCATTCGAGTTGAACAATTCCTGATGGCTGAAGTAATGATTCGTGTTGTCCGCGCCAACCCAGGAGGCACGGTTGGCAATCAAAGTCGAATCGTTATCCAACGCCGGCAGATCAAATCCGGACGCGCCCAACAGCGGCTGGCCATACGAATAATCATCGATGAAATCGGAGCTGAAGGCGTCAATCCCGGGATTTCCAAACAAATTACCCGGCAAAGTGCCGATGGTCGCAAGGGTGTTGAATGAGTTATTGTAGCGATAGGCCAAAAGCGCACGAGCGTCGTCAATTGCAACACTTTGGCCGGGGCGAGCTCCCGGATATTGGTAGGGTTCAGTTAAGGGATTCCACATGGTCGGCGGGTCCCATTGGTTCGTGTTCAAGTCAGCCAGAAAGGCGGCCAGATTGATTTCCCAGGAACCAACACCTTCATTGCGAATGAAACTGTCTGGCGTAGTTGTACTACCCGCCGGAGGATTCACCGTTTGATCAGCCGGCAGCGATGGAAGCCCACGCTGCGCTTGATTGTAAATCGCGTTCAAGTCCAGGGTATTGCCGACGGGCATGGCGATGAACGCGTAGCGCGCCACAAACGGATTGTTCGGACCATACGGCGCGTCGGGCTTTTGCAAAATGCCAATCCATTCCGGATCGCCGACTTCAAAAATTGTGCCGTTGGTAACAACCGAACCAGCCACGATTTGCACGTTGGGCACTATCCCGTTGGCGTCGTATTGTCCGTTGCGGTTGAGATCGAGGTAAAAACGGAAATCAACGCCGCCGGCGGCATTGGTGGAAATGAAAACCGGCGGCCGCGGGCTGTACCACAAGTTGGTGAGGTTGATCAGAAAATTATTGCCCGTGAGAAAATTCCCGGACGAATCGTAATAATTGACATTGGTGAAATTCCCTCCCGCCAATGGATTGAATCCAGCAGGATTGATATAATTGGTGGAAACCAGCAGGCCGAAGTTGAAGGGATTGGTGGTGGCGAGGGCATTGGCGATGATTTGCGCCTCGGCGTTGGCCAGCGCGGCATCGGCGGCGTACCGTGCCCCGGCGGTGTCGGTGACGGTGGTGACGGCGCCGCGTTCCCGGCGGCTCATGGCCAGAAACGCGATGGCCATGAACGTGACCACGGCCAGCAAAATCAGCGTGATGATCAACGCAACACCGCGTTGGGAAGGATGAAAGCCAATCCCGTAGGAGCCGAGGTGACGAGGCTGTGTTTCCTTTTTGAATCGGGAATTTGAAATCAGACTCCTTACGTCGTTTCCTACTGGAAATGGGAATTTCATCTTCATTGATAGACCGAGGGATCGACGTTGCGAATGGGAAAACGCTGCCGGAACAGGTGAATCTGGGCAGACTGCTGCGCGAGGTAATTGGACCGCGCCCAAACCGGCGACACATCCGGCAGTGATTCCGCCCGCTGGATGGTCCGGTCTTCCAGCAACCCCAGGTCAACTTCCACCGACGCCGGCAACGCGTTGCTGAACATGTAAATGGCCCCCACTTCATTCCCCAATGACGGGACCAATCCCGAAAACCACGTGTTCCGGTTGGCAGTGGTGTAGCCGGTTCCGTTCAGGGTATAAGACGTGACAAAATTCGTCATCCACCGGCCGTTGACGTCGTAGGGATGCGCGGTCAGGTGCACCACGCCGTCCACCAGATGGCTCATGACGGGATTGGTCGGCGAAATCGGAAGACCGGTCCAGGCGGGCAAATTGGTGAGAAACGTGTTGTAGAGCACTGCCGGATCGGCGGCCAGCACGTTCGTGCTCAGGGAAAAACGGTAAAGCGGGTTGAAGTAGCTCGTCGAGGTGGTATCCACGACGTAACCGATGCCCGTCCACGTGGTGTTCTGGCGGGTGAGCAGAAAGAACGTTTCCAGCACATTGGTGCGCTGGGTGGCGGGATTGAGGGCCGCGGTCAGCGATTGCACCAGCGGCGCGGCAGTGGATGAATACTGGTATTGATTGGTCAACACGCAAAAATTCACCGCTCCACCATTGGGCATCAGGTTGTAATACCCCCCATTCGCCACCAGATTGCTCTGGTCAAGCGACGGCGTCAGGGACTCAAAATCGCTTTTCATCAAACCGATCACGCTGCGGCCGCCTTCCAGCACGTCGGTCTGGGTGAGGCTCGCCCGGAACGCCGCCTGCGTGCTGTTGAACACCGCCATCAACGCCAGCACGATGAACGACATCAGCACCACCACCACCAGAATTTCCACGAGAGTGAAGGCGGAAGTAGGGGACGAGGTAACGAGTCCTCGCCTCCTGACGTCGGCGCCTACTCTCAACGGAAAGGAAGTAGGAGACGACGTAAGGAGTCTTGGCTCCTTTTTCCCAAGCCTCGTTACCTCGGCTCCTACAGAAATGGTTGGGTTCAGGTTCACGGCGAATTGGCAAAGGATTGCGGCTGATAAAAATACAGGGTCTGGTTGGCGATATTGTTGGTCGTGAGCTGTCCGGCGATCATCGTACGAAAGGTCTGGCGGCCCGGCCCCAGGCTGCCGTTGGGCTGTTGCGGCCAGAAAAACGCCAGGCGCAATTCGTGCAGGTTGGCAGGGAGTTCCAGACCGTAAATCGGCAACTTCAGCCACTTGGGCGATTGGCCGGGAACATCGGTTGCAGCGGTGGGTACAGTTGTCTGCCAGTTGGCAAATGAATAGAAAACCTGTGCTACCGGATTATATGCTGTGGCCGTCCAGAGAGGATACTGATTAAACAAATTGGTATCGGTGGCCACCGGCGCGTTGACGCACAGGACGCGGTAACTGAAGGAATCACCGACGACGATGTCGTTATCCTGCGGCGGTTTCTCCACCGCCGGTCCGCTGATGGAACGGACATAGGCGACGACGTGGTTGCTGATACCACCGAACATCAAACTTGGAATCGGCAGACCGTTATTGTCCATGTATTCCGGCGTGCTCAACAATCCCACGATATTCATCCCGTTGGTAAGGGGCGCACCGGAGGAAGGATAAGGATAATATCCCAAAGCAACCGAGACATTGGCGAAAGTGTACCAATTCACCCCGCTCTGGTTCACCTTGCCATTGAGATTGTATTGGGTCCAATAATTCGTGATGGCATAGACGTAATTGGTCAGGTAGTCCAGACCGCGCGCACCGCTGCGGATGGCCTCCATCAAAACGGTGGCGTCCTGGTTGATGATGGTTTCCTCGCGGTTGTCCCGCTGGGTGTGCATGCCGATGGGCAGGACGCCGATGATGGAAACCAGCGCGATGCCGATGACCGCCAGGCTGATGGCAATCTCGACCATGGTGAAAGCGGAAGTAGGGGACGAGGTAATGAGTCCTCGCCTCCTCACGTCGGCGCCTACCGTTCCGGTTCCTGGATTCTGGATTCTGGATTCTATCTTCATTGCACCTTTCGAAATTCCAGGACGGCCCGCCCCGTCAACCGGTCAACGTGAACAATGTTGTAGGCGTTGACGCTGTTGCCGGGCGGCACTTCCAGCACGTCAGGCGGATTGAATTGGAATGCCCGGGTTACCGGGTCCTGCGCATCGGCGATGCTGCCGCGCGCCAGCGGAATGTATTCATCACAAAAGGCAATGTTCTGACCGTCAAAGGTCATCTGGCCGAGATAGTTGAACGCGATATAGGGCAAAGCTGGCCAGGGCACAGTGTTCGGCGGCGGATTGGTTTCCACCGGAAACGGGAAAAAATTAGTGTAATTAAAGCCGTTAAAACCGCTCGCAGGATTGGTTGACATTGTTGCCGTCGCAGAATTGACGGGGTCGAAATTTGGATTCAATGGCGTCGGCGATGGATTATTGAACTTGGCCAGGGCGATGAACGTACCGTCGGGCAGCGCCTGCCACTTGTCGAAGTAGTGCCATTGATGGTTTCCCGGCTGGTCGCCCATCGCGCCATAAGCCAGGAAATTGTAGCCGGCCAATTGCTTGTCGCACAGATTGGTGGCGGCGATTTGCTGTGCTGGAGTCAAGTTGTTCCATGCAGTGGTAGCGTGCCCGTTCGCGTCCATCCAGACGGGGTTCCAAAAGTTCGGCGGAACAAAAACCAAATAGACCGTGGTGCGCTGGCTGATGGCGAGCTGGCGCGCGCGGGCGACGGCGTCGAGCAACTGCCGCGAGGCGCCGACGCTGGCGTCCGACTTGGCGAAATTCTTGAGCACGGGCACGGTCAGCCCCGCAATCAGGCCGAGGATGGCAATGACCGTCAACAACTCGACGAGCGTGAAGGCGGAAGCAGGGGACGAGGTAACGAGTCCTCGCCTCCTCACGTCGGCGCCTACCGTTCTGGCTTCTGGCTTCATTTCAGACTTTAGCATTTCGCCTTTATCCTTTTTTCTTACTGCCAGCTCAAAACGTTGTCCTTGTTGACGCCGATGTTCGCCAGGCTGTTGGGATCGACCAACTTGTCCGGCCCGGCGGACCAGACCATCACCTTGCCGTGATACCCGTAAACCTGGTTGCCGTTGTTGTCGGTTTGCAGAATCAAACCATTCTGTCCGCCACTGGAAACATTGGTTGTTCCGTAAAATTGGTCCCAGCAGTTCTCGTCGTAGTTCAAATCCATGGTGATGATATAGGGAGTGCCCCACGGGTCGCGATAGACCAAATCCGGGCCGACACCCGGCATGGTGGCATTCTGAACCATTCTGGCATTCAGAAAAACAGTCCGCTGCGGATTTTTTTGATGATTGACGTTCACCGTCGGCGTCGTTGACGGAGGCGGATAATTGGTCAGGTCCAGCAGGATGGCCATGACCTCAGCATTGGTGAAGATTGGCGGGTTATAACCGCTCATCGGAGTCCCCACCGTGACGATGTTGTTATTGGGAGGAGGCGGAATCAGTCCGCCGTAGGTAAAGTCGCCGCCATTGGCCGCATTTTGCGCGTTCGTAGAGACCGGGAACCGGCCATAGACGGAGTCGTACTGCTGGATGGCACCGACAATCTCGCTCATTTCCATCTTGGCCTGGTTTTTCTGCGCGGAGACCTTGGCCCGGCCCAACACCGGGAGGAGCAGCGCCGCCAGAATGGCGATGATGGCGATGACGGTGAGCAGCTCGACGATGGTGAAGGCGGAAGCAGGGGACGAGGTAACGAGTCCTCGCCTCCTGACGTCGGCGCCTACCGTTTGGGCGCTTGAGGCCCGACGTTCGACACTTGTCTTGGGGATGGTTTTCATAAAGTTGAAAGGAAACAGATTACAGGGTGGAGGCGGCAAAAGGGAAGGCGTAATCCCGCTAACCGCACCGGCGGCAGCACCATTCCGGGAGTTCCGCACCACGACCGGCGGCGACCACCGGCAATCGCGCCAGTCAACGGCAACGGAGCGTTCACGACGTGGTCCGGATTTTCGCGCCAGGAACATAAGCTTTACGGCCAATTGGTCAGGTTATATTGCGCCTGCTTGCTCCAGTTACAAATGAGATAGAGGCTGGGCTGTTGGATCACCCCGCCGGAATTAATCGTCGAGCCGATGGAAAGCTGGATCCACAAATCATACGCACCCGGATTGTTGGTGGGGCTGGATGAATTGTAACGCCAGGGATTGGCATCGTGCACGCCCAGCGGCACATAGCCGGCGTCCGGCCCGCCAACGGAAGTGATGATCACAATGATTTTGTAAGTACCGTTGGCATTGGTGATTATCAGTTCCTGCTTCGACTTCAAATCCGGGAGAAAATTCCGGGCCACCGCGGAATCCTCCCCTCCGCCGGGCCTGGTGCAATTCATGATACCGTTCACTCCCGGGCCGAAGACCGTGTTCAAATCCTTGGAATTTATCCAGGCGCTGCCATCCAGGGTGGTATAGACGCCGTTGGAGTAAGTCGTCCCCTCCAACTCAAAGTAGAGCTGGTTGATGTATTGATTTGCTTTTGGCTTGGGGTCGGGATTGTCGGGCGGATAAAAACCGTAGGCGGCTTTGTAGCGTTCGATGGCCGTTTCCAATTGCGCCATTTCCGCCTGGGCGTGATTGATCGTCTGGCGCTTCTCCACCGCGCCGATGACCGGGAAAATCAGCGAGGCCAGGACGGCGATGACGGCGATGACGGTGAGCATTTCGATGAGGGTAAAGGCGGAAGCAGGGGACGAGGTAACGAGTCCTCGCCTCCTTACGTCGGCGCCTACCGTTTGGACACTTGCCACCTGACACTTGCCACAGTTTTTAGAGATAGTTTTCATTTCTCCCTCAATTCATCTTCCATGCGTTCACTGAGCCATTGTTTGATCATGCTCTGATAATTCAAGTAGCGCGACCGGGCGAGCCGCTTGATCCGCGCGAGCATCCGCGGGTCGATGCGCAACGTGATGGTCACAGACTCGGCGGCTTCCGCGCCGCCCGCCGTGGCCGCTTCCATCAGGCGCAGGTCCGGCCGGTTCTCCACCCAGAACCCCGCCTCGGCCTCTTCGTTGTCGAAGAGGGGCACCTCTTCCCAGTTGGCAAACGTTCGCACAAATCGGTACAAATTTGTAGGCGACGAGGTAACGAGTCGTTTGGCTCGCACTCCTGACGTCGTGCCCTACAATCAAATCAGGACATTGCCCGCAAATCACACCTCTCCAGCCACGCGCCTGTCCTCCATAGCGCACCGCGCGACGGAGGATCACTTGTCCCCTGCGTTTAGCGTCTGGTCCAGTTTCCGCTGGTAAAAAAACCGTTCTTCCGGCTCGAAAACGCGGGCGCACAACACCCGCACTATCCGGCCATTGGTCCGATAGACACTGAAAATTCCGACGCCACCCGCCGACATGCCCAGGTTGAAAAAGCGCGCCTGTACGCTGAATCGCGGCGAGTCCGGCAACAGCCGGATGGCAAACGGGTCCTCAAAGGACTCTTCAATTTCACGCTGAGTCAAAGAACCATCCAACTCAAAGGGCGGATTGTTCCAATCGAACTCCATAACGAGTTAACTGTAAATAGAACGCCCATGCAATGTCTTTACTTTGTATTTACGCACAGACGCTACGTTTTGTCAATTACTTTTGTGTTTGTTCCTGAAACAAAGGTTTTTTTGAAGTGATAGCGATCATTCGCCGCCGCCGCCGCCACCACCGCTAAGGTTGTTGATCATGGCAATCAAAGGCAAAAACATGGCAATGACGATGCTGCCGACGACGACTGCCAGAAAGACGATCATAATGGGTTCCAACAGCGAGGTCATGGAGGCCACTGCATTATCCACCTCCTCGTCGTAATTGTCGGAGACTTTAAGCAGCATTTCGGGCAAGGCGCCGGTTTGTTCGCCGACGTCCACCATGCTGACGACCATGGGCGGGAAAACCCCGCAAGCCTCCATGGGCGCGGTGATGGTTTCACCTTCCTTGACGCTTTCATGCACGCTGCCGATGGCGTTGCTGATGATGATGTTGCCGGCGGTTTCCTTGACAATCATCAACGCCTGCAAAATCGGAACACCGCTGCTGACCAGGGTGCCCAGCGTACGGGTGATGCGGGCGATGGCCACCCGGTTGACGACCGGCCCGATAACCGGCATTTTGAGTATGACTTTGTCCCAGATATAGCGTCCGACTTTTGTTCGAATGGCCAACAGGAACAAAACCACGACCACCGCCACCATGCCCAGCGTGGTCAAAAAGTGGAGTCGGATGGCGTCACTGATGGCCAGCACCAACTTGGTGAATCCCGGCAGTTCGACGCCCATGCCGGCGAAAACCTCCTTGAACTTGGGCACCACCATGACCATCAGCAGCGTCAGGATGCCCACCGCCACGATGAGCACGGCCACCGGATAAAACAGCGCGGCCTTGACCTTGCCTTTGATCTTTTGCGCCTTTTCGGAGAACTCCGCCAGGCGTTTCAACACCACTTCCAGCACGCCGCCCAGTTCGCCCGCTTTGACCATGTTCACGAACAGCCGGTTGAAAACCTTGGGATGCTGCGCCAGTGCCTCGGAAAACGTGCTGCCGCCTTCGATCGCCAGCGCGAGGTCGCCGATAATTCTTCTGAGCGTGCCGTTGCGCTCCTGCTTTTCGAGCACGCGCAGTCCGCGCAGGAGCGGCAGACCGGCGTCCACCAGCGTCGCCAACTGCCGCGTGAACGCGGTCAGAACCTTGGGTTTGACCTTTCCGGTCAGGCCGGGAATCTGAATGTTGAGATTGATGTTGAGCGCGCCGCCTTTCTTTTTGCCGCCGGTCGCGGGTTTAAACCGGGTCCCCTTGGCGGCGGGTTTCTTCTCCTGAGCTTTTTCGGCTTCCACGATCTTGGTCGGGAACAGGCCCATCTCCTTGACCCGGCCGATGGCCTCGTTCTGGCTGGCGACTTCAACCGTGCCCTTGGTCTCCTTGCCGCGGGAGTCCAACGCCACGTAATCGTATTTTGGCATAGCGGATTAAAAGCGGATTGTTTCAACCCCGAACGCGTCCGGGGTCACGTGTATTTGACGACTTCTTCGATAGTGGTAACACCTTCAAAGATGCTGCGCAAGCCGTCATCGCGCAGCGGCACCATGCCCAGTTCGATCGCCTTTTGCCGCAGCACAATCGTCGGCGCGCGTTCGTTGATCAGCAGCCGGATTGCCTCGCTGATGATGAGCAGTTCAAAAATGCCCTTCCGGCCCTTGTACCCGGTGTCGTTGCACGTCGAGCAGCCCCGGCCGTATTGAAAGGTCTTGTCGCCCAGATCGTGCGCCGAAAGGTTCAGCAGCGACAATTGGTCCTCCGTCGGCTCGAACGGCGTCCGGCAATTCCTGCAAATGGTGCGCACCAGCCGCTGCGCCAGCACGGCCATCAGCGTCGAGGAAATCAAAAACGGTTCGACGCCCATGTCGATCAGGCGGGTGACCGCGCCCGTGGCGTCATTGGTGTGCAGCGTGCTCAACACCAGGTGGCCGGTGAGCGACGCCTGAATGGATATTTGCGCGGTTTCCAGGTCGCGCATTTCCCCCACCATGATGATGTCCGGGTCCTGGCGCAAAAACGACCGCAGCGCCTTGCCAAAGGTCATTCCCACCGAATCGTTGATGGCCACCTGCATGATGCCTTCGATGTCGTATTCGACCGGGTCCTCGGCCGTCAGCAGCTTGGAGTCAATGGTGTTGACCTTGCGCAGCGCGGAATAAAGCGTGGTGGTTTTGCCCGACCCGGTGGGGCCGGTGACGATCAGAATTCCGTTCGGCCGCAGAATGGCGTCGTTCACATAATCGTTGATGTATTTGGGGAATCCCAGCGTGTCGAGGTCGAGATTGACGGACGCGCGGTCGAGCACGCGCAACACGACCGATTCGCCGAATTGCGTGGGCAGGGTGGATACGCGGAGGTCCACGTCGCGGCCGGCCATATTGTAATTGATGCGGCCGTCCTGCGGCAGCCGCCGCTCGGAGATGTTCAGATTGGACATGACCTTGATGCGCGAGATCACGGGCAGGGCCAGGTGTTTCGGCGGCGGCGCCATTTCGTAAAGCGCGCCGTCCACGCGGTAGCGGATGCGGAATTCGCTTTCAAACGGTTCGAAATGGATGTCACTCGCGCGGTCCTGAATGGCCTGCTGCAGGACCAGGTTCACGAATTTCACGATGGGCGCCGCATTGGCAAGGTCTTCCGTCTGCTTCGCATCGCCGGCTTCCGCCTGGCTGACTTCGCGCGCCATGTCCTTGTCGGCCCCCAGCGCCTTGAGAATTTCGGAAAAGTCCTCGGCCTCTTCCTGGCCGTAGTAACGATCAACCGCCTTTTCAATTTCGGCCGGGTCGGCCACCACCACCTGCACGTCCCGTTTGCTGGCGAAACCGATTTCATCCGCGTGCGCCGGGTCCAACGGGTCAGCCAGGGCCACCCGCAGGGTTCCGCCGTTCAACGCGACCGGCAGACAATGATACATTCGGGCGACGTTGGCGGGAATGGTACCGAGCAGTTCGGGAGTAAACTGGATGTCCCGCAGCGAAACGACTTCCGTGCCCAGGTTGGTCGCCATGACGTGCAGAATGTCGTCCACCTTCATGATCCCGAAATCCTGCAAGAGCTGGTACACCGGCGTGCCGCTGCGCTTGAGCTCGGCGACCACTTCCTCGTATTGCAGGTCGTCAATCAGTCCCTGTTCCTTGACGAGGGACAGCAATGGGTTTGAAATTTCTTCCGCCATGTTGCCAAATCATCCTTTGGATCCGCCCTGGCCCAGTTCCAGTTCCTGTAACTTCTGCAGCACCGTCGTCGGGTCCTGCGCCTTGGTGATCACTTCCTCCCGCGCAATCATGCCCTGCTGGTACTTGTCGATCAGGAAACTGTCGAGGGTCACCATGCCGAATTTCGCGCCGGTCTGAATGTCCGAATTGAGGCGGAATGTTTTATTGTCGCGGATCAACGCGGAAATGGACGGCGTATTGACCATGATTTCAAAGACCGCCACGCGGCCGGGCTTGTCCACGCGCGGAATCAACAGTTGCGAAATCACCGCCTGCAGCACCGTGGAAAGCTGGATGCGGATCTGCTCCTGCTGGTTGGTGGGAAAGGCGTTGACGATACGGTCGATGGTCTTGGCCGCGCCGGTCGTGTGCAGGGTGCCGAACACCAGGTGTCCCGTCTCCGCCGCCGTGATCGCCGCGTCGATTGTCTCCAGGTCGCGCATTTCACCCACCAGCACCACGTCCGGGTCCTGCCGCAGCGCGCGCCGCAGCCCTTCGGCAAAATTCGGCACGTCCACGCCGATTTCACGTTGGGTGACCAGCGCCTTCTTGTGTTTGTGATAGTACTCAATCGGGTCTTCGATGGTGATGATATGCGCTTCCTCGCGTTCCTCGTTGATGATGTTGATCATCGACGCCATCGTCGTGGTTTTTCCGGAACCGGTCGGTCCCGTCACCAGAATCATGCCGCGCGGCTTGTAAAGCAGTTCCTTGGCGGACGGCGGCAGCCCGATTTGCTCCATCGTCAGCATCTTGTTGGGAATCTGCCGCATGACCAGCCCGAAATTTCCCTTTTCCTTGAAAACGCTGGTTCGAAACCGCGCCGAATCGGCAAAGGCAAAACCAAAATCCGCGCCGCCACGCTCACGCGTGCTCTGGATGTTCTCCTCCGACGTGATGCTGCGCATCAGTTCCTCGGTATCCTCCGGACGCAACAACGGGCCTTCCACCCGGTGCAGAATGCCGTGCACGCGGATTACCGGCGGTGCTCCCACGCGAATATGAAGGTCGGATGCCCCTTCGGCCACCACCAACTGCAACAAGTCAGCCATCGAATATGACATAAATTTCCTGGCGGTTAAGATTCGTCGCCGATAGTCGTGCGGATGACCTCCTCGGCCGTCGTCAGACCGGCCAGCACCTTGCGGATGCCGTCCTCGCGCAGGGTGCGCATGCCCATCTCGCGGGCGCGCGCGCGCAAAACCGACGCGGTCGCTTTGTCGTAAATCAATTTCCGCGTCTCATCGTCGATAATGAATATTTCAAAAATGCCGAAACGTCCGCGGCAGCCGGTGTTCGAACAATCGTTGCAGCCGCGCCCTTTGAGGGTGGTGGCCGTCTGCAATTGTTCCGGCGTGAGGCTCAGGGCGCGCATCTCCGCCTCGGTAAGCTGGTACGGCTGCGCGCACTTTTTGCAGATTTTGCGCACCAACCGTTGCGCCATGAGACAGCGGGTGGACGACGCCACCAGAAACGGTTTCACGCCGATATCCATGAGGCGCGTGACGGCGCTGGGCGCGTCGTTCGTGTGCAGCGTGGAGAAAACCAGGTGACCGGTAAGCGACGCGTTGATGGCAATGGTCGCCGTCTCCAGGTCGCGAATTTCCCCGATCATCACCACGTTCGGCGCCTGGCGCAGAATGGAACGCAGGGCGGCGGCGAACGTCAACCCCACCGTATCGTTCACCTGCACCTGGTTGATGCCGGCCAGAATGTATTCCACCGGGTCTTCCACCGTGATGATTTTCCGGTCGGGCCGGTTGATGAAGTGCAGGCAGGAATACAGCGTCGTGGTCTTGCCCGAACCGGTGGGGCCGGTCACCAGCAGAATCCCGTCCGGCAGGCTGATGACCCGCTCGAAGGTCTGCTGGTCGTCCGTGAAAAATCCGAGTTCCGGCAGCCCCAGCTTCAAGCCTTCCTTGTCCAGAATACGCATCACGATGCTTTCGCCGTGATACGTCGGCAGGCAGGACACGCGGAGGTCGATCAACTTGTTACCCACCTTGGACTGGATGCGTCCGTCCTGCGGAATGCGATGCTCGGAGATGGACATGTTGGACTGGATTTTCAATCGCGTGATGATGGCTGCCTGCAACCGTTTCGGCGGCGCCTTCATTTCCTGCATGACGCCGTCAATGCGGTAACGCAAGCGAAACCGCTTGGCCAGCGGCTCCAGGTGAATGTCCGACGCGCGCAGCTTGAAGGCGTCCACAATAATCTGGTTCACCAGCTTGATCAGCGGCGCGTCCGCGTCCACCACCCCGCCGTCATCCGCGCCAATTACCGCGGCTTCGACATGGTCCTGCGTCAGTTCCTGAATGACATCCTTGAAACGGGCGTCCTCGACAATGTTCTTTTTGTCCCCGCCGTAATACTTGTTGAGCGCCGATTCAATGTCCTCCTCCGACGCGACGCGCAGCTCGATTTCGGCGTTGAGCAAATGGGTCAGCGTGTCAATGGTGTTCAGGTCGGAGGGATCGGCGACGGCGACGGCGACCTTGCCTTCGGCTTTGAAAACGGGAACGACCCGGTATTTTTTGGCAATATGGCGCGGAATGATGGAGATGACGTCGTCGGGAATCTGGATACCGCCCAGTTGCACGACTTCCGCGCCGAATTGCGCGGCCTTGGCCTGCGTCACGTCCGCCGGGCGGATGAGCTTGTTGGCCAGCATCAAATCCACCACCCCCACGCCGGAAGTCTGCGCTTCGGTGCGCGTTTGGGCGACCTGCTCGGCGCTTACAAAGCCGAGGTCCACCATCAAATCCACCAGATAATCGTCTTGTTCTGCCACGGTGCTTTTGCCTCACACGATATTATCACAATGTCTCGCGGAATGCGCGTAAAAGTTATTCCTCCAATACACGTATTGTCAATGCTGACTCCTGATTCTTTATTGAAAAATTGACACCATTTTTTGATGTCACGCCTTTACGGTATTGTCCTAATTTGGTTGTAGGGCACGACGTCAGGAGTGCTGGCCCAAACGACTCGTCACCTCGTCGCCTACAAATCAGGACACTGCCGCCTCTACTTTGCATTTGCCATGCCGCAACCGGTCAAATAATCCTGTCGCCATGGAAACCACATCCCGCCGCGGTCGTATCCTGGCCGGCGCCTTCAGTGTTGCCTTCGGTCTTTCTTTGCCGGCGGCTGACCGGCCGCGGGATTACCCCATCCAGCCCCTGCCGCTCGCTGCCGTCCGGCTCGATGACGCTTTTTGGTCGCCCCGTCTCGAAACCAACCGCGTCGCCACAATTCCCCATCTTTTTGGACAATGCCAGGCGTCGGGGCGCATGAACAATTTTGAGCGCGCCGCGGCGGTGTTGCGCGGCGAAAACCTCTCCGACCCTAAACCGCCCGGATATCCATTTGACGACACGGATGTTTACAAGGTTTTGGAAGGCGCTTCCGGCACGCTGGCCAGCCTGCCCGACCCTGAACTGTCGGCTCACCTTGACTCGCTCATCGCCCAAATTGCCGCGGCCCAGGAACCCGACGGTTATCTTTACACCGCCCGCACCATCGACCAGCAGCATCCGCATCCCTGGGCCGGCACCAACCGGTGGGTCAACGAGGAAGACCGCAGTCATGAGCTTTACAACGCCGGGCACCTGTTTGAAGCCGCCGCCGCCCATTACCAGGCCACCGGCAAAACCAATCTGCTCAACGTTGCCGTCAAGGAAGCCGATTTGTTGTGCCAGACGTTCGGTCCGGCCACCAACCAATTGCACCTTTGGCCCGGACATGAAGGCGTCGAAATGGGCCTCGTCCGGCTTTACCGCGCCACCGGTAATCCGCGTTACCTCGGCCTCGCAAAATATTTCATTGACGTGCGCGGCACCCAACCCGGCGGGGACGATTACCATCAGTCACGCGTACCGCCGGTGGACCAAACCGAGGCCGTCGGTCACGCCGTGCGCGCCGGTTACCTCTATTGCGGCATGACCGACATTGCGGCCCTGACCGGCGACCCGCGGTATGTGCGGGCGGTTGATGCGATCTGGGAAAACGTCGTGGGCAAAAAACTCTACCTCACCGGCGGCATTGGTGCCCGCGCGAAAGGCGAGGCTTTCGGCGACGATTACGAATTGCCCAATCTGACCGCTTACAATGAAACCTGCGCCGCCGTGGCCAATATTTTCTGGAACGAACGCCTGTTCCTCCTGCATGGCGACGCCAAATATGTGGATGTGCTGGAGCGCGTGCTGTACAACGGCTTTCTCTCGGGCGTCTCACTCGACGGCACAAAATTCTTTTACACCAACCCCCTTGCCTCCGACGGTTCAAACCAGCGCCGCTCGTGGTTCGATTGCGCCTGCTGTCCCGGCAACCTGGCGCGCTTCCTGCCGTCGCTGCCCGGTTATGTTTATGCGTTGGGTGACGAAACCCTTTACGTCAATCTCTATGTCAACAACACGGCCGACTTCAAAATGAAAAACGGACGCCCGGTCAAAATCACCCAGGAGACCCGGTATCCCTGGAATGGGACGGTCAAAATAACCGTTCAGCCGGAGTGGTGGAAAAACAAGAATTTCACCATCAAGATCCGCATCCCCGGCTGGGCGCGCAACGAGGCCGTTCCGGGCGGCCTTTATCAATTCAGCAACCCGGTGAATGAACCGATCACCCTCTCCGTGAACCAGCAGCCCGTGCCCATCAACCTCGACCGGGGTTACGTAAGCCTCAATCGCACGTGGTCGCCCGGCGACATGATTGAACTCAGCCTGCCGATGTTCATGCGGCGGGTGGTGGCCGACGAAAAGGTTGCGGCCGACCGCGATCGGATTGCGTTGCAACGCGGACCGATTGTCTTTTGCGCCGAGTGGCCCGAAACCCCGAACAGCAAGGTGCGCCAATTGTTCCTGCCTGATGAACAGCCGATCACCACCCGCTTTGACGCAACGTTGCTTAACGGTGTCCAGGTCATTGAAGGCAAGGGCTTCAATGTGGCCACCAATGAGTTCGGCAAGGCTTTCAAGCAGCTCCAGGTTTTCGGCGCCATTCCGTACTACGCCTGGGCCAACCGCGGGCCCGGCGAAATGACCGTCTGGATTCCCCGGACCGAAAACGCGCTCCGCGAACCGGAAGCGGTCAAATCAAAGTAACGCCACCGCCGCCGCTCGCCGTTCGTTGCGCTGACCGACTTTGACGTTGCCTTTGCGGAATGGGCTTTTAACTTGCGCCCTCATGAAATTGGCCTTGTTCGTTCGTCCGCTTCTCGCCGCCGCTTTTTTTGCCATTCCGGTTTCAGCCGGTTTCGCCGCCGATACCAACCCGGTGCCGCGCGAACGGTTGCTGCTCGACTTCGGCTGGAAATTCCACCTCGGCAACGAGTGGGGCTTCGCCCAAAACCTCGCCAAGGCCGGCAGCGGCAGCGGCCCCGCCGGGACGTCATTCAGCGACGCAAGCTGGCGCACGGTCAACCTGCCGCACGATTGGGCGGTGGAACTGCCGTTTGACCCCGGCGCCGACGCCGGGCATGGTTTCAAACCTATCGGGCCGGGCTTCGCAGCCAATAACGTGGCCTGGTATCGCCGCACATTTGAGTTGCCCAAAGAAGACGCCGGCAAACGATTGTGGCTGGAATTCGACGGTGTGTTCCGCAATTGCGAGGTCTTCGTCAACGGCTGGTTCGTCGGTCATCACGAAAGCGGCTACAGCAGCTTTCGCTACGACATCACCGACGTCACCAATCCCGGCGGCAAAAACGTCGTCGCCGTGAAGGTGGACGCGTCACAATTCGAAGGCTGGTTTTACGAAGGCGCCGGCATTTACCGCCACGCCTGGCTCGTCAAAACCGCGCCGGTCGCCATCGCGCCCGACGGTGTTTTTGTTTACAGCCGGTTCAAAAACAATCTGCCGGCAGCCCGCGCGGAAATCCGCGTCCAAACCCGGTTGCTGAATTCCCAAACCAACGCCGCCCGGACCAGGATCATATGCAACGTCATCGCCCCTGACGGAAAATCAGTGGCGAAATTTGAGGAGACCGAAACCGTGCAGGGCGCGTCGCACAAGGATGTGAAACTCGACGCCAAAATCACCGCCCCCGTCCTTTGGTCGCCGGAATCACCCAAACTTTACACGCTCATCACCACCGTCGAGAGTGACGGCAAAATTGTTGATCGCCAGGAAACCTCCTTCGGCATTCGCACCATTGCGTTTGACGCTGACCGGGGCTTTTTGCTGAACGGTAAACCTTACGAACTCAAAGGCATGTGTAATCACCAGGACCATGCCGGCGTCGGCGTAGCCTTGCCGGACGTTCTGCAATATTTCCGCGTCGCAAAATTGAAGGAAATGGGCTGTAACGCCTATCGCACCGCCCACGGACCGCCGACTCCGGAATTGCTCGACGCCTGCGACCGGCTCGGCCTGCTGGTCATGGATGAAAGCCGCCGGCTCGGCAGCGATGAGGCCAATCTGCGCCGTTGGGAGGAACAAATCCGCCGCGACCGGAATCATCCCAGCGTCGCTATCTGGAGCCTCGGCAACGAGGAACGCGTGCAGACCAGCGCCGCGGGCGGGCGCGTGGCCGCCGAAATGCAACAGCTCGCCAAACAATTGGACCCGACGCGTCCGGTGACTTATGCCGCAAACGTCGGCAATGTGTTCAAAGGTGTTAATGAGGTCATCGAAGTCCGCGGCTGGAATTATCACATCGGCAAAACCAACATGGACGATTATCACGCGGCGCATCCCGCCCAGCCCAACGTCGGCACGGAACAGGCCAGCACCGTCAGCACCCGCGGCATTTATGGCAACGACGCCATCCGCGGTTACGTGAGCGCCTACGACACCAACGCTCCGGACTGGGCGGACCGCGCCGAGGCCTGGTGGAGTTTCTTCGCCGCGCGACCGTGGCTCTCCGGCGGTTTCGTCTGGACCGGTTTCGATTATCGCGGCGAACCGTCGCCCTACGGCTGGCCGTGCATCAACTCGCACTTCGGCGTGATGGACACCTGCGGTTTTCCCAAGGACAATTTTTATTATTACCAGTCGTGGTGGACGGACAAACCGGTTTTACACCTGCTCCCGCACTGGAACTGGCCGGGCGGGGAAGGCGCGGAAATCGAGGTGCGCGCCTTGAGCAATTGCGAAGAAGTCGAATTGTTTCTCAACGGCCGGAGCCTGGGCCGGAAAACAATGGAACGAAATTCACACCTGGCCTGGATGGTGAAATACGAACCCGGCGTCCTTTCGGCCAAAGGTTACAACGGCGGGAAAGTCGCGGCGGAAACGAAAGTCGAAACGACCGGCGACCCTGCCGCCGTCCGGCTCGCGCCCGACCGTAACGTCATCCATGCCGACGGCGAGGATGTGAGTGTATTCACGGTTTCCGTGACCGATGCGCAGGACCGCGTCGTCCCGGTGGCAACAAATTTGATTCACTTTGATCTGAGTGGCCCGGGAAAAATCATCGGCGTGGGCAACGGCGATCCGGCCTGCCACGAGCCGGACGTGTTTGTACCGCAACCGGCAACGCGTACCGCGGCTCTGAACGACGGCTGGCGCTGGAAGAAATTGCCGAACGTCAACGACTCAAAACTCGCCGAACTCAAAACCAATTTTGACGATTCCACCTGGGCCCCGGCCAATCCCCAATCCGACAGTGGCCCGCTGGGGGAGCGCGAGCAGGCCATCTTCCGTCTGAAAGTGCAGGTGAGCGAATCGGACCTCGCCGCGCGGGCGGTGGAATTGCGCTGTGGCCGGATAGACGAGGACGGCTGGGTTTATGTGAACGGCAAGTTCGCCAGCGAATCGCATGACTGGCAGGTGCCCGCCGTCTTTGATTTGAAGCCGTTCCTGCATCCGGGCGAAAATGTCATTGCCGTGGCGGTGGAGAATTGGAGCGGACCGGGCGGCCTTAACAAAGGCGTGACACTGGCGTTTCAGGAAAAGGCCGCCGCCCCGGCCTGGCAACGCAGCGTGTTCAACGGCCTGGCGCAAATCCTGGTGCAATCCACGAAGGACCCCGGCGAAATCAAATTGACCGCCAATGCTGACGGCCTGTCGCCGGCCACCGCCAGCGTGTCATCGCAGCCCTGTACCTCGCGCCCGGCCGTGCCATAAAACCCGATCATTGAAAACCAGACCATACGCTCGATTGAATCTACACACAAAACTCTGTTACACCTGTAACAAAGTTTTGTAACACCCCTCAAGGACTAAAAGTTCTTAGTTGCCGGCCAGCTTCTTGAAGCGTCTCTATTCTTCGTTGCCATGCCTGTTGTCCCAGATAATCAGCGGGCAGAATTCGCTCCGGCAGAAGCGGGTCGCTCCTTACCGCATCCAGCCAGGCTTCACGTTCTGCTGCCGCCCAACGCAACAATGCTTTCGCCGCTGTTTCATTTCCCAACGTTTTTACCGGCCTCTCCCTGAGAATCTTTAAATGCCGGGCGTAGCGGCGGTTGATCAGCTCAAAATTCCATGCGCCCGCAACGATCTCCTTGTCGGATTCTCCGGCGCATGGACGCGCTTCCAACAAGATTAACGACTCCACATTTATTTTTCCACTGCCGAGATTTTGTCGTTCTTCTGCCAATGAGTCCGGGGTAATCCATACGCTGTTTTGCAGGCAACCGAACCCCTTGTCTCGCAGATAGCGCCATAGCCTGACGTGATAAGGTTTCTGCGACACTGGAACGTCGAACAACACAAGCCGCCAGCAACCATCCCATTTGCGTTTCCATCGAGTCTGGGGATCGCGTCCGCCCAGCGCGTGTAATCGACCCTGTTTGGTCAGGCGATAGAGGCGGTCGTTTGCTGAAGCGGTATCACGCTCGACCAGTTGTAATTTTTCCAACGCAGCGACTTGTCGCAATAGGCCATTGCGATACGCCCAACCTTCATAGGAGTCCGTGAGGTTGCGAAATGTGGGATTGGCAATTTTGTCCGTGGACCACAGGAGAAAGTTCAGAAAGGCTTCGGTTTTGGGTTTCATGCCGAGAGATTGGCAAACACTAACGCCTGCTGCCACCACAAAACATTGTTACACCTGTAACAAAGTTTTGCAACAACAGAGCGGCGGGGACGCTTTTGCTCGTTAAAAACTGGTTGGCGCGAATCGTTTATGGCGTGTAATTTGGACCCGTGCAACGGACGATTTTGTACCCGCTGGTTATTTTCGCCGTTGGTATTTTCCATATCGGCGTTTTCGCCGGGGAGGAAGCCTGCGTGTCTTGTGACCGGAAGGTCCTCGTCAGCGGCCAGTTCGAACATGGCCGGGGACATGAAAGTCTGGCAATTACGGGAGCGCCCCGGCGCGGCGAGGATGCGTTCCGGGAGGAAATTTACGGACCGAACTTCACCCTGTCCGTTCCCAATCTACCGGCGGGCCAATACACCGTCCAAATCGGGCTGGCGGAAATCGTTTACACCAACGCCGGCCGGCGGGCGTTCGACATCATCTGCGGCAACCGCACGCTCGCGCATAATCTCGACATTTTTGCCGCGGCCGGCGGCGCAGGCCGGGTGCTGCTGTTGACCAATCGGATTGATTTTGCCGGTGACGCGGCGCAGGGACCGCTCGCACTCACGTTCATCGGCCGCACCAATGCGGCCAAGCTGAATACCTTCGAACTCAAAAACGCCTCCGGCCAATCCATTATTTCACTGCGGGCCGCGGATCTGGTTGACGTCGGGGACTCCAACGCATTGCAGGTGCCGGTGGTCACCGGGCCGGAAACCTGGAAGGACACCGCCCAACCGGTTGCCGCGCGCGTGGCCGACCTCGTGCGCCGGCTGTCGCTCGCGGAAAAAGTCCAGCAACTGCGCAACGCCGCGCCGGCCATTCCACGGCTGGGCATTCCCGCCTACGATTACTGGAACGAATGCCTGCACGGCGTCGGGCGCGCCGGCGTCGCCACGGTCTTTCCGCAGGCCATCGGCATGGCCGCCACCTGGGACGCGCCGCTGGTGCAACAAGCCGCCGATGTCATCGCCACCGAAGCCCGGGCCAAGCACAACGATTACGCCGCCAAACATGATGGTGACAGTGCGCGTTATTACGGCCTGACGTTCTGGACGCCGAACATCAATATTTCCCGCGATCCGCGCTGGGGCCGCGGCCAGGAAACCTACGGCGAGGATCCGTTCCTCACCGCCCGGCTGGCGGTGGCCTTCATCCACGGTTTGCAGGGCGACGATCCGAAATACGTCAAGGCGATGGCCTGCGCGAAACATTTTGCCGTCCATAGCGGGCCGGAGGCGACCCGGCACACCTTCGATGTGGCGCCTCCCGAACGCGATTTCTACGAGACGTACCTGCCGCAATTCGAAGCCGCCGTGCGCGAGGGCCACGTCGGCGGGGTCATGGGCGCGTACAATTCCGTTTATGGCAAGCCGGCCTGCGCCAGTCCGCTCCTGCTCACGGACCTTTTGCGGCAACAATGGGGTTTTGACGGCTACGTGGTTTCCGATTGCGGCGCGATCTACGACATCCGGGCGAACCATAAATTCACGGCCACGGCGGAGGAGGCCGCCGCCGCCGCGGTCAAGGCCGGGGACGATCTTTGCTGCGGGGTGGACTACAATGCGCTGGTGCGCGCGGTCAAAGATGGTCTGGTGTCGGAAAAGGAAATTGACACCGCCGTCAGCCGCGTGTTGACCGCGCGGTTCCGGCTGGGACTGTTTGACCCGCCGGGCGAAGTTCCCTTCGCGCGAATTTCCATGGCGCAGAACGACACGCCCGCCCATGAGGCGCTGGCGCTGAAAATGGCGCAGGAATCCATTGTGTTGCTGAAAAACGACAACTGCCTGCCGCTGGACCGCGCCAAAATCAAACGCATCGCGGTCATTGGCGCCAACGCGGATTCCGTGCCGGTGCTGCTTGGCAATTACAACGGCACACCCACCCGGCCGGTGACCATCCTGGACGGCATCAAGAGGGTAGCCGGCACAAACGTCCAGGTAGTTTATGAACCGGCCTGCCCGCTGGTGTTGAGCCGGGGCGGAGAAGGACGGCCCGAGGCGCAAGGATGGACCCGAGCCATTTCGGCCGCGTGGATGTCGGACGTGATTATTTACGTGGGCGGCATCAGCCCGCAATTGGAAGGCGAGGAGATGAAGGTGGATTACGACGGATTTTCCGGCGGTGATCGCACGGAGATTGGGCTGCCGGCAGTGCAAAACGAACTCCTCGATGCGTTACAGGCGACCGGCAAGCCCGTCGTGTTCGTCAATTGCAGCGGCGGCGCCGTGGCCATGCCCTGGGCCGCCGCCAACCTGCCCGCGATTTTGCAGGTGTGGTATCCCGGCGAACAGGGCGGACGCGCCGTGGCCGACGTTTTGTTCGGCGACGTAAATCCCGCCGGGCGGTTGCCGGTGACGTTTTATCGCTCCACCGCCGACCTGCCGGCGTTTGACGATTACTCGATGTCCAATCGCACCTACCGTTATTTCAACGGCCAGCCGCTGTTCGCCTTTGGCCACGGTTTGAGTTATACCAAATTTGATTACAGCGACCCGAAGCTCGACCGGACAAATCTCACGGCGGACGACACGGTCAAACTCACCTTTTCGCTGCTCAATGCCGGCGGCTGGGACGGTGATGAAGTGGCGCAGGTTTATTTCCGGCATGTGAAGTCCGCGCGTCCCCAGGCGAAGCTCGCGCTGTGCGGCTTTGTGCGGATTCACCTGCAGGCCAACCAGGGAGCCAGAGTGACCATGAACATTCCGGTGGAACGCTTCCGCGACTGGGACACGGCCAAAAAACAATACACCGTCGAGCCCGGCGACTACGAATTGCAGGTGGGCGCGGCAGCCGATGACATTCGTCTGCGCGCGCCGCTGAAAATCAGCGCGCATTGACGCACCACGGGAACACGGTGCGCAAGATTGATTCTCGCGCCGAGTCCGAAGACGGCGGACAATACGGACATGCCCGGAAGAATGGGAACGGCTGACAGCATTCGGCTTGCTTTCCCACAACTCCGTGTCATAAACAACGAACGGCATCCGAACGACCATGAGGAAACCGACCGACCTGTTTCGCACGGCTGACGGCAAAAATTATTTCTTCACGTTTATCCTCGTGTCATCGTTGTTTCTCCTGTGGGGTTTGTGCAACGGGATGATTGATGTGATGGACAAGCACTTTCAGGACATGCTGCATCTGAGCAAGGCGCAGTCGGCGTGGGTGCAGTTTGCGCATTATCTCGGCTATTTTCTGATGGCGCTGCCGGCGGGCCTGCTGGCGCGGAAGATCGGCTACAAAGGCGGCATCATCCTGGGTCTGCTGCTCGTTGCCGCCGGTGGATTCTGGTTCATGCCGGCGACACATATCGACACGTTCTGGGCGTTTTTGCTTGGCGTGGGTATTGTGGCGATGGGGTTGACGGTGCTGGAGACGGTGGCGAATCCCTACACGACCGTGCTGGGTCCGCAGGCATCCGCCTCGTTTCGCATCAATCTGGCGCAATCCTTCAACGGGGCCGGCTGGGTACTGGGGCCGCTCGTCGGCAGCATGTTTTTTTATTCCAGCGGCGGGGCCAAAGTTGCTCAAGGACAACTTTACATACCCTACGTGACGATGGCGATTGTCGTTCTGTTGCTGGCAACGATATTTTATTTCGCCAACGTTCCCGACCTGGCCACGGCGGAGGAATACCGCATCCTTGAACCGTCGGCCCCAGCCGGCGAGCGTTCAATGTGGGCGCAGCCCCATTTCGTTGGCGCGGTACTGGCGCAGTTTTTCTATGTTGCCGCCCAGGCGGGCATCATCAGCTTCTTCATCAACTACATGGTGGCAGAAGTTCCGGCGATTTCACCGGCGCTGGTGAATGGCTGGTTTCTGAAAGGCGGCGCCGTCCTGCGCAATGGGGCGTGCTACGTGAATGAGCAGGGCGCGAGCCGGTTGCTGGGCGTGCTGGGCTTCGTGTTATTCCTGGCCGGGCGCGGCATCGGGACCGGAATCATCAGGCAAGTCCCGGCCCATCGCGTCCTGGGCGTTTACGGACTGGTGAATGTGATTCTCTGTGGAATTGTCGTTCTGAAGCTCGGCTGGTTTTCCGTCGCCGCGCTGTTCCTGAGCTTCTTTTTCATGTCGATCATGTTCCCGACGATTTTTGCGCTCGGCATCCATGGCCTTGGCGCGCAGACCAAGAAAGCCTCGGCGTTCATCGTGATGGCCATCATCGGCGGCGCCATCATGCCCAAGCTCATGGGGTACCTGGGCGATGTCTACAACATGTCCGTCAGTTTTCTGATGCCACTGGGCTGCTTCGCCCTGATTGCCCTCTATGGCAGTTTGTGGCCGAAATTGAGCCAGGTGAAATCGCCGCGCCCAGCGGATGTTTCCGACGGCCGCTGATCCAAGACCAAATCCGTCCGGCAGAAAACGAAGCCGTGTTGCCATCAACCGAGTTGTCTGAGCACCTCGCGCTCGCAGGCGGTGTATTTCCTGATGAGCTGGTCGTAAACCTTCACGGTTTTCAGGTTCGGACGGATTTCGCTGCCCGGCACCGGGTTGGTGAAACCGGCCACGATCGGTTTCCATTCCGGCTTTTCTCCCGCCTGTTTCAACCAGCCGTGCGCCGCCCGCAACGCGGCGCCGAGCGCAGCGCTCTTGGAAATTTCGATGCGCTCGACGCGGCAATGCATCACGTCGGCCATCACCTGCAGGATGGGTGAAGCCCGGGAAGCCCCGCCGGTGGCGAGAATACGTTCGGGCGCGACCTTCATCCATTGCGAATGCAGCCGCATCGCCATCATTTGCGCCTCGACCACGGCGCGGCAGTTCACCGCGGCGTCTTTTTCATCGAGATCGAATCGGCGGATGCCCGGCTGGTTCACGCGCGGCACAATTTCGGCTTCGAACCACGGCAATAGAATCCCGCCGCGGTTGCTCGGCGGTGTGGATTTCAGCGCTTCACCAAATTGGTCCCAGTCTTTGAGTCCGCAGGTGTCGCGGATTTTTTCCCGGGCCAGCGAACCGTTCTTGAAACAAATCAACGTCAGGTAATCGCCTGTCGGCGAACCGAACACGTGGCCCTCGCCGTGGGGGTCGGTGCGGCATTTTTTCATCGTACCGAAATAGGTGTCGCTGGTGCCCAGGCTGATGGCGACCATGCCTTCGCGGATCAAACCGAGGCCGACCACGCTGCACGGATTGTCACCGGACCAGACCAAAGCCTGGGCGGCGGGATTCAGTCCGAATTTATCGACGAAGTAGGGACTGACCGGGCCGATGATCTGCCAGGATTGGGCGAGCGGCGGCAGTTTTAATTTCAAATCGGGTGCGGTGGCCGCCAGCGCCGCCGGATGCCAGACTTTTTTGCGGATGTCCATCAGGTTCATGCCCGCGCCGTCGCCGTGGTCAATCGGTGCAATCTTTCCCGCCAGCAGCGACGCCAGGAACGAGCTCACGAGCGCGAGGTGCGAGGTCCGCAGGTAAGCCGCCGGCACCGTCTTGGTAAATTTGCGGATTTGCGGGCCGGTGAATCGTTCAAAGGTGTCGGAGCCGGTCGCCAGGGCCGTGGCCTTGATGCCGCCGAGTTGCGTCCGGATTTCGGCGCACTCTTCCGCCGTGGACGAGTCCATCCAGATGGGCGATGTTTTACGCGAGAAAACGCCGCGCAGATTTTCAACGAGCGGCCGGTTGGGATTCAGATGGGCCAGAACTTTCGGGGCTTTCCGGTTCAAATAGACCGAGCCGTGCTGCTGGCCGCTGCCGCTGACCGCGAGGATTTGGCCGAGGGCGACGCCGTCTTTTTTCATTTCGGCGAACAGGAGGTCGAGCGCTTCGGCCCACATCAGCGGCGGGCTGTGCTTGACCAGCGGATCGGGATTGGGCAGGACGCCGTTCCGGGTGCCGTATTGTGGCAGTGCCAGGTCGAAATTCAGCGACTTCTCATATACAACCTTGCGGAGGTCGTAATCAATGGCCACCGCGCTGAGGCTTTGCGTGCTGGCGTCCAATCCGAGAAATAATCTGGCCATACGGATTTTAATCTGTCGTTTACACCTGATTTGGCAACAATAAATTCAAAGTATGCAATCGAAAGCCAGCTTTCAGTTCTGTATTCATGGCCTTGTCCTGTTCTGCGCTGTTGCCGCCCACGCCGTGCCGATTGACCGGCAGGTGCTGGTGACGCGGCACGACGTGGTGTTGCGCCAATTCGACGCGGCGAATCCGCTGACTGTCGGCAACGGCGGATTTGCCTTCACCGTGGACGCCACCGGCTTGCAGACCTTCCCCGAAGCGTTTGAGCAGACGATACCGCTTGGCACATTGTCGGACTGGGGCTGGCACACGATTCCAAACACGAACGGCTGGAGCATTGACACTTTCCGGTTCACGGAATTTCCCGATTTAAACGGGCGGCTTGTGCCGTATGCCGACGTGCCGGGCAAGCAGCCGACGCCGGAGATCAAATGGTTGCGCGCCAATCCGCACCGGCTGCACCTGGGCCAGATTGGTTTTGTTCTCACGCACGCGGACGGTTCACCGGCGCGAACGAATGATTTGTCGGACATCGAACAAAAGCTGGGTTTGTGGAACGGCGAAATTACGAGCCGGTTCAAATTCGACGGCCAGCCGGTGGCGGTGGTAACGGTCTGCACCCCGGACCTCGACGGAATTGCGGTGCATGTCGAGTCACCGCTGTTGAAAATGGGGCAACTGGCGATTCAAGTTCATTTTCCGTACGGCACGGGCGAGACGAAGACGGCGGACTGGAGCCGGCCCGACGCGCACGAAACGTTGTGGACCCAGTCCGCACCAAACCAGGCCGATTTTTACCGCAGGTTGGACGACAACGACTATTTTGCTGCGGCCAAATGGACGGATGGCGCGACGCTGACCAATGTCGCAAAACATCAGTTCCTAATCCGCCCGCGTGCTTCATCCGATTCATTGGAATTTGTCGGCGCCTTTTCGCCGACGTGTCTTACAGCGACACATCTGCCGGCATTCGCGGAAATCAAAGCGGCGGCGCAAAAGCATTGGAACCAATTCTGGCAGACCGGCGGCGCAATGGATTTGTCCGGCAGCAAGGATCCGCGTTGGTTCGAACTCGAACGGCGAATTGTGCTGTCGCAATACCTCACCGCTATCCAGGACGCCGGGCAATATCCGCCGGCAGAAACCGGCCTGACGTACAACACCTGGGAGGGCAAGTTCCACTTGGAAATGCACTGGTGGCACGAAGCCCAGTTCGCGCTGTGGGACCGGCTGCCGTTGCTGGAAAAAAGCCTTGGCTGGTATCAAACCGTCCTGCCGCGCGCCAAAGCCACGGCGCAAAAACAGGGTTATCACGGGGCGCGCTGGCCGAAAATGACCGATCCCAGCGGCGCGGAATCGCCATCGCCGGTCGGCCCGTTTCTCATCTGGCAGCAGCCGCACCCGATTTTTTACGCGGAGCTGTGTTGGCGTGAGCATCACGACCGCGCGACGCTGGAGAAATATCGCGACATCGTTTTCGCAACAGCGGATTTCATGGCGAGTTACGCCACTTGGGACACGAACACGAGCCGCTACGTGCTCGGCCCGGTGCTGCAAGGCGCGCAGGAAATTTTTCCCAAGGATAAGACGCTCAATCCGCCGTTTGAACTGACCTATTGGCGCTGGGGGCTGGAGACGGCACAGCAATGGCGCGAGCGGCTCGGCCTGCCGCGCGATGAAACATGGGATGCAGTCCTGAAAAACCTGGCCCGGCCACCAGTGGGTGATAACAAATATCTTTTCGCTGAAACGGCGCCCGATTCCTACACCGACCCACGCTGGAACAAGGACCATCCGGCGGTGCTCAGCGCGTTGAGCTTCGTGCCCGGGCCGGGCGTGGATATGACCACGATGCGGAACACATTGGACTGGGTTTGGAATCATTGGAACTGGCCGGACACGTGGGGTTGGGATTATCCGATGTTGGCGATGGCCGCCGCACGGCTGGGCGAACCGGAGCGCGCGGTGGACGCGCTGCTGCTGGACACGCCGAAAAATCATTGGGCGCTCAACGGCCAGGTTTATCAGCGGCCCGGCCTGACGATTTATCTGCCGGCCAACGGCGGATTGCTTTACGCCGCGGCGATGATGGCCACCGGCTGGGACTCCGCGCCGAAGCGGAACGCACCCGGTTTTCCGGACAACGGCCAGTGGGTGGTACGCTGGGAAAATTTGCGCTCCGCGCCGTAAGCTAGGTTTGTTTCCTCCTCCGAACCGCAGAAGGGATTTACCTTCTCTTGTCGATGCAGTGCCAAGTGCAGTTGCATAATAATCCTTGAAATGCATCAGCATATTTGTAAGAATTTAGAATCGCATTTCCCTTATGAAAACACGTCGTACCTTTCCGGGAACCTCCCCAAATTTGTTAAAACTTCAAACCGGCTTCGCCGTGTTCGGTTTATTACTGCTGATATCGGCTCCGCTGAACGGCGCCCAGTACTATACCAACTGGGTTGCCGCCCACTCGCTTAGTGCAACGCAATGCGATCCCCTGGCCGATCCGGACGGGGACGGCGAACCGAACGTGGTGGAATTCGCGTTTGGCACCGACCCGCTGGCGCCGGGCGGCATCAAAGGCTGTGTACAACCGCTCAATGGCGGGGTCAGCGGAAGCAACGCCATCTTTCAGGTGGAAATTCTGGAACGCGAAGGCCATCAACCCGGCGTGCAGATTGACCTTTATCTGTCCAAGGACCTGAAGAACTGGTTTTATCCCTGGTGGCTGCGGACGACAACCAATTCACTGCCATCCGATCCCCTCGGCTCGGTTCGTGAATTATTCACCACCCGCTTGGCGGGAACGAACGTCTGGTTTGTCCGCCCCAAAGTGCAGTTGTTCGAAGGCGGCGCGGAGACGGCCAAGTATTACGTAGCCACCAATGGCAGTGACAGCAATGCCGGCACGAGCACGAACGCGCCGTATGCCACATTAGCCAAGGCGGCGAGTGTCGCCACCAACGGCAACCTCGTTTACGTGCGCGGCGGGGTTTATCTCACGTCGTCGAAGATTACGTTCACGAACATCAGTGTGGCGGGACAGCCCGTCCGGATCCGGGCTTATCCCGGCGAGACTCCGGTGCTGGATTTTTCCGGCCAGACCGGTTCGGGGAGCGGGGTTGACGGCATTGCCATCAGCGGCAATTACTATTGGTTTTATGGTCTGGTGATGACCAATGCCGGCCACAATTCCATCGCGATCACCGGCAGCAACAACATCGTCGAACGTTGTATCAGCCTGGGCGCCCGCAACTCCGGGCTCCATATCGGCGGCGGCAGCAGTTCCACATCCAAAGCCGCCACCAACCTCTACCTGAACTGCGATTCCATCCGCAGCTTCGACAGCCCCGGGGGCGGGAACGCGGACGGATTTTCCGCGAAATGGAGTCTCGGTCCCGGCAACATGTTCAGCGGCTGCCGTTCCTGGGAGAATTCCGACGACGGCTGGGATTTATGGATGGGCTCGCAACCGGTGCTGATCACCAACTGCTGGGCTTTTCGCAATGGCAGCAATGTCTGGAATTCCAGTTCCTTCGCTGGCAATGGCAACGGATTCAAACTGGGGGGCGACAATATTGCGGCCGCTCATCGCCTGGTGCGTGGTGTGTCTTTTAACAACGTTGGAAACAGCGGCAACGGCATCGATCAGAACAACAACACCGCCGGATTGACCGTGGACCAAAACGTATCCTGGGCGAATCTCCACAAGAACTTTTATTTGGATCACGGAGCGAATTCAACCCCTCATGTCGTGCGCAATAATATTTCCTTTACGGACGGCAGCAGCACCAATTCCTTTACCAGCGGCACGCTCTCGACCAATAACAGCTGGCAGGTCCTGTCCTCCGCAGCCGGGACGAACGATTTTCTGAGTGTGGACGCAGCGTTCGCCGTTGCGCCGCGCCGTGACGACGGCGGCCTGCCGGAAACGCCGTTCATTCGTCCCGTGCCAGGCGGCCGGCTGGTGGACCAAGGGGTGTACATCGGCAACCCGTTCACCGGCTCCGCTCCCGACCTCGGCGCGTACGAAACGACCACCTGGTAACCGGGCCGGCGAGAACATTTCTTTGTCTTGAGTTCTCAATCCGGGGATGGATATGCTTCAGAATATGAATCGCATATCCGCTCTGGCGGCGCTGCTGTTTTCGACTTGTTCAATTATTTCCGCTGGCGCCCTGCCCAAGCCCGATATCGTCGTCGCTGCCGACGGCAGCGGTGATTTCAAGACGATTCAAGCCGCAGTGGCCTCCATTCCGGCAACGAACACGGATCGGATTGTGGTGTTCATCAAGGACGGTGTTTATCATGAGAAGATCCGCGTGGACGCGTCGTTTGTAACGCTGTGCGGACAGAGCCGCAAAGGCACGCGCATTGAATTCCCTCAATTGAATGATGATTTTACCAATGCTCCCGATGCGATTGGCCGCGGAGTAATCAACCTGAACCAGGCCAACGATTTTGTGCTGGAAAACCTCACGGCGGAGAACACCGCCGGGGTCATCGGGCCGCACGCCTTTACCATCCTCGGTACCGGCGACCGAGCGGTAGTCGTCAATTGCGACGTGTTAAGTCATGGAGCGGATACCGTGGCTTTCTGGCGGGGGGATCGTGGCCGGTGCTACCAGGCGAACTGTCGCCTGGAAGGCTCGGTGGATTTTATCTGTCCGCGCGGTTGGTGTTACGTGACCAACTGCTCGTTTTACGAATGGAAGGATACAACCGCCGTCTGGCACGACGGGGTCAAGGACAAGGACATGAAATTCGTCCTGCGCGGCTGCCAGTTTGACGGCACCAACGGCTGGAACCTTGCCCGCCATCACCACGATGCCCAGTTTTATTTTCTCGATTGCCGGTTTTCGAAAACGATGATTGACAAGCCCCCGTTCCGCGTCATCTATCCGCTCGATGGCGGAACCCCCAGCGCGAGCGACATCAAGCGTAACAAGGATTTGGACAAATCAAACCTCTGGGGCGAGCGCTCCTATTTTTACAATTGCCATCGTGACGGCGGCGACTACGGCTGGTTCGCCAACAACCTTTCCACTGCACCCGGCGCTCCCACCCCTTCCCAAATCAATGCGGCGTGGACGTTCGCTGGCACATGGGATCCGGAACGTGTTACCGGGCCGACGATACAAAAAATCAGCGTCCAGGATGGAACAATGACACTGGCTTTCAATGAAAACGTCACGGTGAAGGGCCGGCCAAGATTGAACCTGGGTGACGGTGTCTTTGCTGATTATGCGTCCGGCAGCGGCACCAGCACGCTGGTCTTCAGGGAACCGCAAGGCAAATCAACGGAGGTCGCATCGGTGGACTTGAATGGCGGCGCCATCATCGCCACGGAAGCCGACGCCACCCTGCGCCTGGCACAATTGACCCTGCCGGATGTGGCGAAGAACGCGGTAAAATAACCCAAGCTTTTGGGGGTTTCAGCGACGGCATCGGGCATTGTTTTAAGCCGGTTTCTTTGCGCTCCATAAAATCGGCCCCTCGCTCCGGTTCTTTTCTTTTGCATTCGAGGCGGGCGCAGCGCGGCGTGTTGACGGGGTGGCCAGAGCCAAGAAATACAAGACGTTTGCAATGGGATGTGATTTAATCAGGCTGTGAACCGAAGTGCATTCTCCGCCCTTGCTCCGTGGCAGCGGAACGGGCTTTTGGGTCTGCTGCTGGTGGCGGGGGTATTCGTAGCGTATCTGCCGGCGATGCACGGGGGCTTCCTCTGGGATGATGACGTTTACGTGATCCAAAACATTCTGCTGACCGCCCCGGACGGCCTGAAGC
>Ga0326727_10000239_pt1 | contig 234291 bp, 208 predicted proteins | sample MB2enrmetagenome_FD_207643 | JGI IMG/M metagenome (GOLD analysis project Ga0326727, IMG submission 207643) | Lab enriched peat soil microbial communities from McLean, Ithaca, NY, United States - MB29MY | ecosystem: Environmental > Terrestrial > Soil > Wetlands > Peat | place: USA: New York...
AGTACTTCAGCGTCCCGCCATCCACGAATTCGGTGACCAGGTACTGGCGTCCTTCGAACTCGCCTACGTCGTACACGGTGACGATGTGGGGATGATTGAGCGACGAAGCCGTTTGCGCCTCGCGCTGAAAACGGCGGCGGGCCGGGGCGTCGGCTAAGTCGTCAGACAGAAACTTAATCGCCACGGGTCGACTGAGCTTGGTATCCGTCGCGCGGTACACCGAGCCCATGCCGCCCTTACCCACAAGCGCAAGAACTTCGTACGGGCCAACTTTGTCGCCTGCAGATAGCGGCATAGAGTGCGTTCAGCTAAGTTTAGCCGATCCAGAAGTGGGTTGGGTCTGTGTTGCGGGGCATCCGGAAACTATCCCACTTGGCCAGGAAACGCCCACACCCCTGATATGGCCGCCGGTGACCCCGAAGCGCTGATGATTGAACAGGTTATACCGGTCGGGCCAGATTAGTACGGAGAAACGCCCTTGGCGCCGGGGTGTGGATGTCGACCTGCCTGCAATGCCATCGCCGGACAGGCTAGAATGGAAGCCGAGGACACACCCAGGTGCTACGCCAGTTCGATGTCGTCATTGAGCGCGACGAGGAAGGTTTCTACGTGGCCTCCGTTCCGCAGATCCCCGCATGCCACACGCAAGCGCGGTCTCTTGACGAGCTCGCCGAACGCATCCGCGAAGCCATAGAGTTGTGTCTGGATGTCGAAGGCGCGCCGGAGCATACTCTGGAGTTCGTTGGGATCCAGCGCGTTACCATCGCCGCATGAGCCGGATTCCTCGCGTCACCGTCGGCCCCGGCTTGCTGCACAAGATCCTTCGGGATTGTCAACTTAGCATCGACGACCTCAAGCAACTGCTGTAAAGGCCGAAGGCGGTCTTGCCGCCGGCGCTACGCCCATTTGCGAAACTTGCGCGCAATTCGTTACCCTTTCGACATGTCCAGATGTCTCGGTCTGATCCTGTTCTTCTTCACCATCATTGCGCCCGCCGCCGATTGGCCGCAGTGGCGCGGGCCTAACCGCGATGGAAAATCCGCGGACGCCGGCCTCCTCGATTCGTGGCCCAAGGGCGGGCCGCGCCTTCTCTGGAAGGCGCAGGATCTGGGCGAGGGTTTCTCCAGCCCTGCCATCGCCGGCGACCGTCTCTACATTCAGGGCCAGCACGGTGGCGACCAGCTCGTCATGGCTTACGACGTTCATACCGGCAAGCAGCTTTGGAAGACGCCGGCTGGCAAGTCCTACAACGAGCAGCATGGGAATGGTCCTCGAGGTACACCTACGGTGGACGGCGCGCGCTTGTATGCATTGTCCGCCGATGGCGCGCTGGTGTGCCTCGAAATCGCCACCGGCAAACGCGTTTGGGGGCTGAACTTCGTCGAGCGCTTCGGCGGCCAGCCGCCGAAGTCGGGGTACAGCGAATCGCCGCTGGTGGATGGCGACCGCCTCATCGTCATGCCCGGTGGGCCGGGAGCGTCTGTCGTGGCACTCAACAAGAACACGGGCGACCTCCTCTGGAAGTCGCAGAACGATAAAGCCGGCTTTTCCTCGGCGATTGCATTGGATATCGGCGGCACGCACGCCCTGGCCCTGCTCACCGCGGAGGCGGCCATCGGGCTGGACGCCAAGGATGGCGCGCTGCTCTGGCGCTACTCCCGCGTCGCCAACCGGACCGCCAACATTGCCACGCCCATCGCGCACGATGGATACGTGTTCTATTCCAGCGATTATGGCACGGGTTGCGTGCTGCTCAAGCCTACCCCGGACGGCAAGACCGCCGAGGTCTATTTCAACCGGGACATGCGCAACCACTACACCACCTCGGTGCTGGTGGGCGACTACCTTTACGGGTTTTCGAGTGAAATCCTCACCGCCATGGAGTTCAAAACGGGGAAGGTTGCCTGGAAAGACCGCAGCGTCGGCAAGGGCAATTGCATCTGGGCCGACCAGCGCCTCTATTGCATGGGCGAGGACGGCGTGGTCGGCCTGATCGACCCCACGCCTGCCGCTTACAAGGAAATATCGCGGTTCGAGATCCCGCGCGGCCCTTTCAATACGTGGACCTCGCCGACAGTCGCCAACGGCCAGCTCTACCTGCGCGAGCAGGGCAATCTTTACTGCTACAACGTGAAGCGATAACCGAATGCGCGCTCTCCTCTTGTGTCTCGTGGTTTCCGGCTGCCTGTTGCCGGCGTCCGATCCCGCCGCCGATTGGCCCATGTGGGGCGGTACGCCGGACCGTAATATGGTCTCCTCCATGCGGGTAATCCCCACTTCCTGGGACATCCAGAGCAAGAAGAACGTGAAGTGGATGGCGCAACTCGGATCGCAGACCTATGGCAATCCGGTGGTGGCGGGCGGCCAGGTGTACGTCGGCACCAACAACGAGCTGGCGCGCAACCCAAAGGAAGGCGGCGACCGGGGCGTGCTGATGTGCTTCCGGGAATCGGACGGCCATTTTCTGTGGCAGCACACCAGTGAGAAGCTTCCGGATTCGAATAAGGACTGGCCCGAAACCGGAGTCTGCTCCGCGCCGCTGGTGGAAGCCGACCGCGTGTACTACCTGACCAACCGCTGCGAGTTGGTGTGCCTGGACGCGCACGGCGACGGCCAAGGGAACGCCAAGGTGATCTGGAAGCTCGACATGATCAAAGAGCTCGGCGTGTCGCCGCACAACAAGGCGGCTTCCTCACCGGCGTCCTACGGCGGCCTGGTTTTCGTCGGTACCTCCAACGGCCGGGATGAGAACCACCAACGCGTACCCGCTCCCAAGGCGCCATCCATGATCGCGGTCGATCAAAAGACCGGCAAGTTGGCCTGGCAGGTGAATGATCCCGGCGATCGAATCCTGGACGGGCAGTGGTCCTCTCCCGCGGTGGGCGCCATCGGCGGCGTGGTTCAAGTGGTGATCGGCGAGGGCGATGGCTGGGTGCGTGGCTATGAGGCGCTCACCGGCAAGAAACTCTGGGAGTTCGACACCAATCCCAAGGATTCGGTCTGGCCGAGGACGCGCAACGAGATCGTCTCCACGCCGGTGATCTGGCAGAACAAGGTCTTCATCGCCAACGGCCAGGACCCCGAGAGCGGCCAGGGCCCCGGGCATCTCTACGCCATCGACGCCACCAAGCGCGGCGACATCACTATGAGCGGCCGGCTGTGGCATTACGACAAAATCAAGCGCTCGATTTCAACTGGCGCCATTTGGAACGGGCTGCTGTTCTATGCCGATTTCACCGGCTATCTACACTGCCTGGATGTGAACACCGGCCAGCCGTACTGGACTCACGACACGCTCTCGGCCGTGTGGGGCTCGCCCATGGCGATCGCCGGGAAAGTGTACCTGGGAGACGAAGACGGCGATGTGCTCATCATGGAAGCGGGCAAACAGGAGAAGCTGATCGCCACCGTCAATATGGGGAGCAGCGTCTACTCCACGCCGGTTCCAGCCAACGGGACCCTGTTCGTGACCAGCCGGAACCAGCTTTTCGCGATTGCCCAGAAGCCGTAGGCCAGCCATGCGCCCGCTGTTCATCTTCTTAATTGCGGGCCTCCTGGGCGCGGCCGACGATTGGCCGCAGTTCCGCGGGAACCCGCAAATGACGGGCGTCGCCACCGGTTCGGTTCCGGCGAGTCTGAAGCTGCTCTGGACCTACGATGCCGGCGAATCCATCGAATCCTCCGCCGCGATTTCGAACGGAACGGTCTACGTGGGGTCGGAATCGAAGGACCTGCTGGCCATAGACCTCGCCACCGGGAAGCTGCGCTGGAAGTACCGCGCCACCGATTCCATCGGCGAATCCTCCCCAGCGGTCAACCAGGGCATTGTCTATGTCGGCGATCTCAACGGCGTCCTGCACGCGGTGAATGCGGCCGACGGGAAGGCCCTGTGGACATTCAGGACCGAGGCCGAAATCCGTTCGTCGCCGGTGATCTCGGGTGACCGGCTTCTGATCGGTTCCTACGACGGCAACCTCTACTGCCTGTCGCGGCGGGATGGCAAGCTCATCTGGAAATTCACCACCAGCAGCTACGTGCATGGGACCCCGGCGCTCTGGGGCGGCGTGGCTTACGTCTCCGGCTGCGATGAAATCTTCCACGGAATCCGCCTGGCGGACGGGCAGGAAGTGGTGCAATTCCCCGCGGGCGGCCCGGCTGCCGCTTCTCCGGCGATGCTCGATGAGTGGGCCTGGTTCGGCAACTTCAACAATGAAGTGGTAGGCGCCAGCGTGCGCCAGAAACGCATTCTCTGGCGGTATCAGCGGAAGGCCGCCCAGTTCCCGTTCTACTCCTCGGCGGCCGCAGCCGGCGACCGCATCGTTCTAGGCGGCCGCGACAAGCTAGTCCACTGCCTGAACGCCAGAAGCGGCAAGGCAATCTGGACATTCGCCACCAAGGCGCGCGTCGATTCCTCTCCCGCCATAGCGGACGGCCGCGTATACATCGGTTCCAACGACGGCCGTTTCTACGTGCTGGATCTGGCCACCGGCAAGAAGCTTTGGGATTTCGAAGCCGGCGCGCCCCTTTCGGCGTCTCCGGCGATAGCCGCCGGCCGGGTGGTGATTGGTTCGCAGGACGGGCGGTTATACTGCTTGGGGCAAGCCGGCGTCGGTTCAGCCGGCCGGCGAGGAAACTAAATGCAATAGAATCAATGCCGTAGAAGGGCAATAAACCCGATGATGGCGGCCCACAGGCCAGCACTGAGGGCCATGCCCACAAGAGAACCTTTAGCGGCATTCAGCCGATCCGCGGGAGCGAAGGCGGGCAAATTGGGTGGGGCGCCACCGTTAATGTTCGGCAATCCGTGGCGCCCGGAGGTGCGGGCGGTTCGGATCGCGGTCGGCAAGGTTGCGCTTTGCATAGCACTTATCCTAAAAGAGACTGTCGCCAGGCTTCCACACTCCCTTTGGTTAGCGTTGCTCTGGTAACCAAGGGCTGTTTCCCCCTTGCTTTTCCGACCGCAAACGGGTGGGATTCGGCCCAGCCCTTCCTTTCGACCAGGTGCCAGGCGCGGAATGACGTTGCACTGAGTTAGTAGCGCGAAAAAGCAATTTATATCACAATTAATCGGCTTTGTTTGGAGGCGAAGAGCTAACCCTGAGCTAACCAGGCTGACACTACTCTGCTTTCAGCGTGTCGAGCAAGGGAGAGCGAAGAGCCACGGCAATGGCAATGGAGGACGATGCGATTCCAGTGGCCGCGACCAGAGCCAGCAAAACGCCCAAAGGGGCCACCGGCACATGACCGCCGCGCGCGGAGACCGCGGGCGCGGTGGCCAGCGCGGCGCACGCGGCGCCGGTCGCCAGTCCCATCAGCAGAAGGAACACGTTCTCCGCCAGCACCATCGTGAAGAGATGCCGCCGCCGGTATCCGACCGCGCGCAGCAGGGCCAGTTCTCTTCTTCGCTCCAGCACGTTGCGCATCAGCACCGCCGCTAATCCCACGGTGCCCAGGAGCAGGCCCAGACCACCGAGCGCGCGGAACGTCGAAAGGTAGGTGTTCTCCACTTTGTGGAAACCGGCCAGGCGCGCCTCGGTGGGCTGAACGACGAATCCGTAATCGGAAAGGGCCGCCGTCAGCGCGCCCGCCACCTGGTCCGCTTTCCCCGGCGGGGTGTTGAGGAGGAAGAACCGGTAACCCTCGGAGTCCGGAAACAACCGCAGGAAGTTCTCTTCGGAGATGATCAGTTCGCCCTGAAACAGGCTATCCTGGAGGGCCGCCACGATCCGGTATCGGACCCCGGCCAGTTCGAATTCCTCGCCCAGCTCGCGGTGCAGCGCATAGGTCATCGAGTTGGCGTCGGCGATGGCCGGAACGGCGCCGCCCGCAAGCCGCGATTCCAGCAGCAGCCAGGGATTCGGCGCATGACTCTCCACATCCTGGAAGGGGAAGCGGGCACTGCGCAAAAAGGCCGGAGGAGGCGCCAGAATGCGCGGGTCGCGCGGTTGGTAAAGATTCAGGCAACTGGCATCATCCCCCGGACGCACCCGGAAAGGAATGAACTGGATGCCTTCAAGCGGCGGAATATTCAGCGCCGCCCGTCCCGATTCCGTGTTCGGATCGTGAATCAGCGGCAGTTCGGAATCCGCCAGCAGCGGGAACCCGCCGGTGCCCGCAGGGGAACCATCGCGCCGAAAGGCTTCGAGCGACGCGATCACAAAGGTCGCCGAGGCGATGAGGGCAATGCACAGGACGCTGCGGCCGGGCCGGTACCGAACGCTGCGCAGGCCCAGCGCGACCAGCCCGCGGATCTCTCGAAGCCCGCGCGCGTGGAGCCAGGCCGACTGGAACAGCAGAGCGGCGACCAGCAGCAGCGTGCCCGCGCCGAAGAAGCCGGCGGTCTGCCCGGCGCCCAGACATGCCGCGGCCAGAAGAACGGCGACAGCTCCCGCGAGCCATCGCCAGCTCAAATCGGTCGGCAGGCGAAACCGCCTGCCCCACCCGGCTGACCGAATCTCACCTGCCAGCAGACCACGAGGTGTAACCGCGTGCAGGCCGCGCAGGGTCCATGCCACGGAGCCGAGGCCGGTGACCACGCCGGCGGCGGTCCCCATGGCCAGCGATGGAACCGAGGCGTGCAGAGAAAGCAACCGGGTCCCCACGGCATCGAACCACCACGTGCGCAGCCCCAGCAAGACGAGTGCGCCGTATAACAACGCCGCCCCAGCGCCGGCCACGGCGCCGGCAAAGGCGAGCACAGCGCCTTCGAGCAGGAACAGGGTCCGTATCTTCGATGCCGAAAAGCCGAGCGAGCGCAGTACGCCGATTTCGCGCGTCCGCTGTTCGATTCCGAGCTTGAAGAACAACCCCGTGAGCAGCAGGGCCGAAACCATCAGGAAGAAGCTGAAGTAGATGAAGTATTCGCCAAAATCGGTTGCGCCATGCGCCGCCTCCAGGCTCTGGGTTCTCACAGGAACGACCGTCAGACCGGCTCGCGCGGGGTCGAGTGCGGTGCGGAGCGCCTCGCCATAGGCCGGAGACGGCGGAAAGATGCGGATCGAAGTCAGGCTGCCGAAGCGCGTCCCCCACAACGCGCGCCCCCGCGCCAGGCGAACGAAAGCTTTGGGTGTGGTGCGGTATCGATTCCAGTACTGCTCGTCGGCCAGCCGTATGCGGGTCATGTCGAGCGGAAACGGCGGGTCCCAATCGCGAAGGCTCCTGGATTCCGTGATGCCGGGATAGTCGGGAGCGAAGTCCGGGTCCGCGGCGTCTCCGGCCAGCGGGACGATGCGCTCCACGCGGAATTGCGCCGTCTCCGTGTGCAGGCGCGCATCGGACCGCCAAACGTAATACTCGAGCGCAGCCGGATCGCCCACTTTCGCTCCCAGTTCCCGGGCCGCCCACTCATTCAGCGTGATGCCATCCTCGTGGGCGGGAGCCAACCCGGAGTCGAGCGCCGTCACTACCGAATATGGGACCTCACGCTCCCGTATGCGGATGCCATTGGCCAGATAGGTCAGAACTGGTTGGGTGCGAAGACCGAGCGTTCGGGCGGCGGAGAGGGCCGCCGCGGCCACCGCGTCGCCGATCAGAGCGCTGTCGCTTTCGAGCGAAAGGCAGCCGGGTTTTGCGAGGGTGCGCGTCCGCAGGCCAACGTCGGCCAAGGTGTAGCGCTCCTTCAGGAGCCGATCGAGTGGGACCGTCCTGGAAGCCCGCCCCACCAAGATCGTGTTGATTTTTCCCGGCTGATTCAGGTCCCGTTGGAGGCGCGCCAGCGGCACGTACAGGGCGCGGACGTCACCCTGTTGCAGGCGCAGCGAGAACTCGTGAGATGGGTCGACGGTCTGTCCGAGGGTGAGCCGGATGGTCCTGCCGACATCGTCCTTGCGGCCATGAAGAGTTTCGAGCGGGATGGCCGAAGGCTTCGGAATGCGGAGCAGGATTTCGTCCCCGGGCTTGGCGCCGAGTTCTCGCGCGAGAGCCGTAGTGAAGAGAACCTGGCGCTGGTCCACGCCATACACCTGCACGCCCGCAGCCCGCTTGCCGCTGGCCTCGCGCTCCACAACTCCCTCCATGGCGATGACCGGCGCCGCGGGCTGGAACGCCGCCGCCAGTTCCTCGCGGAAGAAGCCGTTACGGGTGATCACGGAATCGGTGTTGCCGAGCCGCTCCAGGACCAGGTCACGCAAGGAGGCGCGCACCGATTCGCCCACCAGAGCCGCGCCGCCGAGCACGCCCGTGGCCGTGGCCACCCCCAGCAGCACCGCCGCGTTGGTGCGCCAGTAATACGCGAGATTACGCGCCAGCAGGGTGTAGGTTCGCATGACGCAATTCGTACCGCTTGGGAAATCGCGCGGCCAGCGCAGGGTTATGGGTCACCACGATCAGGATGGTCTCCTGCCGCGCGTGCAGTTCCAGCAGAAGCGCCGCCACCATTTCCGCCGAAGCTTCATCGAGGTTGCCGGTCGGCTCGTCGCACAGCAGCAGGCTCGGCCGCAGGATCAAGGCTCGCGCCAGTGCGACGCGCTGCTTCTCGCCGCCCGAAAGTTCCGGGGGACGGTGATCCAGCCGGTCTTCCAGCCCCACCTGGCGCAGCAGTTCCCGCGCGCGCGCCGGATAGCCTCCGCGATCTTTCGCCACCAACGTGGGAACCAGCACGTTTTCCAGAACCGAGCACTGCGGCAGCAGGCAGTGGTCCTGAAAGACGAAGCCGATGGACTGGTTGCGAAATGCCGCCAGCTCCTTTTCCGGAACGGCGTAAGGATTGACGCCACCTAGAGTGACCGTGCCGGAAGTGGGCGGTTCCAGCGCTCCGGCGATGTAGAGCAACGTGCTCTTGCCCGAGCCCGATGGCCCCATGATGGCCGCCGCCTCGCCGCGGCTCAACCCGAGCGACACCCCCGAGAGCACAATGAGAGGCCCGCGCGGCGCCGGATACTGCTTGGTGACGTTCGAGATTTCAAGCATGGGTCCCGGTAGTGGCGATGGCCTGGTATGCTTTGAGGGCCCGCCCCGCCATTTGCTGAACGCTGAAATCCCTCCGAACGCCCTCCGCGCCCCGGCGCCCCAGTTCCGCAGCCAGCTCGGGGTTTTTCCATAGGCCGTAGATGCCGTCCGCCAGGCTCGCCGTATCGTCGGGTTCCACCATCACTCCGCCTCCGGTTCTCTCCAGGATCTCGCGAAACGCCCCGCGCCGGGGCTGAACCACGGCCACGCCGCTGGCCATCGCCTCCAGCAGGAAGATTCCTTTCGGCTCATCGTAGGTACTGGGGACACTCAGGATATTGAGACTTCGTAAGAACTCGATTTTCTGTGCCCGGTCAAGCTCGCCCCGATAGTGGAATTCATGCGCCAGGCCGGCTTCCTTCATCCGCCGTTCTATGCCGCGCAGGTAGCCGCGGTGCTCCGGCGCCCGATAACCGGCCACCTCCAGCGCCGAACCGCTGAAATCGCTCTCGCGCCGCAATCGGACGTAGCTCTCGGCCAGGAGCTCCAGTCCCTTTTCCGGCGCGACCCGCGCAAAGAAACCGACCCGGAAAGGCGTGCCTGGAACCCGCGCTGGCGGACCGTAGCCCTCGGCGTCGACGCCCAGAGGGACCACGTGCAACTTGCGGTCGGGAATTCCTAGTTTGCCCTGCCAGTAGTCCGCGCAGAACTCACTTACTGCCACGAAACCGTCCACATCCTCAACCTTGGCGCGGATCAGTTCCAGCGCCTGCGTCCGATACGGCTCCTGCAACTGGCCGAGGAAGAGCTCTTCGCCCTGCAACGTGCAACCGACCGGCCGGTGCAACGCTTCGCGAATGGGCCGCGCCAACCCGATGAGGAGAGAGTTGGGCAAGGTGACGATATCGGGCGGTTCTTCCCCGCGCAGCCAGGCAGTCAACTTACGAATGTCCTTGAGCTGATAGCCTGCCTCCCCGCGCAGCATGGAAACCGTCATGGCGCCGAGGGAATGCGGGTTGACCCTGATCGAAGTTTGGGAGGCCAGCTTAAGCATCCAGGGCGCATCCCACAGCCGGTCCAGCAGCGGGTGCGGCTTGCGGAAGAATGCCGCCTCCTGGCAGAGGCACACGCTGATCCCGTTCAGAAACACTTTCGGTTCGCTGACGTTGGGCTCGTCCGTGCGGGTGGGCGTATAAAGGGGGAGCAGGATGATTGCATGGCCCTGCCTCTTGAGTTCCGCCGCCAGGGCGTTGTCGCGGAGACAGCTACCGCAGTACATTCGGGCGGCGCCGGCGGTGAGCGCGAGGATTCTCATAGGCAGTCTGAGGCAGGGATGGTGATTTCTCCAGTTTAGTACGAGTGCGCATCGGTCAGGTTCGAGTTGTGGCTGAAAACCACAGGCGGTTGCGTGCCCTCACCACTCAAACCGCTCACGGCACCAGTTGATAACTGACGAACGCCAGCCTCAGCCCATCGGGCGACCAGGAGGGCACGTTGATCGTCCCTTGCCCGCCGAACAGCTTCGCCAGCACGCTGATTTTCGGGTTCCCCAGCGTCATCATGCGTAGCATCACATCCTGGTTTTCGGGATGCCCACTTACACCCTTCTCATAAGTGAGAAACACGATCCGCTTCCCGTCCGGCGATATGTGCGCGAACCAGTTGTTATAACCATCGTCTGGAGTCACTTGCTCCTGGTCGCTCCCATCCGGCTTCATCCGCCAGATCTGCATCAGCCCGCTGCGAATCGAGTTGAAGTAGATGTACTTGCCATCCGGCGAATACTCCGGCCCGTCGTCCAGCCCCTCCGCCGTGGTCAGCCGCGTCTCTTCGCCGCCCGCCGCTGGAATGGTGTAGACGTCGAAGTTGCCGTTGCGGTCTCCGCAGAATGCCAGCGTCTTTCCGTCCGGCGACCACCCATGCAGATACGATGGCGATTTCGCCGTCACCTTGCGCGGGGTCCCGCCGCCGATGGGAACCACATATACCAGCGACCGGTGCTCTTCCTGCGATTGATCGCTGATCCCCATCATGGTCCCGTCGGGCGAGATGACGTGGTCGTTGTTCACCCGCGTGGCGATTCCCGTGTCGATGGTCTCCGGCTTGCCGCCATCCGCCGGTATGCGCAGCAGCCGCCCGCCTCCGTTGAACAGCAGCATGTTGTCCTTGGTCCAGTTGGGCGCTTCGAACCGCCCCGGCGCCACGTAGACCACGCGCGCGTCCGTGGATGAGACGGTGATGGTCTCGAGAGTGCTGTACAGCTTCGGCTGCCCCGAGGGCGCCGGCGCCGGCGTCACCTCCACGTTGCGGAACGTGGCCGTCTCGATGGCGTCCTTGTTGTGAGCGCTCAACCCGATCCCCACGTAAAACGGGTCCTTCAGCGCCACCTTCATCGATCCGCCCGCCAGGTGCAGTTCCTCGCCTTCGGCGGCTACGGACATATAGAAATACGCTCCCGACCTGGTGATGCGCACACGCTTCGGCGCGGACATGTTGGATTGCACCTCGTGCGTGGCCGCGCCCTTCTCTTCGCGCGATTGCAGCGATGTCAACCCGTTGGCGTGCACCGCCGCGTCGGCGTACGCCGCGTCCCCGTCGAGGCTCTGCCGCACCATCAACACCGCCTTCTTATGCGGCTCGCCGGTGGTGGTTGTGAAAGTCACATCCGCCGTCACCGAAACATCGCCCGACACTTTCTTCCAGACGAATTGAAACGCGTCCGCCGTTCCCCAGATGTTCTCCCCGCTGGCCGTAATGCGATAGGTCTTCTGAGCCGCGTCATATTCGACCGACCCCGGATGCAGCACGGTGCCCACATCTCCGTGCCCTTCGAAGATTCCCGGTTGGGCAATCATCGCCGGCGATAGCAGGATGGCCGCCACCATCATCCTGCCCGCGTATCTGGTTCCCATTCTCAAAATCCTCCCGTTTGCCACTGACTGGTCCGGCAACGACTATACCACGCCTCCCATTTGACCACGAAAAAAATAGACGGCAAGCTAAAGCGTGCCCCACCTCGCGGTAGAATCTACGATGATGAATCGAACAATCGGCTGTATTATTTTGTTTGCGGCCTTCGCTGCCGCGGCGTTCGCCCAGCCTGAGGTTATGGCTTGGGGCAACCTGACCGGCCTGCGCGTCGATGGCCACCTCCTGGAACTTAGCACCAGCATGTGCGTGGCCCAGCCCGAATTGGCTGGGGTGAGTTGCACCGGCCGCGAGAAGCAGCAGAACAGTTACTCCCGCAACGGCAAAATCGAAACCGTCACCATCCAGATGCGCACCCCCCGCGAGTTCCGCGACCCCCAGCGCCCCGGCTGGGTGATGGCTGCCACCGAAGTGGTGGAAGACACCGGCCCGTCCACCGCCAGAATCGATCTCGAATTCACTTCCCCTGACGAGGCCGATATCGGCGGCGCTTTCCTGGGCATCGAACTCCCCGCCTCGGTCTTTTCCGGCGGCTCCGTCGAGCTGGTCGATCCCGACCCGCCCACCGCCGGACAAACGTCTCTGGCCGCCGGCCCCGCCGACCAGAATGAATACCTGCGCGCCACCGCCACGGGCGCGCGCTTCGTGTCCCGCAGCCGCCGGATCGAGGTGACGTTCAACGAGCCGACCCAGATCATCGTCCGCGACGACCGCCGCAAGGGCAGCTACAACCTACAGATCCTGCTCGCGGTGCTCACCGGCAAAACCACCGCCGGCCAGACCGGCAAGAAGAGCTTCTCTTTCAAAGTCACCGGCGAGATCGACAAGAACCCGGTCGAAATCACCCTCGATGCCTCGCATCCCGGCCAGATGTTCGATGGTTTCGGCGGTAACTTCCGCCTCCAGAATGCTCGCACCGACCCCCAGGTGATCGACTACTCCCTCGAGAACATCCGTATCGCCTGGGGCCGCGTCGAATTGCCCTGGGCCCTCTGGCACCCCGATGAAACCACCGATCCTCTGGCCGCCGCTCGGGCCGGCAACATGAATCCGCGAGTTCAGCAAGCCATGGAGATGGCCCGCAGGCTGGCGCAAAAAGGAATGCCGGTCATCGTCAGCGCGTGGCACCCGCCCAGTTGGGCCGTCCTCGGCAGGGTGCCCTCTGGGCCCGGGCCCGGCCCCACCCCCACCCCTGGCGGTGCAGCCGGGGCGCCCTCTGGGCCAGGCGGAGCGGTGCCCTCTGGGCCCGGTGCCGCTGGGGTGCCCCCTGGGCCCGCTCCCCGGCAGCAAGACGGCCCGCGCGGCAATCCCCTCAACCCCGAAAAGATGGCCCGCATCAAGGACTCCATCGCCGGCTACCTGCTCTTCCTCAAGGAAAAATATGGTGTCGAAGCCGCCCTGTTCAGCTTCAACGAATCCGACCTCGGCATCGACGTCCGTCAAACCGCGCGCGAGCACGCCGAACTCATCAAGACCTTCGGCGCCTGGTTCGCCGCCAAGGGTCTCGCCACCAAGCTCGCGCTGGGCGACACCTCCGACGCCAACCCCATCGATTTCATCAAGCCCGCGATGCACGATCCTGAGGCCGTCAAGTACGTCGGCGCCGTGGATTTCCATTCCTGGCGCGGATGCAGCGACGAGATCCTGGCCCAGTGGCGCGATGCCGCCCGCGAGCTGAACGTTCCCCTGGTGGTCGCCGAAGGCAGCACCGATGCCGCCGCGTATCGCTATCCCCAGATTTTCGATGAGCAGTCGTTCGCTCTCTATGAGATCAATCTATACCTGCGCATCCTCTCCATCGCCCAACCCAGGTCCATCCTCCAGTGGCAGTTCACCGCCGACTATTCGGTCCTTGCCGGCGGCGGCATCTTCAACGACAACGGCCCGCTCCGCCCGACGCGCCGCTTCTGGAATCTCAAACAACTGGCTTCGACGCCCCCGCGGTCCTTCTGGCTCCCGGTGGCCTGCGACAAGCAGCCCAACCTCACCTGCGCCGCCTTCGGCAACATCGCCGAGGGCATCTACACCGTCCACATCGTAAACAACGGCGCCACCCGTACCGCGACCCTCACAGGCCTTCCGCCCACGGTGAAAGAATTGCGCCTATGGGTCACGGACGCCGAACGCGGCATGCAGGAGTCCGACCGCATCCCGGTTACCGGCGGCCAGGCCCAATTCCCGCTGGCCGCCACCAGTTACACCACCGTAATCAGCGCCAATCAGTGAGCCAGACCGGTGCGCGGGGCGGCCCCTATCGGCGCCTTTGGCAGACTAATCAAGTTAGCCAGTAACTGGTACGCGCCGTCGGTTCCCGCCGGCAATTGACGCCACAACCCCAGGCCCACATAGATCCACCGGCCCTTGCCGTACCGACCTTCGACTAATGACCCGAGCTTCTCTCCCGGATTATCCTTGAATGAGTCAGTCATCGACACCAGGTCAGTGTACTTAGCGTCCTTTTCTCCGAGGAAATAGAGGCCGCGCTCCTGCACCCATCCAGCCCAGGTCGCCGGGCCGATCTTGTTCGGGTAGTTGAACACCGGGTGCGCCGGCGCCAGCACTTTTACCGGCACGGTCTCATCGGCCACGCGGTTCCCGCTCACCCTGGCGTGGTACGGACCGTATTCCGCCTGGTTGAATTCCATCTTGTTGTACTGAACGATGACCGTTCCGCCGCGCTCCACGTAATCCAGCAGGCGTCGATTGTAAGCGCGCAAATCGGCGCGCCGCTCGTACGCGCGCACGCCGGTCACAATTACATCGTGCTTCGACAGGTCGCCCCAGGCCAATTCGTCCTGCTCGATGAACGCCACCTTCGCGCCCAATTGCTCGATGGCCGGCGGCACCTGGTCGCCGACGCCATCGATGTAGCCCACGTTGAGGTTGGGAGCGACTTTCACGTCGATGACTTTGAGCGCCGTCTCGGCCGGCTTGATTACCTGCCGGCGTTCCACGTGCGGATACTCGATTTCCTGATATCCGTCGGCGAACTTCTCGCCCCCAGTCGCGGCCGATGTCACGACGGCGCGCAAGGTGTACTCGCCGATCTTCGCCTGCGACGGAGCAGTGATTTGGAAGCGGGCCGAGAGCGACTCGTCCTCGTGCGCGAAACCGAGCGGCACACTCGCGGGAGTGGCCTTCCATCCCGCGGGCAATTCTAGCGCCACGCTAGCCTGCGCCGCGCCCTTTGCGCCGTTCGTCACCGCAACGTGGATCTCGCGCTCGACTGGTTTCGCCGCGGCTCCCGCGGCGGCCACCGGAATCACCGCCAACTCCGGCGTCACCCGCACCGAAAAAGCTGGAACGACGTTCAGTTCCATCCGTTTGTCGCCGAAGTAGATATCCTTCACGTAGCGGAATTGGACCGGCACTTCTTTGGCGACCTCGACATCTCCCGCCTTCACATAGAAGGTGACGCGAAACGGCGTGGGGGCGAACGGAACGCCGAACGGCACGCCTGGATCAAAGATGTTGATGGCCGGATTCGACGGGTTCTTCCAGTAATTGTCATGGAAGTAGGGCGTCGTCGGCTTAGCGTCCTTAGGAATGTGCGCCTCGACGGTGCAGGAGTAAACCCCATCTTGCTTCACTGGCTCGGGCTGGCATCGGGCGGACGTGTCGAAACCGGCAATCGCCACGCCGGTCACGCTCACGTCAACCGCGCCGCGGTTCACCGCCATAATCGTCAGCCTCACCGGCTGCCCGGCGATCACCAGCCCGTCGTCGGCCAGCGCGTCAAAGGTCATGTAATGCGCGGCCAGGACGGCTTCCTCATAATCGCGTTCCTTGTTCCCGAGGCGGAAATCGATTTCGTATCGCGCCGAGTCGCTCAGCCCCAGCGAGCCGAGCCGCGCACGCAGCGCCCGCAACTTGGCGAGCCCGTCCTCGATAGGTTCGGCGGTGCCGGCGTCGTTGCCGGCCTCGAACGTGATCTGGGCGCGCCTGGCATCGTTGACGATGGCCTCCAGCCCGGCCGTAAGCGCTTCGGGCGGCTTGGGCCCGGCAAACTGCGCTATCGCCGCCAAGCTGGTGTCCACGCCATCGAACAGGGACGTTTCGGTTTTCGCCATCTGTCCAGGGATGGTGGTGTCCATAAGCTGGTAGCCTCCGGGCCCGGAGGGCACCCCTCCGCGTCCTCCGCCGCGCCCACCGGCCATTCCCGGCGACATTCCCAGTCCACCCGTCCCTTGACACTTGTGCATGCCGCGCGCATCGCCACCGATCTCCGCGTACGTGCGCCCCAGAAGCGGGTCATATCCCGCGGTGCTGACCGGAGTGAGCTTTACCGCTGGCGGTGGGGGAGTTGCCTCGCTGCGTCCTCCGCCAGGGCCGCCTCGCCCGCCGCCGGGACCGCCGAAACCGCTCGCGAAGTACAGCTTCTTCGCCTGCCAGGGCCGAAGCCCTTCCTTAATTTGCTCGGGGTACATGGCGGGATCACCGGCTGCGCGGAAACCTTCCCGGACCAGGATGGTGGTCGCCTCGTGAGCCCGGTCCCCGCCGCGGCCCTGAATGTTCATGGTGAGCACCACGTCGGGGCGCAAGGTGCGGAACAGCCGCACGTAGTCGCCGACAATCTCCTTCCGGCCCCACTTCCCAATCACTTCCTCCGGGTCGAACGAGTAGCCGTAGTCGATGGCGCGCGTGAAGTACTGCTCCGCGCCGTCGAGGCGGTGCGCCGCCAGCAGCTCGGAGGTGCGCAACACGGCCATGTCCCGGAACAGCTCGGGACCGATTTCGTTCTGCCCGCCGTCGCCGCGATTGTTCTGCAGGTCGATTGCACGCAGGCCCATGCCGAGCCCGAACATGGCGAACAGCGCGTTGGTTTCATCGTCGGGGTGCGCCGGGCACTGCATGAACGTCCCGGAGACGCTCAGCTTACGAAGCGCCAGGCCAAGCCCGATGTGGCCGCCGTCGGGCGCCACCCGCGAGAAGCTCATTCGGTTCTGCGCCACCAACATTCCGGCGAGGCCAATGATGACAACACCCAGCCCGAAAGTGAGTTTCAGACGCATGTGAGAAATCATAACCTTAACGACCTTGCACACTATTGTTTGGGCGGTGTATCAAATCTACTGCTGAGGCGGCATGTTGAGCCGCCCTTCAATCTTAGTAACGCGCGTTTCGAGCGTTGCGAGGCGGCTTCGGAGAACCGCTTCGTTTCCTTCGGTCTCCAAGACGCGCTTGTCGTTGCTCTTGGCGTAGCCGTAGAACGCATTGAGGAGCTTTGTCTCGACGTCGCGAAGGATCTCCACTATCTGCTCTTCAGCGTCTACGATGTCGCCTTTTGTGGCTGGCGCTGTGCGGTCGTTCATACTTTTCTTTACGTATTGTACTGCAAACCGCCCCGGATCTCGATCCGGCGCTGGTGAAATGCTTCCTGGTCCGCCAGGACGGCCATCTCGGCCGCGCTGTAGCGTTCGGCGGAAATGAACGCGCGTTTCTCCGCCGCGCCGGCAGTCTCGGGCTGGTACATCCAAAGCCAGCGCCGGTAGCCGCCGGCAACCCGCTCGGCCGGGAACACCCGGGCATTCCACAAGGTCCGCTCCGCCACGTCTGGCTGGTCCGGCCAGACTTCGTCCGGAGTGGCGCCCACGGCTGAAATCCATTCGAGCAGCGGCTTACCGCAGAAACGCGCACCCTGCGGGATGGAGTCTTTGAACTGGTCCTGGATGCCATAGCAACGCACGAACCATACCGCGCCGCCGCGCCGGTCTCGACCGCGCAGCACATCGAGACAGCCCTCCCGCGGCAACCGCAGCGGCTCATCCACATCCACCCCCACCACGACGTTCCATCCCGCCAGTTCCAGCGGCGCGCGGAGCCGGCATCCCTCCACCCACGAATCGCCGCCCGTAATCGTCGCACCGCCGGCCATGGAATTATTGATGGCCAGCGCTCCCTGAGCCTGCTCCACCAGGGCCAGGCCGCTCTCCACCAACTGGCGCGTGGACCCGAAGTGCAGAAAGCTCGAATCCGGAACAAGCTGCACGTGGAAGGGGATCTCGTGCAAGGCGGGATACACCTCGGCCAGCATCGCGCCGGACCAGGTGGAACCGCTGCCGCGCGCGCTGCGGATATAGCTCTCGGCCGTCGCGGCGCTGCCCATGGCGCAGCAAATCTCGCGATACAGGTCCAAGCCATGTTGAAGAATCCAGTTCCGTGCCTCGCCGGCGAAGTTAAAGCACTCGAGCAACACCGCGGCGGCCGCTGCGTCCAGGCTCATCACGCCGAGGTCCAGCGCTGTTTTTCCAGCGGTGTTGATGGCTCCAGCGGCTTTCTGTTCTTCGACCGACGGTTTCTGCAAGTAGAGAGTTATGGAATCGCCGGCGCCCAGGCAGTAGACTCCGTGCCGGCTGGCCTCGGCCGGCTCAGCGTTGCTGCCCAGGACGGTCATGCCGGGCCGGTCCAGAAGCACATTCGAAGCGTCGAACCGCACCAGCGCGTCGCCGGACGCCACCACGATTTGGCCCCGGCCCGGCGCGCCCTGGGGCAGGTCGAGAAACCCCGGAACCAGCAGATCGAAGAGAGTGGCGGCCAGGCCGGTGTGCGTTTCACCGGGCACGGGGACAAAAATCTTGCCGCAAGGGCCGTAAGCCGGCAGACGCCGCGAATCGCCTCCGGCATGCACGATCAGGATGCGCAGGCGGCGAAAAACATCTTCGGCGGCTTCGTTCTTCGTGGCGATTCGCCCGCGCTTCCGCTCGCGCTCGATCACCTGCGCCAGGCAGTAGATGGTGCTGCCGCCGCTGCCGATGCGCCGGCCCTCCAGATCGGCGGCGACAAAGCATTCGCGCACCTGCGGCAGCAACCCGAGTTCCCGCCGCAACCGAAGCTGAGCCTCGTAGGCGCTGGCTTGCCTGGCGTTGGACGCCGTCACGATGAGATAGTCCCAGGAACTCATGCGGATTCAATGATCACATTGGCGTACTGCACGGTGTCTCCGGTCCGAATCAGGCCGATGGCATGGGGAACGCGCTTCTTGAACTCGACGTGCGGTTCAAACACGAGCGGAATCCCGGCCAGCGCCCGCTCGAACTCCAGGCAGGTATCCTTCCCGTTCACCGCGCGAAATTCCTCCGCCATGAACGCCCTGCCCAACACGAAGTTGGAACGAATGGCGCGCAGCACATCCAGGACTTTGGGGATGTCATCCACCAGCGAGATGTCGATAGTTTCCACTTGCGGCCAGAATGGAAATCCCCGGTCCGCGATGACCAGGGTGTTAGTGTGCCGTACGCGGCTGATCAGGGAGTTAATCGCGGGATTCAAAATTCCAGTTCTTAGCATGTCTTGACTCTCACCTTCGAGGCTCCCGGAACCGGCTCTTCGGAAGCTACAATGGCGTAACCGCCTCCGCACCCCGAGTACATGGCGCCGGCGTACCGCTGTTGATAGTAACTAAGGATTCGCTTGAGATCGATTTGTATGGCCGGATGATTCACCGTCTGTGGCAGAATCGCTTCCCAGCATGTCATGCATTGGTTCATCGAGGCTGCCAGTCCGCCAATGTCCTTCGCCACGATGGCGGCGAAACAGTCCTTGCCTGTCTGGCCCAATTGCCGGATCCACTGGGGGTCCAGGTTCTTGATGCCGAGCGGATTATAACCTTCCGGCCTTTGACCGACTGGAACAAGGTGGATGACTTCTTCCAGCCAGCGGGCAATCCGAGGGTCGCAATTCGACTCGATGTGCGCCGGGAAATATCCGCCGTCGAACTCCACGTCGTAATCCAGCCTGCTTACGCCGGGATACAGCAACCCGATCATGTCCTGTGATCCGGAGGGTTCCGCTTTGTCCTGGTTTTCCGCGCGGTAAAGTTCCCTGACCAGCTCCGCCGGGGAACTGTCGGGCACGGTCCCGCCCCACAACTCCAGCGCGACCTTGCGCGTGCCGCTGGCCATTCCGCAGCGGTCCATGAACCAGAGGTTGGGTTCGAGCGACACCACCACCATCGAGCCGGGCGGCAATGGATTGTGCCTGGATACGAACGGCTGATCGATCCATCCGCCGGCCAGCGCCATCCGATGCGGTATCTTGCCGACGAGCGAGGTGACTGAGTCGCGCACGCTCAATCCTTCACCACCCGTTTGCCGGCTTTGTGGTCGGCGTATTGCTGCGCAATCCACGCGTAGGTCTTCTCCATGCCGGTTTGGAGGGGAGTGAGCGGCTCCCAATCGAGAACGCTTCGGATGAAGGTGTTGTCGCGAAGCATGAATGTTACCACTCACTCTGGTGCGCGGGGACGGCATAAAGGCCCCAGTGCAGAAAGATGCCGAACTTGCCATCGCGGAACCATTGCGGGAATTGATAGTGGGCCTGGATGGATTCCCAGTTGGGTTCGAAGGGGCCTTTGGGCGGCGTGGGGGTAGGCCCGGTATCGCCATAAGGCCGCGGTGCGTTGCCCATCGGCTCGGCGGGCACATCGAAGCTGGCGATGGGGTCGGGGTGCGCGGGATCGAACGGCACGACGTCGTCCGTCAGGAACTTGACGAGTGGCAGCTTGGCCTGCTTGATTCCTTCGATAATGCATTTGGCCAGCTCGTAGCTGCCATAGTCGGAGTGGTGCGTGGTATCATTGCCCGCGAACGCCTTGTGGGCCTCCTGGGGGCCGAGGGCTTCGTAGAAGAGCTTGCTCATGGCGTTCAAGTCGATGACCGCGGCATTCTCTTCCTTGCCAGCCTGGCGCACGGCCTCGGGATAATCGCCCAGGCTGTTGGTGATTTTGCCATCGGCATCGAAGGTCAGGCGGTTCATGGGCGTCACCAGCACGGGCGTCGCGCCATGCTGCCGCGCGTCGGCGATGAAGCGCTTGAGGTCCGTTTTGTAAGTGGTGAACGCGCCCACGCCCTCGCCCTTCTCTTTCTGGTCGTTGTGCCCCATCTGGATGAACAGATAGTCGCCGGGCTTGATGACGCTCATGACTTTGTCCAGGCGGCGCTCGCCGATGAAACCTCGCAGCGACTCACCGGATTCACCGTGGTTGGCAACGGCGATGTCCGGCTTGAAGAAGCGGGTCAGCATCTGCCCCCAACTGTTGAACGGCTCGCGCGGCTGGTCGGTGGAAGTGGAATCGCCCGCGATGTAGATGGTGGGAATGTCGTCCGCTTTCTCGATCTCGACCCGGGAGACGGCGGGATGCTGGTTGGTGAACTCGAGAGTGAGCTTGTCGTCCCAGGCGCGCGCCTCCGTAGTCTTCTCGCGGTCCTTCAACCTGACTTCGCCGCCGGTAGAGATCCGCGGCGTGCGAACGTTGACGATGAATGTGCGGGTCTCGAACTCGCCTGGCGCGGTCCGCACCTTCTCGACCATGAGCCGCCGCAATTCGGCTTTGATGGTGGTGATGGATTCCGCCTGGCGGTCCCCGAGGGTCACAGTCACCTTGTAGTTGCCCTCTTCGGGCACCTTGACCGAGAAGTAGAAGGGAGGCGCAGTGACGCTGGACCCTGGCTCGAACCCATAGCCGAGTTCATCGGTGTAGACGGTGGCGGCAAGAACCTGGGTATAGCCGGGCGCGGGCTTTTCCGAGCCGAAATCGAATTTGAAGGTGGTCGCGGGGGTTTGCGCCCCAGCGACGGCGGCCAAGGCGAACCACAGGGGTGCAACGCTTCTCATCATGTGTCAATTCTACTCGATCGGCTGACGGGCAAAGGGAAGGAACAAAGCCAGTTTCACCGCTGAGCAAGGGGGAGAAGCGAATGGGGGATTAGGACTCACTGCGGCGCTCCGCGCCTGCTCTGGTATGATAAGAACTCTTCCCCATGATTGTCGAGGCTAATACTGTCCGGTTCGATTCGATTTCGCTGGATAGCGGCGCAACGCTTGCGCCGGTGGACGTGGCTTACGAAACCTACGGGCGGTTGAACAGCTCCAAGTCCAACGCCATCCTGGTGCTGCACGCGTTTTCGGGCGACGCCCATGCGGCCGGGATCAGCCACGAGAAGGGCAAGCCGGGCTGGTGGGACAACATGATCGGGCCGGGCAAGGCGTTCGACACCAACCGGTATTTCATGATCTGCTCGAACGTGCTGGGCGGATGCCGGGGCACCACTGGGCCGGGGTCGGTGAATCCGGCCACGGGGAGTCCCTATGCCATGTCATTCCCGGTGATCACCATCGGGGACATGGTACGCGTCCAGCGGATGCTGATGGATTGGTTCGGCATTCGGCGGCTGCTATCGGTGACGGGCGGGTCCATGGGCGGAATGCAGGCGCTCGAATGGGCGGTCTCTTACCCGGATCGGGTGGTTTCCGCGATCCCGATAGCATGCACCACGCGGCACAGCGCGCAGCAGATCGCGTTCAACGAAGTGGGCCGGCAAGCCATCATGGCCGACCCCGACTGGAACGAGGGCAACTACTATGGCGGAAAGCCGCCGGCGCGGGGCCTGGCGGTGGCGCGCATGGTGGGCCACATCACGTTCATGAGCGACGACTCGATGCGCGAGAAGTTCGGCCGCCGTCTGCGCGGGAAGGAGGCTTTCGGATTCGACTTCGACGTGGATTTCGAAGTGGAGAGCTACCTGCGCTACCGGGGCAGCGAGTTCGTCAACCGGTTCGACGCCAACTCGTACCTGTACATCACCAAGGCGATGGATTATTTCGATCTTACCAACGGCCACGGCTCGCTGGCGGCGGCGTTCGAGCGGGCGCAGGCGCGCTTCCTGGTGATCAGCTTCAGCTCGGACTGGCTGTACCCGAGTTACCAGTCGCAGGAGATTGTGAGCGCGCTGCGAGCGCGCAATTGCGATGTGGCCTACGTGGAGCTGGAGTCCAATTACGGGCACGACGCCTTCCTGGTGGATGTGGCCGAGCAGACCGACCTGATCCGCGGCTTTCTGGCCAGCACCGTGGAGAAGGCGGCATGAGCTTGCAGCCCGCCAGGAAGCAGGCGTTCGTCCGCGAGCTGCTGGGCCGCAGCGATTACGCCATCATCGGCGACATCGTGGAGCCGCGGACCAAGGTGCTGGACCTGGGCTGCGGCGAAGGCGAGCTGCTGGAGTGGCTGGCGCAGAACAAGGGTGTGGAAGCGCGCGGCGTGGAGATCTCCAGCGCCAAGGTGCAGCGAGCCATTGCGCGCGGGGTCTCGGTTTACCAGGGGGACATCGACCAGGGCCTGGCGGATTATCCCGACCAGGCCTTCGACTACGTGATTCTGAGCCAGACGCTTCAGGAAACCCATCGCCCGCGCAAGGTGCTGGGCGAGATGCTGCGGGTGGGGCGGCGGGCGATCGTAGCGTTTCCCAACTTCGGGCACTGGCGGGTGCGGCTTTCCATGCTGGTGAGCGGCGGGGCGCCGCGGACCAAACTGTTTCCGTACGAGTGGTACGACTCTCCCAACATCCATTTCCTGACGGTGTACGATTTCGAAAACCTGGCCGCGCTGGAAGGGCTGGTGGTGGAGCGGCGCTACTTCCTGGCCGGCCACCGCAAGGTGACGCTGGCGCCGAATCTGCTGGCGGAGGTAGCGGTGTTTCTGGTGAGTGCGGCGGACTAAGACGCCGCCTGTATGCGGCCCGCTTCAACGACCCAAAGCTGGCCGGCAATCGATGCGGTCTGGAGCGCCGCCAGCAGGCCCCGAACCTATGCCGGGCGTATTGCGCGGCGGGAAGCGAACCACATCGGAGAAGTCGAGATCCAGCGTAATCAGGCAGGGGCACTCCGCGGTGCGGATCTCGAACAGTCGCTCGTCGCTCGTTCCGCTTAGCTTCTCCTGCGTGATAGTCTCCACATCGTGCCCGAATTCGGCAATGATCCCCGCTGTCCGAGAACCGAGGTTCTCATCCAGCTTGAACTTCATGCCGCGCTCTGCCCCGGCAGATCGACAAACCGGCCGCGACTCATCTCGGCGCCGTAGGCGATGGCCGCCAGGATGTCATCGCGGGTCAGTTGTGGATACTCTTCCAGGATCTGTTCCATGGTCATTTCTGAGGCCAGGAAGTCGAGCAGCAGAGAGACCCAAATCCGGGTGCCGCGAATGCAAGGTTTGCCGAAGCAAACATTGGGGTCGACTGAGATTCTGCTCAAGAGCGGGTTCATAACGCGCCGATCCTTTCGAATTTCAGGATACCAGTCTTGGCGATCGTGACGGCGGGCGATCAGCGGATGCCCCTCGACACGGTGTCACTTGCCCGGCGTAAAGATGGCCACGGTTCCGCCGGAGGGCGCCAGCTTGAGTTGCAGCGTGTCGGACGCGCGGGCGGTTCTTTCATTCCTGACTAAGTGCTCGGCGTTCTCTCCGGCGTCGGGCGCGTCTTCCCACAGGGTGACTTTCCAATCGCCCTTGCCCAGGAACTTCAGCGGCACCGGCAATTCGCGGGGATTGCGGTCGGTGATGGCGGCCAGATACCAATTCTGCCCGTGGCGCCGCACCTCGACCACGTACTGTCCCACCTCACCGGCCAAGCCGCGGGTTTCGTCCCAAACCGTGGGAAGGCCCTTGAGGAAATCCATGCCGAGCAGGTACTTTCCGTCTTTGTCTTTGTAATCGTCGGGCGAATCGCAGGCGACGGTGAAGGGGCTCTCGATGAGGATGAACATGGCCAACTCGCCGGCGCGCGTGGCTTGCACCTGGGTGGGCTTCGTATTGGTGTGGAACTGGGATGGCTGCCGGTTGGAGAAGCCGCCGGGGGTGTAGTCGGCCCCGCCGGCCAGCACGCGCGTGAAGGGGAGGGTGGCCCGGTGCTCGGGCGTTTCCTTGGTGCTCCACTTGTTGTATTCATCGCCCTGGATGCCCTCGCGCGTGATCTGGTTGGGCCAGGTGCGGTTCAGGCCGGTGGGCTTGAAAGCGCCGTGGAAGTCGATCATCAAGTGGTTCTCGGCGGCCGTCTTGGCGATATCTTCGTACCATTTCACCGCAAACTGGTCGTCGCGATCGATAAAGTCGATCTTCAGTCCGGCCAGGCCCATCGCGGCGTACTTGGGGAAGTCCCTTTTATAAACCGCGCTGTCGATGAAATCGTTGAAGTGGAACCACAACCATATGCGCACGTTCCGTTCCTTGCCAAAGGCGATCAAGTCAGGTAGAAACGATTTGTCCTGGATCTCCGCCAACTGATAGGCCCAGCCCATGTCGGCGGCAAGCTGGACGTACTGTTTGAGCGAGGGGAAGTCGTTGTGCCCAATGTTGGGCCACCAGTTACCCCAGGACGACATGCCCGGCTTGACCCAGGAAGTGTCGGCGAGTTGGCTGGGGGTGGCGAGGTTCAACACCAGGTCGCTCTGAATAAGCTCATAGGGCTGGCGAGCGATGATGAACGTCCGCCAGGGGGAATTGTGGGGAGTGGTGGCCACCACCAGGCCGGTCTGAGTGGGGGCGACGGGCGGAGGGGTCTGGGCCTCCGTGTTGTTGTCCGCCGTCTGCGTGCGCTGCGGCCATGGGATTGCCGGCAGCGGCGGAGCGAGTTGCACCTCCAGCGTGTTCTTGGCGCCGGCCTTGGGCACCAGCCACATGCCGGACCAGTCGAGCAGGTCGGACTCGGTGATGGCGACATAGGCCGCGGGTGTCTGGACCAGAAACGGCAGTCCATATTTGAAATTGGGGTTAAGCCCGGAAATTTTGTTGGGGAAGAATCGCCATTCCTGCGAACCGACGAATCCGCCTTCCGGACGGCTCCGGCCATCGGGGTTGCTCCAGCCGGCCCAGACGGGACAGTCGTCGGGGAAGGTGAACTCGGTGGCCTCGCGCGTGACGGTAAAAGAATCCATCCCAGGCTGTTTGGGGAGAACGAAGCGGAGGCCCACGCCGTCGTCGTAGGCGCGGGCGACCACGCCAAAGGTGCGATCGCCTTCCTTCAGCGTAAGAGTCAGTTCATTGTAATGATCCCGCACATTGCGGTTCTTGCCCCACTCGTTTACCCAATGATTGTCGGCCGAGTTTCGCTTCTCGCTCTGGACGACAGATTTCTCGCCCAGCTTCACATCGCCGGCCAGTTCCAGCCCCAGGCGGGACCGCACCAACAGCGGCTTGCCGTCCACGGTGATGCTGTAGCCCAGGGGGCCGTCGGTGTGAATGGCGACGGCGATCTTCCCGTCGGGCGAACGAACTTCATGCGTGGCCCCGGCCGTGGCGGCGGCGGCCGGTGAACATAGGAACAGAACGGTTCCAATGAGAACGCCGACATTCCGGCAAAAGCGACGGATATTCATGACTCTTCTCCTTACACTTTGAGGATGCTTCGCAGAATTCCATCCCACGGAGCGCGGTACGGCCGGACGCACATGGCGGCGGCTTCCTTGTCACCGACGATCACTTCCTTCTCGGGATCCCAGTTAATCATCCGCCCGCCAAGGTGAAGCGATATGTTGGCCAGGTTGCAGATGACCGCGGTGTGATGGCCGCCTTCCAGATCGCAGAACGGCTGGTTGCGGGACTTCATGCAACTGACCCAGTCGCGCTTGTTGGCGTTGAACCACCGGTCTTCATCCGACATAGTGGTAAACCCCTCGCCAGCCCCCCCGATCTCCTCGCGGGCGGCGCCTCTGCCGCCTTCACCCCGTCCGCGGCCGCCGCCAGCGCCGCCCCTGCCGCCCGAACCCGGCTGAGCTTCGATCCACGGCACCGGCTTGGTGTCGCTGTAAACCGGACCGCCGGTCGGCTGGCCCTGGAACCGTGGAATGGCGTTGACCGGATCGCCATGCATTTCTGGAACCACCTGGTTGCTGCCGAGGAGCAGGTTGCCCTTGTTGCCCATGACCACGGGCGCGGTCAAGTCGCGGTAAGCGTTGGCGTCCCGAACGCCCACGGTCATGATGAACCCTGGGAACTGGCAGATGACGTCCTGAACGTCGGGGGTTTCGCCGTCATCCTCGAGGGTGTAGCGTCCGCCATATGACGTCACCTTGGTGGGCGCTTTCACGCCCATGACCAACAGGAACGCAGAGATAGTGTGGGCGTGGTTGTTGGTCAACTGGCCACCGGAATAGTCCCAGAACCAACGGAAGTGATAAAGGGCGCGGTGATTCTGGTAGGGCTTCTTGGGGGCCGGCCCGAGCCACATGTCGTAATCCAGAGTGGCGGGAGGATTCTCGACGGGCGTCTTGCCGAAGCCCGGATAAAGGTTGCGGGCGCCGTTTCCCAGCCTGACCTCCTGGATTTTGCCTAGCAGGCCGCTCTGGATGATCTTCTTGGCCACCTGGTGGGTCGGATTGTGGTTGCGCTGCGTGCCCACCACCACCACGCGCTTGTACTTTTTCATGGCCTGAATCATCCACTTGCCTTCGTCGACGAAAAGCGTGAGCGGCTTTTCCACGTAGACATCCTTGCCCGCCGCGCAGGCCATGATGGTGAGCATGGCATGCCAGTGGTCGGGCGTGGCCACCACCACGCCATCGATATCCTTGTTTTCGTACATCTTGCGAAAATCGCCATAGCCCTTGGCATTGGGGCTTTCCATGTACGCCAGGCCTTCCTCCAGGCGCGGCTTGTAGACATCGCAAAGCGCCACCCGGTCGACGTCCGGGAACGACGTCTTGAAATTATAGATGTGCTGCTTGCCGATCAACCCGAACCCGATGAAACCGATGCCGACGCGATCGTTGGCTCCGAGGATCCGGCTATAAGATGCCGCGGTCAGAGCCGTCATGCTAGTCAGAAAACCTCGACGGGTCGCCTGATTGTCCTGTGTTTCGTTTGCCATTTGCAATTCTCCTTTGGTTGACAGTTTCGTTTATTTCTTGAGCATGGCGACGAAGCCGCCGCCGGAACGCAGATCGATAGAGAGCGAGTCGCTCGCAGTAAGCGTAACGTGCTCGACCTTGAGGGCCGCCGGCTCCCCTGTATCGCGAAGGAGGGTGGCCAGGTAGGGGGCGTTGCGCGTGTTGTAGGCTTGTGGCGCGCTGAGGAAGGAGAGATCGATGCGCACGTTGCGCGCGGTGGCCCCGTTGGTGATCGCCACGAACCAGGTGCTGCCGCGGCGCCGGGCGAAGGCCGCGACCTGGCGGATTTCGGAGACCGGCAGAACGATGGTTTCATCCCAATAGGTGGGGATGGCCTTGAGCACGTCTACCGACGGGTTATCCAGCATATGCTGGGGGTGCGCCACATAGACCAGCAGCGGAGACTGGAGGATGATGGCGTTGGCGACCTGGTGCGCCCAGGTGGTATCGGCGATGAGCGCGCCGAAGTGCGTAGGCGTGTAATCGGCCATGCCGGCCAGCAAGCGGGTGAACGGCAGGACGACATCGTGCTGCGCGTAGGGCGGAAAGAACTCCATGCCGCGGACGGCTTCGATGCCCACAATGTTGGGATAGGTTCGTTCGAGGCCGGTGGGCTTGTTGGCGCCATGAAAGTCGACCATCACTTTGTGCTGGGCGGCGGCTTTCGCCAGCATCTCGTAGAGATCGACGACCTCTTTGTGCTCGTGGTCGAAGAAGTCGATTTTGAGGCCCGCGATGCCCACCCGGTCGCATATTTCGAGAGTATCCTGAAGGGCCTTGGGGTCCTGCAACAGGGAGCGGATGTTCCACACAAAGGCCTTCACTCCATGCTCGCGCGCGTAACTCACCATATCCTTCAACTGCGCCTCGGACCAACTGTTCCGCCAGAAGCCCTCGATCACGATGTATTCGAATCCCATGAGCGAGCCGAGCCGGGCCATCTCTTTCTGCCCCTCGGGTGATGCATCCACGCCGTCGAGATAGCTCCAGACGGCGCGGCCGGGCTTGATCCAATCGGTGTGCAGGCCCTGAGGGAAGAGCTTGGGATCGGGAGGCGCGGCGACGTTGTGCACGATGTCGCAGTTGAACAGGGCATTCAGGTCCGCGCCGATCATCACGATTCTCCAGGGCGTGGTGATGGGGCCATTAATCACCGCGGGATGGCTGAGGCGCTCGACATCCTTGGCGTATCGCGAGCGGAACCCGAAGGTGGCAGGCTCCGCGTGGCCCAGCCTGGCGTGCAGCGCCTGGGTGGAATCCGCCTGGAAGACCATGCCGCTGTAATTGACCAGCGCGCCCTCGGTGATGGAAGCGTAGGCGCTTTTATCGCGCAGCACGAAGGTGAACGGAGGGTTGGTCCACTCGCCGTCCATCATGCCCTCGATGGTGTTGGTGGTGGTCCGCCACGGATAGAGGCCTTCGTAGCCGGACACGTAGTTCTGCGGCGCGATCACGCTGCCCGCCGGAACGCGAAACACAGTGGCCTCGTCGGGCGTCCGGGCGCCCCGGCCCGGCACCAGGTGACGGAATGCGACGCCATTGTCGTATGCCCGAATCTCAAGCGTATAGGAGGTTCCCGTTTTGGGATGCGTCACGGCCACTTTGACGCCGTTGCACTTGTCTACCGCGGTGGAGTGCGCTCCGTACCAGGGGTAGGTTTCGTCGACGGTGTAGGTGTCCGCCTTCCCGATCTGGGCGCCGCCGGCGAGGTCCGCGCCATCGACCACGATGCCCACCGGGGATGGATCGATGATGTTCTTCGAATTGAACGTGACCGTGTATTCGAGGTGGCCTTGTGCGCCCGACGACAGCACAAACCGCACGCGGCCATTGGGGCTGGCCACGGTCACGTCCGCTGCCGCGGGAAAGGACAGGCAGAACAGAACTAATGGATACAGAATAAGTGCTTTCATTTGCCTTCTCCTTCGACCGGGACGAGCCGTATGGCGCTGCCGCCACTAGGCGCGAGCTTCAACTTCAAGACCGTCCGGGCATCCACGCGGCGCTTCTCGACAACCGAGTCTTTGGGCTGCGCCGCCGCGTTGGGCCCGTCGGCGTAAATCTCCGCATCGTAGGCGCCACTCCCCAGAAAGCTGAGCGGCACATCGAGCTCGCGCGCGTCCCAATCCGTAATGCTGCCCAGGAACCACTGGTTCCCGCGGCGCCGCGCGATGGTGATGTACTTGGACGGGACGCCGTTGAGGACGCGGGTCTCGTCCCAACTCGCCGGGACCGCCTTCAGAAAGTCGAGCTCCTTCTGACCGTCGTAGGCGTCGGGAGAATCCGCGACCATCTGCAACCCGCTTTCAAAGACCACAAACAGCGCCGTGGCATGGGCGCGTGTGTGCATCACCATGGGCGCCGTGGTGCGCGGCGCGAACTCCGCCTTGGTTACGTTATTGAACCCGCCGGGCGTGTAGTCCATGGGCCCAGCCAACATGCGGGTAAAGGCGAGCGTCACGTTGTGCCGGGGAGTGACTCGGGCGCTCCACCGGTTGTACTCGGCGCCCATCACGCCTTCGCGCGTCAACACGTTGGGGTAGGTGCGGGCACTTCCGTCGGGCTTCGACGCGCCGTGGAAATCGACCATGATGCGATGGCCGGCGGCCTTCATAGCAACCTCCCGGTACCAGTTCATCATCCATTGGTCGGTGCGATCGATGAAGTCGATCTTGACGCCGGCAAGGCCCCATTTTTCGTACTGCGCCAAGGCGGCGTCGAGCCGCTCGCCGCGCATGTCCTTGGAAGAGGTGATCACCCAGATGCGGACGTTCTTCGACTTGGCATACGCGACCAGCATCGGAATATCGATAGATGGGACGGATTGGGTATTGGAGAGGCCGCCGTACTGGCCATCGCCGGCTTGACCGCCCGGCCGGGGCACGCTCGCCTGCCAGCCGCCGTCAATCAGCAGGTACTCGAAATTGTTCCGCGCGGAGAAGTCGATGTAATACTTCATGGTGTCGTTGTTCATGCCGGGCTTGGCCACGCCCTTGGCCTGGCTGCCGTTCCACCAGTCCCAGGAAGTCTTGCCGGGCTTGATCCAGGAAGTGTCTCCGATGGCGCAGGGCGGATTCAGGTTGAGCACCAAGTTCGATTCCACCAGCCGTCCGGGTTGATCAGCGATCATCAACACGCGCCAGGACGACCGGACGGGGGTTGGCGCAATCACCGACAGCTTGGACGCGTCGGCCTTGGGATCGAAGGAGGGGGCGATGTTGGCATTGCTGTTAGGATTCTCTTCGCGGGGCGCCAGCCGGGCCACCAGGGTCTGGCCGCCAGCGGCGGTGACGAACAGGCTGGAATAGTTCTCGATGTCGGCTTCCGTCAGACCGACCCAGGCGATTCCAGGCACCTCCACGAGGACCGGAAGGTTGACCAGGTACTCGGGATGCAGGCCGCCGATGGTCAGTTCGTGATAATCATCCTCGTTGCTGGTCTCAAAGCCGCGCGAGATCAGAGAAAAGGTGCTGGCGAACTTGGAGAAGCGGAACTGGGTAGACTCGTTGAGGATGCGCAATTCCTCGAGGGAAGGCTGCTGGGGCACGAGGTAGCGGAAGGCCACGCCGTCATCGTAAGCGCGGGCTTCCACCACCAGGCGGCGGCCGATGGCGGCGGTCTCGACCGTCTGCACGGTGACGGCGTTGTAGTGATTGCGTATGGGATTGGCCTTGCCTGCGACCGAGGTCCAGGTTTCATCATGGCTGGAGGGCTGGGACGAACCGATCCGGACAGCGGAGCCAAGCGAGGGCGATCCCTCCAATATGAGGCCGAGGTTGGACCACTCGAGCACCGGCCGGCCGCGAAAAGCCACACGATACGCCAATTGGCCGCCGGCCGTCTGGACGGACTGACCATGCACGGTGGCGATGGAAATCTCGAGGGCCCCGTTCGGCGATGTGAGGACCACCGTTCCGGTTTGCGCTGTGGCCGCGAGCACGGCCAACAGAACGAGGGCGAACACTCTGACGATATTCGGATTGTAAAGCATGTTTTCCCTTAGACTACTACCAATACGGGGCGGGATGGCATTCAGCGAGCCGGCACGAACCGTATCGCACTCCCGCCGGCCGCCGCCAGCTTCAACTTTAGGACCGTCCGGGCGTCCACGCGGCGCTTCTCGACAACCGAGTCTGTCGGCTGCGCCGCGGCGTTGGGCCCGTCGGCGTAAATCTCCGCATCGTAGACCCCGCTCCCCAGAAAGCTGAGCGGCACATCGAGTTCGCGCGCGTCCCAGTCGGTAATGCTGCCCACGAACCACTCGTTCCCGCGGCGCCGCGCGATGGTGACGTACTTGGACGGCACGCCGTTGAGGACGCGGGTCTCATCCCAACTGGTCGGGACCGCCTTGAGGAAATCGAGTTCCTTCTGCCCGTCGTACGCGTCGGGGGAGTCCGCGACCATCTGGAGCTCGCTTTCGAAGACCACAAACAGCGCGGTCTGATGGGTGCGCGTACTCATCACCATGGGCGACGTGCGTATCTGGAAGGTCTCTTTGGTGGCGTTAGAGAGACTGCCGGGCGTGTAGTCCATCGGCCCCGCCAGCATACGGGTGAAGGCCAGCGTCACATTGTGCCGGGGAGTGACTCGCGCGCTCCAACGGTTGTACTCTTCACCCATTACGCCTTCGCGCGTCAACACATTGGGGAAGGTGCGCGCACTTCCGTCAGGCTTGACTGCTCCGTGGAAGTCGACCATGAGGTGGTGTTCGGCCGCTTTCTTCGCAGTCGTCCGGTACCAGTTCATGACCCACTGGTCGGTGCGGTCGATGATGTCGATTTTCACGCCGGCGATGCCCCATTTTTCGAACTGCGCGAAGGCTTCGTCGATCTGTTCGGTGGTCTCCCGAAAGCGAATAATCAACCACACGCGGACGTTCTTCGACTTCCCATACGCGACCAGCATCGGGATATCCATGTCCGGGGCGGACTTGGTGAGAACCTCGCGGCCCCCGCCATACGAGACCTGATCGGGAGGCATGGGCATGTGCTCCGACCAGGGGCCGTCAATCAGCATGTACTCGAATTTGTTCCGCGCGGCAAAGTCGATGTAATACTTCGCGGTCTCGTTGTTCATGCCGGGCTTCGCGACGCCCTTATTCAAAGCCGGGTTGTCGCTCCACCATCCGATACGCCATGCGGTTTTGCCGGGCCTGATCCAGGAGGTGTCTCCGATGGCGCTGGGTGGGTTCAGGTTGAGCACCAGGTTGGATTCCACCAGCCGTCCGGGCTGATCCGCGATCATCAACACGCGCCAAGCCGATCGGACGGGGGTTTGCGCGATAACCGATACCTCCGATGCGTCCCTCTTGGGATCGAAGGCGGGGGCGACGGCCGAGGTGGTATTGGGGTCCTCAACGCGAGTTGCCAGCCGCGCCACCAGGGTCCGGTTAGCCGAAGCGTCTTGGTGCCGGGCGCCCGGAGCGGTAACGAAGAGGCAGGAATAGTCCTCGATGTCCGCTTCCGTCAGACCGACCCAGGCGATGCCCGGCACTTCCAGGAGGAGCGGAAGGTTGACCAGGTACTCCGGGTGCAGGCCGCTGATCGCCAGCTCGTGATAATCGTCCTCGTTGCTGGTCTGGAAGCCGCGCGAGATCAGAGAAAAGGTGTAGGCGTCCTTGGAGAAGTGGAACTCGGTGGACTCGTTGAGGATGCGCAGCTCCTTGAGGGAAGGCTGCTCAGGCACGAGGTAGCGGAAGGCCACGCCGTCATCGTATGCGCGGGCTTCCATCACCAGCCGCCGGCCGTTGGCGGCCGTTTCCACCGTCTGCACGGTGACGGAGTTGTAATGATTGCGTATGGGATTAGACTTGCCTGCGACCGAGGTCCAGGTCTCATCCTGGCTGGAGGGCTGGGACGACTCGATCCGCACAGCCGGCCCAAGTGGGGGCGAGTCCTGGATTGCGAGCCCAAGGTTTGACCACTCGAGCACCGGCCGGCTGCGAAAAGCCACGCGATACGCCAGTTGGCCGCCGGCCGTCTCGACGGACTGACCGCGCACGGTGGCGATGGAAATCTCGAGCGCCCCGTTCGGGGATGCGAGGACCACCGGTCCGGTTTGCGCCGCGGCCGCGAGCGCGGCCCACAGAACGAGCGCGATCCAGCGGGAAAAGAGCTTTTTCTCCACCATACGGTAATACCACATTCACAATTGCCCCGAAAGACGGGCACCCATGCTTTGTCCACCCTTTTATGGTCCGATCGTCCTATACTGTGTACATCACGCCGGAGTAAGAGAAAGGAGAAACGCGTGCCAAACGAAGTGGAGTTTAATCAATCGACCCGCCGAGGTTTTCTCGGCACCATGACAGCTCTCACCGCGGCTTCCTACAACCGGGTCCTCGGGGCCAACGATCGCGTCGGTATCGGCTTCATCGGGTTCGGATTGATCGGCAAGCAGCACATCTATAATTTCAAGAAGTCGTTCCCGGACGTCGACCGCGTGGCGCTTTGCGATGTGTACAAGCCGCGCGTCGACGAAGGCCTGGCATACATGGAAAGCCCCAATGCCAAGGGCTACGGCGATTTTCGCAAGATGTACGAAAACAAGGACATCGATGGCGTGGTGGTGGCCACGCCCGACCACTGGCATGCCATGCTCACCATCATGGCCTGCGCGGCCGGCAAGGATGTCTACGTCGAAAAGCCGCTCACGGTTTTCATCGACGAAGGCAAGTGGATGCTGCAGGCGATGAACAAGTACAAACGCGTGGTGGTGGTGGGCACGCAGCGGAACCACAATCCGGGCCACCAGGCGGCCAAGAAGGTCATTGAAAGCGGCGTGCTGGGCAAGATCCAGATGGTCAAGCTGGGGTCCGGCGGGCGCAACGTCTATCCGGGTTTCGGCAAGACGCCGGTGGAGAATCCGCCGGCCGATTTCGATTACGACATGTGGCTCGGGCCGTCGGCCAAGACACCGTACCAGAGACACCGCGGGCTGTATCACTTCCGTTGGTTCTGGAATTATTCCGGCGGCCAGTTGACCAACCTGGGGGCCCACAGTGTGGCTGCATTTCTTTTGGTGATGGGCGTGAAAGGTCCGACGAAGGTGGTGTCGTTCGGCGGCCGCTTCACCCTCGAGGACGACGGTGAAACGCCCGACATTCAGGAGTGCCTCTACGAGTTTCCCGGATTCATGATGACGACGGGTCTACGCGAAGCCAACGGGTACCGCGACTCCGGGGGCTCCGTCGTCCTGGGTAACAAAGGCAATCTGTTGCTGGGCTCCAACCAGGTGGTTCCGGAGATGCGCAGTCTCCACACGGAAAACCTGATTCCACGGTTCCAGGGCCAACAGCCGGTCGGCGGTGCGGTGTTCGATGACAGCAAATCGGTACCGTGGATCGAAGCTCAGCCGGGAACCGGCGGCAGGGGCGGTCCGGGCGGCGGCGGCCGGGGACAGGGTGAAGCCGGCAGAGGTGGTCCGGGCGGCGGCCGTGGGGCGGCAGGCGGCGAATCGATGGAAGAGCAGATGTTCAACGCCAACAAACGCGACTGGGTCAGTTGTATCAAGTCGCGCAACAAACCATTCTGCGATCTGGATCTGGGGCATCGGACGGCGGTCATCTGCAACCTCGGCAACATGTCGCTTCGCCTCGGCGGGCGGACCATTCACTGGGATCCCGAGAAAGAAGTGGTGGTGGGCGATAAGGAAGCCGCCGCCATGTGCAGCAAGCCGTACCGTGCGCCCTGGGAGGGCGTGCTCCGCAGCATCATCAAGGTGTGACCTGTGGTCTCCGGCGGCCGCGTTGGCCGCCGGAGACTATGAGGAGTTTTATGAAGTTACTTGCCGTCCCATTCATACTGGTGGGCATGGCCGTGATCGGTCTGCCCCAGACTCCCGCCGGACGAGCCGGCACCGCCCAGCCGCAGGACACGCTGTTATCGCCTGAAGTGCGGCCGGACCGGACGGTCACCTTCCGCCTTTACGCGCCCAAGGCCTCCGAAGTGACCGTGACCGGGGAATGGATGCTCGATTACCCGTCCAACAAGACCGCATTGACCAAGAATAGAGACGGCGTCTGGAGTGTCACCATCGGGCCGCTGGTTCCGAATATCTACCTCTACAGCTTCACTGTGGATGGCATGACCATTGCGGACCCCATCAATCCAACGATCAAATTGCGCGCCCGAACCTCCGCCAGCCTGGTTCTGGTTCCCGGCGGGGAGGCCTGGGAATTCCGCGACGTGCCGCACGGGATAGTGAACATGATCTGGCACAAGTCGGCGGTGCTGGATGGCACCATGCGACAGGTCTTCGTTTACACGCCGCCCGGCTACGGCCAGAGCGGTTCCACGCGATACCCCGTACTATACCTGCTTCACGGCAACCAGGACGTGGCGGCGGGATGGACATTGACGGGCGCCGCCAACCTGATTCTGGACAACCTCATTGCCGAGAAGAGGGCCGTCCCGATGATCGTGGCGATGACCAACGGGCACGCGGTTCCTTACGGCACCCCCGCGGCGCCGGGAAAGAACAACAACGAGTTGTTCGAACAGTATCTGCTTAAAGAAGTCGAGCCGATGGTGGAAGCGAATTACCGGGTTGCGCCGGGGCGCATCAATCGGGCCATCGCAGGCCTTTCGATGGGAGGCGGGCAGGCGACCCAGATCGGGCTAGGCCACCTGGACCTGTTCGCGTGGGTGGGCGTTTTCAGTTCGGGACTAGCGCAGGACTTCGAGACACGGTACAAAGCCCTGCTGGACGATCCGAAGACCACGAATGAACGCCTGAAGCTGCTGTTCATCGGCGTAGGGAAGACCGATCCGGGATACGCCCGGGTGAAACAGTTCTCGGAGATGCTGACGGCCCACAAGATCCAGAACGTCTATTGGGAGACGGAAGGCGCGCACGTCTGGCCGGTGTGGCGGAGATGCCTGGTGGAAACGGCCACGCGGCTGTTCCAGAAGAGTCCGCAGCGGGCGCAAGGGGAGTGAGGGGCGGGCAGAAGGGCGCCCTCTGGGCCCCGCCCAGCCGCCCTCAGCCGTCGAGTTCGATCTCCTGGTGTTGCATGCCCGCGTAGGGGTAGACGGCCACTGTGGGATCGCCGGGATGCAGTTCTTGCAGCTTGGCGATGACGTCCTCCCACTTCTCGCAGAAGATGGTCGCTCCTCCGGGCTGGGTGCTGCTTCGCATATTGCGCGTCATGTACTGGGAGTAAACGATCTTTGTGGTCTTCTTCCGAGGGCCACGGCCGGCGTCGCCCGGGCCGCCAGTGAGCCGCCGGTTCAGCATGTCGAACTGCGTCGCGCCGCCGCGTCCGGCCAGCTTGTTGTTGAGGTAGTGAACCGGGTCGACGCCCAGCGGATGCTGGATAATCAGCACGCCCGTGCCGCCGTCGCGAGCCGCGTAATCGATCCACAGCTCGCCGTGGAAGGCCTGGGCGTTTTGGGGATAGGCGTTGGCCACCACGATGTCGGCGTCCTTGAACGTCGGCGTGCAGAAAGTCCTGGCCGCGACGCGAACCCCCGCGTGATGGGCGTCCACGATGTCGCCCGCCCAGATGCGGGTGGGCCGCAGGCGGTCGTTGTACAGGATCTGGATGGTGTAATCGACCTTGGCCATACGGGCCGCTTCGATCATGTCCAGCCGCATGTCGTTCTTGAAGATCTTCACCGGCCCGGTGGTGTTGACCTTGGTCAGGATCTGCGTGTGGTTGTACTCCACCGTGGGGAGCGCGGCCAGACCGGGAAGGATGGCCTTCGCGCCGCCGCCATAGCCGGCGTCCTGGTGGACCTTGATGCCGCTGATGCAGATTTTCAAGTCGGCCGCGAGGAACGTCTGGTTCAGGAGGATCTTGTTATTGCGGGTGGTAGTGCCGACTTCCTTCACATTGTCGAACACGTTGTGATTCACCCAGGAGTATCGCTTGGCGATGTCTGGCCCAAGCTTTCTCGAGACCTCCGCCTGAGTCATGCACCGGTGCGTGCCGAACGACCCCATGAAGAGGATGTTCTCGTCCTTGACCCCGGCTTTGGCCAATTCGGCTACCACCCATGGCGTGACGGTGTAAGCCGGTGTGGTGCGGGTGAGGTCATCGAAACTGATGGCCACCCTGGTCTTCCCCTCGGCGAGTTCGCGCAACGACCTGGCGCCGATGGGCTGGGCGCACCGATCGGCGATCTGCTGCGCGGTGAGCACCGGCAGATGGTGCCCCGCCATGGGGATGACGTGGATATCCCAACTGGCCGGGAAATCGATGCGCTCTTCCAACCAGGGTGCGCCGTTTGGTCCCGCGAACTCGTGGGTGGGAATGACGACGGACTTCGCCGATCCCTTGAGCTGAGACACGGCCTGCGCCTGGTACGCGGAACGCGCCAGGGCGGTGCCGATCAGGGGGGTGGCGGCCATGTATCGCGCCCCCATCAGAAGGTCTCTGCGTGTTAGGTCAAACTTTGACAAGAAGTTCCTCCTCGAAAAACTGAGTTATATCTGAATGCCAAGACGAATACAAGCGGGGCTGGAAGGTGGAAACTCAGGGGCACCCTGAGGGTCACCCGGCCAGCTTCAGGTACGCGTAGATTACCGGCAGCGAGAAGAGCGTGCTGTCCACGCGGTCGAGAAAGCCGCCGTGGCCGGGAAGAATCGCGCCGCTGTCCTTCAGGCCGGCGCCGCGCTTCATGGCCGATTCCGCGAGATCGCCGAACTGGCCGGCGGCGTTGGCGGCAACCGTGAGCGCCACCGCCTGTGTCACGGCGACCCACGGGACGAAGCGCAGCAGGTACCACCCTGCAATCAGAAGGGACGTCACCAACGATGCCACCGCTCCTTCCCACGATTTATGGGGGCTGACCCGCGGCGCCATCTTGTGCCGGCCCCAGCGCCGGCCCACGTAATATGCGCCCATATCGCCCACCCAGTTGACCAGGAGCGCATACATGAGCCAATGGGGATTCAGCTCGCGCAGGGGCATGGCGCACTTCCAGCAGCCAAAGATGTAGACAATGCCCGCCAGCAGCAGGGTCGCGCGCGGAAGCGATTTGGCCAGGTCGTCCGTGCGCGCCGCCAGTGCCAGCAGGATGAGCGCCAGGCAGAGGATCAGCAGCCAGATCTCCTGCTGCCAGACCAGCAAGAGCAGGCCGGCGCCATAGCCGAGCGGGCCGGGCGCGCCGAAACCGTAGGCCTCCGCCACACCATTGAATTCGTGGTAGCACAGAAAGGCCACCGTCACCAGCACGGCGAGAAAGACCCAGAAGTTGGCCCACAAGACGACGTAGACGATAACGGGAATGAGCGCGGCCGCGGTGAGAATCCGCTTCATGACGAGCGGAACGCTGCGATGAAAGTCTGGTTCGTGGCCTTGGCGTCGCCGTTGACAGGCGCACTGAGCCCGCCATAACGGCGGTCGCGTTTCTGGTATTCCAGGACGGCCTCGAGCAGGTCCGTGCGCGTGAAATCCGGCCACAACGTTTCGGTGACGTACAGCTCCGAGTAAGCGATCTGCCAGAGCAGGAAGTTGCTGATGCGCATCTCACCGGAAGTGCGGATCAGCAGGTCGGGATCGGGGCAGGAAGCGGTGTAGAGGTTGGTGGCAATCAGATCCTCATCAAGTTTCAGCGATGCGATGCTGCCGTCGAGCCGGGCCATCTCGAGAATCGCGTTGACGGCGTCGACAATCTCGGCGCGCCCGCCGTAATTGATAGCCAGGTTGACCAGCAGGCCGCGGTTGGCGGCGGTGGCTTCCACGGCGGCGTCGAGTTCCCTCCGGACCTGGGTGGGGAGGGCGTCCAGCCGGCCGATGGCCTGCAAGCGGATATCGTTCTTCTGAAGCTCGGGAAGCTCCTGCTTGAGGTAAAAGCGCAGCAGGCGCCACAGAGTTTCGACTTCGGCCCGCGGCCGCTTCCAGTTTTCGACGGAGAAGGCATATAGCGTGAGCACCTTCACGCCCAGGCGCGCGCAGGTCTCGACGGTGGAGCGGACGGGACCGATTCCCGCTTTGTGACCGGCAACCCGCGGCAATCGCCGCCGGCCCGCCCACCTTCCGTTGCCGTCCATGATGATGGCGATATGCGCGGGCAACCGGGCGGGATCGATCGCCTGGGCGAGATCCCAATCCCTCTCACCGGGCTGGAGCGATTCCAGTAAAGCCTTCATGCAGTAATTATTTATAGTACAACACGGCCATGCGTGTGGTACTGGGGCAGCGCACCTCCGCCTCTGCTACGATGAAACTTCCCCCTCATTATGGCGTTGCGCTTCTACAACACGTTGTCCCAGCGGGCGGAGGAGTTCTTACCGGCGCGCGACAACACCGTCCGCATGTATACTTGCGGCCCCACCGTCTACGATTACGCCCACATTGGTAATTTCCGGACTTTCACCTTTCTCGACATCCTGCGCAAATGGCTGCGCGCCAGCGGATTCCGTCTCGACCACGTCATGAACATCACCGACGTGGATGACAAGATCATCCGCAATGCCGTGGCCCAGCACAAGACGCTGGGGGAGTACACCGCCATCTATACCAAGGCCTTTTTGGAGGACTGCGCCACGCTGCGGCTGGAGCAAGCCGAGCACCTGGTCCCCGCCACCGCGCACATCGACGACATGGTGGGGGCCATCGAGCGCCTGGGCGCCGGCAACCACACCTACGCGATAGACGGTTCGGTGTACTTCCGGATTTCCACCTTTCCCGAATACGGCAAGCTCTCGCACAACGATTTCAGCGGCAACATCGCGGGCGCGCGCGTCGACGTGGACGAATACGAAAAGGCCGACGCCCGCGACTTCGCGCTATGGAAAGCGCCCAAGGAAGGGGAGCCGTTCTGGCCCGCCGCCATCGGCCCGGGCCGCCCCGGCTGGCACATCGAGTGCTCCGTGATGGCCATTAAGTACCTGGGCGAGACGCTGGATATTCACGCCGGCGGCGTCGATCTGATCTTCCCCCACCACGAAAACGAGATTGCGCAATCGGAATCGCTCACCGGCAAACCCTTCGCGCGCTTCTGGCTCCACGCCGAGTTCCTGATGGTGGAGGGTCAGAAGATGTCCAAGTCGCTGGGCAACTACTACACCCTCCGCGACCTGCTGGACCGCGGGTGCCAGCCGGAAGCCATACGCTACCTGCTGGCTTCGGTGCCGTACCGCAAATCGCTCAACTTCACCTTCGAGGGGATCAAATCGTCCGCCCTGGCCATCGACCGCCTACGCAATTTCAAGCTGCGGCTGGAAACCGACCAGTACCCCGCAGGCGTCAACGAACCGTTGATGGCCCGCACCGCGCAGGCTTCGCAGGCATTTACCGACAGCCTCAACGACGACCTCAACACCGCCGAAGCGCTGGCCGCAGTCTTCGAATACGTGCGCGACGCCAACAGCGCCATGGACTCGGGCGAGTTCCGCGCGGGCAACGCCGCTGGAGCGCTGGAATTCCTGCAGCGATTCGACTCCATATTCAACGTGCTTACACCCACTACCGCGGGGCTCAACGCGACCATCACGGGGTCGGCACAGGTCAGCGCGACATTGACGGATTCGCTTGTCGAGTCCCATATCGCCGAGCGCGCCGCCGCCAGGAAAGCTAGGAATTTCGCCCTCGCCGACCAGATTCGCGACCAGCTTCTGGAACAGGGGATTATCCTCGAGGACACCAAGTCCGGCGTGCGCTGGAAGAGGAAATCGAAGTGAAGATCGAAACCCAAGCTGTCCACGCGGGCGACCGCAAGAAGGCCGGCCCGCACGTTCCCGTCACCACCCCGATTCACACCGCGGCGAGCTACTTCTACGACTCCATGGAACAGCTCGACCGCGTCTTTGGCCGGACCGAGCCGGGCTACAGTTACGCGCGCTACGACAACCCGACGAACGCGGCGCTGGAAGAGCTGATGAGCGTGCTCGAAAGCGGCCACGGCGCGCTGGCTTGCGCCTCGGGAATGGCAGCCGTGCAGATGGCCGTGGCCACGGCGCTGGCCGACCGGCGGAAATCCGTGGTGGCGGCCGATGCGCTCTATGGCGCCACCATCGGGCTGCTCACGAACGTGCTGGAGCCGGCGGGCGTGGCGGTCCGGTTCGCCGACGTGTGGGATCTGGATGCGCTGCGCGGCGCGGTGGCCGAAGCCAGACCCGGCTGCATCCTGGTGGAGACCATTTCCAACCCCCTGCTGCGCGTGCCTGAGATCGACCAGATCGCCGAAATCGCGCGCCAGGCCGGCGCAGCCCTGGTGGTGGACAACACCTTCGGCACACCGCTGCTGGTGCGTCCGCTCGAGCTGGGCGCCAACTTCACGGTTCACAGCCTCACCAAGTACCTGGCCGGCCACGGCGACGTGCTGGGCGGTATCGTGGTCTCCGATCAACAGCACTTCGAGGCCCTGCGCACGCTTTCCCGCGTGATCGGTCCGGTGCTGGGGCCGTTTGAAAGCTACCTGACCATGCGCGGCATCAAGACTTTTCCGCTGCGCATGGAACGCCAGTGCGCCAATGCGTGCCGTGTGGCAGTCTGGCTCGGCGCGCATCCCAAGGTGGAGCGGGTGTATTTTCCGGGCGACCCCGCGCATCCCGACGCCGCCGCCATTCGGCGCCTTTTTCCGGCGAACCTCTACGGCGGCATGGTGAGCTTCGAGATCAGGGACGCGGGCAGGAACGAGGTTTTCCGCTTCATGGACTCGCTCAAGCTGATCGTGCGCGCCACCTCGCTGGGCGATGTCCACAGCATGATGCTCTACCCGGTGATGAGCTCGCACCGCGAGATCTCGCCCAAGCACCGCGAGCGCATGGGCATTCGCGACAACCTGGTGCGCCTATCCGCGGGCATTGAAGCCGTGGAAGACATCATCGGGGACCTGGAGCAGGCGTTAGCCAACTGCGGCGGGTAGGGTCAGGGGAGCGGCTTCACCGGCGAAACTCGAGCAGTTCGTGAGACCAAGCCGGCGGATGGCGCATTCCCATGGCGCGCATCAGCCGGATTTCCAGCGGCGTGAACGCTTCATAAGGATGCACCGTCACGGGCATCGCGGCGCGCAGTTGCTTCTCGATCCGCTCATCGAGGCGGGCCGCTGAAACATCGTGGGTGCTGCGCAGAAACCAGATGGTCCGCACCCGCGGCTCCGCCAGCAGGCGCGCAACCACCTGCGCCGCCCCGGGATCGGCGGTTTGCAGCAACGGGCGCGACGGTCCCAACGCATACTCCACGGCGGTTGGGTCCGAGTTGGTGGAATCCACCAGGATGGCGGAATCCGCGGCGGTCGAACTCCGCCGAATGTGCGCTGCAATCTCCTGGATGGGCAGGGCGTACTCCTTATTCCGGAAGCCGGTCTTGTGGAAGTAGCACCACACGCCTGAAACCGAGAGCGCCAGCATGGCGGTTACCGCCAGCGCGCCGGCGCGGCGGTGAGCGATCGCTCCCGCAACGAACAGCAGCAGCAGAAATGGAAAGACGAAGAGCATCCGCGCGGGAATAAACGGGTACGACACCCACCGCGTCACCCCCACAAAGCCGATCAACGCGGCCGGCGCCGTGATCCAAACCAGTTCCCGCTCACGTCTGGCGCCAGAGAGCGCCAGCGCCCCGGCCAGCAGCAACACCACGGTTCCCAACACCAGGACCATATCCGGCACGGCTTCGCCCATGGCAAACGACATGGCCCAAAACGCGAGCTTTACTGGAATCTCCAACAGCATAGTGCCCGTGATGGTGTAGGTTTTGGTGTGGCTGCCCCAGAGACTGAGAGACTTCGCCAAGCCCCACATCCACGGCAGAAAAGCTAATGCCACCAGCACATCCATGCCGATGGCGTCGCGGAAGCGGCGTTTCCGCAGCAACGCGAGATTGGCTGTCGCCAGCATCGCCAGGCCCGGCACATAGTGCGTGTACAGGCCGGCTGTCAGCCAGGCCGCCAGGATCGCGCCGGACTTCCAGGATCTATTCGCCTCGAAACGCAATATGTACGCACCCACAACCGTGGCCACCAGCAGTTGCAGGCTGTAGGAGCGGCACATGCGGGCGTACAACAGCAGGCAAGGGGAGAGCGTCCACAGCGCCAGAAACCAGATTCGGCCGCGTTGAGCCAGACGGCTGGCCCATAGCTGGTCGGCGGCCACGGTCGCCGCCAGCGCGAAGACCACCGAAAGCGCGCGAGCCTGGACGACCGGATCCAGGCGCAATGGCAGCCGCTGCCAAGCGTGCACGAGGAGGAAAAACAAAGGGGGATGGACGCCTTCCGAGACAAAGCGCAGGATTTCGCGGACCGGCCGCCGCCCCACCATCAGCGTTTCCGCCTCGTCCATCCAAGGCGAGAGCATCCCCAGGTTCCAAAAACAAAGCAGCGCCTGAAGGGGCAGAAAAGCCGCTATGGGGTGCTTCCGCAACCAATCCATCACGGTAGGGCTTCCAACAGCCGGTCGATTTCGGAAGGACTGTTGTAAAAGTGCGGAGAGGTCCGCACCCACCCGGCTCGCGGCGCGGTGATAATGCCGGAGGCACGCAGTTTCCGTACGATCTCGCCAGGATCTAGGGGCGGCTTGCGGAAGCTCACAATACCCGCACCCGTTTCCGGTGTTCGATCACCCAACAATTCGTAGCCGCGCGCCTGGACGCCCTCGGCAATGCGGTCGCCGAGATTTTGGACAACCGGGGCGATTTTTCCGAGGCCGACTTCAAGTAAAAATTCAAGTGAAGCCTTCAAACCAAAACATCCAATGGTATTTAGCGTTCCGCACTCGTATCGGCCAGCATCCGGCCTCAAGGTCATGTCACGGGAGGCGTAGTCGTCATACCGGGCGACGTTGGTCCAGCCGAATTCCACAGGTTCGATGCGATCCTGAATGGCTTGATTTATGTAGAGGATGCCGCAACCTTCCGGCCCCAGCAGCCACTTGTGACCGTCGGCTGCCAGAGCATCCACCCCACAGGCGCGCACATGGAGTGGAAATGCGCCTAATCCTTGAATGGCATCTACCAAATAAATACAGTGGTTACGATGGCAAATCTCACCAATTGCTTGAATAGGGGCGCGGCGTCCGCTCAGAAATTGCACAAAGCTGATGGCCAGGAGCCGCGCGCCTTTGGCGGCCTGGTCGATGCGGTCCAAGGGATCTGTTACGGAAAGCCATCTGACCTCGATCCCTTTCTCTTCCAACCGCTTCCAGGGAAAATAGTTGGCCGGAAACTCCTCGCGGAACGCCACCATCCGGTCGCCCGGCTTCCAATCCAGGCCCATGGCCACGGTGGCGATGCCCTCGGAGGTGTTCTTGACCAGGGCGATTTCCGACCGGTCGGCCCCGATCAGCCTGGCTGCGGCCACCCGCAGGCCCTCGTAGGCAGCCAGCCAGTGGCCATAGTGCAGGCTGCCGAAAGCCAGGCAATCGTCCGCCAGGCGCTTCATGGCATCCGCGGCGGGCTTCGACAGGGGCGCTACGGCGGCGTGATTCAAATAGACCAGGCGCTCGCGAACCGGGAACTGGTCCGCGTACCGCTGCCAAAGCGGCAACCCGGCGGCGCTATCTGCAACGGATTCGCAATTCATTCCTTTTTAGAATACGTTATGGCCGGAGGATAGGGGCCGGCTGCTGGCTTCCGGCAATCTTTCCTGGATGCCCGAATTCCCCCATGATGAATGCCATGGCGGCACCGGCTCGTGCAGCGTCGGCCAGGAGTCGTAACGCGCTATGAACTGCCCGAATTGTGGCGCCCCGATGCGCCTGCTGGACGGCCGGGAGTGCCTGACTTGCGACTACTGTAAGAGCGAATACTTCCCGGAGAAGAATGAGGACGGGATCCGCGTTCTGGACGACCGTTCTGAACTTTCCTGCCCGGTTTGCGCCGTTCCGCTGGCACACGCCATTCTCGAGTCGCACCAGATCCTGTATTGCACCCGCTGCCGCGGCAGTCTGATTCCGGCGCCGGTCTTTGTTCTGATACTGCGGGACCTTCGGGCGCGGCGAGAGAATGCCACGGCGACGCCGCATCTGCCCGATCCCCAAGAGCTGCAGCGGCGCATTCAGTGCCCCCAGTGCCACCGCGCCATGGACACTCACTACTACGCCGGCCCTGGAAACGTGGTGATCGACGATTGTGAGTGGTGTGAACTGAACTGGCTGGACGCCGGCGAGCTGATGACGATCGTGCGCGCGCCGGATCATGCCTGCGAGTCCGGCGGCGAGTCGATTTGGGAATATGCGGGGGATTTCAAGCTCCCGGAGTGAAGCCCCACGGGGCGCCCCAGGTGGCTCTGCGGGCGGCGCGGAAGGTTTCGCGGTCACTCCGCGGGGCGCGCACCGATTGCACGCCGGCCGGCGCGCAGGTTTCCAGTTCGATTAAGCCGGGGCGATGGAGCGGGCGGCGGATGATGCGCGATGCGGGCAGAGCCACCGGTTCGCGCGCCAGGGCGACGTAACTGAACTTTTCATCCTCGTAACCCAGTTCCGCATCTTTGATCCGGCGGTGCATGGAGGAACGCTCGACGCGCGCCGCGAAATGGCACCAGTCGGGAGCGGCCAGCGGGCAGGGGGTCGCGGCGGGGCAGGGCGCGACCATGCAAGCGCCGGCTTCCAGCAATGCCTGGCGCAGCTTGAGGATCAGCGCATACCCGCGCGGCGTGCCGGGCTCGATGGCCACCAGGGCTACGCGCGCGGCCTGCCACAAACGCGCCGCCAGAGGCTTGGCGATTTCGCCCAGCGAGTAAGCCGCGATCACCAGGTCATGCGGCGGGAAGGCAGGGATGCGCGTGATGTCTTCCAGCATGACGGCGGCCTCGGGCAGCCACTGGGCGGCGGCGGCGGCCAGCGCGGAATGGCGCTCCACCAGGGTGATGGTGCGGGCTTCGGGAAAGCACTCGCGCGCGGCCAGGGATGCGCCGCCGGCTCCCGCTCCGATGTCCAGCACGCTCGAGATGGAACGCGCGCCCAGGCGCTCGCGCAACTCGCGCAGGACGGCGTGAGCGGCGGCGAAGGTGGCCGGCATGCGGGTCACCAGGTAGGCGGCGGTGCGCGCGGGGTCGGGCAGGGGCACAGCGCGGGCTTCGCGGTAGGCCACCGACATAGCCGACGCGGCGTTCTTGACCCCCCGAAACCCGACGGCTTCGGCACGCTCTTCGATCATGCGCCTGACGGAATCCGGCAGTTGCACACTTCTATCATGCACCGGTCTTGAAGGAGAAGAACCCGCTGACGTTCTCCCACAGCAATTGTGGAAAGCTCTTGTCGAGGTAGGAGCGGATGGACACGTAGCACTCATCGCACTGGTTGCGGCTGGTGAATTCGCGGATCATGCGGGGGCGCTCTTCGAGCGGGTAGCGGTGGAACTGCATGGAACACGGCTGCAACGCGCCGTCGGCCGTCACCACCAGGAAGCGCAGGCCGGCCTTGCAGCCGGGAGTCCCGCCGTTGACGAAGTAGCGGCGGGTGGCTTCGAGGGTGGTGGGCGCGTTGACGATCCAGTTGGTATGGTCGCGGCGCGCCTCCACGCGGTCCAGGTGCGCGTTCAATTGCGCAAGCTGCTCGGGCGTGTTGAGTAAGTAATCGCGGCAGCCGGTGCGGCGCGCCGAGTAGGCGCTGTAACACAGGTTGACGCCCCACTCGCGGGCCTTGTCCGCAATGGCGCCGATCTCGCCCACGTTTTCGCTGGTGATGCAACTGTTGAGCACGATGTCGTCATGGCCCAGCTTGGCCAGGCGCGGAACCAGGTCCTCAAGATGCCGGTAGAGGCCGGGATAGGCGCGGAAATCGTCATGCCGCTGGTCGGGAAAATCCAGGCTGACGGAGAACTGGTCGATGCCGGCATCGCCTAACGCCAGGTACTTCTCCGGAGTCATGAGCGACCAGTTGGAAACCAGGATGGTGTACGGCAGCGTGGACCCACCCTTGATGTTGCGGACAATTTCCACCACATCGTCGCGCAGGAGCGGCTCGCCACCCGAGACCTGCACCACGCAGGGGCGCAGGGCCTGCATGTAGCGGCGGTACTCGGCGGGTTTCAGATTGCGCGATTCATCGCGCGGTCCGCCGTGGTCGCAGTGCTTACAGGAGCACGTGCAGGCGTCCGTCACCTCGAACGAAACCACGATGGGACGTTCGGCGAGCCAGTTGACCGAACCACGCCCGATAATGCGCAGCGATTCGATGAGGGGGACCTTGCGCAAACGATTAGCCTCGAAGTAAGACGATGGTAACATGGCGCGCCGCGGGGCTGCGGGCGAACTGAATCTGACCGGTCGCGGCACGTGCGCATGATTCCGTGGCTGTGATGGATGCCGGCGCCAGATTTCTCTTGATGCTGTTTGCACCTATAGTGAAGATGTGAGCATAGATGAACGGCTGGACCGGCTGACAGGCATCGTGGAATCCCTGGAGACCAGCGTAGTGGCGCGCGACGACCAGATCGAAGCGCACACGCGGCAGATCGGGGCGCTGATCGAGCTGGCGGCGACCCATCAGAAACAGATAGGCAACCTCGAGAAGCAATGGCAGGCGCACATCAAGACGCTGCCGCGCAACTAGCCATGGCCCGGCTGCTCACTCGCCGTATTGCCCGCAAGATGGCCGCCGCGCGCAAAGAGCGCCGTGGGGGCCGGCCGCGGAAGCCCACCGCTTGTCCGAAGTGCGGCGCCCCCTGCGATTCGGCGCGGCGCGCGCTAGGGCACTGCTGAAAAGTCTGCGTTATTCTCGAAGCATGGCGGGCGACGAAGCCTTTATCCGGATTGTAGATGCCGCGATGGCCGAGGCCGCGCGCAAGAGCGGAACCTGGCTGGTCTGCCGCCCCGGCTGCACCGACTGCTGCATGGGACCGTTTCCCATCACCCAGCTTGACGCTCGAAGGCTGCGCGAGGGGCTGGCGGAACTCGAACGGCGCGACCGGGAGCGCGCCGCGCGGGTGCGCGAACGGGCACGCCAGGCGGTGGCGCGGATATCGGCTGATTTCCCCGGCGACGCCGCCACCGGCGTGCTGCGGGAAGACGAAGAAGCCGAGGAGCAGTTCGCCGCGCTGGCGGAGGACGGGCCGTGTCCGGCGCTCGACCCGGGCAGCGGCACGTGCGACCTCTACGCGGCGCGCCCCATCACCTGCCGCGTCTTCGGCCCGCCGGTGCGCTGCGGCTCGGAGGCGGTGGGCGTGTGCGAGTTATGTTTCCAGGGGGCCAGCGATACAGAAATTGCCGCTTGCGAAGTGGAAATCGATCCGCAGGGCCTGGAATCCCGGTTGTCGGACGAACTGGAGCGGACCACGGGCGCGCGCGGCCAGACGATGGTGGCGTTCGCGCTGGTCACGGCGCCATGGGCGCGGCGGGTTGCCCGGCGTTAGAATCGTCTCCGTGATGACGACCCGCATTTTGACCCTCCTGGTGTTCGCGGCCGGTGCGCTCGCGCAGCCCAAACCGACCCTCACGCCCGCCGACTACGGCAAATGGGAGACGCTCGGCGCCGGCACGCTCTCACCCGATGGCAAATGGCTGGCTTACGAGATCCGGCGCACCGACGGCAACCACGAATTGCGCGTCGCAGCCACGGGGGCACCCTCCGGGCCCGGCGGCAAGACACACGTGCTGGCCTTCTGTTCGGGCGCGGCGTTTTCCTCCGACTCCCGGTACCTCGCGTGCTCGGCCACGGTGTCGGAAACCGAGCAGGACCGGGCGCGCAAGGCCGGCCGGCCCGCCCAGGACAAGCTGAACGTGCTCGACCTGGGGACGGGCGAGATCACCAAGGTGGATGACGTCCAGTCCCTGGCGTTTGCGGGCGATGGACCCTACCTGGCGTTTCGCAAGTATCCTCCGGCCGGCGGCGGGGTGCCCTTGGGGCGCGGCGGGCGCGGCGGCGCACAGAACGCGGCGGATGCGGAGCGCGACCCCGCCGGCGCCGTCCTGCTGGTGCGCGACCTCTCGACCGGCGTGGATACGACTTTCGGCAACGTCACCAGCTACTCCTGGCAGGACAAGGGCAGCAACCTCGCCATGGCCATCGGGGTGGAAGGCCGCACGGGCAACGCCATCCAGGTCTTCGATCCGCGAACCGGGTCGCTCAAAGTACTGGACTCGGGAGCCGCGCTTTACACCGCGCTTACCTGGCGCAAGGAATCGGCCGACCTGGCGGCTCTGCGCTCGTTCAAACAAGACGGCTACGAAGGCGAGAGTTACACGGCGCTGGCATGGAAGAACCTGGGGGAGAAACGCTCGATCCACGTGGATGCGCCCCAACGCATCGTGTCTTCACGCGCGCCGCAGTGGTCCGAGGACGGTTCGAAGGTGTACGTCGGCATCGCCGAGTGGCCCAAGAAAATCGAAGTGAAGAAGTCCGACGAAGATCCCGCCACGGTGGAAGTCTGGCACTGGCGGGACGTCAACGTGATCAGCGAGCAGAAGCTGACCGCCGCGCGCGACCGCGACCGCAACGCGCCGGCGGCGTGGCACGTGGCCGCGAACATACTGGTGCCGCTTTCCACCAACGTCAAGGAAGACGTGCGGCTGCCGCGGACCGGTTCGCGCGCGCTGGCGCTGGATAGCGTGCCGTACCAAAACGACGCCATGTTCGGCCGCAATTTCGCAGATGTCTACAAGATCGACCTGGACACCGGCGCGCGCGTCGAAGTGGCCAAACACCTCACGTTGCCGGTGGAGTTCAGCCCGGGCGGCCGCTACGCCATGAATTTCAAGGAAGGCGATTTCTGGATCTACGACCTGGAATCCGGCGCCGTGCGCAACATCACCAAGGATTCGAAAATCGTTTTCACCAACCAGGAGAACGACTACCCCGTGAGCCAGAAGCCAGCCTACGGCGTAGCCGGCTGGACCAAGGACGACCACAGCGCGATCGTCTACGACTCGTACGACCTCTGGGAAATCTTCCCCGACGGCGCCCAACCGAAGCGTCTGACCGACGGCAGCACGGAGGAAGTGCGGCATCGTTACGCGCGCATGACTCCCGGCACGGGCGGAGGCGGGCGTGGCGGGCGCGGCGGGCGCGGTGGCACCGGCGCCACCGAACCGATCGACCTCGCCAAACCCGTCTACCTCAGCCTGGAAGGCCGCTGGACCAAGAAGACGGGTTACGCGATCCTGCACGACGGCAAGACGGACCGCGTGATTTATCTAGACAAGGGCGTGAGCGGGCTGGAGAAAGCCAGGGACGCCGATATCTTCGTTTACCAGTCCGGCGCATGGGACGATTCCCCGAATTTCTTCGCCGCCGGCGCGGACCTGAAGAATGCGAAGCGGGTCAGCGACACCAATCCGTTCGCCGCGCAGTATGCCTGGGGCCGCGCAGAGCTGATCGGCTACAAAAACTCGCATGGCGACCGTCTGCAAGGCGCGCTGTATTACCCGGCCACTTACGAGAAGGGCAAGCGATACCCGCTGATCGTGCAGATCTACGAAATCGAGAGCAACCAGCTCCACAACTGGACGGCGCCCTCGGAGCGCGCCACATATAATGCCGCGGTGTGGACCGAGCACGGCTATTTCGTTTTACGCCCGGACATCGTCTTCAAGGCGCGCGACCCGGGCATCTCGGCTCTGGATTGCGTCACGGCGGCGGTGAAGAAGGCGCTGGAGAGCGGCATGATCGACGCCCGGTATGTCGGCCTTACCGGCCATTCCTGGGGCGGATACGAGACCACCTTCATCGTGACGCACAGCGACCTGTTCGCCGCGGGCGCGGTGGGCGGAGCATTGACCAACCTCTCCTCGAGCGTCGGCGAAATCTACTGGAACACCGGCGCGCCGGAGACCAACCACGTGGAAGTCAGCCAGGAGCGCATGCAGGTGCCGCTCTACGAAGACCCGCAGTCGTACATCCGCAACTCCGCCACCTTCGTGGCCAACAAGCTGGGGGCGCCGCTGCTGATGGAGGTGGGCGACCACGACGGCGCTTCCGACTGGCACCAGGACATCGAGTTTTACAACGCCGCGCGGCGCGCCGGCAAGCCCTGCGTGATGCTGGTGTATGAAGGGGAAAACCACTCGGTGGCGCAGAAAGCCAACCAAATCGATTACCACCGGCGCATCAACGCCTGGTTCGATCACTACCTGAAAGGCGCGCCGGCCGAAGAGTGGATGACCAGGGGCGTCAGCGTTCTGGAGCGCGAGCGGGAACTGAAGTCGAACGGGAGCCCGGCGACGATTACGCCATCGACAGCGGGCGGAGGGTAGGGGATTGGAGCGGGAAACCGGGGACTGACGGATCTGTCCGCGCGGCACAAAAGACAGTGCCTTGGGACAGATTGGTCAGTCCCCGGGCGCGGGTTGCAACAGGACGTCGCGCACCTTGGCGGCCAGTTGCGCGGGGGAAAATGGCTTGGGCAGATAGGCCACGCCCGGATCGAGGACGCCTTGGTGCACAATGGCGTCGGCGGTGTATCCCGAGGTGTACAGCGTCTTCAGCGAAGGACGAAGCGCCATCAGCCGCATGGCGAGTTCTCTTCCGGTCATTCCCGGCATGACCACATCGGTGATGAGCAGGTGGATTGGCTCCGGGTAGTGCTCGCAGAGCGACAATGCCTCGCTTCCATTGGCGGCTTCCAGGAGCCGATACCCCCGGCTTTCCAGCATCGCAAGGGTTAGTTTCCGCACTTCCGGCTGGTCCTCGACCACGAGCACGGTTTCGGTGCCGCGCAGAGTCTCGGCCGCCGAAACCGGCGCCCGAAGCGGCTCGGGGGCGCCGCCGGCCCTGGGAAGGTAAACTTTGAACGTCGAGCCCTGGCCGGGTTCGGTATAGACCCAGATCCAACCGCCGGCCTGTTTCACGATGCCGTAGACCATGGAGAGACCCAGCCCGGTTCCAACTCCGACCCCTTTGGTGGTGAAGAAGGGATCAAAGATATGTTGGACAATCTCCGGGGTCATTCCCACTCCGGTATCGGTGATGGAGAGGAGGACATAAGGCCCGGGTTCCACGCCGGCGTGCTGCGCGGCATAGCCTTGGTCGAGGTCGGTGTTCGAGGTTTCTATGATGATCCGCCCGCCTTCCGGCATGGCATCGCGGGCGTTGATCGCCAGGTTCATGAGAACCTGGTTCATTTGGCTTGGATCGGCCACCACGGAACCGAGGCCCGGGTCAGAGTGTGTGACGATTTCAATGTCGTCGCCGATGAGCCGGGACAGCATTTTGCCAGCGTCGGCGACCACGTCGTTGAGGCTGATGACGCGCGGCTCGGCCACCTGCTTTCTGCTGAACGCCAAAAGTTGTTGGGTGAGTGCCGCCGCCCGATTGCCCGCCAGGAGGATCTCTTCCACTGGCTCCCGCAGCGGATCGTCGGGGCCCATCTGATCCAGAAGCATTTCGCAATAGCCATCGATCACGGTGAGATGATTGTTGAAGTCGTGGGCGACCCCGCCGGCCAGCCGCCCGACGCTTTCCATCTTCTGCGCTTGCAGCAGTTGGCGCTCCAGATGGCGCCTTTCGTTTTCCGCCTGTTTCTGCGCGGTAATGTCCTCGACGACGGCGACGAAGTGCAGAGGATCTCCGGAGGGTGAGCGGAGCAGGGACAGCAGCAGGTTGGCCCAAACCACACGGCCGTCTTTCCGGAGATAGCGCTTTTCCACCGCGACACTGCTCAGCTCACCGCTGAGCAGTTGCCTCGCGAGTCGTTCGTCTCGGGCGAGGTCGTCGGGATGGGTGATCTCGCGAAAGGTCAGGCCCAGCAGTTCCTCCCGCGAGTACCCCATAATCTCGCAGAACCGCTGGTTCAACCGGATGAACCGTGCGTCCAGGGATGAATCAGCCATGCCGATGGCGGCCTGCTCGAAGATGGCGCGAAAACGGGATTCGCTTTCCTGCAGCGCCCGCGCAGCCCTCTCTTCGATCGCCCGGCGCTCGATTTCCGCCTCGTAGCGCTCCCGGTAAAACTGGAGTTGCTGGCGCCGCCACCAGAGCACGATGATGGCGCCCACCACCAGAATCAGCGAAACAGCACCCAGGCCCAGCATGAGGGAGCGCCGGCGAACAGGCGCCTGCACCTGCTTCTCGTCCATCTTGGCGACCAGGTACCAGGGCGTGTCGGGAACGCGCCGCACGGCAGCGAATACCGGCACACCCCGATAATCCAGCGCTTGGACGTTGCCTTCCTTGCCGCCCACGGCCTGCACCGCCGCAATGTCCGTCCGGCTCATGGGAACTCTGAGTCTGTCTGGGGCATTCTCACGGCCGCGAATCCGGTTCAAGAACACGGCCTCGTTGCCAACCCGGCGAACCAGCACGGTTTCCCCGCTGGCACTGTGGGACGGCCAGGCTTCGAGGAGCGGGTACAGGTAGGCAGCGGGGTCTATGGCAAGCGCAAGCACCCCGAATGCGGGCGAGCCGGGGGCGAGCCTCAGCGGCAAGTTCAGTCCGAGATGGACCGGTCCGGAAGGTGCATCGCGGTGAAGGTCCCGAACCACGACATCGGCTTCGGGAAGCGTTTCCCCGGCAATTTGACGAAGGTGTTCGTCGCTGCCCAACCTCTGTCCCACCAGGTGGACCGGCCTCCCATGCGAGTCGAGCAATTGGACGCTCATGTATTGCAGGTGCCTGGATAGCGCGTCCATCCAGGCGTAAACCGCGGCCCGCTCAGACGCGCTGGCGTCTCCGGCCAGAACACGCCGGATGGCGGCCAATTCCATGCGGTCCGCGAGAATGGCGCGCGCTTCGCCAAGCCGCGTCGACCACCATGTGGAGAGATCCCTGACCTTGATGCCGGCGACCGTAAGAAGCTGGTTGCGGACGTCCTGCTCGACGGTCTCCTTTTGTTCGAGGTGAGACCAGTACGCCGTCGCACCGATGGCGGAGGCTAGAACGACGAAGAGGGCCAGAAGCTGATACGGAACGCGCGGCGGAGAACCGGATCTCATGCCCTTACTCGAAGCAGATAGTTCTCAGCGTAGCAGAACTCCGGTGTTTCCGAGCGTATAATTCAACGCAAAAGTTGTTAGATTGGTATCACAGTGTCATGCGGGTTAGGATCCGGTTTGCCAGACGTCCCAGGACCGCCACCAGGCGCAGGAGAAACCAGCACATTGCGCTGGCTGTGGCCGCGCTGCTGACGCCCGCTGCCGCCGTGGCCGCGGCGCTGGCATTGTGGCGGATCGGCGCCGACCTGAACTGGGCCAACAGTTTTGCCATCCCCTCGGGGATCTTCTCTCATTGGCAGGTATGGCTGGGCGCGGCCGCCGCGCTGCAACTTTGCTCGCGCGCTCTGAACCGGTACGGGAAGGGCCGGGATCGCGCCGCCTCCTGAAGGCCGAAACCGTTTTGATATTCTAGTTCTTAGAGACCCGCCATGCGATACGCCCGGTACCCGTCTGGAAGTTCCTTTTTCTATGGATACTTCCCCCCCGCGGTCAAGTGGCTCCTGATCGTCAATACGGCGGTTTTTGTCCTGACGGGTCTGGCGCCGCGGTCCTTCGAAGCCGATATCGCGGTGTTGGCGTTGGCGCCGGTAGCGGTGGTCTACCACCTGGCCTTCTGGCAACTGGTGACCTACCTGTTTCTGCATGGCAGCGTGTGGCACCTGCTATTCAATATGCTGACGCTGTGGATGTTCGGCGTGCCGCTGGAGCACGATTGGGGCACGCGGCGATTCCTCAAGTACTACTTCCTGTGCGGAATCGGGGCGGGCCTTTGCGATGTGGCGCTGCATGCGGCCATGGGCGACTGGGGGACCCGCACCATCGGCGCGTCGGGTGCGATCTTCGGCTTGCTGCTGGCCTTTGGCGTTCTATATCCGAACCAGACGGTGTTGATGAACTTTCTGTTCCCCATCAAGGCCAAGTACATGGTCATGATCTACGGGGCGATCGAGCTGTGGATGTCGATGGGCCCCAACACCGGAGTGAGCAGCATCGCCCACCTGGGCGGGATGGCCTTCGGGTACGTGTACCTGAAGGGCCACTGGCCGAGGTTGCGGATGCCCGACGCGCTGGGCGCGTACCGGCAGTGGAAGCTCCAGCGGGCGAAGAAGAAGTTCCAGGTGTACATGCGAAGACAGGGAGGGCGCGGGCCGTGGGTCAATTGACCCGCAACGTGAGCGCCGGTGAACGCATCTTTTGATATAGTGACACCAGAGGCACGCCTATGCGACCATCCAGAACCCTCATGATGTGCGGCGCCGCACTGCTTGCGGCTGCCGGGGTATCGATCGGTCAGGAGCAGGGTCCGATACGCGACCCCAGCACCACGGTCGCCAAGCCCAAGAACGCGGACACCGGCAACAACGCCGGCGAGACGGACCTTCCGCCGATTCCCTCGCGCCTGAAGAAAGACAAGGTGGACGTCGGCAACCTGCCCAGCTTCAAGAGCAACGTGGACATCGTCACGGTGGACGTGGCGGTGATGGACAACAAGGGCCACTTCATTCCCGGCATTCCGCCGGCAAACTTCCGCGTGCTGGAGGACAACGTGCCGCAGCAGATCCGCGGGGTCAATATGGGCGAAGCGCCCATGACCGTGGCCCTGGTGATCGAGTTCAGCAACCTGTTCCAGAGGTATTGGGGACCGGCCTGGTATCAGACCCTGCAGCTCGCGTGGGGTTTCGCGTCGACCCTGAAGCCGCAGGATTACGTGGCCGTGGTGGCCTATGACCTGCACACGGAAATCCTGACGGATTTCACTACCGACAGGAGCAAGGTGCAGGAAGCGCTGAGCCGGCTTCAAATTGCCGCGTTCTCCGAGTCCAACCTGTTTGATGCGATCACCGATACGGCGGATCGCATGTCGGGCATCGAGGGGCGCAAAGCCATGGTGCTGATCGCTTCGGGGATCGACACCTTCAGCAAGATGACCTTCGACCAGTGCCGCAAGTCGTTGCAGCAATCCGGTGTGCCCATTTATGCCATCGGCCTGATGCAGACCCTGCGCGACATGATCGACGCGCGCGGAGGCATGGGATCGATGCAGCGCATGGACTTCCTCCAGGCCGATAATGAGATGCGGACTTTCGCCAAGGAGACCGGCGGCCAGGCGTTCTTCCCCCGCTTCCAGGGCGAATACCCGGCGATTTTCGGGCAAATCCAGCAGGCGTTGCGCAACCAGTACGTAATCACCTACTCTCCCAGCAACAAGGCCCACGACGGCACGTTCCGCAAAATCAAAGTCGATCTGGTGAACCCCGCCACCAACGAACCGCTGCCCGTGAAGGACGAGAAGGGCAAGCCCATCAAGTACCAGGTCATCGCCAAGGCTGGCTACAAAGCGCCGCGGGAAGTGGAATAGCGGCACGACCGGGCGTGCGGTTTCGCACACTTGGCCGGGTGGATTCCCGGTGACCACGTCCCCCCGATTTGTCAAGCACTGAATCTGGCGATTTTACAAGACGATGCAAGAGCGTTGACAGGCAGGTTACGGGTCTGTTACTCTCTCACGGTCGCAGCATGAAGACCTCGGTTCCCCTTCACCCCAACATTTTGCTGGTGGACGACAATCCGGATGGATTGCTGGTTCGCCGAACGGTGCTTGAAGAACTGGGGTATGGGGTGTCCGTCGCCAGAAACGGTGAAGAGGGCCTCAAACTATTTGAGAGCGCCGACTTCGATGTGGTGGTGACGGATTACCGGATGCCTCGCATGAACGGGGTGGAACTGATCCAGCGGATTCGCAAACTGAAACCCAACGCGCGCATTATTCTGCTTTCCGGCTTTGTGGAGCCGCTGGGGCTGACGGAGGAGAACACGGGTGCGGATGCGGTCATCGCCAAGAGCTCCAACGAGCCGGCGCACCTGACGCGCTGGGTTAAACGCCTGGTGAACCGCGCCATGCGCAAGCCCCCCGCCAGTCTGAAGCGCGCTACCGCGGGAGCCAAGGCGGCGATCGGCTGAGATCTGCCACACTGAGAGCGTGCTCCGTTTTTTCTCCGTGACCGCAGGAAAGACCAGGGACAGACGGATCTGTCCCCCGCTCGCGGAGATCCGCACTGCGTGCAGGAAATTTCGCAGAGGACGGATTCGTCTGTCCCTGGTTTTTCTGGTGTGCCTGCCGGCGGCGCTGGCGGCCGCGCCCACGCCCCGCCGCAGCCCGAATCCGCCGAAGCCGTCCCCTGCGGCCAAAGCTTCGTCCACCGTCCGCCGCTGGATGAGAGGCATGACCTTGCGCGATGAGGTGGCGCAGTTGATCTTCATCCCGTTCCACGGCGCGCCGCCGAATTCGCGGTCCCGTGAGTACCGGAACTTCGCGCGGCTGATCCGGGAGACCAAGGTCGGCGGGCTGATCCTGATCAACGCGTCGAACGGCCGGGTGGTGCGGAAGGCCGAGCCGTACGCGCTGGCGGCGTTCCTGAACCGCGTGCAGCGGATGGCCAGAGTGCCGCTGCTGGTGGGTGCGGATTTCGAGCGGGGCGCCTCGATGCGCGTGGAAGGAACCACCGTCTTTCCTCACGCCATGGCGTTTGGCGCCACGGGAGACCCGGCCTTTTCGCGTTTCGAGGGTGAAGTCACGGCGCGGGAAGCGCGGGCGATAGGGGTTCACTGGGTCTACTACCCGGTGGCCGACGTCAACAACAATCCCGACAACCCCATCCTCAACATCCGCTCGTTTGGCGAGGATCCCGGGGAAGTGGCGTCGCACGTGAAGGCCTTCATCGAAGGGGCGCATTCCGACAAGCGCAATTTGGTGCTGGCCACCGCCAAACATTTTCCGGGCCATGGCGACACGGCCGTCGATTCGCACATGAGCCTGGCCACCAACAACGCCGATCGCGCGCGCCTGGAGCGCCTGGAACTGCCTCCGTTCCGCGCGGCCATAGAGGCGGGCGTGGATGCCATCATGACGGCGCACATCGCCGTGCCCGCGCTGGCGCCGCCCGATTTGCCCGCCACGCTTTCACCGGCCATCCTCACGGACCTGCTGCGCCGCGAGATGGGCTTCAAAGGCCTGGTGGTGACGGACGCTTTGGACATGGGCGGCATCGCCCAGGGGTTTAGCGGGGCCGAGGCGGCGGTGCGCGCGGTCGAAGCCGGGGCCGACGTCCTGCTCATGCCGGCGGATCCCGAGGCCGCCCTGAAAGCCGTGGTGACGGCGGTGGAGAGCGGGCGGCTCACCCGGCGGCGCATCCAGGAGAGCGTGGTCGCGATTCTGTCGGCCAAGGAGCGTGTGGGCCTCGACCGGAAGCGCTTCGTGGACTTGGAGGCCATCGGCGACGTGGTCGATTCTCCGGAAGCGTCCGAGCGCGCGCAGGAGATTGCCGGCCGGGCCGTCACCCTGGTGCGCAACGGCGGCAATCTCATTCCGCTGGCCACGCCGGAGGGCGCCTGCTACACCGTGATGGTGGAGAACCGGTACTCGTCCGACGGGCAGGTGTTTACGCAAGAGGTTCGCAAGCGCGCGCCGCGGGCGGCGATAGCGTCCCTGGACGCCTCCATGTCGCGCGATGCGCTGGAAGATGCCATCCACGCACTGCCCGCGTGCCAGAGCTACGCGGTGGCCGCGTTCGCCACGGTGAGCGCCTACCGTGGCTCGGTGGGACTGGCGGGCGAACTGCCGCACGCCGTGGAAACTCTGATCGCCTCGGGCAAGCCGGTGGCGCTGGTGGCGCTCGGCAATCCGTACCTGCTGCGCGATTTCCCCGGCGTGACCGCGTACCTGGCGACCTTCAGCAACGTGCCGCCGTCGGAGATAGCGGCGGTCGAAGCGCTGTTCGGTGAAATCGACATTCGCGGCCATCTGCCGGTTTCAATCCCCGGGCTGGCGAGCTACGGGGAAGGGATTCAGGTGCCAGCTACGCGGGCCGTCGAGGCCGCCGGCCCGCCGCGGTAGTCGCGTTATACTTGTGGGTCCATGAGGTTCTCTCTTCCGCCGCCGGGAGTGGAAGCCGTCCTGCTCACGCTGGTGTTGGGCGCCGCGGTCTACGATGTGCGGTACCGGCGCATCCCCAACTGGCTGACGGTTGCCGGCGTTCTGGTGGGGCTGGCGCTGAATGCGTTTCTGGACCAGGGCCGGTCCGGTCTGTTGGTTTCGTCGCTGCTGGGGCTGGCGATCGCCTTGGTTGTGTATTTCGTTTTGTACGCGCTGCGCGCCATGGGCGCGGGCGACGTGAAACTGATGGCGGCCGTGGGGGCGATTGTGGGATGGCCGGACTGGTTCGGCATTTTTATCATTACCGCGATTCTCGGCGGCATCATGGCGTTGATCCTGGTAGCCGCGCGCGGGCGGGTGAAGAAGACGTTTTGGAACGTCGGATTCATCCTGAACGAGATGAAAGGCGGCCGGCCCGCGTATATGCGCAGGGAAGAGCTGGACGTGAAGAGCCCCAAGGCACTGGGGTTGCCGCACGGCGCGGTGATCGCCGTGGGGACGCTCTTCTTTCTGGCCGTGGCTGCGCATTTTACGAGGTAACAAGCGATGGGCGACTTATTCAGTCTCAAAGGCAAGAACGCCCTGGTGACCGGCTCGCAGACCGGCCTGGGGGCGGGCATGGCGGTGGGGCTGGCGCAGGCCGGCGCCAACGTTGTGGTGCACGGGATCGATACCAAGGGGATCGCCGAAGTTTGCGAAGCTGTGCGCGCGGCGGGCTCGAGACCGGTGGAAGCCGTGGCCGACGTCTCCGACGCCAAAGCCTGCGTGGAGCTGGTGGAGTTCACGGTGAAGGAACTCGGCTCGATCGACATTCTCATCAATAACGCGGGGATCATACGGCGCGCGCCCGCCGTGGAGTACCCGGAAAAGGACTGGGCGGACGTCATCGAGATTAACCTCACCGCGGTGTTCCGGTTCTGCCAGTTGGCGGGACGCCACATGCTGGCGCAGGGGAGCGGAAAGATCATCAACATCTCCTCGCTGCTGGCGTTCCAGGGAGGCATCCTGGTGCCGGCGTACGCCGCGGCCAAGGGCGCGGTGGCGCAAATCACCAAGTCGCTGGCCAACGAATGGGCGTCCAAGGGCATCAATGTGAACGCCATTGCGCCCGGATACATGGCCACCGACAACACCGCGCCCCTGCGCGCCGATGCGGTGCGCAGCCGCCAGATTCTGGAGCGCATTCCGGCCGGCCGGTGGGGAACTCCGCAGGACCTGGCGGGAGTGGCGGTCTTCCTGGCATCCCGCGCATCGGACTACATCCACGGGACGGTACTCACGGTGGATGGGGGGTGGATGGCGCGATAGGGTACAGCCCAAGAGGGAGCCGGTACTGTGCGCGTGGTCGTGAGTGCATCGCTGCTCTCGCTTCTGCTCCTGAATGATGCGGTTTACGCATTGGCCGCTCCCGATGACCCGGCGGTCCAGCAGTACCGAGCGGTGGGTGTGAATCTCTGGTGCAGGGAAGACAACCCAGTTGCGTGTTATGACGACAATCAGCCTGCGCCCAGGGCAGTTGAGGAGAATACAACCCGGCTCCGCGACCTCATCACGAGTGCAATCGCAAGGCTCTTGACGTCGCCCGAGGCGTCGGGACAGACGATCGCCCAACGGATCGAGAGCATCCAACGCGGCGATAAGAACACAAGCGAAATACTGGGTGAGGAGCCGCCATTCGCCGAGTTCGGGCGCACTGGCAGCACCCGTATACTGGTCGTCGGCTTCACGATTTATAGAGGCGGGAGCGCGATACCCGATGCCCGCCCCTACGTGCAGTTCTATACGCACGAATCCGGAAATTGGACATTGAAGGGTGAGGTTGGGCTTGAGCTTCGCGGTTGTTTCTGGAGCCACGTCCGGGTCGAAGGCCGCGGGAACTCGAAGCTCCTATATTGGCTCTCCGGCAGGCGATATGGCGACACAGGCAGCGACTTGCGTGTGCAACTTTTCGAGTTCGATGGTTCAGAGGTGCGACGCCTCTGGCATCGCGAGGGTTTCACTCGGGGACGGTTGACCGTCGCTGGCGAGCGATTCTCAATCGAGTATGATCGATGCCCTCCGGGACAGAACTGGGGTTGTTCGCGCGCCCTTGAGTCGTGGATCGTAGATGAGGTTGGCCAAGTTCTGAGGCTCTCGGATGCAAGCCCTCGGAAGAAATGATTCTGCATCACAACAGATAGGAGAATGGTTCTGGCACATACTATATTGAATATGTGCTACATTTTGGTATGTGGCAGATCGAAGAGCACCGTCGGGTGGAGAAACATCTTGATGCTGCGCCTCGTGAAATCCAGAAGCGATACGAGAAGTGGAAGGACATCGCAATGATTTCCGGCCCGCCTGGGTTGCGACTGATCAGGGGATTCCGTGATGAAGCTCTTAGTGGGGAATGGCGGGGGTATCGGTCGTCTCGCCTCGGGTTACAGTACCGGGTGATTTATCGTGCGATCCCCAAACGGTCATTGTTCCAGGTGGTTCAAATTACGCCGCATGAATATGGGAGGAGAGGATGAAGACGTTTCGTCCAGCGAGAAAGCGCATCGACGTATCGGTGGGCGAGTCGGTGCGCATCATTCGAGAGCTACAGGGATATAGCCAGAATGAATTAGCCAGGTTGAGCGGCATTCCCCAGGCAACGCTCTCCGCCATCGAGAACGATCGCGTGCGGCTCGGCGTCGAGCGCGCCAAGATTCTCGGGCGAACGTTGCGGTGCCATCCGGCCGTTTTGGTCTTCCCTGGATGGGAAGTTGTCCGCGACTCGGCAGCCTGACCCGTTGTGGCCTACAGCCCTCCGTACCACCCCAGCACCTTCTGCCCCGCGATGGCCGCCAGCAGCGCGGCGGCACCCAGGAATGTGCCGAAGGGCAACTCGTAGGTGGTGGCATCCCTGCCGGTGGCCTTGATGTAGGCGTAGCCCAGAACCGAGCCGCAGATCGAGCCCAGAATCAGCGTCAGCAGAGCCCCTTGCATGCCCAGAAAACTGCCCACCATGGCGATCAGCTTCACGTCGCCGAAACCCAATCCTTCGCGGTGGCGCACCTTGTAATAAATCCAGCCGCCGCCCCACAGAATCAGCGCCGGCAGCAGCGCTCCGAAAACCGATTCAGCCAGGGATTGCAGGGTGCCATGCAATTCCACGCCAAAAACCCCAAGCAGGGCACTGGCGGTGCGGTCCGGGACGGGCACGAAGAGCGCCAGCACAAATCCGGCGAGCGCGCCGCCTACCGTCAGCTCGTCGGGCAGGATGCGCTTCTCCAGGTCGCAAAAGATGAGCGCCAGCAGCATGGCGGTGAAGATGCACATCTTGACCGCAGCCGCGGTTGGCCCGAGCGTGAACACGAAATAGAAAAACAGCAGCCCCGTGAACAGCTCCACCAGCGGATAGCGCGGGGAAATGCGCTGGCCGCAATGGCGGCAGCGGCCTCTCAGAACGGTATAACTGACCAGTGGAATGTTGTCGTACCACGCTATAATCCGGCGGCAGCGGACGCAGTGCGAGCGCGGCTTCACCACCGAACGGCCGCGCGGCCAGCGGTGAATGCACACATTCAGAAAGCTGCCGGCCAGCAAGCCGAAGAGGAACGCGAGAACGGCTTCCATCATGAGAGCACCTGACGGTAAACTTCCATGGTACGGCGAACCATGTGGTCCACGGTGAAACGCTCCATCACCGTGCGGCGCGCCGCAACGCCGATGCGCCTTGCGAAGGCGGTGTCGCCCAGCAGTTTTCCAATGGCGGCGGCGATGGCTGGGGGCGTATTGTCCACCAGCAGGCCGTTTTCGCCGTGGCGGACGATCTCGGGCAGGCCGCCCACGTTGCTCGCCACCACGGGCACGCCGGCCGACATGGCCAGCAGCGCGCCCGAGCCGAGGCCTTCGCTGTGCGTGATGTAGACGAAGATGGCGGCGTGGCGGAGGTCGCGCTCCAGATCGGTGGAGAGCTCCAGTTCGACGCCCGCGAGGCTGGCGGCTTCCACAGCCAGCGGAGCGCCCTTGCAGGGATCATGGGCGTTGGCCGGGGCCAGCACGCTCGAGCCGCGCGCGGGCTCAAGCAGCGGGACGCCGTCGTAAACCACCGCGATCTTTTCTTGCGGGACGCCTCCGGCCACCAGAACCGACTTAACGAACTCCGAGACCGCCAGGTAGCGCCGGACGCGGCGGTACTTCCAAGGGGAGCCCACCGGGAACGCCACGCGCCGCGATACCACCAGCCGCCCGGCCTTCACCATAACCCCGAGCGTGTGGCTGCGCGCGTCATGGGCGTGCACCAGGTCATGGCGGCGGGCCAGCAGCATAGCGCGCGCGAGGCCCAGAGGCTCGACGCGCCAGCCCCGCTTGCGAGCGGCCTCGAAGAGCGGCCCGCCGCGGCGCGCCAGCAGCGTGGATTCGAGGCCCGCCGCGGCCAGCCCTTCCATCAGCCGGAGCGCCTGCCACTGGCCGCCGCGCATTTCCTTTCCGGCATCGAGGTGGAGGATGCGCATCAGCTCATGTTTCTCGCTTTGGAGTATTTCAGGAAGGTGTAGAAAGCCGCCATCTGGGCGATGGCCAAGCCCTCCGGCCCATCCAGAAAGCCGCGCTGGAGGAGGTAGGTTTTCACAAACGTCCAGGCGGGGTCCACAATCAGACGCGAGAGCGGGACCTTCACCTTGCGCGCGGCAAGTTCCTGCGCGGCCAGCGTGGTGTAGCGGTCCATGGTCCTGAGGTGCTCGGAAAGCGACTCGCAGGTGAAGTGCAGAATGTTGCTCTCGAGGTGGCCGACGCGGCCGCGGGGCTGGACGCTCTCGTGGACGAAATCGCCGGCAAATTGCGCCTTGCGGCGGTCGTAGAGCCGCACCTTGCGGTCGGGGTACCAGCCCGAGTGGAGAATCCAGCGGCCCAGGTAGCGCGCCAGGCGCGGCATGGTATAGGCGTCGTATTGCGGGCCGCTCTTCTTGAGGTTCCAGATTTCAGCTTCGAGCGCTTCGCTGAGCGCCTCATCGGCGTCGAGCGAGAGAATCCAATCGTGGGAGGCCTGCTCCGCCGCCCTGTTTTTCTGCGCCGCAAATCCGAGCCAGCCGGCTTCGATCACGCGCGCGCCAAGCTTCTCGGCCAGCTCCACGGTCCGGTCCACCGATCCGCTGTCCACGATCAGGATTTCATCGCAACAGCGCAGGCTCTCGATGGCGCGGGCGATGTTGCGCTCTTCGTTGAAGGTGATGATGGTGGCAGTGATCTTCATGGCGGTCTACAAGCCGCCGTCGCCGATCGGCACGAAGGCGAAACAGAGAATGAAGACAGCCAGGGCGATCCATGCCAGCTTGCGGCGGCCGGCGCCCAGATCGGTGGCATCGTAGATGGCCGGATGGCGCCGCCCCAGCAGGAACAGCGCCAGCGCCCAGAGCGCCCATCCGAGCCAGTACCTTCCCAGGGGCAGCAGGAGGACGCAGAGGACCGTCGAGATGGTCCGGTGACGGCGCGGAAAGAACGAGTACACAATGTGTCCGCCGTCGAGCTGCCCGATGGGAAGCAGGTTCAAAGCGGTAGCGAACATTCCCACCCACGCGGCGCGCGCCACCGGATGCAGATAGATATCGCTTGAGGCCACCCCCGGGAAAATGAGGCGCTCGAGCAGCCACTCGAAGCCGGGGACGCCAAAATGCAGGCTGCCCTGGTGCTCGATGCCGGGGATCACTTTGGAAAACGCCAGGCCGACGGAAAGAGCGGGCAGCAGGAACACGAAGCCGGCCAGAGGGCCCGAGACTCCGATATCGAACAGGGCACGCTTGGAATAAATCGGGGAGCGCACGTGGATGAAGGCTCCGAACGTGCCCAGGAACGGCGACGGCAAAAAGTACGGCAGGCTGGCATCCACGCCGTGATACGACGCGGCGAAGTAGTGCCCGAACTCGTGCGCCAGCAGGATGGCCAACAGGGTGAGGGAAAAGGGCAGGCCCTGGAGCAGACCGGCGGGATGCCGCCAGAACGAAAAGTTCCAGTACAGCGAGAAACTGCGCTCGATATCGAGCGGCAGATTGCTCTCGAAATCATGCTCGATAGCTGCGCCCACCACGGTGCTGGTGGCGAGCGTCAGCGCAAACAGCAGAGCATGAAGCCAATAGCGCCGGCGCGCGGGAGCTTCCGCGGCGACGCCGGCTTCGCCGTTACCGTCTTCGGCGTAGAAGGGGTACGAGGCAGGAGAGAAATCCTGAGAGGACACGATGAACCGCCGCATGCAGCGGTCTACTGCAGCGTCTGTAACTCCTTGCCGGGCTTGAATCGCACGGCCTTCCCGGGCGGGATAGAAACCTCCGCGCCAGTGCGCGGGTTGCGTCCGATCCCCGTCTTGCGGGGCTTCACGTTGAAGACGCCAAAGCCGCGCAACTCAATGCGGTCGCCCTGTTCGAGCGCCTTCTTCATGGATTCGAAGACGGTTTCGACCGCCATTTCGGCCTTGGTCTTGGTAATGCCGGTCCGGTTCACGACCTCGTTGATGATATCCAGCTTGATCAAAACTCAGCCTCCTTCTCCAGGCGCGGGGCGCCAATTCCATCCCCCATCACTCAACTACATGATAGGATTGAATTTATACCCATGTCAAGCGAGGCGTCGTGGGGAGGCGGCGAGGGCGTCGACGGTGCCCAATTCCGGCGCGCCTGCGGGCGCTTCGCCACTGGGGTCACCATCGCCAGTGTTTTGGACGCGCAGGGAAAGCCGCGCGGGTTGACGGTGAGTTCCTTCACATCGGTATCGCTCAATCCTCCGCTGATCCTGATCTGCCTGGGCCACCGGGTGAGCGCGATAGACGCCTTCCGCGCGTCGGCGCACTTCGGAATCAACGTGTTAGCCGAGGACCAGCGCGATCTTGCGGAGCGCTTCACCCGTAAGGGGCAGGACCGCTTCGATGGATTGAAGTGGCGGCGCGGGAAGAGCGGTGTGCCAATACTCGCGGGCGTGCTGGCAGCCATGGAATGCGCCGTGCGGCAGCGCATCACGGCCGGCGACCACGACATTTTCGTGGGTGAAATGGTTCGAGCGCGCGTGGCCCGCGGCGCGCCTCTGATCCACTTCGCGAGCCATTACCGGCGCCTGGATCGAAGTCGCTGATTATACTGAAGACAGGATGAAAGCGCGAGGCACAGCCGGGGCGGTTCTGTTGTGCGTGCTCACGCGCGGCGCGCTGGCGCTCGATCCGCACAAGAATCTGACGCAGTATTCGCGAACCGTGTGGACCCAGGAACACGGGCTGCCGCAGGATACCATCCGCGCCATCGCGCAGACCACCGATGGGTATCTCTGGCTGGGCACGGATGAAGGGCTGGCGCGATTCGACGGTTACGAATTCGTGGTCTTCAACAAGGACAGCGGCGATGTGCCGGGGAATTCGATTACGGCGCTGGCGGCGGCCCGCGACGGGTCGTTGTGGATCGGGACATCCAACGGCCTGACTTGTTATCGCGACAAGCGGTTCCGCACCTACACGACCAAAGAGGGGTTGCCGGATAACGCGATCACCGCGCTGGTGGCGGACCACGCGGGGACGCTATGGATTGTAGCGGGCGTGTATCTCAGCCGGTATCGGGACGGGAAGTTCACCAACCTGGCGCCGGGGCCGGAACTGCCGGTGACCGCGGTGCGCGCGATCCTCGAAGACTGGCATGGCGATTTGTGGGTAGGGGGTTTCGGCGGCGTGGGCAAGCTGGCGGGTGGGAAATTCTTACCGGCGGTGGGCGCCGCGGGCCTGGATGGCAACATCGTCACAAGCATGCTGGTGGACCGGCACGACAATCTCTGGCTGGGAGGCTCGCTGGGGCTGATCGAGCGATCGCCGGCGGGCACAATCCGAAGGTACACGGAGCGCGATGGCTTGCCCAACGTGGTGGTTCGGGCGCTGTGGGAAGATCGCGACGGCAACATTTGGGTGGGCACCAACGCCGGGCTGGCACGGATGGAAAGAGGGCGCCTGGCGACCTCGATCGGCGAAGGCGGATTCCCTCGCGAGATGGTGCGCTCAGTGTTCGAAGACCGCGAGGGCGACCTCTGGGTGGGCGCCAACAGCGGGCTCAACCGTCTCCGGGACGATGTGTTCACGGTTTACGGCAAGAGCGAGGGGCTCCCCAGCGACGAGCCCAACACCGTCTTCCAGGATCGCAGCGGCAGGATCTGGGTGGGGTTCCATGAAGGCGGGCTGCTGCTGTTCTCGGGTGAAAAGCCGAGGCTGTTCACCATGCGCGACGGCTTGCCGGATAACGATGTGTTTTCGATTCGGGAAAGCGGGACAACAGGCGACCTGCTCATCGGTACGCGCGGAGGACTGGCGCGGATGCACGGCGAACATTTCGAAAACTACACGCCCCTCGATCCGCTGGGGCGGCGGAATGTATTCGAAGCGCTGGAGGATTCGCGGGGACGGCTCTGGCTGGCGAAGCCGGGAGGATTGAGCGAGCTGCGCGGGAAGGAGGTTCGCCAGGTGGTGCAGGGCGAGCCTTTGCTGGTGGACGCGGTGGTGACGCTGTGCGAAGGGCGCGACGGGGCGCTGTGGGCGGGGACCTACGGGAAAGGGCTTTGGCGCATTCAGGGTGAAGGGGCGCGGCTGTTCACAGTGGCGGATGGGCTGTCGAACAACCAGATCCGCGCGTTGTACCAGGACCCAGACGGCACGCTGTGGATCGGGACGTTCGGCGGGGGCCTGAATGCTCTGCGGGACGGGCGGTTCCAGGCGTTTACAGCGAAAGACGGGCTGTTGAGCGACAACGTGGCCAGCCTGACGGACGACGGCGAATCGCTGTGGCTGAGCACGACGCGGGGCATCTGCCGGATTGCCAAGCGGCAACTACGCGAGTTCGCCGAGCACAAGAGGAAGATTTTGGAACCGGCGAATTACGGTGTGGAGGACGGTCTGCGCAGCGCGGAATGCTCGCCCAGTTATCCGATCGGCGGCGGCGGGAACCGGACGTCGGACGGGCGTCTGTGGTTCACGACGGCGCGGGGGCTGGCGGTGCTCGATCCGCGCGGGCTGAAGCAGAACGGGCCGGCGCCGGCGGTGCACCTGGTGGAGATGACGGCGGACGGCGTGCCGGTGGATCTGGGGCGCGCGGCGCAACTGGCGCCGGGGAGCCAACGCATCCAGGTCCGCTACACCGCGATCCATCTCAGCGCGCCGGAGCGGGTGCAGTATTCCTACAAGCTGGAGGGGCTGGACGCGCAGTGGGTTCGGGCCGGAGGCCGACGGGTGATCGACTACAACAGCTTGCGGCACAGCCGCTACCGGTTTACGGTGAGAGCCAATCTGCCAGGCGGGCCGACCAGCGAAGAATCGTACTCCTTCGAATTGCTGCCGCAGTTCTACGAAACGGCATGGTTCCGTCTGCTGTGCGCGGCGCTGGTGCTGGCCGGCGCGTGGGCGGTGTTCCGGCTGCGTGTGCGGCAGATCCGCTACCGGTTCGCACTGGTGCTGGATGAGCGGGCCAGGCTGGCGCGCGAGATTCACGACACGCTGGCGCAGGGATTCGTGGGCATTTCTTCGCAGCTCGACGCAGTAGCCATGTGCCTGCCGGACGAAACGGCGCCGGCGCGCAAGTACCTGGACGTGGCGCGGAAGATGGCGCGGCACAGCCTGACGGAGGCGCGGCGTTCGGTGATGGACCTGAGGGCTTCGGTTCTGGAAGGGCAGGACCTGGCGGCGGCGCTGGAATCGGGCACGCGGCAGTGGACCGCGGGGTCGGGGGTGGACGTGGACGTGGATGTCAGCGGGCCGCGGGCGGCTTTGACGGAAGAGGCGGAGCAGCAGTTGCTGCGGATCGCGCAGGAGGCGGTGACCAACGTTCTGAAACACGCCGGAGCGAGCAAGATCCGGGTCAAGCTCGGCATGGAAGCGCGGAGGCTGTTCCTGCGGATTGTCGACGATGGGCGCGGCTTCGAGCAGCAGGACGCGTTTTCGTCGCAAGGCGGGCATTTCGGACTGATCGGGATGCGCGAGCGCGCGGAGCGGCTGGGCGGCGAGCTGCGCCTGGCGAGCCAACCGGGAGGGGGGACCGAGGTGGAAGTGAAGGTGCCGTTGCCATGAGCGATAAGATTCGGATTCTGGTTGCCGAAGACCACCTGGTGGCGCGAGTGGGGGTGAGTACGATCGTCAACATGCAGCCCGATATGACGGTGGTGGCGGAGGCCTCCAACGGGCAGCAGGCCGTAGAGTTGTTCCGCAAGCACCGGCCGGATGTGACACTGCTGGACTTGCGCATGCCGGGGATGGGAGGGGTGGAAGCGGCCACGGCGATCCGGGCGGAGTTTCCCACCGCCAGGATGATCGCGCTGACGACTTACGGCGGTGACGAAGACATCCGCCGGGCGCTGGCGGCGGGGGTGCTGGCGTACCTGACGAAGGACGTCCTGCACGATGAGTTGCTGAAGGCGATTCGCGCCGTGCATGAGGGGCTGACGTACTTACCGGCGGCGGTGGCGGCAGCGCTGGCGGCGCAACTGCCGAGGCCCGATCTGAGCGCGCGGGAGGTTCAGGTCTTGGAGCTGATCGTGCGGGGCCTGGCGAACAAGCAGATCGCGTACACGCTGAACATTGCCGAGCACACGGTGAAGAACCACGTAAAAAACATTCTGAGCAAGCTAGGGGCCCAGGACCGAACGCAGGCGGCGACGGCGGCGATACAGCGGGGGATCATCCACCTGTAGGAAAACCCGGGGACAGTAGGAGCCATGGCGGCGATGCCGCCACTCCCGAGCATGAAAATGGAATCCTCGCGGTAAGGTGAAGGGGTCAGCATCCGGCGAAAGCCGCAGTAGTCTGTGAGGCTGTAAAGCCTGCGGGACGGTATGGCCAGAGCGTCCTCAGCACCCACGAGTGTCGAATCCGTTTCGGATTGCACGTAAGAGAGGGACGCAAGACCGACCAGAACGACTGTGCCTGGATCGCGAAGTTGCTGCGGGCGGGTCTGCTGCAGGCGAGCGTTGTTGCGGAGTTGGAAGTTCGCCAGTTGCGGGACCTGTGCCGCATGCGCACCACGCTGGTGCGGGAACGAGTGCCAGTCGGCAACCGGCTGCGTAAGGTACCAGAGGACGACCTGGTCCGCCGATTGGAAAAGCTCGGCCACAAGGTCGTCATCCAGGAGGCCGCATAGTATTTTCAAGAGAGACACCAGCGTCCGCGCGGCGCAGGGCCCAGAGGGCACCCCGCGTCTTGGGACGCGGGTGTCTGGCCCCTACGGTTTCCCTAACGAGCACAACGGGTCGCCCAGCACTACGCCTTGCCAGCTCAGGAAGGGAAGGGAGAGATAGTAACTCTCGGCCAGGTTGCGGCCCTGGAAATAGGCGGGGAGGAGGTAATCGGGACGCGCACATCCGGTGAGATAAGGCTCGTATACGTTGCCTGAGGCGCCGGTGGCGCCTTCGTGGAGATAGTCGGTGGACAGGTTCTGATTGTAGCCGCCGAACCAGTTCTGCGTGTCATGCCCGAAGATCCAGTCGTCGGGCGGGCGCTTCAGGGTGCGGGCATCGGTGGAAACGAACTCGGTCACAATGGCTCCCGGCAACCACTGGAAATTGAGCCAGCGCCTCTTGCGGCTGGAGTCATTGGAACCCCAGGAGGCGTAGCCGATGACGTCTTTCTGATCGTAAAGCACCTGGGGGGTTTCATCCATGATGACGCGATCGGCGGGAAGGAGAATGGCGGCGGTGCGGAGCCAGTTGTTGCCCGGTTTGTCGTCGGCCGAGCTGAGATCAATGACAAACTCGCCGCGATTGTGGGCGGCCAGGGCGCGGTCGATCATGGCCTTTACGTCGGCGAGATCCCAGGCCGCCAGCCGGGTGACCAGGTAGATGGGAAAGCGGGGATGGCTGAACGGCACGTCGCGCTTCATAAAGAAGGGGTTGGGAATGCCGCCGCCGCGCGGGAACTGGATGCCTTTCAGCTTGGAATAGAGCAGCGCCAGCTCGGAATCGACGGAGCAGTGCTCGGAGGTCATGAGCGACACTCCTGAGCCACTCACCTTGAGCGGCACGCCCATGGTGGTGACGATGTAGAGCACCTTTTCCTGAAGCCCGGCCTTTTGGAGGCAGGCGCCGACCGGGCGCTCGATCTGTTCCTGGTAGGTATCCCAGGAAATTTCCTCGTCGGAAGTGGTGGCGAGGTAGCAGAGGTTGGCAATAGGGATGGAACGGCGAGGGCGATAATAATCGGCGATGGCGCGGGAGACGGGGTCGTTGCGGTTTACCACAAGGAGCACATGGTCTCCGGTCTGGGCCCAAAGGCCGGGAACCAAAGCGAGGAAAAGAAGGAGCGGCAGCATGGGCTGACGTGGCGAAGCCTGGGCGTCTACACGTATTTGATAGTATCGGCGATGGAGGGGATGCCGCAAGCGCAGGCGCGGGCGAGGGATTCGGGGACTGGCCGCTCTATCCGCGCGGCGCAAGAAAACTGCGCCTTGGTACAGAGTGGTCAGGCCCCTATATCTTGCTACAATACTTAGGCAACGCGCCCAAAGGGCGGCTCATGGACTTCGACCAGCTTCATACGTTTCTGGAGATTGTCCGGCTAAAGAGTTTCTCCAAGGCCGCCCTGACGTGCTACCGCACGCAGCCGGCGATCAGCGCGCAGGTGCGGCAACTGGAGCAGGAACTGCGCGCCGACCTGTTCGAGCGCTTTGGGAGCCGCATTTCGCTGACCACGGCGGGCAAGGTTTTCGCGGAATATGCCGAGCAGATGCTGGAACTGCGGCGACGGGCGCAAGACGCCGTGGCGGAGCTGGAAAGCAGCCCGCGCGGCGAACTGGCGATCGCAGCCAACGAAGCCACTTGCATCTACGTTTTGCCAAAGGTTTTTTCGGAATATCGCCAGCTCTTCCCGGCGGTGCAGCTCCAGGTACTGCGGTCTTACGGCGCGCGGGTGCTGGAAGCGGTGATGGAGAACTCGGCGGATTTCGGCCTGACGCAACTGCCGGTGGAAGAGAAGCGCATACAAGTGGTGAACATATACCACGACGAGATCCGGCTGATTGTTCCGGCACGTCATCCCCTGGCGGACAGGAAGGCGGTATTGCCGCAGGACCTGCTGGAGCACTTCCTGATTCTTCCCAAGCAGGGCAAGACGCGGACGCGGCTGAACGAATGGCTGGAGCCGGTGGAAGACGAGATCCGGATCTCGATGGAACTGGATTCCACGGAGATGATGAAGCGGTTCGTGATGGCCGGCCTGGGGGCGACGTTCCTGGCGGTGTCGAACTGCGGCGAGGAAGTGGCGGCGGGGAAGCTGCGCGCGATTTCGCTGGCGCCGGAACGGATGATCCGGCGGCTGGGTTTGATCTATCGTAAGGACAAGGCATTATCGAAGGCCGCGCTGGGATTCATCCAGGTGGTGCTGGATCACGTGGGAGAGGAAGCCTCGGTAGGGCGATGACTTGCAGCCGTTGCGGGAAGAGTTTCGACCAGGAAGAAGCCCGGTGTCCGCATTGTGGCGAGCCCCAGGGCGACGCCTCGGGTCTGTTCCAGACGTCCACGGTGTTGATCTCGACGAGCGGTACAGACCTGGTATACCGCTCAGTAGAGGAGATACCGCCGGGCCTGCGAATCAGGCTGCTGAAATCCACCAGCGGGGGAAATTCGGGGACCATCCTGATCGCCGACCGGCGCGGGCGTCAGGAGATCGCCAAGACCATGGGAAAGCTCCCGGATCGAGCGCCGGGTCCCTTGGCGAAGGCGGTTCCGGGCGATCAGAAAGGGTCAAGCCGGGTGGGGTGGCTAACGCGCGGCCAGAAGCGCGGGATGGCAGCGGTGGTAGTGCTGCTGGCGCTGGCGCTGGTGGCATGGGTGTTGAGCGGCCACTGGCAGTAGTTTTTTTTGCGTCCCTCGGGGGCGGCGGAGTCCCAATGAACCGAAGAGCGGTGGTGCTTGGATCGGCCGGGCAGTTGGGGGCCGAATTGGTCCGGGAACTCAGGGCGCGGGGCTACTCGGCGATAGGTTGGGACCGCGACGAAGTGGATATCACGGATGCCGCGGCGGTAGAGAACGCGATTGCCAGGTTCGACGCCGAGGTGGTATTCAATGCCGCGGCCTACAACCAGGTGGACGTGGCGGAAGAGGAGCCGCAAGCGGCCTTCGAGGTGAATGCGCTGGCGGTGCGGAACATCGCGCTGGCCTGCCGGCAGACGGATGCGCGGCTGGTGCACTTCTCAACGGATTACGTTTTCGATGGCTGGGCGCGCCATCCCTACGCGGAGGACGATCCCACGCACCCGCTGGGGGCTTATGCGGTTTCGAAGCTGGCGGGGGAGTTGTACGCGCAGGCATACCTGGACCGGGTGCTGATTGTGCGCACATCGGGCTTGTTCGGCCCCAGGGGCCTGGCTACGGCGCGGGGCAATTTCGTGGAGCTGATGCTGCGGCTGGCGGTTTCAGGGCAACCAATCCGGGTGGTGGAAGACCACGTGGCGTCGCCGACGTTCGCTCCGCTTTTGGCGGCGCGAACCATCGACCTGGCGGACCGGGAGGCATGGGGCCTATTCCATATCGGGGGCGGGGCGCCGATCTCGTGGTTTCAGTTTGCGCGAACGATCTTCGAGGTGGCGGGCTTGAAGCCGATGTTGCTGGCCACCAGCGAGCGGGAATACCGCACACGGGCGCGGCGGCCGAAGTATTCGGCGCTGTCGAACGCGAAGATGGAACGGATCGGACTGGCGCCCATGCCGCCGGTGCGCCAGGCGCTGGAGGGGTATTTCGCGGAGCGGAGCCGGGCGGTCAGCGGGACTCCGGCTTGACGGCGTAGTATCCCTTGCGCGCCTGGGCCTTGAGGTCCTTGTTGGCCAGCTTGACGTCGAGATGCCGGTAGGAGCCGTCCTTCAAGTCGTTGGTGGGCGTGTAGCCGATGGAATACTGGCTGCGCATTTCTTCCTGGAGCTCGCGGAAGACCATGTCGAGCGGGTGGCTGCGGTCCACCTTGTAGACGTGGCCGCCGGTCTCGTCGGACATTTTGCGGAGCTCGCTTTCTCCGCCGCTGCCGCCGAAGCCGATGCCGAACCTGCCATAGGCGCCAGGATCGTAATAGTCGATGCTATAGATGACGGCGTCGGCCTTCTGAGCGGCCTCGATGGCATCGTTGCGCGTCAAGCGGCTGCCCTCGTCCACGCCATCGGTGATGACGACGATGACTTTGCGGCCCACTTCACCTTTCAGCTTTTCGTTGGCGGCCAGGTAGATGGCGTCGTAGAGCACGGTGCCGCGGGGCTGGCCGGAAGTGGGCACGGGACCCGGAGAAATGCCGCCGACGCCGGAACTGACGCGCAACTGATTGAGCCCCGCATTCAGCAGCCTGGGGGAACTGGTGTAGTCTTGCAGCAATTCAGCTTCTTCGCCGAACATGATGAGGAAGGCTTCGTCCTTCTGGCGCAAAACCTGGGAGAAGAACTGGGAGGCGGCATTGCGCTCGATATCGATCAGGTTCCTCTGGCTGGCGCTGACGTCCACCAGGAGGCCGATGGTGAGCGGGAGGTCGGTTTCCCGGGTGAAGTACTTAATGGTTTGAGGTTTGCCCTCTTCGAGAATGGTGAAATCGTCCTTCTGGAGGTTGGGGATGAGGGCGCCGTGCTTGTCGCGGACGGAGGCCAGAATGCTGACCACATTGACGTCCACGGTGATCGAGGGCAGGTCATCGGACGGTTTGGTCTGGGGCGGCGCCTGCGCCAGAAGGGCGGCGCCAAACGCAAACAGGAACGGTAGTCGCATCCGGATACAATAAAGGTGACGTATCCCCTGGCGCGATTGTTTCATCATGAAGGAAGCCATTCAGCACCTCAAGCAGTCCGACCCGGTTCTTTCGGGGATTATCGACCGCGTTGGGGACTATGGTATCGAATTTCGCGACCCGGATTTCGAAACGCTGGTGAAATCCATCGTCTACCAGCAGCTCAGCGGGCGGGTGGCGAGCGTCATTTTCGGCCGCGTGGTGAAAGCGGCGGGCGGGAAGCTGACGCCGGAGAACATTCTAAAGCTGCGTCCGGGGCGCATGCGCGCGCTGGGCCTCTCGGGGCAGAAGACGGCGTACATACGCGACCTGGCGCGGCACACGCGCGACGGGAGAGTGGACTTCAAAGAACTGCCGGACCTGCCCGACGAGGCAGTGATCGAGCGCCTGACGGAAGTGAAGGGCGTGGGCGAGTGGACGGCGCACATGTTTCTGATCTTCGCGCTGCGGCGCACGGATGTGCTGCCCTCGGGGGACCTGGGGATTCGCGCGGCCATCCGCCAGGCGTACGGTTTGGCCGAATTGCCGGAGCCGGCCGAGATCGAGACGCTGGCCGCGCGGTGGCGGCCCTACTGCACGGTGGCGAGCTGGTACCTGTGGCGGAGTTTGGAACCCAACGCGAACCTGTGAAGGGCCTGGTAGCGCGATGGTTTATAATGCGTTGAGGACATTCAGACCTCAGGATGGGGTTTCGCCTGAGGCGTAAAAATTTAGGAGAGATATAATGCGCGCGATGAAAGTGGCGCTTCCGGCGGCGATCCTGATGACTGGCTTCCTGCTATGCACTTCGGCCACTTACGGCAAGCCCGAGTATTCCAAGAAGGAGAAGCAGAGCTGCACGTACTGCCACGTCAAGGCGGGAGCGAAGGACCTGAACGACACGGGCAAGTGTTATCAGACCAACGATCACTCACTGGCCAAGTGCAAGGCGCCTGAGAAGAAGTAGTGCGAGCGGCCCGGTCTGCGGGCGGGCCGCGGCGCTATGCCGAATAGCTCTGCTTCCAGTTGGCAAGCGCCGCCGCCAGGGGAGTGCGGACGGTCACAAACTGCGGGTTCTCGTACTGGTTGACCCTTTCGCGAGGGTCCACGGCGAGGTCGTACAGTTCGCCGGGCCCAGGGGGCACCCCCTTGCCCTGGTCGCGCACAACGAGTTTATAACGCTTCTGCCGGGCCATGTCGGTGTTCTGGTAGTGGCTGAAGACCGTGGTGGGCCAGGGCTGCTTCTTGGGCAACGGTTTCCCGGTGGCGAGCGGCAGATAGCTGCGGCCGCACAGATGGCGGGCGGGCGGAACGACGCCGGTGAGATCGCAGAGGGTGGGCACCAGGTCGTAGGCGCTCACCAGTTCCGGCCGCGTTAGTTGCGGAGGCACGCGCCCCGGCCAGCTCCACACGAGCGGCGTAGAGACTACTTCCTCGTACATGTTGGGGGGGTCGGAAGCCGGCGCGGAATCCCACAGGCCGTGGCGGCCCAGCAGCGAACCACAGGTGGAAGTGAAGATAACCAGGGTTTGATCGAGCAGGCCCTTTTGAGAAAGTTCTGAGAGGAGCGCCGCGAGATCGTCATCCAGCGCCGTGACGGCGGCCGCAGCCAGGCGCTGGTTGGCGGCGAGGTCGCTCAGCATTTCCTTATCGCGGGCGGCATTCTTAGCCGGCGCCTCCTGGCTGAAGGTGGCAAACTTGACCTGGGCATAGAGGTCGCGATACTTCCGCGGCACGCCGTCGTAGGGCGGGCGCAGGTGGGCGCAGTCGACCGTCAGAAAGAAGGGCTTGCCGGCGGCCTGCTCGTCGAGGGACTTGGCGGCGGCGGCGCTATCGGCGACGGCACACGCGTAACCCACGCCCGCGAGCACCTGGGAGAGCGGGACTTCGCCGGGGGAGCCGGCATCCGCCTCGCCAAGCTGCATGGGGGTGCGGCCGGTGAGCAGAGTGGCGCGGCCGGGCGCGGGGGCCGGCGCGCACGCAGAGTGATTGAGGAAGCGCAGGCCGGTCTGGGCGAGCCGGTCGAGGTGGGGGGTGCGAACCTCGTTGTTGCCGTAACAGCCCAGTATCCAAGCGGGCAGCCGATCGGCCAGGATGAGGAGGATATTGGGCCGCTGGTCCGCCGCTTTGATGTCAGCGAGGGCCGGCAGGGCGAGGCTACCGAAGAAGAAATGGCGGCGGGAGAAGGTCATGGTGAATTACAAGTATAAGCCGCTCTCAGCCCTTCCTCCGCAGTCCATGGTAGGCGGCCGACCAAAACGGATACGAGCCGCCAATCGCACAGGCCAGCGCGGCAATGCCTATCGAAGCCGCTCCGGAGCGCACGAAGTGGCTGTACCCGAAGATAGCCAAAGGCACGTAGACCGCTATGCCGGTGACCACGCCAGGAGAATAAGTGCGTGACTTGTAGCTGGCCCAGGCATGCCAGATTCCGTTCGAGCACAGCAATGCGGATATCGCGAGCCAGTAGGCAATCCCCAAAGGCGTAGGCCCCAGGAGCGCAATGTTGCAGCATACTGCCAGCAAGACAACATTGACGATCAAAAGGAAACGGGGGTTGATCCGGGAGGGATCAGTCCTGTATCCCCGATACCACGCTAGAAATCCTCCGGGAAGCAGGAACTCCTCGGACATATGAAGGCTTGCCGCGACCAGCGGCGCCCATAGCAGCCAGTCCATCACCATGCATTATAGGGTGAATCCGGAACAGGGCAGGGGACGCGCAGATTACCCTTTTCGAGAGTCGAGGAACTCGGCCAGAGCGGCTTGCCAGGACCGCAGGGGCGGCAGCTTGGTATTGAGAAGAATCGCGCGCGGCGGGCGCGCCGCCGGGCGCGGGAAATGGGACGAGGGGACGGGAAGCACGGTCACGTTTTTTCCGGCGATGCGAAAGATCTCCCGGGCGAAATCGAACCAGCTTGCGTTGCCGCTGTTGGTAAGGTGATAGATGCCCGGGGGCGGCAATGCGCCGAGCAAACGCTGCGTGCCGGCCGCCAGGTCGGGCGCGTAAGTCAGGCTGTTGATCTCGTCCGACACCACCTGGATGGAATCCCTCTTCGCGGACAGATCCAGCATGATGTCGACGAAGCTTTTCTTGGAAAGATCACTCGTACCCTTGGGGCCGAAGATCACCGCGGTGCGGACGACGTAACACCAGGCGCCGCTGGCCGCGGCCATTTGCTCGCCGCGCAATTTGGAGCGTCCGTAAATGGAGAGCGGCGCCGGCGCGTCGGCTTCGGCGTATTCGCCCTGGACGCCGTCAAACACGTAGTTGGTGCTGTAGTGGACGAGCGGGACGGCCATTTCTTTGGCGTACCCGGCCAACTCACCGACGAAATCGGCATTCAAGGCGAAGGCCTGTGCGGGGTGGTCCTCGGCGCCATCCACGTCGTTGAAAGCGACACAATTGACGATGGCATGGGGGATGAAACCGAGGGAGCCGATTTTGGCGCGCAGCGAAGGATAATCGAGGACGTCGAGGTCTTCGCGGTCCCAGCCGACGGCCTGGGGATACAACTGCATGAGCTGTCCGCCGAGAGCGCCCTTGGATCCGAGAATGAGCACCCGCCTCATGGGCATCCCCAATTATAGGCGGAGGGGACTAGTTGTTGCGAGGCATGGCGGCGGATTATAGTTGGTTGGGGCGATGATACCCAACGTACTGACGATTCTGCGGATTTTTTTCGTGCCGCTGCTGGTAGCGGCGCTGGTGGAGGAGAACGTCGGTTTCCGGCTGGGAACCCTGACGGTGACCAACGAGTGGCTGGCGCTGGCGATTTTTCTTTCGGCCGCCGCCACGGACCTGCTGGACGGGTATCTGGCGCGGCGCTGGAAACAGGTCACCACCATCGGGACGCTGCTCGATCCGATTGCCGATAAGCTGCTGGTATCGGCGGCGCTGATCGCGCTGGTGCAGGTGCGCGCGCTGCCGGGATGGATGGCTATTCTGATTATCGGGCGCGAATTCGCGGTCTCGGGGTTGCGAGCCATTGCCGCGGCCGAAGGCTACACCATCAAGGCCAGCGACCTGGGCAAGACCAAGATGCTATCGCAGGTGATGGCCATTTCCTGTATGCTGCTGAGCGTGCGCCATCCGGCGCTGTACCGGCCGGGCATGATTCTCATGTGGGGCGTGGTGTTTTTTGCGATGCTCTCCGCGGTCAGCTACTTCGGCAAGTTCTGGCACAAGGTGGACGAGCGCATCAAGAACCGGCGCCGGCGCGAATTGCTGGCTTTGGAGCGCAAGCGGCAGAAAGCGGCGGTGCGCCGTCACAGGGGATCGAGGGGCACGGGAGGCTTGGGCACGGCCACGATCTCGAACCCGCCCGAGGTGAACTGAACCGTCCGCACCTGCCCCCTGGGACCCACCGGGCCGACGGGCTTTCCATTCAGGGTAATGGTGACGCCGCCGGCGTTGCCGAGCCGCAAAAGCACGGTGCTTGTGGCCTCGAAGGTGCGGCTTTCCTTAGCGCTGAGAGTGCCGGAGAAAAGGTACTTGCCATCGCTCCGCGCCAGGACCCAAACGGGCTCGTCGGCGGTCAGTTCCACGCGCACCGCCGCATTGGGAATGGATGCGGAAGCGCTGGCCACGGGAACGGGCGGCGGTGTGCCCTGTGGGCCCGGTGGCGCGGGCTGCGCGGTCGAAGAAGCAGGAGCGGGAGCTTCGGACGGCGGCTGAGTTGCGGTGGGGGCCGTGGACGGCTGAGGCGTCGGCGATGGGGGGATCTCGACGGGAGCGGGTGGTGGTGCTGGTTGAACGGCCGCAACCGGGGGACTTTCATGTGCTGGCACGGGACGGCGCGTGTGCTGCCACCAGGCGTATAAACCTGAGCACGCCAGCATGACTACCAGCACGAGCGCCGCGGCGGAGAGCGACGACGACCATCGGAAGCGGCTTTCACCAATTGCCTTCCACTCCTCGACGCGCGGCACGCGAATCGCGGAATCCGCGGGTTTGGGCGCTTCGACGGGGGCGGGAACGTCCGGCGGCGGCTCGAGTGTGCGCTGCAACTGGCCGGCGATTTCCTCTTCGTCGAGACCCAGCAGGCGGGCGTACTGGAGGGTGAAGCTTTTGGTGAAGACGCCGCCCGGGAGTTTGTCGAGCTGTCCAGCTTCGATGGCTTCCAGGAATCTCGACGAGATTTTGAGTTCTTGGGCGATCTGTCCCAGTTCGAGATTGCGCTTCAGGCGTTCGCGGCGCAGGATCTCGCCAATGGAGGTCATACAGGTGGTATTTCGGCCTTTAAACCCATAATACAACAGGGGCTAAATGAAGCAGGGCGAGGCTTCGCCCTGTTAGCATAAACGGTTGATCTCCGTGGTGGTGGTGAATTGGAACCGGAGGGAGCTTCTGCGCGCCTGCCTGGCGTCGCTCGAGCGGCAGACGGGCGTGGAGTTTGAAACCATCGTGGTGGACAACGGCTCGACCGACGGCTCGGCGGAAATGGTGGAACGGGAGTTCGGCTGGCGGGTGATCCGCAATACGGAAAACCGGGGGTTCTGCGCGGCCAACAACCAAGGCATCGCGGCGGCGCGCGGCGAATTCATGGCGCTGCTCAACAACGACGCAGAGGCCGAACCAGGCTGGCTGGCGGCGCTGGAGCGGGCCTGTTCGGGGCGTGCGGAAGTGGGTATGGCCGCCAGCAAAGTGCTGGTGTGGGAGGACCCAGGGCGCATCGACAAAGTGGGGCACCTGATATTTCCGGATGGACAGAATCGCGGGCGGGGCAGCGGCGCGGCGGACCGCGGCCAATACGACCGCGAAGAGGAAGTGCTGTGGCCGGACGGCTGCGCGGCCATGTACCGCAAGGAAATGCTGGAGAGGATCGGCGGATTCGACGAAGATTTTTTCGCTTATGGCGACGACGCCGAACTGGGGCTGCGCGCGCGCATCGCCGGCTGGACGTGCGTCTACACGCCGGGGGCCGTGGTGCGGCACCACCGCGGATCCACGCTGGGGATAGATTCGGCGCGGCGGCTGGAACTGATCGAGCGCAACCGGCTGCTGCTGGCGATCAAGCTGTTTCCCTGGAGCCTGCTATGGCTCAACCCGATGTACTTCGCGGCGCGCGTGGCGGCGGGCATGGCGGCGGCGCGGCGGGGCAAAGGCGACACGGCGCATTTTCCCGGCATGCGGGGCAAGTGGACGATGGCGCGCGCGCTGATTCGCGGCGATCTGGAGGCGCTGCGTCTGGCGCCCCGCATGCTGCGCAAGCGCGCGGAAATCCGGCGCATCCGCCGGTTGACGCCGGGTGAAGTACGGAAGCTGATTCTGGCGCATCGCCTGAGCCTGAAGGAAGTGGCATGAGCGCGTGCCGGGTATGCGGTTGCGAGCAATGGGCGCAGTTGTTCACGGCGCGGGACCGGCTGTACCACACCACGGCGCAGGAGTTCGCGGTGGTGCGGTGCCAGGAATGCGGGTTGGCGCGCCTCGATCCGCAGCCCGCGGGGGAGGAATTGCGCCGCTACTATCCCGAGAACTACTGGTTTGCTCCGGATGAGAGCGCGGCCAGCCGCCTGGAAGAAACCTACCGGCGATTGGTTCTGCGGGACCACGTACGGTTCGTGGCGCACGCGCTGGGCGGCGGCCGCGCGCGCGGGCCGCTGCTCGACGTGGGGTGCGGCGGCGGACTTTTTCTGGGGATGATGCGGGAACGCGGGTATCGGGTGGTGGGGCTGGACGTTTCGCGTGAAGCGGCAGCCGTGGCATGGAAGCGGCAGCAGGCGCCGGCGGTTTGCGGGGACCTGGCCAACGCTCCGCTCGGCGCCGGCAGCTTCGCGGGCATCACCATGTTCCACGTGCTGGAGCACGTGCACGATCCGCGCGCCTACCTGGAGGCCGCGCGCGAGCTGCTGGCGCCGGATGGACGCCTGGTGGTGCAGGTTCCCAACGCGGCCTCGTGGCAGTTCCGTGTGCTGGGGCGCTGGTGGAACGGCTTGGATGTGCCGCGCCACCTTTTCGACTTCCGCGACCGCGACGTGGAGAAGCTGCTGGAGGCCTGTGGCCTGGAAGTGGTGCGACGCAAATATTTCTCGCTGCGCGACAACCCGGCGGGCCTGGCGAGCAGCCTGGCGCCGGGGCTGGACCCCATGGCGCGACGCGTGCGGCGGATTGCGGAGAGCGCCGGGGCGCGGCTGGCCAAGGACCTGGCGTACTTCGCGCTGGTGGCGGCGGCGCTGCCGTTTACGCTGGCCGAGGCGGCCTTCGGCGCCGGCGCAACGGTGATGATGGAGGCGCGCAAGCGATGAGGTATTCCGCGCTCGCATACCGGCTGCCACGCCCGCTGCGGCGGCACATCTTGCACTTCGAGGTGGAAATCGAAGATGCGGTGGCGGAGTTGGCGCGCGGGCTGCCGGAGCGCGTGCGGGTGCTGGATGCCGGCGCGGGAGAAGGCCGGTACGCGCGCCATTTCCCACTGCAGCGCTATTGCGGCGTGGACCTGGCGGTGGGCGACGCAGCGTGGGATTACAGCCGGCTGGATGCCATTGCCGACCTTGCGGCGCTGCCGTTCCGCACCGGCGCCTTCGACGCAGCCCTGAGCATTGTCACCATCGAGCACCTGCGCGAGCCGGCTTCGGCGCTGGCCGAGATGGCGCGAGTAATGGCGCCGGGCGGCCGACTGCTGGTGGCTGCGCCGCACGAGTGGGAAGTGCACCAGGCGCCGCACGACTACTATCGATATACGCGCTACGGGATGAGGTACTTGTTGGAGAAGGCGGGCTGGGAAGTGCGCGAGGTGCGCGCGGCCGGCGGTTACTTCCGGCTGCTGGCCCGGCGGTTGCTCAACGGCCTGCAGTTCTTCTCAGGGGGATGGCGGTGGGTGGGTTTCATTCCCGCCGCGATCTTACTGGCGCCGCCGGCGCTGATCCTGCCGTTTCTGGATTTTCTGGACCGGGAGCGAAATTTCACGGTGGGATACATTTGCACGGCTAGAAAGAAACCAGTTCAGCCGCAGATGAATGCCGATGAACACAGATAGGAATCTTTAGTTTTGATCCGCGTTCATCCGCGTTCATCCGCGGCCATAATTCTTGTGCGGGTTTGGAAAGGAACACTTGGACGGAGCCATCGTAATCGATAAACCGGAGGGTTGGACCTCGCACGACGTGGTGAGCAAGGTGCGCCGCATCGCCAAGACGAAAAAGGTGGGGCACTTGGGGACGCTCGACCCGATCGCCACCGGGGTGCTGCCGCTGGTGTTGGGGCGGGCCACGCGGTTGGCGCAATTCTACGTGCGCAGCGACAAGATCTACGAAAGCGTGGTGCGGTTCGGGTGGTCCACCGACACCTATGACCGGGCGGGTGAGGCGACCAGCGAAAAGACGGAGGTCGAAATCGACGCCGGCGAACTGGAAAGGGCGCTGGAAAAGTTTCGCGGCGAGTTTATGCAGACGCCACCGCCGGTTTCCGCCAAGAAGGTGGCGGGGAAGCGCGCGTACGAATTGGCGCGGGAATCGGTAGCGATGGAGCTGGAGCCCGTGAAGGTGCACATGTACGAGCTGACGCTGGTGGAAGTGAACGGCGCGTACGCGCGTTTGCGGGCACACTGCTCGGGCGGAACGTACATGCGCTCGGTGGCGCACGAGCTGGGACAGATGCTGGGCTGCGGCGCGCATCTGGACGAACTGCGCCGCACGGCCAGCGGCGAATTCGAAATCGAGCAGGCGCGGACCGTGGCGCAACTGGAATCTCTGGCCGCGGACGACCGACTGGTGGACGCCGTGGTGCCGGCGGCGCAAATGCTGCCGGGCTTCCCAAGCGTGTGGGTGGACGAGCTGACTGCCGCGCAGATCCGCCATGGCCACAACTTTCCGGCCTCGCCATTCCGTTCGCAACCGGCCTCGCGGCACGTCAAAGCGGTGACGCGGGAAGGCGAACTGGTGGCCATCGGCGAGGCGGTACTGCCGAACCTGTATCATCCGGTGGTGGTGCTCTGACGCCCGGCAGCCTGATAAGATAACAGTTGCAGATGTTGAAACGCTTCATCCTGTGGGACTTTCCGCGCGCGAGCTGGCAGTACGACGTAATGGTCGGAATCATACTGGCATTTATCTTCCTGACGCCGCGCGACTGGTTCCGCGATCAGCCGCGCATACCCAACGCCAGCAGCATCGCCATGCTGCCCTCGGAGAACGGGAGCCTGGTCTTTTTTGTGGACCGGGAGCTGCTGGATGGGATCCCCGAGAACCAACAGGTGGATAGGCTGACAAGGGTGCTGCGGACGCGCACGAGCAATCAGCGTCTGGCGGTGACCCGCGTGGAACCGATTCTAAATTCGGAGGAGGAGCGGCAGGGCTATTTGGCGTTCGCCCGACCTTGACCGGATGGATCTTCTGCGACACGCTCTGGCGCCGATCCCGGCCATTTTAGCCGCCATGGCTGTGTGTTGGGGAGCGCCCGCGGCGGATAGCTCGCTGGCAGCGACGCTGGCCCGGATGGACGAGGCGGCGGTCAAGTTCAAGGGGCTCGAGGCGGATATGCAGAAGATTTCGCATACGGCGGTGATCAACGAGGACAGTGTCGACGCAGGGACCATCTGGGTGAAGCGGCCGAAGCCGTACGACATTCGCGTGCGCATCGATTTCAAGCCGCCGAACCCCAGGCAGGTCGTGATTGCAGGCATCAAGGGGGCTATTTACTACCCTGGAATCAATACCGTACAGGAATATAACCTGGGCAAAAGCCGCTCGCTGGTGGAACAATTCATGCTACTCGGATTCGGCAGTAACTCGAAGGACCTGGAAAGCGCCTACACCATCGGACTGGGGGGACCGGAAACGGTCGCCGGCCAGAAAGCGACGCGAATCGAGTTGATTCCGAAGTCGCAGGACGTTCTCACGCATCTAAAACGAGTAGACCTTTGGATTTCCGACGCCATGGGCATTGCCGTGCAGCAGAAGCTTTACGAAACGGGAGGGGACTACCTGTTGGCCACCTACACGAACATCAAGCTGACAGCGAACCTTCCGGATTCGGCCGTGAAATTAGATCTTCCGAAGAGCGTCAAGCGGGAGTATCCGCAGAAACCGTAGGGGTTTGAGTCCCATTTCCACATGAAGACCAAAACCAGTACTTACCGGCTTGAATATCTCGATTGGGTGCGCGGCCTCGGCGCCGTGATCATGCTGCAAGGCCACGTTTTTCATTCGTTTCTGAAGCCGGAGCTGCGCGGGGGCGGAGCTTACCTGCTGTCGCAGTTGGTGGGCGGGATGCCCCCGGCGATTTTCCTGTTCCTGACGGGCGTGACCTTAGCCTTCCTGATGGACAGCACGGAGCGAAAGGGGCTGACTGGGCTGGAGCGGGTATTCACGGCGTTCCGCCGTTCGGGTTATTTGGTTTTTCTGGCGTTTGCCTTCCGGTTGCAACTGTGGATCTTCGCCTGGCCGGCGCCGTGGACCGACCTGCTTCGCGTGGACATTCTCAACTGCATGGGATTGGCGATCGCGGTGATGTCGGTGATGGCGCTGCTGCGGACCGCCGAGCGCGTGCGGTGGTGCGCGATGGCGGGCCTGGCGATTGCGTTTGCGTCGCCGGTGATTTCGCAGATGAACTGGTCGGGGGTGCCTTCGCTGGCACGGAATTACATCGTCCCGGATTACAACTTCTTCAGCTTTTTCCCGTGGGCCGCATACCTGGCGTTCGGCATGAGCGCGGGGAGCGTCATCCGGACCATTCCGGCGGAGGCCACCGAGCGCGCCATGCAATGGGCGGCGCTGGCGGGCGGCGTCATGATTCTGGTCTCGCAGTACATGGCCGGTCTGCCGTATTCGATGTACTCGAAGTCGGAGTACTGGCTGAACAGCCCGGCGCAAGTTCTGACCAAGCAGGGTGTGACGTTGCTGCTGCTGGCGGGCGCGTTTCTGTGGACGCGCTACGGCTCCAAGGGAGGCTGGAGCTGGGTGCGGCAGCTTGGCATCACGTCGCTGCTGGTCTACTGGGTGCACATCGAGCTGGTTTACGGGCGCTGGCTGTGGTTCTTCAAGAACGGCCTGACGGTGCCGCAGACCATGATGATAGCCCTGTGCGTGATTCTGCTGATGGTGGCGATTTCGACCATCAAGACATACCGCGAGAGGGTAGCGATGGCGCTGGCGGAGATGGGCTGGTGGTTCACGCCGAAACCGGAGCGGGTACCGGGCGATTAAGGCCTTTAGTGCGTCATGGCGTAGATGATGTAATTGATGCCGATGCGAATGCCGAGGGCGGAGAACTGTTGGGGATATTGGGGATCGTCGGCGTTTTCCCAAGAGTCGCCTAGATCCATGTTGTGGCAGATGGCCACCATGAGCCGGCCGCGGTCGTCATAGATGCCGCGCCAGCGGGGACCCCTGCCGTCCTTTTCGTATACCCGGTGGCTGTATACGTACTGCATGCCGGGGACCTGGTAGCGGTCGTCCAGGTCGAACACCGTGTGGAAGATGGGGTCGGCGTTCTGGAGTTCCACGATGGCGCGGTCGGGGAACACTTTTTTCATGCTGTTGATGAAGACCGACCATTCCACTGTGCCGTGGAAATCGTCGCACATGAAAAACCCGCCGCGCAGAAGGAACTCGCGAAACTTGGCGATCTGGGAATCGGTGAGCTCCCAGTGGCCCACCTCGACGGCATACAACCACGGATAGTTGAAGACGTCGTCGTCCTCGTCCAGGTTGATGGGCTGCTCGGCGGAGCGGGTTTGGATGCGCGTGAGGCGGCGGACAGCGGCGGCCAGGTGGCGGTCGGAGCGGGGATAATCGATGGTCCAGTTGGTGTTGCCGTGGGTCCAATCCAATCCGCGAAACTGCCAGTCGATGGGGATGTGGTAGGTGGGGTACATGAGACGGGCGAAGGTCCACTCGCCCGGCTGGTTATAGTCCGGCGGGATGGGAAAATTGTTGTACTCCCAGGCGGGGTACTCGCGAAACGGCCTCTGCGCGCAGAGCGTGCACACCAGCAGTGCGCATCCCGCAACAGCCGCAAGCACCCGACCGGTCCGCATGTAAACCAGTATGTGATGGCGCGGAGGGTCTCCGCAAGGAAGCCGGGTCGGATACACTAATGCTGAGATGAAACAACTCTGCGGTTTACTCGTTTTTGCGGCGGCTCTTGTGGCGCCGGCACTGCTGAAAGCGGCGCCCAGCCCGTTTGCCGGTCGATGGGATATCACGGTAACCACGCCAAAAGATTCGTATCCCGGCTGGATGGAAGTGGTGGAGAGGGGCGGAAAACCCGAGGTCCGCATCCAACCGCGCACTGGAAGCGTGCACCCGGTGGCCGACGTGAGACTGATTGGGGCGCATCTGACCCTCACTTTGTCCCCTGCGGACGCCAAGGGACCCGCGACCACGTGGGCATTGGATGTAAAGGGCGACAAACTCACCGGCGTTCAGAAACGCGGCGATGCCGTGAGCCAGTTGGCGGGAGTGCGCGCGCCCGCATTGAAACGCGAGCCGCCCAAAGCATGGGCCAATCCGGAACCGCTGTTCGATGGGAAAGACCTGAACGGATGGGAGCCGACCACTCCTGCCGACAACCACTGGGTGGCGCAGGACGGAACACTGCTGAATACCAGGAAAGGCGCCAACATCAAGACCACGCGGAAGTTCGACGATTTCAAGCTGCACATCGAATACAACTGCCCGGAGGGCGGCAACAGCGGCGTGTACCTGCGGGGGCGCTATGAAATCCAGGTGGAGTATGAACCGGTGAGCGCCAACGATGAATTCCACCGGATGGGGTCGATCTACGGGTTTATCGCTCCGACGGGAAATCTGCCACGCCAGCCGGGCGCATGGGAGAGCTACGACGTTACGCTGGTGGGACGTATAGTGACGGTGATTCGCAACGGCGTCACCATCATCGACCACCAGGAGATTCCGGGAACCACGGGCGGCGCCCTGGACTCGAATGAGGGCGAACCCGGCCCGATCTATATCCAAGGCGATCACACGGGCGGGATGAAGTACCGGAACATCATGATTTCCGTTCCCAGGCCCTGAGATAAAGAACAGCACGAAGGCTGCGACGGGACAGTGCCACCAATCTATCCCCCAACTTGCCGGTGGTGCTTTACTTATGGCCTGAATCTGACTGGCAATCAGATGTTTTCGCTTGAAACAGTGACCGGACTGTGTCAAACTTTTTGGTTATCTCCACTTAGATAAATATATTAGGATACGATTAACTGATACCCTCAGGCTGAAGCTGAAAGCGTGTCCCCATCGAACAAGTGGTGTTAGGTGGAGTGTGGAGTTATCGACTAACCAAAAAGGGGAGGAAGTGTGAATTCAAGCTATAGTCCCACGATCGCGTGGGTGTCTCGGTTTTCTTCTGGACTGTTGGTAGTTGGCCTGGGGGTCCTGCTCAGCCTCGGCGCAACACCAGCCTGGTCGCAGGCGACATCCAGCAGCTCCGTTGTGGGCCTTGTAACGGACCCGTCCGGTGCCGCTGTACCGGCGGCGGACGTGACTCTGCTCGACACGGAGACGCGATCGTCGCTCTCCACGCAGACGAATGAAGCCGGACGCTACATTTTCGTCAACGTGCCCTCCGGAACGTACACAGTCAGCATTACCAAGACTGGTTTTGCGCTGTCGGAAACCACCGGCGTGCTGGTGACGGTGGGAAACACGATTACGATCAACGGCGTACTGGAGGTCGGAAGCGCCACCGAGTCGATCGTGGTGCGAGCGACGGCCGCAGCCGAACTGCAGACGACCAGCGCCACTGTCGGCAGCACCCTGGCCGGTGATTCGATCCTTTATCTGCCGAACATGGGCCGCGACGTTTCCACGCTGGCGATTCTGCAACCGGCCGTGACTCCCGGCGCGGGCACCAACGGAACTGGTTTTACCGCCGGCGCCTTTAACGACCAGAACACCTATATGCTGGATGGCGGCAACATCAGCGACGATATGGGCGGCAATACCACGAGCTATCAGACGAACTTCACGGGACTGGGCGGCACGCAAACCGGCGGCGCCCCCTCGGGAGTCGTGCCGACACCCGTCGAGAGCGTCGAGGAGGTACGGGTCCAGGTCTTCAGCCAGACGGCCGATTTCAACAACTCCGCCGGCGGCAACATCCAGATGACCACCAAGCGCGGAACGAAAGACTGGCATGGCGCCGCGTACATGTATTACTTCGGCACCGATGTGGGCGCGGCGAACTATTGGCAGAACAACCATACGCCGTCCACCGTCAACGGCGTCAGTTTCCCGTACACCCCTCTGCCCTCCAACCACCGGGACCGTTTCGGCGGCGCTTTGGGCGGGCCAATTGTTCCCTTCAACGCGCTGGGGGGAAAATGGTATGGTTTCTTCCTGTACGAGGGCCTGCGTTTTCCCGACGTCGGGACCTTCGAAGCGTTGGTGCCGACGGCCGAGCTGCGGGCTGGCGTGATTCAGGTTCCGAACGCCTCGGGGCAGTACATAGCATACAATTTGAATCCTAATCCGGTGACGGTAAACGGGGTCACTTACCAGCCGGCGATGTGTCCGGCCGGCGCCTGCGATCCGCGCGGCATCGGGTTGAATCCCATTGTCAGCCAGATGTGGCAGAAGTATATGCCGCTGCCCAACGACCCGAGCTTCGGCAGTGGAGACGGCCACAACGTCGAGGGTTACCTCTCGACGATTCGAGCGCCTCTGACCACCAACAACTACGTTGGGCGAATCGATCACGACTTCAATACTAAATGGCGCTGGATGACCAGCTACCGCTATACGAGGCTCATCAATCTGACGACCAACCAGGTGGATATCGGCGGCGCGCTGCCGGGCGACACCCTCGGCACTCCCGCAGCGACGGCTCCCCGGCCGCAGATCGACGGTTACCTGGTCACCGGCTTGACTACCAGCATCACACCCAATGTAACCAACGATTTCCGCTTCGCTTATCTGCGCCAGTTCTGGCAGTGGGGCTCGGCCCAGGCTCCGCCGCAACTGCCCGGATTGGGCGGCGCGATCGAGCTGGCGGGCACTCCCACGTCGTCGACAGCCGCGGTCGGCGCCGGCCTCGCCCTGGATCCGTACAACGTGAATTCGGCAAGCGTTCGCGAGCGCTTCTGGGATGGGCAGGACAAACAGATCACAGACAATTTGTCGATGCTCAAAGGGAATCACCTGTTCCAGTATGGCGGCTCCTATCAGCGCGACTATGACTACCACATGCGCACCGACAACGGAATCGGCGTCAATAACCAGGTGGAATACTGGCTGGGAAATTACGGGCAGGAGAACTGGACGAACTCGCCCTACATTCCCACCACGGTGCCCAGCTCGCAGTATTCGGCCTATGAGAATCTTTACTCGGAAGTGCTGGGCATCGTGGCTCAAACCCAGGTAGCTTACACGCGCGCAGGTAACAATCTGAATCTACAGCCCCTGGGCAGCGTGGCTTTCGACCAGAGCATTATTCCCTACTACAACGTCTATTTCAGCGACACCTGGCACCTGAAACCCTCGCTGACTTTCACTTACGGCCTGGCCTATGCGCTGGAGATGCCGCCTTACGAGGAAAACGGCAAGCAGGTGGTGCTGGTGGATAGCAGCGACAATCCAGTGACGTACGAGAACTACATTACGCAACGGGAAAAAGCGGCCCTCAACGGGCAGACCTACAATCCGACTTTGGGATTTGCGCTCGTGCCGAACGTCGGCAGCGGCCTCAAGTACCCGTACAACCCGTTCTATGGCGAGTTCAGCCCGCGCGCCGCCATCGCCTGGAATCCCGCATTCAGTGATGGCGTTCTGGGCAAGCTGTTGGGCAATCACAAGACCGTGATCCGCGCCGGCTATGGCCGTATCTATGGGCGGATCAACGGCGTCGACCAGGTTCTGGTTCCGCTGCTGGGGCCGGGCCTGTTGCAGGGCGTGATCTGCAATGGCGTGGTGGCTCCGTCGCTGGCACCGGCGGGAACGGCAGCCGGGACCTGCCTGGGTTCGGGCGTAGCCACGCCCGCCAACGCGTTCCGCATCGGAGTGGATGGTTTGACAGCTCCGCTGCCGGCCGCCACGCCGACCCTGGCGCAGCCCTTCGTCTCCGGCGGGACGAACCCCAACGCCGGGGACACCACGACGCTCGATCCCAACTACCGGCCCAACCGCACGGATAACATCAACATCTCAATCCAGCGCCAGATGTCCGCCAAATCGACCATGGAGATCGGTTACATCGGCCGCATCTCCCGCGACGAGTACATGGCAATCAACCTCGACGCCGTGCCTTATATGGAGACTCTCGGCGGCCAAACCTTCGCCCAGGCGTACTCCGCGCTGTGGCAGTCGTTGTGCGGAGGCACGTACCCATGCACCAGCACGCTGGCCCCGGCAAACGTCCAGGTGCAGCCATTCTTCGAAACGGCGCTGGGCGGGACGAGTTCGGCTTATTGCAAGGGCTACACGAGCTGTACCGCGGCCTTCGCCAGCAACCAGGCTTCGAATATCAAGAACGCCCTGGTTTCGAATTTGTGGGCCGCTCTCAACACCGCCGCCGCCGGGCAAGCCTGGACCGGGGGCCGCACCATGATCAGCTCGCCTCTGAATGGCGGAATCAACCAAGCCAGCTCGATGGCCCTGGTGGGAAGCTATGGGTGGTCGAACTACAACGCCTTCTACACATCGTTCAGGACGAGCGATTGGCATGGGGTGACAGCCACGTCGAACTTTACCTGGTCGCGCAGCCTGGGCACCGCGGGTACTTCGCAGACCGCCAGCGGCACCACCGCGCTGGACGCCTATGACATAGCCGCCAATTACGGGCCGCAGTTGTTCGATGTCCGCTTTGTGTACAACGTCAGCATGTACTGGCAGCCGCCGGTTTTCAAGGGCAGTCATGGAATTGCGGGCAAGCTGCTGGGCGGCTGGACGATCTCTCCGCTGTTCACGGCACAAAGCGGATTTCCGATCGGGGTGAGCTACGTGCCGGGATCGTCCAAGCAGGCCTTCGGCGAATCGTCCTCGTCCTCGGTGAGCGCAACCGCCGAGAACGCCGTGGGATCAGCCCCGTATACCGGAGGAACCAGCGCGCAATATGGCGTGACTGGTTCCGGCGGAGTCGGGACCAACAACCCATACGGCGTGAATATGTTCAGCAACCCCGCGGCAGTCTATAGCGAGTTCCGCCCGTGCATCCTGGGGATGGACACGAGCTGCGGCGGTTATGCCAATCTGCGCGGTCTGCCCAGTTGGAACCTCGACACGTCGCTGGTCAAAGACTTCGGCATCATCAAAGAGAGAGTGGGCGCCACTCTCATTTTCGCCTTCACCAATGTTCTGAACCACAACGTGCTGAGCAATCCAACGGCAACAACAGCAAACTTCAGCCTGACCAGTCCCACGACATTTGGCCGTATCACCACGCAAAGCAATACGCCGCGGAACATGGAATTCGGGCTGCGGATCCACTTCTAAGCCTGGTTTTCCAGGCGAGAGTTCCACCATAGATGGAGAACAGCATGAAAACTTCGCGAATTACCGCATTACCGATTCTGGCTGCCGGCTTCGCAATCGCGGCGCTGGCACAAACCAGTCAGCCTCAGGACGAGGAGTTCGCCAAACTGGTGAAGGAATGGACCACGCGTCCGGAGTTCATGAGCCCGCTGGTCGATCACCTGCCCAAGGTGGCCGGCGTGCCGACTCCCAAGGACGTACTGGGCTATTACATCGGAGCACCCAAGAAGCTCACGCACGTGAGCGACGTTGGGCGTTTCTACCGGGCGCTGGCCGCGGCTTCGAAACGCGTCAAGGTGCTGCCAGCCGGGGTGACCGACGAAGGCCGCGAGTGCATAGTGGTGGCGGTTGCCGACGAAGACACCATCCGCGATCTCGACGTTTACAAAGGCTACCTGGCCAGGCTGGCCGACCCGCGCGGCATGGGCGAACCGGAGGCCAAGCGCATTATCGCGCAAGCCAAGCCCATCTACATGTTTACCGGGGGCCTGCACAGCGCCGAGACCGGGCCCCCGGAAATGCTGATGGAACTGGCGTACCGGCTGGCGGTGGAGGAATCGCCGTTGTTCGACCAGATCAGGCGCAACGTGATCGTAATGATCGGCGCGGTGGCCGAACCCGACGGGCGCGACCGGTATGTCGACTGGTATTACCGGCACAAGCTGGGCGAGGAGACCGAGACGGACCGCGTGGCCGGGCCGCCCTATTGGGGCAAGTACATCTACCACGACAACAACCGCGATATCAATTACTCGCAGATGACCATGCGCAACTGGCTGAAGTTCTACCTGGAATGGCACCCGCCTATCATGCACGACTTGCACGAATCCGTGCCGTTCCTGTACACCTTTAGCGGCCAGGCGCCGCAAAACCCGACCCTGGACCCCATCAGCTACTCGGAGATGCCGTGGTTCTCGAATTTCGAGATGACCAAAATGGCCGGCTACGGGATGCCGGGCGTCTGGACGCACGCCTACGTGGACATGTGGTCGCCCGGCTACCTCGATTTCATGTCCTCGAACCACAACGGCATTCTGCGCATGTATGAGACGTACGGGAACGGGGGCGCCAACACCATGAAGCGCAAGGTGGACGCGACGGAAGGGGAAGGCGGACGCGGCGGTGGCGGCGGTCTGGGGGGCGCCAGCATGACCACGCGCGAATGGTACCGGCCTTTGCCGCCGTACAAAGAGGTGGTGTGGTCCATGCGCAACAACACCAACTACATGGAGACGGGAGCGCTTTCGGCCCTGGAGCTGACCTCGGGATTCCCCAAGACGGTGCTCGAGAACTTCTATGACAAGAGCCGCAATTCGATTGAATCGGGGAAGAGGGAAGCGCCCTTCGGGTATGTGATTCCGGCCGGCCAGCGCGACATGACGCGCGTGGCCTTTATCGTGAACGTGCTGCGGCTGCAAGGCATCGAAGTGGGCCGGGCCACGGCGGAAGTGAAACTTCAGGAAGGCGCGTTCCCGGCGGGATCGTTCCTGGTGAAGCGCGACCAGCCGTATGGACGGCTGGCGAAGATCCTGCTCGAAAAACAGCAGTATCCGGATGCCAACCTGCGCACCTACGACGATGCCGGCTGGACCATGGGCCTGATGAGTCACGCCCAGGTGGTGGAAACGGCCGATAAGAAGATTCTGGACGCGCCGGTTCAGGCGGTGGACACGCTCACGATCACCGGCACGGTAAAGGGCGATGGCCCGCTGCTGGCGGTTCTGCACAACGGGGCGAACTCCCTGGTGACGCTAAGATACCGGCTGAAGGACCTGAAGTTCGAAGCCATCGAACAGCCATTCAAGGCCGGAGATACGGAACTGCCGGCAGGGTCACTGCTGGTGGCCTCGAGCCCGCGGGTGAAAGGCGAGATCGAAAAGCTAGGCCTGCAGGCGATGGCGCTGGCGCAGGCGCCCAACGTCGCGAAACACGCGGTGGACCTGCCGCGCCTAGCGGTCTTCAGCACCTGGGGCAGCACGCAAGACGTGGGCTGGGTGCGCTACGCCTTCGACCAGTTCGAGGTGGGCTACGACCTGATCTACAAGGAGCGGGTTCGCAAGGGCAATTTGCGGGATTCCTACGACGTCATTGTGATTCCGACCCAGGGCCGCGGAGGCGCCAAGACGCTGGTGTTCGACATCGAGTCGAAAGGCAAGCCGCTGGCTTATACCAAAACCCCGGAGTTCCCCAGCCTGGGCGCATACGGGGAATCCGAGGACATCGCCGGCGGCATGGGACTGCCGGGAGTGGTGGAGCTCGAGAAGTTCGTGAACCAGGGTGGCATGCTGATCACGCTGGGCGCTGCCAGTTACCTCCCCGCGGAGTTCGGAATCACCCGGACAGTGGACGCAGCGCGCCCCACGGCGCAGTTCTACGCTCCGGGGCCGATTGTGGAGGCGGAGATCGTGAAACCGACTCACCCCATCTTCTACGGTTATTCCGAAAAACTGGTGCCCGTGAGGTACGCCAATGGTCCGCTGCTGCGAGTGCCGGAGGAAGACCGCGGCCAGTGGGTGCTGATGCAGTTTCCGGGCACCGACAAGTCGGTGCTCAGCGGCCTCATGAAGGGCGTGGCGGAAACCAAGGAACGTCCGGCGATTGCCGACGTTCCCACCGGCCAGGGACGCGTGGTGCTGTTCGCCACCAACCCGTGTTACCGCTGGCAGAATCTGGGTGAATTCAACATGCTCGCCAATGCCATTCTGCACTTCAAGAATTTTCCGAAGGCGGCGGCCAAGGCAGCAGCGAAATAGAGGCCGGTATCTATTGAGTTGGCGCGCCACGGATTTCGAATTCCGAAATCGTTTCTGGATCATCATGGCAACTTACTGCCTGGGATTCGGCAGCTACGCATGGGATCACATGAACGTGTCGGTGGCGGTGACCCGCATGATTCTGGGCGGCCTGGATTCGCCGCTGGCGGACCGCTGGATACGGGCGATTCTCGCGGTGGGCCCTTGATTGTCACGCTGGTGGCGCTAGTGCGGTCGTGGGCCGCGGCCTACCTACACAGCTCGGTGGTCCATGACAGTGAACTGCACTCCGACCGCCTGGTGGCCGATGGGCCTTACCGCCGCGTCCGCAACCCGCTTTACCTGGGAAACATTTTGCTGGCCGTGGGGCTGGGGCTGATGGCCAGCCGGACGGGCTTTCTTGTTCTGGTGATTGCAACCGTCCCGTTCGTGTACCGACTGATCCTGCGCGAAGAGGCGGGCCTGCTGGAATCGCAGGGGGATGGCTATCGCATGTATTTCGAGGCCGTCCCGCGGCTCTGGCCTTCCTTGCGCCCGCGCGTCCCAGCCGGCGGGGCACGGCCCAACTGGGTGGATGGCTTCGTCGGCGAAACCTTCATGTGGAGCTTCGCCATTGGAATGGCGGTATTCGATGTGACTTTGCGCCTGACGCATTTCTGGATCATCATGGGCGCCGGCTTCGCGGTCTATTTCGTACATGCCCGGCTGCGGAAGAGAAGATCAGTGAATTATGGCTGCGGATGAACACAGATGAACACGGGTAACACAAGAACAAGAAAGAGCTTAAGATTCTTCTTATCGGTGTTCATCTGTGTTCATCCGCGGCTAAATTGATTTGAAGCTCGTCTTAGTGCGTCATGGCGTACACCACATAGTTGACGCCGAGGCGGATGGCCAGGTCGGAAAACTTCGCGGGATACCAGGGATCGTCCGCCCACTCCCAGGCATCGCCGAGATCGGAGTTGAAGGAGATGGCCACCATGACGCGGCCCTTGTCGTCGTAGATGCCACGCCAGTGGGCTCCTTTGCCGTCGGCGTACTTATAGCCCAGTCTCAGGTGGGCCTGGCCGGGAACCTGGTACCGGTCGGTCAAATCGTAGACCGTGTGGAAGATGGGGTCGTCGTCGGGGATGTCGACGATTGACCGGTCCGGGAAAGCGCGCTTGATGCGCGTTTCGAACTCGCCCCACTCGGCGGCCCCGTGGAAATCATCGGCCATGAAGAATCCGCCGCGCAGCAGGTACTCGCGAAGCGCTTTGCCCTGCCGGTCGGTGAGGCCCCATTCGCCCACCTGGACGGCGTAGAGCCAGGGCCAATCGCCGGCGTCGCCCTCGTCCAGGTTGACCGGTTGCTCGACGGAACGCACATGGATGCGGGTGAGACGGCGCATGGCCTGTGAGAAATGGCGGTCGGCGCGCGGAAAATCCTGTGTCCAGAGAGAGACGCCCACGTGCCAGTCGAGGTCGCGGTTGCGATAGCCGTTCAGAGGGCCGGGCGGATACATCAAGCGGGCGAAAGCCCACTCAGCCTTGTCCTGCCAGTCGGGCGGCATGGGGATATCGCCGATGGCGTACTCGACGCCGTTGAACTGGCGGAACGGGCGCTGGAACGCATACAACGCGCCCAGAACGGCCAATCCGCATCCCAATCGCCACAATACCCTCCCAAAAGCCATCCCTGTCCTCTCCTCCGAGAATAGCATTTGGGCGGCTCGAAGGAGGATCTCTAATGCCGGCTATTGCCCGCGTCTTCCGCCGGCGCCAGCGGTGATGCGGCCGGGCATGTCGGCCAGCACATAGCCCATCACCGCCAGGGCCGCCATGTTCTTGCGAAAATCCTGGGGGTCCACTTTGTCGAGAGTATCCGCTTCGGAGTGATGCCAGTCGAAGTAATGCGTGCCCACGGTGCGCTCGGAAAAGCCGGGCACGCCATCGCGGATGAGCGGTGCGATATCCGCGCCGCCGCCCCCGCCGGTGATCTCGCCGGCGCCGACGCGCTCGAGCAGAGTTCCGATCTGTTTGAGCATCTCGAGCGAATTCTGGTCCGCGCCGACGCCGAACCCGCGCGGCGCTTCGGCGCCGCCGTCCATCTCAATGGCGGCCACGTGATTCTTGATCCGGTCTCCCACAAATGCGCGGTACGCCTCGCCGCCGCGGCCGCCGTTCTCCTCGTTCACCCAGAACGCCACGCGAATGGTCCGCCGCGGCTGAAGGCCCAGTTTGTGCATCAGGACCAGCGCTTGCAGACAGGCCATGATGGACGCTCCATCGTCCTGGGCGCCCTGCCCCACGTCCCAGGAATCGATATGGCCGCCTATCACCACGACCTCCTCAGGCTTCTCGCGGCCGGGGATCTCGCCGATCACGTCGCCGCTATCGGCATCCGGCTCCATGTGCGCGCCCATCTCGAGGCGCACCCTCACCGGAACGCCGTCGGCATAGAGGCGGGCGATCATCATGGCATCTTCCGGAGACACGGCGGCGGCCGGGATCTTGGGCTGGTTGTCGTCATAGCTCATCTCGCCGGTATGCGGGGCTTGCATAGCAAGGGGCGTGGCGGAGCGGACCAGCACCGCCACGGCGCCGAGAGCGGCGGCGCGGGACGGGCCCGACGATCGATACACACGAGTCGGGCCATAACCGGTGAAAGGCTCGTTGTAGACCACGATCTTGCCCTGCACTTTCTCGCGGCCCAGGCTGGCGAGCTCGTCAAAGCTGGAGACCGCTACCACATCCGCGGTAATTCCACCCGGAGGAGTACCCACGCTCATCCCCAGACCCAGCATGTGAAGGGGCTTGTCGAGCGGCGCGAGGATCCGGCCCGATTCGGCGCCCCGCACCCAGTGCGGCACTTTGGCGGGGATGACCCTGACGTTGGCGAGGCCGGCGGCTTTCATCTGTTCGGCCGACCATGCGATGGCCTGCTCGAGCGCCACGGAACCGCTCAGGCGGCTGCCGATGCGGTAGCACAGGTACGTGAGCCGTTCGTAGCCTTCGGTATCGGCCAGGGCCGCGTCAATGAGCTTGTCGGCGGCCGGGCGGTACTGGTCCGCCAGGTTCGGCGAATCGGCCGCGTAGCAGGTACCAGCCGCAAGAAGAGCCAGAGAGAGTGTGGGGATGCGCCATGTCATAAAAGACACTATCGCACGAAGGGGACATAAGCCGGAACCTTCTTGCGATACTCCGCAAATTCCCGGCCGAAGCGCGAAGCCAGCAGCTTGTCCTCGGTGCGCACGCGGATCTCGGTCCCGGCCACGAAAAACGCCAGCGACACCGCCGCCCACCGCCAAGGAGTCAGCAGCAGAATAGTGCTGAGCAGGATGGCCAGCACGGAGGAGTAGATGGGATGGCGGACGATGCCGTACGGCCCGGTGCGCACGAGTTCATGGTCTTCATACAGACCTGCGTTCACTCGGAACTGTTTCCCCAGGTGCTTCACCGCAGTCCAGGAGAGCGCCGCGGCGATGGGGCCGACAAGCATGGATGCCAGAATGCGGACCGGCCCGGGCGGATGGGCGGGAGGCAGGCGGTAAGCGAATGCGATGAAGATTGCCAGCCCTTCGAGCAGCAGTCCGGCGAGGGTGGGGGCGATCGCCGTGATGGATGGACGTTTCTGATAGTGCGGCGCCCGGAAAGCGAATGGCCAGGCCCAGGCGAGCCAGCACACCCCAAGCACGACCCGGCCGGCGGACAGCATCACGGCCTCACGATGACCTTTCCGAACTGTTCCTTGTTTTCAAGCCGCTCATGCGCGGCGCGGATCTCGGCCAGCGGGTAAACCCGGTCGATCACCGGCTTCAGTTGCTTCCCAAAGACAAACTTCAGCACCTGGTGCAGCTCACCCATGCTGCCCAGGAACGACCCGAGCAGGCTCCACTGTTTACTGAACAGGTAACGCAGATCGATTCCCGCATTGTAGCCGGTGGTAGCGCCGCAGGTCGCGAGGCGCCCGCCGGGCGCCAGCGATTCCAGACTCTTGGGCCACGTCGCCGCGCCCACGTGCTCCACCACCACGTCCACGCCGCGCTTGCCGGTGATCCGCTTCACCTCGGCGGCAATGTCCTGGCGATAGTGGTCGATCACGTAGTCCGCGCCGAGCTGGCGGGCCTTGGCCAGCTTGGCTTCGCCGCCGGCGGTCGAGATCACGCGGCATTGGAACATTTTGGCGATCTGGATGGCAGCCGAGCCGACGCCACTCGAAGCCGCCAGCACCAGCACGTCCTCTCCCGGCCGGAGTTGTGCGCGCGTCATCAGCATATGCCACGCCGTGAGGAACACCACCGGCGCGGCGGCGGCCTCTTCGAAGCCGAGGTCGTCGGGAATCCGGATCACGCTGTATTCGGGCGCGGCCAGCAGTTCGGTGTTGCCACCGTCCACAGCGTAGCCGAACACGGCGAAGCGGCGGCAGAGATTGTCGGCGCCGGAGAGGCACTGCTCACACTGCCGGCAACTCAGCCCGGGCGAGAGCAGCACCCGCCAGCCGGGCTTGACGCGCTCGCAGAGCTCGCCGGCCTCGACAATTTCCCCGGCAATATCGCTGCCCAGCACGTGCGGCATGGAGAACTTCATTCCGGGAATTCCAGCGCGCACGAAAAGGTCCAGGTGGTTCAAGGCGCAAGCGCGCACGCGAACCAGGACTTGGTCGGGTCTAAGCCTGGGCTCGGGGACATCTTCGTAGACCAGCACCTCCGGGCCGCCGTGCTGGTGAATGCGAGCGGCTTTCATGATGAAAGCCTAACATGGCCTCCGGCCAGGGAGAGGTTGCGCATGGACCGGCGCGCGCGATCCTCTGGATGCAGACATTTCGGTGTGGGTCAGTTTGCGGTAAGGCGATGGTACGGCCATGCGGTCAGAAACCGTGCTTGGCGATTACCGTGATCGGCGTATCACGGGAGAAATCCGGGGGGCGGCACAGTATGAGCCCGCGCCGACGGTTAGGCCAGCATTCTCCGAGTCGCGCGTGGCTCGCTCCGAATGGGCAAAACTTTAGGCGACTCGCGCGTGTGATCGCCGCCAACGTTCCGGTTCTCGCCGCACTTGAACGGTCTGCATAAGCGGAGTAAACTGAACCCCGGCGACTATGTGGCGACGGAAAAGCCCGAATTTAGAAACCCCTCGTTGTTCCTTCTGCCGTAAGAGTCAGGATGTCGTCCAGAAGCTGATTGCTAGTCCAAGCGCTGATGTACGAGTATTCATCTGCGACGAGTGTGTCAGCGTCTGCCAGGCAATCCTGGAAGACGATCGCGCCGCAAAGGAAGCGGACACCTCGACACCTGAACGAAATGAGCTGCATCCGTTCATCGATGACCAGTTCTTATCCAAGCTCTTGGAAGCCGTCGAACGGTGGATCGCGAAGGAGTCTTTAGGATCTGATGCTGCCCAGGAGCTTGCGGAAATGCGCAGCATAGCAATTCGCCTGATTGGCCACGTGGATCGCACTTAGACCGTTATCGGAACGCCACACCCGTTGTGTTGGCGACGGCTCTGAGTGAATGGTCCCCCACTCGTACAGAGCGCCGCGCCGACGTTCCGGCGATCACTCCAGTGATGTCCCCGTTCACGTCAACTGGACCGGAAATGCCCCGCCCGGAACCCGCCCCGCCCCAAACATTTCACAGGCGTCCTGTTTCAGGCTGTTTGGGTGTATCCTGAAGAGTCGAAGGAGGCGGGCACGGTTAAGTTCTGCGTGCTGGCAAGCGGCAGTTCCGCGAACGCCGCCCTGCTGGCCACTGAAAACACGCGCATCCTGGTGGACGCCGGGCTGAGCATGCGGGAACTTCGCAGGCAGTTGGCGGCCATCGGCGAGGATCTCAGCCGCATCGACGCCATCCTCATCACCCACGAGCATTCCGATCACGTCGCCGGGCTGCCGGTGCTGGCGCGCAACCGCGACGTCCGCGCGGCCGTCTACCTGACGCACCTGGCCGCGCCGGCCATCGACTGGGGCGAAACGCAGCCCGCGCGCCTCGAATCGTTTCAAGCGGGCGCGAGTTTCCAGATCGGCGATATCGAAGTCCAGAGCTTCGGCATCCCGCACGACGCCATCGACCCGGTGGGCTTCTGTTTCGCCGCGCAAGGCGTGCGCATCGGGGTGGTCACGGACCTCGGCTACATTCCCGCATCCGTCAAGTTTCATCTGCGGCGCACGGACCTGCTGCTGCTCGAATCGAATCACGATCTCGACATGCTGAAAGTCGGTCCCTACCCCTGGAGCGTGAAGCAGCGCGTCATGAGCCGGGTGGGGCACCTCTCGAACCTGGGGATGTCGGAGTATCTGATGGAGGACCTGGACTCCTCGACATCCAACCTGGTGCTGGGGCATCTGAGCGAGCAGAACAACCACCCGGCGATCGTGCGCATGATCGCCACCCAGGCGCTGGAGCAGCGCGGGCTGAACACGCGGCTGTCGATCGCCGAGCAACGCCGCCCGACGGAAGTGTTTCAATACTGAGTTCACCATGATTCCCCGATATACGCGGCCCGAAATGGGCCGGATCTGGAGCGACGAGAACAAGTTTCAGCAATGGCTGGAAGTGGAGCTGGCGGCCTCGGAGGCGCTGGCGGAGTTGGGCATCGTGCCGTCGGAGGCTGCGCGCCTGCTGCGCGCGCACGCGGGGTTCGACGCCGGGCGGATTCTCGAAATCGAGAAGGAAGTGAAGCACGACGTGATCGCCTTCACCACCGCCGTGGCGGAGAGCATGGCGAAGGCCGGGCATGGCGATGCCTCGCGCTGGCTGCATTACGGGCTGACCTCGAACGACGTGGTGGACACGGCGCAGGCGTTGTTGCTCGCACAAGCGTCGGCCATTCTGCTGGGCGGCCTGGAGAGCCTGCGCGCCGTGCTGAAGCGGCGGGCGTTGGAATTCCAGCACACGGCGCAAGTGGGCCGCACGCACGGCGTACACGCGGAGCCGATCACCTTCGGGCTGAAGCTGGCCATCTGGTACGAGGAGGCGGGACGCAATCTCCGGCGTCTCCAGGCCGCGGCCGAAGACCTGCGCGTGGGGAAGACCTCGGGCGCGGTGGGGACGTTCGCGCACATCGGCCCGGAAGTGGAGGAGCGAATCTGCGCGCGGCTGAATCTGCGGCCGGCGGCGGCGGCCTCGCAGGTAATCCAGCGCGACCGTCACGCCAGCTTCGTGGCCACGCTGGTGCTGGTGACCGCGCTGTGCGAGAAGATCGCGCTCGAAGTGCGGCACCTGCAACGGACCGAGGTGCGCGAGGCCGAGGAGTACTTCGCGCGCGGGCAGAAGGGCAGCTCGGCCATGCCGCACAAGCGCAACCCGGTGACCTCGGAGCAGATCTGCGGCCTGGCGCGGGTGGTGCGGGCCAACGCGCAGGCGGCCTTCGAGGATATCGCGTTGTGGCACGAGCGGGACATCTCGCACTCCTCGGTGGAGCGGGTGATCCTGCCGGATTCCACCATCCTGACGGATTACCTGCTGGACAAGACCACGCAGCTTGTGGACAAGCTGATGGTCTATCCCGAGCGCATGCGCCGCAACCTGGAGTTGACGCGCGGCCTGATATATTCCGGCCAGTTGCTGCTGGACCTGGCGGCCGCGGGGATGCTGCGCGAACAGGCCTACCGCATTGTGCAGGGGCACGCGATGCGCGCCTGGGAGGAAGAAGGCGATTTCCGCGCGGCCATCGAGGCGGACCCGGAAATCCGCGCGGTGCTGAAGCCGGAGCAGATGGGCGAGGCATTCTCGTTGGAACGTCAACTGCGAAATGTAGACAAGATCTTCGCGCGGGTGTTCGGGGAGTGAGCGAAACCCCAATTCCACAGGCTTCGCGCGGCGCCGCAGAATTTACCCTCTTCGAAAGGTCCCCAAGAAGGGCAATTATTTACTTGACAAAATACGATAAGGGTAGAGCGAGAACCAAAAGGAGTGACTTTCTCATGGTTTTCGGATCTCGATACTCCGCTTCCTTCTTCAAGGATGCAAGTCTCGGGCGTTGGGTGACACCGTCACGTTTTCGAGATTTTTGCATCTTGGTGAATGAAGGCGGTTCTTTATGGAAGTGGAGATCCTACATCTAGGTGAAGTGAAGTTTGAGGCGATCGCGCGCGGCCACCGCGTGATCTGCGACCAGCCGACCACTAATGGCGGCTTCGACAGCGGAATGACGCCCCCGGAGTTTCTATTGGTATCGCTTGGGGCGTGCGCGGGACATTACGCGGCACAATACCTCAAAGCGAGGTCCCTGCCCGCCGATGGACTGAGAATCAAGGTGACGGCGGAAAAAGCGACCCAGCCGGCGAGAATTGGACGCTTTCAAGTCACCGTCACCACGCCCGAGTTGAACCCGAAGGACCAGGCGGGCATTCTCCGGGCCGTAAAATCGTGCCTGATCCACGCCACGCTGCTGAATGAGCCGGACGTCGATATCGTTCTGGCTTCGAGTAGCTCGGCCGGCAGTGGCAGCCGGGCCGTCTCCCAGTGCGCCGAGTGAGCCCACGGTTGGATCAGTGGGTAATGCTCGCCTGCAAACGCAGCTACCGCGGCGCATATCCCATTCCGGACAAGCTCCAAACAAGAACAGTGAGGACCACCATCGTGAGCGCAAGGTACAACCTGTCGCGCTCGACCGCAAATGCGATCACGGAGAACGCGACTCTCGCGATCGGCGTGGCAATCAGCAACAGCAATCCGAACTGAATCACGCTGCGCGGTTGCCGGCAGAGAACACCCTTCCACACGCCCGCCACACTCCTCAGTTCCTGGGGCTCGCCATGAAACGTCTTGTAGTCTGGGGTTAGCATGCCGAACCGGGCGAGGTACAAGACGCCTCCGGCAAACACCACTGACGCGGCCGTGATTACTCCAGTTCGAAGCAAAACGCCGATGATACGGTCCACCTGTTCTTCATTCCGTTGCATGAGTCATATTTTCCCACCCAGCCCGCTGTAGATCATTTCCACGGCAAGAACTCCCACCACCACACCAAAGACGATCCTCAGAACGCGGGTCCTGGTTCCGGAAAGGTGTCGAGCGCCTAAGAGGGAACCGACCGAGACTCCAAGCATCACGGGCATCGCCAGCACTGGGTCAATGTAGCCCCGGTGCAAATAGACTCCGGCGCTAGCGGCGGCCGTCACCCCAATCATGAAATTGCTGGTGCTGGTCGAGACTTTGAAGGGAATTCGCATGGCGTGATCCATGGCGAGCACTTTGAATGCGCCGGACCCAATTCCCAGAAGGCCGGACAGCGCGCCGGCTCCCACCATCAGGCCGAATCCGGTCTTGACGCACTGCACCCGGTAGGGCTGCCAGCCGTGCGGAGTCGGATAAGTGGAGTCCAATTGCAACTGTTGCGCCAGCGGATCGGTGGGAGCGCCTGCGTGCGCCTTCGGCTTTGGCCCGGTGGAAAGGAAGGCGGAGTACAGCAGCACCAAGCCGAGGATCACGCCGAGAGCCGAAGTGGGAATCCTCGTCGCCAAGAAGGCTCCGGCGATTGCGCCCAGGGTAGTGGCAATCTCCAGAAACATCCCGAGCCGGATATTCGAGAAGCCTTCTTTCAGAAAGGCCGAGGCGGCTCCGGACGATGTTGCGATCACCGAAACCAGAGTGGCGCCGATGGCGTAACGGATGTCGACGCCAAAAAGCAGCGTCAGCACCGGGGTGATGACGACGCCCCCGCCGAGGCCTGTCAAAGCGCCCAGGAATCCGGCTGCGGCGCCAAAGGCACCAACAACCAGGCTGAATTCAAGCGAGTTCAAGTTGTTTCCCTTTTCTGTCAGACATGCAGCCGGCGCTACCCAACCCGGAAGCCCTCCACCAGTATCTCGAAATCCATAATGCGCAAGAAACAGGCCAGCAGCAGGACCTGTGTCTCCGGCGAATCTGCAGCCCCGCAGCAGACCTAGACCTTGCCCCCCTGCGCCAGCGGGCCGGCCTCTTGCGACAAGCGCACGGACGACTTCTGTTCCGCGTGACGGAAGCACCATTTGTCGCCCCAGACACTTGCCTTCCTCCAGCGGTAGCGCACTCCCGAACTGCAGGACAACACGCCCCCGCCGGTCAGGCATGGAATATACTCAGCCACTAACTCCTGAGAGTCGTCCCGGCGCAACGTGACGCGCGGGTGGAGCCTGGTGCTGTAGAGGAATGCCTATCTCTGTCCCCCGATCTCTCCGATAGATGCTGCCGGCTCCTCGTGAAACGCCAGCCGGCCTATTTCCACTCCCGCGTCCAACAAGAGGAAAGGCTGGCCCTCCTGCTCGGGATATAACTTCTTCTAAGAGAACCGCCATGACATCTGCGTCCGGAGCCAAAATCCGCGATCTGGTGTCTTGAGGTTCTGCCACGCGATCTGGTCGGCGAGGCCGTGATGGTCGTGAATGTTCGGGTAGAGCTGATCGAAGGTTCCATGCACGCCGTCCTTAGGATTTCGGTCTCCGGAAGCGAAGGCCGAAAGTTTGGGTTTCATGTGAGCACCTCGACCCGCGCCGGCGGCGCGGGCGAAAGCAGCGGCTCTTCGCGAATGGAGAGCGCAATCTTGTACAGCACCGTCAGGATCAGCGATCCGACCGCCCAGATCGCCAGCGATATGAGGGCTTCCGGCAGGGACGGAGTGTATTCGGTGACCGCGCCAAGCGGCGAAGGGACGAAGGCGGCAACGATCAGCCCGATGCCCTTATCGATCCAGAGGGAGAGAAAAACCATGGCACAGGCCAGGGCGAGCAAGCATTCGTTGTGGCGATACCGCGGCACCAGCAGCAACACCAGCGAAGCGGCGGCCAGAATCATGGAAGTCCACATCCACGGCGCCAACCCGGCGTGACCATCCAGGCCCAGGAACATGTACCGCAGCGATTCCGTGTGTTCGGGAATCTGACTATAAAATGCCGTGAAGAACTCCATCAGGACGAGGAACACATTGATCACCATGGCGTACGTGACGATGACCGCGAGCTTCTGAATGGCCTCGCGGCCGGGGGCAAACCGGGTAAGCCGTGCAATGAGAAGGCACAGCAGGATCAGCAACGCGGGGCCGGAAGCGAAAGCCGATGCCAAAAAGCGCGGGGCCAGAATGGCGGTGAGCCAAAGCGACCGGCCGGGAAGTCCGCTGTACAGGAAAGCGGTGACCGTGTGGATGCTGACGGCCCAGGGGATGGAGAGGATGATGACCGGCTTGATCCAGCGCGGCGGCGCCACACCCTCGCATTCGGCGCGCAGCGTCACCAGGGCGATGACGGCGTTCAACGCCAGGTAGCCGCCGAGCGAGATCATGTCCCAAAACATCATGGAGTGTGGGGTGGGATAGAGCAGCACGTTGAACACGCGCGCAGGCTGTCCCATATCCACGAGGATGAAGAGCATGCACATGATGACGGCGGCGATTGCCAGAAATTCGCCGAGTATGGCTATGCGCGCGAACGCCTTGAAGTTGTGCAGGTAGTACGGGAGGACGACCATCACGGCGGACGCCGCCACTCCCACCAGAAATGTGAACTGCGCGATATACAGCCCCCACGTGACATCCCGGCTGAGGCCCGTAATGACCAGACCGAGGCTCAGTTGCCGCAGGTAGCAGGCGAAGCCGATCCCCATGACGATCGCCAGGCCGCAGATCCAGAGCCAGTATCTTCGGCTGCCAGCAACTGCCTTTTCAAACATGAACATGGCGGGTCCTCACACGATATAAAAGACGTTGGGGCCCGTCCCTAGCTCGGGCTTTCGCCGGATATGGCGCCGCGCAGCCAGCAACTCGCGGATCGGCGAATGGGGATCGGCCAGGTTGCCGAAGACCAACGCCTTCCCGGAGCATGCCTCGACGCACGCCGGCGGGCGGGGGTGCCCTCCGGGCCCCACCAGGCGCTCTGTGCAGAACGTGCACTTCTCCACCACGCCCTTGGTGCGCGTCGGGAATTCGGGATTGGGATTGTGTATGTACGGGCGCGGGTCCATCCAGTTGAAGCTGCGCGAGCCATAGGGGCACGCCGCCATGCAGTAACGGCAGCCGATACAGCGGTGCCAATCCATGGCGACAATTCCGTCTTCCCGTTTCCAGGTAGCCTGAGTGGGGCACACACGCACACAAGGGGGATTCTCACAATGATTGCAGAGCACCATCGCCGGCGCCGCGCGCAGAGAATAATACTCGTCCAACTGCTCCTGGAAAGCGTGATCGAGGGAGTCCTTCCAGATCCAGCGGACCTCGTGGCTGCGGTCGGGGATGGACGGCACATTATGGGCCTGGTGGCACGCGACAATGCACTTGGTGCAGTTCTCCTGCTTGAGGCACTTGGCCACGTCGATGGCCATGGCCCAGCGCGTGCCGGTGATGGCGCCGATGGCTCTTTGTGCCGCGGCGGCGAGACAAGAAAGACCGCTCATGCGCAAAAAGGCTTTCCTGGAGATGGTCATCTTGCGCTCCTTAGCACCGGCTTGGAATCGAGATGGCAGTTCCAGCACGGCGGCGAGACGGCCGCGTAGTTGTGGCAGCGGTCGCAGAAATCGGCTTTGGCGCCGTGGCATTGTTCGAGGCAGGTCGGCGTCAGGCTCATGTTGTAATGCTTGCCATCGAGGGCAGTGAAGTCCCGGCCGCCGGCGCGGACGACCCTCTCGCGCCAGTCTATGAGAAGGCTCATGTGGGAGCTTCTCATGTACTCCAGCGGAGCCACGCACTGCTTTTCGCGCGCCGGGAGCCGGAGATCCGGCCCCTTGGCGGTCACGTGGGTAGAGAGGTTGTGCCAGGCCGGAAAGGTGACCAGCCCCAGGAAAACGGCTAAGCCGGAGTAAATCAGGGCGCGGTCACGCATGGGCCGCCTCCTTCACCGTGATCGGCTCGCCGCGCAGGTCGGTGGAGCGCTCCTTTTCGCCGTGCATGACGAGGGCGTTTCCTACCAGTTCGTGAATGCCGGCTACTTCCACGCCCGGCACCCAGTATTCAAGCAATGGCGGCAGCGTGGCCTTGTCGATGGCGCAGATGCAAGTCAAAAGGTTCACGCCGTATTTTTCCTTGACGTATTTGACGGCGTTGGCGCGCGGCAGGCCGCCGCGCATGCGCATTTCAAAATTCTCGTCCGTGCCCAGCCCCGAGCCGCTGCCGCAACAGAAAGTCTGCTCGCGGATGGTGTTTTCGGGCATTTCGTGAAACTGGTTGCAGACGTTGCGGAGGATATAGCGCGGCTCTTCAAGCAGGCCCATGGCCCGCGCCGGATTGCAGGAATCGTGGAACGTCACGTTCCAGCGACTATTGCGCGAGGGGTCCAGGCGGAGCTTGCCGTTATGAATCAGGTCCGCGGTGAACTCGCAGATGTGGACCATTTTGGTGGAGCGGGCGTTTTCAAAGCGCGTGCCCGTGGCCGGCGAAACTGGTTCCTCCAAAAAGTCGGCCGGGCCGTTCATGGTGTCCATGTACTGATGGAGCACGCGCCACATGTGGCCGCATTCGCCGCCGAGAATCCACTTCACTTTGAGGCGTTTGGCTTCGGCGTAGACCTTGGCGTTGAGCCGTTTGATCATTTCGTGCGAATTGAACAACCCGAAATTTCCGCCCTCCGAGGCATAGGCGCTGAACGTGTAGTCCAGGCCGATCTCGTGCAGAAGCGCCAAATAGCCCAGAAACGTGTAATAGTGCGGCGTCCCGAAGTAGTCCGCCGAGGGCACAATGAACAGGATTTCGGCCCCCTTGCGATTGATGGAGGCGTCGACGCGGATGCCGGTCAACTCCTCCAGATCGTCGACGGCGAAATCGACGCTGTCCTTAAACCCGTGGGGCTGCACGCCGAGGTGGTTGCCGGTGCGAAAACAATTGGCAGCGGGTTCCAGGACCCAGTTGATGTTGCAGCCAATCAGGTTCAGCAGTTCGCGGACGATCATGGTGATCTCCGCGGTGTCGATTCCGTACGGGCAGAAGATTGAACAGCGGCGGCACTCGGTGCATTGGTGGAAGTAGTAGAACCACTCCTTGATTACGTCCTCGGTGAGGTCGCGAGCGCCAGCCAGACGGCCGAACAGGCGGCCACTGAGAGTGAAATAGCGCCGATATACGGAGCGGATCAACTCGGCGCGCAGGACGGGCATATTCTTGGGATCGCCCGACCCGATGTAGAAGTGGCACTTGTCCGTGCACGCGCCGCAGCGTACGCAGATGTCCATGAACAGGCGGAAGGAGCGGAACTTCCGGAGCCGGTCTCTCATTCCGTCCAGGATGATGCGTTTCCAATCCGGCGGCAATTTCCAATCGGCGTCGAACGGCTGCCATTCGCGCGGATTGGGCAGGCCCAGGTAATTGAGGTTCTTGGCCAGCGCGCTGTAGCAGAAGGTGCCTTTGCGGAACTCGACCGCCGGGTCCATCCAATCCCTGGGCGGGGGCTGGTACTGGATTTGTACGAGTTCTTCCAGTTTCGGGCTGGACATGGATTAGCGCCTTTCAACCGGTAATCCGGCCGCCTCGATCTTCTCCCGGAACTCGTCCTCCCACTCTTCGTAGGTGTGGACCTTGACCGGATAGTTCCACGGGTTCACGTGCCGTTTCATCCGGCTGTTGTTGGCCAAGTTGCGCGTGGGGCTGAGAAAGATACCGCCCATGTGCATCAGCTTGCTGAACGGCAAGTAGGCGGCGAGGGTGCTGACCAATGCGAGATGCGCGAAAAACCATGGGCTCAAGTTCTTCGGCAAGGATGGCGAGAGGATGGTCAGAGAAAGCGCCAGTTGTTTCACGGCCACGACGTCGACTCTGGCGAAGTAGCGCATCCAGACCCCTGAGATCGCGATTCCCAGCAGAAGGAACAGTGCGAAGTAGTCGGTGAACAGTGAGATGAAGCGGAGTTGGGGTTCGCGGAACCGCCGCTGCAACAGGTAGAGCAACGCGGCGAGCATCACGATGTCGGTGGCGTAGAGCACCGGCGCGCCGACCTGGAAGAAACCATCGACGCTTTCCAGGAACAAAGCCGGTTTGGGTACCGGCTCCACCAGGAACCGTAAATGACGGAGCAGCACGATGAGCAGCGACCAATGAAACGCCAGCGCGCCCAGCCAGAGCCACTTGGCCTCGCCGTAGATCAGCTTGGGACCCTCCTGGAGCCGCGAGCGCGTGTTGCGGAACAGGCTGCGAAACATAAGGACCTCAAGACCCATCCGGGCGATCACGCCGGGCGTTGAATACGGGCTCTCGAGCCAGCCAGCCTTTATCCATGGCAGTGACTTCTGCTGGCCGCACACCGTGACGATGCGGAACGGCACGGGCGAAAGCGACCAGCGGATCATCCGCCAGCTCAGGCCGATCAGGAGAATCGCCAATGCGCCGTAGGGGAGGACGATGGCGATGAACGGCTTGATCCCGTCCACCCGGCTCGCCGCGCCCGCGAGCAGCGCAATTCCAATCACGGCGATCAACGCGGCAAAGGCCTTTCTCAAGTTCCACCTCGCTCCTGCCAGTCCGGCTCCTCACCAAGCATCAGCCTGCGTTCCAGAACAAAGACGCGGCGGCGGGCCTCGTTGGCCTTCGCCTGGTAAGTTCTCTCCCGGTATTTCACGTAAAGGTCGAAGGCCAGCAGAGCCAAGTCGTCGATGCGGCCGTCCAGAAGTTTTCTATCTGCTCCGGAGACCTGATGATGCAGGATATCCTTGAGTTGGAACAAAAACTCCAGCGCCCCGCTCGGCGGGAGGTCCTGGATAGCCCGGATTTGCATGATGGAGTCGAGAGCCCCGTCAAGACGGCTTCTGTCCATACCGAGGAGCAGTTCGTCGAGCAAAATGCCGAGTGCCCCGCGAATCGTACTGCCCACCGGGTTGCGAAACGGGTCGCGCTCGGTGGCCAGGAACTCCGCGCTCTGAGACGGATACGAGCGCAGCACGCGCCGCAGCCAGAGTTCGGCGATGTCTTCTTTGGATCTATGCGCCGCCACTTGCGCCCCCTTGTCTACACGCAGCCGGTGGGCTTGGGAAGACCGGCAAGCTTGCAGGCCCCCTTGGCTGGGCCAGACGGGAACATTTGATAGATTTCGTTCAGCTTGAATCCCGTCTCCTTGCACAGCTTCCGGATCATGGGAGCGATGCCGAACTGGAGATAGTAGTTTCTCAGGTAGTTGATGACCTTCCAGTGGTTCTCGGTGAGCTCCGTTACTCCTTCGGTGTTCGCGAAATCGCAGGCGACCTCCTGGTTCCAGATCTCCGGCTCCTGCAGGAAACCGTCTTCATCGACCTCGTATTTCTTGCCGTTCACTTCAAATATGGGCACTCTCAGTACCTCCCGATTCGCTAATTCATCTCGATATAACCGCAGGGGCAGGCATCGGCGCACTTCTTGCAGCCGTTGCACAGCTCCATCTTCACTTTGTAATGTTCTCCCTTGGGCAGCTTGGCGAAACAGTTGTTGGTACAGTACATCCAGCAGGTCTCGCAGTCCATGCACATCCCGCAGGACATGCACCGTTTGGCCTCGTCGAGCGCCCCTGCTTCGGCCAGTCCCAACTGGACCTCGGTGTCGGGGGAACGCTGCTGTACCGGCACGTGCGTGCGCTCGTGACGCTCAGCCGGCTTGTACCAATCGAGTTTCACGCGGTCCGGGCCGATGCAGGGCGCCGGAACCGGCCGGTCGATGGTCTTACCGTTGATCCAGGCGTCGATGGCTTCGGCGGCGAAGCGGCCCTGGGCGATGGCGGTGGTCACCAGCCCCAACTGCACTCCGTCGCCGCCGGCGAAGACGCCTTCCATCTCGGGAACGGCGGCGTTCTGCGTCTCGATCCACTGCGCTCCGTTGCGGACGACGTCGAGGCCATTCAAATTCGGTTGCTGGCTGATGGCGGCGATGATCGTCGTCGCCTCCAGGTCGAATTCGGACCCGGCGCGCGGTACCGGCCTCGGCCGGCCGGAAGCGTCCGGCGCACCGAGGTCCATCGAGATGCAACGGAGGCCTACCGCCTGGCCGCTCTGCCGGAGGACCTCGACCGGGGCCGTAAGAAAGCGGATGTCTACGCCCTCTTCCAGCGCACCGTCGATCTCCGGTTTGATGGCTGGCATCTCCGAACGGGACCGGTGGTACAGAATGGTGACATCGGCCCCCAGGCGTTTGCCGACGCGGGCGGAATCGATGGCGGTGTCGCCGCCGCCGATCACCAGCACCTTGCCGCCGACACGAACCTCTTCGCCGCTGTTTGCGCGGTTCAGAAACTCTGTCCCGGTGTAGACATTTGGCGCGTCCTCCCCGGGAATCCGTAACTCGATTCCGCGGTGGGCGCCGATGCCCACAAATACGGCCTTGTACTCGCCGCGCAATTGGCTCAGTGACACGTTTGACCCAATGACCGCGTTACATTGCAACACCACGCCGAGATCCAGGATGCGTTGGATCTCGGCATCCAGGACGTCACGGGGCAGGCGGTACTTGGGGATTCCGTAGCGCAGCATCCCGCCCGGCCGGCTGAATGCTTCGAAAACGGTTACCGGATACCCACGGCGTGCGAGTTGGTAGGCACAGGAAAGCCCGGCCGGCCCCGCGCCGATGACGGCGATGGCTTCCGTGTGTTTTCCACTGGTGAGCCGCGGAAGCTTCAGCCCGTGGGCAATTCCGAAATCGCCGATGAACTGTTCCAGGGCATTGATGGCCACGGCGCCGTCCTTCAAGCGCCGGTTGCAGGCGTCCTCGCAGGGGTAGGGGCACACCCGGCCGCAGACGGCGGGAAACGGATTGCGGTCCGTGATAATGTGCCATGCGATGCGATAGGCTTCTTCGTTGGTGCGGCCGTACGCTTCGGCTTGCGCGATGGTGGTGAGCCAACCCCGGATATCGGCGCCACTGGGACAGCCGCCGCTGCAAGGCGGCGCCTTGGCCACGTACGCAGGCCGCAGCGGGCTGATCTCCGCTCCGGCCGCCGCAGCCGCCTTAATCACCGGTTTCTTGACTTCCTTGAAGAGCGGCATGGCCTTCGTCAGAATCGAATGTGCGTCGAGCGCGCGTAAGTCAGGCCCGCATTCTTGAAATCGTCAATGTGGTAGCGGGTAAATTCGATGCCGGTCAACTGGAAGAATCGCGGCCAGCCAATGCGCTCGATCCACTCACCCACGCGTTCGAACTTCCGGGCGTGGGATGCGTAGACGTCCACGATGTTCACGACGGCGTCTACAACTTCCGGCCAGCGCGGCGGGTTGTTGGGCAGGAAGGGGATGGCCAGCTTGGTGAACTTCGGCGCGGTGCGCGCGTTACTCACTTTGCCGCCCACCCAGATGGAGATCCCGTCGTTTTCGGGATCGTTAAGCGGCATGGCGGGGCAGACGGTGTAGCAGTTGCCGCAATACATACACTGCTCTTCTATGACTGCCACGGACTGCTTGCCGTCCACCGTGGCGGGCCGGATGGCGCCCGTCGGGCACGATGCAATCAGAGTCGGCACCTCACATACTTTGGGCAGGATGTCGTGACGGACCTTGGGCGGCTTGCGGTGAATGCCCAGCACGGCGATGTCCGAACAGTGCACCGCTCCGCACATGTTCAGGCAGCAGGCCACCGCGATCCGCAGCTTGGCCGGCAGGTTCTCCTCCACGAAGTGCGGATAGAGTGCGTCCATCATGCACTTCACCAAGCCGGAAGCGTCGGTGGCGGAGGAATGGCAATGAACCCAACCCTGAGTGTGAACGATATTGCTGATGCTGTTGTTCGTTCCGCCCACGGGGTAGCCCGCCTTTTGCAGATCCTGTTTGAGGGGCTCGATATTGGCTTGGTCCTCAAGCAGAAACTCCACATTGTTGCGGCTGGTGAAGCGGAGATAGCCGCCGCAATACTTGTCGGCCAGGTCGGCGAACAGGCGGATGGTATGCACGCTCAGCAGGCGCGGCGACCCGGCCCGCACGGTATAGAGCCTCTCGCCGGATTCAGCGACGTGGCAAAGCACTCCGGGAGCGAGGCTCTCGTGGAACTTCCACTGCCCGTAGTTTCTCCTGACGACCGGCGGCAAGAACTTCTCGTAGTTTGGCGGGCCGATGTCCGTGATTCGTTTCGGTTTCGGTGTCATCTCGCCTCCTCGCTGGTTTCCTTTTTGTTTTGGAAATAGATGTAGGGATTGTCGCGCGGCGCCGAGATCATTTCCGGCGCCGGCTCGAGACCGATAGCGTCCAGAAAATTGGGCATGCCGACCCGCTGGATCAGTTCGCCCACTCTCTCGCGGTTCTTGCCGTACTCGTCCCAGAACTCCCACACGCGCTTGATCAGCTCTTTCATCGTGTCGATCAGTTCCGCCTCGGGGACGAAGGGTACCAGCACGGACGACAACAGGGCCCCTTGCACGATGGGGGCCTTGGAACCAATGAGAAGGGCCGCTCCGCGCTCTTTACCCGGACGCAGAGCCCTGGGCATCACATTGATGCAGTGCATACAGCGGACGCACTCGCTGTTCTCGATGGCCAGTTTCTCGCCTTCCCAACTCATGCAGCGGGTGGGGCAGCGGTCGCAGACATCCTTCTGGATGTCGAGACCGGCCCCGGCATATTCAGACACCGCCGCATTATCCTGTTGGATGTCGTCCTTCCAGATGCCGATCACCGAGAGGTCTGCCCGTGCCACAGCCGCGACACAGTCGTTGGGGCAGCCGGCGCACTTGATCTTGAACTTGTAGGGGAACGGGGGGCGGTGCATCTCGTCCTGATACGTCTGGGTTATGTCGTTGCACACCTTCAAGGTATCGTAACAAGCCCATTCGCAGCGCGCGGGACCGTCGCAGGCCGATGGAGTCCGCATGCACGATCCGGAGCCGCCGAGATCGAACCCGGCGGCGGTGAGTTCTGCGAAGGCCGGTTCCAGCTCGTCGGTTTTGGTGCCGAGGAAGATGATGTCCCCGGTCGAGCCGTGCATGTTGGTCAGGCCGGAGCCGTGACGCTCCCAGATGCCGCACAGGGTCCGCAGGGCGTCGCTGGTGTAGAACCAGCCGGAGGGCTGGTTGACACGCATGGTGTGGAAGTGCGCCACTTTCGGAAACTGCTCGGGGACGTCGCTGTATCGTCCGATGACGCCGCCCCCATAACCAAGCACGCCCACGATGCCGCCGTGCTTCCAGTGGCCCTTCTTCTCCTCGTAGGAGAGTTCGAGTTGCCCCAGCAGGTCGTCGCACATGGGGCTGACGCCGCTGGTCTTCTTGATCTCCGTCACGAAGCTTGGCCAGGGGCCCTTTTCCAGCTCGTCCAGCAGCTTCGTGTTCGGCTTTCCGTTTTCGGCCATATGTTCTCCTATCAACGTAAGTTTGATTTCCTGAAACTCCCCAGCGCCACCGTCCGGTACGCAAGGTGCGCGAACTTGGGGTAGGGCGCGTAGAGCAGCAAGCTAAAGATCAGCACGAGATGAACAAAGTAAACGGCGTACATCGCCTCGATATGCGCCAACCGGAGAAGCTCCGACGTTGCGCCAACTCGCTTCCTTTCGTGAAGTGGCACTGATAATCGTCGCCGTACTTACAGCCGACCATGATAACGCCGTCGATGCCGCGCGAGAGAGCGTCCGCGATCCACACGATATTGAGAGACCCCAGGCAGCGCAGCGGGATCACGCGAACGCTGGGATCGTACTGGCGCCGCTTCAAGCCGGCGAGATCCGGACGGCGGCTACGAGTTGATTTCGGCGGCATGTCCCAACCCGCCCGAAACTCCTTTTGAAAGATGGAACTCCCGCTGGCCGGATACCGCGTCGGCGGTTCTCTACCTGCCGGCCCCAGACCCGACGGAGCAACCAATGGGGTCACCATCCTCACGCCCAGCAGCCGGCCGCGCGCCTCGGCGGAGATCACGCATCCCTGCCGGGAGTTGTTTTGCCCGCGCGGCGGACCAGCCGGCCAACAATGGTAAAGCGCCCTAGCCGCGGCGTTTCCGGCATTTGCCGGGCGCAAATAGATATAATTGGTGGTTACCTTGGCGTCCAACCCCGAAGCTGAACCATGAGTATGCCCGCTTCTTTTGTAGACACGCCCATCGCCGCAGTCCGCGAATACTGGAATTCGCGCCCGTGCAATATCCGCCATTCCACCAAGCCGGTCGGAACTCGCGAATACTACGACGAGGTGGAGGCTCGCAAGTACTTCGTGGAACCGCATATCCCGCAATTTGCCGAATTTGAGCGCTGGAACGGGAAAAAGGTGCTGGAAATCGGGTGCGGTATCGGCACCGACACCATCAATTTCGCACGGGCCGGAGCGCAGGTCACGGCCGTCGATCTGACGGAAAGATCGCTCGAAGTCGCTCGCCAGCGCGCTAGAGTCTTCGGGTTGGAGCACAGGGTTCAGTTCATTCAGGCGGACGCCGAAAGACTCAGCGAAACCGTCCCCGTGGAGCCCTATGACTTGGTCTACTCATTCGGCGTGATTCACCATACGCCGAATCCCAGCCGCGTGCTCGATGAAATCCGCAAGTACGTCACCCCGGACAGCTCCGTCAAGATCATGGTCTACAACCGTTGGTCCTGGAAGGTACTGTGGATACTGTTCGCTTACGGGAAGGGCCGGTTTTGGAAGCTCGACCGGCTGATTGCGGAGTACTCGGAAGCGCAGACGGGCTGTCCAGTAACGTACAGTTACTCTCGCACCGAAGGCCGCCGGTGGTTTGAGGACCATGGCTTCCGTGTCACCGACGTCATGGTGGATCACATTTTCCCCTACGATATTGCGGAATACGTACAATACCGCTATAAAGTGGTCTGGTATTTCCGCTGGATGCCCAAGCCTCTGTTCCGCGCTCTCGAACGAGCCTTCGGCTGGCACCTTTGCCTGACAGCCAAGCTGAAATAATGTCCAGCACCGGTGAACCGTACCTTTCGGTCGTCGTCACCGCCCGCAATGACGACCACGGCGGCAACCTCCTCAGCCGCATGCAGGCTTTCGTAAATGGCTGGATTGGCCAGGCCAGACGCTACCAGGTCCCGTCTGAGCTGATCGTTGTGGAGTGGAATCCGCCTCCCGACCGCCCGCGCCTCTGGGAGGCGTTGCATTGGCCGGAGGACTTCGGCCCGTGCCAAGTCCGATTTATCGAAGTTCCGCCGGAACTGCACCGTCGCTACGCGCACGCCGAAGCGCTGGCGCTGTACCAGATGATCGCCAAGAATGCCGGCATTCGCAGGTCTCGCGGCCGCTTCGTGCTGGCCACCAACATCGATATTCTGTTCTCCAGCGAGTTGGCTGCTTTCTTCGCGGAACAGAGCCTCCAGCCCGGACGCATGTACCGCATCGATCGTCACGACGCCATGAGCCACATCCCGGTGGATGCTTCGGTGGAAGAACAATTGGCCTACTGCCGCACCCACCTGATCCGCATCAACACTCGCGAGGGCACGTTCAGCGTCTCACCCGATGGCCGGCCCTTGCCGGGCCCCGGCGATGTCGCCTCCACCGATTCTGGAATTCTATTTGGAAAGGGCTGGCTTCCGGTGGAACGCTACACCCGGCAGGAGCCTTTTCGCTGGGCGGGTCAGCGCGCCGAACTCCTGCTCGAAAACGTGCCGGAGCCGGTGTCCGCCTTGTTGGTCGATCTTGAACCAGGGCCAGGGACGGGCGGCGAACCGCTCGATCTCGAAGTGATTGGAGACGGACATCAGGCTTTGGCGCGCGTAACGGTCGCTCGCCGTAGCCGTCTCCGCTTGCCGTATGCTCCCTCCCTGCCCGCGCGGCTGGTGTTCCGCGTGCACGGCGCTGGCATGCCCACCAGCCGGGACCCACGAGTCCTGAACTTCCGCGCCTTTCGATTGGAGTGGGAGCGGCCCCGAAAAGGACGGGGCGCCACTCGGGCCAGCTTGCGGCCCATCCGCCGCGCGAATCGGCTCATGGGGGCCTGGCTCGCGCTGCAGCATGTCGTCGACCGGCTTGCCAAGGGCGGACGCCTGGTCACCTTGACTGTCCCGGTCGCGCCGCGCTTGCGGCGCGTTCTCAAGCAGTACATCGAATTCAGCGGTTTCGTCGGGCTGGCCCGCCACGCGTTGCCCTACCTCGCCCGGCGACGATCCTTTCAAGCCACTACGCCCCCTGGAGCCGATATTTTCCCCAAGGAGTCCGGCTTGCTCCCGGGGACCGGTTGGCGGCCTCTGGACGATTACCGCGGGGAAACTTTCCGCCTCGCCTCGAGCGGCGCTGAAGTGATCGTGTCGCCATCGGCGCCCGCTTCGAGCGAGATTGGCCTGCAAGTCGAGCCGTCCGCGGAACCGCCGCGCCCGCTCGATCTGCTGCTCGTCGATTCCAGCGGGCAAATCGTGGCACAGCAGCATCTGGCGTCGCTCAAGTTCCTTCGGTTTTCCATGCCCCACGCCCCAGGCCACACCCAGGTCTTTCGTCTGGAACTGCGCCAGGCCGGGGCGGAGTCTTCGGAAGCGGAGCCTCCGGAAGTCAAAGTGTTTTGGTGCGGCTGGAGGGACGCCGGCCGCGCCTCCGGCCCTTCGCTTTCGCAGCCCTGGGGAGCCGGTTGGCTTTGGGATGCGGCCACCGGCGCCATGACCGCATGTGGCTCCGCCGAACTGGTTGTGACGGCGTCCGCGCAAGGCGTCGGGCCGCTGTTCATGGATCTGGAAACCGCGGCCCCCGCTCAATTCGAAATTCGCGACATTGGCGGCCGCGTGCTGGCCGCCTTCACCGCCACTGGCCGCGCCGTGCGCCGGCTGGATCTGCCGCTGGCCGCGGGGCGCACCCACGTTCTGGAACTCACTGCCTCCGCCCCCTTTTGCGCGCACCGCTGCGATTGGACGGAAGCCCCACGTCCCATCGCCGTCCGGCCCGGCTCGGTGACTGGCGATTTCAATGTCCCGGTTTTTCTGCACACTAATGCCTGCGGCGATTTCACCCTCCTGGCCCGTGAGCATTGGTTCGATCTGCGCGGCTATCCGGAGTTCGACCTGTTCTCGATGAATCTCGATTCGGTCTTTTGCGCCACCGCGCATCACGGCGGGGCGCCCGAGACGATGCTGGAAGAACCCCTGCGCATTTACCACATCGAGCACGGCACTGGATCTGGCTGGACACCCGAAGGACAAGCCAAGCTCTTCGAGCGAATCGCCGCCAAGGGACTCTCCTTCGTGGACAACGAGGAAGTTCTGATGTGGACCGCGCAAATGTATCGGCTGAACGCACCCATGATCTTCAACCACCAGGACTGGGGACTCGATGGGCTCGATCTCAAGGAAACCGTGCTGCGATGATTTCCGTAATTCTCTACGGACGCAATGACTCGCACGGCTACAATCTCCACAAGCGTGCCGCCATCAGCCTGAACTGCATCGCCGAAGTGCTTTCCGATCCCGATGACGAGATTCTGTTCGTCGATTACAACACTCCGGACGATCTCCCCACCTACATCGAGGCGGTCTACGACACCCTGACTCCCGCGGCGAAATCGCGGCTGCGCGTGTTTCGCGTCCGGCCGCAACTTCACGCCCGCCTGGTGCAGCGAACCCATCTCGCGGCCCTGGAGCCCCACTCGCGAAACATCGCCATCCGGCGGTCGATTCCGCGAAACCGCTGGGTCCTTTTCACCAACACGGACATGATTTTCCTTCCGCGTGATGGCATTCCCGACTTGACCGCCGCCGTTCGCGACCTCCCCGACGGACTGTATATTCTGCCCCGATTCGAACTGCCCGAGCCATTGTGGGAGTCTTTTCCCCGAAGCGATCCGGCAGCCATCCTGCGAGCTTGCAGGCAACTCGGGCCTGCACTGCATGTGGATGAGATTACCCTCGCGCTCCCCGCCAATCGATTCGATCAACCGGGCGACTTTCAGCTTGTGCCGCGGCAGGCCATGTGGGATATCCATGGATTCGACGAACGCATGATCCACGGCTGGCACGCCGACTCCAACGTGTGCCAACGCCTGCACCTGTTTTACGGCAACCGCACCGAAAGTCTTGCTCACCGCCTGAAGGGTTACCACTGTGATCACACCCGCGTCGCGACCCTGGCGCATCGGTTGGGCATGAAAGTGGACAACGACCTTCAGCAATACGTGTTCGGCGTCACCGACCCGGTGGCCCGGCACCAAGCCGATACCTGGGGTGCGCCGGACGAACCCATCGAAGAAATAGATTTCGTGGACAGTCCGGCGGCTCGCTTCATCGGCGCCCTGGAACGAACCTTGGGCGAGCCTCAGCGCGAAGACACTTTCGCGGACAGCAACGAGGTGCGGAATTTCGTTTTCTACAACGAGCGGCACGTGCTGGCGCAACTCGCCGGCAACTTCACGGTCTACCCGCGCGACGCGCGTTTCGCATACGCCGGGAATAACCCGCGCATGTTGGCGCTGGTCACCCGGTGTGTCGCCGAGTTGGGATTCATCAAGCCGCTGCATTACGTGGCCGATTTGCTGTCGGCGGGTCCTGCCCCGGCAATTGCCAAACCCATAACCTCCGCGAATCTGCCGGCAGGCTGTTCGCTTGAGGAACTCCTGTTGACCAACTTCGAGGTGCCCCTCTTTGATTTCGGCCTCGACCAGACTGGACTGAACCTGGGCAAGATCGATAGGGTGACTGACTGGCCGAGAGATCTCCGTTACAGCCTGGGAGCAGTGGCTCGCTTCCTGGCGAGATGCGTCGAGCGCAGCGCCGCCCTTCGCACTGACATCCCGGAATTTGTCGTGATCAACGCCAATCACCACATTTTCCGCCGCTTTACCGACCAGTTTCTTCTAGCTTCCGATACCCCCTTCGCCACTCACGTTCGAAAAGGCCGGCCGCGAGTCGGTGACGACCGTCTCTATCGCTCGGCTAAGTGGAAGTACACCGAAGATGACATGCGTTCGTTTTTCGGGTATGACACCGAGGACTATTCCGTATCTCCCATAGCCGTGGGTGACACCATCGACTTTACTTCCGCGGGACGATCTACCTCCTTCAAGGATGGCCATTGGGGCCTCATGGATTTTACCGGAACCTGGATCGATGGCTGCCGCGCCGCACTCGTATTCGCGCCGCCTTCCGGCGCAGAAGACCTGCTCGTCTTTGTGCGTGTCAATGAGGTCTTCATCGGCCCGGAGGGCGACCCCATGCGTATCGAGGTTCTGCTCGATGGCGAGCCGCTCACTCACTGGACGCTCTTCTCGCGTTATGAGATTACGGTCTGCAAAGTCATAATGCCGGCCCGTTTGACGGCTGGTAAGACAGCTTGCCGGCTCGAGTTTCATGTGGAGAACCCGCAATCCACCCAGCGCGCCGCCAAGGCCCAGGGACAGCAGGTCATCGGCGAAGATCCGCGCGAGTTGGGCATCAAGATCCAGCGCGTTGAATTCGCCTCAAAAGACCGCCTGCTGTACTCCCTCGATAAGAAGCTTGATTTCACGGAAAACGGTGAAGGCGCCGATCATACGAATGAGTGCTGGGGCCCCCCCGACAGTTTCGGAGTGTGGACCTTGGGTCCCCAAGCGACCCTGACACTCTTGCCCGCCGAACCCGTCGAATCTCCGGTCGCCGCCATCTTTACGGTAAACGATGTTGCCGTCAACCAAGAGAATCCGAATCTGGATGTTGTGGTCGCCGTGAACGGACGGCAGGTGGCCAACTGGATACTCGGCCCCATTCGCGACACTGGTGAGCACCGGGTTCTCCTGCCCGCCGATGCCTGGCGCGCTCGGGAGCCTTTGATCGTTTCGTTCCACGTCAAAAGCCCGCGATCGCCCTTCGAATTGGGCTGGTCAACCTGGGATAAGAGACCGCTCGGTCTTCGCTTGAACCGGCTTCGGCTGGTCTCCGCCGGCCCCTCGAAATACCGGTTGGGCGACGTCATCGACCTTACCGACGGAGGGAATTCGATCGCCTTTGTCGGGGATCTCCTGGGGGTCGAGTGGGCTCTGCCCGACCCTTACGGCTCCTGGACGGTGGGAACCGAGGCCGCCCTGAAAGTGCTCTTCGAGGAGCCACCCGGCAAGGCTATCCCGGCTTCCTTCGTCATTTCCGATTGCATGGTTTCCAGGCGCGATTCGAAACTCCCCGTAGTGGTGAAGGCCAACGGCCGTGTTGCGGCCGAGTGGACGCTGGACAGCCGAAAGGTGCACACCCGTTCCGTCAACCTGCCGTCGGAAGTGTTCGGCGCCGCTCCAGAACTTACTTTGACCTTTGAAATTCCTGTGCCGCACTCGCCGGCCTCGTTCGGCTGGAGTGCCGACGATAGGCTGCTGGGATTGCGGTTGGCCCGTGTCGTGATCGGCCGAAGTGACATCGAAATCCCGGTATTCGAGAAACTCCCGCCCCGCCGTAGCATGTTCCGGCGGATTCTCGGGCTGCCGCGATTTGCCGTTCACGTCGCCCGCATCCTCATCAAGAGGTATCTCTGATGCCCGGGCCTCTCGCAGGTTTGCGCATCGTCGCCACGCTGCCCCCGCATGGGTGGTTCGGCGGCATCGATTATAACTTCGCCGTCGAAATGGCTGAGGAGTTACGCACGCTGGGCGCCGCGGTCTTCGATCTGGATGTCGCCGGCTTCACCAGCGACAACGATCTTTACGTTCACCATGCCATCGAGGCGCTGAAGCTTTTTCGTCCCGATGTGGCCATCTCGCTGCCCAACGCTCTGTACGCTCTCATCTGCGCCACGAAGGGTTGGAACGTGTTTAAGGACATTCTCCAGATTCCCACGCTGATGTTGTGGGACCATGGACTCCTGCAACTCCCGCGCCAGATTCTGAGTCACTGGCCCAATACCCCGGCGGAGGCCATGGGTGGTTGCGTCCGCCGGCTCCGGAAAGCCCTCAATCATTCGCTCTACCTGCACTATTCGCCCGACCGCGGGCATATCGCCGCGTTGGACAAGCTGGGAATAATCAAGAGCAGCGATGTTCGCTTCTTCCTTCAGCCGGCGTATCCGAATTTTGTGCGCCACAGTTGTCGCACCTCTCCCCCCACCGCGTTTCACACGCGCATGTCCTTCGCCGGCAATGTCTATCTGCAGGCCGCGCGGGACTTGCCGTTTCGCCATCAGCCGGTCCTGGCCGGCATCGAGTCGCGAGTGCTGGCCGCCAAGAAGAGCCGGCTCACGGAGTGCCTTTGGGACCTCATCATGGCCGAGATCGACGCCCTTGATAAGCACGCCCGCAAGGAATTCCGCCTGGATGCGAATTCCACCTTCTTCTGGAATTTCATGCACGAGGAAATCGAGTTGGTCGGCAACACCGACGTCCGCCTTTCCGTGCTCACCGGCCTCCAGCGCGAATACGAGTTCTTTGGCAATTTTGTGGAGCCGAAGAGCGTTTCAACCCTTCGCGACCAGTACCGCATCCGCTTTCGCAAGTGCCTGGATTATTTTACGGAGCTGCCGCTGCTGTTCATGAACAGCGACCTGATTGTGGATGTGGTCAATCTGGGCTACAACACCGGCATTTCGCCCAAGGTGATGGGTTGCTTTGCGTGCGGCGGGCTGATGCTGTTCGATTACAAAGACGATTTCCTTCAAAGCATGGGCGAGATCGGCAACCAGGTGATGTACCGCAGCGTGGATCATCTCAACTCCCTGGTGGAAGAGTTCCTCGGTAATCCGCGCAAGCGCCGCGATGTCTCACGCTATATCCAGCACCGTGTATGCACGGAATTCAACTTCGGCGCATTGAGCCGAAAGATCCTGATTGAAGAACCGGCGTGGAGGCGCTGAATGCGCGTCCCACGCGCTCCAAACTCCTGCGGCTGGCGCCAGGCTGCTAAGGAGCAGCCGGAAGGCGGTCAGGCGGCGGGTCGACTTCGATCGCCGAAAGTTTTTCCACCAGGAACGAGGCCGCCCCAGCGCCGAAATTGTTATTGTTCGCGACCCGCAGGAGCACCGTCTCACCGCGCTTCAGATCCAGCCAGAAGCACAGTTCTCGGACGTTGCCCGCGCGGTGCCCTACGGCATCGGCGGCAAGATATCGGGAGTCGTCGGACGGACGCGCCCCGAAACAAAACTGTCCCGATCTGTGGCTGTATTGGAGCGCAAAACGGTAGCGTCCGGTAGCGGGCGCGACTAGCGGCGGATAGCTCATCGCAAAGGCATACGCACGCCGGGGGGTCCGTACCGCGATTCCTCCGGCAGTGAAATGCATGGTGCCGTTATCGGTTCGGTGCTGCCAACGGAGCCAGCGTTCTGGCGGAAATGCGACCGGCGCAGTGGAGTTCTCCACTATCTGTAGGGAGGCCTTGCCGGTCGAATCAAAGACCGGGCGGAGGGAGTGGCGGAGCGAGGAATCGGCTTCGACCCTGATCATGGCAACGGTGTAGGGGCGGTCGCTCCGCTGAAAGCGATCGACCTCCTCTACTACCGGCATCATTCCAAATGCGCGCCAGCAGTCCCGAAGAACGCCGCTGGCCGTTTCCGGCACGCGCTCGTCGCGGGAGGAAACCACCACCAGGGCGCCGGTTTCGAGCTTCACATCACATCCGTACTGCGGAAATGCGGTCCCCAGCCGGCTGAACTCGGCGATATAGCTGGCGTTCAGCGCAAAGTAGTCGGGGCTGTCGGGATCGCTCTCGTTGAACCAAAACCACACGGCGCCGCCATGGCGAACGCTTTCAATTCGCTCCCTGGCGTGCATGACCCTTTCGTATTCCGCGCGTGTCCCATGCAGATGGACCGCCTCGGTGGCGCCGCCCGCCGTGAGAACCGCGAAACCTGCCATAGCCAGCAGCGGCCCCGTCTGGCGCCGGCGCAACACAAGGGCCATGGCCAAAGCGCCGGCGCCTGCCAAGACCGTTTCCCGTTCGGGGAGCGGCCGTTGCTCTGCGTGATACCAGATCGCTCCGAAAACCACGGCCGACGCGCAGCACGTCAGCATAAACATTCGGGAGGTCATTGCCTCGGCCGCCGGCCAGAATGAGGTGCCAATCACGAGAAATATGAAAGGAAGCAGATGGCTGGCGTAAAAGTACTGGCCCAGCACCGCGATGCCGCGGTGCTGCAGGTATGCCATGAACGCTATCGCCAGAAATAGCAGCCCTGAGAACAGCAAGCCGGCTGCGTTGTGCCTGACCGCTCCTTTTTTCAGTCGCGATGGAAGGAGAAGAACAGCCGTGATTCCCGCCACCACACCGAACCACAACCACGGTCCCAACCCCCCGTTCTCCCATATGCTCGCAGGCCAGCGCCAATGCGCCGCATAACCACGCGCCATCTCGATCGCGGGACGCAAAAACCAGAGGCTGCCATCCAGCAGGTAGTTGACGCCGCAGAAGGCCACCGTTATGATTCCGAATCCTGCGCCCGACCAAACACACACCGCCGGCAGTGAGCGGATCATCGGTGTCCGGTGCCACGCCCAGACTAGCGCGACGTAGCAAAAAGGCAGCAGCGGCGCGACCGTAATCCAGGAAAGATTCGAATACAGCATCCCTGCCAGCGCCATGCCCGCCAAGAGCAGACTTGCCCTTCGAACCGGCTTGCGCGCGGACCGGATCAGCAACGCCAGAGCCAGCAGGCAATACGCAATGCCTGGCCCGTCCACATAATCCCACCCGGTCGCGGCCCACAGCCAAGGGTGCAGAGAAAAGACCATCACCGTCAGGAAGGCGCCGCGCACGCCAGCGGTGACCCGGAGAATCGAAAACAGGGACAGCACGGCAATCGAGTGAACCGTCAGATGCAGGATGGCGTTGGCGGCGACTGGAGAGAAAAGTGCGTGGACCAGGTAACCCGGCAGTATCCAGGAGTACCGGCTCCCGGCGTGGAAGTTGGGGAACAGGTCACGCTTGAATTCCGCCAGGTCCTTAAAATACCCCAAATAGAACCATGAATCGGTATGCAACGGCGGCGAATACAGCACATTGTCCCGGTGCCAGAGGACCAGTAACGGAAGCAGAAAAACCGCAACCACGTACACGCCGCTCCGAAGCGAGGCGGTCTGGGTCGCGGAGTTCGGGGACATCACTATCAGCCCTTCGCCTGAACCGTCGTTTCCGCAAGCGTCGTGTCGGCCAGGCCCCAGTCTCTCAGAGTGAAGATCATCGGCGCATTGAACCGGCGCATGCGATCGATCCATTCCGTCGCGGTGGCGAATTGGATTTCCGTTACGCCCTTGGCTTCGATGCGGGCGGCGCGCTCTTCCTCGCCTTCCGGACTCCAGCCGGCGGCCGAAAGGTGTTCCGTGTGGTACACGCGCATCGGTTCGTGCAAAACCACTTCGCCGATTCCGGCATGGTGCGCTGCGTAGCACAACAGTAAGTCGATGTTCATGGGCCAGATCGGAAATTCGGGGTACGCACGAAGGGCGAACCAATCCTCACGCGAAAGCAGGGTGAAATCGCCACACGCGCTTATGTGCAGGTATGCCGCGTTGGCAATGTGAGCGGCTCCTGCGGTGGGCGCTTGTGGATAGATGGTCCAGTCGACCGGCGGTTGCGTGTCCAAGACTTCTAATAACCAGTTGACATCGGATGATTCAGGCTGGCTTCTGTCTTCAGGCCCGTCTGACAGCTTGAAACCGAGGTTGAGTGAGAGAAGGTATTCAGCCTCGTCCCGATTCCCAGACACCGCAGGGAGGCGGTCCCCTGCCTGGAACACGACCTTCCCGGCCGGATCGGTCAGGTTGATTTCGAATGTCTGCAGGCTTGAGTCCGGTCCCGGCCGGATCGCGAGTTGAACCGCGCGCGGCTCGGCGGAACGCACCAGGACAGTCGATTCCCGCACAGGCTGAGTTCCCCGTGCGAGCGATACTCCCGCCAGCCACTTTGGCAGAATCTCCCATTTCAATCCGAATACACGGAGCATCAAAAACCGCGGAGTTCGAGCCAGCGGCAGTTTGCGGCCCTGAAGCCGGAGACGGAGTGTGCCGGAAGACAAATGATCCGGAATATGCAGCCGCAGTTTGCACGCTCCGTCAACTCGCGCGGACGCCAGCACACGGCCCGCCGGGGAAATCACCTCAACCACCAGCGGCCCCCCCCCGGCACTGGGGCCCACCTCCGCGTCAATCAGCAGCCGGGGTGCGGCTTCCGGTGGCCGCTCAAAAACAATCTCCGCCTCGGGCTCCACCCAGCGGTACGGCCGCCGGCCCGATTTCTCGATTGCGTGCCAGCCCCTTCCGAGCCACATACCCTCCCCCGGCCCCACTATATCTTCATCCTCGAGAACACGCCGGCCATTGCTCGATAACTTTATTACTCCCTCGCGGGCAAAAACCCGAAGCATGTGACTTTCGCAGAAAGCCAGCAGCTCATTTACCGTTGCGCCGGCGGGAATATGACTGGCCACGTCGGTCCTATCCATCCGGTACATCTTCCGGCGCTCCAGGCGGCGCTCTCCCAGAAACTGCATCAGTTCAGCCGAAAATATGATGTCCAGGTTCGTGGCCAGTACGAATTGGCCTCGTGCGCGGCGAATGCCGACGTTCTTGGCGATCATCTGGTGCAACGGTATGGTAGCTGCATTCGGCAGGCGGTCATGAACTTCGCGGGGCACTTCGATAAAGCGGACCTCGCACCGGCCCATGTCTTCCGGCCACCGGAGTTCCTCCATCAGCCTGGCGCGGTCCGCCGGAGGGTTCCATTCCACCACGATGATCTCGGATGTAAGATCGTACCGGCTCGCCTGACTGATCCAGGAATCGATAAAGGCTTGCATCCGCCCGATCATGTTCCCGCCATGATTGTCATTCCTGGCGGCAACCACCACCGAGATGTAAGGCGCGGAGCTTTCCGGGTATGTTGACATGATTCGAATTCCTTCAACCGCCAGTCTCTGAGCCGCACGCGCTTCTTGCCGGCGCGGTCTCCGGAAAAGTAAGCCTGGCCAGACCCCAGTCATCCATATTGAAAATCACCGGAGCGTGTAGGCTGCGCATCTGCACAATCAACGCCACCAGATCTTGATAAGATACAGACTGAATGCCTTGTTGCGAAATGCGGGCATAGAGTTTGCCTGCTCCTTCGGGTGTCCACCCGGAGCCGGCGGCATGCTCGATGTGGTAGATGCGCATGGGCTCCGGCAGAAGTTGCTCCCGCGCCCCAGCGTGGTGCGCGACATAACACAGAATGGAATCGAGATGCATCGAGAACTGGTTCAGCTCCGCGTAGCCTCGAACGTCGAACCAATGCTCGCGAGCCATCAAGGTAAAGTCGCCACAAGCGTCTGTGTGCACGGATACGGGCTTGCCCATGTCGGCAATCACCCGCCGGTATTCCTTCCGCTCGGACTCCCAATCGAACTCCGTTGGTCGTGATTCCACCGTTACCGCGGTCCACGGGATGACGTACTCCGGCCCTGCGGACATACTCGGAGCGTTTCCGGCGGCGCATCCGCACCCGAAAATTCTGAAGTTGAGGATGCGCGGCTCTCCGGCCACGGGCAATCCCCCTTCCTCCGTGGTCAGGAAGAGAGCGGTGACTCTTCCGCGCCACGCTGGAACGGGGACTTTCACGTAGGTCAGTCCATTCACAAGTGCCCGCGCCACCACTTTGCCGTCGGAGAGTTTGATCAGAAGGTGGAAGGGTCGGTAGGCTACGCCGGGTCCCGGTTCCACCAGCAAGGCCAGGTTGCGCCTCGTGTCGGTTGTCCGCACCACGAGTTCCGCATCCTGGGATACCCAACGAAATCTTTCGGCGCCCGCACGCTCGAGGTAGTGCCATCCTTTGCCCCAGAATTCAACGCCTGGTCCGAAGATATCGTCCCCCCGCTCGCTCAGCAGGCGCACCGCTGCCTGCAAAATAGCGGGCCCTTTGAAGAGCATTGCCGGAACTCCCAGGCTCGTAACCAGACGCGCCAGCGTCGGGCGAGCCTCCCGCACCACCGATGCCAACGGCGCGGGTGCAACCCTTGGCACCTGCTCGGCCCAGTCGCAGCGGAAGACCCGGAAATTGAGAATGCGCGGATCGTGGACCACCGGTCGCCCGCCGTCCGGCACGTGCAGGCGGAATGATTGAACGCTGCCGTCCGTTGCCGGCGGCAGCCACATTTGCAGCTTGGTCCGCTCCGAAACCCTCCATTCCGCCACCATCGAACCGTTCGCGTCTAGCACCTGCAAGGTCTGCGGGGGCGGACCCACACCCGGTCCGGGTTCAACTACCAGCGATATCGCGGGCCCCGCTGCCGGGACGCGCAGCCAGACCTCGGCGTCGTTCTCTATCCAGCGAAATCGCTCTTGCTCTCCATACCGCTCCACTGGAAACCAACCGCTGCCGAAATGGATGCCCGATTCCGCTCGGGTGATGTCCTGTTCCTCGTTCCGCCGGAGGCCGTCCTCCGTCAAACGGTAAACGCCCTCGCGCGCGCACACCCGGATCAAGTGGCTGCCGCAGTACGCGAGTTGTTCGTCGAGCGTGCCATCCACCGGGACGTCGCTCATGACATCGTGCCGGTCGATCCTGTACATGCGGCCTCTTTCCAGCCGCTGCGACGCCAGAAACCGGACCAGCTCGTCGGAAAACACGATGTCGATATTGGTCGCCAGGATGAACTCGCCGCGCGCCCGGCGGATTCCAACATTCTTGGCGATCATCTGGTACAAGGGCAGCGCCGCCGCCTGCCGGTAGCGGGCGTGCACTTCCGGTGGCACTTCGATAATTCGCACCTCGCATGGGCCTGTGTCGCTTGGCCAGCGAAGCGCCTTCGCCAGCCGTTCACGCCCGGCCGGAGGATTCCATTCGACGATGATCAGTTCCGAGCGAAGATGGTGGCGTTTGGACTGGTTGACCCAGGCATCCACGAAGACCTGCATACGCCCCAGCAGATTGCCGCCATGGTCGTCGTTCCGAGCCGCCACAACGACCGACAGATAAGGCGCTTCCTGCGCCGCTGAAAACCTGTCGTCGCCCGAACTCTCGTGAGGAGAACACATAAGGTACAGAGTAACGTTATCACTTTCCATATGCCAGTTGGTCAAGCAACCCGCCAAGAGGGTCTTTGCAGTGACACGCTTTTTGGTTTCAGCGCAACGGTAATTCGGTTGGCCATGACCAACATGAGCTGGTGGGCATCGGTTTCTCCGATGGATATCCAATCATGTTCTCCGCCACCACCCGCGGCGCGGCGCGCACAGGCAATCCCGTTACCCGGTCGAATGTATAGATCAGGTAGTTCTCGGCGCGCAGAAAAGCCAGCAACTCCTGGGGACTGCCCCCTTGGTGCTTCAAGGATGTTTCTGAGACCTCGAAAAGCAGAACCGGCCGATATTTCCGCAGTGTTTCAACCGCGCCCCGTAGCAGCCGCAGTTCGGCTCCCTCGACATCGATCTTCATGATGTCCAGACGTGTGAGTGGGTTCTCATTCAGGATTTCGTCGAGCCGCCGCACCTCCACCAGGTCTTTCCTTTCCATCTCGGTCTCGTAGGCGAACTCGCCCAGTGTGTTGTGGCCCGCATGTTCGTATGCGCCCACGCTCAGTTCCGCCTGGCCGCTGCAATCGGCGAGCGCCAGCGGGAAGATGCGCGCGGTCAGATGATTGATCTCCAGGTTATGCCGCAAGCGGCTCACTTCCCGTACGCTTGGCTCAAACGCCCAGACCGTTCCCTGGTCGCCCACGCGCTTCGCTGCGAAGACTGTATAGATGCCATCATTGGCTCCGGCATCGAGGAAAGTCATCCCCGGTTCGAGGACATGGTCGAAAAAGGCGAACTCATTGGGCTCCACGCACCCGGCTACATAGATCTGGCGGCTCATATCATTCCCCAGAAAGAGGCGGAGCCGTGTGCCGTAGTGCCACGGAATCACAATGGGACCTTCGCGCTTTCGATCGTTAAAATACTGCCACAGCCATCGGCGAAACTGGAACGCCAGGTCCGGGTTCGCTAAGTCCGCATCGAAGCGCCATTTCGGATATGGGACCAAAGGGCGCAGGAACGCGACCGATTCCGCCACCGCAATCAGTTCGTCTTCCGTCTTGGTTTCCAAAACGCTGGCATCGATCGGACACCTGTCGGGGGCTTTCCGTAATATGAGTTCGACGGTGTCCGCCAAGGTCGAGATCTGGTTCGACACGTCCGCCGTGGCGTCGGAAATCCCGTTCACTCCCCTCAGGATCTGACTCGAATCGTACGCCTGCGCGGCCCTCTGCGAGGCAATCTGCACCGTGAACTCGTGCCGCACTCTCTGGATCTCGGCCTGGCCGTCCTGCGCCCGTCGCTGCTCTGCCTCATCTCGTAGCTGGAGTTGATCGCGAACTTGAATCCGGAATTCTTCGAGCTGCCGTTCGATGCCCGCCGCGCGTAGCCATGTCCTGCGAATGAACAGCGCGGCCGCTGCTATCATCAGGATTATCACCGCGAGAGCGGACGCGATCATAACGCATATTGTCGCACGGGACACCACGGCTGCTACAATAATCCCTTCCTGATTTCAGGCGCGGGAGTGCCACCAAGAGACTATGCCCAAGGCTTTGATCACCGGCATCACCGGGCAGGACGGATCTTATCTGGCGGAATTCCTGAGCGCCAAAGGCTATGAGGTCCATGGCCTGAAGCGGCGGTCGTCTTCCTTCAACACCGATCGTGTGGACCATCTTTATGTGGACTTCCACGATTCCGGCGCCAGGTTCTTCCTCCACTACGCCGATCTGAACGATGCCAGTTCATTAGCCGGCCCTCTGGCGGACATCCGGCCGGATGAGATCTACAACCTTGGTGCGCAGAGCCACGTCAGGGTGAGCTTCGATATTCCGGCGTACACCGCGGATGTTGTGGGCATGGGCACGGTCCGATTGTTGGAAGCCATCCGGCGTGCCAATCTTCGTTGCCGCTTCTACCAGGCCTCCTCCAGTGAAATGTTCGGCAACACGCCCGCGCCCCAGAGTGAAACTACTCCCTTTCATCCTCGCAGTCCCTATGCGTGTGCCAAGGTCTTTGCTCATCAGATCACGGTGAACTACCGCGAGAGCTATGGGCTTCACGCCTCTTGCGGCATTCTCTTCAACCATGAGTCCCCGCGGCGGGGGGAAACGTTCGTTACGCGAAAGATCACCAGGGCCGTGGCGCGCGTCAAGTTGGGGTTGCAGGATAAGCTCTATCTCGGCAACCTCGATGCGCGGAGAGATTGGGGTTTTGCGGGCGATTACGTGAGGGCCATGTGGGCCATGCTGCAACAGGACACTCCCGATGATTACGTCATCGGCACCGGGGAAGCCCATTCGGTCCGGGAATTCACCGAAGCTGCGTTCGCGCATGCCAGGTTGGACTGGCAGGATCACGTCCTGATCGACTCCCGGTATTTTCGTCCCGCCGAGGTGTTCGACATGCGAGCCGATTGTCGCAAAGCCCGCCGTGCATTTGGATGGGAGCCCACCGTCGCTTTCGCCGACCTCGTCCGGATGATGGTCGATGCGGATCTCGCCGAGCTGCAGCGCCAGCTCAGGGGCGGCGCCGCGGCTCTCCGGGTTGCCGCCGAGTCGAATCCATAAGGCAGCCTAACCGGTGCACGCCGGCGGCCCGAGGTTCGGTAGCTCAAGCGGAGCGCCCGATCTCTGGAATACAATGAGAGCCATGACACCGGACCAAGTGGGGGGAATCGCCAGCACCGAAGTCTGTGACCTCTCCTGCGTGATGTGCCACTTCAACGGACCTCTCGCCCCGCGCAAGTTGGCCACCATCACGCCGGAAGAAGGGCTGGCATTCATGCGCTCCATCCCCAAAGGCCTGCTGTGGTTCGCCGCCACCGGCGAATTCTTCATGGACCCCAACGCGCTTGTCCACCTTCGGAACGCGGTCGCCCTCGGCCATCAGCCCGCCATCCTGACCAACGGCCAGTCCCTCACTCCTGAGCTGATCGACGAACTGCTTCGGATCGGCGTGCGCCTGATCCGCATCAGTGTTGACGCCTACGACCCTGAGACCTACCGCAAGATCCGCCGTGGCGGCGAGCTATCCAAAATCGTCGAAGCTTGCCGCTACCTCCGCGCCCGCAGGCGCGATTATCCGAAATTGCGCGTCGAGGTGAACAACGTTCTCTTCCGCAAGACACTTCCCGACGAGGAGCGCTTCGTCGCCTTCTGGACCGGTTTGGTTGACGCGGTCAACTTCAACGTGGAATACTACGACACTTTTCGCTTCCGCAACACGTTCACAGATCCCGGCGAGCGCGTGGATTGCCACCTGCAGCTCTACCTGTTGCCCACCGGCCAGATGGCGCCGTGCTGCGCCGTTACTGTTCACCAGCACACGCACAACCTCAATTGGCTGCCGCACATCCGCGACACCGAACCGGCAGCAGCGCTCAATACGTTCCAAAGGATGTATGACGACCCCGCTAGTCCGCTGGCAAATCTGTGCAAGGACTGCGAGTGGTGGATCCTGTGGAAGAGAGACGAGGCCGGCAACTCACCCTATTTCAAGACGGTCGAGATTGACAACGGCACCGGCGGCTGGCCTCCCGCTGATGAACTTGCCGAGTCCGCCGGATTCCTGGAACTGAACCACCTCAGGCTCTGCAACGATGCTTCACGTAACGGATCCGGCCTCACCACCCCGGCCGGCCAGTGGTGGTATGCGGCGCTTCTGCCGCTGCCGCCTGGCGCTGTTGACACCGAGCCGCTGTTTATCCGCTTGGAAGCCTGCGTGGAGCAGGGCGCTATCGGAATGGGCTTGGTCGACGCCGACGGAAGCACCTTCGCCGGACCCGAGGTGGTCCGCCGGGCTGCGTCCCAGCCGGTGACCTTTCATCTGACTGCCCAAGCCGGCTCCAGCGCGCGCTCCATAGTGATCCGCAACGTCTCTCCAGTTGGCCCTTCCGCTGTCTGGCTGCGCGCGCTTCACGCCTACCGGCTCCAGCGCGCGTCCGACCCGAATCTGGTCTCCAGCGAAGCCGGGCGCTGAAACCTTTACGCCCCCGTGAACAACGCCAACTCGGCCAGAGCCGGACACGCCGCGACCTTGGCGGCCGGCACCTCCTTCAGCGCGCAGAATCCGGCAGTTGCCGCTCATTACTTCCTTGTGTGGGCGTATCACGGAAGCGATCCCCGCCGAATGCGGATCTGCTAACATTGTCAAGGACTGAACGAATGCTGGTCGGTCCGCGCGGCGAAGCGTGCCGGCCCGGTTGGTCCCAGGCTCGCAGGAGCCGTGAGACCAGCCAGCGGGCCTGGAGTATCATGCCGGTGATTGCAAAAACCCCACCTTGCGCTGGAATTCCCCCTTCCCTTCCCGTTGGGGGCGGCGGTTTCGCCGTGTTTGATGCCCCCGATGCCCAAGAGATCAACAAGGCGCGACTGGAACATCTGGCGAGTCTGGAGATCCCCGTCGAGGGCAAGACTGTGCTGGACGTGGGTTGCGGTGTGGGCCATCTCTCCGGTTTCTTCGCGGAGCGCGGAGCGCGCGTCGTTTGTGTGGACGCCCGCCCGGAGAATATTGCCCGGCTGCACTCGCTCTATCCCGGCCGTGAAGCCTACGTGGCCAATGTCGAATTCGATCGGCTGTCCGAACTGGGACGATTCGAGATCGTTTTCTGTTACGGTTTGCTCTATCACGTCGAGAATCCGATTGCGGCGCTACGCAACATGGCGAGCTGTTGTGGAGAGCTTCTGCTGCTGGAAACAGTGGTGACCGACTATCCCCGGCCGGTCTTCGAATTGGTGGACGAGCCGCCCGCGACAAAGAACCAAGCGGTTTCCGGTTTTGGGTGCCGGCCGAGTCCGGCGTTTGTGGCGATGGCGCTCAGCCGGATGGGTTTTTCTTTCGTCTACACGAGCAACACGCATCCGAATCACCCGGATTTCGATTTCGAGTGGACCAGTGACGGAGAGTGGTCCCGCGATGGCAAGCTCTTGCGCTGCATCCTCGTCGCATCCCGCACCAAGCTGTGCAACCCGCATCTCACACTGCTGCTGGAGGCACCCGAATCGGCGATCCTGCCCGAGGAACGAGCGGCCATGTTGCACCCGGCACCGGACGAGATCTGGCTTGATGTTGGAGCCCACCATGGCGAGAAGACGCTGGCGGCGGCGCGGCGGAACCCGGCTCTCCGCGTGTACGCATTCGAGCCGAATCTGGTTGCGGCGTCCCGTCTCATGGGCGTGTTGGCGAATTACGCGGTCCTGCCCGTGGCGGTTGCCGAACAGAATGGCTGCGCCCCTTTCTACCTCAACAGCTATGAGGCCGCGAGTTCGTTGCTGCCATTCGTACCGGAAGGACTCGCGCGATGGATCGGTGGCGGGGACTTGGCAGTGACGGCGACCCTTACGGTCCCCACCATGCGGTTGGATACGTTCCTCGATGGCGCGGGAATTCGAAAAGTCGCTTACCTGAAGATCGACGCTCAAGGCGCCGACCTTGCGGTGATTCGATCGGCAGGCGAACGTCTGAAGGACATCGACCGCATTTCGCTCGAAGTGCAGACCACACCGTTTGAACTCTATCGCGGTGCGTCGCACAAGGACGACGTCCTGCGATTCCTGACCTCGGCGGGATTCCGGCTTGTCCAGACCGAGGCGCAGAGCTTCGATCAGGAGGAGAATCTGACGTTCATCCGGACGGCCTGAGCCGCCGATGCGGGCAAAGGGTTACCCAGCATAAGATCGATAATGTCCGGCAAGACATGAGACATGATCTGAGATCCAAACGCATCCTTGTTACCGGGGCAGCCGGCTTCCTCGGCTCCCACATTGTGGAGCGGCTGCGCCAAATCGGATGCAGCCGGATGGCTGTGCCCCGCCGCGAGGATTGTGATCTGACGCGTGAGGATGATATCGAAAAGCTGTTTCGCGAATTTCATCCCCAACTGGTTGTTCACGCGGCCGCTTTGGTTGGCGGCATTGGCGCGAATCGGGACAACCCCGGACGCTTCTTCTACGAGAACGCCCTCATGGGGATTCAGTTGATTGAGGGCTGCCGCCGTCATGCAGTGGAAAAAACGCTTGTGCTGGGCACCATCTGCGCCTATCCGAAGTTCACACCCGTGCCCTTCCGCGAGGAAGCCCTCTGGGACGGCTACCCCGAAGAAACCAACGCTCCCTACGGTATCGCCAAAAAGGCCCTCTTGGTGCAGTGTCAGGCATACCGGCGGCAATACGGAATGAACGCCGTTTACCTGTTGCCCGTGAACCTGTACGGGCCGCGCGATAATTTCGATCCCGATTCCTCTCACGTGATCCCCGCATTGGTCCGCAAGTGTGTGGAGGCCCGTCAGCGCGGAGACGGCGAAATCACCTTGTGGGGCGATGGCTCGCCGACACGCGAGTTTCTATACGTTGCCGACGCCGCTGAGGCCATAGTGGCTGCTGCCGAGTGGTACGATGGCGCCGATCCGGTGAATATCGGCAGTGGCGAAGAGATATCCATCCATGATCTGGCGAACAGGGTTGCGCTGATTACCGCATTTACGGGCCGGATTGCCTGGGACGCAACCAAGCCCAACGGGCAACCGCGCCGCTGCCTCGATGTAAGCCGCGCGGAGCGTGAATTCGGATTCCGGGCGCGCACCAGCCTGGACGCCGGGCTAAGAGCCACGGTGGATTGGTATCTGGCGGCGCGCGAGAGCCTCTCGCGTTAGTGTAGTAAGTCCCGGGAAGCTCCGATTTACTCCAGTGCCGCCGCCACGTAGATCAGTTGCCCGTCCCGTTCCACCAGGAGGGCGATGGGATCGCCGGCCTTCTTCTCGTTCAGCGCGTTCCGCAGCTCGTCGAGCGACGCGAGGTGCCGGTTGTTCAGCTCGTAGATCACGTCGCCCGCCAGCAGGCCCGGATTCAGCCCGGCGAATTCCGCCGGAACCGCCGCCACCGCGACGCCCGAAAGACGCCTCAGGTCCGGCAGAATGGCAGTCACCCTCTCGTCTACGGTCATCGCCAGAATCCCCAACCGGCGAACCAGTGCAGCGTCGTAATTGACCAGGTCCTCCAGTTGGCTGGGCTGGCTCTTCCGCTCGAGAACGGCGACCGTCTTGGACATCCGCTCCTTGCCGCGCTGGATTTCCACGGTCAACTGGTCTCCGGGCGCCCGCTCGAACACCGCCAGAACCAAGTCCCGCGCCTCACGCATCGGCTTGCCGTCGACAGACAGCACCACGTCTCCCGATTTGAGTTCCGCAGCCTCCGCGGCGCTATCCGGCGCCACGTCCGAAAGGATGACGCCCGAATCCCGGTCCAGTCCTAGGGCGGCTCCCAGCGTCGGCGTAATCGTCGCGGGAATCACTCCGATGGCGCCGCGCCGCACCCGTCCGTCCTTACGCAGCCTCTGATACACGTCCTTGGCCAGATTGGCGGGAATGGCGAACCCGATCCCTTCGTTGCCGCCGGATTCCGAGTAGATCATGGTGTTGATGCCGGCCACCCGCCCCTCGGCATCCAGCAAGGGTCCCCCACTATTCCCGGGATTGATGGGAGCGTCGGTCTGGATATACACCATCGGACTGTCCGGATCGAGTTGCCGGAAGGTCGCGCTCACGACGCCGTGCGAGAGAGAGTTCTGCAATCCCAGCGGGCTGCCCAAAGCCAGCACCAACTGCCCCTGCCGGAGATGGTCCGAATCCACGAAGGAAAGCGCCGGGAGATTGTGTGCCTCGATCTTCACCACCGCGATATCCACCTGCCGGTCCAGTCCGATCAGTTTCGCCGGCATCAGGTGCCCGTGCGGCTCCTGCCCCCTTTCGTCGCTGCGAAGAATCTTGACGTCGATGCGGCGGGCATTCCGCACTACATGCGCATTGGTGACGATATACCCATCCGGATCCACAATGACGCCCGACCCCGTGGCTTCCTGCTCCAAGACGAACCCCGCGCGTTCCGAATCCCCTTTCTCCAGAGGCGCCAATGTCCGTACCAAGATCTGGACCACGGCCGGGCTGGCGGACTGGGCGAGATCTTCCATGGCTGCGCTGTAATCGGCCAGGGATTTCGAGGGTTGGGTAGATTTTGCGCCGGTCTGCGCGGCGCCTGGTCCGGGCGCCAATAACAACACTATCGTGCCCAGAATAGCCGTCCTGCTCATGTTTCCTTTATACCGCAGCCGCATTTATCGATCCTTCCACTGCGTGGCCAGGCGCACCAGCGTCCGCACCGCAACTCCCGAAGGCCCCTTGGCCAGGAACGGCTTGCTTTCCTCGAGCCAGGCCGTGCCGGCAATGTCCAGGTGCACCCACGGCGTCTCCCCGGCGAATTCCTTCAGGAACACCGCGGCCGTCACCGCACCTCCCCAGCGGCCCCCGACGTTGGCCAAGTCCGCGAAGGCGCTCTTCAGGTATTCCTTGTAATCGTCTTCGAGCGGCATGGGCCACATGCGCTCGCCCTCGGCTTTGGCCGCCTCCAGCACGCGGTCGCGCATGGCCTCGTCGTTGGCGAACAACCCCACGTTCAGGTGGCCCAATGCCACCACGATGGCTCCCGTCAAAGTGGCCGCGTCCACCAGGTGCGTCGCGCCCTGCTGGCGCGCGTAGGTGAGAGCGTCCGCCAGAATCAGCCGGCCTTCGGCGTCGGTATTGATCACTTCGATGGTCTTGCCCGACATGGCGGTGACAATGTCACCGGGCCGCTGCGCCCGGCTGCCCGGCATGTTCTCCACGCACGGAATGAACGCGGTCACCGGAATGGACGGCTTCAGTTGCGCGATGGCCCGCATGGCGCCCATCATGGCCGCGCCGCCGGCCATGTCGTATTTCATCTTTTCCATGCCTTCCGCGGGCTTGATGGAGATCCCCCCCGTATCGAAAGTGACGCCTTTGCCCACCAGGCCAAGGTGCGCCTTGGAGTCCGTCTGCGCCGGCCGGTAGCGGATCACGACGAGCGCCGGAGGCTCCGCGCTTCCCTGCGCCACGCCCAGCAGGGCGCCCATGCCGAGCTTCTCCATTTGCTCGCGCTCCAGGACTTCGCATTTCAACTGGTATTCGGAGGCCATTTTTTGCGCGGCCTCGGCTACTTTCGAAGGCGTGAGCCGGTTGGCCGGCTCGTTCACCAGCTCGCGCGTGAAGTTCTGCGCTTCCGCCAGTATGCGCCCGCGGGCGACGGCGTCGTCGAGTTCCGCTGCGCCGCCGGCCGCCGCCACCGCGAACGCTTCCACGGATTTCTTGTCGTCCTCGGTCTTGTAACGGTCCGGCTCGAACTCACCCAGAATCGCGCCCTCCACGGCCGCGGCGGCATACTCGCCGTCCGCGTGTTCCGGATCCAGCGCCAGGGCCATCGTTTTCACCGATTTCGACTTCAGATGGCGCACCGCGGCACCGGCCACCTTGCGCAACTCGGCGGGATCGAACTTGTCCGGCTTCCCCGCCCCGGCCAGCAGCACACGCGCGGCCGCTACTCCCGGCGGGCGGTGCAGCAGCGTCAATTCCAGGGACTTTCCGGCCACCTCGCCCGCGTCGGTCAGATCGCCGGCGCCGAACCGGGCCTCCTTCCGGCCTTCGAAAACCGGCACAATCAGTGCGCCGGCTTCAATCTGCTCGAGGGGTTGGCGTTCAATCGTAATCCGCATCATTATCGATTGTGACGGAGAGACGCGCGCACCGCAAACTAAAATCTCGCGCCCCGCCGCGCCTGCTGTCCGCTGTGAGCTGGCTTCGTGTATACTTGGTTTCGCCGGGACCGAATGGCGGACATCCCGGTTCGGCTCGAGGCTGCCGCCCAGTACCGGCGGCGCAAAGGAGACAGAAATGGCGATGAATCGACGCAATTTTTTCCAGACGGCCTACGGGACAGCCGGGGCCGCTTTCTTCACGGCGCTGGGGCGACCTTCATGGCTTCGCGGTGCGGCGCCCCGGAAAGCCAACGACGTTGTCTTACTGGGGCCCGACAAGATTCGGGTGGCGCGGCTCGCCATCGGTTTGGGAACCAAATCCGGCACCGTGCAGCGCGCCATGGGATTCCAGGGTGTGGCCGACCACCTCAAGTTCGGCTTTGACCAGGGGCAGTTTTTCTGGGATACGGCCGGCTTCTACCAGACCCAGCCCCATATCAAGGAGGCCCTGAAAACCGTCCCGCGCGAGAAGGTCACCATTCAAACCAAGTCGGGTGTCGCCACGGCTGCCGCGATGAAGGCCGACCTGGACCGCTTCCGGCAGGAGCTGGGAACGGATTATATCGACATATTCCTGCTCCACGGAGTGCACTCGGCCGACTGGCCCGAGGAACGCAAGGCGGCCATGGACGTGCTTTCGGAAGCGAAAGAGAAAGGCATCATTCGCACCCACGGCTGTTCTTTTCATTCCATCGAGGCGCTCCAGACGGCTGTCAAGACGCCCTGGTGCCACGTGCAACTGGTGCGCATCAATCCCGCCGGCATGAATATGGACTCCACCAACCCGGCTGATGTCGTAGCCCTCCTGCGCCAGTCGAAAGCGGCCGGTAAAGGCATTATCGGCATGAAGGTCATTGGCGAGGGCGGCCTGCGCGACCGCGTCGACGAGACCCTCCGCTTCGTGCTGGGGCTCGATTGCGTGGATTGCTTTTCGGTCGGCGCGGCGAACCGCGACGAGCTGGCGGACCTGATCCGCCGTATTCCAGCGAATTCTCAGGCGGCGTAAACTACTTTCGGGGCTTATAGATCTTGCTGTAGTTGTTGCGCGTATTGGTCACTGTAAACGTGCCATCCCGCTGCGCCGAGACCTTGATCCACTTGCCATCCGGGCTGCCCACTATGTTGGCGATGTAATCCGGTGCCACATTGAATTTGTCTCCGCCCGCCACCAAATAGTGCTCCTGCCAGTAATCCTCCAGCCCGGGCGACGATTCGACCGTCTGGAACACAGCCGCCGACCCGCCCTTGCTCGGTCCATTGTCCGCAATCACCACCCGCGGGCGCAGCGCATGCACCATTAGCGGCGAGTTGGCGACGTCAATACCATGATTGGCGGTCATGTACAGGTCCACTGTGCCTATGCGATTGATCGGGCAAAACATCTCGCGATCCTTGTTCCACGTCAGGTCGGCTGGGTCGAACATGCGGTACTTGCCATACGTGATCAGCAGCACAATCGCCGCCGAGTTTTCGTTGGTGTCCTGGTTGTCTACGATTCCCCGCGCATTCGGCCCCCACGTCTTGCGCGGAGTGGTATCGCAAAGGGGATTCGGCTGGCCTGCCCCCTTCAGCGGCTCCGTGATCGCCTTTCCCGCCGCCATCACCACCAGTACGTCGAGGCCCTTGATTGGAATTCTGTCGCCGGCCTTCACCACCATGCGCTTGCCCTTGGCCGCGACGTCCATATAGTCTTTCACGACTTTGAGCGTGAAATCGTTTATTTGAACGTTCTCGCCGTGGTCCACGAACGTTCCGATGGGCATGCGCGCTGCCAGCGCCGGAACCCCGCCCACGTGGTCGCCATCGTAGTGCGTCACCACCATGTAGTCGATCTTCTTGACACCGGCGGCCTTGCACGCTTCCACAATGCGGTCCGTGTCGCGCCCGTTACGCTCGGATCCCGGGATGCCGGCGTCGATCATCATAGTTTCGCCGGAGGGCGAAACCAGCAGAGACGCCTTCGAACCTTCCACATCGATCATATACATGTCAAAAGTCTTGGCCGCTGACAGGGCCGAGACCATCAGGAAAACAACTGCCGCAATTCGTATAAGTCTCATCGTCTTTTTTGTAGCTCCGTAGCTCAGATCGTACCACCCGGCTCCATCAGGCGTATGGCGAGAGTTCCTCTTCCCGCCGGCGCCGATTTTGGCCCAGGTTCGGCGGCAGGTCCAGCATCGGGCCTCGCCACTCCAACATCCGGTCCACATCGGCGTGAAGCCGGTACTTCCGTTGCACGTCGGCGATCTTGGCGCCCACCACTTCGATCTTCGACAGGTCCCACTGCCCCAGGCCGTCCTGGTAGCAGTAATTCAGATAGCCCGGCCAGCCGGCGTCAATGCCCATGCACTCCAGGCCCACCCGGTCCGCTGCCAGAAAGTCCGTTGAGGCCACCGCTATCCGGTGCTCCACCGGCGTCCCCGAAGACGGACCGTTGCCTTCCATGCCTTCATAGCCGTCGATGATCCCTACGCCCCAGTTCGCCATCATCCGCTTGGCCGCCATGTACAGGTTGTAGTTGCTCTGCCGGATGCCTACGTGGAACTTGCGCTTGTCGCTGTCCGTCCACGGCCGCTTCAGTTCCGGAGGGGGTGACACCGCCCCGCCCACCACCACGTTTTTGATCGTTAGCGTGGCCACAACCATGTTGTGCGTCTTCATCACCGACGAGGAGATCAGGAACGCATCCGGGTCCAGCAGTCGCGCGTAGAGCCGGATGGGGACCAGGTGCAAATCATAGTCGATGCCCGTCATCAGTTCGTAGCGCTGGTTCGCGTTCAGAAGCGCGAAGCTGATGTCCATGGGCTTGTGCTCCGGCGCCACGGTGTTCCAGCCGAACTCCTCGAAGGCCTCCTTGTAGGTGGCCTCTCCGCCTTCCGTAATCACCACCGGACCCTTGAACCGCGGGGCCAGGTAGTCCAGGATGCCATGCACACAATCCAGGTTGGTCGAGCCGATATTCCGCCCCGGGGCAAGGCCGTTGACCTTGATGAGGACGTATTTCTTGCGCTTGAGGCCCGGCTGGATCTGGTCGTCGATCGCAACCAGTGCATTGAAGACGTTCTTGCGGCGGTTGTCGCCCTTGATCAGGGAAACCCTGGGGTGCCGGTCGGAGTACTTGAACAGCTTGTCGGCATCCGCCACCCCCATCCGCGGGTCCCATTGGGTTCCCGGACTGGGCGCCCTCTTCCGTTCTGCCTGTTGTGCGGCAAGCGCCCCAGCGCCCGCCGTGAAGGCAAAAAAACGTCTGCGATTCAATGGCATCGGTGAAAGTCCTCCTGTCCGTTCCGCCAGTACCGGCTAGCCTCGATTGTATATCCAATCGCCTCTGCTGGTGTTACGGTCCGGCGATGCGAATCAGCCTGGGCGGCCGGGCGTCTGGTTCCAGCAGCCAAACGGTGCGGTCGGGATAGTAGCGTTCCAGTTTCTGGTCTTCGTCCGCGCCCAGGTCCAGGGCCCACACCACCGGGGCGCTGTCAATGTCGGCGGCATTATGCACCCACTCGCGAAACAGGTGTTGCGGCCCGTAGCGAATGAATACCAGTTGCTTGCCCGGAGCCTGCGCCAGGCGTTGGTCGATGGGAATCCGCCCTTCCGAATCGCCGTAGTTGATGAAGTCCCAGGTCTCGTTGCGCCCCATTGCCAGCAAAACGTTGTCGCTGCCAAACAGGTGGATGCCATACCAGAAGAGGAAGTGTGCCGCGCACAGGAAAACCAGCAGCCTGGCCGCCGCCTGGCCCACCGCGAATCCGCGGAGCTTCAACCGGCTCAGCCGCTCCAGGCCCGTCACGCCGATGAGCACCAGTAGGCACGTGGCGCCGGCGATGTACTGGGGGAAGAAGTATGGATAGAAATTCGTGCCCAGCCCGAAAATCAGCAGCGTAACCGCAACCCAGCCGAATCGGAATTCCCCGAGGGACACAAGAAAGGCCGGCAGAGCCAGGTAAAGCGGAGCCGGAATGAAGAAGCGTAAGAAGCGCGTGCGGCTCCCCAAGCGCTCGAAATACCTGGCCACGGTGTCGGCCTCTTCCCCATGCACTTCAGCCTGCCCTTCGTAGGTGAGCCGTTGTTGCGTCGTCAGCTCCCGGTGAGGAATTGGATTGGCCTGGAAGGTGAAGGTGGTGGGCACGCCGTATTGATAGCGGCTGAGGGCATAGGGGATGGTGGTCCAACTGCCGGTGGCCGCGCGGTTCTGGAGCAGCGTCAGGGCGATGGCCGGCAGCACCACCAGCGCCGCCACCGCCGGCGTTTTCACCAGTCTGCTCCGCTGGTTGGGTTGGCCCAGCGCCGGCAGAAAGAAGAGTATCGCGCTCAAGAGCAAAAAAATGGATTCATACGGCCGAGTCAGCAAATGGATCGCCAGGCCCAGGCCCAGCCAGACCGCGTCGCGCGGGCGGGGCTGGTTGCGCAACCTCGGTAGCGCTCCAAACACCAGGCAACCGGCCGTGGCGGCCACTGCACCGCCCCAGTAGATGTTCATCCACTCGTTGAGAGGGCCGAATTCCATTACCGCCAGCAGCCCTCCCACCAGCGCCCATCCCGGCGTGGTCCAGCCTCGCAGCATCCAGTAGCACAGCGAGCACAGGGCCGCCGCGGAAAGAACCACCCCCGCCCAGGGATGGCCGAAGATCGCCCACCCCAGCGCCAGCGCCAGCCCCTGGCCCAGCGGATAGATGGAACTGTAACTGGGATCCTGGATGACAAATACCGTCTCGAAAAACTGGTGTAGCGCATGCGGCGGATTGGCCAGGCGGAAGTGCCGCAAGGTGTCGGCGAGCAGGATGTAGCTGAAATTGTCGGAGCCGGCCGGCGCGGGAATCGGGTGTCGCGGCAGCAGCAACAGCCGCAGCGCCACCGGCAGGGCCGCCAGCAGCAGCATCGACCAGCCGGTTCTTGCCGCCAGCCTTTGAAAGGCAGGCTCAATCCCGGCGCGCAGCAGCACCAGTGAGACCAGCAGCGTCGTCAGCGCCAGCTCGATGAAGTCCCCCGCGCCGAAGCCGATAGGATTGTGAAGCGGCAGAAAAGAGCGGAAAAAGTCGAAGAGAAACATGCGGCGGGGGGTGGCCTAGCCCTCTTCCTCGAAACGTGTCTTGTGTTTCGGCTTCTTGCGGGAAGATTTGGGCTCGATGGCTTTCGCCGCCGGCACCCGGCCCACCCGCTCCCTCGCCATGGCTTTCACTTCCTTGGCCAGATCAAAGCTTTTTTTCTTGCGCGGCAAGCATCCTCCGCACCGCCGCCGCCAGCATCTCCGGAGCGAACGGCTTTTGCAGAACCACCACCCGTCCCGGAGCCGCGGCTTCGATCGCGGTCGTGTCCATGGAATACCCGCTGGCGGCCACCACGCACATCGACGGGTTGGCGCGCAGCATTTTCAGCGCCAGCTCTTCCATGCTCAGCCCCGGCATGCTTCCGTCCAGTACCGCGATGGCGTAACCGGAAGGCGCTGCCTCCACCTCCGCCCACGCCTCCTCCGTGCTGTTCGCTAACGTCACGGAGTATCCCAGGCGGCCCAGGTAGGCGCCCATCATCCTCAACAAGGAAGGTTCATCGTCAACCAGCAGGATTCGTGCGGCGCCCTGATTCATAACCCAGCAGTTGTATGATCGCCCTATGAGGTTCTATACGGAGTATCTCACCTTCAAAACGGCGAAACACCGAGAGTATATCAATATGACCTCGCAGGTGGAAAGCGCCTTGCGCAAGAGCGGCATCCAGGAGGGCATGATTCTGGTATCCGCCATGCATATCACAGCCGGCGTATGGATCAACGACGCGGAAGACGGGCTGCTCGCCGATATCGACGAATGGCTCGAAAACCTGGCGCCCTTCCGCCAGGATTACCGCCATCACCGCACCGGCGAAACCAACGGCGATTCTCACCTGAAGAGCCTGCTGGTGCACCACGAGGTGGTCGTCCCGGTGACCAAAGGCAGGCTCGATTTCGGCCCGTGGCAGCAGATTTATTACGCCGAATTCGACGGACGGCGCTCCAAACGCGTCATCATTAAAGTGATGGGCGAGTGACTATCGTGTGAAAGGCAATCGCATGAAACGCGTATTCGTTTTCCTGCTTCCGATCGCGGCCCTGGCCGCGCCCGCGGAACTTCCGGTCAAACAGGTGGTGCTGTACAAGCACGGCGTGGGGTTCTTCGAGCGCTCGGGAAGGCTTGGGCCGGGCGAATCGGCGCGCCTCGATTTCAACGCATCGGAGATGAACGACGTTCTGAAATCGCTGACTATTGAAGAACGCGGCGGCGGGAAGATCTCGGGCCTGCGCTACGACTCCATGGACCCGCTAGGCCACAAGCTGGCCGAGTTTCCGTTCCAGATCGGCGCCGCGCAGCCGCTCAGCGTCATGCTGGACCAGCTCAAGGGCGCGCGCCTGGAATTGAAGTTCGGGAACGAGACGGTGGCCGGCGCCATCGTCAACGGCCGCCTGGTGGCCTCGAGCGAGAAGCAGCCGGAGCGCGAGCAGCTCACCCTGATGCTGGATGGCGGCGAGCTACGGACCCTGGACCTGAGCGCGGCCACCGGCATTCACTTCACCGACCCCCAGTTGCAGCAGCAGTTCCACGATTACCTGGCGGCGCTGGCCGCGGCGCGCTCCAAGGAAAAACGCAGCGTGTACATCGATTCCACGGACGCCAGGGAGCGCGAGGTGGTGGCCAGCTATATGATTCCGGCGCCGGTATGGAAATCGAGCTATCGCCTGATTTTCGGCGCCAGCGGCCAGCCCGTGCTGGAGGGCTGGGCTATTGTGGACAACACCACCGGCGAGGATTGGACCAAGGTGCAGCTTTCCCTCGTCTCGGGCCGGCCGATTTCCTTCGTGAGCCAACTCTATGCGCCCAAGTATGTGGACCGGCCCACGGCCGAGCTGGCGGACGACCGCGCGGCGAGGCCGGTGGTGCATGAGGGCGACTATGGGGCCAACGCCGGCCTTGGTGGTGGCATGGGCGGGGGGGTGGCGCGGGCGCAACTGCGGGCGGTGCCCCCGACGCTGACGATGCCGGCGCCGCCGCCGGTTATGGCGGACATGGCTGGCAGAGCAATGGCCGAGACCATGCAAGTTGCGCCGAGTTCCATTGTGGCCAGCGCAACCGCCGGCGAACTAGGCGAGCTGTTCGAATACCGCATTGCCCAGCCGGTGACCATCCGCAAGGATGAATCCGCCATGCTGCCGTTCTTGCAGCAGCCCATCGAAGCCCGCAAGCTGCTGATCTATTCCGACCACAACTCGCAGCATCCCACCAACGCCGCCGAGCTGACCAACTCCAGCGGCAAGACGCTGGATGGCGGCCCCATCACGGTCTACGATGGCGGCGCGTATGGCGGCGAAGCTCTGATGGAGACGCTCAAAGCCGCCGACAAACGGCTGATCAGCTACGCCGTCGACCTCGGCACCCGCATCACCGAAGCCTTCGGCAGCAAGCAGGCGGTGGTTCGCGAGATTCACGCCGCGCGCGGCGTCCTCACCACCAAACTGGCTGCGGAAGAGACCCGAACCTATACCGTCCGCAACGTGGACAAGAAGGCCAAGACCTTGATTATCGAGCACCCGCTGCGGCCGGCCTACACCTTGCTGAATCAGAAGCCGGCGGAGAAGACGGCCAGCGCCTACCGCTTCGAGATTCAGCTTGCGCCGGACACCACTCAGGAATTTCCGGTTTCCGAAGAGCGCGTGTACGACCAGACCTACCAGGTGACCAGCCTGACGCCGGACGTAATCCTGAGTTACGTCAGCAACCGAACCCTCAGCGACGCGGGCCGCAGGCAGTTGCAGGCCATCGCGGATCAGAAGCGGCAGCTTGCCGGGAACGACCGGGCGCTGCAGGAAGCCGAGGGGCAGATGCGCGACCTGACCGCCGATGAAGAGCGCATTCGGAAGAACATCGGCAGCCTCAACAACGTGAGCGGCCAGCAGCAGCAGGTGCAGAACTACGCACGGCAGCTCGACGCGCACGAGCAGCAGCTCGCCGCTCTGCGCGACCGCCAGGCGGAATTGCAGAAGAAGAAATCGGCGCTGGAAACAGAGCTGAACAAGCTCATCGAGGCGCTGGCGTTTTGAAGCTCGCATTCCTGGCAAGGCTGTGATATCGCCCATGATATACTGATTTCGAGTGGGCATACGATTGGTGCTCGACACGAGCGTTATGGTAGCTGCCCTGCGGAGTGACTGCGGCGCATCCCGCCGGCTTTTGGTTGGGGCCTTGAGCGGACGATTCACTCTGCTGGTTTCCGTGCCATTGATGGTTGAGTATCAATCCGTGCTGGCGCGCCCGGAGCACCTTGAAGCCTCGCGGGTGTCGGCGGGTGACGTGGATGGAATCCTGTCCGCTTTGGCCGCCGTACTCGAGCCGGTCCGGCTGGCTTACTTGTGGCGCCCGCTCTTGAAGGACCCGGCCGATGAGATGGTCTTGGAGACGGCCGTTAACGGCGGAGCGGATCTATTGTGCACGCTGAACATCCGCGATTTCGGGCCGGCGAAGCGGTTCGGTATGCCTGTGTTGAATCCGGGCGAAGCCTGGTGGCGCGTGGAGGAGTTTTATGAGAAGAAGTAATGTTGCTTTGCGGCTTCAACCGTCTCTCTTGGAGGAGGCCCGCAAGGTTGCTCAAAGCGAGGGAGTCGCGGTTAACCAGTTGATCAATGTCGCCGTGGCGGAAAAACTGTCGGCGTTGCGCACCGACGATTACTTTCGGCAGATGGCTTCTCATGGCGACGTGAAGAGGGCGCTGAAGATTCTATCTCGCGCCGGCGCTGGGAATCCGCCGGTGCCCGGAGACGAGTTGCCGAAGCCCTCAATGAAAGTTGTGCGACGACGGCGCCGCGCCCGCGCGTAGCGGTTCGATGCGGCCGGCTTTCACCGAAATCACCCCGTCCAGGTTTTGCAGCACGCCGTCGATAATCAGGTACCGTTCGCCCAGCACCACGAACTTGTAGCGGTCGAAGGTGGCGGGCGCGACGATGGCGTTCATGATGCCGGTTTCGTCTTCCATGCTCATAAAGACGAAACCGTGGGCCGTGCCGGGGCGCTGGCGCACGACGACCGCTCCGGCGATGCGCACCAGGCGGCCGTCCGGTACCTTCGCCAGGTCGATGGCGCGCGTCACGCCGAGTGCGCTCATTTCGGCGCGGCGCCAGGCCATGGGATGCTTGCCGATGGTCACGCCGGTGCCGTGGTAATCGGCATAGAGGCGCTCTTCCGTGTTCATGGGGGCCAGCGGGGAAGGCTCGCCGTTGGCGTTTTCTTCCAACTGCGCCAGCAGCGGGCCCACCGGCAGGATGGCGCGCTGCGCCTGCCAGAGGGCATCGCGGCGATGGGCCTGGTGGAGAGAATTCAACGCGCCGATTTCAGCCAGGCGGTTGAGTTCGTCTTTGCGCAGTTCGCGGACGCGCAACGCCAGGTCGTCGATGCTGCTGAACGGGCGCGCCCGCAGGATGGCGCGGGCGGCTTCCTCGCGTAGACCGCGGGCGTAGCGCAATCCCAGGCGCAGGCAGCCATTTTCAAGCGCGCAATCCCACTCCGATATCGTCACGTCCACCGGCAACACCCGCAGGCCGTGGCGCTGCGCGTCTTTGATTAGGATTGCCGGCGAATAAAAACCCATGGGCTGGTTGTTGAGCATGGCGCAGGTGAATGCCGCCAGGTAATGGCACTTCAGATACGCGCTGGCGTAAGCCAGTAGCGCGAAGCTGGCGGCGTGCGATTCGGGAAAGCCGTAGAGCGCGAATGAGGTGATGGAGCGGACGATATCGTCCTGCACCTGGCCGCGAATGCCGTTGCGCTCCATGCCCGCGCGCAGCTTCACTTCGATCTCAGCCATGCGCTTTTCCGAGCGCTTGAAGCCCATGGCGCGCCGCAACTCCTCGGCTTCGCCGCCCGTGAATCCGGCCGCGATCATGGCCATCCGCAGCAACTGCTCCTGGAACAGCGGCACTCCCAGCGTGCGTTTGAGCACCGGCTCGAGCGACGGGTGCAAACAGTCCGGCGCTTCCCGGCCCTGCCGCCGGTTCAGGTACGGGTGCACCATTTTGCCGACGATGGGGCCGGGCCGGATGATGGCCACCTGCACCACAATGTCGTAAAAGCGGCGCGGCTTCATGCGCGGCAGCGCCGACATCTGCGCGCGGCTCTCCACCTGGAACATGCCGATGGTATCGGCCTTTTGCAGGGCTTTGAAAACCGCCGGATCGTCCGCGGGCAGGCGCGCCAGATCCACTTCGGGAACCAATTTGAGGCAGTCTTCGATCACCGCCATCATGCCCAGGCCGAGCAGGTCCACCTTGATGATCCCCATATCGGCGCAGTCTTCCTTGTCCCACTGCACCACCACGCGGCCGGGCATGGCGGCGGGCTCGAGCGGGACGACGGAATCGAGCTGCCCCTGGCACACCACCATGCCGCCGGAATGCTGGCCCAGGTGGCGCGGCAGGTCCTGCGCCATGCGGTACAGCTCGAAAAACTTGCGCACACGCGGATGGTTCAGGTCCAGGCCGGCGTCGCGGAACTGGGCTTCGGTCGAGTCCTTGGGGTCTTTCCATTCCCACGTGCGCACCAGGCCGGAGAGCCGTTCGAGCGTGGTGATCTCGAAGCCCAGCGCCTTGCCCACTTCGCGCGCGGCGGAGCGGCCGCGATAGGTGATGACGTTGGCGGTCATGGCGGCGCCGAGCTTTCCGAAGCGTTGATAGACATACTGGATGACGCGCTCGCGCTTTTCGCCGCTGGGGAGGTCGAGATCAATGTCGGGCCACTCGCCGCGCTCTTCGGAAAGGAAGCGCTCGAACAGCAGGTCCATGCCTACGGGATCGACGGCCGTGATTTCGAGCGCGTAGCACACCGCGCTGTTGGCGGCCGAGCCGCGTCCCTGCGCCAGGATGGCGTTCTCTTTGCAGAAGCGCACAATGTCCCAGACGATCAGGAAATAGCCGGGCAGCTTGAGCTTTTCGATGAGCGCCAGCTCGCGCTCGATCTGGCGGCGGGCACGCTCGTGATACGGCTGATAGCGGCGGCGCGCGCCTTCATCCACGCGTTTCCGCAGGAAAGACATCTGCGTTTCGTTCTCCGGCACCGGGTAGCGCGGGAATTGATAGCCGAGATCGGCCAGGGTGAACTGGAGGCGCGAAGAAATTTCGAGCGTGTGGGCGATGGCCTCGGGCAGGTCGGCGAAGAGGCGCGCCATCCGGGCGGGCGTCTTGAGGTAGCGCTCGGAGTTGCGCTCCAGAAGCCGGCCGGCAGTCGAGAGCGTCACTTTTTGGCGCACGCAGGTGAGGACGTCGAGCAGCTCGCGCTCGGCGGGCGTGGCGTAAGCCACGCCGTTGGTGGCCACCAGCGGCATGCCGAGGCTGCGGGCGCATTCCACAATGGCCTGGTTGCGCGCCTCCTCTTCGCGATGACGGTGGCGTTGTAGCTCGGCGTAGACGTTGTGTTTGCCGAAAATCTCCAGCAGGCGCGCATCGGGGTGGCGCGTGAGACAGATCAGACCTCGAGCGAATTCCGCCAGCTCCTCCAGCGTGGCCGCGCCTTCGCCTTTCTTGGCGCGCAGCTTCATGCGGGTGACCAGGCGGCACAGGTTTTGATAACCTTCGCGCGTTTCCGCCAGCAGGGGATAAGTGAGACCGTTGGTGCAAGTGATTTCCGAACCGATGTGCGCGCGAATGCCGGCCTTCCTGGCGGCCATGTGGAAGCGCGGCGCGCCGTAGACGCCGTTGCGGTCCACCAGCGCCATGGCGGGCATGCCGAATTCCGCGCAGGCGCCGGCCAGCTCCTCCGGCACGGACGCGCCTTCGAGGAAGCTGAAACCGGAACGCGCGTGCAGCTCGACGTAGCTCTCAGTCATAGCTGCCCTCGACGAACCAGCCGCGCGGCTCGCGGTAGATGCGGTAGAGCGCGCCATCGCTGAGTGCAATGTCCCATTCGTCGCGCGCCCAGGGGTTGGAAGTCCACCAATCGCCCGAAGTGCGCCACGGTCCGGCCAGTTCCAGAACCTTGCCGCGAACGCCATCGGCGGCGATGAAACCCGGCTGCCCGGAAGTCAGAGCCACGCTCGCCACGCGCGGCGGACGAAAGACGCGCAGGGCCAGCCCAGGTGGGACAGACGATCGCCTTTTGTCGTCTGTCAATTTGCCCATACGGAACTCCCCCGGTCTATGCGTATTCACCAGTTCCACCGACCCTACACGGCCTTCCCCGACGATCGCCTGGATGCGCGCCAGGGTCAGTTCCAGTTTCACCGGCTCGGGCGCAAGCGGCACGAACAGACCGCCCTGCGCGGCGCGCGGTTTCACCGGGTTCATCCCCATCCATACGCGCACAATGGGCGCCTCGGGCGGATGCGCGGCCAGGTCGAGCTGCAACAGCTTCAAAAGCGCTTTGGTGTCGAGCGACGGCACGGGCAGCCGCAGGGTGCGCTCGTGGGTCAAGCGGTTTTCGAGCTTCAGCCGCAACCGCAGCTCGTCGGTGGCCAGCGCGCGCGTGGCCAAGCGCGCCGCCAGTCCGTTCAGCAGCCGCGCCAGCAGAAACGCCAGCGGCTCCAGCAGCTCCACCGGGTATTCCAGCTCGATCTGGTCTTCGAACTCGAGCGGCGGGTCCAGCGGCACAAGTTTCCGCTCCGCCTCGCCGCGCGCCAGTTCACGCAGCCGTAATCCTTCGGGGCCGAGGCGCTCGGCGATGCCCAGCGGGGGAAGAGCGGCCAGGTCGCGAAACCGGCGGATGCCCCAACGCTCCAGAGTTTCCAGCAATTCCGGCGACGGGGCCAGCAATGTGAGCGGCAGCGGGCCGAGGAATTTGGCCTCATCGCCTTGTGGGACGATGCTGACCCCCGCAAATCCGCGCGCTGCGCAGATGGCCGCATCGGGATTGGCCGCCAGCGCGATATGGACTTTCACTCGAATTTCCGCGGCCCGGCGCGCTATAGCCGCGGCCACGTCCTGCGGAAACCCGAAGAGGCGCTCGAGACCGGAAACATCCAGCGTCACGGTATCGGGCGCAGTCTGCTCCACCACCGGCGAGAATTCGAACGCCAGCGCCGTCAGATTGCCGTTGCCGTGAAGACAGGCGAACATGTCTTGCTCCGCTCGGTGGGGCCCAAAGGGCGCCCCGTGCGCACCCTCATGCCGCGCAGCAACTGCGAGGTTCCGCGCGTCCCCGACCACGTCACCCGCTCCCGCGCGCATTCGAGCACCAGCGATGCGCAGGTTCTGGCGTTCGATTGCCGCGCCACCGTCACCAGCACGGTGGGAGTATGCTCGACCCCGCGGCGCAGCCGGAACCACGAAGTGAGCGAGATGCGGCGCGCGGTTTTGGACGGCGTATCTCCCAGATCCATCGCCACCAGTCCAAAGCCGCCGCCCTGAATCAACAGATCGGCCGCCTTGAGCGCGTGCTCGGCGTTGTGGCTGCAACGCACCCAGAGCAAGCGTGGTAAACGCACCCCGGCCGCGGCGGCGGAGACGGGGTCGAAAGCATCTTCCGCATCCACCAGGGCGCACACCTCCTCGCGCCCGGTGGCCGCGGCCAGGATGGAAACCAGCAGGCTGGTCCGGCCGGAAGAAGCCGGCCCGATAATTTCAGTCAGGCAACCGCGCGGCAGCCCGATTCCGGAAAGGCCGCTAGGAACCAGCTCGGGCATCGGCCTGGACTGCCAGTCCAGATGACCGCCAAGCACGGATTCGAACTGTTTTTTGAGGACCGCCGCACGCATCTGTATTCGCTTTTTATTCGCCTAAACTATATTTTTACAGAATGGGGGCAGGGCTGTCAATGGCCGAAATGGTGCTAGGGTGGAGGGATTCCATTTTCGGATAAAGGGGCCTATAATCCGAATTGGGAGAGTACCTATGCGGACTCCGGATGTTCCGGAAGTACTCATTGGGTTGGGCTTCTTGGCTGGGATTTTTTGGGCTCTTTACAATTGGACGCATCCCCACGAGAATGCACCTAAGTAGCCCGGTTGGACGCTCGGAATTCGGTCTTGAGTGTGAGCGGCGCCAGCCGTTTGCAATCCAGTGTGGCACCTGATACTATCTAGTTGGCAGATCGGAACCCTCCCCTTGAAGTACTGCCAATCCAACCAACGGAGAAAAATAATCAACTGAATGAGCTTTACAGTATTTCTTGGCAATCTTCCCACATGGGTCACCGCCGATGACATCAGGCAATGGCTGGCCGCCGAAGATCTCGTGGCCGATGCAGTCAAGGTGATCCGCAACCACGAAACCCAGGAATCCAAGGGCTTCGCATTTGTCGAAGCGCCGACCGCCGACGAGATGCAAGCCATCATTCGCCGCTTCGATCGCGCGCCTTTGGAAGACCGGCTGTTGCGGGCCAACGCGGCACAACCCCCGAAAGGGAAGGACACACGAGGGCCGCAGCTAGCCGTGCCGCCGAATGCGGTTCGCACCCCGCAGCAGCGTCCTCCCGAACGCAGGAAGCGCGGCGGCCGGCAAAGAGAGCAATCGCCCCGCAGCGCCTTTGCGAACGAACTGGCGAAGGCCCTGTAAGCTACGCCGCGGCCTCTTTGGCATCGCGGAAAGAGCTTCTGTTCCATTCCACACCTGTGAACCGAAGTCACACGGTCTACACAGTATCTCCCTTCCCTTCAATATGTTAGAAACGGTACGAGGCGTGCATCCATGGCCCGCATGAAACACGCCTGGCTCGGCTGTCTGCTTTTTGGCCGCCTGCTTTTCGCCGGAACGCAGGACTCCGACATCAACGTCAACACGCGCTACACGGTGGATACGGTCACCGTCGCCGGCAAGGGCTGGAAGACCGACCTGATGTCGGATCAGAACCAGAAGATGAGCTCCGGCCTGCGCAAGGACTTGCTCGCGCTGATCGGGCAGAAGTTGAATCCCTCAGCGCTGGACGGCCTGGCCGAGCGGCTGAAGAAGGAGCTGGCTGCGCGCGAAGTGAGCCACCACGTGCTGCGCGGCGACAGCCCCGAGCACGTGCGCGTGGAGTTCGACGTCAAACCGTATCGAGGCGACGTGGATGCCAATGTCACGAAGTTCTTCTACAGCTCGCAACAGGGGTGGAGCGGAGCCGGAGAAGTGGACGTCAGCGTGCAACAGAACTCCTTCCGATTTGGCTTGGTGAGCGACGGCGACTTACTGGCTGAGCGCTACGCGGGCATCTCGGCGGGTTACGAGAACAGGCACGTCGGCAGCGACCGCGTGGACCTGAAGTTTCAATTCGATAGCTACCACGACCAGTGGAACAACAACACGCTGGACGCGCTGGCGGCCGGCGGATCCAAGGAAACTTCGGATGCCTACCGCACCCGGCAGAACTTCCAGCCGGAGGTGACCATCGCGCTGGCAAAACCACTGACCCTGGAGGTAGGGGTGAGTTTCGAACGGTTTGGAGAACAGTATCCGGCCGCGCACACCGAGGCCTCCGACGCCCTGATTGCTACTCTGCGCTATCACCAGCGCCTGGAGGAATCGGACAACCAGCAAGACCTGGACGCAAGCTACAGCTTGGGCGCGGCCACCAGAATTCTGGACAGCGACTTCGTTTACGCGTCGCATGCCTGGGAAATGCGGTACCAGCTCACGCACGGCAAGCACGTGCTCAGCGACACCTTCTCGGGGGGCTTGATTACCGGGCGGGCGCCCCTGGACGACCGTTTTGTGATGGGCAACAGCGTGTACCTGCGGGGCTGGAATAAGTACGAGATCGACCCCTTGGGCGGAAACCGCATGGTCCACAACTCCGTCGATTATCATTACGGGCTTTTCAGGGTCTTCTATGATACGGGCGCCATCTGGGACGAGGGCCAGGCGGCCGTTCCGAGGCATTCGCTCGGAGCGGGCGTGCGGGAATCGGTGTTCACTCTCGCGGTGGCGTTTCCGGTGCGTTCGGGCCATGTCGAGCCGATCTTCTTGATGGGCGTTATTCCTTAATGCCGCCACCCGCTCGGGGACCGCAGATCTGCCGCAGGAGCTGGCTTCTGGCCGGCCTAGTGGTTCGTCTATTCCCGGCGCGGGGCGCGCAACCGCTCGAAATCACGTTCGATGGCGATAGTCTTCACGTCTCGGCTCCCGGCCTGCACTTCCTGACCGGAAAGCCGCTGGAGCGGCTGAAAGACGCGGCCACAGTTGTGTTTCTTTGCCAGCTCACGCTGTGGAGCGAGAACCACGACAACGCCATCCGGCGCGTGCCGAACCGCTTCGTGGTGAGCTACGATTTGTGGGAGGAGAAGTTCTCCGTGACCCAGTTGGGGAGCGCGCCGCGTTCGACTCCGCACGTGCTGTCGGCCCCGGCGGCCGAAGCTTGGTGCCAGGAGGGCCTGGCCATCAGCGCCCTGGGCTTGGCGCCGGACCGTCCTTTCTGGCTGCGGTTCGAGTTGCGGACGGGGGAGCAGAAGGACCTCTCGGGCGGGGCGGGCGAGCCGGGCCTCAACCTCAGAAGCCTGATCGAGCTGTTCAGCAGGAAGCCGGGGCCGGACGATCTGAGCTGGACGCGGGAAGCGGGTCCGCTGCGCCTGGAGGATTTGCGCCGCGCCACGGGCCGGGGCGCGCGAAACGGGTGAATCGGCTTCGCAACAGGCTCATTCTGATCTTCCTGGCCGCGACCCTGGCGCCGCTCGCCGCCACGGTATGGATCACCACCTCGCTGCTCGAATTCAGCCTGGATTTCTCCTCCACCACCCAGCTCGACAACATCGCGAAATCCCTGCAACGCACCGGCCACGAGTTCTACCAGCATGTGCGCGACGATCTCAAGCAGCAGGCGGGGCGCCCTCCGGGCCCGGGCGCGTTGAAGCCCCGGAAGTACACGCCTGAGGATCGCGCCAACTGGCCCCCGGCGGTAAAGGCCTTCGCCGAAAGCGAGGAGCCGGAACAGTTTTTGCCGGCGGGCCATGAAGGGGACCAGCTTGACTACCTGGTGCGGCACGGCGGCGAAGTCTGGTCTTATTCGGCAAGCCTGGGTGGAATGGAGCGGCTCACCGTGGACCGGGAGATCCGGGACGCGCGCAAGTTGGTGGACAACGCCAAGGAGCACGATTGGCGCCGCGGGTTCAAACTGGTATACGTCCTGCTGGCGGCCTCCATCTGGCTGGTGTCGCTGGCGTTGCTGGTGTATCTGGCGCATCGCATCAGCCGGCCCATCCAACAGTTGACCGCGGGGCTCACGGAGCTGGCGGCAGGGGACTTGAATGCGCGCGTGGAGACGCGGCGCGACGACGAGATCGGGCGCGCCATCCAGGCCTTCAATCACATGGCCGACAAACTGCAAGAAAGCACCGAGCGGCTGGTCTATTTGCGGCAGCTTGCAAGCTGGCAGACGCTGGCGCGTAAGATGGCGCACGAGGTGAAGAACTCCCTCACGCCCATCCGGCTCACGGTGGAAGAGATGATGGCGCGCTATGACGAAGCCGACCGCGGCTTCATGCAGCAGGCCACGCAGATTGTGGTGGACGAAATCGAGACCCTGGAGCGGCGCATCCGCGCGTTCTCGCAATTCGCCACCGAGCCGCCCGTGCGGCCCGCGCCGGTGGACGTGAATTCCCTGTTGCAGGAGCGCATGGCGTTTCTGAAGACCGCGCATCCGGAAGTGGCTTACGACTGCCGGCTGGCGGACGGAGTCCCCACCGTGGTGGCGGACCAGGATTTAATCAAGGGGATTCTTACGAACCTGCTGGAGAACGCCGCCGAGGCCGCGGGCGATGGCGGGCGCATCCTGGGGGTAACGTCGGCGGAGAACGGGCGCGTCCACATCGAAGTGCACGATTCGGGGCCGGGGCTGAGCGAGCAGGCGCGCGCCTCCCTGTTCCAACCCACCATTTCGTTCAAGAAGCGGGGGATGGGGCTGGGACTTTCGATCGCGCGCAAGAGCGCGCTGCTGTCGGGCGGGGACATTGTGCTGGTGAAAGGAGAACTGGGCGGCGCAGGCTTCCGCGTGCTGCTGCCGGTGGCGACTAATGGCCTCCAAACGCGTTCTGATCGTGGATGATGAAGAGAACATCGGCCGCTCGCTGCGGATGATTCTGGAACGCGAGGGCTACGCGGTGAGCGTGTGCCGGAGCGCGGCGGAGTTCAACCGTCACGCCGACGCGCAGCGCGCCGACGCATACCTGCTCGACATGAAGCTGCCGGACGGCAACGGGATCGACCTGCTGCGGGCGGCGCGGCAGAACGGGGCCTCGGCGCCGGCGGTCATGATCTCTGGGCATGGCACCATCGCGGACGCGGTGGAGGCGACGCGCGCAGGCGCGTTCGACTTCCTCGAGAAGCCGCTGAGCCGCGACCGGGTGCTGCTGGCGGTGAAGAACGCCCTGGAACAGTCCAGCCTGCGGCAGGAGAACGAGCGGCTGCGCGAGATGGTGGGCGGCGCGCCGAGGATGATCGGCGCGAGCCCGGCGTGGGCGCGCGCTGTGGAGCAGGCGACCATGGCGGCGCGGTCGGATGCGCGCGTGCTGCTGATCGGGGAATCGGGGACCGGCAAGGAGCTGCTGGCGGCGCACATCCACAAGGCGAGCCCGTTTGCCGGCGGGCCGTTCGTGAAAGTGAATTGCGCGGCCATTCCGACGGAGCTGATCGAGACGGAGCTGTTCGGGCACGAAAAGGGATCGTTCACCGGCGCGACGGCTGCGCGGCGCGGCAAGTTCGAGCTGGCGGACGGCGGTACCATCTTCCTGGACGAAGTGGGCGATCTGCACGGAGCTTCCCAGGCTAAGCTGCTGCGCGTGCTGCAAGAGGGCGAGTTTCATCGCGTGGGGGGCGAGCAGATCATCCGGGTGAGCGTGCGCGTGATTTCCGCGACCAACCGCGACCTGGGAGCGCTGGTCACGGCGGAGAAGTTCCGCGAAGACCTGTTCTACCGGCTGAGCGTGGTGCCCATCCGCGTGCCGGCCCTGCGCGAGCGGCCGCACGACGTTCGCCTGCTGGCGGAGTATTTCCTCGAGGATTTCTGCGCGCGCAATAATTTCAAGCCCAAGAAGCTGGACGAGACGGTATTCCCGCTGTTGGAGAGCTACCTCTGGCCGGGAAACGCGCGCGAGCTGCGGAACGCGATCGAGCGCATGGCGATTCTGACGCCGGGCGAGCGGCTGACGCGCGATTCCATCCCGGTGGAGATCCGGGTGCAGCGGGAGACGGGCGTGAAATCGACAATTCAGGAAGCGCGGGAATCGGCCGAGCGGGAGCACGTTCTGCGGGCGCTCGAGGAATCCAACTGGAACGTATCCGGCGCCGCGCGGGCGCTGGGTATGGAGCGGACCAATCTGCACAAGCGCATCCGAGCGCTGGGGCTGAGCCGGGGGAAATAGAGGGGCTTATACTGTAGGCAGTGGAAGAACCGATGGACAGACAACGGGCACATCAGTTGCTCGATCGGCTGGACGCCGCCCAACTCGATGCCGTCGTCGGACTGCTCGAAGTGATGGTGGAACCGCTGGCGCGTTCGCTGGCCCTGGCTTCCGTTGAAGAGGAAGAGATCACGCCCGAGACCGCCGCGGCGCTGGACCGGGCCCGCGCTTCGCTCGCCCGCGGTGAAGGCATTTCGCACGAAGAGGTCCTGGGCGAGTTCTCGGGGGTCTCGATTGTGGACTGAATTGGTACAATACGGAAATGAGACTCTTAGTAACTTTTGCCGCCGCCATCGCTTTGCTCTCCGCCGCCGACTCCAAACTCGGCAAACCGCTTGCAGTGAAGGAACCCGTGGCCATCGCGACCCTGCTCGCCAAACCCGCCGACTATGTCGGCAAGACCGTGCAGGTCAAGGGGAAGATCACGGGGGTATGCCAGGAGATGGGGTGCTGGATGTACGTCGCCGACGAGCAGGGCAGGAAGATACGCATCAAGGTCAACGACGGGGAAATCGTGTTCCCCAAGGATGGCGCCGGCCGGATCGCCACGGCCGAGGGCGTATTCACCAAGCTCGAACTGACGCGCGAGCAGGCCATCGAGGCGGCCAGGGAAGAGGCGAGAGAGTCGAACAAGACGTTCGACCCGGCTTCGATCAAGAGCGGGACCGTCGAGTATCAGATTCAAGGGACGGGCGCAGTGATCCAGTAAGCACACGGTAGTCGCCAAGCCGGAGCCGGAACGCACCATCATAGCCATTATTAAGTTGGGAGCGACCAAGCTCGATTCCATGCTGGAAGTCGGTGCTGCGTGGCGAGCCGAGTGTCGGCTCTCCCGGAAGACGCCTTCTGCCGCTTCATGGGCCCGAAGTGAAATCGCTGGCTGTGGAGAATTGCTTTCTGCGAAAAGAAGACCAAAGCCCCGCCCTCAAGCGGAATTACTCCGAAGCCTTCGCTCTGGATTAAGCCGGCAGGCGCCGCGGCCGGCTAAAACCCCGCCCCCCGTAGCGCCAGCACGGCGTTCAACCCACCGAACGCAAACGAATTGGAGAGCGCGCACTCCACCTGCGCGCGCCGGGCGTGGTTGGGAATTACGTCCAGGTCGCACTGGGGATCGGGCTCATTGAAGTTGGCGGTAGGCGGGAGCACGCCATCGCGGAGCGCCAGCACTGCGGCCAGACACTCCAGGGCGGCCGCCGCGCCCAGCGCGTGCCCGTGCATGGATTTCGTCGAGCTGATCGCCAGGCGCTCCGCGTGCGGACCGAAAACCGAGCGGATGGCGGCCACCTCGGTGGGATCGTTGGCAGGCGTGGCGGTGCCGTGGGCGTTGATATAGCCGATCTGTTGGGGATCGAGGCCGGCATCCCGCAACGCCGCCCGCATGGCCCGCGCGGCGCCTTCCGCGGAAGGCTGCGTGATATGGCAGGCGTCGGCGGACATGCCGAACCCCACGATTTCCGCGTGGATGCGCGCTCCCCGCGAGCGGGCGGCTTCCAGCGGTTCCAGCACCAGCATGGCGCCGCCTTCACCCAGGATCATCCCGCGGCGGTCCCTGGAAAACGGGCGGCAGGTCTCCGGCGAGACCACGCGCATGGCCTCCCAGGCTTTCAGAATCCCGAAGCTGAAGGGCGCTTCGCTGCCGCCCGCGATGGCCAGGTCGGTCGAGCCCGCGCGCACCATCCAGAAGGCCTGGCCGATGGCGTGGCCGGCGGAGGAGCAGGCGGTGGAAATGGTGAAACTGGGGCCGGTGACCCCGAACTCCATGGAGATGTGGCTGGCGCCAGCGTTGGCCATGGTCTTGGGAATGGTCAGCGGGTGCACGCGGTTGTGGCCCAGCTTGTACACTTCCTGAAAGCCTGTATCTTCGGTGCTCTGGCCGCCCACGCAAGACCCGGTGACGATGGCGGCGCTCTCGCGAAGCGCGGGCGTCCACCGAACGCCGGCGTCGGTCACGGCCTCGCGGGCGGCGATCACGGCGAACTGCGCGAAACGGTCCATGAAGTCGGCGTGGCGGTCGTCGAAGTATGGCTGATGGCTGTATCCCTTGACCTCGGCGCCGTTCTGGAAGCGCAACTGGGAGCAGTCCGTGGATTCAATGGGGGCGATTCCGGAGCGGCCCTGGCGAAGCGCCTCCGCGAATTCCGCGGTATTCCTGCCCAGAGCGCAGATCGCGCCCATTCCGGTGATGGCCACGCGCCGCATGCGCTACTGGCCGGCCTTCGCGCCGGCGGCCTTGGCGGCGATCAGCTTCTCGACGCCCTCGCACATCTGGAGGACGTTGCGCACGCTGCGTACCTCTTCGTCGGGAATGCTGATATCGAATTCATTTTCGAGGGCGAAGAGGATCTCGACTGCATCCATGGAATCGATCCCCAACTGCTGGAAATCGCTCTCGATCGTGACCGTTTGAAGGGGAATGCGCTTGGAGGTGGCGATCACCTTCAGCACCCGTTGGATCAATTCGTTGGACATAGCAATCGGCTTACCGTTTCAAACTTGTAGCCCCGGTCCAGCAACCTCGGAACCAGGCGCCGGACGGCTTCCACGGTCACGCCGATATCCGGCCTGGTACGAAGCTCGCGTCCGTCGTGAAGGCACAGGATAGCGCCATTCGAAACGCGCCGCGCCATGCGCTCGACAACCGCCTCCACCTTCAGATTCCAATCATAGCCGATTACGGTCCACATTACGCCGGTCAGGTCGAGCCGCCGCTGCGCCCGGCCCAGCCCGAACCAGCGTGCGCCGAAGGGAGGGCGGAACCAGGCGGGCCGGATGCCGGTGTGGGCTTGGATGGCTGCTTGGGCGCGTTCCAGGTCCTGTTCGATGAAGCGGCGCGAGCGAAAGCAGAACAGCGGATGGGTGTGGCTATGGTTGCCGATGGAGTGGCCGGCTTGGCCCACGGCGCGCGCCACGGCCGGGAGGCGCTCCACGTTGGCGCCGCACTGGAAGAAGGTGGCGGGCACGTTGTGGCGGGCGAGGACATCGAGAATTTGCGGCGTGCCCTCACTGGGGCCGTCGTCGAAAGTGAGCGCCACGGCGCGGCGGTCGAGCGGGCCGCGCCACACGGAAGGTGCGAAGACGTTGGAGGCGCGGCCCCGGACGGCCCAGGCCATGAAGGCGGAGGCGGCACACACCGCGGCCAGCTCGATGCCGTGTTGGGCGGTTCCGTCCATGAACTCCTATTGTAGTGGCTGGCCGGCGCGGGCGCCGACGGCTGGCGATCTGCTTATAATGTATCCAGATCCGAACCGAGGGGGGCAGATGCGAACCAATCCCAAGATCGAACATATTGTCGTGCTCATGATGGAGAACCGCTCATTCGACCATCTTTTAGGATTCACCTGGAACCCCGGCATCGATGGCGTAACCCCAGGCGAGTACAGTAACCTCGACAAAGACGGCGAGCCTCACGCGGTAACCGATGGCGCGCAATACCAGGGCCAACTGGTCAACGACCCGGGGCACGATTTCGAGGATGTATATCTACAGATGTATGGCGTCCCTGCGGGGACGCCGGCCGGCGAGCCCACCATGTCGGGATTCGCGCAGAGCTACCAGGAACATGGCGGCGGGCCGGCCGATATCATGCGATGCTTCCGGCCCGACCAGGTGCCGGTTCTCTCGGCTTTAGGCCGGCAGTATGCGGTTTGCGACCGATGGTTCTCTTCGGTGCCCGGTCCTACTTTGCCGAACCGGGCGTTTGCGCACTTCGGAACCTCCTTTGGCCGCCTGGATATGGACCCCGTCTATTTCGGCAGCCAGCCGAGCATCTACCAGCGCATGTATGGCGCGGGGGCGACCGCGATGATTTATTACTATGCCAACTGGAGCGGCACCATGGGCCTCACCTTCCTGCTGAACGACCAGGACGGATACTTCGGGCTATGGGGGGATTTCCTGAACGACTGCAAGAAGAACCAGCTTCCGCAGTACGCCTTTATCGAGCCGCCTTACTACGACCACGAAGACACGCTGGCCGGAGATCAGCATCCCGATCACAACATACAGGTGGGCGACAACTTCATACGCCAGGTTTACAATGCCATCCGCTCCAATAACGACACCTGGCATTCCACATTACTGTTGATCGTGTGGGACGAGCACGGCGGCATCTTCGACCACGTGGCGCCGCCCGCCGTGCCGCAGCAGAATCAGGATGGCCATGTCTCCACCGCGCCGCCCTTCAACTTCGACCGGTATGGCGTGCGCGTCCCGGCGGTGGTTGTCTCTCCGTATATCCAGAAGGGCACAGTTTCGCACACCCTATTCGAGCATGCCTCAATTCCGGCGACGGCCGCGGCACAATTCATCGGGACGGGCAGCGCGATCTCCAATCGCGAGCGATACGCCAACACTCTGCTGGCGCTGTTGGATGCGACCATTCTCAACGACGACCAGCCGGACTTCAGCGCCCAACCGGCGGTTCCGGCGGGCGCCGTGTCATCGGCGGGAAACGATGCGGCGCAGTTGCATCTGGATCACGTGGCCGAAGTTCACCGCGTGCTGCAGACCGCGGACCCGGCGCTGGCGGCGCAGATGGACCCGACAGCCGTGCGGACCGAACAGGATGCTTCCCAGTTCGTCGAGAAGGCCATGACATCCATCCATCCCGCGGGCGCGGCTGCGGCTACACCTCAGGTCCAGCCATGACGCGATGGATCCTCAGCCTGGCGATGCTGTCGGCGCTGCCGTTAGGGGCGCAGCAGGACAAGTGCCTGGATGCCGCCAATGAAAGCCAGAAAAAGTGGACCGCCGCGGGCCCACATTCGTGGCTGGACGACGTGTGGCACAACGAAGCCGTCGAAATCGCACGCACCTGGTGTTACGTCTGGGAAACGCACGGCATGGATCGCTTGGACAAGGGGATCGATTTCGGTCGCGCCTTCTTTACGGGAGACGGCTGGCACCCCGTGGTTGGCGGCATTGTGCCGGGCAGCGGCTTTGCGGGAGGACTGGGGATGCAACTGGAGCGAAACACGGCCGCCCCGGCCCTGCGGTACAGCGGGAGTGTGGAGGCGCGCGGATCGTACAACGGATTCTGGGTAGCCGGCGGGGTCCTGGATATCACGCGCGCCGATAACGATCCCGACAATCGCCACATTCACGCGGTGATCGAGGCGCGCGAGTACGAACTGCCGCAGCTCACTTATTTCGGCCTGGGCAATGCGAGCCTGCTGGCGAACGAGTCGCTATATGGCTTGCAGGCGACCACGGCCGGGGCGCACGTGGATTTCCCTCTACCCGGCGGCGTTTCCTTGATCGCGGGCGTCGGAGGATTGGTGGCCGACCCAGCGCCGGCGCACGGCTCGCTACCATCCATCGAGCAGAAATTCACGGCTGCCGATACCCCCGGGCTGACAACCGGGACTGGCTATGTGGTGCCGGGCGCCGGCATCAAATGGCGGTATCCGGAGGCCGAGACCATGTGGGGCTACTCAACCAGCCTGGCAGCTTCGTTCCGGGCGTTCCACGAGGCCAGCGGTTTACCCTACTCTTTCCGCCGCATCGACTTCACCTGGCAGAACGTATTCCGGCCGTATGTTCGCGTGAAGCCGGCGGCCGCGAAGGCCGGCCCGCCGCGAAAGGTGGGACTGGGTGCCGTCAGCGCGACTTTCCGGCTGGCGGAATCGTGGGGGCCGGCGGGCAACAATGTGCCGTTCTATCTGCAGCCCACCATTGGCGGCACCGATATCGATAATATCGATGTGGTTCGCAGCTATCGCGATTATCGTTTCCGCGCGCCCAACGCGATGGCGTTCCAGGCTGAGTACGAGCGGTCGATCAAGGGCCCCATCGGCCTGCTGGGATTCTACGATGTCGGCAAGGTGGGGATGGCGCGCGGCGACCTGGACTTCACGCACATGCGCCACAGCTTCGGTGCCGGGATCGTGGTGACCGCGGGCAATCTGCCGGTGTTGAAGTTTTACTACGCCTGGGGCGGGCATGAAGGCACACATACCACGTACACCCTGAATACGAATAACTTCGCAGGCACGGCGAGCGGGGTGTTCTGAGGATTGGCCATTTCCGCCGCGGTACTGGTGGTGACCGGTGTCGGCCCGGGAGTGCAAAGAGTGAGAAGGCGCAGGCTCTGGCGTATAGAACCGAGAATTACCCCGCGCCGAAAGTCCATCTCGGCCCAGGTCCTTGCCCGACACCTCATCAGGATGCAGGAGTTGTGTGCCGTATTCCACGCCAGATAGATGCCGGTGAATAGGTCCACGCACAGCGTGTCCCGATCTGCTCCTGGCCGGTCTGCTGGAGCGCGATAAAGATCAGGGCTTTAGCCCTCTTGGCAAGCCGACAGAACCCTGACTAGCCGATCCACATCTTGGCGGCTCAACAGACCTGTTTTCCAGAAGGGGGCATTACGTCTCTCGAAGTGGGCCTTGTCGAACACGATCACAAAGCTCATCATGAAGACGATCGACAGCAAAGCATAGAATCGTGACATGGTTTTTCTCTCTACTCGCCTCCGCGCAGGTCACGCAGGCCCCGCGGATCAGTTTCGCTACATCGCCGCCGACACCGTCGGCTCCGGCAGGTGCGCGGCAGCCCCAACTGGATTGGCGGGCCCCCCGATCACCAATCAGTGCGGGCAGGCCGTGCAATGTACTGCACAGCGGCAGCAATTCGGATCAGACTCTGTACCAGGACTGTATCGTTTGCAGTATGGCCCGAGAGGGGGCGCTGGCGAAAGGTCCAAAGGTACGGTTACGGTACGTGACAGGTATTAGTACCTAACTCAAGTACCCCTGCAGCAGGTCAGTGGAATTGGGCTGTTGATCGCTCTCACTTTCATGCTCACGGTGGAAGACAAGGGCAGATTCCAGAAAAGCCGCGGCGGCGTCTGCCGCCGCACCCGCCTTCTGGCTCTGCCCCTGTTATCAGGGGGGCCCACGCGCGTGGTCGAGGGCTTGACCGCTCATCAACTCTCGCTGGAGAAACACCGCCCGGTCCAACGCCTTGACAGCTCTTAGATCCGCATCATTGGATGCTCCCGCGGTGTGCCGACTGTTTCCTTCTTACGACTCAATCCGAAGCGCCCCGGCCCGCGCCTAGTACTACTCCTCGATGATTATCCGCCAGGGCGCTTCCGGCGCAGCAGCGGAGCGCCGCGGGATACCTCGGGTCGGGTTTGTCCTTCATGACAATCGGCATGTGCACAAACGATATGAGAGGAACATTGACCAACGAGAGTACTGGAGCCGACCCCGAAGATAACCAAAGAGCAGTATTGTCTTGAAGTACTAGTACGTCTAGTATTACGACTGCGGGTCCACGAGGCCGCAGTCCTATGTCCAATAACTTCATACCGACTTTTCGTATTGCCTTCTTCTTGTGCCTGTCTTGCGGCAATTTGCTGCTTGCGCAATCAGGCGCTCTGTCGCTGTCTTCGAGTTCTGTTACGACCGGAGGCACGGCATCCATAACAGTTTCTTTGAGCGGCGGCAGTTCCCCGTCAGATATGCAGTGGACTCTGACATATCCGTCGTCGGCCGTAACGGCGGTGAACGTGACTGCTGGCCCAGTTCTCACCGCCGCGAGCAAGTCGTTATCTTGTTCCGCGGCGCCGGGAGCCTACACTTGCTTGGCTTCCGCTCTGAATACCACGGCGATCGCGGACGGACTCGTGGCGACGGTAAGCCTCACCCTCGACAGCGCCGGCACTATAAGTGTCGGTCTGACAAACACCATGGGGGCCTCGCCGGCAGGATCGACTATTCCGATGAGCGGCACGGGCGGCACCATCGTGGTCACACCGGCGGTCAGCTTGAGTTCAGCGGCGTGCAGTCCGTCTTCTTTGGTGACGCCTGGGACATCTCTCTGCACGGTGACGCTTAGCGCGGAGGCCCCTGCGGGGGGCGCTGCGGTCACCTTGAGTAGCAATCAGACGAGCCTCACTGTACCAGCTTCCGTCACCGTGGCGGCGGGGTCCACGTCCGGGACTTTCACTGCGAGCGCCGCCACGGTCAGCACGAATCAGACCGCCACAATCACCGCTACCCTTACCGGCAATTCGGCGAGCGCCATTCTAACCCTGGTGCCTCCTACAGCACCTCCCGTGACCGCGGCGTCTCTGGCGTGCAGCCCCTCCAGTGTTTCCCCTGGCGCATCGATCACCTGCACTATCATCCTTAGCGGCGTCGCGCCTCCTGGCGGCGCGGTGGTCCTTCTGACGTCCAGCAGTTCCGCACTGACGGCGCCGACCTCTGTGACCGTGCCCGCCGGCTCCACGTCCACCACTTTCACCCCCGATGCAGGCACGGTCGCCGCGGCCCAGACCGCGACCTTGACTGCTTCTCTAGGGGGGAGTTCGCTCACCAATTCACTCGTGCTGAATCCTGCCGGGGGCCCGCCAATTCTTAACGTAGGACCCGGCCAAACCTACAGCACACCGTGCCTAGCATTGGCTGTGGCGCCGGCCGGAGCCATAATCCAGATTGATGCCAGCGGAACGTATTCCGGTGACGTCTGTACGATAAACGCCAGCAACATCACCTTGAAGGGTGTCAACGGGCGTCCCAGGATTGATGCGGCGGGCCAATATGCGGCAAGCAACGGGACCTGGGTGTTCGAGGGCAACAACATCACGGTTGACACGATCGAACTAACCGGCGCAACAACGCCTCAGAACAACGGCGCTGCCATTTGCATGGAAGGACAAAACCTGACCGTCCTGAATTCCTATATCCACGACAACCAGGAAGGCGTTTTTGTCAATCCGGAGCCCAGCGGGCAAATCCTGGTCCAGAGCACCGAGTTTAACCACAATGGATTCGGTGACGGCCTTACGCATAACCTCCACGTCAATGCCGCGGCCAGGCTCACCGTGCAGTACAGCTACTCCCATAATGCCAATGCCGGAGACTTGATCGAGACCGGGGCATCGGAAAACTACATTCTCTATAATCGCCTGACTTCTGAAACCGGCACCACGAGCGCTGAAACCGACATCGCCAACGGAGGGAGGTCGTTTGTCATTGGCAACCTGATTGAGAAGGGGGCGAATGATCAGAGTGGCACAGTACTGGGATACCTAGACGGCGGATCCAGTGGAAGCAATTCGAGCACCGAACTGTATGTTGTCAATAACACGTTCGTAAACGACCGGTCTTCGGGAGCGACTTTCCTCGCCATCAGCTCAGCCGACCCAACGCCGGCGGTTCTAATGAATAATATCCTTTACGGCACGGGAACCATTACCACCCAGAGCAATGCTGCCCTGAACGCAAATCTCACGAGCAATCCGCTATTCGTCAATCAAGCCGGCTACGATTATCACCTGACATCGGGTTCTCCGGCCATCGGTGCCGGCGCCAACCTCGGCGCAGCCGATGGCGTGTCCTTGGTGCCCGCCTATGAGTACCTCTCGCCCTCCTGCGCAGAAGTCAGAAACATGGTAAACGCAGCACTGGATATCGGCGGCTACGAATTTGACGGCGCAGGCGCTCCATTGCCTTGCAGCGTCGGCCTTTCGGCTCTTAGCCTGGCTCCGAACACAGTCATCGGCGGAAGCCCTGCAAGCGCTACCGTCACCCTGAGTAATCCCGCCCCCGCGGGTGGAACGCCGGTCGTTATTTCCACTTCGAATTCCAGCGTGGCTGCGGCGCCCGCCAGCGTCACGATATCGTCCGGAGCGTTGTCCGCAGTCTTTAGTGTCACAACGGCCTCTGTTACAAGTACGACCGGTGTGACGATTTCGGCTTCCTACGGCGGCGCAACTCAGACCGCCATCCTGACTGTTGTTGCTCCAGCGCTATCGCTGCAGTGCAACGCCACAAGTCTGCAATCAGGCGCCACCAGCACTTGCACCATCGCGTTAAGTTCCACGGCTCCGACGGGTGGGGTGACGGTGACGCTGTCGAGCAACACGGCGGCATTGACCGTGCCGGCCTCGGTGACGGTAGGGGCGGGGAGCACGACGGCGACCTTCACGGCCGCGACGGGGACGATCGCGAGCAACCAGACGGCCACCATCACGGCGACGCTGAACGGGAGCACGCAGACGGCCACGGTCTCGTTGGTGGCGCCGGTGCTGCTAAGCGGGCTGACGTGCAGCCCGTCGAGCCTGGGGTCGGGCAGCAGCGCGACCTGCACGGTGACGGTGACGCAGACGGGTGGGGCGACGGTGACGCTATCGAGCAACGCGGCGGCGTTGACCGTGCCGGCCTCGGTGGCGGTAGGGTCGAGCAGCACCACGGCGACCTTCACGGCCGCGACGGGGACGATCGCGAGCAACCAGACGGCCACCATCACGGCGACGCTGAACGGGAGCACGCAGACGGCCACGATCTCGTTGGTGGCGCCGGTGCTGCTAAGCGGGCTGACGTGCAGCCCGGCGAGCCTGGGGTCGGGGGGCAGTGCGACCTGCACGGTAACAGTGTCGAAGACGGGCGGGGCGACGGTGACGCTATCGAGCAACGCGGCGGCGTTGACCGTGCCGGCCTCGGTGGCGGTAGGGTCGAGCAGTACCACGGCGAGCTTCAAGGCCACGGCGGGGACGATCGCGAGCAACCAGACGGCCACCATCACGGCGACGCTGAACGGAAGTACGCAGACGGCCACGATCTCGCTGGCGGCGCCGGTGCTGCTAAGCGGGCTGACCTGCAGCCCGGCGAGCCTGGGGTCGGGCAGCAGTGCGACCTGCACGGTGACGGTGACGCAGACGGGTGGGGCGACGGTGACGCTATCGAGCAACGCGACGGCGTTGACCGTGCCGGCCTCGGTGGCGGTAGGGTCGAGCAGTACCACGGCGAGCTTCAAGGCCACGGCGGGGACAATCACGAGCAACCAGACGGCCACCATCACCGCGACACTGAACGGGAGTACGCAGACGGATAAGATCTCGCTGGCGGCGCCGGTGCTGCTGAGCGGGCTGACGTGCAGTCCGACAAGCCTCAGCTCCGGAGGGACGAGCGTCTGCACAGTCACCCTGACCCCGGTGGCCTCGACAGGCGGCGTATCCGTCTCATTGTCCGACAACAGCTCGTCTCTCAGCGCGCCTACGTCGGTCACAGTTGCCGCCGGTTCAACATCGGCAACTTTCAGCGTCACGGCGGGCTCGATCAGTAGCAGCACGAACGCAAAGCTCACTGCTAAGCTGGGAACGATCTCCAAAAGCGTGACTTTGCGCCTCAATCGCTGATTTAAGCCCAACTCCCGGCGGGAACCAGGGAGTTGGGATGCCAGATATTCCCACATATCGCTAGCGGTCTGCGCAAACCGCGTCCGCACGGGACGGTTTGGCTTTGGGTGCGCCCGCGCCACCGGGTGGCAACACTGGCCGCTGGCTGGCGCCGCGGGCGCAATGTCGGGCGAGTGGGGCGCGGCTGTGGTGGCTTTCGTTCCCTTGCGGCCTCCACAAGGGGCAAACTGGCGCCGGTCACGAGCAGACTTACAATCCGCGCGGCATCGGCACGGCGCTGTGCATGCCGCTCGTGGGGTACCTGCTCGGAATGGCGCCGATCCCGTAGACGCCAATCGCCAAGCCATGGCGATGCTCTATGCCGTGGTGCGACAACAAGCGTCGGTGCTGAGCTTCCTAACGGTGTTCCGGACGATAGGCGTCGTGTTCCTGGTCATCATCCCGCTGATCCTGATCCTCCGCAAGCCCAAGCATCTCAGGGAACGCCAGCTGTCGTCTTGAACCCCCGTCCCTCCCGTGCGACCTTCATTTCCATCTGAACCCTTACGCCTCGCACTTGGGAGATCGGGTCGCTGCCGGTCATCACCGCCACATCCCAACGCCTGGCTGCCCAACTGGACCGCCTCGGCCCGGACGGACGCTGCGATCCTGGGCACGTCACTCGACCACCAGCACGACGACGTGCGCACCGCCCTGAAGTTGCCCGAGGACTTCGTGGTACATTCGTTGAGGCACACCATGTTGACTCGCATCGGGGAGGCCGGCGCGGACGCGTTCACTATCATGCGCATCGCCGGACACAGCAGCGTGACGGTCTCGCAGCGGTACGTGCATCCGACGCCCGAGGGCATGGAGCGGGCCTTTGATCGGCTGCAAAAGCTCAACGCGGTGAAGTTCGAGCAGGCGGAGGCCGAGGCCAAGGCGGAGGCGGTCGGGGCGCGAGGGGCGGGCACAAAAGTGGTCAGAGTCAAAAAGGCCACTCCGCTTGAATCCTCGCAAGTATTTGAATTTAAAAGGCAGGGCCCTTAGCTCAGCGGTTAGAGCAGCGGACTCATAATCCGTTGGTCGAAGGTTCAAATCCTTCAGGGCCCACCAGAGTTTTAAAATACTTACAGGCTAGTCGAGGGCGGCAACCGGCTCTTTGGCAGCAGTTTTGGCAGCAGTTTTTTGTTATTAGCAGGCGCCGGAGCTGGAATAGCGTCCACCTGCCCCGCGACTTTTTTTCGGGAAGCGATGGCCGACCTTCGCCCTATTGAGCGCTTGAAGCAAGCAGGTTATAGCGTTGGGGGCGACTGGATGGTCGCCGTGACGCAGACAACCGGTGCGCGCCGCAAGACGGCCTCCGGCTACTTGACAGAGGCTGGAATCGCTCCGCGGCTACCCGGTGGGTTGGGGGCGGGCTTCCCAGACCAGCCATGTGCAATATGGCTGAAAAAGCTCATGCGCACTCAATCCTTCATACATTCAGCATATTGCATCATCAGACCCCAACCAATGTCTGTATGGCTGACGATTCCGATCACCTTATCGTCTCGGACAACCGGCAATTGTTTGACGTGGTGGGCAATCATTGTCGCCCCGGCCTTGAGCGCCTCAAGATCAGGGGATACCGTAATGACGTTTCTCGTCATGATCTCGTCAACTGGAGTACTCGCGATATCTCTAACGCGATCTTCCATCAACTGAGGAGTTGTAATGTATTCTTCGTGTTCCATCAAGTCTTTCTCAGTTGGGAGCAACTTGCGACATAGATCGGAGTATGTGACAATCCCTGCGAGCCTTTGCTCGCTGTCTACGATCACAATATCATTCAGATGGTAGCGCAGCATAAGCTGCAGAATTTCGCGCAGCGGCCTCTTGGGGCCTACTGTGACAGTTTTTGGACCCATCAATTCAAGGACTTTCATAAGGAGTTTCCACCTATTGAGGACGCGTGGCCAATTCTGGCCCGGTAATGTGCGACCCGTGCGCTTCGGTCGCGCGGCATTTTGTTGCTCAATTGGTCCTCCGCGGCGTGCGACTCAGAAGGAGACGCTTGCCAAATTCGACTAGCACCAGATACACCAACGTTGCTGCCGCCAGGTAGACGAAGTAGCTTGCCGGCAATGGCGCGAAGCCGAGTGGACCCGCTAGCGGACTGAACGGCAGCAGATTGCCAGCCGCCACAATGATTAGTACGGTTGCCATCAGGGGCCGGCTGGGCCGGCTCCGCAGTGGATTCTGTGAGGTGCGAATGACGAAAAGCACCAGCGTTTGGGTGGCCAGCGACTCGACAAACCAGCCCGTGTGGAAAAGCACTTGACCGGCATGGAAGAAATGCAGCAGCACGTAGAAGGTCAGGAAATCGAAAAGCGAGCTGATCGGTCCGATGAACACCATGAACTTTCGGATCAGGCTGATATCCCAATGCTGTGGCTTTCGGAGGTATTCGTCGTCGACATTGTCGGTCGGGATGGTGAGCTGCGACAGGTCGTACATGAAGTTGTTCAGCAGGATTTGCGTGGGCAGCATGGGGAGAAACGGGAGGACCAGCGAAGCGACCGCCATGCTGAATACATTGCCGAAGTTCGAGCTGGTGCCCATCAACAGGTACTTCATTACGTTCCCGAAAGCCTTGCGCCCTTCGACGATGCCGCTGGCGAGAACATCCAGGCCCGGCTCGACCAGGATAATGTCGGCGGCTTCACGGGCCACATCCACAGCCGATGCGACTGAGATGCCCACATCGGCCGCGTGCAGGGACGGGGCATCGTTGATTCCATCGCCCATGAATCCCACGACGTGGCCGCGATGTTTCAGCGCCATGATGATGCGGTTCTTCTGCGCCGGCGACACCCGCGCGAAAACTGTGGTCACCTCGGCCACGTGCGCCAATGCGACATCGCTCATCCGCTCCAGTTCATCGCCGAGCACTATCTTGCCCGGTTCAAGGCCAACCTGGCCGCAAACGTGAGCCGCGACCAGGTCCCCGTCGCCCGTGATGATCTTCACTTCCACTCCGTCCCGCCGCAGCGCGGCCAAGGCCCCGGCGGCATCCGGCAAAGGCGGGTCGGAAAAGGCCAGAAAACCTGCCAGGATGAGACTCCGTTCGTCGTCAGCCGAATAGTTGGCGCGAGCTTCGACCTCGGTATAAGCCACCGCGAGAACCCGAAATCCCTGGCGGCTCAATCCTTCGTAAGTCGCCTGGCAGCGCCCGAGCGCGGCCGCATCCAAAGGGGCGGTGCGCCCGTCAGATTCATAACTGACCGAGCGCGCGAGGATTCCTTCAGGCGCCCCCTTTGTGATCAAGAGCCGCCGTGATTGCCGCTCCACCACGATCGAGAGCCGGCGGCGCTCGAAATCGTATGGGATCTCGTCGCGCTTTTCGTAGCCCGTCACCTCCGCCGGCTCGGGGTTTTGCAGAATGGCCATGTCCAGCGGACTCCGAATTCCCGTCTCGAACTTGCTGTTGCTATACGCCAGAGTAAGCACTCGCTGCGACGGTTCTCCGAAGGGATCGAGAGACCGGTCGAGCTTCATGTTGCCGCTGGTGAGCGTCCCGGTCTTGTCACTGCACAACACATCAATGCCGCCGAAGTTCTGGATGGCCGAGAGGTGTTTGACGATCACCTTCTTCCGGGCCATGGCCCTGGCGCCCTTGGAGAGGGTCACGGAGACGATCATGGGAAGAAACTCCGGGGTCAGGCCGACGGCCAACGCCACTGCGAACAGGAGGGACTGAAAAGGATCCCGATGCCTGACTAAACTGACCACGATCAGGAAGATGACCAGGAAAAACACGGTGCGAGTGAGGAGCAGGCTGAAATCCTTCAGGCCCCGATCAAACGCAGTCTGCTCGGGCCGCCCGGCGAGGCGGGTGACGATGTCGCCAAAAGATGTCTTGGCGCCGGTGGCTACGACCAGGGCGCTCGCCGTTCCGCTGACGACGGAGGTACCCATGAAGACCATGTTCTCGGCATCGGGCTTGGTAGAGACCTCCTCACCCCGCGCCTGCTTTTCGACCGGCAGCGATTCGCCCGTCAATGACGCTTGCAGAATGAAAAGATCGCGCGATTCCAGGAGGCGCGCATCAGCCGGGACCAGGTCTCCGGCCGACAATCGTACAACGTCACCCGGGACAACATCGCTTCGCCGAAGTTCCTGCCACTTCCCATCGCGCAGCACGGTGGCAGTCGGTGCGACCTGTTGCCGCAACTGCTCGATGGCTCGCTGCGACTGGTAGGTTTGAGTGAAATCAAGCGCCGTGCTGAGCAGCACGATGACGGCAATGATCCCCGCGTCCACTGCTTCACCAAGAAACACGGAGATGGCGGCGGCGATCAGCAATATCAACGTCAGCGGATTCAAGAAAAGGCGCAGAAAGTCGAGAACCGCGGAATGGCGCTTGGGAGGGGCGGGGTCATTAGGGCCAAACTGGCCGAGCCGCGCCTCGGCTTCCTGTGAGGTCAATCCGCCCACCGGCGCGCAGGAGCTTGCCGTCTGGGCTGCCGGCTGGGTCTCGGTGCTCATCGCGTCACCGCTCACTTCGCAATGAGCTGCTGATCCAGACTCGCCACGAGCCGATCGATGCTTTTTTGGACGGCATGACTCATTTCTACCACCACCGAGTTCACATTGCGGGTCTCGACGCCCAAAGTCTCATCCGCATCACCCGTCCACACGGTGGCGTCGGTCCGCAGATCAACCAGCTCGGCCGATAGCTTCGCTTCCACCCGGACACTGCTTCCGGAATCGATCTCTTCCAGCCGTTCGAGCCGGCCGCTCAAGAGATAGTCCTGCCGGCCCTGACCGTCATATGGTCTTACGAATGTGAACAGCCGCGAGGAGCGGAGTGAATCGATCACCGCCGTGGTCACCGTCGCGGCGGGATCTTCGGCCCACCGATGATAATCGTAAAAACCGATTTCCGCCGGAGCTTGCCGGTACACTATCCGCCCCTGTCGCAGGTACGGTGAAGCTTCGAACCGGCGCACCGCCAGCGTGGCCGGCAGGCGCGCATCACTCACCGCCGGTCTTGGCGCCTGAGGAATTTCCAGCGCATAGTACTGCGGATAGACGATCTTGCCTCCGCAACCCGCCATCAGCAGCGTAACCGTGCAGGCGCTCGCCATCACCAGAGTTTTGGCGCTCATGGGGTCCTCCTCATTGGGGAACCTTCCGGTCCTTCGGTTGTTTGATCCGTATCAGGCTCCATGGACGCTCCTTCACGGACTCCGTCAGGTCATTCAGGTTGTCGGTAGCCATGCGGACGTTTTCGAGCGTGTCAGTAATGTTCTGATCTTTGGCGCGCATGGCCGCCTGCAGGTCTGCGATCAGGCCACGCGCTTGATCGAGCGTCTTCTGCGCTTCGGCAAGGTCCGTCTGCAGGGGATCGCGGACCGCAGTGATGGTCCGGTCCGCGTTGGACACGGTTGCGTTTACGTTGTCCACGGCCGGACCCATCTTCGCCATCAAGCCGTTTGCGTCATTGGTCAGCTTTACAACCTGGTCGCTGATCTGGTCGATCTTCGGCGAGATGCGGGTTATCGTGGCATCCGCATTCGTCAGAAGCTCTGATACGAGCTGCTGATTCGGCTTGCCCGCGATCACGTTCAGATTGGCGATCAATTGCAAGGCATCGCCGGTGACCTCGTTTACGTCCGTATGCACGTCCTCAAGCAATCCCCGCGCGGAATCGGCGAGGGCTACGACTTTGCGCTCGTCGTCGTCCAAGCTGACGGTTTCCAGCGATGGGATCTCGCTGTTGGGCGGCAACCGGGGCGCGTCATTCGATCCCATGCTGATGGAAATGACCGGACTGGTAATCACCGTTACCGATCCAAGCTTGGCCACGGACTTGGCATTCAGCGGGGTGCCCTGCTTCACATCCAACAGAATCTCAATCCGGGTGGGGTCCTGCGGATCGGGCCGCACGGCCGTCACGGCGCCCACTTTGATGCCGCCAAACAGGACGTCCGCTCCCGGCTCCAACCCACCCGCATACCGCAAGTACGTCCTATAGGAAACGTGTGCGCCCTTCATCGCCGCGTTGCTCACTTGATAGATGCTTATGAGGAGTATCGCCGCGCAGATTAAAACGAATATGCCGACTTTGGCTTCTGTTTTCATTTTCGCCCTCCTGTTATCCCCGCCAATTCTAGAAACCGGTCGCGCACGGCCGTGCCTTCCGCAATGGGATCGGGAACACGGTCCAGAAATTGCCGGATGCGTGGCTGGGTGCTCTTCTGGAACGAATCTTTGCTGTCCACGGCGATGAGCGATCCCTTGTATAACATGGCCAATCGATCGGCCACGCGGAAGGCACTCGCCAACTCATGCGTCACGACCAGGATGGTCATGTGGAAGGCGCGCTTCAAGAAAAGGATCACTTCGTCCAACCCGGCCGCGACAATAGGATCCAGGCCCGCCGACGGTTCATCGAAGACCAAAATCTCGGGGTCGAGCGCGGTAGCCCGGGCGACGGCCGCGCGTTTTTTCATGCCCCCGGACAATTCCTGGGGCATCTGTTTGGCGGCTTGACCCAAACCCACGGCGACGAGTTTCATGTAGGTCATGATCTCAATGACAGGGTCGGCCAGATTCGTCAATTCGCGCAGGGGAAGGCTAACGTTCTCCTCGATGGACATCGAATTGAATAACGCACACTCCTGGAAAGCTACGCCCATGGTGCAGCGGATGTCCTTAAGCTCTTTCGGCGAGCAGCGATTGATATCGACGCCCCTGATCCGCACCGTCCCGGAGGTGGGCCGCTCCAGTCCGATGATATGCCGCAGCATGGTGGTTTTGCCGGAGCCGCTGCCGCCGAGCAACGCCATCACTTCGCCCGGCTGGATGTCAAGGCTGACGCCATCCAGCACACGATGGCCCCCATATTGGACCGTCAAATTATCGACTGAGATTATGGGGTCGGCCATACGCTATACCTGGTGCAGCAGATAGAAGATCGCCGTGAAAAACACGTCCGCCAGGATCACGAGGAAGGTGGACCAGACCACGGCAGAGGTGGCCGACCGCCCCACTGCATCCGGTCCCCCTCGCGTTCTGAAACCTTCCAGGCACCCGACATTGACGATAATGGCCGCGAACACCAGGCTCTTCAGCAGCCCGGTGACAACGTCGCGCAGTTCGATCGAGCTGTAGATATATCGCAGGTACATGGCGAGCGTGATCTTGGTGGTGATGTACATGAACCCGGCGCCGGCCAAAATGCCAAAGGCGTTGCTCAGGATGGTCAGACAGGGGACCATGATCATAGTGGCGACGTACTTCGGCGCCAGCACAAACTCGATGGGATCGAGAGCCATGGTCCGAAGCGCGTCGATCTCGCTGGTCACCACCATGGTTCCGATTTCGGCCGAAAATGCCGACCCCGACCGGCCGCTCACGACGAAGGCCGTCAATAGCGGGCCCAACTCGCGCGTGAAGCCGACCGCCACGACGTCCATGACGTACTGGAGCGCTCCGAACCTCCGCAGCTCGGCCCCGGTTTGCATCGCCAGGATGAATCCGGCGCATACGGACATGATTCCGACCATGGGCAGCGCATCCACTCCGATAACCGCCATCTGGCGGACCGCCGCTCGCCAGCGCCCATGCCTGCCTATGATCGGCAGCACGCGGGGAGAGGCGCACAGACCCGACCAGAACTGAATGGTAAGTCCGCCAATGTAGCCAAGTCCGCGGATGGTGGCATCGCCGGTGGCTTCCAGTACGTTCACGTGCTTGCCTCCTGTTTAGCCATGTCGAACAGGCTATCGAGATGGGTGATCTCGAAAAGGTAGCGCGGCTGATCCTGCATCCCCCCCAGGATCAGCCGCGTGCCTTGCTTGCGTGCAGTCCGGAGCGCCTCCAGCAGCGTGGCTAATCCGGAGGTGTCGATGTACGAGACATCCGACAGATCGACGGACACGTTGGCCGGCTTTGCACGCAAGGCGTTAGACAGCATTCTGCGCATCTCGCCCGATGTTGCGATAGTGATTCGGCCGTGGATGGCAACCTTGTCACCAACCTCGGAACCACCGCTCGCGGCATGGACATCGCCAGGCACTTCGCCCCCCGTTAATTATGCTCAAAAATACTAACTCGCCTTCGCGAAGAATCGGCGGTCGCTGCCGTCCAGAACGGCCTGCACCTTGGCGGACTGCTCCTTGGTGAGCGTCGTCTGGAGGACGGTGCCTCCGTAGCCCCGGAACTGCTCGGCCACCTTGACTGGGTCAACCGTGCGCAGCATCGCGAGGACCGCCGAGTCGCCAGGCTGGACCATGGCTCCGGTGCCTTTTACGAAGGCGTCCGGGATGCCGAACTCGTCCTTCCACCAACTGGCGTCGAGGGCGCCACCCGTCGCGCCGAGGGCGCCGCCGCCCACGGCGCCGGCGGCCAGGGTGCCCGCGAGGACCGCGCCACTGGCCCCGGCAGTGAACGGGATTGCAATCAATGCTCCGATCAAGGACCCCCAGAAGAGACCCCACCCAGCGCCTTCGCCGGTGGTCATCTGGTAGCTCTGATCCACCCTCAGCTTGCCGCTATAGTCCCGATAGACCGCCACGGCGTCGCGAAGATCGACCACCCAATCATCGTCCATGGCAGTGAGCTTGTTGAGAACCTCCGAAGCCCGGTACATGTCCTGTTTGAATCCAACCACGATCAGTTCTGACATCGTTAAACTCCTTTTTCGTTGGTATTGATTTCTTCTCTTACGGTCTCCTTCGCAGCAGCGGAAAAGCTCCTGCAAAGGAGACAGGTCTATTCGTCTAGTGTGCGTCGCGCGCTACTCGTATCTGTTGTGCCGTCGCGCGCAGCGCTCCTATTTCTCCAGCCGCGCAGCCGCTTCCTTCAAGTGCCCGGCGAGCATGTGCTTGAGCTTCTTCTGCGATTCTTCGTACTCTCCGCGGATGCGCTTCACGCGCGCATCGAAGGTGGCCTTGATCTCACCCTGGGTCTTTTCGGCCTTTTTCTGGAGGGACTGCACCTTGGCGTCGGTCTCGTTCTTGATTTGCTCCGCCCTCTGCTTGGCCTGGTCCAGCTTGGCATCGAGTTTGGCATTGAGCTGGTCGATCTTCGCCTGGAGCTTCGCCTTGCGTTCACCCCGCGCGCGAGCAGCCTCGGCCTTCAATTGATCGATTTCCGCGCGAAGCTCCGCCACATCTCCGGCCCATTGGTCGTTTACGAAGCTCTTTCTGGCTTTGCGAAACACGGTTCCGCCCAGGGCTTCCATCCTGGTATCCACCGGGGTGACCCACTCCTCGCTGACTTCTGCGATCAAAGCAAACTTGCCGGGCAGGAGTGCGGTAGCGACTTCGTCGAGGAAGTCCGCGTCCACTCCAGCCACGGCCAAATCGCCGATGCTGCCCGCCAGAAAGCCGGCCGTGGCGCCGACAACCAAGCCCACCGGTCCTTCGAGGAGCCCGATCAGGCTGCCAATGGCCGTTCCGCCGATGGTGCGGATGGGAAAGTCCTCATCCGACTGCTTTACCGTGACCGTGCCATCGGCGTTCTTCTTGATCACCGCTTCCGCGTGAATCGTGATGCTTCCTTCCGTATCGAGTTCCTTGAGGGCATGCGATCCTTCATAGGTTTTCGGTTCGTCGTTAAAGACTACAACCAGCATTTTTTCCATTGAGATGCCTCTTTCTGATGATGTTTTCTGCCGATGTTTACGCGGCACCCTAAGCCGACAGCTTGGGCAAATGGTGTATCGCGGTGGCGAAACTGGTCACCGCTACACCGTCTACGATGAGGTCAACACCGACGGCCAGTCCGATGAACCAGAGGCCGGTAATCGGCATCTGCCAAAGCACCATGATCCCCAGTGCCACTGAGACGACCCCCGAGAAGACCGCCCAGCCCCAGCTTGGGAATTTCGCCATTCCCGAGCCGATGGCGCGGAACAGTCCGCCCACAATGAAGAACGAAGCCAGCACCACGGTGAGGGTCTCGGCTCCCATAAGCGGATATCGAACGAGCAAATATCCGGTGAATCCCCGTAATAGGGCAGTGAGCAGATACAGGAAGAACCCGCCCCAGGTCCCTATAGTGAACGATTGGATCAAAGCGACGACGCCGCCGATCAGAAGCAACCAGCCGAAAACCAACACGGTAGTGAAGGTAGCGGTTATGTTAAAAACGATGCAGGCCACGCCAAGAGCAATGAACAAGATCCCCAGGAACAGGAACCAGCCCCAGGACCCGCGGATCTCGTCCATGCCGGCAATGAGTGGATTGTTGGTGGTTTGTGACATAGCGTTTTTTTTCTCCTAAAGCGAGATTACGGGCATTGGGGATCGCAGTCGTGAGTTTGCGGTCAGGTTTTGGTGGAAGGAAGGGTTGCAGCGCCGGCGGCACGAATGACACCGGTCAAAATTGGAACGACGGCCGGGCGGGGGCGGAAACTCCCGCCAGGTTTTGGATTACAACTAGGTCGACATGTGGATCAGATCCAACTGATTCCGGCAGCTTTCGAGCGCGCTCCGCAGTTTCATCCGTCCAGAGTCGTCCAACTTCATGGCTTGCAGCCGATGGAATTCCGTGACGGCGGATTTCATGGCCCTCTCGGCTTTGGCGAAAGCCTGTTCCGCGGGATCGGCGGGGTTCGTTTCCGGCGTCGAATCGCGGCGGAGCGCTTCCACGGCCTCCGCCAGTTTCGGTGCGTTCTCCGATTCCAGCGCGATCACCTCGCCGCCATAAGCCAGACCGTTTTCGGTAACCGCTCCGGCAATCAGGCGATATTCCGCGGGTTTGATCCGCGTGAAGCAAGTCAGTTTGGAAAAATTGGGGCCGAGCTGGTTGTATTGCCGGATGACCCGGTCCACGTAGCTGCGGGTCATGCCCAGACGTTTGAGGCAGAATTCCTCCCAGGTCGGCTCGATCGCCCGAAAGAGTTTCTTCTCCCGGATTTCGAACAGGATTTCGGCATCGGCGGCCGAACAGCGTCCCGCTACCAGGGCGAACGCCTGCTTGCGCCCCACCCACGTTCCCACATCGAAGGCTTCGTCAATCATCGTGCCGGGTTGTTCCATGTAAGTGTCTCCCAAGAAGAAAAAACCGGTACTGAGTACCGGTTCTCTTAGCTAGAATCAATGATTTACGAGGTGAAAACGGATACTTCAGTACCCGTTTGCGGTCGCCATCCAGGCGGATTGCGCCGCGTTTTTCTATCCTCTGTTCCAGTGTAGCGGGCGGCCAGCGAAAAGCGGCTCTTCGCGGAGGCCCCGGACCGAGATTAAGCCTTGCAGGATCAGTGGATTGCAGGAAATTCTCAGAACTTGTGAATGAGATCGAGCGCGCCCAGGTGTAGGAGAGCGGCATCTGGAGTCCATGCGCCAGGCGGTGGCGGAACTCAGCTTGCAGAGTCCGGTAGCTCGAAATCGCGCCATTCATCAAATCGAATTCATTGCGCCGATTCAGGAAATCACGTAGGGGAATCGTCTTGCTGGCTTGCCCCAGTGTAAGATTGAACAGGATACCGAAGTCTCAGAAGATATTCTGGTTGCAAGCGGACAGCTAAGGTCATGAAGGAATTTCCTCAGTCACAACCTAGGCTTGCACTCATTGCGCTTGGCACGCTCACCGCGTTGGTCTGGTCTCCCCTTCTTCTTGCGCTCGGCCCATCCCTGGATCTCAGGCAGTACACCCACACGGCGTGGCCCTTTCGCGAAGGATTCTTGAATGGGACAGTCTCCGCATTCGCCCAGACGCCGGATGGCTATCTGTGGCTGGGCACCCAGTCCGGTGTCGTTCGCTTCGACGGCGTTCGAGCGGCGCCGTTGGCTCTGTTACCGGGGCAGCAACTTCCGAGCAGCGCTGTCTCGGCCCTCCTCGCCGGGCGCGACGGAACCCTCTGGATTGGAACCCTGGACGGTCTGGCGAGCTGGAAGAACGGCCGGCTCACGCATTACCGGGCGCTCGCCCAATACTCCGTCAACGCGCTCCTACAGGATCGGGACGGAACCGTGTGGGCGGGCGCTTTCGGGGGGCCGACTGGAAAGCTGTGCGCAATTCGCGGCGAAAACACTGCATGTTACGGCGATGACGGAAAGCTGGGCGGCGGAGTGGCATCCTTATACGAAGATAGGGACGGCAGCCTGTGGGTGGGAGCGGTGACAGGATTATGGCGATGGAGGCCCGGTCCTCCAACCCGCTATCTGGCGACACCAATCCCGAGCCGCCTGGTCTTCTTTGCGCAAGGCGATCATCCGTCAAGCGTCCTGGTTGCGATCAACAGCATCCGTCAAATCGTAGGCCAAGAAGTGATGAACTATCCTCTTCATGGCGTACCGTCGCCCTTGACTGCCTCAAGTCTCCTTCGCGATCGCAACGGCAGGCTGTGGATCGGCACAACTGCTCACGGTCTCGTGCGCGCTTATCAGGGCAAGATTAGCCTGTTTACCCACAGCGATGGCCTATCGAGCGATCGGGTCGTCGCCCTCTTCGAGGACCGTGAAGGAACAATCTGGGTCGCCACGGCCGATGGCCTCGACCGCTTCCGTGAGTCGCCGGTCACCTCGCTTTCGGTCAAGGAGGGGCTGTCTAGCGCGACGGTTACGTCGGTCCTGGCGGCGCGCGACGGCAGCGTCTGGATCGGCACAGTGGACGGGCTCAATCGATGGAACGACGGACAAATGAAGATCTATCGCACGCGAAGCGATCCTGGCCTGCCCGATGACGCGATCGACTCGCTCTTCGAGGATGAGCGCGGTCGCATCTGGGTTTCAGGGTTTCGCGGCGTTGCGGTGTTCGAGAACGGGAAGTTTATTGCGGTACCGGCCGTGCCTGCCGGAAGTAAGCATGCGATCGCAGGCGACAACCACGGTGGCCTTTGGCTCAGCCTGGGGCTCACCTCGAAGGGCTACGGTCTGGTTCATCTGGTCGAAGGAAGAATCACTGAGCAAGTCCCGTGGCAAACGGTGGGTGGTGGGCCCGGCTCCGGCCTCGTGCCCGACCCGGACGGCGGCGTCTGGACGGGGCTCATTAGCGGCGGGATTGCGCACTTCAGTGGTGGCCAAATCCGGAAATTGCCGCTGAGCAATGGCGCACCGGGCGCGCCGAGGGTGGAGGAGCTTTCGCGCGATCGCGACGGCGCGATGTGGGCCGCAACCGAAGACGGTCTCAGCCGGATCACAAACGGGCACGTTGCAACGTTGACCGCCGCGAACGGATTGCCCTGTAACAGCGTCCACTGGATCATCGAAGACGGCCTATCCTCCTACTGGCTGTACACGCGGTGCGGACTCCTGCGTATCGCGCGAACCGAGTTGGACGCCTGGATCGCCGACCCGAAGCGGATGATCAAGCCGACGATATTCGACAGTGCGGATGGAATTCGGCTGGTTGCGATTGCCAAAGGTACCAGGCCCAGGGCAACGAAGTCGTCAGACGGGAAGGTCTGGTTCGTAAATGGGGACACGGTGAGCTTCGTCGATCCGTCCCACACCGGCATTAACACGCTCCCTCCGCCGGTTCACATCGAGCAGATTACCGCCGATGGCAAAACGTACGATGCGACGCGCGGCTTGCGCCTGCCTCCGCGCGTCCGCAATATCGTGGTGGATTACACCGCGCTCAGCCTGGTGGCGCCGGAAAAGGTTCACTTCCGCTACCGGCTGGAGGGTCAGGATCCGGACTGGAGGGAGGTCGTCAACGACCGCAAGGTGCAATATTCGAACCTCGCTCCCAGCCCTTACCGTTTCCGCGTGATGGCCTGCAACAACAGCGGCGTGTGGAACGAAACGGGCGACACGCTGGAGTTCTCCATCGACCCCGCCTATTATCAGACGAATTGGTTTCGCCTCTTGGCTGCGGCTACGTTTCTGACGATGATCTGGTCCATCCATCACGTTCGTGTCCGAAACTTGGAGCGGCGCCATCGTGAGATCCGCGCGCTGAACGAGGCTCTGCAGAGCAGTGAGGCGTACCTGGCGGAAACGCAACGGCTGAGCCACACAGGCAGCTGGGCTTTCGATTTGGCCAGCGACAAGTACAGCTACGTTTCGGAGGAATGCTTCCGAATTTTTGAAATGGATGCACAAGAGGGTCTACCGAGTAGGGAAGCGGTTTCCCGACATATCCACCCAGAGGATTGGGACAGGGTGCGGGAGAGCTTTGAGGGGTCCCTCCGCGAAAGAGTGGAGACCTCGACCGAGTTCAGGATCGTGCTGCCCAGCGGAACGGTCAAACATATTCAGGCGACCCGGCACCCTGTCATGAATGATGCGGGAGAGGTCGTCGAGCTGGTGGGTTCCGTGATCGATATGACGGAACGCAAGCGCGCTGAGGAAGAGCTGCGCGCAGCCGAGAGCCGCTTCCGGACTTTTGTGGACCACGCGACCGACGCCTTCTTCTTGATCGGCGACCACGGAAGGGTCCTTGACGTGAACCGGCAGGCATGCGAAAGCCTCGGCTACACTCGTGAGGAACTGATCGGGATAACGACCCGTGAGTTCGACGCGAATGCGGATGACGTATTCCTGCAATGGGTCGGCAACCGACTCGATACCGAAGTGGACTGCACCTTCGAGACTCACCATCGGCGAAAGGATGGGACCCTGTTCCCCGTTGAGGTTCGTGCCCACCCGTTCAGGCGCGGCGGCCGCCGACTCAGCCTGTCTTTGGCACGCGACATCACCGAGCGCAAGCGGGTCGAAGATGCCTTGCGGCTGTCCAACGCCTATAACCGCAACCTCATTGAAATTAGCCTCGATCCGTTGGTGACGATCGGGCCGGATGGGAAGGTGACTGACGTCAATGCCGCGACCGAGGCGGCCACGGGTCGCTCACGCAGCGAACTCATCGGGACCGATTTCTGCGATTACTTCACCGAGCCTGCACAGGCCCGTGCCGGTTACGAGCAGGCGTTCCGGGAAGGCCTGGTGCGAGATTATCCCTTGGAGCTGCGGCATCGGGACGGGCGTGTGATGTCGGTGTTGTACAATGCCTCGGTCTATCGGGATGAATCGGGCCAAGTCTCGGGTGTATTTGCCGCCGCTCGCGACATCACCGAGCGCAAGCGCGCCGAAGAGGCGCTGCGGCTGTCCAACGCCTATAACCGCAACCTCATTGAAATTAGCCTCGATCCGTTGGTGACGATCGGGCCGGATGGGAAGGTGACTGACGTCAATGCCGCGACCGAGGCGGCCACGGGCCGCTCACGCAGCGAACTCATCGGGACCGATTTCTGCGATTACTTCACCGAGCCTGCACAAGCCCGTGCCGGTTACGAGCAGGCGTTCCAGGAAGGCCTGGTGCGAGATTATCCCTTGGAGCTGCGGCATCGGGACGGGCGTGTGATGTCGGTGTTGTACAATGCCTCGGTCTATCGGGACGAATGGGGCCAGGGCTCGGGTGTATTTGCCGCCGCTCGCGATATCACCGAGCGCAAGCGGGCCGAAGAAGCGCTGCGCGAGAGCGAGACGCGCTTCCGCACATTTGTGGACCACGCGGCGGAGGCCTTCTTCATGCTGGATTTCGAGCAAGGGACCATTATCGATGTGAACCGGCCCGCCTGCGAGAGCCTTGGCTATACGCGGGAGGAACTAATCGGGATGAACCCGATGTCCTTCGACGTAGATCTGGATCGAGCCACCCTCGATTCCGTTGCGGAGCGGGCGGCGGCGGGCGAGACGGTGTTGTTCAACAGACACTGGCATCGGCGAAAGGACGGATCGCTGTTTCCGGTGGAAGTGCAGACCAGCGTCTTTTGGTATGGCGGGCGCCGCTTGCTGCTGAAGATTGCCCGGGACATCAGCGACCGCTTGCGGGCCGAAGAACAGCGCGACAGGCTGCGGCAGCTCGAGGCGGATCTCGCGCACATCAACCGGGTGAGCATGATGGGGGAACTGGCCGCGTCGGTCGCGCATGAAGTCAACCAGCCGCTTGCGGGCGTGGTAAGTAACGCCAGCGCCGGCCTGCGCTGGCTGGCAGCAGATGTGCCTAACCTGGAGGAAGCGCGGGAAGGTCTCCGCCGCATCGTGCGCGACGGGAAACGGGCCGGCGAAGTGATCGCCCGAATTCGGGCGCTGACAAGAAAGGCTGCGACGCCTACAGAGAAGCTGGATCTGAATGAAACCATCCGGGAAGTCCTCGCCCTCGTCGGGGACGAAGCGAAAAGAAAGAGCGTGATCATCCGAACGCAGTTTGCGGATGACCTTTCGCCTGTTTCAGGCGATCGGGTTCAGTTGCAGCAGGTTATGCTGAATCTCATTATGAATGCTGTCGAAGCGATGGGCGTTATCGATGAGCGGGTACGAGAACTGGCGATCAGCACGCGGAACATCGACCCTGACCAGGTAAAAGTAACGGTTCAAGACTCGGGGACAGGTATCGACCCCCAGACCATAGACAGGATCTTCGACTCTTTCTACACGACCAAGCCCGGCGGCATGGGCATGGGACTTTCCATTAGCCGTTCCATCCTTCAGGCGCATGGAGGCCGGATATGGGCTACGGCCAATGACGGCCGGGGCACAATCTTCCACTTCACGCTTCCGAAGTACCATGAACAAGGATCAAATGCGGCAGTCGCGGGAATCTGACGCAGTCATCGCGGTTGTGGACGACGACCTCTCGGCGCGGGAGGGACTCAGCAGCCTGATTCGGTCTGCGGGTTTGCAGGTCGAAGTGTTCGCGTCCGCGCAGGAATTCCTGGCCCGTCCCGGCGCCAAGGCGCCGTGTTGCCTGGTGCTGGACCTGCAACTGCCGGGGCTCAGCGGGCTCGAACTGCAGAAGCGAATGGCCGAGGTCGGGCTGGAGATCCCCATCGTTTTCCTTACCGGCCACGGCAATATCCCAGCGTCGGTGCAGGCCATGAAGGCGGGAGCGGTTGAATTCCTGACTAAGCCGTTCGATGAACAGGAGCTGTTACAGGCGATTCAAGAGGCCATCGAACGCGACCGGCGCACCCGACAGCAGCAGGAAGAGATGCGTGAGTTGCGGGACCGGTACGAATCGCTGACCGCGCGTGAGCAGCAAGTCATGCAGCAGGTGGTGTCGGGTTTGCTGAATAAGCAAATTGCGGCCGAACTGAACATAACCGAGTTCACGGTCAAGATTCATCGCGGACACGTCATGCGGAAAATGCGTGCGGATTCCGTGGCGGACCTGGTGCGGATGGCGGAGAGCCTGGGGATCCGCTCGCTTAAGCGATCCAAACTGCAGATCTAGCACCAAGGTGTAATAGATTTCTTTTCCCCCCACTGTTATTTAAATACCAATGGCCCCCTTGGTTGCAGTGGTCGACGATGACATCTCGGTCCGGGAATCGCTGGAGAGCTTGATCCGGTCCACAGGACTGGAGGCGAGAGTGTTCGCCTCCGCGGAAGAGTTCTTGGACCCACCCCGTCCTCGCGAGCCGGACTGCCTCGTCCTAGACGTGCGCCTGCCGGGGATGAGCGGAATCGAGCTCCACCGCCGCCTGATGGCCAGCAATTATAAAGTGCCGGTTGTTTTCATTACGGCGCATGCATCCGACGACCGTGCGAGGTCACAAGCGGCCTCGGATTGGACGGTTGCCTACTTGACCAAACCATTCAGTGAGGATGAACTGCTTGATGCCGTCAACGCGGCTTTGAAATGGAAACCGCCGAACGGCTAAACCAAGACAGTCAAACCAAGGAGATCCCATGAGGGATACAGGAGCTTTGGTTTACGTAGTCGATGACGATGTGTCCGCGCGCGAAGGAGTAGCAGGACTGATTCGCTCAGCCGGACTGATGGCCAAGACGTTTGCGTCGGCGGAGGAGTTCCTGACTGCTCCACGACCCAAAATGCAGAGTTGTCTGGTGCTGGATGTGAATCTCCCTGGGCTGAACGGACTCGAACTTCAACGGGAGCTTGCAAAATCTGGTGTCCAGGTCCCCATCATATTCCTCACAGGCCACGGCGACATCCCCATGACCGTTCGCGCACTCAAAGCAGGCGCGGCAAACTTCCTGACCAAGCCTTTCGACGATGAAGAACTGTTGAATGCCGTCCGGCAGTGTACAAAATCCGTTCAGGGTTTCCAGCCCGGCACCGGGGATCGGATCAAACGCCCGAGCCCGGCGGCTGGCCGCGACGTTTTGACAGGTGCCAATACGAAGGTGTTTCCGCCATTCCGCCTGGACACAATCAACCAGTGCCTGTGGCGGCGCGGGGAGGCGGGTGAGGAAGAGCGCGTCCTGTTGACTCCCAAAGCGTTCGCCGTCCTAAGCTACCTGGTGGAGCACGCCGGCCGGCTGGTCACGCAGGAGGAACTGCTGGACGCGGTCTGGCCCGACACGTTCGTCCAGCCGGAGGTTCTCAAGTATCAGATTGCCGACATCCGGAGCACGCTGGGGGACGACCCAAAGAATCCTCTTTTCATCGAGACCCTGCACCGGCGCGGGTATCAGTTCATCGCCGCCGTCCACGATAGCGCTGCCGCGAAACCGGAGCCCATCGCGCTGGCAAGAAGCGATCGAGTGCTGGATGAGTTGTGGGATTGCCTGCGGAGGGCGTTCCACGGCGACCGTCAGATCGTGTTTATCGCGACGGAGCCGGGCATTGGTAAGACCGCGCTGGCCGACGAATTTCAGCAGCAGGCTGCCGCGAACGTGCCGGGCATTCGCGTCGCGCGCGGACAATGTGTGGAGGGCTACGGAAGCAAGGAAGCCTACTACCCGATGCTCGAAGCCATGGGTCAGTTGTGCCGTGGTTTTGGGGGAGCCTCGGTGGTTGAAACTTTGGCGGCGCACGCGCCCACCTGGCTGGTTCAATTTCCCGCTCTGGTGAAGCGCGAACACCGCGAAATGCTGCAACAGGAAATACTGGGCGCCACTCGTCAACGCATGCTGCGCGAGGCCGGTGACGCGCTGAACATGATCGCGTCGGGAAGTCCGCTGCTGCTGGTGTTGGAGGATCTCCAGTGGGCGGATCCCTTTACAGTGGATCTGATCTCCGCCGTTGCGCGCAGCCGGACGCCGGCCAAGCTGATGCTGGTCGGCACCTACCGCCAGCCGGACGTAACGAGCTCCGATCATCCACTGAAGGCGCTCAAGCCGGATCTGCTGATTCATCATCTGTGCCGCGAAATCGCTTTGAAGCCGCTGGGAGAAGTCGCGTAGCGGAATATCCCGCTTCGCGTGCAACCGAGGGGATTGCGCTCCACGACTGGGCACCATAGCATATTGAAGTGGGCATGAAGGAGTTTCCTCCATTCCGGCTGGACACCGAGAATCAGTGCCTTTGGCGCCGCGCGGATGTTCCGGACGACCAACGGATCATGCTGACTCCAAAGGCGTTCGCCGTCCTGCGTTACCTGGTGGAGCACGCCGGCCGCCTGGTGACCCAGGATGAGCTTCTGGAGGCGGTGTGGCCCGATACCTTCGTCCAACCGGAGGTCCTCAAATATCAGATCGCCGACATCCGGAGCAGGCTGGGCGACCGCGCCAGAAATTCTCTTTTTATCGAGACCCTGCCCCGGCGCGGGTATCGGTTTGTGGCCGCGGTGAAGGAGGGCGAGTCTGCTGGAGCCCGGGCGTCTGCCGGCGTGGATCGCGGCAAATTGGTGGGCAGGGACCGCGAGCTTGGTGCGTTGCGAGCCTGCCTCCGAAAGGCATTGAAGGGCGAGCTCCAGATCGTCTTTATCACGGGGGAGCCGGGGATCGGAAAGACGGCTCTGGTGGACGAATTCCAGCGCCAGGCCGCCGCCGAGGAACCAGCTCTCCGTATTGCCCGCGGACAATGTGTGGAAGGCTACGGAGGCGCGGAAGCCTATTACCCGATGCTGGAAGCAGTGGGTCAGTTGTGCCGTGGCCCGGAGGGCAAGCGCATGGTCGAAATTCTGGCCGCGCAGGCGCCCACCTGGCTGGTGCAGTTTCCGGCGCTGCTGAAGCGCGTCGAGCGCCAGATGTTGCAGCAGGAGATCCTGGGGGCGACGCGGGAACGCATGTTGCGCGAGATCCGCGAAGCGCTGAACACGCTCAACCTGGAAGCGCCCCTTCTGTTTGTGTTCGAGGATTTCCAGTGGGTGGATCCCTCGACGCTCGATCTCCTCTCCGCTTCGGCGCGCCAGCGAACGAAAGCGAAATCCATGGCGATCATCACCATGCGGCCGGTGGACATGGTAGCTCCCGAACATCCGCTGAAGAGGCTCAAGCAGGATCTGCTGGTTCATCACCTATGCCGGGAAATTACTCTCGCGCCGCTGGAGAAAGCAGACGTAGCCGAATACCTGGGAGCGGAGTCTCCGGGAGGCAGCCTGCCTGAGGGTTTTGCCGAGTTGATCCACCGGCACTCGGAGGGTAATCCGTTGGTCATGATCGCCACCCTGGATCACATGACCGAGCAGGGCCTGGTCTCGCACGAGAACGGAAAGTGGAGCCTCAGAATCCCGCTCGAGAAAGTCGAGCTCGAGGTGCCGGAGACTCTGCGTCAGACGATCGAAGCCCAGATCGAGCGCCTTACCGGTGAGCAGCAGCGGACGCTGGAGGTGGCTAGCGTTAACGGCGTTCTGTTTTCGGCGAGCGTCAGTGCCATCCCCGCGGGTCTGGACGAGGAGAGGTTTGAAGACCTTTGCGACGAGTTGTCGCGCCATCGAAACATGGTGCGCTGGGCAGGATCCCGCGAGTTCCCGGGCGGGACCGTCTCCGTGTGCTACGAGTTTGCACACGCATTATACCGGGAGGTCTTCTACCGCCGGCAGACGCCCGGGCGCCGGGCGAGGCTGCACCTGCGAGTCGCAGAGCGGCTGGAGCAGCTTTTCACTAAGCATGAAAGCCAAGTGGCGGCTGAATTGGCGGGTCACTTCGAGCAGGGTGGCGATTGGCAGCGTGCCGTGAGGTACCTGGGGCTGGCGGCGGATACGGCCGGGCGGCGGTTTGCACCTCGGCAAGCCGTACAGATTCTTGAGCACGCTCTCGATCTCGTGAGAAAACTGCCGGAGGCCGAGCGGACGTTGAGCGAAATCGAGATTCTGGAGATGCTGGCTGCGATTCACGCGGTGCTCGGCGACAGCCTGCGTGCCATCGAGACCTATGAAGCTATGGCTGGATGTGCGGCTCACGATGGCCTGATCGATGTGGAGGTGCGCGCGCTCATCGACATGGCGTGGCCGTTATCGTGGATCAGTCCTCAGCGTTCACTGGAAATTCTAAAACGGGCGCTTCAGTTGAGCGGCCGGCTGGAAGATCCGCTCCTGCGAGCAAGGATGCGCACGCGCTGTTTTGCCTGGCGCCTGTGGCAAGGCTGGAATCCTCAGGATGCGGAGGAGTTTCACAATGCATTCGCGGAGATTTGCAGCTCCGATGACCGCCGCAAACTTGCCCCTTACTTAGTCGACTGTGGCTTCATAAGCTGTATCTCCTCCGAATATCGCGAGGCGCACCGGAACTTGATGGAGAGCCGTGTTATCAAACTGGAGGCGGCAGAGGAGAACCCCTATCTAAGTCCTGCGTATGTACGAGCTCAATTGCCCCTGACGTTGAGCCTTCTGTTTCTGGGAGAGTGGGGCGAGGCGCTGCGCGAGATCAAAGACGCAATTGCCATATTGGACAAGAACGCCGATTATAACTGGGGGCAGGGAGTGCGCCCCCACCTGGCGTGGCTGCATCTGCAGGCCATGGACTTTGCCGGCGTGCTGGCGCTTTGTAACTCGGCACTCCCATTGGCCGGAGATCCCGAGTCTGGCCTCGCACCCGACTATACAGCTCCTTATCGATTTGGACTGTGGAAGCGCCTGTTTCTGATGGGCTCAGCGGAGACGGCTCTAGGAGATTATGAAAGTGCGCTGGAGCACTTGCTGGTAGCGCGGGCTGACATGGATCGGCCGGGGCCTACGTGCACCTGGTACTGGCGTATGCCACTCGAGAATGCTCTCACCGAACTTTGGCTGGCGAAAGGCGACCTGGCTCAAGCGCGGCTGCAGGCAGAAAGGTGTCTGGCGATTGCGTTGGCGAGTGCGGAACACATGTGGCAGGCGCTGGGATGGGAAGCGAATGCGCGGGTCGCGATGGCCGAACTTGACGTTCCGCGCGCGCGGGATTCGATCGCCAAGGCCTTGTCGACCATGGAAGGTTTCGAAGTGCCGCTGGCCGCCTGGCGGGTGCATGCGACCGCCTTCGATCTCTATCACAACTCAGGCGATCAGGATCTGGCGAAACGCCACCTGGCACTCAGCCGCGAGACGATTATGAAGCTGGCGAATTCCCTGCCACCGGAAGAGCCGCTTCGGCGGATATTCCTCTCGGCGCCCATAATTCGCAAAATCCTGGGCGACAGCGAAACTCCGGGGCTGCGAGCTAAAGAAGCCTGACGCAGAGTTTCGTTAGGATTGCTGCAAAGCCCTTCCCGCCCTCAGCGGAACGCGAGCATCGTCGCCGTCTGGTTGACGTGTCCCATGTACACCTCGCCGTACGTACCGAAGCCCACCGACGGGGTACTTGCGAACAGGGCACCGAAGGCCTCGCACTGGCCCTCTTCCTGAAGTTGCAGCGTCCGCCAAATACAGTTGAACACGATCAGAGCGCGATGGGAACCCTCCAGTGCCTTGCCCGTGTCTGCGATGATATCGGTGGATTCGAGCAGTTCCAGTTCCGCGCCTTCCCGAATCCGGCTGTAGAATACGATGCTGCCGTCTTCCAGAACACGCTGCGGGCTGCGTACGAATAGTTCGTCGCCCACCATCAGGCCCACGGGGTTGGTCATGAAGCGGGCAGCTACGTCCGCGCGGTCAATGCCGAGCGCCTGGGCGTAGGCCTCCGCGGCGGTCACGCCGTTGAACCGTCGTACCGTGCGGTTGGCCTCGTCCACCTCCGTAGCGGTCAGCGTCTTTCCCAGCAAGCGGAAGCTCTGGGTCTTGATGATCCTGTAGCCGGCCGGTACGCGCAACAGCGCGAGAACGGCGGCATGTTCAAATGTGCCGCCATTGGCGGCGACCAGCGTCGCCCGAAACGCCAAGTCGTCACCGGCCGATCCACCGACGAGGGGAATATCCGTCAGATCGCGAATCCGTTCCACGATCGCCTCCTCAGCGCCCGACATGCCATCGGCAAGGATCAGTCCCACGTGCGTGTCGAGGTCGAGTTCGGAAAGCGGGCCGCCCATCTGAGCGGACAGGCTCTCCAGAGCGGCGGAGACGGCCAGCGGACTCTTGAGGTCCTCCACCACCGCCGTGGCGGCGGCGCTGACAATTTCGCGGGGAAGCGCCATGGCGACCATGGAACACGTCGCCATCTTGCCCGACGAAATCTCGCCCGCGGTGGTGCAACCGATGCTGGCGGCGCGAGGAAAGGCCGCTTTCATTGCGGCGCTCAGCGCGGCGAGAGAATGGCAGGTTGAGGCAAAGTACACCACAACCGCCGGATCGACGTTCCCGCGCAGCCCGGAGATCAGCGCATCCTGCTCGGTGGAGCTTGAGATTTGAATAGCCATTTTCGTCGTTACGTCGGTTCTAGCAGGGCGCCTATGGGGCCTTTCGTTTTAATCAAAACACTTTGCATGTTTAGTGCCAAAGAAACTCTTGCCCTTTGGCACAAAATCCAGATATTACCATCTCGCCAGATTCATTGTCGCCGTCAGCAACTTGAGCACCATGAGCGTACGAGCTTGCGCGCTTCGATCCAGAATGCGCCGGCAAACGCCGCTCCCACCGCCAGTGCCCACTGCGCCGGGCTCAGGGACGTCACCTTGATCAATTGCTGCGCACCGGGGACCAGTGTGGCCACCAGTAACAAAGCGGCCGTTGCCATGGCCCAAACCACCATTACCCGGTTGCTGAAGAGTCCCACCTGGAACAGCGGCTGCCGCTCGGTGCGCAGATTCAATGCCAGGAAAACATGGCCCAACAGCCACGTGGCGAACGCCATTGTCTGCGCCGCGATCAGGCCCGCTCCACTGTGCCAGGTGGCCAGGTAAACGCCGCAGACTGCCGCAAAAAGGCCGGTAGCGGAGACAATAATGCTGTGCACCACGGGGCGATCCAGGAATCTCGCTTTCGGATCGCGGGGGGGACGGCGCATCAAGCCGGCTTCCGCGGGCTCCGCCACGAACGCGGCGGAGGCCGCCAGATCCATAAAAAGCTCCATCAGAATGATCTGGATTGGCGCGAACGGTACGGGTGCCCCGAGCAGCACGGGCAGCAGCGCGATTGAAATCAGGGCCGCCTTGCAAGTCAGGTAGTAACGCACGCCCTTTCGCAAATTGTCGAATGAAACGCGGCCTTCCTCGACGGCATGGACAATCGTGGCGAAATTGTCGTCAGCCAGAACCATGTCGGCGGCTTCGCGGGCCACATCGGTTCCCGTCTGTCCCATGGCGATCCCCACATCGGCGGCGGCCAACGCCGGCGCATCGTTGATGCCATCGCCGGTGGCCGCGACAATTTCGCCGCAACCCTGCAAAGCCCGGACGATGCGCAGTTTCTGCTCCGGCGTCGTGCGCGCATAAATGGACACACCCGGGACGCTTCGCTTCAAAGCTTCATCCGACATCGCATCCAGTTCCGCTCCGGTCAGCAGACGCCGTTCACCGTCGAGGCCTATCTGAGCCGCGATGGCCTTGGCGGTCAACGGATGATCTCCCGTGATCATCAGGGGGCGGATGCCGGCAGTGCGGCATGCTGCGATGGCTTGGGGCACATCCGGACGCGGCGGGTCCGAGAATGCCGCCAGCCCGGCGAACGTAAGATCGGACTCAGCCTTGTCTTGGGATAACGCGGCGTCTGGAACCCTTCTTTCGGCGAGCGCCAATACCCGCAAACCTTCGTTCGCCATTTGCGCCGCGGACGCCAGCGCAGCCTGGCGATCCGCTTCCGAGAGTTGCCGCGAACCGGCGCCGTCCCAGCGCGACCTGCAAAGCAGCAGCACTGCCTCGGGCGCACCCTTCACCGCGACCCAAGACTCGCCCTCGCGCTCGTAGACTACAGACATTCGCTTCCGGGCATTGTCGAAGGTAAAATCATGCTGCAGGTGGCAGGACCGCCTCAACGCCGCGACATCAATGCTTGCTTCCCGCGCCGACCGCAGCAGAGCGGTCTCCAGCGGATCGCCTTGGCCAGTTCCGAAAGCATCGTTGCAGAGGACGCCAATTTCCAGGATTTTGTCCCGCAAGTCTGCGGGGACTATTCGGCTCACCTCTATGCGATTCTCGGTCAGAGTCCCGGTTTTGTCGGTGGCGATCACGGTAACCGCACCGAGCGTTTCAACCGCCTGCAAGTGCTTTACAATCGCGTGCCGCTTCGACAAGCGATATCCGCCCAGCGCCAGGACCATCGTGATGATGATGGGCAGCTCCTCCGGAATCACCGAGAAGGCCAGCGCCAGGCCGGTCAGAATCATCTGTCGAAGCGGCTGCCTCCCGAACGCCCAACCAAGCAGCGGAATCAGCACGCTGAAGCCAATCGCCAGCCACGCCAGCGATTGGGACAGCTCTTTCATGGTCTTTTGGAGTGGCGTCCGAGGCGCCTCCGCCTCCCGCGCCAGCCGGGCCACGCGCCCGACTTCCGTGTTCATGCCGGTAGCCACCACCACGGCGGCGCCGCGCCCGCGCACTGCCGTCGTGCCCGCAAAGACCATGTTGCGGCGTTCGGAGAGCGGCGTGGTTTCCGGCAGGATCGGATCCGACGCCTTCTCGGCGGCGACCGATTCGCCGGTCAAAGCGGATTCGTCCACCGCCAGACCATACGCTTCGATCAGCCGGGCGTCGGCTGGGATACGCCGTCCGGCCTCGATCACGATCACGTCGCCGGAAACAACCTGGTCGGCTGGAATCTCCCGATGTTGGCCGCCGCGAATCACCGGGCTGGTCGGCTCGGAAAGCTTGATGAGGGCGCCAATGGCTTGTTTGGCGCGCCGTTCGTTGAGCACCTCGGCCGATACCAACGCCACAATGACGAAGAAGATCGTCAGCGTGTCCTCCAGCTCCCCCCAGATTCCGTACAGGACGCCGGTGATCAGCAACAGCACGATCATCGGTTCGCGGATCTCCTTCAAGAAGATGTCCCAGACCGTCTCCTGCTTCTGCGTCGTCAGGCGGTTCGGGCCGAATACCAGGTATCGATTATGTGCGGTCTCCTCGTTCAAGCCGGACGCGAGATCGACGCCCAAGCGGGCGCTGATAACGTCGGCGGGCAGGGCATGCCAGTAATCGCCCGTTGAAGCCGTTGGCAGGGTTCGCGTGTGTGAATCCGCCCCCATAGAGTTACTGAATAAAATGGATTGACTGAACCATGTGCTCGAACGTCAGATGGGTCTCGTTCCAGTTGCGCTCCGGTGAGATAAAAATCAGGTGGAACAGACCTTGCGGCCGCGCCACTGTGACCAGCATATCTGTTTCGTCTCCGCCGAATGGGGAGCTGCTGGTGAATTGTGTAATGAGAGCCGGCTGCTTGTCCACCTCGGCGCGCTTCTGATCTCCGGAACGGCGCATCCCCGGGTCTTCCGTACGCAGGTGTTGTATCAGGTCGTCGGTTGCGTTGCTCAAAGCCGATCGGTCTGGGTCCGTGAAGAAATAGCTGAGAACCGAGCCGTATCCGATAGCCGGCTCGCCATTTGTGCCAATGACTACTCCATCGCTGGGCGCCATCGCCAGTAGGGCTGATTCTCCATCAGCGAGAACGCGCCAGGTGGATGGGTATTCGACCGAGAATTGCGCCGTGCTCAGCTTCTTATATCCCGAGACCTTGGCATCTTGGACATTGGCATCCTGCGGCCGCAGATCCGGCGGCGGCGGCAGCTTGGCGATCGCGACTTTCACCAGATCGAATTCGCGGTTGTCCACTGTGTAGACTCGATGCGGCAAGGTCCGCGCCTCCGCCTGCACAGCCTCGACGCGATTGCCGGGATTGGGGTGATCGGAGAGAAACTCGGGCACGCCAGGGCCCCCGTGAGCCTCGAGCTTCACGAAGAACTGGGCGAGCGCCACCGGATCGTATCCAGCCTCGGCCATGATGTGCGTGCCGAGTGCGTCGGCTTCGCTTTCATCTTCTCGCGAGTTCTTGAGAAAGATCCCATTCAGTCCCAGGCCCAGTCCGACATTGACGAGACGGCCAAGCAGAGTCAGGCTGTTTAACGCTCCAATGATCAGAGCGGGGCGCGCGATGATGTTCGCTTTGGACGCCCGCTGCGTGCCGTGTCTCAACACAACATGTGAAAGTTCATGCGACAGCACGCCGGCCAGCTCCGCTTCACTGTCCGCCGCCTTCAGCAAGCCGGTGAAGATGAATGTCGGCCCACCGGGCAACGCGAACGCGTTGATCTCTTTATAGTTCAGAAGCGTAAAACTGAACGGAAATCCGGAATTCGAAGCGCTTGGCGTTTTTGCGAGCCGCTCCCCGATCTTTTTGACGTAGGCCTGCAAGTCCCGGCTTTGCACTTGTTGGTATTGCTGTAAGACTATCGAAGCTGCTTGTTTGCCGGCTTCGATATCCTGTTGCTTCGTGTACAGATTGAAACCCGGCGTGAGTGGATCTCCAGGATTTCGCGCAATGCCTGCGTTCGCGGCGCTGAGCAGGAGAATCACTGTCATGGCGGTTTTGAGCGGCGGTAATCGCATATTGCCTCCTAGGGCCCTGTCATTCAACTGAGCCGTATAACAGCAGTTCCGCTGCCACATCTCCCGCCGGGGAGTTTTCGCCGGCCGCCGCACCGGCGCCATGGCAACGCGATTGCCCCGACAAGCGGCGAAGGCCAGCAATTCCAGGAGGTGCGTGTTTCATATTGGGCCCTACTTTGTTGTGTGCCTCAATGGGGTGACGAAGTGTTGAACACCAAGTCCAAAAGTGGGTTCGCTCGGCAGACGACGGCAACGCTATCCACTATTGCAATCGTGAAACCCGTCGCTCGCTGGCAATCGTGCCGCTCTCGGCCGGCATCGCCGTTTGGCCTGCGGTTTGCTTCACAATGGCCATGACCACAACGAGATCCGCCTTACTGGTGAGCGCCGTCGAAGAAGACCATGAATTTTTGGGCCGGGTCTTCTCCCAGCAGGGTTGGATACTTTACAAAGCCCGAACGCTCGAATCAGCGATGGATTTCCTGCGCCGCAGCCCGGTTCCAGTAGTCATGACCGAGCGGGATCTGCCGGTTGGGAACTGGAAAGACGTGTTGGCCGCGATCCAGCAGTTGCCCCAGACTCCGCTGCTCATAGTCACTGCCCGGCTGGCGGATGAATATCTCTGGGCGGAGGTTCTGAACCTGGGCGGTCAGGATGTATTGAGCCAGCCATTTCAGGTAACCGAGTTGCTCTGGGTACTGGGCAACGCCTGGCGGATGGGTGAAAACAACTGGACACAGGCGCTGCAGCACGCGGGTGGGGCGCTGTTCGCCCATGCCCAATGAGTGTGAATACCCGGATTTTCACGCCATCAAACAGGAAGGAGAATCGAAAATGAGCAAGAAGGCTAAATCCCGCAAGCCGCAGAGCGAAACCGTCGGTGTGGCAATTATGAAAACCGAGGTTATTCTCGACAATTGCCCGTCGCACGAGGACATAGCCGCTCTAGCCTATTCCTATTGGGAAGCCCGTGGTTTTCAGGGTGGCTCTCCGGAAGAAGATTGGCTCCGGGCAGAGCAGGAATTGCTTAGTGGCCGCCCCAGTCGAAGGATTGAGGTTTGAGAGCCGTGGAGGTTATCGATGGCGCCGTTTGCAAAAATTCTTTTGCCGGTGGATCTCTCCGAGCGTTCACTGGACGGTGCGCGCCAGGCAGAGGTCCTGGCCCGACATTTTCACTCCGAGGTGACTGTATTGCATGTGGTCGACCCGCACGAACAGGAGTTCGGTCATTTCGAGCCTGGCGGGGTGAAGGCGCGCGAACTTGAGACGCTGCTGGCCCACGACTTCAGGGGAGCTTCGATTACGCAGATCGTCCGCGATGGCGATCCCGCGGCGGAGATCTTGGATTTCGCCGCGTCGAATCATGTGGATCTGATCGTGATGGCCAGCCATGGTTACGGGCCATTTCAGAGTTTTCTGGTGGGCTCTGTGGCGGCGGAAGTGCTAAGGGAGGCAAGCTGCCCCGTTTGGATTACCGCCCATACACAACAGGGACTGCCACCGATGTTCCGCACCGTGCTGTGTGCGGTGGATCTCGGTCCCAAAAGCGAGAGCGTGGTCAATTGGGCCGCACAATTCGCTGCGGCATTTATGGCTCGCCTCTTCGTTTTGCACGTGCTGCGGAGCTTTGAATCAGAGGAACAGCCGGACGCTCCGGATGAGTGGCTCAGCCAGGTGGATCGCGACGAGATCGGCAGGATCAGGCAGAGATTGGGAAAAGAGGGCCAGGTCCTTTTTGCGGGCGGAGACGTGCCGGAAGCAGTGTGCCGCCAGGCCAAAGATCTGCATGCGGATCTTGTCGTAATCGGACGGAGTCCAAAGGCAGACGACGTCGGAACCACACGCACAACTTCCTTCACGATTATTCGCGAGTCACCCTGCCCCGTCGTAAGCGTCTAGCGGAAATGGGATGGTCCTCCAAGTGCTTGATCTCAATGAGGAGCCCGTTATGTTTCCAATTTCCCGGATTCTCTTGCCCATGGATTTTTCGGATCAGTGTTTGGTCATGCTGCCGTATGCCCAGGCAGTTGCCGCGAAGTACAATGCTGAACTGATTCTGCTTCACGTTGAAAAAGACAACGAACTGGCCAAGGCCGGCAGGGACCAGCTTCAGGATTTCGACGTGCGGCGCGTGCTATATGATGGCGATCCGGCAGAAGTTATTGTCGGATTCGCAAAGTCCGAAAGGATCGACCTGATCGCCATGCCAACCCACGGCTATAGCACGTTCCGGCGTTTCCTCATCGGTTCGGTAACAGCCAAGGTTCTTCATGACGTAACTTGTCCGGTCCTTACGGGTGTTCATATGGAAGAGGAGCCTGCCGCAAGGCTTGTGGAGTTCTCAAATATCCTCTGTGCAATCGATCTGGGCCCGCAAAGTGCGGACGTGCTGAAATGCGCATCTCAACTTGCGGCTGACTTCCACACCCAACTGGGCATTGTGCACGCCGTGCCGCCGCTTAGCCCTGGATTAGAACTTCTGTTCGCGGGTGATTGGCGGGCGGAAGTGGCGAACATGGCGCGGCAGGACATCGAGAAGCTGCTAGGTGGGAAGAACGGGGCCAGCGCGGCCACTGTTCACATCCAAGAAGGCGAAACGGCAAAGGCAGTGTGCTCCGTCGCCAGGGAAGCGGAAGCTGACCTGCTTGTGATTGGCAGGGGTCCTCAAGATAGAATGGACGGCAGGTTGACAACACACGCGTACGCAATCATTCGTGAGTCGCCGTGTCCCGTCCTCAGCATCTGAAAGGCCCCGGACGCTTGAATCATGGCTGACACTCCAACATTTGATCCGAACACGGCATACTTCTCCATGGAGATCGCCCTGGATCCAAGCATTCCGAGCTATAGCGGAGGACTTGGAATCCTTGCGGGAGATACGTTGCGGGCCGCCGCGGATCTGGGCTATCCGATCGCGGGAGTGACGCTGCTTTACAGGAAGGGCTATTTCCGGCAGAGTCTGAGCGCTACGGGCACTCAGAGCGAACGCCCCGAACAGTGGAACCCCTCGGAGAAGCTCCAGAATGTCGGGCCTCTCTCTACCGTTACGATTGAAGGACGGCAGGTTCGGGTCGCGGCCTGGCGCTACCAGATCCGCGGAATATCCGGTCACGAAGTGCCCGTCTATCTGCTGGATACCGATCTTGCTGAGAACGCGGCACAGGATCGACGACTGACGGATGACCTATACGGCGGCGACGATGTACACAGGCTGAGTCAGGAGATCGTGTTGGGGATCGGCGGATATGGCGCCCTTCGGAAACTAGGCTACGCCAATGTCGCGACCTATCACATGAACGAAGGGCATTCAGCTCTTCTGACCCTGGCTCTGATTGAGGCGCAACAAGCGGGCCAATCTCGGACGCCGGTCGCGGATGAGGATTTAGTTGCCGTCCGCAAGCGGTGCGTATTCACTACGCACACACCCGTCCCGGCCGGGCACGACCAGTTTTCCAGAAATCTGGTCGAACGGGTCCTCGGTAGAGACCGCGCTCGCCTGCTCGAATCCGCCGGCTGCTATCACGATGGGTCCCTGAATATGACCTACGTTGCCTTGAGATGCTCGCATTACATCAATGGGGTTGCCATGCGCCATGGAGAGGTATCGAGAGGAATGTTCCCCGGCTATCCGATCAGCGCAATCACAAACGGTGTACACGCGGCATCCTGGACGGCACCTCCATTTCGTGATCTCTTCGACCAGCATCTGGAGCCGTGGAGGCGGGACAACCGCTATTTGCGCTACGCGATCGGCATACCGGTCGACGACGTGCGCCGGGCACACCAGGCGACAAAGCGCGCCATGCTTGACGCCCTCAAAAACCGTGCCGGCGTCGAACTCGACGAGAAAGTCTTCACGCTTGGCTTTGCCCGTCGCGCGGCCGTGTATAAGCGGCCGGAACTGCTGTTCACTGACCTCGAGCGCCTGAAGTGGATTGCCCGGCAAGTGGGTCCGCTTCAGATTGTCTACGGCGGGAAGGCCCATCCCGGCGACCCCGACGGCAAAGCGACCATTCAACACATCTTCGCGGCAGCAGCCGCTCTGAAAGGCATAATCCCCGTGGTATATGTTGAGAACTACGATCTGTTATGGGGACAGATGCTTACCAGCGGCGTGGATCTATGGTTGAATACACCCAAGCCTCCAGAAGAGGCTTCGGGAACGAGTGGCATGAAGGCAGCCCTGAACGGGGTTCCCAGCTTCAGCGTTCTGGATGGCTGGTGGGTCGAGGGTTGTATCGAGGGAGTCACGGGATGGGCCATCGGCGCTGATGCTCCATCCGACCCAAAGGCGGAGGCGTCCTCGCTCTACGCCAAGCTGGATTCCGTGATACTGCCAATGTTCTATGGGCGGCCCAATGACTACGGGAAAATCATGCGCTTCTGTATAGCGTTAAACGGTGCGTTCTTCAATACGCAGCGGATGCTCTCGCAGTATATCAGCAACGCTTACTCCGCCGACTGCTGGGGCCATTGGCCGACAACAGTCGACAACATTCCGGTTCCCGCTGGCGCCGGATCTCCCACGAATTCGGAGGTGTGAAATGCGAACGGACATTAAACTCGGCCGTGTCTTCGGCATCGATATCGGACTGAACTATAGCTGGTTCTTGATTGCCTTTCTGATCGTACTGTCAGTCGCGGGCGAATTCAGCGCAGCGCACAAGGACTGGAGCCAGGGCCTGATCTGGTCGCTCGCTATTGTCACGGCACTGCTGTTCTTTGTGTCTCTGCTGCTGCATGAGCTCGCACACTCGCTTGTCGCAAAGTCGCACAATCTGCCCGTCCGTTCCATAACCCTGTTCGCACTCGGAGGCGTGTCTCAGATTGAAAAGAATCCATCCGACGCACGAACCGAGTTTTGGATGGCGATCGTCGGTCCCATTACCAGTTGTATCTTGGGCGGTCTGTGTCTGGGTGCGGCGATGTGGTCTGGCTGGACTCCGGGCGCGAGTGCGGCCACACCGCTCGTCTCCATGCTCGTATGGCTCGGCTACATTAATTGCGGCCTCGGGATCTTCAACCTGATTCCGGGTTACCCGTTGGATGGGGGCCGCGTCCTCCGCGCGATCTTATGGTGGAAAACCGGCAATGCCGATCAATCGACGCGCATTGCTGCGCGAATCGGTGAGGGCGTTGGGTTTGCGTTCATCGCCTTCGGTATGATGCAAGTGTTCGGAGGAGCCGGGTTGAACGGACTTTGGATCGCTTTCATTGGCTGGTTCTTGATTCAGGCTGCCGCGGAGAGCTACCGCGAAGTGGAAACCGTCCCTTTTCTCACCCGCCGGCACGTAGCCGACCTGATGTCCAGCGACTGTCCAACCGTGGACGGAAACTTGGATATTCAGCACTTCGTGGATGATGAAATGCTCCGCACTGGCAAACGCTGCTTCCTGGTGCAGGAAAATGGGGCGTTCGCTGGTCTGATCACGCCCCACGAAATCAAGCACGTTGAGCGCAACCTGTGGCCATCGACTAAGCTCAGCAGCGTTATGCTGCCCGCGGCTCGTTTGCGCACGGTAAAGCCGGAAACGTCATTGAAGGATGCGCTCGATGTGATGGCAACCGGTGACCTGAATCAACTGCCGGTCCTGGCGAATGGCCGTCTCCGTGGTATGGTCTCGCGGAGCCAGGTGCTTCAACTGTTTCAGACACGCGCGGAATTGCAGGTGTGACAATGCTGTGACTCGCAGCACGAAGGAGGACCCTTGAAGTTCGGGGTACTGGCACTCGACTACGATGGGACGATCGCACGTGATGGCGTACTCGATCCGGACGTGAAGACCGCCATCGCGGAAGCGCGCTCCCGCGGAATCGCAGTGATCCTCGTGACCGGCCGCATTCTTTCGGATCTGCAACGGGTGGCCGGAGACCTTCAGTTTGTTGACGCCGTGGTTGCGGAAAATGGGGCCGTCCTGGCCGTTCCAAACGGACATTCCTGGTTGATCGGCCACCCTCCGCCTCCCGAATTCCTGGATGAGCTCCGCCGTCGTGGGATCGACTTTGTTCTCGGCCAATGCATAGTAGAGACCGACGCGACATTGGCTCCCCGGATCCTGGCCGTGATCCGCGAGCTCGAGCTGCCGCTGGTGCTGTTGTTCAACCGTGGCCGCCTCATGGTGCTTCCGCAGGCGATCAGCAAAGCTACCGGGCTCCGCCAGGCCCTCACCGTCCTGCGCCTGTCGGCTCACAATGCGATCGCCATCGGCGATGCGGAAAACGACCATGACCTCCTCGCGGCTTGCGAGATCGGTGTAGCGGTCGGCTGGGGAAGTCCCGCTCTCCAGAAGAATGCGGAGGAGGTCGTCCACGGAGATGGTCCCGGCGCCCTTGCCCCGTACATCCGGCAGGCCGCAAACACAATGCGGCTGCCGCCTGATCGGATTGGAAGAGATAAGATCGCGCTCGGCGTCACGAGCACTGGCGAGCCGCTCGGGTTCGCCATCCGCGGTCGCAACCTCCTCATCGCGGGAGACCCGCGATCCGGAAAGTCCTGGGCCACGGGGCTGTTCTGCGAACAGCTCATGCTGCACGATTATTGTACATGCGTGATCGATCCGGAGGGCGATTACGAGCAACTGGAAGCTCTACCCCGCGTGCTTGCATGCGGAGGCGACGACCCACTACCCTCGCTGCCCGATCTGGCTCACATGTTGCGGCATCCGGACATGAGCGTGGTGATCAATCTTTCCCGCGTGCAATACAAGGAGAAGGTCGGCTATTTGAAAATCCTGCTGCCCATGCTCGCGTCCCTCAGGCGCAGCACCGGTCTGCCTCACAGGATTGTCGTCGATGAAGCGCATTACTTCCTCAATGAATCGAACGTCAAAGAGCTGTTGGATCTTGACTTGGGTGCCTACACGCTTGTCACTTACCGGCCTTCCGATCTTCACCCCGATGTCCGCAGAGCCATGGAAGTGATCTGCGCCACGCGCATTTCAGATCCGCAGGAGGCTAAGGCGATGCAGACCATGTTTGGCGACGGCTCTGGCGATTGGAGCGCTACGCTGGCGGGATTGGCCGATGGCGAAGCGGTGCTCTTACCGGGCGCGCAGGGAGCGCCAGGGAAGTTGCAGCGCTTCTCCTTGGGACCTCGCTTGACCGCGCATGTTCGCCATAGGTCGAAATATCTCGATGTACCAATGCAAAGTGGGCATGAATTCGTGTTCACTGCGGATGGCAAGCCGGTGGGGCCCCCAAGTCGAACGTTGCAGGAATTTGTCTCGTCACTGGGGAGCGTCTCGCCTGGAGTGCTGGACGGACATGCGCGTCGAGGAGACTTTTCGCGATGGATTGCCGACGGTTTCCACGATCATCCTCTCGCATCGGATGTTCGCAAGGTGGAGCAGCGATATCGACTGGGGTACGTTGAGAGCCTGCAGGGCGAGCTGGTAAAAACGATTCAGGACCGGTATGAAACCAGATCCGAGCTGGTCTTGTAAGCCGCGGGTCGCGTATGAGGATCTTCTCACTATTCATAGTGGCTGATTCGGTGTGGAAATGGATTCGCCATCTGGGAGGACCTGGGTTGATTCTGCTTGGCCTCGCCGACAACACCCCTTTCATCTCTGCCCCGGCGGGAAGCGTGGACGTATTCGTCATCCTGCTTTCGGCACACCAATACGAATGGTGGGCCTATTACGCCTTGATGGCCACCGTGGGAGAGGTGGCCGGGGGCTATGTGACCTACAGGCTGGCCGAAAAAGGGGGCCAGGAGACCCTGGAAAAGAAAGTAGGAAAGCCGCGCGCGGAAAAACTCTACCGGCGTTTCGAGAAACACGGGGACATAACCGTGTTCGCCGGCTCGATCCTGCCGCCGCCGTTCCCTTTCACTTCCGTCCTGATGGCCGCCGGGGCCATGCAGTATCCGCGCAAAAGGTTCCTGTCGGCGCTGACGGCGGGACGTGCCCTGCGTTTCTTTAGCGTGGCGTATCTGAGCAGGGTCTATGGCCGGCAAATGATCGGCTTTTTCTCGCGGCACTACCAGACGATGCTGTATGCTCTGATCGCGCTGGCAGTGACGGCCGGCGTCGGCGCCCTGGTCTATCTCAAATGGTACCGATCCGCGGCACGAAACAAAGGGCGCGGTTCCCCGCAACCAGGGGACCGCGCCTGAGCGACCGATTGTCGCGGTCCCCGAACTAGCCGATCGTGAGGAGGTCTTCGACCCTGGTGACGCCCGGAGCTGCCCAGGCGGCATGTTCGGCTTCTTCCCGCTCCGCCCAGGAGCGGACCGAACCGCGAAGCGTCACTTTACCATCAAACGTCTCCACCCTGATGCGGCTGGCATCGGTTTCCGCGTTGCGTTTCAGCGCATCTTCGATCTTGAGCTTCACGTCGATGGCGCTGAGCTTCGGGGTAACGGAGATCTCATTGAAAACCCCCTTAACGCCCTTCAGCGGCCGAACTGCTCTCTCCGCCTCTTCTTTCTGATACTGCCATTCGGTCGTGCCTTTGAGCGTCACCCATCCGTCGGTCACCTGCACCTTTACGGTGCTAGGCACCGAGTAGTCCCAATCGAGATGATCTATGGCCGTGCGGGCGATGTCTTCATCGCTTCGTGTTGCCGAAGAGGGCAACTCGACTTTGATTTCGCTCGCGACCGCCTTGACATTGGAAACGCGCATTGCGGCATGTTCGGCGGCCCACTTCTCGTAGTAGCTGTCGACGTTACCATCAAGCTCCACAACACCGTTCTTAACCGAGACGCCGATCTGTTCGGCATGAACGCTGGGCTCCCAACGCAATTCCTGTTCGACATCGGACTGCAATTGTGCATCGTTCTTCATAAGTAATCTCCTATCCTCTTTGGACTTTCGCTTGGCCACCCGTTCGGAGAGCCACTCAACACAACATCACGAATCCGGGCCTTGCGAGATGGCGCAAGCATGGCTATACCTGCAATCCGAAGGCCGGGCCAAGGGTGCCACAATGGAAGGAAGATTGCCCCTCCGGGTGCTGCATCGATTCGCTTCGATCCCGGAATCTAATGCCATGGCGGTGGACCTGGAATTGCCTATCCGAGGCCTGGTTGCAGGCCTGATCATCGCAGCGCCGGTCGGCCCGGTCAACCTCCTCTGCATTCGGCGGACCCTCGAGAAGGGCTGGAAATCCGGCATCGTCTCGGGTTTCGGCGCGGCGCTCGCGGATACGCTGTACGGCGCCATCGCCGGGTTCGGCATCAGCCTGGTGATTCAGCTTCTGATCCGCGAAGAGTTCTGGATTCGGGCGATCGGCGGCATTTTCTTAATGGGCATCGGAGTGGTGTACTACCGGAAGCCGCCACGCTCACTGCACGCGGGCGATGACGACTCCTCCGCCAATTCGGACTTCGCCTCCGCGTTCCTCTTGAACGTGACCAACCCTACAACGGTGCTCACTTATCTGGCGGTCCTGGCCGGGCTCGGCCTGGGACGGCAGCGGCTGCTGTGGCAGACCTCGCTTTTGGTTGTCGGCATATTCTGCGGGTCGATGACCTGGTGGACCATTCTGGTGAGTACGGCAAACCGTCTGCGCAGCAGGATTACCGATCACACCATGCGCTGGATGAACCACGTGGCTGGGGTTGCCATTGGCGTCTTTGGGCTGGTGAACGTGCTGCTCAGTCGCGGGTACAGGCATTAGGTGCGATTCAGAGGGCCTGCTTTGTCCTCGGGCGGCTCGACAAGGTGACGACATGTTGGACACCGAGTCCAGAAGTGGGTTCGCCCGGCGTGCGACGGCCAGGGCCGCTCCCTTGCGAGCAGGAAATAAGCCGTCATCGGCGTTTGGCCAGCAATTTGCTGTATGTAGCTTCTACGGAGGCGAAGATGACCGCAGCGATGAACATAGGCCCAATGGACGTATTCTGGATATTTATCATGCTGAGTTCACTGCAGCCGGTGGTGAAGCAGCGCTGGCTTGAGGCGTCAAGGAAGCGGCTGATCTGGGACATTCAACGGAAGCGTGGATCGCGAGTGATTCTGCTCGCGCATCGGCAAGAGACCATGAGTTTTCTCGGCTTCCCGCTAATGCGGTACATTGACGTCAACGATTCAGAGGAAGTCATTCGCGCCATTCGCCTGACCGACGCGAACGTTCCTATTGATATCGTGCTGCACACTCCAGGCGGTCTGGTATTGGCCGCGACACAAATTGCAAACGCCATAAACCGGCGAAAGGGAAAAGTCACCGCCATCGTGCCGCACTACGCTATGTCCGGCGGCACGCTGATCGCACTCGCGGCGGATGAAATTATAATGAGCGACCATGCCGTGCTGGGGCCGGTCGATCCGCAACTGGGGCAATACCCGGCCGTATCGCTGCTGAAGGCGGTGGAGCAAAAGTCAAAGGACAGGATTCGTGACGAAACTTTGATTCTTGCTGACCAGGCGAAGAAGGCTATTACTCAAGTTCAAGAAACAGTTCGGGAGTTGCTTCGCGGCAAATACCCTGATCCGGTTGTGGATAATCTGGCGACCGTGCTTTCCGAAGGCAGGTGGACACACGATTTCCCCATTACCTTCGATTACGCCAAAGCGCTGGGATTGCACGTGAGCTCCGAGATGCCGCCCGAGGTCTTGGATCTGATGATGCTTTATCCCCAGCCAGTGCGCCGTTTCCCCACCGTCGAGTACCTGCCAGGGAGGCGTGCGGCGGATCGAAGGATTCAGTTGGGAGAATCCAATGCGGAGCTCTGAATGCCGAACAAGTCCGGGGCAGCGTCGCGCTGAGGCGGATGTGTATCCGGAGAATCGGAGGAAAACGGCATGGGCGGCATGATCCCACTGCTCGATGCATCTCGGCGGCCCAGGCGCTTCGCCGCCGTCACCGCCTCAATCATCTTCGTGAACGCGCTCGTATTTCTGTTGGAGCTGATAGGTGGTGACGCATTTGTAAAGCAGTGGTCGGTGGTTCCCGCCGATATTGTCGCGGGCCGGCACTGGATCACCATCTTGACGGCCATGTTCATGCATGCCGGCTGGATGCACATTTTGGGCAACATGGTGTTCCTATGGGCATTTGGCCCGGAAGTCGAGGATGCCATGTCGCGGCTGCGCTACCTGGCGTTTTACCTGCTTAGCGGTCTGGCAGCCTCGCTGGCGCAGATCGCAGCCATGCCCTCTTCCACGGTTCCCAATCTGGGTGCCAGCGGCGCCATTGCGGGTGTGATGGGCGCCTTTCTGATTACTTACCCTCACGATCAGATAAAGGCGGTGCTTTTCTTTGGGTGGTTCGCCCGCATTACGTTTATTCCCGCGGTTCTCTTGATCGGACTCTGGTTTCTCATCCAATTCTTCAGTGGGGTGGGCGCCGTGGCGGATGTGCAGACAGGTGGCGTCGCTTATATGGCTCACGTTGGCGGCTTCATCTTTGGGATGGTTACTGGCCGGCTCTTCGAGGGTTTCCGGCGCATCCCCGAATCGGGAGCCTGACCCTGCATCTCGTTTGGCCTGCGAGGTGCTCTGGAACAGGGCGAAAGGATCGACCCGTGAGTTCCAAGCCATACGAATTGAAAGATAAAGTGACTGCTGATTTTGAGGCCGGTAAGAAGGCCTTTCATGACGCGATGGCGAAAGCGCAAAAACAAATCGACGTCACCACCGCGGACGTCAGCAAACTCCGCGCCGAGTTGCGAACACAGACCGACGAAGCCAAGGCCAGAACCATGGCTCGCGTCGACGAACTGACGAAGAACCTCGATACGGCACGCAAGGAACAGCAGGCCCAGATCGAAGCGCGCCTGAAGGAACTCCATACCAAACTCGAGTCCATCAACGTGGAGCTGAAGCACGCGACTGCGGAGGGGAAGGCGGAGGAGGAGGCTAAGGCCAAAATGGTCCGCGCAGAATACGACTCCGCTGGGCTCGCCCTGATCGCGAGTCTGGATGCGGAACTTGCCGAATGGAAGGCCCGCATCGGCGCCGCGGTTGATGCCGCGGCCGGGAAGAAGGTGGCTGCCACGGCCTCCGTGCAGGCAAAAATCGCAGATTTGCACGCCAGGCACGAGGCGGCCCAGAAGAAATTGCACGCCCTGAAACAGGCGAACACAGCGGCTTTCGGCGAGCTGCACCGCGGCGTGCAAACCGCCATCGCCGAACTCAAGACCGCGTTGCAGCATGTCCGCGCGGACATTGCCGCGGCTTCGTAAAGGAGAGATTCTTATGGAAAAAATGATTGTGGTGGTCTTTGACAACGAATCGAAGGCCGTTGAGGGCTTACAGGCCCTCTGGGAGTTGGACCGCGAAGGCGACATCTCCATTTACGCGGAGCAAATTGTCGCCAAGGAACCCAGCGGCGCTGTACGTCTGATCGACAATCCCGATATGTCAAGTCTTCCGATGATCGGCGGCGGCACCGCGGTGGGCGCCCTGGTGGGGGCCCTCGCTGGGCCGGCCGGCGCGCTCGTTGGCGCCGCCGCCGGAGCATTGATCGGTACCATCACCGATGTGGAAGAGTCGGGAGTGACTGACGAATTCGTCAACGATGTCACGACAACGCTGACGCAAGGCAAGGTTGCTTTGGTAGCCGATATTTCCGAAGAGCGGGTGACGCCTCTCGACGCGCGGATGGAACAGCTTGGAGGTGTCGTGTTCCGGCGGGCCCGAAACCTCGTGCAGGACACACAGGATGACCGCGATGAGGCCGCGCACCGGGCCGAGATGGAACAGCTCAAGGCGGAACGGGCGCAGGCGAGGTCGGACCGGCTGGCAAAGATTGACGCCAAGATCGACCACCTGCGCGCAAAGCTGGAAAGCGCTATTGAGCGCAAGCGCGGCAAGATGCAACTGCGCCAACAGGAGCGGGAAGCCAAGATCCAGGCTCTGCAAAAGAAGGCCGATCAGTCCGAAGGAGAAATCCGCCGGCGCCAGAAAGCTCGAATCGCCGAACTCCGGCGCGATTATGAGGAGAGTAAAGGCCTGGGTTAGCGTCTGACGCGGCGAAGCTGTACCCGAATATCCGCTGAGCTTTGAGTGGTGTTTTCGCTATGAGAGGCCAAACGCGCTTTCGCCGTTGGCCAGGAACCTGCATCCTGATGCTGTTGGGGCGGAGCGGCCTGATGGAGGCGCAACAGCCCGCACCCGTCGGCGCGCCGCGGGAGGAAACCAGGCAGAATGCGGTCGCCCCATGCCTGGAGCCGCCGCCGCTTGTGAGGTGGCAGGATTATCAAGGGCCGTTCCGGAAGATGGCGGGAATCTTCGCCCGGAAGTTGGAACGCAAATCGGCACATCGGCAACACTACAGACCGGACACGTTGCTTTGCTCGTTTGAAGTGAAAGACAAGTTCACCCTGCTCGTCCATGACACCTTCGACCCGGCCTCGTTCTTTTCTGCCGGTTTCAACGCAAGTCTGGATCAGGCTGCCAACCGAGACCCCACCTTCGGACAGGGCGCCACGGGATATGCAAAACGCTTCGGCGTTGACTTCGCCGGGCAGACGACCTGGAGATTCTTCAAGGATTTCGCTTACCCTACAGTATTCTCGGAGGACCCTCGTTACTATCGCCTGGGTCACGGAAGCCCCGGGAAACGCCTCTTTCATGCGGCGGCGCATGCCTTCGTCGCGTTTCGCGATGACGGCAAGTATATGTTCAATTTCTCCGAGTGGCTGGGAACAGTTAGTGCCGTAGTTGTCACCAGCGCCTACCATCCCGGTGATGAGCATGGATTGGCCCCAGCCATGAGGCAAGTCGGCTTTTCCGTCGCCCAGGATGTGGGTTTCGACGTGCTCCGGGAGTTTTGGCCCGAGATCGCCCGAAAGCTCCGGATGCCCTTCCGCGATATGGGGGAGCGGCCCGGAACAGAAGCCTATCGTTGAACACTCTGCATGCTGCCAGTTCGGAGCCGTGTAACTCGCACAAGTGGCAGGAAAAGTGCTTTATACAGGATAGAAGAGAGGAAGTGTCATGCATTTTCGAAAGCTGTTCCCAGTGACTTACCTTGCCCTGCCGCTGCTGCTTGCTCAGACGCCGCCAGGCGGCGACGAAAACTGGCCAAGCGAGATCGATACCGGCAGCTTTCACCTGGTCGTCTATCAGCCTCAAGTGGACAGTTGGAAGGACAACCGGATCGAGGCCCGTTCCGCGGTGATCGTCACGCGCACGGGAGATCCTGCCCAGATGTTTGGCATCGTTTCGATCCGCGCGAGGACAGAGACCGATTGGGAGACCAGGCTGGTAGTTTTTGAGGACGTCACCGTCAAGGATGCGAACTTTCCCTCGGCTGGTTCATCGCAATCGGCCCTGCTCAAAGCCGTGCGGGATAGTGTTCCGAACTGGCAGCGAACCGTTTCGCTGGACCGCCTGCTGGCGGACCTCGCAAGTACACAGGCGGAGACGAAAGCCGAGTCGATCCGCTTGAAGAACGATCCACCCAAGATCATCCTCAGCAAGGCGCCGGCCGTGCTGATTCTGATCGACGGCGAGCCGGTTTACCACCCTGTCGAGGGCACTCCCTATACACGGGCCGTCAACACCCCTGCGCTGCTGCTGTTCGACCCCTCGGCCGGAACCTTCTATTTGGACGGCGGGAGTTGGTGGATGACGGCCTCGTCTCTGAACGGGCCGTGGACGGCTATGGCGAATCCACCGCACGATCTGGACGACATCAAGCAGCAATTCACCAAGGATGAGGAAAAGGACCCTGGTGCTCAGCCGGCGGCGGCGCCGACGGGAAATCCGCCAGCGGTTTACGTCAGCACGGTTCCCGCCGAATTGCTCGTCACGCGGGGCGAACCGGCATACGCTCCCATTCCCAAGACCGGCCTGCTGTATGTCACCAATTCCGACAACGACATCTTCATGGACACGAAGAACCAGCAATACTACATATTGCTGGAGGGCCGCTGGTTCCGCGCAAAGTCACTCGAAGGGTCATGGCAGTGGGTACCCGGACAGCAAGTGCCGCAAGATTTCAAACGGATTTCCGCTGATAGCCCGAAGGGCCACGTACTGGCGTCGATTCCGGGTACTGAGCAGGCTCGAGAGGCTGTGATCGCGAATCAAATTCCGCAGACGGCCACCGTCCGGCGGAGTGAAGCAAAGCTGGAAGTTCACTATGATGGCACACCCCAGTTCCGGCCCATTGAAGGAACCAGCATGGAGTACGCCATCAACACCTCGTCCGAGGTGATTCACGCCGAAGGACGTTACTACGCCGTCCAACACGGCATCTGGTTTACCGCGGATTCGCCGTCAGGTCCTTGGGCCGTTGCCGACATGATTCCCGCGGTGATCTACACAATTCCGCCGGATTCTCCTCTGTACCATGTGCGCTACGTGAACGTCTATGGGGCCACTCCGGAGTTTGTATATATGGGTTACACGCCCGGCTACCTGGGAGCATTTGTCTCCGGCGGCGTGGTGGTGTTCGGCACGGGGTGGTGGTATCCAGGGATCCTCTGCGGCGATTTTTGGTGCGGCTGGCCCTGGACCTGGGGCCTCGGGTTTGAATTCAGCTACTGGGGCGGCGGATGGTTCTGGCGGCCGGTCGGTTACTATTGGTGGTATCACAGCACGCCTTTCACGCACCGGGTCTTCTCCGAACATTGGAACCCTCATTGGGGTACCGCCAACCAGGCGTGGATTCGCGGCAACGTGAACGCTTACAGTCATTGGGGAGGAAATGCCGTCGTCGCGCGGACCTTTGAGCAGCATGGGATGGCCTCGCCGCAGGGCCGCGGCGCGCGTCCGGATTTGTACGCCGGCAAGGACGGGCAGCTCTACCAGCACCGTTCGGACGGCTGGTATCAGCGGAACAACTCCGGGCAGTGGCAGAAAACACGCACGAATCCCGAACTCGAGCAACAACGCCAATCGCGTTCGCTGGGCCAATCCCGCCAGAGGGAATTCGAAAGCCGGGGTCAGGCGCCCGGCATACCCCGAACCATGGCTCCTCCGCGATTTGCTCCTTTCGGATCAATGGCGCCCGGTAGGGGACGCTGACGCGGTTCGTTTCGTTAGGCCGGGTGCGGCTCGCCCAGGATGCAGCGCACCGTATCGCGGGCGATCAGCAGTTCCTCGCATATAATCGAGCGCCCGCAGATATGTTACGAATAGGAGCCGTGACTTTTGCCGCGGGCCGTTCCGTGTTTCAATCGTGATGATGGTCTCACCGCCGATCCGTTCCACAGCCGCTCATCGGCGTCCTGCCGGATGCGTTCGAGGTCGGTCGCAATCACCTGAAACTTCAGACGGGAACTGCCCGCATTGAGCACAAGAACATTCATAAGCTCTCTCCATTCTTACAAATTCCGCTTCATGCGATGACGAAGTGTTGGACACCAAGTCCAGAAACGGGTTCCCTTTGCGCTCGACGGCCGACATCCGACACCATCACGGTCTCGAAATACCTCACTCACCGCAAGTTAGGTGAAACCCGGGTCAGCTTCGGGTTTTGGCCTGCGAGTTGCTTCATAACGACACGAAGGAGCATATCATGATTCCCGAACCCCAGCATCTGACGGCCAAAGTGCTTGCGAATTTTGAGGCCGATAAGAAGGCCTTTCATGACTCGATGGCGAAGGTGCAAAAACAGATCGACGCCACCACCGCGGAGGTCAACAAGCTCCGCGCCGAGTTGAAAACACAAACCGATGAAGCCAAGGCCAAAACCATGGCTCGTGTCACCGAACTGACAAAGGACCTCGATGCGGCGCGCAAAGAGCAGCAGGCCAAGATCGAAGAGCGCCTGAAGCAACTCCACACCAGCATCCAGGCTATCAACGCGGAGCTGAAGCACGCGTCTGCGGAAGGAAAGGCGGAGGAGGAGGCGAAGGCCAAAGTTGTCCGCGAGGAATACGACTCTGCGCGGCGCTCCCTGATCGGGAGCGTGGAGGCGGAGCTCGTCGAATGGAAGGCGCGCATCACCACCGCCTTTGATGCGGCGGCCGAGAAGAAGGCAGCGGCTACCACCGCCCTTCAGGCGAAGGTGGCTGACGTGCACGCCAAGCACGATGCAGCCCAGAAGAAACTGCACGCCCTGAAGCAGGCGAACGAAGCCGCCTTCAACGAGTTGCACCGCGGAGTGCGAGCAGCCATTGGCGAGCTCAAGACCGCGTTGGAGCATGCCCGCACAGACATTACCAAGGCTTCATAGAGGGAGGACCCCCATGGAAAAAATGATCGTAATCGTCTTTGATAACCAACCCAAGGCCTTTGAAGGCTTCGAAATCCTCCGGCACCTGGACCGCGAGGGTGAGATCTCGGTTTATGAGGCGCAGATTATCGCCAAGGAACCCAGCGGGGCCGTGCGGCTCATCGACAATCCCGATAAGCTGGCCTTCCCGTGGATCGGCGGCGGCACCGCACTGGGCGCCCTCGTGGGGCTTCTCGGCGGGCCGGTCGGCGCGCTCGTTGGCGCCACGGCGGGAGCTTTTATCGGTACCATCGGCGATCTGGAACACGCTGGCGTGACTGACGAGTTCATCACCGACGTGACGAGAGCCATGACGCCCGGTAAGGTCGCCGTGGTTGCCGACATCTCCGAGGAGTGGGTGACGCCTCTGGACACGCGAGTAGAAGCGATTGGAGGCGTGGTGTTCCGGCGAGCTCGCACTCTCGTGAAGAACTTGCAGGACGACCGCGATGCGGCCGACCATCGGGCAGAGATGGAGCAGCTCAAGGCCGAACGGGCGCAGGCCAAAGCGGACCGGCTGGCGAAAATTGACGCCAAAATCGACAGCCTGCGCGTAAAACTGGAAAACGCCATTGAGCGCAAGCGCCTCAAGATGCAATTGCACGAGCAGGAACGCGAAGCCCGGGTCCAGGCCCTGAAAGCGAAGGCCAATCAGTCACGGGGAGAACTCCGACGGCGCCAGGAAGCCCGGATCGCCGAGGTCCGCCGCGATTACGCGGAAAGGGTGGCAGTGGGTTAGCGCCCCGCGTCCAGCCCTGATCGCTTCGGCAACACTGCACGCTTAAAGGCAAATTCGATGACTCCCTCGGCACCGGTGACACCTCTAAATCGGAGCCCGCTCGAAGCGGCGAGTTGGATGAGAGATAGTCGCAAGGTTGGCCTGCTGGTCCTCGGCATCGCCATACTGGCCTTGTTGCCTGCTGCGTATCGGATGGCGCGACCATTCCTGACCGCATTGGTGCTGGCTGCCATTCTGGCCGTAGTTCTTGATCCACTGCAGAAGCGAGCCAGTCGCCTCATAAAGCGGCCTTCGGTGGCAGCCTTGATCACGACCCTGGTGGCCGTGGGGCCGATCCTGGCGGTCATTCTGTTCGCGGGTGCGGCAATGAACCGTGAAATCAAATCCGGTGCTTTTGGCCCCATTCTGCGCGCGGTGGAGGGCCTCACCGCGGGCGCCTCCATCGATCGTAATGCCGTTCGACAAGCGCTGGTGGACCTCAACCAGGTTGCGAAAGGTCTTTTCACGGGTGCATTGGCAGTCGTGTTTCTCTACGTAGTGCTGATATACGGCAAAGGCTGGGTATCGCAATTGGCGGCGATGCTCCCACTCGACACCTCCGTGACCAATCGAATCCTTGCCACCATCCGCGACGCGATCGTGGCCAACGTGGACGGTAGTCTCGCTATGAGCGTCGTCGAGGCTATTTTGTTCGGAATCATCTTTTGGATTGCCGGCATCGGCTTGCCCGCCATGTGGGGCGCCCTCGCCGGACTCGCATCCATGATTCCCCTCATAGGCGCCGCGGCCGTCTGGCTGCCTGTTACGGTCACGCTGGCGATTCACGGAACCTATGTTAAAGCGGCGGTGGTCGGTATAGTGTGCTTCGCCGGGCAACAGGCGGTAGCGCTGTTACTGCTTCCGCGAATAGTAGGCACGCGGCTCCGCCAGCCGCCACTGCTCATTGCGCTCTCTGTGTTGGGAGGCACCAGTGCGTTTGGCGCACTGGGCATTTTGCTGGGACCTGTCATAGTCTCCGTTCTGGCCGCACTTGTGCGCGAGTTTCGCAGCCAATTGCGGCCAGAAACTGATTGATGCCATGAAACTCGTATTACGAAAGAGACGGCCGTGACGGGCATTCTCAAACTCGCCTACAAGTTATTGGTCAACGACAGAGCGAAGTTTAGCGCACTGCTTGTGGGTATCACCTTCGCCGTCTTTCTGATAATCCAGATGACCGCCATGTTCGCCGGTACTATGAAACGCGCATCCGCGACGGTGATCAACCTCGGCGCGTCCATGTGGGTCATGGATCCGGCTGTCCAAACGGTCGCCAACACGATCGGCATGCCGGATTACGTGCTGGACGCGGTCCGGAGCATGCAAGGCGTCAGCTACGCGGTCCCGGTATACACCGGCGGGGCTCTCGTTAAGCGCGCTGATGGCGCCTACCAGTCAGTGACGGTGATCGGGCTGGATGACACCAGCCTCTTCGGCCGGCCACAACTCATCCAGGGAAAAATCGAAGACATCTACGGCGAGAACGCCTTTATTGTTGTCAAAGACCCCGAGTTTCCCAAACTGGGCAACCCTCACCTGGGAACGGAATTCCAGGTGAATGATCACCGGGGAGTCATTGTGGGCATCGCTCAGGTTGCCAGCAGCGGCCTTTTTGGTGTTCCCACGCTTTACACAACCTACGAACGAGCGCTGCAATACCTTCCGAACCCGCGGTTCACGATCTCCTATGTTCTCGTCGAGCCGAAAAGCCCCGCCGATGCAGTCCGCATCAAGCAACAGACACGCGCGCTTGGCTACCTGGCATTGACGAAGGATGACTTCATCGATCGGATCACCAACTTTTACATTTACCAGACCGGCGTCGGGACCAACCTCCTGATCATGACCGTGATGAGCTTCATCGTCGGCCTCTCCATTTCGGGCCAGACCTTTTACACGTTTGTCTTGGAGAACCTCGATAAGTTCGGCGCGCTGAAGGCGATCGGCGCCAAAGGCCGCGAATTGATCTTCATGATTCTATTCCAGACGAGCTTCACTGCCCTTACGGGCTACGGTTTGGGAATCGGCATGTGCGTGGTTTTGATCAGGCTCGCGAGGCTGAGGCTTCCGGACTATGCCGCGCTGATTACTTATTGGAACCTGGGGCTCGCCTTTGTGATGGTTGTGATCATTGCCGCCATCTCCAGTTATTTCGGTGTTCGAAAGGTGTTGCGGATCGAGCCGTTCGATATTTTCCGAGGCTGATATGCCGGATGCAGCGATCAGAGCAACGGGCGTGGTCAAGTGGTTTGGTGAAGGCGAAGCCAGAACGCAGGCCCTCCGAGGCGTCAACGTCGACGCCTATTTTGGCGAAATGCTGTATATTGTGGGGCCATCGGGGAGCGGCAAGACCACATTGTTGAGCGTGCTCTCAGGAATTCTCCGGCCGGATTCCGGCAGCGTCTCCGTGGAAGGAGCCGATATCTGGAATCTCGGCAGCGACAAGCTGGCTGAGTTCCGCCTTCACACGATTGGATTCGTATTCCAGGATTTTCATCTGTTTCCCAAGTTGAGCACCGCCGAAAACGTGGCCATTCCTCTGATTCTCAAGCGAAAAAACTGGAAAGCGGCGATCGTCGAAGCCACCAAGTATCTGGACATCGTCGGTTTGAAAGGCCGCGCGGAGCTTCCGCCGGTAAAACTGAGTGGCGGGGAGCAGCAGCGTGTGGCGATCGCGCGGGCGATTGCCGGACAACCGGACATCCTGATCATGGACGAGCCTACCGCCTCGTTGGACGGCGACACCGGCCAGGCCATCGTTGGCTTTGTGAAGCAAAACGTACTCAATGACAAGCGGTGCATTCTGATCGTCACCCACGACGACAGAATCAGCCAGTTCGCCACGCGGATCTTAACAATGGCGGATGGCGTGCTGACTGGAACTGTGAAGGGAGGTTCCGTGTGAGAAAGCTGCTGTTCGCACTTTCGATAGCCGGTCTGCTCGGCGGATGCGCGCTCGCCTATTTATCGGGCATCACCGAGCCCCCATTACCGCCGGCCTTCAATCCGGCCGCCAATCCTTATCCCGATGGAATTTATGCCAATGGCATCCTGGAGAGCGATCAGGCGAGCGGAGAGAACATCAACGTTTATCCTGAGGTGCCGGGGACGGTAAAGCAGATCCTGGTAGCAGAGGGCCAGGAGGTCAAGAAGGGGACGGTTCTGTTGTTGATCGATGACTCGATCGAGAGGGCCACCGTCGAGCAATTGGAATCACAGGCGCAGGCCGCATCAACGCTCTTGGCAGAGCTGAGGGCACAGCCCCGAAAAGAAACTCTTGACGTTGCGGAGGCTCAAGTCGTGTCCGCGCAGGCTGCCTTGAAAACCGCTCAGGATGAATTGGATAAGCAACAAGCCGCCTACGATCTCAATCCGAAATCGATCAGTAAGGACGCATTGGACAGCGCCGTGAACGCCGTCGCAACGGCCCGAGCCAACCTGGAAGTGGCCGGGAAGCAACGCGACCTGACTAAAGCGGGCGCCTGGATTTACGACATCAATAACCAGGAAAGACAGTACAACGCTTTATATAAATCCTATTTATCCGCCAGCGCGTTGCTTTCCAAGTACACCATTCGAGCGCCCAGAGACGGAGTCGTATTGGCCATCAGCCCAACTGTCGGGAGCTTCGTTTCGACGCAAGGCGCCTACGATACTTATACGCAGGGCATGACCCCGGTGGTCATGCTGGGAAGTCCCCACGCGCACCTGAATGTGCGTTGCTACGTCGACGAAATCCTGGTGCCGCGGCTTCCGGATCCGGCCAAGATCAAGGCGCAGATGTCGGTACGGGGATCCGACGTCAAGATTCCGCTCCAGTATGTCAGAATGCAGCCATTCGTCTCTCCCAAAATAGAACTCTCCAATCAGAGGCTGGAACAGGTCGATGTCAGGGTGCTGCCGGTCATTTTCCGGCTTGAGACACCCAAAAACCTGAAGCTGTATCCAGGTCAACTGGTCGACGTGTATATCGGTGATTGAACTATGGTCACAGGTTCCCCTAGGATCGCCTCACGCCTGGCAAGCGCCGCGCTTGTGACCGGGGTAGCGCTGCTCGCGGCATGCAGCATCGGCCCAAAATACATCAGGCCTTCAGCGCCGGTTCCACCCGCTTACAAAGAACTCGGAGCGCCAAATGTGGACGGCGATTGGAAGCCCGGACAACCGCGTGACGATGCCGCGCGTGGCAACTGGTGGGAAAGGTTCAACGACCCCCGGTTGAACGAGCTCGAGGAGAAGGTCGATATCTCAAACCAGAACATCGCCGCGGCGGCAGCCAATGTCCTGACCGCCCGGGCCATGATCCGGGAAGCCCGGGCACAGTATTTCCCGACCGTCGCCGCCGGCCCCGGCATTACAAATTCACGTTTGTCCACCGGATTCGGAAAGCCGCTCGGCATCACCTATACGAATTTTTCCTTACCGTTCGAGGCGTCTTGGGAGCCGGACCTCTGGGGGCGAATTCGAGCCACGGTAGGGGCCAACTCGTTTGCGGCACAGGTCACTGTGGCGGATCTGCAGAATGTCCGCCTGTCCGCCCAAGCCGACCTCGCCGTCGATTACTACGAGCTCCGCGCGCAGGATTCTCTGAAGGAGTTACTCGACTCCACGGTGAGTGCCTATCAAGAATCCCTTGAGCTAACGGTCGATTTGTCCAAAGCCGGAGTGGGCAACGATGAAGCGGTCGCGCAGGCGGAATCCCAATTGGAAGCTACCACAGCACAAGACACAAATCTCGGCGTTCTTCGCGCTCAGTATGAACATGCCATCGCGCTTCTGGCCGGCCAGCCCGCATCGGCCTTTACAGTTCCCGTGGAGGCTCTCAAGGCCAGTCCTCCGCCGATTCCAGTCGGTGTTCCTTCCGAGCTTTTGGAGCGCCGCCCGGATATAGCCGCGGCCGAGCGCGCGGTGGCCCAGGCGAATGCGCAGATCGGCATGGCCCGGACGGCCTTCTTTCCCGCGGTCACATTCAGCGCGTCCGCCGGATTCCAGAGCCTCTCGATTGCAAAATGGCTCGAATGGCCGAGCCGGGTTTGGTCCGTCGGCCCCGGTTTGGCGGAAACGATTTTCGATGCGGGATTGCGCAGGGCCACGGTCCAGCAGTTCCAGGCATCCTACGATCAAACCGTCGCCAATTACCGGCAAACCGTGTTGACGGCCTTTCAACAGGTTGAAGATAACCTGGCGGCTCTCAGAATCCTCGCGGCGGTCATCGAGCAACAGGATTCCGCGATCGAATCAGCCGGGAGAAGCCTCCAGGTAGCCGCCGTCCGGTACCAGGCCGGGATCGATCCCTACTTGAATGTGATCGCTGCTCAGACCGCGCTGTTAACCGACCAGCAAGCAGCGGTGACCTTTCGAATGCAGCAAATGGTCGCAAGCGTGCAGTTGATTAAAGCGCTAGGCGGCGGATGGGACGCTTCTCAGATTCCGTCGTCAGCGGAACTCGGAAGGAGGATTCCAAATGGATCCAGTGACAGACGTTAAGACACTCGTTGGCGGAGGGACCGGCACGCGGATCGAGCGCATCCTTTGTCCGGTCGATTTCTCGGAAGTCTCGTTGAAGGCTTTTCGCTATGCTCAATCGATCGCCAGCCACTATGGCGCCGCACTCGTCGTTCAGCACACTATTGAATTGGAGCAGTATGTCAGCGGCTTCTATGCGCCTTCTCTAGAACTCTTCGAGGAATTCCGTCAGGCGCTAATAGTTAATGCGCGGCAGGAGCTGCAGAAGTTGGCAGGCGCATCCGGTGGCACTCCGCCCGAATGCATCGTGCAGGAGGGCTTGGCGGCGGATGCAATTCTGTCCTTGGCTCAACAGCGGGCAATAAGTTTGATTGTATTGGGGACCCACGGCCGCCGCGGCTTTGATCACTTGATGTTAGGATCGGTTGCGGAACGCGTCTTGCGGCACGCTTCCTGCCCTGTTTTGGCCGTCCACCCAACGGCGCCGGGTTCCAGTAATCAGCGTGCGGCGGACGAGGCCGTCCCCATCCGGCGGATCCTCTGCTGTGTCGATTTCTCGGCGCACTCACAGCGAGCCTTGGAATATGCGCTGTCGGCGGCGAGTGCCTACGATGCCGAGCTCACCGTCCTCCACGTCTTGGACCACGAGCCCGACTACGCGGACGTCGGAAAGGAAACCGCGGCGGCCATGGAGAGCCTCGAGAAACTGTTCCCGCCTGCCGCTCCCCGCTCCCTGAAAACTCACCTGGAAGTGCGCCTCGGTAAGGCCTATCAGGAAATCCTCAAGTTCGCCTCGGAGATGCAGGCGGACCTGATCGTCACGGGAGTACGGGGCCGCAATTCGATGGACCTCGCGGTGTTTGGTTCCACCACTTATCGGGTGATCCAACTCGGCCCTGGTCCAGTGCTGACGGTTCCAATTTAGAAAAGTAGAGGCGAGGAGCCCCGCGGATTCAGAACCGCAGCAGCGCCGCGGCGGAATCCTTCGCCGGCATTTCAGCGGGGTTCAACACGAACGCCCAGCCGCCATGCAGCACGGTCTCGAGAGCGGCCATGTTCAAGGGATCATCGGGCTGGCGTGCGGCGCCTGCACTTTCCGATAAGAAGAGGCCGGCTACGCGGCCTTCGGCAGCGGCCTTCACGATCGCGCCCGTGTCCCCCAACACGAGGGCCGCACCGCTCTGCTTTCGATAATCCGCCAGGGCCTTCTGCAACGGTCCGGACGGGCATTGGCTCACAATCTCCCAGGCGCGCTCATGCAGATTCTGCGCCGTCAGGCGTTCCGGCGAGCCATGGATCGCCTGGTCCAGCAAATGCGGATACGTGTTGAGCTGCCGGTAGATCGCCACGTCGTACTCCACACCCGCCAGGATCAGCGGCTCGGCATCCCGCCGCAAGAGTTTGGTGACACCCCTTTCCACCTCTTGCAAGAAGTGCCTGAAGCGGTCCTGCTCTTTTTCGCTCTCGGAGCCGGTGCCGAATAGCACCCCCTGCATCGATCCGACCGAGGGACCGGCGCTCATCCGTTTCTCCGCCAGATGATCGGGCTGGCGGGTGTGCAGAAACTCCTGCAAATTCTGCGGCGCCATTCCTTCGAGCCGTATTTCTTCCGTGCTGTGTGGAGTCGAGCGGAAGAGGCGCACGTGGTGTCGGCCGATCGCCAGCGAGTGAAAACGCTGTTCCCGGGCCAACGCCGCGAGCAACGGGCGGATCTCAAATCGTTCGCCCACTTCGGCCCCGTCCTTCAGCCGCTCGCGCATCCAGTAATACCGGAAAGCGCCGGTCGATCGGAATGCGATCAGCGAATTGGCCCATGTATGGGCCGTCTCCAGTTTGGCCGCCAGTTGCTCGATTGGCGCGAGCAGCCCGGCGGCCGTCTCGCTGTCCGTGTGGCGTTTCGCTAGTTGCTTTCGTACCGAGCGGACGGAGCTATTCAGGCGGGCCGCCAACTCTGCCGGGTTCGGAATGGGTATTAGCAGAGTGATACAGGGGCCTACGGCTCCCGCCAGCGCCTTCACATCGGCCAGCGTAACCACATCCCGCATCGCATCTTCCCGGACTGCCATATCCGCCATAACCGTCTCTCCTTGCTCAGGAACGAAAATCAAGCCCCAATGAAAATCGCTACGCTCTCCCGCGTCGATGGTGAAGTTGGAGGTGAGTAAGCTGCTTTCTCTCCTCCGCGCCTATGCGGCAGGCAAGGGCCGCTCGTTCGGTATCGCGAGCTTCCGCATCCGGTACATGAGCGTCGACCGCGCGACTCCGAGGCGGGCGGCCGCGCCATGCGGTCCGGCGATGACCCAATTGGCCGCCTGAATGGCCTTCAGAATATGTTCGCGCTCGCATTCCTTCAGCGTGGTCGGTTGGGCGACGCTCCTTCTCTTAAACAGTTCCGGTATCGGCGGATTGAGAACGCGGCCAGTGGTCAGGATCACCGAGCGTTCCACAAAGTTCTGCAATTCCCGAATGTTCCCTGGCCAGTCATGGTCCAGCAGCGCCTCCATGGCCTCCGAGGGAATCTTCTCGATATGCTTGTCCATCCGCTGTGCATAGGCGCTCACGAAATGTGCCACCAACAAGGGAATGTCGTCACGCCTGTCGCGCAATGGAGGGATGAAAATTGGAAACACGTTGAGCCGGTAGTAAAGATCGCTCCGGAACAGTTTTTCGGAAACCAGGCGGTCCAGGTCTTGATTCGTGGCGGCCACCACTCGCACATTGACAGATTGCGTGATTGTGCCGCCAAGTCTTTCGAACTCCTGCTCCTGCAAGACACGCAGCAGCTTCGCCTGCAGCTCGAGCGGCATATCGCCGATCTCATCCATGAACAGCGTGCCCCGGTCAGCCGCCTCGAAACGGCCGATCTTGCGCGTCACCGCCCCCGTGAAAGCGCCTTTTTCGTGTCCGAAGACCTCACTTTCGAGCAGTTCCCGCGGAATGGCCGCGCAGTTCATCTTCACAAAGGCGCCAGCCCGCCGGCGGCTGTGCGCGTGTATGGCGCGTGCGATCAGTTCCTTGCCCGTCCCGGTTTCTCCTTCGATGAGAACTGTGGAGTCCGTCGGGGCCACGGTTTCAAGTTGATCCAGCACTTTGCGCAGAGCCGCGCTGCGTCCCACGATGCCTTCAAAACCGTCCCGTTCTGTGCCGGCGCAGTTATCCGGTGCGACCAGCGGCTCAATCTGAGTGGCGGAGCCGTGGTCCCTGAATGTGGCTTTGGGCGGCAGTACCGCCAAGCCGCGCGAAGATCGGGGGAAGGAGTTCGCCTCCCGTCCATCCAAAACGATGATGTTGCTGCAACCCATCTTGATACCTCATTTCCTCACTAAAACTCTCGTCTCATCGTTGTGAGCGACCGTCCTGGGGTGCTCGCGTCTCACAATTTCTACGGACCTCTTGAAAATGAGATTACCGGACTTGAAGATTGCAGTCGTGAGATTGAAGTCAGGTTTTGGTGGAAGAAGAGCTTGCGTCAGGTTTTATCGGTGTTCCTCGCCGGCGAACTGCAAGAGTTGTAGTTGGGTCAAGCAGCCAAAAGATCAGGCTGAATCATCCGCGGAACCCACTGAATCTATGCGGGATAGTCCAATATTCAGACACTGAGCACCGGGCATGGCGACTCACGAATGATGGCGTAGGCGTTCGTGGGTAGACGTCCTGCCATGCTGTTATGACTGTTGCGCCCGATGACGAGGAGATCGGCTCGCACTTCCTTGGCTGCGTCCGCTACTGCGCTCGAAATCGGACCGATTTCAGTATGAATGTCGCCATGGAGCCCAGCGGTCTCCAGCATCCGCGCGAGTTCAGCTTTAGCCTCGTTGATGACGTAGCTTCTCCATTCCGGCGATAAGCCATAATCCTGCGTAGGGAGATCGAGCGAGGCAACGACGTGAATCGCGCTGAGCGTTGCGCCAAACTCCCAGCACAGCCGGCTCGCCCAGCCCAGGATGCTGCTGCTTTGCGGCCCAAGATCGACGGCACAGGCAATGCGGCGGGGTTGTGCCACCATGCCAGACGCCGTGTCCGGCGTATGAACCGCCGTCCAGACAGGACAGCTTGCATCGTGGAGGACCTTTGCCGTGACCGAACCGATGAGCAGGCGCCGAAACGGACCGTACCCATGAGTGGGCATCATGATCAAGTCGACATGTTCCGAGCTGGCATACTGCACAATTTTGCCTGCTGGGTCGCCTTCCTGCAGGACGCGCTTCACCACCAGGTGGCGCCATTCATTCGATCGGAATTCCTTCATTTCTTCCTCAGCCTCTTCCCTTGCGAGGCCATGCAGCATCCTCATCTGGGCTGAAGTCGGGAGCGCCAGATTGAAACCTGGAGCCAGGACGTGGAGCAGAACGATTTCGGAACCGAAGCGTTCGGCGACTGCCGCAGCGGCGTCTGCGGCGTCCATAGAGCGCGCCGAGAAGTCTATCGGCAACAGAATCTTCGCTATGTTGAACATGTCGGCGTTGTCCTTTCGAAGCCAGCTTCCGGGACCCTGTTGAGTGTCCTGCATGTCCCGGGATTGCTTGTTGCAATTATCTGGCCGATTGGCTGCTATTCCGGGCTCACTGTTACTCATAGCTTGTTGAGCACCTGGACGGCATCTCTTAGCGACTGGCGATTCTCAAAGAACTTGGCCCAGGGATCGGCGCGTTTGACCCACCCCGCAAAATTCCCCATATTGAAATCCGAAGGGATCAGCGTGGGCTTGACTTCCGACCATTCCAGCGGCATCGAAACGGGTGCTCTCTCGCGCCGCCGGACGGAGTAGGGCGCCACCACGGTTTGACCAAAGCCGTTCCGAAATGGATCCAGGTAGACGCGGCCCCGCCGTGCTGCCACCGAATGCTCGACCGTCAGTTCACTCGGGTGTGCAGCCGCCACGCGCGCCACAAACGACTCCGCGAATGCCAGGACTTCGTCCGCATCCGGCCCTCTGCGGATCGGCACCAGGACATGCATGCCGCGGTTGCCCGAAGTCTTGCCGAAGGACGTCAGCTTCAAAACGTCCAGGGCCGCTTTGACGTGCAGTCCCGCACGCGCGGCGTCTGCGAATTCTCCGGAGTCGGGATCCATATCAAAACATACCCAGTCCGGCTGCCGCGGCGAGCTCGCGCGGCTTGCCATGACGTGCACGGCAATGCAACCCAGGTTGGCAAGCGCGAGTTGCGTGATTAAGGAGCCGCCGACCACGTAATCCGTGAACTTCCCGGCCAAGGTCGCATGAGCGATCCGCTTGGTTGGCGTCCCCGGCGGCATGCCCTTGGGTTCCTGTTTCTGAAAGAAGCACTCGCCTCGCATCCCATCGGGGCAACGCTCCAGAGACAGCATGCGATCCTGCACGTATGGCGAGAGTCGGGGGAAGACCGCGTTGTAATACTCAATCAGATCCAGCTTCGTATAGCCCTCGTCGGGCCAGAATACCTTTTCGGGATGCGACACGGTCACCGGCAATGGCGCCGGCACCGGTTGAACGTGGGCGATCTTCATATAGATACCTCCGGTAAGAGCACGTCTTGCGGACTCTTGTCGTCGCGCAGGCCCAGAAAAACCGGCTGGCGGAGCTTCCTGTTCGCGGTCCATTCCTGGAAGGAGATTTGGGCGATGAGCCGTGGTGCCAGAAAAACCGTCCCCTCCTCCCGGGGAGGGTCCACCAGCGCCGGTTGCCGCCTTACAAGCGGTTGGAATTTCTGGTATAAAGCAGCCAGAGTTTCCCCATCGAATCCCGTCCCGACCTTGCCCACATAGCGCAGCCCGCCTTTGTCATACGCGCCAAGCAGAAGGGCGCCAAAGTGTTGCCGCGAGCCGGCCGGCGCGGTATATCCCGCAATCACGAACTCATCCTCCTGGTGGACTTTAACCTTCAGCCATTTGCTCGACCGCCCTTCCACATATGGGGAGGAAAGATCTTTCGCGACCAAACCCTCGTATCCCCGGTGCTGTGCCGTGTGGAAAGCCTGGAGACCGTTGGTTGCGAGTCGGTGGGACGGCAACAGCATCTTGTTCGAGCCGATCGATCGCTCCATCACAGCGCGCCGCGCGGACAGTGGGTCCCGGCGCAGATCCTCGCCTTCGCGAAAAAGGCAATCGAACACGGCATACACCGGTTCGCCCTTGCCCTCCTGTAGGAGCTGGAACCGGGAAACACCCTTCCTGTCGAGCACCACCATCTCGCCATCGAGAAGCAGCGTGACCGGTTGCAGAAGTCCTATGGCCGCTGCAATCCGGGGGAAGCTGTCCGTGCGGTCTTTGCCGTTCCTGGATAGCAGCCGCACTCGATCCTCTTCTTTGTACGCCAGGATCCTGTCGCCGTCGTATTTCTCTTCATAGACCCATCCCGGTTCGTCGAAAGGCTCGAGAATGAGAGTGGCAAGCATGGGCTGAACGCGAAATGGAATCCGCTTCATAGTGGAACTCTACCTGCTCTCTCTCGGGGTTGCACGGGCCGTCGCACTTCCACCCGCAGTACTACTGCTTCGAAACGCTGCGACGGCCCGAGGGGCCCGGGTGCCGAAGCGCCCGGGCTGCCCTCATTTCTCCAGCGACGCCGGGGTCTCATTGGGTGAGGACGGCATCTTGCGTCTGGACTAACAGCGCACCCGTCGTGGTTTCGGTGGGAGACCAATCTTGTCCTATCGCGATGTTCCATGCCAGTTCATTCAACGCCATCGCCGTCGCACTCTCGACCAGTTCCTCGTCGGTATTCAGCAGGAGGGCGGCATGTTCTGTCGGGATCTTCTCGAAGATCCTCAGCAGCAGCGCACAGCGCGGAAAGATATCGATCGCCAGCACCGCATCCTCAAACTGCGCCCTGGTCACTTCACGGCCGGCGCTCCAGGTGGGTGGCGGGAGTTGGTCTTCGTATGTCCAGTTCTGGACACGCAGTTTGACCCGGGAGATGCTCGTCATCAAAGGCAGTCGGACCCTGCCCAGCGCCCTGGCGATGACCAGCTTCCGGCGCCACGCGGACATCCACTGTTCGAAGAACGGGGCCGTTGGATCATGCGCTTCCAGGGCCTCTCCGACCACATCCCCGCCCAGGGACATGTCCCCCGTGAGGAGGAACGCGAGCCACACCAGTTTCGATCCCCAATCCGGAAACATCCGGGCGGGAGCCAGTTGGCTCAAGGATTTCGTCGTCTTCGGTTTCATCTGTAAGCTCAACAGGCACTTGCATAGCCATACCCAACGAACGGATTGGCGGTGAAACTCAAAAACGGTCGAATGATTGCTCTATCCGGAATGTTGACTTCTGGCCGGCTCAGATCGGCAAACGCGCTGTTGTCGGAGAGAGCGATCCGCATTCAGGAGTACTCGGAGATCAGCGCTATGAGAAACAGTGAGCGCCTGGCGAAGGAGCTTGGCGACGGCGGGCAGTTGTAATCGTGCAAGAGCGCCGGCCCACCGCTGCCATTTCAGAAAGGAGAACAGAGTAATGACAAGAGCCATTGAGAAACTGCATCCGCAAAACGCTTTAACAGTTCTAGAACAAGAGATGGAGCACTTCATGGATAAGTTCTTCGGCCGGCACCCGATCCGGGTCTTATCCGAAGTGATGGTCCCTTCTCCCGACCTTGAGATGTTCGACAAGAAGGACGAGATCGTCGTCAAGGCCGAAGTGCCTGGCCTCGACAAGCCCGACATCCAGGTGTCCGTGGATGGCGATCTGCTGACCATCAAGGGTGAGAAGAAGAAGGAGAAGGAAACCAAGGAGGAAGATTACTACTTCTGCGAACGCGCCTACGGCGCCTTTTCCAGAAGCTTGCGCCTGCCGGTTGAGGTGAAGGCCGACAAGATCACCGCCAATCTCAACAACGGCGTGCTGGAAGTCCATCTGCCCAAGGCCGAAGAGGCCAAGGGAAAACAGATCCCGGTGACGTAGGAAACCAGGTCTCCAGGCCGCCGGCAATCTGAACCTGGCAGCGGCTTATCACGCGGGGCTGGATCATTTCCGGCCCCGCCGTTCGCATGAGATTTTACTATGAATCAAGAAAGCCGTTTTGCATTGCGCTGCGTGTTGCCGCTGCTCGCAATGTGCGTCTGTGATCAGGCGATGGCACAGTGCGAACAGGAGAACGTGGGCGATATCATCCAACGCGCAACCATCGCCATGGAAGCCGATTGGAACGCCTTTCCCGGATTCGCGTTTGTGGAGCGCGATTCGGAGACATCGAAGCGCGAAACAGAGGTCAGCACCAACCGGGTCTTCATGATCGATGGTTCGGACTACTACATGCCCATCGCGTTCAATGACAAGCCCTACACGGCGGAGCAACTGGCTCAGGAACATGAGAAGCTCTTGCAAGAGATCGACCGGCGAAATCACGAGACAACGAAGGAAAGACAACACCGCTCCAGCCGCTACTGGAAGGAGCGGAACCAGACCGGAATACTGTTGCAGGAGTATGTGAAAGCATTCTATTTTACGGTAATTGGCGAAGAGGTGATCAACGGCTATTCGGCCTGTATTCTCGATGCCAAGCCCAGGCCCGATTATCGGCCGCCGAACCGTGAGGCTAAGATTCTCACCGGCATGCAGGGCCGTTTGTGGATCGATATCCGCGACTTCCATTGGTTGAAGGCGGACGCGGAGGTCCTCAAGCCTGTATCGATTCTCGGGGTTGCCGTTAGGGTTTTGCCCGGGACGCACATGGAGTTGCAAATGGCTCCAGTCACTCCATCCGTGTGGCTGGTGAGCCGCTTCACCGTGGCCGTGAAAGCCTCGATTGTCTGGATGTCCGCCGAACATGCCAGTGCGACCAGTTGGGGCGAGTATCGGCCGGCGGCCTCGGCCCTGGCAGAGGAAGTGGCAACGCAGATCCCCGTACCCGAGCAGCCCCGCTCGCGGCCCTGACCTGAAGGAGGGCGCCGTGGCGTGGCGCAACCCGCTCTGGCGTTGGGCGATGGAGGCTGATTCTCTGGACGACGCGCACGATAACTGGTGCCCACCGTCAATCCGTGGATCGTGGCGGTCTCGGTCATGCTGGCCACCTTCATGGTTGTACTGGATTCCTCGGTGGCCAACGTCGCCTTGCCGCACATCGCCGGCGACCTGTCCGCCACCACCGACGAATCAACGTGGGTCCTCGTCAGCTACCCGGTCTGGCGGCCATGCCGCTCATCCTGATCTTCCAGCGGGTGCCCAGGAGGTAAGTCCGCAATGTTACTCCTCGACGTAGAACAGCGCACTTACTGGCGGCAGCACTAAGTGGACCGTCGTCACCGGCTGCCCATTGGCTTCGCCGGTAGTGAGTTCGGCCTGTTGCGAATCGCCGGTGTGCGGGTTCCAGATCCGCAGCGCCTTCTTGCCGCGCAGCACCACTTTCGTATCCACCGGCTTGTCGGTGGAATTCGCAAAGAAGTAAATATCTTGCCCGTTTTTCACCTTGTGAAGATAGGTCAGGGCGCCATCGTAGTCCGGGCCTCTCTTCAACAACGGGATGGGCTCCTGGATGTTCACATCCCTTACCGGCAGCACTCGCGCCAAGGCCCACTGCAGCACCCAGGGCTCCGCCTTGGGCAGAAAGTACGCCTGTCCCCCCGCTGGATTGCGCTTGTGGAAATAGAAGGTGACCAGCCGGCCGCCCATCGCGCGCTGCAAATCCGCCGTGGGAGGATCGTTCACCGGCAGGCCGAACACGTCGCCCACGAACTTCTGGATCTCCTTGTCGCGTCCGAACTCCGCCGATTTCGTGGGCAACTTGCCGGTGGCAATAACCACTCCGCCCTTGTCGTAGAACTCTTTGATCTTCGCCGCCGCCGCCACCGAAAGCGTATCGCCGCCGGGGACGAAAAGCACGCTGTATTCCTCGCGGTTCTCCTTGTTGTTGAGAGTCAGCTTCTTCCCTTCTACAGTGCATCGCTCCACCAGGACTTCGGGATGCACATAGGTGTAGTCCACCCGCAGTCCGTGAAACAGTGCTTCGCCAATGTCCTGGTAGTCGATCTCAGGAGGCGTGATGCCGCCTTCGCGCGCGGAATTCTCGCCATTAATGTTGGGCGCCGGGTCTGGCGCCGGCACCGGGTGCTGCCCGCCCTCATTCTGGTAGGCCGCCTGGAGCGCCGCAATGGGATACAGCACGGCCACGTCCGCCACGTGCCGCCCATGTTGCAGCAGGTAGCTCATGCGCCCCAGAAAGCGGTTGAATTCCGGCACGTAAGCGCTGTTCCACAGCCCCGGCCCGCCGCTCGTGACCTGCAAATTCACTCCCATGGCGTATTGGTCCATGGCCACCTTGTAGACCGTCTTCTCGTTGAGCGCGCTGTAGGCCGCGTAGGTCTCCGCGAACATTACCGGCTTGTCCCAGTTGAATGCCGCCGACGACGCAATCTTGTACCCCGGGTTGGACCGCCCCAGGAAGTAGATGTCGTCCACCGCCGGCACACCCTGGTACTCGAACAGCTTGATGAAATCGCCGTTCACGGGGACCGGATTCACAATCTCCTCCTGGTCGAAATGGCCGCCCGCCTTGATGCCATGCGCCTCGCAGAAATCCTCGATCTTCTTCACGTAGTTGGTGGCGAACAGGTACGCCCGGTACCCGAACAGCGCGTTGCGCGCCGCCGCGGTATCGGGGCCGATGCCATACCACAGGGCCGGGTAGTATTTCATGGGCGAGTAACCATACTTCTTCTCGAATCCCTGGTTAAAAGCTGGCGTCCACATACGCCCATCGACCGGATGCATGGCCGGCTCGTCCCAAAATGAGAATTTGATCTCCTTCCCGAAGAACTCGCCCACATGGTCGAAGTGTTTCTGGTAACTCAGGGAGATGAACGCGTCCATGGCGGCCGAGTCCAGATAATCGACGTAGGCCCCTTTCTGCGAGGCCGGCCGTATGGTGGCATCCAGGTAGAACGCCATCACTTTCCAGTTGCCCTTGGGAACCTGCGTCACCAGCGGTTTTCCTGCCCCGCCTTGCGAGCTGATGTCCACCAGCTCAAACGTGTCCCGGTTCATCATCACCGCGCCCATGTACAGGTTTCCGGGGATGGCCAATTCCGCCTTCGCCGGGCCGGTCACGTTGGTTTCCGCCATCTCCAGGCTCTTGGCAATGTACTGCGGGTATTTCGCATAGAGCTGCCCGTCCACCATCCCCGTGGGGTAGGCCCATTCGTCGTACAAGATGACTTCCATGCCGTTCTTCCGGGCCTCCTCCAGGGCCGTCCGGTAGAACTTGAAGTATTCGTCGCTCAGGTAGACCGTGCCCTCGCTCGATGGCTTGCGCCCGGTCGCCTTCAGATAGTCCGCGGGCAGGCCGGTGGTGGGGCCTCCGCTCGGCTCTACGGCAAATCCACCAAAGTTCCGCTTGGCCATGGTATCCACGTCGGCGCGGATTTTTTCCACCGACAAATTCGACAGGTTGAATTGCCCATAGCCGTACATCTCATGTCCGCGGAACTGGGCCGGGGGATCTTTGAACACGGCGGGGTCCACCACTTTCCCCGCGGGCTGCGACGTCAGCAGACATGCTGTCAAAGCAGCCAAAGCGAGGATTCTAAAGTTGAAGTCCATGATGATTCCTCCCTGGGAAGGCTGTGCGAAAGCCAATTGTATCCGACCGCGTCCGCGCCCGGCGGGCTCGGATCGCGTGGAAACGGGTGTATACTCAAAGTAGATACACATGCAAAATGAAACCACGGTTTCGAAATGGGGGAACAGTCTGGCCGTCCGGATCCCCCTGGCGATCGCCAAGCAGGCCAGCCTCAGTGAGGGAGATTGTGTGGCGCTTGCTCTCGCGAGCGACGGCGGCATCGTCTTGCGCCCAACCCGGCGAAGGTACGAACTGTCGGAACTCGTCGCCCGGATCACACCCAGGAATCGTCACCGGGAAACAGACTGGGGCGAGGCTCAAGGCGAGGAATCCTGGTGAGGGCCGCCTTTGTACCGGAGGCCGGTGATCTTGTCTGGTTGACGTTCGACCCTCAAGCCGGCCGCGAGCAGGCGGGGCGACGCCCGGCACTGGTGCTGAGCCCGAGAATATACAACGCGAAATCCGGCCTGGCGCTGGCGTGCCCCATCACGAATCAGGCGAAAGGATACCCATTCGAGGTTGCCGTTCCCGCCGGCCACGGTGCCACCGGTGTCATCCTAGCCGATCATGTGAAGAGCGTCGATTGGAAGCAGCGCCGCGCCGAAAAACTCGGGCACTGCACAACCGAGGTGATCGAAGAAGTGCGGGCCAGGCTGGCGCCGCTGCTCGGGTACTAGCTTCACTATCAACTCGCTTTCCGCAGGACCTCCTCTACCACTTCGGGGTACTTCGCGATCACCGCCAGCAGCACGCGGGTGGGCGCATCCGGGCGCGCCCGGCCCTGCTCCCAGTTTCTTAGCGTCGCCGGCGGCAACCCGAACCTGGTCGCGAACTGCGCTTGGCTGAGCCCCATCTTCCGCCGGACTTGACGGACATCCGCCTGCGGCACATGAACCAACGTTAGGCATGGGCGTCAAAAGCAGCAGTAGCTCTTCATGGCCCACCAGCCACCCAGCCCGGGGCGTTGGGGTATCATCAAGGCATGTCCTGGCCTGAGCGCATCGTCATCGATTCCGAGACCCTGGCCGGTAAACCGCTCGTCCGCGGGACCCGGTTGGCGGTAGAGTTCATTTTGGAATTGCTCGCCGCCGGTGAATCGGAATCGGAAATCCTCGCGAACTATCCAGGGCTGACGCGCGATGACATCCTCGCGTGCCTGGCGTACGCCAGCTATCTCGCTCACGAGTACAAGGCGTACCCGGTTCCCGTCTGATGCGCCTCATTGCGGACGAGAACTTCCCTCTGCCAACCGTCGAAGCGTTGCGGCAGGCTGGCCACGACCCGACCTGGGCTCGGACGGATTGTCCCGGCGCAAAGGACGCCGCGCTACTGGATCGCGCGGAGGCCGAAGGCCGAATCTTGCTCACCCTCGACAAGGATTTCTGGCAGATTGCGATCCAACGGCGGCGGCCGCTACAGCAGAGCGGCGTGATTCTGTTTCGGCCGGACGCGCCCACCCGCGTGCTGCTGGCGGTGATCGCGAAGCACCACGGCCATCGGCGGGTGTTCCATGTCTTCTCACTATACGCAAACTGCGCACGAGCGCAAGAAGCGCTGGGTATGATCGAGGCATGTCCTGGCCCGAGCGAATCGTGGACGAACCCAGGATCCTGGCAGGTAAACTGGCTTTCCGCGGGCCCCGGCTGGCCGTGGAGTTCATTGTGGAGCTGCTCGCCGCGGGTCAAATGGAATCGGAGATCCTCGCTTAGGGCCTGCCGTGTAAGGAACCGTGCCGAACTCGGCCCACCAGCGTCAGGGGGAAGGGTTATAATGTGCCGTTGACGGAGGTTCCCTTGATCATCGAGTGTCCGGATTGCAATGCACGGGTTGATGCGAAAGAAATTGCTACCTACGTCCAAAACATCCGAGATCCCAATGAGCCAGAATTCGATGAGGAAGACCCTCCCGATTGGCCGTTGTCGGTGACTATGCTGGTCTGCCCAATCTGCGACGAGGTGCTACTCGTTAAACAGGGAGGGTTCGAGGATATGTGGCCTGAGCCGGTGCGCATCTACGTGTCCTTTCGGCAAGCTTGCGTGACGGCAGCTAATCCGCCTTGTTAAGTTCATTTAGTCGCCGAGGTGCGGCTGATAATGAACCGTGAAAGCAAACCCATTCCAGAACCAGTCGCGCAGTTGCA